>JAESGV010000055.1_pt1 | contig 283487 bp, 242 predicted proteins | sample 9269781 | NCBI WGS metagenome assembly JAESGV01 (sample SAMN15741586, study PRJNA653496) | algae metagenome | isolation source: Tildeniella torsiva UHER 1998/13D and co-occurring heterotrophs from... | place: Slovakia: Slovak Paradise National Park, Hrabusice, Kosice Region | collected 2000-01-01
AGAAGGACCACTCCTCGTCCGTCAGCAGCCCGCGAATCAACGCCGATCTCCATGCCAGAAATCAGCTTGGAATCACGACTGCGTCCGGCTGGGAATCCCCGCTCGGCAGGTTTGTCCACGCAACCTAGATGTTTGGTCCCAGGCTTTGATGGTGCATTCTTGTCGCCTGAATGGCGGGATGCGCTATGGGCCAAGTTCTCCATGGGAGCGCCACCACGACAGAGGCGGTCCGTCGAGCGATACAGCATAGTCAAGCGAGCCTGAGGGCCCTGGCCAAGCGCTACGGCATCAACCCGAAGACCGTGGCGAAGTGGCGCGCGCGAACCTCCGTCGCCGACCTGGCGACCGGACCCAAGACGCCAGCCTCGACCGTCCTCACCATGGACGAGGAGACCGTCGTCGTCGCCTTCCGTCGCCACACCCTGCTGCCGCTCGACGATTGGCTTTACGCTCTGCAGCCCACCATCCCGCACCTCACCCGCTCCTCGCTGCACCGCTGCTTGCAGCGCCACGGCATCTCACGCCTGCCCGAGGTCGAGGGCGAGGCTTCACCAAAGCGGAAGTTCAAGAGCTACCCTCCTGGCCCGCTTCGCGATGCAGACCGAGGGGCTGCGGATCGCGATGACGGTCGCGAGTTCCATCGAAGTCCATGAGCTTGTGCAATCGGCCCAGGTGGATCTGGGTGTGATCCATCCCCTGACCAGCGCCGAGGGCATGCTGGCCGCGCCGGCCTTCGAAATGTGCAGCGTCCTGGCTCTTCCGCCACGCCATCGTCTCGCCCGCCGCCGCAAGGTCGATCTCCGTGAGCTCGACGGCGAACCGCAGGTGGTGCTCGGGCGGCAGTACCGGCTTCGCGATCTCGTCGAGGATGCCTTTGCACAACATGGCGCGACGCCGATGGTGGTGGCAGAAACCCAGAGCGCGGCGGCGGCTTGCGAGATGGTTTCGGAAGGATTGGGATTTACGATCGTAGATGCGGTGACCGCCGGCAGCTACACTGGGCGCCTCGCTCTCGCTGAGCTTTCGCCTCGCGTGGGTATTCCGGTGCAGGTATTGGCGCCACCTGGGCGGCCGACCTCCGCTGTCACCGCAAGATTTCTGGATCTGCTATTGGCGGAGTTTCATGCCTTTACTTGACGTAAAGGCCGTCGGCGCCTGGGGAAGCCACACGCACCGACCTGCCCCAAGCCAGGCCTGGCATCTCGCGCCCGACCTGGCCGCAGGCGGCAGCCCCCGCGTCAATCGGGCAGCCGATAGACACGCCTGGCATTGTCGCGCAGGAACTTGCGGAGCGGCCCGGGGCGAAGGCCAAGTTGCGCCACCTCGTCCCGCATGCGCTTGAAGCCCAGCACTGGGAAGTCCGTGCCGAACATCACCTTGTCCTGGCCGTAGCTGTCGATGTAGCGCACGAAGCTCTCCGGCCAGTGCTTCGGTGCGTGGGCATCGGCCACGATGAACACATTTGGATGCTTCCAGGCCATGGCGATCATCTCGTCATGCCAGGGGATGCCGATGTGGATGCCGACCAGCTTCAGTTCCGGGAAGTCGCAGGCCACGGTATCCAGCGTGATCGGACGACCGACAGAGCGGAGCGGGCGGCGCGGGTCATAGATCAGCGATTGGCCGACCTGGAGCTGCACCGGCACCTCCAGTTCGCAGCATTCCGCATAAAGCGGATACCAGCGTGCATGGTCGGGCGCCATTTCAAACCAGTGCGGATAGCCATGGGCGCCGATGAAGCCATAGTCCCGCACCGCCTGGCGCAACGCGCGGACGCCCGCCATGCCCTGGGTCGGATCGAGGCCCATGAGGCCGCTGAAGCGCTCCGGCCGCCACTGCACCAGATCGGCCACGATGCGAGGGTCGAGGTGCCATGACCCCGGCAGGCCGAGCTGGCCAATCCTGGCCGCCACGAGAAAGGCGCGGCCGATGCCCGCCGCATCCATCATCGCCAGCGTTTCCTCCCGCGTATAACCGACGCGGACGCGGCTTTCCTGCTTGAAGGTCCCGGCATGGAAGTTACCCGACCAGTCGGGGCGGGACGCCACGATCTCCGGCGTCAGCGGATTGACCACGGTATCGATCGCGAGAATGTCGTCGGACAAAAGCAGACCCCTTGGCATGTCGCTGATGGCGATGGAGGATCGGGCGCGATCGCGCGGAGGGCAAGCCTTGGACGCCGCTTCTTTGTTTCCGGAGGATCTCCTTCAACGCGTGCGTGCGCGACGTGGCGGATGCCTGCAACTCACCGATCGCCTCACGGCATCACGCACGGTGCTGGTGGTGGTGGATATGCAGCGCGCCTTCACCGATGGCGGCGCGCCATCCGGCAGCGGCGAGGCGGGCTCGGTGATCCCGGCGATCAATGCCATGGCATCGGCCCTTCGCGCGGCGGGCGGCCATGTCGCCTTCTCTCGCGCCACTTTCGATACGACCGAGGATGGCGGCTGGCCGGGCTTCTATCGCCGCATGGTCGAACCGGCGCTGGCGCAGCGGATCCTGGGCGCCCTGCGGGAAGGCCATGAGTTGCACGCGCTCGACCCCGCGCTGCATGTGGACCCGCGGGATTTCGTCTTCCCGAAATGTCGCTACTCCGCCTTCGCACCGGGCGCCTCCCCGCTGCCGGCATGGCTCGCCGCGCGCGGCATCGAGACAGTGATCGTCGCAGGCACCATTACCAATGTCTGCTGCGAGAGCACCGCCCGCGACGCCATGCAGCATGGCTACGCAACCATCATGGTTGCCGACGCCAATGCCGCGCGCGACCGTGGCGCGCATCTTGCCACGCTCTCGACCTTTCTCGAATTCTTCGGGGACGTGCTGATGGCGGACCAGGTGGTCGCGCTGCTCAGCGCACCCTGATCGAGACCAGTGCCTGGGTGCCCGACCGCACGCAGGCGATCGCCGCCGCCAGCACCTCCGGCAATTCGGCGGCGTGTTCCACGCGCCAGCCGCGCCCGCCGCAGGATTCCACGATCCGGACATGGTCGGGCACCACCGCGAAATCCGACAGCGGAATGCGGCCGGAGGCCACTGCGGCGCCTTGCGGATACATCGCCTGCGTCGCGCGCTTCACCGCGCCATAGCCGCCATTGTCAAAGATCACGCTCAGCACCGGCAGCCCTTCCGCCGCCGCGGCCTGGTGGCAGACGATGGGATTGGCGAAGAGATAGGAGCCATCGCCGAGGGCCGCCACCACCAGCCGCTCCGGCGCCGCCAGCTTGGCCCCGAGCGCCGCCGGCAGGCCCCAGCCCAGCGAGCCGACCGGCGACGACCCGAAGAAATTCTGCGGCTGCCGCAAGGTCATGGCGGAGCGTACCAGCGGATACTCGTTGACGAAGATCGCATCGGGCCCTGCAGCCGCCGCCAGGCAGGCGGAGGCATAAGCCTGGGTCATGACATCGCCGCCGGCATCCGCACCGGCCGCCAGCCCGCGATCGCGCAGCGTGGCATTGGCCGCGGCCATGGCCGCGCCGCGCGCCGCGATAAGGCCAGGCTGCGCGCAGGCGGCAAGCGCCGCATCGAGCGCCGGCAGGGCCTGGCCGGCGCCCGCGGCGATCGCGACCTCGCCGCCGAAGCCGCGTGTCGGATAGCGGCCGAACAAGGGGTCGGGGCCGATATGGAACAGCCGGGCCTCGGGGCGCGGCGTGCGGTTCGCGGGGATCCAGGGCACGTCGCATTCCAGCACGAGGATCGCATCCGCCTCGGCCAGCCAGGGATCGACCTCGAAGCCGCCATGCATGGGATGGGCATTGTCCAGGCTGTGGAAGCGCGGACGATATTCCACGACGCGGATCGCGTGCCGGCTTGCCAAGTCCGCCAGCAGACCCGGCACTGCGATATCGCGCCCTGCGGAGGCGGTGACGATCATCGGCCGCTCGGCTTCCGCCAGGGCGCGCGCGATGATGGCGAGCGCCGCCGGATCGGGCGCGCTCGGCGCCACCGCGGGCGGGTCCGCCACAGGTACGGCCTCCGGCACCGGCATCGCCAGCACTTCGCGCGGCAGCAGCAAGGCCACCGGGCCTTGCGGCGCGGACCGCGCCAGCGCCAGGCCGCGCGCTACCAGCGCCTGCGTCTGTTCCGGGCGGCGCAGCTCGCTGTCCCACTTCACCGCCTCGCGCAGCATGCCGAAGGCGTCGAACATCTCCTGCGCCCAGTGGATGTTCAGGTTGCGCGCGCCCGGCGCACCGGATTCGAGGATCGGCGTGCGGCCGGCCATGAACATCATCGGGATGAATTCGCGCGCCGCGTTGAACAGCCCGCCCAGCGCATTCGCCGCGCCGACATTGACATGCACCATCACCGCCTGGGCACGACCCGAGACCATCGCATGGCCATGCGCCATACCGACGGCCAGGTTCTCATGTGCGCAGAGCACCGGGCGCGGCAGGTCCTTGCTGTCGCCGGCATAGGCTTCGAGGATGGAGGGGAAGTCCGTGCCAGGGTTCGCGAAAAGGCAATCCACACCACGAGATTTTAGCGCATGAAGCAGCACCCTTGCCGCGATGTGTCCCGTCTCCGCCATCCTGGCCTCCTACTTGCCGCGCCGTGCGTGCGAACCTACGATCCCTTGCGACGTGGCGCCAACCGGGTGCGCCACGCGATCAGCAAGGTGCCCGCCCGCATGCGACGCAGGACATTCTCCGCAGCCATCGCCAGCGGCCTGCTGGCCGCTTCGCACGTCCGCGCGCAGCCCGCCGGCACGGTCACCATCGGCATCCTGACCGCGCTGTCCGGGCCGCTGGCGGCGCCGGGGCGCTTCCAGATGAACGGATTCAACCTGGCGCGCGATGCGCTGAACGAAGCGGGCGGCATCGAGATCGGCGGGCGCCGCCACCGCGTGGAACTGCGCGTCTACGACACGCGCGGCAATCCGGCCGAGGGTGCCTCCGCCATGCAGCGCCTGACCAGCGTGGACCGGGTGCCGGTGGTGCTGGGCGAATTGTCCTCCGCCGTCGTGCCCGCGGTTGCGCCGATCGCGGAGGAGAACGACGTTCCCTTCATCATGACGGTGCCGACCGGCCCGGGCCTGACCAAGCTCCGCAATCGCTACGTGTTCCGGGTCAATGCGCATAACGACATGCTCGGCAAGTCGCTGGCCGATTTCATCGTGCAGCGCGACTGGAAGCCGCTCAGCTTCATCGCCTGGAACAACGATGCCGGGCGCGGCGGCGTCACGGGCATCCGGACCGCTTTGCCGAATGGCTGGCCCATCGCCTATACCGGCTTCTTCAACGTGGGCGAGGTCGACTTCTCGGCCCATATCACCAATATCCGCAACGCCGGCACACAGGCGCTGATGCTGTTCATGGATGAGGAACCGGGCAGCCTCGCCATCACCCAGATCCGCGCCGCGGGGCTGCCGGTGCAGCTGATCGGCACGCTGGCGATGGGCTCCGACCGCTTCCTGCAACGCCTCGACGCGCAGCGCCTGTCCGGGATGGTGCAGTACAATGCCTTCCCGCCCAATGCGCCGCTGCCGAATATCCAGGCCTTCTCGGCGCGCTACCGTGCCGCCTTCAATGAGGAAGCGCACGGCTTCGCGGCGCAATCCTATGACGGGCTGATGGTCGCCGCCGCCGCCATGCGGGCTGCCGGCAGCGTGACCGATGGCCGGCGGATCCGCGAGGCGTTGGCCCGCATCGAGCATCAGGGCGTCACCGGCACGCTGCGCTTCGATGCGGAAGGACAGGCGTCGCCGCCGGTCTATGTCACGGAATGGTGCGCCGATGGCCGCCGCAGCATCCTGTTCCCGCCGGCCCTCGCCGCCGGCTGTGGCGCCGGCTGAGGCCAATGCTGGCGCTGGCGGAGCAGATCCTCAACGGCCTGATGATGGGCTCCATCTACGTCTTCGTGGCACTCGGCATGATGCTGATCTACGGCGTCATGCATGTGCTGAACTTTGCCCACGGTACTCTCTTCATGCTCGGCGCCTATCTGGCGCATACGCTGTTCCTGCATGTCCTGGACAACTACCTGTTCGCGGTCCTGGGTTCGGCGGTGCTGCTGATGGCCTTCGGCGCGGTGCTGGAACGCGCGGTCTTTGCGCCCTTGCGGGGCAATCTGCGCAACCAAGTCATCGCATCCCTCGGGCTGGTGCTGGTCATCCAGAATGCGGTCGTGGCGATCTTCGGTCCGAATGCGCTGCAGTTCCCCGTGCAGGCGACGCGCGCCACGGTGCATATCGGGCCGCTATCCTTCGCCGTGCAGCATCTGCTGATCATCGCGGTGGGCATCGCCTGTGTCGCAGCGCTTTTTGCTTTCCTGCACCTGACGAAGCTCGGCACCGCGCTGCGCGCCGTGGCGCAGAATCCGCGCGGCGCGATGGTGGTCGGCATCGATGTGGACATGACGCACAAGGTCGCCTTCGCCTTGTCCATGGCCCTGGCCGCGATCGGTGGCGCGCTGCTCGGGCCGCTGTTCCTGGTCTTTCCGCAGATGGGCGATCTTCCGCTGGTCAAGGGATTGGCGGGGATCGTGCTGGGCGGCATGGGCTCCATCCCCGGCGCTGTCATCGGCGGATTGGCCATCGGCGTCATCGAGGCGACGTCGACGCTGGTGCTGCCGACCGACTGGCGCGACGTCGTCATCTTCGGCACGATCGTCCTCGTGCTGATCCTGCGCCCGAGCGGATTGTTCGGCGTGAAGACGCGGGAGGATGCATGAACCGCGCCGCCGTCATCGCCTTCCTGGCCGCGACGCCTGCCCTTGTGCTGCTGGTGGCCCAGGGCGGGTTGCCGCCCTATCTGCTGCATATCCTGACGCTGGCCTGTACCTATGCGATCCCGGCCATTGGGCTGAACATCATGCTGGGCTACGGCGGTCTCGTCTGCCTGGGCCATGCGGCCTTCGTCGGCCTGGGCGCCTATACGCTCGGCATCCTGGCGGTCGATCATGGCTGGTCTTTCTGGCAATGCCTGGCGATTGCGCCGCTGGTGGCCGGGGCGGCGGGCGCCTTGCTGGGGGCGGTGACGCTGCGCCTGCGTTCGCATTTCTTCATGATCGCGACGCTGGCCTTCGGCCTGGTCATGCACGCCGTGATGAACAACTGGGAGGAGCTGACGCGCGGCCCGGTTGGCCTGCCCGGCGTGCCGAGACCGGAAGCCATCGCCATCCTCGGCCTCGAGGTGGCCTTCCGCCGCCTGCCCGATTTCGCGGCCTTCGCGGTCGGGGCCACGGCGGTGGCCTTTGCCGTCGCTGCCTTGATCGTGCGCTCCGATTTCGGCCGGATGCTGGTGGCGATCCGGCAGGATGAGACCTTGGCCGCGGCCAAGGGCGTCAATGTCACCCTGGGCAAGATCCTGGCCTTCGCCATCGGCGCCGCGATCGCGGGCGCCGGCGGCGTGGTGAAGGCGGCCTTCCTGCGGGTGGCAGCGCCGGCCTCATTCGAATATCTCGAAGGCATCAACCTGGTGCTCATCGTCATCATCGGCGGTGCCGGGCGGCTTTCAGGCCCCCTGCTGGGCGCCTTGGTTTTTGTCGCGCTGCCCGAGTATCTGCGGGTCGCGGCGGAATGGCGACTGGTGTTCTTCGGTGTTGCATTGATAGTGCTGATGCGGACCGCACCCGATGGCCTGGCGGGGCTGCTGGCGAAGCTGTTCCGCCGCAGGCTCGCGCCATGACCCTGCTGGCGGTCGAGGCGCTGGTGAAGAATTTCGGCGGTGTCCGCGCGCTGGATGGCGCCGGATTCACCGTGGATACGCCTGGCATCGTCGGGCTAATCGGCCCCAATGGGGCCGGCAAGACCACCTTCTTCGATATGGTGGCCGGCCGGCAATTTCCGGATTCCGGTAGCGTGAAGCTGGATGGGCGCGATGTCACCGCCCTGCCGCCGCAACGCCGCGCGGCCCTCGGCCTGGCGCGCAGTTTCCAGGAATGCAGGGTCTTTCCGGAGTGGAGCCTACGCGAGAATCTGCACTTCGCCGCCCGGCCGCGCAGCTTTGGTGCCGCGCTGCTGGGTGCCTTCACGCGCCGCGATTCACTCCCACGCGGCGCCGCCGCCCGCGCCGAGGAACTGCTGCGCCTGGCGACCCTGGAGGCCTATGCCGATGTGCCGGCCTCCATCCTGTCCTTTGGTCAGCGCCGGATGCTGGAGATCGCCGCCGCGCTGATGACGCGGCCGCGCTGGCTTCTGCTGGATGAACCCGCAGCCGGCATCAATCCCGGCCTGCTCGGGCAGCTCGAACATTTCCTGCGCGAGGCCCATGCGGCGCAGGGCGGGCTGTTCCTGATCGTCGAGCACAATATGGAATTCATCATGGGCCTCGCCACGCGCATCGTGGTGATGCATGCGGGTTCCGTCCTGGAGGACGGGCCACCGGCGGTGATCCAGACCTCGCCCCGCGTCCTCGACGCCTATCTGGGATAGAGGCGATGCTGCGCGCGGAAACGGTCTCGGCGGGTTATGGCGGGCGGGTGATCGTCGATCAGGTCAGCATGTCCGTCGCGGCCGGGGAGGTGCTGGTGCTGCTGGGCCATAACGGTGCCGGCAAGTCGACCCTGCTGCGCGCCTTCTTCGGTTTGCTGCCTGGCCTGACAGGGGAAATCTTCGTCGCCGGCAAAGCCATCGCCGGCCTCGGTCCGCGCCAGGCGCTGCTGCATGGCCTGGCCTATGTGCCGCAGGAACGCAGCGTCTTCCCGAAGCTGACGGTGCTGGAAAACCTGCGCATGGGCGGTTTCGTGCTGAGCGATGCCGCGCTGCTCGCACAACGCATCGAACTGGCGCTCGACGCCTTTCCGCGGCTGCGCGAACGCCTCGGCCAGTTGGCCGGCACGCTGTCGGGTGGCGAACAGCGCATGCTCGAAGTGGCGCGCACGCTGCTGCTCGACCCGAAGGTGGTGATGCTGGACGAGCCCTCCATCGGCCTGGCCCCGAGGCTGGCCGACCAGGTTTTCGCCACCATTCGCGCCCTGGCCTCGCAGGGCCGTGCGATCGTGCTGGTGGAACAGTCGGTGAAGCGCGCGCTGGCGGTCGGCGACCGCGCCGTGGTGATGGAGATGGGCCGCATCGTGCTGGAGGACAGCGCCGCCTCGCTGGCCGCGGATGACCGCGTCGCGCGGCTCTACATGGGTGCGGCGGGCAAGGCATTCACTCAGCGCTGATCGACGAAGCGCTTTGCCTTCCAGGACTCGCCGAGCAGCGCCGCCTGATCGACCACCACCACGCGCGGCGTCACGCCGATCGCCGCCTTCACGCGATCCGCCAGGCCTTCCGCCACGCCACCGGCCTCCAGCGCTACCAGCAGGCGAAAATCATCCATGTCGAGCGCCGAAGCGCGGGCGACCTCGAAGCGGAAATCGCGCACCGCGGAGGCACCCTCGATCGCGGCGACGGCGCTGGCTGGATTGACGAGCATGCCGCGGATCTTCAGCAGGTCGTCGGCGCGGCGTGGCGTACCCAGGATGCGTTCCGTCACGCGGCCGCAATGCGGACAGGGCGCGGTATCGCGGATACCGGTATCGCCCACCGCGTAGCGCAGCAGCAGCGTGCCGCGCCGGCGCAGATGGGACAGCACGATCAGCCCTTCGCTGCCATCCGGCAGCGGCGCATGGGTGACGGGATCGACCACATCGATGACCAGCGCCTCGGGATGCGGATTGTGCAGCCCGCTGCCGGCGGTGCATTCCACCAGCCCGCCCTGGATTTCCGTCATGCCGTAGCTGACCGAAACCTGCGCATCCGCCGCGCCGATCGTGGCCAGGCGGGCCAGCAGTTCGCCGCGCCCTTCCTCGGACAGTCCCTCTCCGGTCACGAAGACCAGTCGCAGGTCCGGCAGCGCCACGCCAAGCTCCGCCGCGCGCGCCACCACGCGCCGCATATAGGACGGTACGCCCCAAAGGATGGTGGGCCGCGTGCGCGCCAGCGTCTCCACCACGCCATCCAGCGCCTGGCCCACCAGGAAGCCCGGCCCGGGATTGCCCGGCAGCGCGCTGGTGACGGGGATCTGCAAGGCGGCGGCGGCGTGCAGCACGCGGATGAAGGCGCCGTGCGGATGCTTGGTCAGCGGAAACAGATTGGCGATGCGGTCGGCCCGCGTCACGCCACGCAGCTGCAACATGCGCCGCTGCAAGAGCAGGATGTCCCAGAAATCCGATGTGGTGTTGAAGAAGGGCGTAGGCGTGCCGCTGCTGCTGCCGGTGGTGTACATCACGTCCCAGATGGTGCGCGCTTCCTCAGCCACATTGAGGCCCGTGAGATCCAGTCGGGCATCGCCAGGGGCCGCCATGAGATCCGCCTTCGTGGTCAGCGGCAGCAAGGCGAGATCGGCGGGCGCGCGGAAATCTGCGCGGCACACTCCGGCTTCCGCCATCTTGCGGCGCGTCAGCGGATGATGCAGCGCGGCCAGGTCCATGGTGGCGGCGAAGGCCGCAGCCCGCACGGCTTCGATTGCGGCCCATTCAGCGGGAAAGTCAGAAGTGTCCATGACGAAGTTTCACCCATGGTCAGCGGATTGACCAGCATCGTCGTCGCGGCGATGCGCGGGCTGACCTCGCCGCGGTGGACGTCCGGCGTCGCATGCGCCACCCCGCCAGGCGGCGGAATGCCGACTCGCGTCAATGGTCTGGTGAAGTCGCCCAGTTCGGCGAAGTCGGACCACTTCATGCGCAACGCGGCGCCTTTGTTCTCCACCCGCAGCGCGACGGCCTCGAACCAGCCTTCTTCCCGGCTTTCTCTGGCCAGGACGGTGCTACCGACCTTGATCGCGGCTTAGGGGTCGGCGGGGGTCCGCCGTGACCGGTCGGTATCGACCTATGCGGTCTGGACCGACATTGCGGCAGCAGGGGCCTTCCTGATCAAGATCATGATTCAGGGATCTTGTTTACAGCGCCGGGAGAGTGACTGCCGGCGAGTGGCGCGGGAAGCGTGTTCGCGTCCAGGCGTCGCGCCGGGCGGGCGAAACCGGGTAGCGGCCGGCCCGTGATCAACGCCGGGCGCGGCGGGCCGCTTTGCGCTTGGCCGGCGCCTTGGACCGCTTAACCCCGACCTTTGCAGGCTTGGCCGCGACCCTGGGCCGTTTTGCCGGCGGGGTGACCACGATGGGCTCGGCGGCGGGCATCCCCTCCCTCCCGACATAGCGCTGGAGCGTCGCCTCGGCGGCCAGGTGCGGGTAGGCCTCGGGGCCTTTCGGCCAGGTCTTGGCGAAGGCGGCGACTTCGGCGTGATCGTGCCGGCGGATTGTCTGCACCAGGAATGATGCCGCCTGGGCAGGGCGCATCCGCTGCTCGCGCTGCAGGCGGAGATGCCATTCACGCGCCCGCAGTGAACACCAGTCCACCAGGGCTTCCTGAAGCGCGCGACGCACCTCCAGCGGCAGGTCGTCGTAAGCCTGGTAGGGATCGCCCTTGAGCTTGCTGAACGGCTTGGTGGCGGTGCTGTTGTCCATCGCCGGCTTCTACCGAAGGCGAGGCATCGGGGAAACCGTCCCGCCAGATACGTGCTTGTACATGCCGAATCGCTGCTTCACCCGGAGCGCGGCAGACACTGCAGCGGGCTGACGAACCCAGCCGGCGACGCGACATGTCGTAAGGTCGAAAGTCCCTCCATGGTGTCAGGCTGCCGCGCGCGACAGCTGCATCCGTCCCCGCTGCCGCATCAGCAGCGTGCCGATCAGCGCCACCTGCGCGAGGCCGAATGCGATCCCGACCCACCAGGCCGCGGCGTAGAAGCCCGCGGCGTCATAGATCGCCCCCGCCAGCCAGGCGCCGAACCCCATCCCGGCAAGGCTGCACATCAGCAGCGCCGGTACGCGCCACGTGGCTTCCACGGCCGGGAACAACTCCCGCACCGCGAGCACATAGGCCGGCACGATACCGCCGAAGCCGAGGCCATAGGCGGCGGCCGCGAAGAACAGCCCTGCCTCATCCTGCGTCGCCAGGAAGCCCAGCATCCCCGCCGTCTGCGTCAGGCCGCCGATGAAGACCGTCCACAACCCGCCGACGCGGTCCGAGAGCCAGCCCCAGAATTGTCGCGCCAGGAAGGCCGAGAACAGCAGCACGGACAGCATCGCAGCGCCCACCGAGGTGCGGATGCCGAGGTCGCCGCAGAAGGCGACGAGATGCGCCGCCGGCATGGCCATGGGCACGCAGCAGAGGAAGCTGCCCAGCGCCAGCAGCGCCAGCGCCCTGTTCGGCGGCATTCCCAACACCTGCGCACCGGGCAGCGACCGAATAGCCCCTGGCCCGCTCAGCGGCACCGGCGGCGGCCGCAGCACCACCGCCGCCAGCGTCACGATGACGGCCGAGGCGGTGATGCCATAGACCAGCATGCTCCACTGCCAGCCAAAGGCTGCGATGCTCCGCTCGAAAACGGAGGGCCAGACAAATCCAGCGACGTATTGTCCCGAGGAAACCAGGGCCAGCGCCGTCCCGCGCCGCCGGTCGAACCAGAGCGACACATAGGCCAGCATCGGCGGGAACAGCGCGCCATTGCCGAACAGCCCGACGCCGAGGCCGATGCCGACCAGCAGGGACCACGGCTCGCCGAGCGAGGCGATGGCCAGCCCCGCCAGGATCGAAAGCCCACCAAGCATGGCGACGGCACGCTGCCCGAACCGCCCGGCCAGCAGACCGCACATGACGCCGCCGATGCCGGTGCCAAGATAGGCCAGCGACGTTGCCAGTGATGGAAGCGAACGCCCGGAGCCGAGCGTCTCGGAGATCGGCACAAGGCCGACGACCACCGTCAGCGGCGCGCCTGCGGCAAACGAAAGCATGGTCAGGGCAGCGGCGGCGATGATCCAGGAATGGCGTGACTCGATGCTGCGCGTCCCGCCCCCGCCGATGCTGCTTGCTTCCCCCATGGCTGAAGTCTCCATGCGCCCAGCGCCTGAGACAAGCCCTGCCGAAGCGCCGGACAAGCTGGAATGCCCGGCATGCCCAAAGCCGTGCCTCCTGGCGCTAGCCCGCATGCCGCTGGAGGCGCTGTCTTGGATGTAGGCGGCGACGAGGGCCGGAGGGGTGTCGGGCATCAGTCATGTCACAGAGACTCAGGCGGGCGCTGAGGCCGCGGCAGCCCACCATCGCCGTAGGGGGTGCTGCGCCAGGCCCGAGGAAAGGCGTGTCGCGGATCAGCCTCGGTCTCTTACATCGAGCGGCACGCTCTCCGCGATCTCCAGGCCGCGGCAAGCCTGAGCCACCGCAACGCCGCGATCCCTGACCAACTTTGCCGCCTCGACCTTGAACTCGCGGCCAAATGTCCTTCGTCCCATGCAAGGGCCTCCGAGCGTGTGAAAACCTCATCCAGGTGTCCACCAAACCGGCAGCAGGCCATGTCGTGATTTCCCTCCAAGACATCCAACCATCTCCGCGGGCCGACCGGGCCAGCGACCAGTCGGATTCCGGCAGACGGAATGGCCACGTATTGCCATCGCGCGGCACGGCTCAAGCGGTACGATGCCTTCAAGAGCATAAACAGGAGGGAAATCGTGCATCAACTGCGGCGCGGGATCTGCGCCATGCTGGCCGTTATCGCCAGCGCCATCTCGCCTGCCCTGGCGGCACCTTACCCAGATCGTCCAGTCCGTCTCATCATCGCCTACACGCCTGGCGGGACAGGTGATCTCGTCGGGCGGCTGATCGCAGATGCACTTGCAACGCGGCTTGGCGTGCCGGTCGTCGCCGTCAACCAGGGCGGAGCAAACGGCGCCATCGGCGCCCGCGCTGTCGCGACCTCCGCACCTGATGGGTACACCCTGCTGCTTGCAGGAAACGCGATCTTCTCGATCCTGCCGCATCTCAGCAATGTCGGCTATGATTCGTCAAATTTCACACCGATCGCGAATATCAGCGAATCGCAGCGCCTTCTGGCGGTCCGAAACAGCCTGCCCGTCACCTCCTTGGCGGAACTGGTCGAATACGGCAAACGCAATCCTGGCCGCCTCAACTATGGCACCTCGGGTATCGGTTCAACGCTGCACATCATGATCGAGATGTTCCGTCGCGATGCCGGATTCGAGGCCGTGCACATCCCCTTCCGGGGCTCCGCTCCCAGTGTCCAGGCGATGATGACCGGCGACGTGGATTTCACGATCGACACCGTCGTCATTCAGCATGTGCAGCAAGGACGCCTGCGTGGCTTGGCCGCCGTCGGTGGGCATCGCCTGCCGCAACTGCCGGACCTTCCGACCCTTGCGGAGCTCGGCTACCCCAATGTCCGCACATCCGGCTGGCAGGCAGTGATGGGACCAGCCGGCATTCCGTCGGACATCGTCGCCCTGCTGGCCTCGCATATCGAATCCGCGACAAAGGATCCCAGCTTTGCCGAGCGCCTTACGCGCGGCGGGGTGGAGACAAGATTCCGCTCACCGACGCAACTCGCCGAAGACCTGCGAGAGGACAACCTTCAATACGGCGCTGTGATCCGCTCCGCCGGCATCGTCAGTGAATAAGATGCCTTCAGGTCAGGTCCAGCCAGTGACGGACGGGCTCGCGCGATTGCACGATGTCGAACTGGCCTACCGGGACACAGGCGGTCCCGGGCAGCCGGTGGTGCTGCTTCATGCCGCCAGCAGCAGCATGGAAAGCTGGGAAGACCAGCTGCACGTCTTGCGCGCCGCCGGCTATCGGGCCATCGCCTATTCCCGTCGGGGGTATTGTGGCTCCGAGACCGGACCGCTCGACAGGGCTGGCACCGGCAGCGGCGACCTGGTGGCTTTGCTCGAGCATCTCGGCGTGCAGACCTGCCACCTGGTCGGCACTGCGGCCGGCGGGCTGGTCGCCACCGATTTCGCCCTGTCGCATCCAGGCCGTCTGTACAGCCTGACACTCGCCTGCACGATCGTCGGCGTCATCGATGCGGATTATGTCGAGCTCGGCGAACGGCTGCGCCCACGCGGCTTCACCGATATGCCGGTGTCCTTCCAGGAGCTTGGCCCCAGTTACCGTGCGGAGCAGCCTGAGGGTGTCGCGCGGTGGCACGTATTGGAGCAGCGCGCGCATCCCAACGGACGATTTCGCCAAGGCACGGTCAACAGGATCACCTGGGCTGCTCTGGAGAGTTTGGCGGTGCCGACGCTGATGATGAATGGCGATGCCGATCTCTGGGCTCCACCTGCCATCCAGCGGCTTTTCCTGCGGCGCCTTCCGCGGGCGGAGGGTGTGGTGATCCGGGACGCGGGTCATTCGGCCTTCTGGGAGCAACCCCAAGCGTTCAACGCGGCCCTTCTGGACTTCCTGGCGCGTCACGCAACGCCATCGGCATAGGTGCCTGGCCGCCTGGTATGATGAGGCCGGGGCGCTATGGTCATCCTCCCATGGGGCCACCCTCGATATGCGCTGGCCACCGTCGGGCCATGGCATGTTGCGGAATGTCGCGAACGGCATGAGCATGCCGCCATGCCATCCTACAAATCCGTGCAGTCGGTGCTGCGCGCCCTCGCCGTACTCGAGGAGCTGAACCGCCGCCGTACCGTCAGCATCGCCGAACTGCACCGGGCCACCGGCCTGCCCAAGCCAACCCTGGTCAGATTGCTGGAAACGCTGGTCGCCGCCGGCTACGTCAACAGTGGCCAGCGACTGGAAGGATATCAGGTCACCTCGCGGGTGACCAAGCTCAGTGCCGGCTATCATGGCGGCCCGCTGGTCATCGAAGCGGCACGCCCTTTTGCAATCCGTCTGACACGGCGGCTGAAATGGCCGGCAGCGATCGCGGTGCTGGAGCAGGACGCGATGGTGATCTGTTTCAGCACCATCCCCGACAGCCCCATGGCGCCCATCCATTCGACGGTCGGCCTGCGCCTCAGCCTGGTGGGGCGCGGGCTTGGCCGTGCCTACCTGGCGTTCTGCCCGGAGGACGAGCGGGAAATCCTGCTGCGCATGCTGGCCGCGCGACCAACGGGGGAAGACAATCCGCCCGACCTGATGGCGACGGCGCGTGCGGTGATCGCGACGGTGCGGCGCCAGGGATTCGCCGAACGCGACCCTCAGGCGGAGCCGCGCAATTCCAACACGGTCGCGATTCCCGTGCGGGAGAGGGATCGCGTCGTGGCGACCCTGGGGATCGGCTTCTACCGATCGGCGGTCACGGAAGCGATGTTGCGCGATGACATCCTGCCGGAACTGCGCGCCGCGGTGCGCGCGACGGAGCGCCGGCTCACCACCCTGCGCGGCCAGCTTGCTGCCGTCGATGTTTCACCAGATGAAATGAGCCGCGTCATTCCATTCGGCCCGGCCACGCCGCGCTAGCCTCCCCCCATCGCCGCACCAAGCCGGCCATGGGGGAAACCAGGATGCATACGCCAGCCCTTGATCGGGATGCCGAGGTCGCCGCGCTGCTGGTCGGCGCCGTCGACCTTCACTGCCACAGCGGACCGGCCGCCATGCCGCGCATCCTCGACCATCACCAGGCACTGCTGGACTATGCCGCGGCCGGGTTCCGGGCGCTGGTCTACAAGGATCACTTCTATCTCGGCGTCGCCCACGCGGTGATCCTCGAAAAGCTGTTCCCCGATCTGGACGTGAAGCTGTTCTCCGGCATCGCGCTCAACAACGCCTCGGGCGGCATCAACCCGCATGCCGTCGACCATGCCATGGCGATGGGCGCAAAGATCGTCTGGATGCCGACGCTCTCGGCCGCCAACCACATCAAGCAACTCTCCGGCCAGGGCAAGACCTTCCCGAAGACCGCGCGCAAGATGCTCGACGCCATGCCGCTGCGTGCCACCGACGCCAATGGCGCGGTGAGCGATGCGACGAAGCAGGTGCTGGACCTCATCGCCGAGGCAGATGCGATCCTGGCCGGCGGGCATCTCGACGCCGCCGAGATGATCAAGGTGTTCGAGGAAGCCAGGCGCCGCGGTGTGACCCACATGTTGGTCAATCATCCCGGCTATCTCGTCGGCGCCAGCGACGATCAGATCCGCGAGATGGTCGCGATCGGCGCATATATCGAGCACTCCATCTGCATGTGGGTCGGCGGCAAGACGCGGTTCACGCCGGCGGACATGCTGCACATGATCGAGGTGGCGGGGGTCGACCGCACGATCCTCGGCTCCGACCTTGGCCAGCAGGGCGCACCGATGCCGATCGACGGCTTTCGGGGAATGGTGCGGCTGCTGCTCGACCAGCAGGTGTCCAAGGCTGACATCCGCAAACTCGTCGCAACCAATGCCGCTGCGATGCTGGGCCTCGAACCCGCCGCCTGAGCCGACGCGTACCACAGGGAGGATAACAGCATGAACAGACGTCAACTGGGCGGCCTGGCCGCCGCGCTTGCGCTGGCGCCCACGGTCCGCGCCGCCGCGCAGGGGCGGGACAGCGCCTGGCCCAACCGTCCCATCCGGATCATCGTCGGCTTCGGTGCCGGCGGCGTGGCCGACACCATGGCCCGGCTGATGGCCCCGAAGCTGGCCGAGGCGCTGGGCCAGCCGGTTGTGGTGGACAACAGGCCGGGCGCCAATGCGGTGATCGCCGCGGAGGCGACGGCGCAGGCGGCGCCGGACGGACATACCATCATGCTGTCGGCGGAAACGCTGGCGGTCTCGCCATTCCTGGTGCCGAACCTGCCCTATCGTCCGCTGTCCGACTTCGCCTTCGTGACGCAATGCGGCTACTTCGACCACGTCGTGATGGTCGGGCGGAATTCGCGCTTCCAGACGCTGGACGAGGTGATCGCCGCCGCCCGCGCACGGCCGGACCACGTCACGGTCGGCGCCATCGGAACGCTGCGTGTCGACAAGCTGCGCGTCCAGGGTCCGCTGCCGGTCGAGCCGGTGGCCTTCCGCACCACGCCCGACCTGCTCGCCGCGATCGCGAATGGCACGGTGGATGCGGGCATCGACGTGATCGGCCCGACCTTGTCGCTGATCCAATCCGGCTTGCTGCGCGCACTGGCCACCACCGGGCGCCAGCAGTCATCGATCCTGCCGCAGGTGCGTCCCGCCGTGGCGTTCGGCCTCGGCTATGTGCATACGAGCTGGAACGGAATCATCGGGCCGCGAGCCCTGCCGCAACCCATCATCGAGCGCCTCAACCGGGAGTTTCACGTCATTCTCCAGCAGCCCGACATCGTCGAGCGCTTCACCGGCATGGGGGTGACGGCACGCTACGGCTCGCCCCAGGCCTTCGCGGACCTGATGCGTGGCGAGGTGGAGGTGTGGAAGGGCATCCTGCCGCTGCTGTCCCCGGCGTAGCCGGCCGGCCGGACTCGCGGCCTATTCGGGCAGCAGGGCCAGGACCGCGTTCGCCGTGGCGCCGATATGCGACGTGATGGCCGCCATGCCGGCCGGCGCATCGCGTGCGAGCACGACCTGCATCAAGGCGTCGTGCACGACGACGCCGGCATTGCCGCCGCGTCCGAAACTGCGCAGCACGCGCCGGTAGCGCGTCTTGCGCACATACAGGTCGTCGCAGAAGTCGCGCAGCGCGGTGAGTGGGCAGGCCGCGATCAAGGCGCGGTGGAACCGGTGGTGGCGCTCCTCGTACAGGTCGAGCCAGGTCTCGGAGGTGGGATCCTGACGTTCCAGTTCCCGCCGCAGAAGATGGAAGCTGGCAACGATCTCGTCCTCCCAGGCGGCATCGCCATGGTGCATGGCCAGGCGCAGCGCCTCCGCTTCGGCGATCTGGCGAGACCGCGTGACATCCAGCAGGTCCTCGCGATCCACCGCGGGGACGCGGAAGCCCTTCTGCCCCTCGGCTGCCACCAGGCCCCGCGCCGCCAGGTGCACCAGCGCCTCCCGCAGAGGCGTGGCGCCCATGGCGTAGCGGCTTTCCAGATCCCGCATCTTCAGCCGGGCCGAAGGCGGCAGCGCGCCTGAGACGATGTCACGCCGTAGCAGCACGGCGGCGGCGGCGGCGGCGGTGGGGGAAGATGCCATGACCCAAGATTAGCATTATTCTACGCAGACGACGAATTTTATAAATTATCCTGGACAGCCCCGGGGATCGCGGCATGATGCGCCGTGCGGGCCCCAATCGCCCGCGGGGAAACAAGCCGTGTACGCCATCAACGCGACGCATGACGCGTCACGGCGGAGCTGGGTCGAGAGCGCCAACGCGCCCGATACCGACTTCCCGATCCAGAACCTGCCACTCGGCGTGTTCCGCAGCGATGGCGGGCGGGCCCGTGCCGGAATCGCCATTGGCGACCAGATCCTGGACCTCGCGGCGACGCTCGAGGCCGGGCTGTTCGCGGGCGCCGCGGCCGATGCGGCGGCGGCCGCCACGGCCGGGCCGACGCTCAATCCGCTGATGGCGATGGGCAATGCGGCATCCTCCGCCTTGCGCAGCGCGGCGTCGGATCTCCTGCGGGCCGGCCAGGACCGGCGACCGCCGCTGGTGCCGATGGCCCGGGCCGGCATGCATATGCCGGCCGAGGTCGGCGCCTTCACGGACTTCCTCACCTCGGTCTTCCATACCGCCCGCGGCGGCCGCCTGACCCGTCCGGATAGCCCTGTGCCCGTCAATTTCCGCCATCTCCCGATCGCCTATAACAGCCGCGCCAGCACGGTCCGCGCCGATGGCGCGCCGGTCCGCCGTCCCAATGGCCAGTACCGCCAGGCCGACGGCACGATCGGCTTCGGCCCCTGCCGGCATTTCGACTTCGAGCTGGAGCTCGCGCTGTTCGTCGGCACGGGCAACGAGATGGGCGAGCCGATTCCGCTGCGCGCCGCGCCCGACCACATCTTCGGCTTCTGCCTGCTGAACGATTGGTCGGCCCGCGACATCCAGCGCTGGGAGGGGCAGCCGCTCGGCCCCTTCCTGGCGAAGAGCGCCGCGACGTCGATTTCCCCCTGGGTCATCACTGCCGAGGCGATGGCGCCGTTCCGCGCGCCCGCCTATCGGCGCGATGCCGGCGACCCACCGCCTCTGCCCTATCTGTCGCACCCCACCGACCAGGCGAAGGGCCATCTGGACCTTGTCATGGAGGCGTTGATCCATACGCCTGGGATGCGCGCGGCCGGTGCGCCGCCGGTCCGGCTGACCCGAACGAATTTCCAGCACATGTACTGGACCTTCGCGCAGATGCTGACGCACCACGCCAGCAATGGCTGTGCGCTGCGCCCCGGGGACCTGCTGGCCAGCGGCACGGTCTCCGGCCCCACCGACGACTCCCGGGCCTGCCTCAGCGAGCTCGCGCTGCCCGCCGATGCCAAGGAACGCAGCGCCTTCCAGCTGGGCGACACCGACGAGAAGCGCCTGTGGCTGGAGGACGGCGATGACATCATCTTCCGCGCACGCGCGGAGCGTCCCGACTTCGTTCCCATTGGCTTCGGCACCTGCCGCGGCCGTGTCGCGCCTTCCCCCGCCTGGCCGGAGTAGCCCACATGACCCGCCGCCTGATCGACATCTCCGTGGCGCTGAAGGCCGGGATCAAGAGCGACCCGGAACGCAGCCTGCCGAAGATCGTCTATACCGACCACAAGCAATCTGCCGGGCGCATGGCGGAATACATGAACGTCGGCATCGACCAGCTGCCGGAAGGCGAATACGCCGCCAGCGAGCGGGTGGACATCACCACCCATAACGGCACCCATCTCGACGCGCCCTACCACTACTTCTCGCGCCAGGACGAACGTCTGGTGCCGGGCGGGCGGCCATCGCTGCGGATCGACGAGATCCCGCTGGAGTGGTGCTACCAGCCCGCGGTCAAGCTGGATTTCCGGCACCTGCCGCACGGCTATGTCGCGACTCCCGGCGACGTGCAGGCGGAGCTGAAGCGCATCGGCCACAAGCTGGCGCCGCTGGAGATCGTCGTCGTTAACACCGCCGCCGGTATCCGTTATGGCGAGGACGACTACGTCGACAGCGGCAGTGGCATGGGCAAGGCGGCGACGCTGTGGATGCTGGAACAGGGCGTGCGTCTGGTCGGCACCGACGGCTGGTCCTGGGATGCGCCGTTCTCCTTCACCAGGAAGCGGGTCGCCGAAACCGGCGATGCCGGGCTGATCTGGGAAGGCCATCGTGCCGGGCGCGAGATCGGCTACTGCCACATCGAGAAGCTGCACAACCTCGAACAGCTTCCGGCCGACGGCTTTCAGGTGATCTGCTTCCCGATCAAGGTGTTTCGCGGCTCGGCCGGCTGGACCCGCGCGGTCGCGGTGATCGACGCGTGAGATGGCTGCTCGCCGCGGCGCGTCCGCCTGCGGAGGCCATGGCGGCCGATCTCGGTCAGACCATCCTGGTGGTGGACCTGGACGGCGGCCCGGGCCTGGTGGGTACGGGCCGCGCCGAGCCCGGCCGTCGCCCGGCGGAACACGACATCGCCCTCGGCGCGCTGCTGCGTCGGCTCGGCGTCGAGCCCGAATAAGAAGGAGGAACTCCCATGCTCCGGCTGGCCCTGCTGCTGTTGGCGATCGCCACACCCGCGCTTGCCTATCCCGACCGCACCATCACCATCATCTACCCCTATGCGCCCGGCAGCGACGGCCACGTCCGTGCCCTGGCCGAGAGTTTCCAGAAGGAATTCGGCCAGGCGGTGGTCGTCACCAACCGCGATGGCGGGTCCGGTGTGGTGGGCATGCGCGCCGTGGCGCAGTCGCGGCCGGATGGCTACATGCTCGGCATGACGCCGCTGACCCCGATCGCCGTGCAGCCGCACATGGTGCGCGACGTCGGCACGGCGCCTGAGAATTTCGAGCCGATCTGCAACGTCACCGACAATATCCTGGGCATCGCGGTGCGCGCCGACTCGCCCTTCACCTCGGTGCCGCAGCTGGTGGCGGAGGCGCGGCGGCGGCAACTGACCTTCGGATCGCCGGGACCAAACTCCATTCCCTTCCTCGGCGTGTTCCGCATGCAGCGCGCCGCCGGCGGGGATTATCTCCACATTCCCTATCGCGGCAGTTCCGTGTCGATCACCGAGCTGCTGGGCGGCCGGCTGGATTTCGTCACGATGGTGGTCGCGACCGGCGGGCCGATGATACGCAGCGGCACGCTGCGCCTGCTCGGCGTGTTTTCCGAGGAACGCCATCCCGAATTCCCGCAGACACCGACCATGCGCGAACAGGGTATCGACGCCGTGCAGCCGAGCTATGCCGCGCTGTTCGCCCCACGCGGAACGCCGGAGCCGGTGCTGGCGCAGCTCGAGGGTGCCTGCCGCCGTGCCCTGCAAACCGATGCCTTCAGGCGCGCGGCGCAAACCATCGGCGCCGCCATCGCATTTCGCGATCGCGTCCAACTGCGCGACCTGCTGGCGGAAGAATACGCCAATTTCGGTCGCGACCTTCGCGACCTGGGCGTCGAGCCGCAATGAAGCGCGGCCGCCCACATCCTGATCGATCACCTCGGCGGCACCGGCATCGCGTATTTGTGGGAGCAGCAGTTGCTCAACACGCCGGCGCCAGGCCACGCAGGCTGATTCGCCGGAGCCCGGGCTTGTCCCGGGTTCGTTGCGGATCATTGCCAAGGGCAGCCTTGCGTTGAAGGTTTCGCCCAGGCAGCCCAGATTACCGGTGGCGTGTCGTTGCGGCACGCTTCGGGGATCGGGACGCATACCAGCTTGGACACCCAGATGCCCGCCCGGGAAACCGTGCGAACTGCCACCACGCTGCCGCTTTGGCGGCGCGGCTGGGCTTGGCTGTGCCTCGGACTGCTGATCGCGGGCGGTGCCCTGGCCTGGCGCTGGCAGAACCCTCCGCCGCCGACCCCGCCAGCCATGGCTGCGGAACCGGCAGCCCTGCCGGTGCTGACGGTGGCCGTCGCCATCGCCATAACCCGCCCGGCGATCGCCGAGGTGGTGGGCGATGGTTCCGTGGTGGCCTGGCAGGAATTGGTCATCAGCGCCGAGGTCGGTGGCCTGCGCGTGGTTGAGGTGCCCGTCGAGGAAGGCCAGGCGGTGCGCGCGGGGGACCTGCTGGCACGGCTGGATGCCAGCGTGATCGGGGCGCAGGCAGCGCAGGCCGAAGCCGCGGTGGCCGAGGCCGAGGCCGCACGCGACATCGCCCGCGCCGACCTTGGCCGGGCGGACCAACTGGCGCGCAGCCAGGCCGGCTCCGTCCAGCTCGCGGAGCAACGGCGGTCGGCCGCCCTCCAGACCGAAGCGCGCCTCGCCTCCGCCCGGGCCCGGCGCGATGAGGTCGTGGCCCGCGTGGCGCAGACCCGTATCCTGGCCCCGGCGGACGGCATCCTGGCGCGCAACGTCACGCGCATCGGCAATGTCACCGCCATGGGGCAGGAAATGTTCCGGATCCTGCGCGATGGCAGGCTGGAGCTGGACGCGCGGGTGCCGGAGCTGGATCTGGCAGCGGTGCAGCCCGGCCAGCCCGCGATGGTGCGGCACGGGGGTCGTAGCATCGCGGCCGAGGTCCGCGGCATCGCGCCCTTGGTGGCGGCCGACACGCGGTTGGGCACGGTGCACCTCGCCTTGCCGGCCGGATCGGGGTTGCGGCCCGGAATGTTCGCCCGCGCCGAGATCGCCACCGGCACGCGGCAGGTGGTGGTTGTGCCGGCCGCCGCCGTCGTGTTCCGCGACGGCGCGCCGCAAGTCTTTGTCCTGGCCGAGGGCAGCGCCAGGGGCACCGCCAGGGGCACCGAACGCGTGGCGATGCGTCGGATCGCTGCCGGCGCGCGCGAGGGCGGCGTGGTGGAGGTCGGCCAGGGTATCGCGGCCGGCGAGCGCGTGGTGGTTGCCGGGGCCGGCTTCCTTTCCGACGGTGACCTGGTTCGAGTCGCACCTCAGCGCACGGAACCACGCGGGCCATGATCGAGCCGCAGCACCGCAACATCTCCGGCTGGGCGATCCACAACCCGGTCGCCACCATCGTGCTGTTCCTGCTGCTGACGGTGGCCGGCATCGCCGCCTATCCGATGCTGCGGATCAACAACTCCCCCGATATCGACCTGCCGGCCGTCGTCGTCACCGTGGCGCAGCCGGGCGCGGCGCCGACCGAGCTGGAAAGCCAGGTGACGCGGCGGGTGGAGGACGCGGTCGCGGGCCTCGGCGATGTCAAGCACATCACCTCCACCGTGGTGGAGGGGGCGTCCACCACCATCATCGAATTCGCCCTCGGCAAGAATGTGGACCGCGCGACCAACGACGTGCGGGACAAGGTGGCGCAAATCCGCTCCGACCTGCCGGCCACCATCCGGGACCCGGTGGTGACGCGCGTCGAAATCACCGGTGGCGCCATCGTGACCTTCACCGTCGCCTCGCCGCGCATGACGGTGGCCGAGCTGTCCTGGTTCGTCGATGATGCGGTCGCCAAGGCCATGCTCTCGGTGCCCGGCGTCGCCCAGGTCAACCGCATTGGCGGGGTGGAACGCGAGGTGCGCGTGGCGCTGCGGCCGGACCGGCTGCTGGCGCTCGGCATCACCGCGGGCCAGGTGAATGCGCAGCTGCGCGAACAGAACATCAACCTGCCCGGTGGCCGTGGCACGGTCGGCTCCGGCGAACAGGCCATCCGCACCCTGGGCTCCGCCGCCACGATCGCCGAACTGCGGGAGAGGACCATCATCCTGCCGAACGGCCGCAGCGCGCGGCTGGGTGACCTGGCGGAGGTCGAGGATGGCACGGCGGAGGTCCGCACCGCGGCGCGGCTGGATGGCCGGCCCGTGGTGGCCTTCGAGATCCTGCGCACGCGCGGCTCCTCCGAAGTCCTTGTCGCCGATGGTGTGATCGCGCGCGCGGAATCGATCATGTCCGAGTTCCCGGATGTGCAGATCGAGGTGGTGACCTCCACCGCCGTCTTCGTGCGCGCGGGCTACCTGGCAGCGGTCGAGGCACTGGCCATCGGCTCCGTGCTCGCCATGCTGGTGGTCTACGCCTTCCTGCGCGACTGGCGGGCGACGATCATGGCCAGCGTCGCCATGCCGCTATCACTGATCCCGACGTTTTTTGTCATGCATCTGCTCGGCTTCTCGCTCAACAACGTCACGCTTCTGGGGCTGACGCTGGTGGTGGGCGTGCTGGTGGATGACGCGATCGTCGAGATCGAGAACATCGTCCGGCACATCCGCCAGAACCCCGGCATTTCCGTCTTTCGCGCGGCGCTCGATGCCTCGGCCGAGATCGGGCTGGCGGTGGTCGCCACCACGGCGACGATCCTCGCGGTGTTCGTGCCGGTCGCCTTCATGCCGGGCATTCCCGGGCAGTTCTTCCGGCAGTTCGGGCTGACGGTGGCGGCTGCGGTCGCCTTTTCGCTGGTGGTGGCGCGGCTGCTGACGCCTCTGCTGGGCGCCTATTTCCTGAAAGCCCATGACGCGCCGCCGAAGCCCGAAAGCCGCTTCGCGCGGGGCTACTACCGCCTGCTGCGCTGGTGCCTGCGGCACCGGCTGGTGACGCTGGTGGCCGGCATCGCCTTCTTCATCGCCTCGCTGTCGCTGGTGCCCTACATCCCGCGGGATTTCGTGCCGGGTGCCGATCGCGGCCGCGCTTCCATCGCGCTCGAGCTGCCACCCGGCGCCTCCCTGGCGGAAACCACGGCCGTGGTGATGGAGGCGACGCGCATCCTCAAGGCGCGGCCGGAAGTCGTCTCGGTGTTCGCCAGCATGGGCACATCCAGTTCCGGTATGGGCGGTCCGGGGCTCGGCACCACGACCCGCGCCGGGGATCCACGCACCGGCAACCTCGTGGTGTCGCTGGTGCCGCGCGGCGACCGCCGCATGACGCAGCAGCAGTTCGAGACGGCCATGCGGCCGGCGTTGGACGGCATCCCCGGTGTGCGCGTGCGCTTCGGCGCCGATGGGCAAAGCGGCTCACGCGTGCAGATCACGCTGGTGGGCAGCGATGGCGATGCCCTGGGTGAGGCATCCCGGCGGCTGGAGGCCGAGATGCGCGGGCTGCCGGGCCTGACGGGCGCCCGCTCCACGGCCTCTCTCGCGCGGCCCGAATTGCAGATCCTGCCGCGGGAAGCACGCGCCGCGGAGCTTGGCGTTTCTCCGGCCGCCATTGCCAATACCGCCCGGCTGGCGACGGTGGGCGACGTGGACCAGTCGCTGGCGCGCTTCACCCTGGCCGACCGGCAGATCCCCATCCGGGTCATGCTCGACCAGCCGGCGCGGAGCGACCTGTCCAATCTGAGATCGCTCCGCGTCGAGGGTCGGGCCGGGGTTGGCGTGCCGTTGGAGACAGTGGCCGAGATCCGACACGGCTCCGGCCCGGCGCAGATCGACCGGCTTGATCGGCAGCGCAAGGCAACGGTGGAGGCGGAGCTGAACGGGATGCCGCTGGGCGATGCGGTCGTGATGGTGGCGAGCCTGCCGGCGATGCAGTCCCTGCCGGCCGGGGTGCGCGAACAGGCGGTGGGCGACAAGGAAGTGATGGCGGAGCTGTTCGGCGGCTTCGCCATGGCCATGGGTGCGGGGATCCTGCTGGTCTACCTGGTGCTGGTGCTGCTGTTCGGCGGCTTCCTGCAGCCGATCACCATCCTGTCCGCGCTGCCACTCTCGCTGGCCGGGGCGCTGCTTGCCCTGCTGTTCGCGCAGAAGGCGCTCGGCGTATCCGCCGTGATCGGTGTGCTGATGCTGATGGGGATCGTCGCGAAGAACAGTATCCTGCTGGTGGAATACGCCATCATGATCCGCGCGGACGATCCTGGCCTGACGCGGGACGATGCGATCGTCGAGGCCGCGCGCAAGCGGTCGCGACCGATCATCATGACCACCATCGCCATGGTGGCGGGCATGCTGCACATCGCGCTGGGCATCGGCGCGGACAGCGAATTCCGCTCGCCGATGGCACTGGTGGTGATCGGCGGGCTGATCACCTCGACTTTGCTCAGCCTGATCTTCGTGCCGGTCTGCTACGTTTATGTCGACGCCGCGGAGAACTGGATCGCCCGGCGATTCGCGCCGCGTGCGGCGGCGGTGCCGGCCGAATAGTCACGCATAGCCGAGCGCCGCCAGGCCGGGGGCGCAGGCTGCGTGCAGCGCCCTTTGCGCATCCGCCGGCAGGGTCGTGAACTTGGAGCGGGCCGGGCGTGGCACCGCAGCGGCGGCGTCAAGCCATCGCGCATCGTCAAGCGACGGATCGATGAAGCGGATCATCGTCCGCAAGGTCTCCCGCGGCGCTTGCTGCAGATCCTCGAAGCGGAGCGAGAGCAGGCGGTCCGCCGGCAGGTCCCGCAATGCGTTCTGGCCAAACAGGATCAGCTGCGACCAGAAGGTGCCGAGCTGCGCCAGGGTGACGCCTGCTGCCAATTTCGGCGCGTCGGCGAGCGCGAAGACGATGCGGTTCAGCCAGACCTCACCGATGCTGCCCCGATCCTGCTGAAAGTTGCGGAACGGATCGAGGCCCAGGCGCCGAACGGCTTCGATGGCGCCGACGAGGACACGAAAATTGTGGTGCTGGGCCATGGACATCGCGGTGTCGCGGCCGTCGCGGAATACATGGATCACGCGCGCATCGGGAAACAGCCGCAGCAGCTTGCGGGTCAGCATCAAGGACCCACCCGACCGCTCCACCCAGACGCGGCGGTCGAAGTGCCGCAGCAGGTGGTCGAACAGCGCGCTGTACTGTCCGGCCAGCGGCCGGCTCGGCCAGGTCCGCACCGTTTCAGCGAGCGCATCGAACAGCGCTTCGTGACGGTTCGTCAGATGCGGCAGCGTGACCATGGCGATGGGTGGGATGTCGGTTGCGCGGAAGCGCGCGCCGGGCGTGCCCAGCGGGTACAGCATCTCGTCCACCACATGGCCGTGCTTCAGCATGGCGTGCAACGCCGGGCTTTGTCGCGAAAGGATTCGCCATAGCTCCCGTCCATCAAGCTGGCGGCGGGCAAAGGCGTCCGGGCCCAGGGGAACGAAGAACTCGGAAAGGCTGAGCACATCCGGATGGCTGTTCAGCAGCGACGAGACCATGGTCGATCCGCACCGTCCGGTGGACAGGATAAGCACTGGTGCGATCACAGGATGGTATCCTTTTCCGCGTGCAATTCCTTCGGCATGCGATAGCGGGATTCGTCGCCCCGGTGATCGGCGGAATCGAAGGACAATTCGAGCATCTGCGCGAACTGGCCCAGCCGGCGGTGGCGGTCGAGCGCGGGCAGCATCCGCCGCAGGAGACGGTCGGCGCGGTTGCGCAGGCGGATCGCGGCCAGCACGCCGAAGGTGCGGCTGTGCGGGTAGCGCAACTGGTCCGCCAGCTGGTCGCCGATCAGCGCGCGCGACACCGCATAGATCTTCCGCACCAGCCGTCGCCGCGCCACCGGGTCCGTAATGCCGGCGACCCGCGGGGCCGAGTTGATGAGGCCATTGGCCAGCTGGATCGAGTCGATATCCGGCGGCGGCTCGCACAGCGCGCCGATGCGGTGCAGTTGCAGGGCTTCGGTTTCCGTGGCGCATTGAAGGGCCGGCGGCACGCCCATCAGATGGCCGGAATAACGCCAGACCAGCATGAAGCTTTCGCGTTCAGCGGCCGTCAGCTGCACGCCCAGTCGACGCGCGCGGTCCAGCAGCAGGCCGGAGAAGGCCGCCGTGGCGAAGCCCAGATGCGCGGCGCTCAGCGGCGTACCCCAGGCGCTGGCCTCCCACTCCGCGGACCGCGCCAGCATGAAGCGCAGCCGCGCATGCACCAGGCGGATGCGGACGGACAGCGCAAAGCCCTCGCCATGGCGCTCCAGCCCGCCGGGCAGGAAGATCTCGGACAGATGCCGGTTGTTCTGCTTCAGGCGGCGCACGCCCTGGTCCGTCAGCCGGCCGGTGATGGCGAAGGATCGGCTGATGAGGGTGGAAAAGCCCTCGATCAGCACGGCACCGACGAAGGCACCGACGAACATCTCGGAATTTCCGTGGAAGGCGCGGCAGCCGGCGCGGGTGCCGGCGGCATCGAACCATGTCGGCACGATCTCGGCCTCCGCCACCAGGTCGCGCAGCGCGGCGGGTGCGTCGTGGATGGCCGCAGGGCCCTGTTCGATGCCGCGTTGCAGCCAGGCCTGTTGCGTGTCGGCCGGCGCGTCGTGGCAGGCGGCGATTGCCGCATCGGCCAGCGGATCGCCGATCGTTGTGTGTTGCAGATAAAGCGCGGCGAGCCGGGCATCCACGGCGCTCGCTGCGGCGCAGCCAGCAACATAATCCTCGGGGATGTCAAATCGCGCGATCACATGGCGAAGCTACCGCGCGGCACGTGAACAATCCATCTTCCGAATAGGCCGCTGCGTCCCGGCCGATATACTTCACAGATTGTTCTGAGGAAGCTTATTTCCGATGCCGAGATATTTCGGATCTGGCCTCTAAGCCGGATGCGATGATCCAAATATCCTCACTTTTCCAAAATACGCTGGGCCGTCTGAAGATCGTGGACGCGAGCAAGAACGCCCCAGGTCACCGCTGCGTTGATCGAGCCAGCCAGGACGGGCGGGCAGGGCTGTTCAAGCCATGTTGGCCGGTCTGCGGGCGCCCGCAGATGCACTGCACCCCCCCCGGGCCATGCGACCCGAAGCCACTGGCGCGGCGTGGTTCAAGCGGCCAAGATCGGGGGAATCATGCGGATGTGCGCCGCGCGGCACGCCGCCGAATACTGCGTAGGGAAGGAAAAGAGTCATGTTGCACCGCCGTGCTCTTCTGCTCGGGGGGCTGGCCCTCCCGCTGGTCGCCGCCCCTGCCCGGGCCCAATCCTGGCCCGACCGCCCCGTCCGGCTGATCGTGCCTTATGCCGCGGGTGGACCCACCGACGTTGTTGCCCGCCTGCTCGCCGAACTCCTCTCGGCCAACCTGCCCCAGCGCGTCGTCGTGGAGAACCGGGCCGGCGGCGGGGCGCTGATCGGCACGGAGGCGGTGGCGCGCGCGCCGAAGGATGGCGGCACCCTGCTGTTCACCACCGTTGTCCATGCGGTGCATCGCGCGCTGCATGGACCGCGCCTCACCTTCGATCCCGCTGGCGACTTCGCGCCTGTCGCACTGGTGGGTGTCGTGCCGCAGGTTATCATGGTGCCGCCATCGAGCCCGGTGCGGGACGTGCCGGGGCTGCTGCAGTACCTCCGCACCGGCCAGCACGCCTATGGCAGCAGTGGCGCGGGTGGTTCCTCCCACCTTGGTGTCGAGTTGCTGAAGAGCCTGGCCGGCGTGCAGGCGGAACACATCCCCTATCGCGGCACGGCGCCGGCGCTCGTCGACCTGCTTGCTGGTCGCATCGCGCTCGTCATGGATAGCGTGGCGACGGGCGCGGCGCAGGTTCGCGGCGGCAACCTGCGCGGCATCGCCACAACCGGCCCCCGCCGTTCCTCCGCCCTGCCCGACCTGCCGACCGTCGCGGAGACGATCCCGGGCTTTGCGGCGACGACCTGGAACGCCGTGCTGGCGCCTTCGGGCACGCCGGAAGCCACGCTCGCCGCCATCTCCACGGCGATCTCCGCCGCCCTGGGCGACGCTGCCTTGCAGGCCCGCCTGGTGGAACTCGGGGTCGAGGTGCCGCCGGCGTCCGAGCGCAGCATCGAGGGCGCGCGGCAATTCATCACGTCGGAGACCGAGAAATGGGCGAAGCTGATCGCTGAAGCCGGTATCCGCGCCGACTGATCCAGCGGGGGCCGCGCCGACAGCAGGGCCGCTCGATGACCTGGCCTGGATTGGGGATCCACGGGCCATGAGGGAGTTGGCCCGTGTTCTGGCCTTGCTGGAGCGGGGCCACCGAAGCGCCAGCCCCCGTTGCGAGAAGCGCGTCTGCGGGCGTTACCGGGGACGCCGGATTGAAGCGCCGACTCCCGGCCGCCTGACAGCTTCTGCGTGAACGGCCGGCACCTCAGAAAACGAGGAAATCGGCGTTTGTCAGGGCCAGACCTGCGGTCAGCGTGGCGAAGTGGACGCCAGCGGCGCCTCCCATTCCATCGCTGTCGTAGAACAAGCGACCCGTATCCGTTTCATAGATGATACGCCCCGACGCGGTCGCGGCTTGCCCTGTCAGATTCTTGGCAAACGCGCTTGCTGCAAGAGTTCCGGTTGCGAGCCCAAGGAAGACGGCATCATCCAGTCTTATCGAGTCGCCCACGACGTCGAAGTCTGTGATTTGATCGATGTTGCCGACACCGAGCTGCGTGTTGAAGATGAAGGTATCGTTGCCCGCCCCACCCGCCATGGTGTCGGCGCCCGTGCCGCCATTGATGACGTTTGCCGCGCTGTTGCCGAGGATGCGGTTGTCGAGGGTGTTGCCGGTGCCGTTGATTGCCGCCGCGCCGGTCAGGGTCAGGTTCTCGATGTACTGGCTGGAGAGATTGAAGCCGACGGAGGACAGCACGAGATCGGTGCCGCCACCGGACGCCTCGATCACGCGGTCGCCGGTGTTGTCCACGGTGTAGGTATCGTTGCCCGACCCACCGGCCATGGTGTCGGCGCCCGTGCCGCCATTGATCACATTCGCCGCGCTGTTGCCGAGTATGCGATTGGCCAATGAATTGCCGGTGCCATTGATTGCCGCAGCGCCGGTCAGAGTCAGGTTCTCAATGTGCTGACCGGAGAGACTGAAGCTGACGGAGGACAGCACGAGGTCGGTCCCGGCGCCGGATGCCTCGATCACGCGGTCGCCGGTGTTGTCCACGGTGAAGGTATCGTCGCCGGCGCCGCCCCACATCGTGTCGGCACCCGTGCCGCCATCGATCGCGTTTGCCACGCTGTTGCCGAGTATGCGATTGGCCAATGAATTGCCGGTGCCATTGATCGCCGCCACGCCGGTCAGAGTCAGGTTCTCGATGTGCTGACCGGAGAGATTGAAGCTGACGGAGGACAGCACGAGGTCGGTCCCGGCGCTGGACGCCTCGATCACGCGGTCGCCGGCGTTGTCCACGGTGTAGGTATCGTTGCCCGCACCACCCGCCAGGGTGTCGGCACCCGTGCCGCCATCGATCACGTTCGCCGCGCTGTTGCCGAGGATGCGGTTGGCGAGGCTGTTGCCGGTGCCGCTGATGGCCGCCGTACCGGTCAGCGTCAGGTTCTCGATGTGCTGTCCGGAAAGGTTGAAGCTGAGCGAGGACAGCACGAGGTCAGTGCCGGCGCCGGACGCCTCGATCACGCGGTCGCCGGCGTTGTCGACCGTGAAGGTATCGTCGCCGGCGCCGCCCCGCATCGTGTCGGCGCCCGCACCGCCATCCAACGTATCCGCGCCGTCGCCGCCGTCGATGTGATTGGATGCGCCGTTGCCGATGATGCGGTTGGCATAGGCATTGCCAGTGCCATTGATCGCCAGGCCACCGGTCAGCGTCAGATGCTCGATCTCGCGGCCGACCAGGGTATAGGCGATCGCGCTCTCCACCAGATCGATGCCCGCATTGGCGACTTCCGTCACGACGTCGAGGACGTTGTCCACCACATAGGTATCGTCACCGGCGCGGCCTTCCATGCGGTCGGCGCCAGTGCCGCCATCCAGCCGGTTGCGGCCGCTGTTCCCGACCAGCCTGTTGGCCAGTCCATTGCCTGTGCCGTCGATGTCGGCCAGGCCTGTCAGTGTCAGGTTCTCGGCGAAGCCGCCGGCCAGGCTGAAGCTGACCGAGCTCAGCACCAGGTCGGTGCCGGCGACATTGGCCTCGTCCACGCGGTCTCCGGGATTGTCCACCACGTAGGTATCGGAGCCGGCGCCACCGGCCAGCGTGTCGGCGCCCGCGCCGCCATCCAACCGGTTGGCTGCGGCGTTGCCGGTGATCCGGTTGGCAAACTCGTTGCCCGTCAGGTTGATTGCCGTGGTGCCGGCGAAGACCGCGGCGCTGAGCACCTCCACCGAGACGCCGGCGGCCAGAACATAGCTGGCGGTGGTGAAGATGCTGTCAAAACCCTGGCCGGTCAGTTCCACCACCACGTCGGTGGCGAGGTCCACGAGATAAGTGTCGTCGCCGCCCAGGCCCTCAAGCCGGTCAGCACCCTCACCGCCATCGATGCGGTTGGCGCCGGCATTGCCGACGATCGTGTTCGCACCGGCATTGCCGCCCAGAGCGAGGGGCGTCAGCGCCGTGGCGTCGGCGGCGCGCAGAACCTCCACTGCTGTGCCAAAGGACAGGGTGTAGCTGACCGAGGCAAGCACCTTATCGGTACCGCCGCCTGGGACCTCGATCACCCGGTCGCCCGCATTGTCCACCAGATAGGTATCGTTGCCGCCATTGCCGGTCATGGCGTCGGCCTTCAGGCCACCATCCAGCGTGTCGGCGCCGGCCCCGCCCACCAGTTCGTTGACGAATTCATTGCCGGTCAGCCGCAGCGGCGTCAGCGACGCCGTATTGAAGGCCGCGAGCTGCTCGACCTCCGACCCGGGGCGGAGCCGGTAGGACGCGGTGGTGAGCACGCGGTCGCTGCCCTGAGCGAGGGACTCGAAGACCAGATCCGTCGCACCGTCCACCAGGTAGGTGTCGTCGCCGCTGCCGCCATAAAGCCAGTCGCTGCCGCCCTGGCCGCTCAGGGTGTCGGCACCGCCCAGGGTGTAGAGCACATTGTTGGCGGCGGTGCCGGTCAGGGCGTCGGCACCGCCGGTGCCGCGCAGTACGTTGGGCAGGGTGACGGCAATGCTGGCGTTCAGCAGGAAGAAGCCGAAGCTGACGCCACGCGCGGCCCAGAGCTGGTCCGCCGTCTGTGTCTGGCTGTTGCCGGCGTTGTCGATGGTGACGATCTCGAACAGCTCATAGGCCCCGGATGCGGCGTTCGCCGCCAGGGTGCTGGTGCCGGCGGTTGAGCCGTTCGCCCAGCTGTCGCTGCCGGCGCCATTCAGCAGGAATCCGCCGGCGGGGCCTGCCGGCAGCAGGATGTCGCGGTCCAGATAGAGCGCCACGCTCGCAACCCCGCTGGCATCGGTCGCGATGGCGGACAAGGCAAGCTGGCGGTTGCCGCCCACGAGGTCGAGTGCCACCGGCGCGCCGAGCGCGGTGACCAGCGGCGCCGCGGTGTCGGGTGCGCCGGGAGCAACTGTGACGGTGGTGCGGATGCCAAGGTCGCTCAGCTGCTGGGTCGTGTAGCTGCGCTGGTTGCCGGCCAGGTCCGTGACGGTGGCATTCGTTACCGTATAGGTGCCGGGCGCGGTGCTCGCCGACACCCTCATGTCCTGCGCGCTGAGGCCATCGGCCCAGCTGTCGGAGAAGCCGTAGAAGGTCACGTTCGGGCTGCCGAACAGCGGGCCGTCGAAGGTCAGCGTGACCTGGCGCACCCCGCTGCCACCGGTATCGGCCGCGCCGGCGGAAATGGTGAAGTCCTGGTCCCCCAAGGACGGATCGACATTGGCCGGCAGGCTCAGCGCGGTCAGGCGCGGTGCGACGCCGTCCGAGGTGACGGTGAAGCTGGTGGACAGATGCAGGTCGTCGCGCAGCTGCGCTTTCGTATAGGTGGTGATGTTGCCGGCGAAATCCTGAATCTCCAGGCTCTCGACCGTGTAGGTGCCGGGCGCGAAGGTCGTATAGATCGTGTAGTCCGTGGCGCTGCTGCCATCCGACCAGTCGTCCACGAAATCGTACAGATTTATGTAGGTGTAGCCCTGCGTGGATCCCGCGGGCGGTGCGACGAGGATCCGGACTTGCGAGATCCCGCTGCCGCCGGTGTCGGCCCCCTCGGCGGCAAATCGCGCCTCCTGATTGCCGGCGTGCACATCGACGTTGTCGGGCAGGGTCAGGCCGGTCAAGCGCGGCGCGTCGGTGTCGGCGACGATGGTGAAGGTGGTGCGCATGCCGGCCGCGGCCAACTGCGCGGTGGTATAGGTCCGCACATTGCCGGCCTCGTCGGTCACCTCCGCCGAAGACAGCGTGTAGATGCCTGGATCGTCCGTCATGTAGTAGCTGGTCTGCGTCAGGCTGCTGCCGTCGGACCAATCATCCACGAAGGAATAGAAGGTTGCGGCGCCGCCATAGCCGCCGTCGGGTCGCGTGAAACTCAACCGCAGGCTGGAGATGCCGCTGCCGGCATCGCTGGCGGTGGACCCAAAGGTGACGTCCGCCCGTCCGGAGGTAACGTCGATGGTCGTGGGCAGTGTCAGTCCCGTGAGCTGCGGCGCGACGGTGTCCGCGATCACGGCGTAGCTGGTGGCGATGCCAAGTTGCACCAGCTGGGCGGCGGTGTAACTGCGGCTATTGCCATCCAGGTCGACGATCGTCACGCCGCTGATCAGATAGGTCCCGGGATCGTCGGACTCATACACCGTCTCGGCGCTGGTGCCGGTTCCGTCGGTCCAGCCGTCGACGCCGCCGTTGATATAGGCATTGTAGGTGTAGCCGGCCGGACGCACGACCGAAACGAGGGCGTAGTGGATGCCGCTGCCACCCTCATCGCTGCCAGTCAGGACCCATTCGAAGGGCTGCCGATCATGGGTGACATTCACGTTGCGTGGGAAGGTCAGGCCGGTGAGCACCGGGGCGGTCGTATCAGGCATGCGGTTCCGCCCCACGATCATGGTCTGCAAGCCCGTTGCAACGGTCCCAGCAGCCATTCATTCAGCTCATAACTAGGCATGAAGAGACGAATGAGCAACATCTTTCAGACTGGCGTCGGATGGTGATAATCTTTTATTCCAACAGGCTGCGGAAACTCGACTGTTGAGAATGATTTTGGCGTGATTCGCCGTGGCTGCCGCGCAGGGGACTGGCGCGGAAAGTCGAACGGGCGGGGCCTCGGGTTTCGACCTGGGGCCGGCGCTGCAACTGCCGCTGTTCGGTGCGCCCCATCTCCGTGATGTCACGGGCAGGATCGTCGACCTGGTGGCCATCGGCCATGCCGGGAGCATCCGTCGCAGATGTAACCGGCATTATTGTAAAACGGAACGCCACGGGATCGCACATACCAAGTCACCATCAGCGTTTCATCCGAAATGCGTCGCCTTTCACGCGGAGCATTCTGCATCCGCTGCGGGCAGATGCGGCGATACAGAGCGAAACGGACTCACGGACTCGGCATTTCCCAAGCCTGTTTTGCGCGCCTAGCAGTTGGTCATCAGGCGTCAGACGGAACGGCATGAACAACGTTCACCGCATCGCGCGCAATTCTGTCTCCGCCTCGTGGCTGGTGGCGACGCTATGGTTCGCCGGTGGCGTGGCGATGGCGCAGCCGGCGCCTCCGCCGCAGGGCTCCCCCATACCGCAGATCGCGCCACAGCCCTCGCCGCCGGTCGGGCCGGGCCTCGGCACCGCGCCGGTCGAACCTGCCGCGGCCCCCGCTGGCACGCTGGCGATCCGCAGCGTCGCGCTGCAAGGCGCCACGGTGCTGCCGGCGGCGCGCCTCGCCCCGCTGACCGCCGACCTCATCGGCCCCGCAGTGCCGCTGGCGCAGGTGGAAGCGGCGCGGGCCGCCATCGTCTCGGCCTATCGGCAGGAGGGCTATGTCTTCACCGCCGTCGATGCGGTGCTGGACGCCCAGGGCAATCTGCGGCTGGTCGTGGCCGAGGGCCATGTGACGGAAGTGCTGCTGGAGGGTGATATCGGCCCCGCCGGTACCCAGGTGCTGCGCTTCCTGAACCGGCTGATCCTGCGCCCGGCGCTTGATGTCGCCAGCCTGGAACGGGCGCTGCTGCTGGCGCAGGACATTCCCGGCATCGGCATCCGCAGCGTGCTGCGCCCCTCCGGCACGGCGCCCGGGGCGCTGACGCTGGTGGCGCAGGTCACGCGGCGGCCCATCACCGGCTATGTCACCGCGGACAACCGCGCCTATCGCCTCACCGGCCCGGAACAAGGGCTGGCCGCGGTGCAGTTCAACAGCTTCACGGAGTTCGGCGAGCGGACGGAGCTGGTGCTGTTCGGCGCCTCCGGGTCGACGCAGCTTTTCGGCCAGGCCTCCAGCGAGTTCTTCGTCGGCGGCTCCGGCACACGCCTGCGGATCTATGCGGGCCAGGGCCGTGCCACGCCATCCGACGCGCTGCGCGGCATCGGCTATGAAGGCCGGACCACCGTGGCGGGGCTGGGCGTGTCCTATCCGCTGATCCGCCGCCGGGCGCAGACCCTGATGCTGACCGGCAATTTCGACCTGATCGAAAGCGAGATCGACATCGACGGCGCCAATGGTGGCAGCACCCGGCTCAGCCGTGATTCGCTGCGGGTGCTGCGGCTGGGTGCCGAATGGGCCGCCTTCGACCTGCTGCTGGGCAACCGTTTTCCTGCCTCCAACACCGCCACCCTGCGGCTGTCCCGGGGGCTGGAGGCGCTGGGGGCGGAGCGCAGCGGCAATGCCGATGCGGCGCGGCTGGGCGCCCAGGTGGACTTCACCAAGCTGGCCTTCGAGGTCACGCGGCGCCAGGCGCTGTTCCAGCCCTGGGCCGGCGCCGATGTGGCGCTGGTCGGCACGCTGGCCGGGCAATGGTCGGATGACATCCTGCCCCTGTCCGAAAAATTCTACCTCGGCGGCGCCCGGCTCGGCCGCGGTTTCTATGCCGGCGAAGTAACGGGCGACCGCGCCCTGGCCGCCTCCGCCGAGCTGCAACTGACCACAAGCTTCGAGACCGCCGCCTTCGGCACGCCGCTGCGCCTCTCCCCCACCTTCTACGCCTTCTACGACCATGGCCGGAGCTGGGAGAACCAGTCCCAGGACCCGGACCGCCGGCTGCGGTCCACCGGCCTCGGCATCCGGCTGCCGGTGAATGAAGTGGTCGAACTCCAGCTGGAAGGCGTGCGCCGGCTGACGCGCCGGCCCAATCCCGGCGCCACGGAGCTCAAGGCGGATGCGCTCTACTGGCGCGTCCTGGCTCGATTCTGAAGGAAACCCGCGCCATGGCCGAACCCCGCATCCGGACCTGGCGCAACGCCCTGTTGTGCGGCACCGCGCTGGTGCCGATCCTCGGCGGGGGCGCAGTGGCCCAGATCGCCCCCGATGCGCGGCCGCAGGGCGGCCAGGTGGTGGCCGGCAGCGCCAGCATCACGCAGAACCCGGCGCTGACCCAGGTGCAGCAGGGCAGCGACCGCGCCGTGGTGGACTGGCGCAGCTTCAACATCGGCCGCGACCACAGCGTGCAGTTCCAGCAGCCCTCCGCCAGTTCGATCACGCTGAACCGCGTCACCGGCCCCGATCCCTCCGTGATCGCCGGGCGGATGACCGCCAACGGCCAGATCGCGCTGGTCAACCAGTCCGGCGTGCTGGTGACCCAGGGCGCCCAGATTCAGGCGCAATCGGTCATCATCTCCACCGCCGATATCAGCAACCAGGCCTTCATGGCAGGCGGCGGCCGGCTGGCCTTCGACCGCCCGGGGCAGCCCGGCGCGCGGATCGAGAACCAGGGCAGCATCACGGTGCGGGAGGCAGGACTCGCCGCGCTGGTGGCACCACAGGTGGCCAATCGCGGCACCATCGCCGCGCGGATGGGTCGCGTGGTGCTGGGCGGGGCGGAGACGCATGCGATCGACCTGCATGGCGACGGGCTGCTGTCGCTGGAAGTCACCGGGCCGGTGCGCCGCGTGGCCGCGAATGGCGAGGCGCTGGTCAGCAACAGCGGCAGCATCGAGGCCGCGGGCGGCACCGTGCTGCTGACCGCCCAGGCCGCCGACGGCATCGTGCAGGACCTGGTGCGCGCCGGCGGGCGGATTTCGGCCGATGCCGCCACCCCCGGCGGCCATGCCGGCCGCGTGCTGGTCGCTGGCACCGGCGGGTCCGTGCGGATCGAGGGCGAGGTCACGGCCAGCGGCCTTCTGGCCGGCAGCACCGGCGGCGCCGTGTCGGTGCAGGCGGATCGCGTGGCGGTTGCCGGCACCGCACGGATCGAGGCCTCCGGCCGCGCCGGCGGCGGGCGCGTGGCGCTTGGCACCGACCGCCGCGGCCCCACCGCGCCGCGCATGGCCCGCCGCACCACCATCGCCCCCGGCGCCACGGTCCGCGCCGATGCGACGGAACGCGGCCGGGGCGGGGAGGTGCTGGTCAATTCCACGGAGGTCACAGCGCATGCCGGCCAGGTCTCCGCGCGCGGCGGGCCGCAGGGCGGCGATGGCGGCTTCGTCGAGGTTTCGGGCCAGGGCCGGCTGGCGATCAACGGCGGGATCGACGTGTCGGCACCGATGGGCGCGGCGGGCACCATCCTGCTGGACCCGTCCTTCCTCACCATTGTCGCCGATGACGATACGCGCGCCAATGTCGACCCGGCGCTGTTCGCGGACGGCACGCTGGGCTCCGGCGAGGGCGCGGACACCTCCTTCCTCGCCACCGGCCTGGTCGGCGGCTTTGCCGGCAATCTGCGGCTGGAGGCCTCGCAGGACCTGACGGTGGCGGTTGGGATCACCAAGCCCAGCGGTGACCTGGCGCTGGTCGCTGGCGGCAACCTGACCATCGACGCGCCCGTGGTCCTGCAGGGCGCCGGCACCACCCTCCTGCTGAGCGGCGCGCAGATCGGCGTGAACGCGCTGGCGCAGGTCAGCGACACCGGGCTGATCAGCCTGCGCGGCAACAGTTTCGGGCCGAACAACGTGGTGCAGGCGGGCGCGGGGCGCTTCGTCGGCGGGCGGCTGGATACCAGCGGCAATGACTCCTTCTCCGAATTCCAGCTGCTCGACCTGCGCGGCGACAACCGCATCGGCACGCTGGAGGGCATGGACCCGGCGACGCTGCTGTTCCGCAATGTGGTGCCGCTGGTGGTGGGCGGCGGCTTCACGGTGCGGGCGGATACGGTGGCGATCGATGTGGAGGGCGGCGGCCTGCAGGTGGATGGCAGCATCATCACCTCCGCCGGCCCCTTCTCGGCCCAGCTGCGCGCCAGCGGCGACATGGTGGTGTCCGCCGGCGGTCGTGTCGAAGGCGACGGGCTGCGGATGATCGCGGGCTTCGACTTCGCCTCCGGCGCGCCCGACCCGCTGGCGGCGGCCGCGATGCGCATCGAGGGCGTCGTGCAGGGCGGCTTCAGCGATGGCTCGCCCAATGACGTGGAGCTGTTCGCCGGGCGCGACGGCATGCTGTTGTCCGGCACGGCGACGGCGCTGAACCTGGATCTGGTGGCCGGCACGGCAGGCATCACCCAGACCGCCGGGCGCCTTTTTGTCGACAGCCAGCTGCGCGTTCGCAGTGGTGGCGATGTGCGGCTGGATGTGACACCGGTCGATCCGTTCGACGGCAACATCATCGGCGCACTGGGACCCTCCGCCGTGCTCGGCGACTATGCTTTCACCGGCGTCGGCCGCGACGGGCTGGTGTTGCAGGGCCTCATCGACGTGACTGGCGTGCTGACGCTGCGCTCGCGCGATGGCGGCATTTCCCAGGAGGACGGCTCGCGCCTTCTGGTCGGCGCGCTGGATGCCTCGACGCCGGGCAGCATCACCCTGCCGAACGACAATGAGATCGGCGTGGTGCGGCTGTTGCAGGCGACCGATGGCAATGTGCAGCTGCGCAACGTGACCGATCTGCGGATCGAGGGGCCGGTCTCCGCCAGCACGACCGGTGCGGGCTTCATCGCCGTCGATGTGGCGGGGGGCGATCTGGTGGTGGCCGGCGCGGTGAATGGCGGCGACACGGTCGCGCTGCGCGCCAGCGGCGACCTGCGGCTGGAAGCGGGCAGCCTGGTGCGGGCGAGTCCCGGCGGCTCGCTGTCCTCGGTCACGCTGGTGGGCGGCTTCGACACCTCCACCGAAACCGCCAGCCTGGCCGGCGGGCTGTTCCTGGCCGGCACGGTGGGCGATGCCGGCGGGCTGAACATCCTGCGGCTCGGCGCTGGCACCGGCGGCATGGTGCAGACCGCCGGGCGGCTGGTCGGGCAGAACATGGAGGTGGAATCCGGTGCCGGCGCGCTGCTGGACCGGGGCGGTGACCAGACCGGCCTGCGCAATGCCGTGACGGGTCCATTGACCGTTCAGGACATGCCGGGCGACTTCGTCCTCGACAACGGCACCACCGACATCCTGCTGCAGGACCAGGTGATCCGCGCCGCCAATATCGGTCTGCGCACGGAAGGCGCGCTGCTGCTGGCCGGCTCCGCCGCCGGGGCGGATGCCGGCGCCGGGCGCGTCTCCCTGCGCCTCGGCGGCCTCGGCGCGACCAGCGGCGGTGCGCTGCTGCGCGGCGGGCTTGTGGAGATCGCCCCGGCGACGCCGGCCCCACTGACCGTGCTCGCGGCCGCGCCGTCGCCGGGCAGCGTGAATCTCGACGCGACGGCGGTCGCGGGGCTGCAGGCCGGCACGCTGCGCCTCGGCGCCAGCACCTTCCGCGGCGTGACGGAGACCACCGCGACCGTGATCGGCTTCGGCGGGGCGCTGTCCCAGCCCGGCACGCTGGACCTGCGCAGCCTCGGCGACATCACCCAGCTGGCCGCCGCGCCGATCACCGCCGGCCGGCTGATCGGCCAGGCCGAAGGCACGGTGGCGCTGGACGACGCGGCCAACCAGGTGACGCTGCTCGGCGATTTCGCGGCGACCGAGGGCTTCGCGTTGCGCAACAGCGTCGCGTTGACGCTCGATGGCCTGCTGCAGACGGAGGGCACCGCCTCGCTGACCGCGGCGGGGGATATCCTGGCGACCGGTGCGGGCCGCGTGCAGGCCACGACGCTGACGCTGGATGCGCAGGGCGGCGTGACACTGGACGGGGCCAATGCCGTGCAGCGTCTCGGCCCGGTGTCGGCCGGCGGCGATGTCCGCTTCACCAACACCCAGGCGCTGCTGCTGGCCGGCGCCTTCGATGCGGCGGGTTTCGATGTGGCGCTGGACGTGACCGGCGCGCTGGGCCAGGACGCCGGCGGCGCGGTGACGGCACGGTCGCTGTCCGGCCGCGCCACGGCAGGGGCGGCGCTGACGGGCGCCAATGCGCTGCAACGGATCGAGGGCTTCGACGCTGGCAGCGGCGATTTCCGGCTGACCAATGCCACACCGGTCCTGACCGTCGCGGCCGGCAGCAGCGTGACCGCGGCGGGCCAGATCGGCATCGTCAACACCGGCGCCGTGCAGGTCGACGGCACCCTCGCGGCGGCCGGCATTGCCTTGGAAGGCACCACGCGCATCACCATCGCCGGCCTGCTCGACACGCCGGGCACGGTGGCGCTGACCGGCGCCAGCCTGGTGGAGGAGAGCGGTGCCGGTCGCATCCAGGCGGGGCTGCTGACGGTCGACGCGCCCGGCCCGGTGACGCTGGGCGGCGCCAATGCGGTCGGCACCCTGGGGCCGGTGACGGCGGGTGGCGCGGTGTTCTTCACCAATACCCAGTCCCTGGTGCTGGCCGGCGCTTTCGACGCTGCGGGCTTCGACGTGGCGCTGGATGTGACCGGCGCACTGCGCCAGGATGCGGGCGCGACGCTGGTGGCGGATGCGCTGTCCGGCCGCGCCACCCAGGGCGCCACCTTCGATGGCGACAACCGCCTGCGCCGACTGGAGGGCTTCGAGGCCGGCAGCGGCAGCTTCGTGCTGAACAATACCGCGCCGCTGCTGACCCTGGGCGTGGAGACGGAGGTCACCGCCGCCGGTGCGGTCGCCATCGCCACCAGCGGCGGCCTGCTGGTGGATGGCGGGATCTCCGCCGCCGACATCGCCCTGCAGGCCGGCGGCGACCTCGCTTTGCGCGCGCCGCTGGCGACGCCGGGCAGCGTCGACCTGACGGCGGGCGGCACGATCCGCGAGCTGGGCGCGGGCCGCGTCACGGCGGGCCAGCTCCGCCTGCAATCGGGTGGCGAGGCGCAGCTGGATGGCGCCAATGCGGTGGACAGGCTGGGCCCGGTGACGGCCGGCGGCGATGTCAGCTTCCGCAACACCCAGGGCCTTGTGCTGGAAGGCGCCTTCGAGGCAGCGGGGTTCGCCGTCGCGCTGGATGTCGCGGGCGCCCTGTCGCAGGCCACCGGTGCCGCGCTGACGGCCGGGGCGCTGTCCGGCCGCGCGACGCAGGGCGCGACGCTGGGCGGTGCCAATGCGCTCGCCCGCATCGACGGCTTCGATGCGGGCAGCGGCGGCTTCCTGCTGAACAATGCCTCGCCCCTGCTGACGGTGCCCGGCGGCGCGACCCTGCGTGCGGGGACAACGCTGGCCATCACCCAGGCGGGTGACCTGCTGATCGACGGCACGGTGACGGGCGCCACGACCGCGCTGGCTGCCAGCGGTGTGCTTTCCGTCAACGGCTTCTCCGCCATCGCCCGCACCGGGGACCTGCTGCTGCGCGGCGATGCGGTGGCGGTGGATGGGCTGATTTCCGCGGCCGGCAGCATTGCTGTCGAGGCCGCCAGCACGGCCAGCCTGGCCGGGCTCGCCCGGGGCGCCCGGCTGCGCGTCGCCGCGCCGACGATCAGCTTCGGCGGGCTGGATGCCACGGCGACGCCGGTGCTGCTGCAACTCGGCCCCGACGGCCGCGCCATCGGCACCCTGGATGCGCTGGCGCTGGAGGTGTCCGGCGGTGGCGGCACGGCCTTGTCGGGCCGCATCGCCAGCGTCGGCGGCGGACCCGCGGCGGCGATCGGCACGCGCAGCACGGGGGAGGGCACGCCACTGCCGGATCCGCCGGAGCCGACCGCCTTCCTTTTCAACGGCTGCCCGATCGGCGTGCCGCTCTGCGGCGCGGTGCCCCCGGTCGTCCTGCCGGACGTACCGCCCCCCAGGCCGGGCGTGGTCCGTCTGCCGCCGGGTGCCGTCACGCTGGCCGACAGTCCTGCCGCGGTCCTGCAGGTGCTGGACCCCGCCGCCATCGCCGCCGCGCTGGCGCAGACCCGGCCCTCGGCGCCCAACGTGACCAGCAGCTTCGCGCGCGACCGTGCCGAGGCGGAAGACCTGGCACCGCCCAATGTCCGCGGAGGCGACTTCTGATGCGCAAGGCCCCGCTGTTCCTGCTGCTGGCGCTGGCCGGTTGCAGCACGCCGCCACCTTCCGCGCAGGTCACCACGACGGCGGAGGGCGCGACAGGGCTCGATCTCGGCCGCACCGCCGCCGGCGAAACCTGCCGCCTGATGCGCAGCGGCACCGGCGGCGATGTGTTCTGCGGCGAATGGTCATCCCCCAGCGCGCGCATCCGCGCGGTGGCCGCGCCGGATTCCCTCTCCGCGGCCCGGACCCTGACGGGCGCGCTGGTGGCGCAACTCGACTGCGGCGCGCCGCGCGCCACGCAGGTGCTGGGCGGGCAGCCGGCGGCGCTGCTGGAATGCCGCCGCCGCAATGGCGGCTGGCCCGCCTTCGCGCTGGCGGCGGAAAGCGGGGGCCGGGTCTGGCAGGCGGATGGCGTGCTGCCGGCGCTGCCGGCGGCCGAACGCGCCATCGGCGTGCTCTCGGGCCGGCTGACGGCGGAAGCCGCGCCGCCACCCTCCGGCGCCATCGACCAGCTGGCCGCCAGGCTGGCGCGGGAGGCCTTCGCCACCGGCGATATCAGCCGCTACGAGCAATTGATGGCCGTCGGCCGCGACGCCAACCAGGCGGAACGCTTCGTCGCCGCGGAGACCGCCTATCGCGCCGCGCTGGCCTTGCAGGAACGCGTGCCGGTGACCGATCCCTCCGGCCGCTTCACGCCGATGGTGCTGCTGGCGCTGCAGCTTTCGAACCAGGGCCGCTATCCGGAGGCCGAGGCGCTGTTGACGCGGGCGGCGACTTTGGCGCCACGCGCGGCCGATCCGCTCGCCCCGGCCATGCTGGCGCATTACCAGGGGCTGCACGCCGCCAATCGCGGGCGCGACGCGGCGGCGCTGGCCGCGCTCGCGCAGGCGGCGGATCGCTACGGCGCGCTGGTGCCGCCGGAACAGCGCGCGGGCCGGCTCGCCCCGGTGTCCAGCCTGCCGGGTCTCGATCTCGCCGGGCTGGCGATGGACCCCATCGCCGCCCGCGCCATGGTCGGGTTGGTGGAGGCCCGGCGCAACCGGGCCGCCGTGCTGCGCGCGCTGGGCCGCTTCGCGGAGGCGACGGCGGAGGCCGAGGCGGCGCAGGCCCTGGCTGGCGCCGCGCCGGGTGCCGAGGGCGCCGACCTGATCGCCGCGCGGCTGGCGCGCACCGGCGGCGCGGCGGCGGCGGCGGCCGGCCAGCTCGCCAGCGCCGATGCCAGCTTCGCCCGTTCCGCGCTGCGCTTCGCGCGCGGCGTCCCGCGTTCCCGCCCCTATGCCGAGACGCTGCTCCTGCGCGCGGCGCAGCAGCCGGTGGGCCAGGCGGCGCTGACGGCGGAACTGTGCCGGGAGGCCGTTGCCGTGCTGCGCGGCTTGCGCGAGGGCACCACGGCGACGCGGATCGCGCCCTGCATGGACGCCTTCATGGCGCGCGGCGCGACGGCGGAGGCCTTCGAGGCGGCCCAGCTGTCCCAGGGCAGCGTGACCACCACGCAGATCGCCACCGCCGCGGCGCGGCTGACCGCCCGTGCGCGCGACCCGGCCGTGGCTGCGGCGCTGCAGGCCAAGGACGCGGCCGAGCGGGCGCTGACGCAGATCTATCGCGCCCGCGACGCCGCCGTGGCGGCTGGCGCCACGGCGGGCGAACTCGCCGCCTTCGATCGCCGCATCACGGAGGGGGAGGACACGGCGGTGCAGGCGGATGCGGCAGTGCAATCCGCCGCGCCGGGCTTCGCCCAGCTCGTGCAGTCCGTGGCCAGCGCGGAGGAGACGCTCGCGGTGCTGCGCCCGGGCGAGGCGCTGGCGCTGAGCAGCATCCCGCCGCAGGGCCGGGGCTGGAGTTTTGTTCTGCTCGATGGCGGCATCACCGCCGCGCCCGTCGGCAGCGATGGCGCCGCCATCGCGGCGCTCGTGGCGCGCGTGCGGGCCGGGGTGGAATCCGGCTCCGGCGACAAGCCCTTCGACGCCGCGGCGGCGCATGAACTTTACCGGGCGCTGTTCGGCGGCGTCGCCGCGACGCTGGACCGCGCCACGGCGCTGGTCGCGGTGGCGGAGGGGCCAATGCTGTCGCTGCCCTATGGCCTGTTGGTCACCGCGCCGCCCGCCGAGCCGCGCGGCCATGTCGGCGCCGCCTTCCTGCTGGAACGCCTGCCGGTGGCGCATGTGCCGGCGCCGGCAAGCCTGGTGGCGCTGCGCCGCGTCGCGCCTTCCCAGGCGCCACGCCCGTGGATCGGCTTCGGCGCACCGCGTCCCGTCGCCGTGGCCTATGCCGCGCGCAGCTTCCCGGCGGCGCCCGAATGTGGCCAGGGTCTGGCCTCGCTGCAGGCCCTGCGGGGGGCGGAGGTGGAGTTGCAGGCCGCCGCGCTGGTCACAGGATCGCCTGCCGCGGCGCGGCGCACCGGCGCGGCCTTCACCGCCGATGCGGTGCGGCAGGCCGATCTGCGGTCCTACCGCACCGTGCATTTCGCCACCCATGGCGTGCTGCCCAGCGAGCTGAGCTGCCTGACGGAGCCCACCATCATCGCCTCCACCGCCGCGACAGGGCCGGATGCGACCCAGGCGCTGATCACCTCCGGCACCATTCTCGACCTGCAGATGGACGCGAACCTGGTCATGCTCTCGGCCTGCAATTCGGGCGGTGGAATCGCGGCGGGGGAGAGCCTTTCGACCCTCGCCCGCGCCTTCTTCTTCGCCGGCGCGCGGTCACTGATGGTGACGCACTGGTATGTGGACGACATCGCGGCCGCCCGCGTCGGCGTGCTGACCCTGGAAGCGATGCAGGCGGGCGACACGCCAGCGGCCGCGCTGCGCAAGGCGCAGCTTGCGCAGATGCGGATTGGCGGCGGCACGCATCCGGCACAATGGGCGCCCTTCGCGCTGATTGGCGCGGGCTCCGGAAGCTGAGTGCCGGCTCTTCACGCTTCCCGGCGTCACGGCCGTGCAGGGTCGCCCCCGGCGGACAAATCAAGACTGATTCCAACGGCCCTTTCGCGTGACCGCTCCAGGGCCCCTCAATCGCCGGGCGCCCGCTCCGCGGGCTTGGCTCGCCGCATAAGCGGCGGCGCCCATTCGGGCGCTCGGACCGGTCAAGAGACCGGCCCGCTGGTGTGAGGCGCAAGGCCAGAAGCACAACTGACTTCGCCAAGGAAAGGGGCGGGCACAGGCCGAGGACATCGTGGGAAGGGCTCCGGTGCCCTTCCCACGATGCGGTGAATGCGGTCAGTCGACTGCGATCGGCGACAGCTGCAGAACGTCCTCCCAGCGCACCCGCTCGTCGTGGATGAAGCGGCCGAAGGCCTCGCCGCGCAGCTCGGCAGGCTCGGCGCCCTCGGCCTTCAGCCGCGTGATGACATCGGGCTGGCGCAGCGCCACGCCGATGGCTTCGGCCAGCTTGTCCTTGATCGCGGCCGGCGTCCCCTTCGGCACCAGCACCCCATACCAGGCGGAGCTGTCATAGCCGGGTACGCCAGCCTCGGCGACCGTGCGGATGTCGGGCTGCGTGGACAGGCGGTTCTTGCTGGTGACCGCGAGGGCGCGCAGCAGCCCGCTCTCGATCAGCCCGACGACGCTCGGCAGCGCCGTCACCATGAAGGGTATATGCCCCGCCACGACGTCGTTCAGCGCCGGGCCCGCGCCGCGGAAGGGCAGGTGCTGCGCCCGCAGATTCGCCTGTTGCAGCAACAGCACCGTGGCGAGGTGGCTGGCCGAGCCGTTGCCGGCCGAGGCATAGGCCATGTCGCCGCCCTTGGCGCGGATCTCCGCCAGCAATTCCTCCATGGTCGTGGCGGTGGTGCCCTTGCCGGCGACGACGATCAGCGAGGTATTGGCCAGCAGTGCCACCGGCTCCAGCGCAACAGCGGGATCGACGCGCAGCCTGGCGCCAAACATCTTGGGGTTTACGGCCATCGGGCCCTGGTTGCCCATCAGCATCGTGTAGCCATCCGGCGCCTGGCCGGCGACATATTCGGTGGCGATGTTGCCGCCGGCGCCGGGGCGATTCTCGACGACAACGGTCTGGCCCAGCGCCGGCTGCATCGCGGCGGCGACGACGCGCCCGACGGTATCCGTGCCGCCGCCGGGGGCATAGGGCAGCACGAAGCGGATCGTGCGGCTGGGCCAGTTGCCCTGGGCGGTGGCGATCCGTGGAGCCAGTCCGGCGGCGGCGCTGGCCGCCAGAAGGGTGCGACGGGTGATCATGGTGTCTCTCCGATGTCCCGGCCTTGCCGTGAGAGCGGCTGGCCTGTTGTGATTGGTGTGGGGCGCAGGGCCGAGGACGGAACCAGGACCTCGCCCTGCATCAGGCGGCGCGCGGTGCGATAGACCACCACTTCCTCCGCGACATCGTCCCGCAGGCTGGCGGCCACCAGCAGCGTGCCGCCCGCATGGCCGATGCGGGCATCGCCCTTGAGGCCCGGCCGCAGCATGGCGGCGGGGATGCTGCCGGGCACGCGCACGGCGACGGCCGTGCACATCGCGCCGGTCAGCGGCGTCGCCTTGTGCGGCTGGCCCGCTGAGATCATGCGCACCGTGACATCCACCGCCCCGGCCTCCAGCGCCCTGCCATTGGCGAGACTGGCGGCTTGTGGCGGGGAGATGATGCAGACCAGGGGCAGGTTGCGGAGCGTGGTTCGCGCTTCCGTATCGCTGCCCAGGCCCATGGCGACGGCGGCCGCGATACGGATGGATTCCAGGCGCGCGGCGATGGCGGGCTCGCCCAGCGCGTCCGGCACCTCGACCCCGGTCAGGCCGAGCGTGGTGGCGGCGATGAACACAACCGGGTTGGCCGCATCGACCAGCGAAACCTCGACCGGTGCGCCGATATCCGGCACCAGCCTGTCGCGCGCCCGGCCGGTCGGCAGCAGCCGGCCGGTGGCGGCGCCGCCGGGATCTCGGAAGCCGAGCCGCACCGGCGCGCCGGTGCCGGCCACGCCGTCGATCGCGAGGTCGCCCTCGACCGCCGGAAAGCCTTCATCCAGCGGGAAGGTGGCGACGATGATCTTGCCGGTATTGGTGTTGTGGATGCGGACGGTCGCGGTGTCGCCGCTGGTCGGCACCAGACCTTCCTCCACCGCGAAGGGCCCGATCGCGGAGGAAATGTTGCCGCAATTGGCGCGATAGCCGACGACCGGCGCATCCACCGCAACCTGTGCGAAGGTGTAGTCCACATCGGCATCGTCGCGCGTCGGCGGTCCGACCACGGCGATCTTCGACAGCGAGGATATCCCGCCACCGAGGCCGTCGAGCTGCCGCTTTCCATGATCCGGGCTGCCCAGGGCTGCGAGGAAGATCGCATCCCAGTCCGCACGATCCGCCGGCAGCGCCTTCAGGTGGAAGATGAGCGCGCGGCTGGTGCCGCCCCGCATGTAGACCGCGGGGATCCTGATCTGCCGCATGCGTTCAGGCGTCCACGAGTTCCAGGGGCGCGGCGGCGATGGCGGCTGCCTCCTCCGGCGCATAGACGGTGCCCGCGAAGAGACGCCGGGCGGTTCGCAGCACGCCGGCCCGGCTGACCGGTGCCTCGGCCGGACCCGCCAGTTCCAGCGCGACGGAGATGCTGCCGGAGGGATGTTCCAGCATCGCCAGCTTCTCACCGCTCGGCGACAGCGGCGCGGTGGTGGCGACGTCATGGGCGACGGTGCCGTCCAGCACGCTGGCGGTGGCGACGCAGACCGATCCTGTCGTGGCGAAGGATTTGTGGCAGCTCCACGGCACGAAGTACCGCGCGGCAATGGTGCCCTCCCGCGCCGGTCTGGCGACCAGGCCGATCTTCGGCACGACCTTGCCGGTGACATCGCCAAAGCCCATGCGGCGACCGGCTTCCTGGCGGATCGCCTCCATCCGCGCCATCAGCGCCGTGTCGGCGTCCAGCTCCGCGGCGCCCTCATGGCCGGTCCTGCCCATCGCCTCGGCGGGGATCAGGACCATGGGCATCGACATATCGATGCAGGTGACGCGCACGCCATTGATGATCTCGGCCCGGTGGCCGGAGGGAAACAGCGCGCCCGTCTTGGACCCCGCGCCATCCAGGAAGGCCAGTTTCACCGGTGCCGCCGTGCCGGGCACGCCGTCGATGCGGGTGGTACCGGCATAGGCGACCGCACCGTCCGGCGTCTGGATCGCCGCCTCGATGATCTTGCCGGTGTTGACGTTGTGGATGCGGATCAGCGTCTCGCCATGCCTGGCCGGGACCAGCCCCTGCTCGATGGCGAAGGGGCCGACGGCGGCGAGCATGTTGCCGCAATTCGGGCCGGTGTCGACGGTGCGGTTCATGATGTGCACCTGGGCGAACAGGTAGTCGACATCGACGCCCGGCAGCTTCGAGGGGCTGATGATGGCGACCTTGCTGGTCAGCGGGCTGCCGCCGCCGATGCCGTCGATCTCCAGCTCATGGCCCGAGCCCATCAGCCCGACCAGCAGCCGGTCGCGCGCCGCCGGGTCGGCCGGCAGATCCCTGGCATGGAAGAAGGGGCCGCGGGATGTGCCGCCGCGCATCATCACGCAGGGAATGCCATGCATGTCTGGGTTTCCTCACCGGATTTTCGTGCCGGAGATTAGCCCTTGGCATTGATGCTGTATAATGCGTTTTCCAGGCTTATTGTCCCTCCAGGAGCAACAATGTCCATCGACATCGACGGCCTGCGCGGCTTCGTCAGCGTGGCCGGCCTCGGCACGTTCCATGAGGCGGCTACCGCGCTGGCGGTCTCGCAATCCGCGCTCAGCCGCCGTGTGCAGAAGCTGGAGGAGGGGCTGGGCGTGTCCCTGCTGGCGCGCACCACCCGCCGCGTGACACTGACCGCCGCCGGGCGCGACTTCCTGCCGCGGGCGCAGAAGCTGCTGGAGGCGCTGGATGACAGCCTGCTGTCGGTGCGCGACCTGGCGGCGCGCGAGGCGGGGCGCGTCACCATCGCCTGCGTGCCCTCCGTCGCCTATTACTTCCTGCCGGCGGCGTTGCGGCGCTTCGACGCCCTGTTCCCCGACATCCATGTCCGGATTGTCGAGGACGCCGCGTTGGCCGTGCTGCAACGCGTGCGGGACGGTGAGGCCGAGGTGGGCGTGACCTTCCTGGGCCAGGCGGATGAGGATATCGACTTCGTCCCGGTGATCCGCGATCCCTTCGTGCTGGCCTGCCGCCATGACCACCCGCTGGCGCGGCAGGCCGTGGTGCGCTGGCCGGAGCTGCGACCGTATCGGTTCATCACCGCCGGGCTGTCGAGCGGCAACCGCCTGCTGCTCGACCGCGCCTTCGCCCAGGCCGAATGGCGGCCGACAGCCTTCTACGAGGTGCGGCATCTTCCGAGCTCGCTGGGCCTGGTTGAGGCGGGGCTGGGCGTGGTGGCGCTGCCCCGGCTCTCGCTGCCCGGGGCGGCGCATCCGGTGATCGCGGGGCGGCGGCTGGTGGAGCCGGAGATCATTCGAACGGTCGGGGTGGTGCGGCGGCGCGGGGCCGCGCTGGCTGCGCCGGCGCGGGAATTGTTCCGGGTCCTGGCGGAAAGGCGGGTGGAGGAGAAGCGGGGCCGGCTGTCCTCCTGATTGGCCGGCTGCGGCTGTTCCGGAGGCAGCTTGCGCAGGGTCGAGGATGCTCAGCCGCGGCCTGGCGGCATGTGGAGGCCACAGGGACGGCGCAGGTCGTTCCATGGCGTCTCGAACCGCCCCGAGGCCTTATCAGGGCGATGCGACCAGCACATGGCTTGAGGGGAAGCGAAGCCGGAAGACGGCCCCCGGCTTTCCGTTCTGCAGTTCAATGCTCGCGCCATGCGCCTGCAGCACCTCACGCACGATGTAGAGACCGAGCCCCGCGCCGATGCCGCTGCCGCCAGCGCGCCGGAATGCCTCGAAGATCTGATCCTGCGTGCCTTCCGGCACGCCGGGACCGCTATCGGCGACCTCGAGCACGCCATGCGCGTGGATGCGCAATTCGACCTGCACGCCCGGCCCGCCATGGGCCAAGGCATTGCCGAGCAGATTCAGCAGCACGCTGCGCAACGCTGTCTTGTCGCCTTGGATCTCCCAGCGTGGAAGGGCACTGCGGAAGGCGATGTCGCTACCGCTCGCCAGCGCCATGGGCACGATCTCGGCTATGACGTCCCGCGCCAGGCCCACCATCTCGACCAGGTCGGCCGTCGCAAGATCGTTCAGCGCAGCGTGCCGCATCCGCTCCAGGTCCAGCAACTGGTTGGCCAAAGTGGTCAGGCGCCTGACATCGAGTTGCAGGCGCTGCTTGGTTGCACCTTCAGGCAATTCGTCCAGCCTCAGCGAGAGGATGGTGATAGGCGTTCGTAGCTCATGGGCCGCATTGGCGATGAAGCGCCGTTGACGCTCATGCTCCTTGTCGACCCGGTCGAAGGCTGCGTTGGTGGCGGTGACCAGGGGCAGAATTTCGGCGGGCACGCCCCGCACGGGCAGGCCACCATGATGCTGGCCGGGCGCGAGCCGTTTCGCCGCTTCGGCGGCGGCGCGGACGGGACGCAGCAGGATGCGCACCAGAAGCCAGGAGACGAAGCTCGTGCCGACCGAGATCGCCGCCACCACCAACAGCCAGTTCCCGAGCCAGTCCGTGACCCAGGCCCAGATCCCGGCGGCCAGGTTTCCCCGGTGCCCGCCGATCAACGCCCCCACGCGCCGCCCTTCGGTCGAGATGTCGATGGCAACGCCGATCGGCAGTTCCACCCGTGCCCCACGCGTGCCAACCTCGCCCGGCCATAGGCCGACGGGCGGTGAGCCTCTGCCGCCGAGCACACGGGCGGTGCCGTCCGCGGCCCCGAACCAGAACGCAGGCGTGGCCTCGATATAGGCGGCCATCTCCGTCGTCGGCTGGAAGACCAGGACTCCCCGCGCGTCGCGGCCGAGCGACTCGCGCAGCAGCTTGGTGGCCTGTTGCGCAGCGAACCATTCGCGCAGCGAGCCAGGGCCGGCATCGTGGAAGGGCTGCGCCAGCAACAGCAGCAGGAGGCCTATTGAGTGGAAGGTGATGATCGCGACGGTCATGCGCCGTGTGAGGGAGGGCGGTCGGTCGGTGCAGCGCGTCATTCGGCGCGCGCCACATAGCCGACGCCCCGGACGGGATGGATCGAGACCGCCGCCTTGCCCTCGACCAGCCGCCGGCGCAGCCGTGAGACATGCGAGTCGAGCGTGTTCGAGGCCGGGGCGTCGTCGAAGCCGAACATCGCGCTCTCGATCGTCTCGCGCAGCACCACCCGTCCGGCGCGGCGCAGCAGCAACTCCAGCAGAGCCAGTTCGCGCCGTGGCAGGTGCAGCGCCTCCCCGGCCACCCGTGCCTCACGGTGCACCATGTCGAAGCTCAGGGCGCCGAGCACCAGCAATTCGGGTGACCCGCTGGGGCGGCGCCGCATGACCACCCGGAGGCGTGCGAGCAGTTCATCAAGATCGAAGGGCTTGGCGAGGTAATCCTCCGCTCCGGCGTCGAGCCCTTCGACGCGCTCCATGGTCTGCCCGCGGGCGGTCAGCACGATCACTGGTGGCGGGTTTCCCAGGCTGCGCAACCGTGGCAGCAGCCGCAGCCCGTCGCCATCGGGCAGGCCGCGGTCCAGCAGCACCGCCCGCAGCCCCGGCTCCCGTATCGCCTCACGCGCCTGTGCCAGGCTGGGCACCCAGTCCACGACGAAACCACGCCGGGCCAGCGCGCCGCGCAGTGCCGTCGCCAGCTCGACCTCATCTTCCACGAGCAGGATACGCATAGGTCTTCCGTTGCGGCAAAAGCAGCGGGCCTGGCCGCCAGGGGGCCACGGAACCACGAAGAGATTGCCACAACCTGACCTGCCAGGTCAGGGCGGCGACGCGCCCTGCGGCCAGCGCCAGGACCACGCCAGCCTGCCGCAACCTCGCAGCGGTAGAGCGTCGCGTGGCAGTGGGGATTTCCCCGGCTGGCCGCCAAGGATCCGCTGCGTGACATCCGATTCGCTCCGCCTTCGGCAAACCTGCCACCTCGGCGACAACCTTCAGGATGAAGCGGCGGCCAGCCGCCAAGGCGCCTTCGAAGCTGACGGCATGGCATGGCGCAGGAGCCTTCTCCATGGGCTGGTGGTGCTCGGCATCCTGGCCGGTGGCTATGCCGCGCTGACATATGGCGGAGGCGAGGAAAGCGCGGTGCCGGTCTCGGCGGCGTCCGCTGCACCGCTCGGTGTCGGGGCGCTTGGACGGGTGGAGCCCGCTTCCCGGATCCGCCGACTCAGCCAGGCCGGCGGCAGCGCCGTCGCGCGGCTCGATCGCCTGCTCGTGCGGGAAGGCGATGTGGTCGCGGAAGGCACATTGCTGGCGGAATTCGCGGACACGCCGCAGCGCGACGCCCTGGTGGCGCAAGCGCATGCGGCGATGGCGGAGGCTCTTGCCAGCCTCAATCGCGCCCGCGCCGCCGGCCGGCCATCCGAGATCCAGGCTCAGCGTTCCCGTGTCGCAGCGCTATCGGTGCAGGAAGAACTCGCGCATCGCGAGGCCAGGCGCGCCGAACGCCTCGTGCCCTCCGGCGCAGGCGCCGCCGCCCAGGCCGACCGCAACCGCGCTGGCGCCCTTCGGCTCACCGCGGAGCGGCGCCAGGCGGAGGCGGAGCTCGACACGCTGCTCTCCTCCCGGCCCGAGGACATCGCGCTGGCCGAAGCCCGGCTCCAGGCGGCGGAGGCGGCGCTGACCAAGGCGGAGGCGGACGCCAGGCTTTCGCGTGTGCGGGCGCCGCTGGCGGGCACGATCCTGCGGATCATGGCCAGGCCCGGCGACCAGGTCGGCACCGACGGCCTGCTCGAGATCGGCGACCTGAGCCGAATGGACGTTGTCGCGGATGTCCATGAGACGGATCTGCCACGCCTGCGCATCGGCGCCCCGGCCGAGATCATGGTGCCGGGCGAGAGCATTCGCTTCGCGGCCTCGGTGCGGGAGATCGGCTGGACTGTTCGCCGGCAGATCGAGGCGAATACCGATCCGGTCGCGGCGGTGGACAGCCGGACGGTCGAGGTGAGGCTAGCCCTCGATGATGCTGGCATCGAGGCGCTTCGCCGACGAACACATATGCAGGTGCAGGTGGCGATTCGGCCATGACGGCGCTGATCGGGCCGAAGCTGCTGCCCTGGGCGCCCGAGAAGACGGGGCAGGCGATGCCGGAGCAGGATCCCTCGCCGCGCCGCGGGCGGGCGGGACTGATCACCTGGCTACTGCCGGCGCGCTTCGCCTGGCGGCAGTTGCGGGCAGAGCGCGCGCGACTCTTCGCCGCCATGGCGGGTGTCAGCTTCGCCGTCCTGCTGGTCTTCATGCAGCTCGGCTTCCGCGCGGCGCTGTTCGACAGTGCGATGCAACTGCTCGGTGTGATGAGGGGCGAGCTTTTCCTGATCAACCCGCTCTCCCTGGCGATCACCCAGCCGGAGCCCGTGCCGCGCGCGCGCGCCTTCCAGGCGCTGGCGCTGACCGAGGTGGCACAGGCCGTACCGGTCTACATGGCGCAGGCGAGCTGGCGGCATCCGCGGGACGGGTCGCGCATGTCGATTCAGGTGATCGGATTCGACCTCGATGCCGATGCGATGCATGTCCAAGGTCTGGACAGGATCGCGCCCGCCTTGCGCCGGGTCGATGCGGTGGCTTTCGATACGCTTTCGCGGCCCGAATTTGGCGACGTGGCAGGAATCTTCGCCGAAGGCGGGCCATTCGGGGTGCAGGTCGAGAACCGCATGGTCGATGTGGTCGGACTCGTCACCATCGGGCCGTCCTTCGCCGCCGACGGCAACCTCCTGACCAACGAGGTGAACTTCGGTCGCATCGTCAGGGGGCGCCAGCCAAGCAAGACCGATCTCGTCGCGCTTCGTCTGCGGCCCGGCAGCGATGCCGTCGCGGCCCAGCGGCGCCTGCGGACGCTGTTGCCACCGGACACGATCGTGCTGACCCATGCGCAACTCGTGGCACGCGAGCGCCGCTATTGGGAGACGGCAACACCCATCGGCTTCATCTTCGCTTTCGGCTCCGCGATGGGCCTGATTGTGGGGATGGTGATCGTCTACCAGATCCTGTTCTCCGACATCGCCAGCCATCTGCGGGCGTATGCGACGCTGAAGGCGATCGGCTATTCCAACGGCTACCTCGCGCGCGTGGTGATGGCCGCTTCGCTGATCCTCGCGGTCATTGGCTTCCTGCCGGGCGCCGCGCTCAGCGTGCTGCTTTATGAGGTGGTGGCGGGCGCGACCTTCATGCCGCTGGCGATGACCGTCCAGCGCGCCATCCTGGTATTCGGCCTGATCTTCGGAATGTGCGGGGCGGCGGGGATGCTGGCGATGCGCAAGCTGCGCGATGCCGATCCGGCTGACATGTTCTGATGGACCCTGTCCATATCCGGGACCTGACCCATGCCTATGGCCAGGGCGAACTGCGCCGACCGGTGCTGCGCAACGTCTCGCTCACCATCCATGCCGGCGAGGTGGTGTTGCTGACCGGGCCTTCGGGTTCCGGCAAGACCACGCTGCTGACACTGATCGGCGCGCTGCGCGGCATGCAGGAAGGCGCCTGCCGCGTGCTCGGTCGCGAATTGGCGCGGGCCTCGGAACGCGATCGCGTGGCGCTGCGCCGGTGCATCGGCTTCATCTTCCAGAGTCACAATCTTCCGGGCTTTCTCACCGCACGCCAGAATGTCGCCATGGCGCTTGAGGTCGATGCGACCGATCCGGAATGCGCGAGGCTGGCACGCGCCGACGCCATGCTCGCGGCCGTGGGTCTTGTCGGGCATGAACACAAGATGCCCGGGAGGCTTTCGGGTGGGCAGCGGCAGCGCGTCTCGATCGCCCGCGCACTCGTGGCCGGGCCAGGCCTGGTACTGGCGGATGAGCCCACGGCCGCGCTCGACAAGGTCGCCGGGGCAGGGGTGGCGCATCTGCTGCGTGACATCGCGAAATCCCGCGGCACGCCCGTCCTGATCGTGACGCACGACCCGCGCATCCGCGACATCGCCGACCGGATCGTCACCATGGAGGATGGCCGGATCGTGGAAGCGGACGCGGCCTGACCCACGATTCTCGGCGCGCCATGGCCATCATGCGGCGACAGTGGCTGACGACATGCGGAAGGCGGACCCGCCGTTGCGGGCTGGGCGCCGCGTCCATCGACGATGAAGGGCCAAGTCCCTTCAGGCCGGCAAGCGGAGGTCGTCGCGCCGCCCCTCCTGGATGAGGCTGTCCACGGCGGCGGCCAGGATGCGGTCCGACAGGGCCGGGTCGGCCACGGCGCGCGAAAGCATCAGCGCGCCAACCATCGTGGACATCACTGCCAGTGCCCGATCCTCCCCCGGGCGCGCCTCATCCGCCGGCAGCAGCGGCGCCAGGCGGCCGGCAAAGCCGGCGACGCCCGCCGTATAGACCTCCCGCACCGCCGCGCCCTGCCGCGCCGCCTCCGGCCCGATGGCGGCGATGGCGCAGCCGGCGCCGGGCGCGTCGCGGTGGCGCGGCGACAGGTAGCGCGTCACCACGGTGGCCAGGCTGCCACCTTCCGCCAGCGCCTGCCGCGTCTTCTCGCCGCTCGCCGCCATGGCCTGGGCCAGGGCCTCCGCCACCAGCCGCTCCTTCGATCCGAACTGGCTGTAGAGCCCACCATGGGTCAGGCCGGCGGCGCGGGTCAGCGCATCCACCCCGACGCCGTCGATGCCGCATTCGCGGATCAGCCGCGCCGTCTCGGTGAGGATCCGCGCCCGGTTCTCCGCCGCCTGCTGCTTCGAGACCCGCATCGTTCTTCCCCTTTGGCTCCCGTTGTTGCGCCGTGGCACCCGCTTGACATGGTTTGATGGCGAGTGCAATCAATCGCTATATTGATGGCGATCGCTATCAAACGGAGGCGGTCGATGCGAATCCTGATCCTCGGCGCCGGCGCGCTGGGCGGCTATTACGGGCTGCGGCTTGCGGAGGCCGGCGCGGAGCCGCGCTTCCTGGTCCGCCCCGGCCGTGCCCGGCAGCTCGCCGAACAGGGGCTGCGCGTACAGTCCGGCGGCGCCCTGTTGCAGCGCCCCGTCCATACCGTGCTCTCGGCCGCCGAGGCCGGCCCCGCCGACCTCATCCTGCTGACCTGCAAGGCCTACGACCTGCCAGCCGCGCTCGAGGCCATCGCCCCCGCCATGGCGCCGCACAGCCTGGTGCTGCCGCTGCTGAACGGCCTGGCGCATCTCGATGCGCTGGACGCGTGCTTCGGCGCGGCCCGGGTGCTGGGCGGCGTCGCCTATATCGCCGCGACCCTCGGCGCCGATGGCCTGATCCGCCACACCAGCCCCGCCGACACGCTGGTCTTCGGCGCCCGCGATGGCAGCCGACCCGCCGCCATGACGGCCCTGGCCGAGGCCTTCGCCGCCAGCCCCGTCGCCGCCCGCCTTTCCGACGACATCCTCCAGGAGCTCTGGGAAAAGTGGTGCATGCTGGCGGCCGGCGCCGCGCTGTGCTGCCTGATGCGCGGCACGGTGGGCGAGGTGATGGCCACCAACCATGGCGCCGCCATCGCCCAGGCGCTGCTCGAGGAAGCGCGCGCCGTCGCCGCCACGGCGGGCCATGCGCCACGCCCCGCCGCGGCCGCACAGGCGACGCGCATGCTGACCGATCCCGCCTCGCGCTGGGCCGCCTCCATGATGCGCGACCTGGAGGCCGGGGCGCCGCGGCTGGAAGCCGACCACATCCTCGGCGACCTGATCCGCCGCGCCGATGCGGCGGCAATACCGGTCAAGCTGATCGAAGCCGCCTACTGCCATCTGCAGGTCCACGCCGCGCGCCAGGCCGCGCGCTGAACCGGAGACACATCCATGACCCATGCGAACACCGCCCTCATCACCGGCGCCTCCAGCGGCATCGGCGCCGTCTATGCCGACCGCCTGGCCCGGCGCGGGCATGACCTGATCCTGGTCGCCCGCGACGCGGCGCGCCTCGACGCGCTGGCCGCCCGGCTGCGCGCCGAAACCGGGCGTAAGGTTGAAGTGCTGGTGGCCGACCTCACCGCCCCACAGGACCTGCGCCGCGTCGAGGCGCGGCTGCGCCAGGACGCCTCCATCGCCATGCTGGTGAACAATGCCGGCATGAGCGTCTCCGGCACCCTGGCCGAAGCCGATCCGGATCGGCTGGAGGCGATGGTGGCGCTGAACATCACGGCGCCGATGCGCCTGGCCGCCGCCATGGCGCCGGCCTTCGTTGCGCGCGGCGGCGGCACCATCATCAATATCGCCTCGGTCCTCGCTCTGGTGCCGGAGCAGTTCAACGGCGTCTACAGCGGCACCAAGGCCTTCGTGCTGAACCTCACCCGCTCGATGCAGGTCGAGCTCGGGCCGAAGGGCCTGCGCATCCAGGCGGTGCTGCCCGGTGCCACCCGCACCAGCATCTGGGAACGCGCCGGCGTCGATCCGGACAGCCTGCCGGCGGAGATGCTGATGGGCGTGGAGGAGATGGTGGATGCGGCGCTGGCGGGCCTCGATGCCGGGGAGGCGGTGACCATCCCGTCCCTGCCCGAGATGGCCGATTGGCGGGCCTTCGAGGCGGCGCGCTTCGCCCTCGGCCCCAACCTGTCGCGCAACCACGCCGCGGCGCGCTACCAGTCATGACCGCGCAGGCCATGGCGCCGCCCGCGCCGCCGCTGGCCAGCAGCATGAGCCCGCGCACGCGCCTGCTGCTGGAAGGGCGCGTGGTGCCGACGCTGCTGCGCCTGGCCTGGCCGAACACGCTGGTGATGCTGGCGCAGGCCTCGGTCGGGCTGATCGAGACCTGGTGGGTGGCGCATCTCGGCACCGATGCCCTGGCCGCCATGGCGCTGGTCTTTCCCGGCTTCATGATGATGCAGATGCTCTCGGCCGGCGCGATCGGCGGCGGCATTTCCTCAGCCATCGCCCGTGCTCTGGGCGCCGGGCGGCGGGAGGATGCGAATGCGCTGGCGCTGCATGCGCTGATCATCAACCTGGTGCTCGGCCTCGGCTTCTCGGCGCTGCTGATCCTGGGCGGGCCGGCGCTGTATGCCGCGCTGGGTGGGGAGGGGCGGTCGCTGCAACTCGCGCTGGACTATTCCAACGTGGTCTTCGGCGGCGCGGTGCTGGTCTGGCTGTCCAATGCCTTCGCCAGCATGCTGCGCGGCACCGGCAACATGCTGCTGCCGGCCACAGCCATCATCGCCGGCGTGGTGCTGCTGGTGCCGCTCTCACCCCTGCTGATCCAGGGTTTCGGGCCGATCCCGGCCTTCGGCATCCAGGGCGCCGGCTATGCGGTGCTGTCCGGCCTGGCGCTGTCCACGACTGTGCTGGCCTGGGCCGTGCTGACCGGGCGCGGCACGCTGCGGCTGCGGCCGGCGCCGCTGCGCGCCAGGCTGTTCGGCGACATTCTGGGCGTCGGCGCCGTCGCCTCGCTCAGCACACTGCAGACCACGCTGACCATCGCGCTGACGACGGCCGTGGTGGCGCGGGCCGGCGGGCCGGATGCGGTGGCGGGCTATGGCACCGGCACAAGGCTGGAATACCTGCTGGTGCCGCTGGTCTTCGGCCTGGGCGCGCCGCTGGTCGCCATGGTCGGCACCAATATCGGCGCCGGCCGCACCGACCGCGCGCTGCGCATCGCGCTGGCCGGCGGCGCGCTGGCCTTCGTGATGACGGAGGCCGTGGGGCTGGCCGCCGCGATCTGGCCGCAGGCCTGGCTCGGCCTGTTCGGCGACGATCCGCGCATGATCGAGACCGGCAGCGCCTATCTGCGCCTTGTCGGCCCGGCCTATGGCTTCTTCGGCCTCGGGCTCGCGCTGTACTTCGCCTCCCAGGGCGCCGGGCGGCTGTTCTGGCCGCTGCTCGCCGGTCTGCTGCGGCTGGTCATTGCGGTGGGTGGCGGCTGGCTGATGCTGCGGCTGACGGATTCGCTCTCCGGCGTCTTCGCGGCGCTGGCGGCCGGGATGCTGGTCTACGGCGTCATGCTGGCGCTGGTGATTCGCGCCGGGGGGTGGTCACGCCGCGGCTGAAGGCGGGTTTGCCGGCCCAGGTCTTTGCAGCTGCGCCGGCCGCGCCCGACGCAGCTGCAAAGGCCGCATCAAAGTCCGGCGCAGCTTGCCCTGCCATATTTTGCATCAATTAACTCACGCTCCACGGTGCGGTTGACGAGGATCGGCGCGAGGCATCCTGCCATCACGGAGTGCGACATGCCGCCGGCGCCTTGCCCAGCCGTCCCGCCCCCCCGGCCGCACGCCTGGCGGATGCCCCTGCTGCCGGACTACCAGGGCGGCGAGATGCTGTGTCAGACGAACCGCTGCTGGAGCAGCGTCAGCGCGTCGCTTGCCGAAATCCGCTGCGACCGATCGATGCGCATCGGCCTCGGGGCGGATTGCACGCAGCTCTCCATCCTGCTGGAGGAAGTCGGCGGACGCACCAGCATGCGCATCGAACCGGCGCCCTGCGGCGTGGAACCGCTGCGCAAGCCCCTGCCGCTGTCACTGATTCCGCCGGGATCGCGCGCGCAAGGCGAAGCGCGCGGCGTGCGCTACCTGCGCCACCTCGTCCTGCGTTTCGATGGCCCCACGCTGGCGGACATGCTCGAGGAGCCGGTCGATCTGGACGCGATCCTCGTGCCGCGCGCGATGTTCGCCTGCACCCGGCTGCTGGGCCTGGCGAAGCTGTTCGCCGAGGAATGCGAGGGCCCTGATCAGGCGAACCTGCTCTATGGCGATGGCCTGTCCGTCGCCCTGCTCCAGGGTCTCGGCAGCCTTGCGCGGCCTGCGATGGGTGCCGCGCCGAACGGCCGCCTGGCACCGTGGCAGCTTCGCCGTGCCGTCGAATGCATCCAGGACAATCTGGCGGAGGCGATTCCGTTGCAGCAACTGGCGGCGGCGACGCGACTCTCGGTTTCCTATTTCTGCCGTGCCTTCAAGGCCTCGACGGGGCTGCCGCCGCATCAATGGCAACTGCTCAGCCGGATCGAGAAGGTCAAGGAATTGCTGCTCGATGGTCGTGACTCGATCGCGCAGATCGCGCTGACGGTGGGCTTTGCCGACCAGGCGCATATGACGCGGACTTTCAGCCGCGTGGTCGGCACGAGCCCCGGCGCCTGGCAACGCCAGCGGCAACCGGTGGTCGCTGGGTCGCCGCCGGGTGGAATCCGACAAACACCGCTGCCGGCTGCAGGCGGTTGACGCTGCGGGCGACCAACGGCGCCATCGCCACCATCGTGCGGCTCGACATGCGCTGTTCCAACGGCGTGGCCCACATGGGCGATCGCTCGCTGCTGCGCTGAGCCCGGCCGTGGCGTGCCATGCCCCGCATGGCGCGTGGCACGCCGAGCCATTCAGGCGCGGGCGAAGGCCAGCAGGTCGGCGTTCAGCGCGTCCCGTTCGGTATCGGCCAGGGCATGGCCTCCGCCCGGATAGATCTTCAGCACCGCCCCCTTCACCAGATTGGCCGAAAGCGGTCCGGAGGCGACGATCGGCACGATCTGGTCGTCATCGCCGTGGATGATCAGCGTGGGCACGTCGAAGCGCCGCAGATCCTCCGTGAAGTCGGTCTCGGAAAAGGCCTTGATGCAGTCGAGCTCGCTCTTCAGCCCGCCCATCATGCCCTGCTGCCAGAAGGCGTCGCGCATCCCCTGGGAGACCTTGTGGTTGGGCCGGTTCGCACCGAAGAACGGCGTGGTCAGGTCCTGGAAGAACTGGGAACGATCGGTCGCGACGCCGGCGCGGATGGCATCGAAGGCCTCGATCGGCAGGCCCTGCGGATTGGCCGCGGTCCGCAGCATCAGCGGCGGCACGGCGCCGACCAGCACGGCCTTGGCGATGCGCGCCGTCCCGTGCCGGCCGATGGTGCGCGCCACCTCGCCACCGCCGGTCGAATGCCCGACCATGATCGCATCGCGCAGGTTCAGCGCCGCCATCAGCGCGGTTAGGTCATCGGCATAGGTGTCCATCTCATTGCCGGACCAGGGCTGGCTCGACCGCCATGGCCGCGCCGGTCATGCGCGATGCAGCGGAAGCCATGCGCGGCGAGGTGCAGCATCTGCGCCTCCCACGCATCACCGCAGAGCGGCCAGCCATGGCTGAACAGAACGGGCTGGCCGGTGCCCCAATCCTTGAAGTAGATCTGCGTGCCGTCCGCGACGGTGATCGTGCCCATCCTTCAAATCCTCTTGTTGCGCGGCCGCAGGATCGCCGCGCCGAGGCGTCCAGGATTGCCCAAAGCCTCCGGCATTGAACGCCTCTGCCGTGCCGGCATGCCCCGGCCGGCGACGATCGGTCTGCTGTCGGCCGGCGAATTGATGCTAGGATGGGAAGGTATCCGCGGCGTGACGGTGGGTTTGGGGCGGGGGGGCATGGCCGAGGCATCCGACGAGCTGGACGCGGAGGAGATCAGCTTCGGCCCGTTCCGCCTGCTGCCCGCGCGCAAACTGCTGCTGCGGTCGGGGGCGGAAGTCCGGATCGGGCAAAGGGCCTTCGACCTTCTGCTCAGCCTGGTCGGGCAGGCCGGCGATGTTGTCGACAAGCCACGGCTGCTGGCCTCGACCTGGCCGGGGCTGCATGTCGATGAGGGCAATCTCCGCGTCCAGGTCTCGGCGCTGCGGCGCGCCCTGGGCGATGGCGTCGACGGTGCCCGCTATGTCGCGAGCATCGCCGGGCGCGGCTACAGCTTCGTCGCACAGGTCGAACGGAGGCGTCGCAGCCCCGTGCCGTCGGGACTGCCGGCAGCCGGAACGGACCGCCTGCCACGTCGGGTGTCCCCGGTCATCGGCCGCGGTGCCAGCATTGCCACAGTGGCCGAGCAGGTCCGCCGGCACCGCTTCGTGACGATCGTCGGACCCGGCGGCATCGGCAAGACCACGGTGGCCATCGCCGTGGCCCAGGCGCTTGCGGAACACTTCGAGGAGCCGCCCTGCTTCGTCGATCTGAGCGGCCTGTCGGATGGCGAGGTGGCGATCGACACCCTCGCGGCCAGCCTCGGCCTGGCGCAATATGCGGGCAAGCCGGCCGATACGGTGGAGGGCTTTCTGCGGGACCGCCGCGTGCTGATCCTGCTCGACAGCTGCGAGCCGGTTGTCGAAGCCGCGGCGCGCATCGCCGAGGATGCGTTGCGGGCAGGGGCCGGGGTCCACATCCTGGCGACCAGCCGCGAGCCGCTGCGGGCGGAAGGTGAGTGGACGCATCGCCTGCCGCCGATGGAGTCACCCCCGGCCGGCCTGCCACTGACCGTGGAAGCCGCCGCGGCCTTCCCCACCGTCGCCCTGTTCCTCGACCGCGCGGCGGCGGCGCGCGACAGCCTGGACCTCTCCGACGCCGACATGGCGCTCGTGGCGAGCATCTGCCGGAGGCTCGACGGCATTCCCCTGGCGATCGAACTGGCCGCGCGCTGGCTGGCCTTTCTCGGCCTGCGCGACCTGGCCGAGCGGCTCGACGACCGCTTCGGCCTGCTGATGAAGGGCCGCCGCACCGCGCTGCCGCGCCATCAGACGCTGCGCGCCACCCTGGACTGGAGCTTTCATCTGCTGCCGCCGCGCCAGCAGGCGGTGCTCTGCCGCCTGGCCGTCTTCCGGGGCGGCTTCACGGCGGCGGCAGCCCTGGCCGTGGCGGCGCATGGCGACCATGCGGAGGCGGATATCCTGGAGGATCTGACCGAGCTCATCGACAAGTCGCTGCTCGCGGTCGATCTCGGCGGGCCGACGACCTTCTACCGCTGCCTCGACACCACCCGCGCCTATCTGCTGGAAAAACTGGACGAGGCCGGCGCGCGGCACGCCGCGGCACTGGCGCATGCGCGGCATTGCGAGAGCTTTCTGCGCGGCGTGCGGGAGGCCTGGGCCAGCGCCCCGCCGAGCGCGGTGCGTGAGCTGGCCGGCCGCCATCTGGACAATCTGCGGGCCGCGCTGGATTGGTGCTTCGGGCCCGAGGGCGATGTGGGTCTCGGCATGGCCCTGACCGTGGCGGCGACGCCGATCTGGTCGCATGTCATGAACTCCCTCGCCGAGGAGGGCAGCCAGCGGGTACTGCAGGCGCTGCGCTTCGCCGATCCGGCGGCTGATCCGGCGCTGGCCATGCGACTGCTCGCGGCGCTGGCTTCGCTGCTGCAGCAATTCGGCGCGCCAGGCGAGGCGGCGGCCTGGCATGAAACACTCACCCTGGCCGAGCGGCTGGGCGATGCCACGCACCAATCCCGCGCGATGAGTGGCCTGTTCCTCAATGCGTTGAAGCGCAATTGCGGCGAGGCCCTGGACCTGGCCGAGCGCTTCCGGCGGGGCGCGGACGCCACGGGGCAGGATTTTCTTGTCGGCCGCGGCGACCGGCTGATCGGCTATGCCCGGCACCTGATGGGCGAACAGGCCACGGCGCGCGCCCATCTGGAACGGATGCTCCGAGCCCATGCGCGCCCGGCGGATCGCGGCAACCTTGCCGCCTTCAATTTCGACGACCATGTGCTGGGTCGCAGCACGCTCAGCCAGGTTCTGTGGTTGCAGGGCTTCGCGAACCAGGCGCTGGCGACGGCGAGGGAGGCCGTGCGGGATGCGGCGGGGCTGGACCATGAGATGTCGCTGTTCTTCGCCATCAGCTTCGGCGCCGGCCCGGTCGGGATGCTCGCCGGCGACGGTGGCGCGGCGCTCGCGGCCTATGAACTGCTGCCGTCCGAATGGATGAAGCTGCCGGCGCGCAAGGGCTGGCTCGATTGCTTCCGCGCGCTGGACCGCGTGCGGGGCGGCGACCTGGCCGAGGGCCTCGCCATGCTGCGGCTGGCCGTTGCCGGCTTCACGCCGGGCAGCTTCGGCTATCGCTATCCGCTGTTCCGCGCGGCACTCGCGGACTGCCTGATCGACGCAGGCCGGCCGGAGGAGGCCCTGCCGGTGCTGGAGGCGGCGCTGGTGGAAAGCCGTGGCCGCGGGGAGGCCTGGTGCGAGCCGGAACTGCTGCGGCTGCAGGCCCGCGCCACCCTGGCGGCCTGCGGCGCTTCGGCCGCCAGGAACGCGGAGGTGGCGCTGCGCGAGTCCATGGCGCTGGCCCAGCGGCAATCGGCACTCGCCTGGGAGCTGCGCGGGGCGACAAGCCTCGCCGCCCTGCTGCGGGACCAGAAGCGCCGGGGCGAAGCGCGTGACGTGCTCGCCGCCATCCTTGGCCGCTTCACCGAGGGCTTTGAAACGCCCGACCTGCAACGGGCGGACCGGCTGCTCGCCGGGCTCTGAGCTCCGATCGAAGGGAGCGACCATGCGGTATCGCCTGGCCATCGCGCTGAGCCTCGGATTGTGCGCGGCGGCGCCCGCGATGGCGCGGGAGCTGACGCTCGGGCTGGCCGCCTCGCCGACCAGCTTCGACCCGCACTACCACGCCCATGCCGTCAGCTATGCCGCGCATCGGCATGTCTTCGAGGGGCTGACGACCCGCGCCGCGGATGGCCGGCTGCTGCCGACCCTGGCGCGGTCCTGGGAGGCGCTGCCCAGCGGCGATGGCTGGTTGTTCCGGCTCGACCCCGCGGCACGCTTCGCGGATGGCCGCGCCGTCACATCGGATGACGTCGCGGCCAGTATCGCGCGGGCGCGGACCATTCCGGTGAGCCTCGGGCGCTGGACCACCTTCCTGATCGATCTGGCGGGGGTCGAGATCCTCGACCCGACGGCGCTGATCCTGCGCACGCATGGCCCGGCACCGCTGCTGCCCGGCACGGCGGCGACCATCCTGGTGCTGCCGCAGGAGATCGCGCGCGGCGCGACCACGGCGGAACTCAGTGCCGGTCGCGGGGCGCTGGGCAGCGGGCCCTATCGGCTGGGGCGCTTCGTGCCGGGGGAGGTGGTGGAGCTCACGCGCGATCCGGGCTGGTGGCGCGCCGCCCGGGATGGCCCGCAACCCTGGCGACAGGTGACAGCCCGGATCATCGCGAATGACAGCGCCCGGGTGGCGGCGCTGCTGGCGGGCGATGTCGATTTCATCGAGGGGGTGCCGCCGCGCGATGCCGCCGGGCTGGCGCGGCGGCCGGGCCTCAGCCTGGTGCGCTCGGTGTCGCAGCGCATGGTGTTCCTCTCGCTCGACCATCGGGACGCGCCGCCGGCGGGCTTCCGGGATGCGGATGGCCGGCCGCTGGCGGCAAACCCGCTGCGCGACCCGCGCGTGCGCCGCGCGCTGTCCATGGGCATCGACCGCGCGGCGCTGGTGACGCAGGTGATGCAGGGGGAGGCGGTGGCGACGGCGCAGTTGCTGCCGATGGGCATGATCGGCAGCGACCCGTCCTGGGCGCCGCAGCCGCTCGACCGCGCGGGTGCCATGGCGCTGCTGCGGGAGGCCGGCTGGCCAGGCGGCTTCCGCATGGTGCTTTCGGGTCCGAACGACCGGATGGTGAATGACGAGCGCGTGCTGCAGGCGCTGGCGCAGATGTGGCGCCGCATCGGCATCCAGGCGGAGGTCGATGCCATGTCCTCCTCGCTGTACCTGACGCGCTTCGTCTCCGGCAGCTTCGGCGCGGCGCTGGCGAGCTGGGTCGGTGGCTCCGGCGAGCCGAGCGCCTATTTCACCGCGATGCTGGCGCGTCGCGACCCGGCGCGGGGCCGCGGCGTGTTCAATCCGGGCGGCTATGCCAACCCGGTGCTCGACCGCCTCATCGACCGCACCCTCGCCACGGTGGATGCCGAGGCCCGCGACCGGGCCTGGCGCGAGGGCGCACGGATCGCGCTGCAACAGGATGCGGCCATCCTGCCCCTGTACCATCAGGTCAGCCTTTGGGCGATGCGCGGTGGGTTGAGCTACCCGATGCGCATCGACGACCTGACCTTCGCCATGGATGTGCGGCCCGAGGCCACGGCCCGCTGACCCCTCAGGCCGCCAGGCCGCGCGGCGCCTGGCGCAGGGCGCCGAGGCTGGCGGCGCCGATGCCGACGAAGGCGGCGAGCACCAGAAGCTGCGCGATCGCGAAGGGCAACTCCGACTGGGTCGGCGCCAGGATCTGGAAGGCCGGCACCTTGGTGAAAAGCTGCGCGACGCCGACGAAGACCAGGAAATACTGGGTGGCGACCAGCCCGACGATCTCCGTGCGCCGCCAGGCGGGGGCGGCGCGGCGGGCCAGCATCACGCCGAGCAGGGTCAGCAGCGCCAGGATGCCGACCACGTGGGAGGGCAGCAGGCCGTTGAAGGGGAAAAGGAAGCCGCTGGCGCTGGTGGCGAAGGCGGTCACCAGGAACAGCGACATCCATGTCTGCGACGACCTGCCGCGCATCAGGTCGGCGACGACGACGAAGCCGGCCGCCGGGGCGATCAGGCTGATGGCGGTATGCAGGACGGTGAGGGTGGTGAGGTCGAGCATGGTCCGATGTCCCCTGGCTGTGCTGAGCTTCGGAAGCTTCCGCGCGCGGCGCCGCGCCTGTCTTGCCGGATCTTGCGGTCATGGCCGCCGCATTTTCAGGCGCCGCGCCGCAGCCGCGCCAGCAAAGCCGGCCCGTCCCCCTCCCAATCCGCGAAGCCGACCGCATCCGCCCAGCGCGCGGCCACCAGCCCGACCGCCTCGTCGGTGTCCACATCGCCGGAGACGATGAGCGACCAGCGGAAGGCCGCGCGCAACTGGCCTGCGCCGGATGCCCCATACAGCGCCGGCCCCGGCATCGCGGCACCGCCCGCGACCAGATGGACGAAGGCGATCTGCGCCTCGTTCAGCGCGCCGAGGAGTTCGGTGAAAAGCGGCATCGGGGCGCTGTCCCGCATGTCGTTCAGCAGCCCGAGCGGCGACAGGCGGATGCCGACCCGGTCGGCGCCCCAGACCTGCACTAGCGCGTCCAGCACCTCCAGGGCAAAGGTCATGCGGCCGTCGCGACTGCCGCCATAGCGATCCGTCCGGTCGTTGCTGCCATCCTGCAGGAACTGGTCCGGCAGGCTGCCATCGGCGGCATTCAATTCGACACCATCGAAGCCGGCCTGCCGCGCCTGCAGGGCCGCGTGGCGGAACTCACCGATCACCGCGTCGATCGCATCCTGGTCGAGCGGCCTCGGATGCTCCCCCGGCACAAGCGCGCCATCCGCCGCCCGGACGGGGCCAAGGCAGGGCAGGCTGGATGCGCCAACGGGCCCTGCGCCGATGACCGAGGAATGCGCCAGCCGTCCGGCATGCCAGAGCTGCGCCAGGATGCGCCCGCCGCGCGCCTGCACCGCCTGGATCGCCGGGCACCAGCTTCTCAGATCCAGCTTCCCCGCTCGCGCCCCTGCCCAAGGTGCCTGCAGGAGGTGGGCGGCACCGAGCCCGATGCCATGGGGCGCGACGGCGATCGGCTCGCTGATCAGAAGGCCGCCCTTCGTGGCCCGGCGCCGGCAAGCCTCGGTCTGGTCCTGGTTGGCCTGCCGGGCGGGCTCCGCACCGGATAGGCGCAGCGCGCCCGGCAGCACGACCCGGTGGCCGATCTCGAAGCCGCCGAGAGCGTGGCCGGTGAGGAGCTTTGGTCGATCGTCCATCGGCGCCCTCCGGTCTCCCCATGGCCGCGCGGAGCCGTGCCGAAGGCAAGCCCGGCTTCGGCGGGTAACAGGCGGGCGCAGCACCTCTCCAGCCCGATGGCTACGCCACCGCCACCCGCGGCGATTGACGAATCCTGCCGCGGATCATCGCTGATGTGACAACCCCCGGTTCCGAATTGCGTTACAGTTGAATCTGGTTGGCAGTGCCGCGCCCGTCCTCATGAACAAGTCGCTTCAACCCGGGACAGCAGAATTTCAATGGACGCGGCGACCAAAAGGAGCCTTGCGGGCCTGGGTATCTCGGCGTCCCAAGGTGCTGAACTCGGCCCGCGCGCCCGGGTCGTGTTCGAGGCGCCGGTGGGTTTTGCGTGCCACATCGAGATGAGCGGTTTCATCGGCGGATTCACCTATATTCGCGGGCCATCCCGGATTGGCTCCGGCGTCCGGCGGATCGGCAGGTATTGCTCGATCGCGCCCGGCCTGTCGGCGGGTGACGGAACGCATCCGACGGACTGGCTTTCGACCTCGCCCTTCCAGTATGCGGGCGCATCCGCCAGGCTCTGGCTCAAGGAGCCGACACAGTTCCCGTCCTTCTCGCCGGCCAAATCGACCGCGTCCTATATCAGCAATGACGTCTGGATCGGTGCGGGGGTAACCATTCTGCCGGGGATAAGGATAGGCGACGGGGCCATCGTCGCGGCAGGCGCGGTCGTGACCCGCGACGTGCTGCCTTACGAAGTGGTTGGAGGCGTCCCCGCAAAGCGGCTTCGCTTTCGCTTCGCGGAGGAGCAGATCCAGCAGCTTCTGGCGCTGCGGTGGTGGCAGTACGACGCTGACGATCTCGCCGGCGTGCCCTTCGATGTCGTGGACGACGCCATCGCGGAAATCAGTCTGCGCGCCGCGGACGGCAAGATCGTCGCGCGATCAAGGGGATCTGTCACGCTGACCGCCGACGGCATCCAGACGCAAGCGCCCTGATCCTGGGCGGATTCGCGCCTTCGGCGTCGAGGTCGCGGCGCCCGGCGCCGCGCCGCCGCAATCAGTCGGGATCGGTTTCCGGTTCCGGGGGCGCGTGTTCCTGCAGTTCGAGGCCGGTCGACAGGTGGCGGTCCCAGGTGACGCCGCGCCTGACAATCCTGGCGGGCTGACCTGCCAGGACGCAATGCCCTTCCTGATGCACCTTGTTGATCAGGGAACCCTGCGCCACGATGACATCATCCGGCAGCACGGCGCCCTTGCCAATGAATGTGCGGGCACCGATCCAGGCATGGTCCCCAATTCGGACATCCGCGGAAAGGTTGATTCGCCGCCCTGTCGCGATGTCGATCAGCGCATGCGCGTCCGAGTTCCGGATTTCGATATTGTTCGAAAACATGCAGTCCCGGCCGACGGAAATGCTTTTTCCTTCGAGGGAAATGACGTTGAACCCGACAACGGTGGTCAAATCCCCGATCGTTATCCTGCTCCCGACGCCCTTCGCCTGCAGCCGGCCTTTCAGCGACGTCAGCCGGCCGATGTTGACCTCGCAACGCGTCCCTTTGACGATCAACTCGAAGCCGTGGAGATAGGCGCCCTCGCCGATCGAGACGATGTTGTCCTCTCCGACAACGGAAATACTGCCGGATGATTTCTTGTTCGGCACGCCGTTGATCCGGTTGCTTACGCCATCGACAAAAACCCGCAGCTTCGGCGTCAGGAATCCGTGTCCCTCATCCATGTAAGGGGGCACCAAAGCTACCGTTCATCGCCAGCGCTTCCTTGCATTGTCGCCTGTTCCAGGCGGGCCTCGCCATGGTTCCAGGACCGGCTGCCAGAGCCCTCCCCGTCACGACGCAACTGCGTGCCAGGAGCGTCGCCGACGCATGCCATCGTGCCATATGGCGGAGGACCGACCCGCCGGTGTTCTCAAACGGTCTCTCAGGCCATGAGAGACCGGCTTCGCCTTCTGCCGGTCACGAAAACCCTTTACGCCGTCACGCTGGGCACCTCTTCCTCGGCGCCGGGAAAATACAGCTCGACGAATTTCGTGATGATCTTGGAAACGATGGCATCGTTGACATGGGTGCCGTCGTCTTTCCAGATATCCTTCGCCTTCGAAAGCGTCACGTATTCGTAGCTCGGGAAGTAGTCGACATGATCGAACTTGTTCGCGACCTGTCGCGCCGAGGTCAGCAGGGTGCTCTTGGAATAGGTGTTGGCGCAGATGACATCCATCGGCGTATAGGTTCCGCTCATCGGAACAGGCGAAACGGTCAGGATGATCTTGGCCCGGTTCTGCGTCTGCATCCCGATGGCCTCGATGATATCCTCCAGCGCCGTCTGAACGGCTGAGGCATCCGCGTTGAAGAAGCTGAAGCGATCGCCGTAGCGCGATGTCTGGCGGGCGCCGGCCGGAGACCGATTGGTGAACATCCGGTGTTCTTCGTCATACCAGGACTCGGTATAGCCGAGGGTCAGTATGCAGACATCCGCCTGCGCCAGGCTGAGATAGGTGTTGCGCAGCTGTTCCCGCACGCCGAGCAGTTCTTCCGGGGACAGGTAGCGAAGACCTGCGAGCAGCATGTCGCACCAGCTGTTGCCCTGCTCATCCACCTGCAGCGTGCCGACGCTCTGCCAATCATCCCGTGCGGCAAACCGGACGAGGTCGCGCATGGAGTGCGGGGTATAGGCGTTGAGTGCGCTGTTGCGCGCCGCCGAGCCGCCATTGCTGTACAGGCTTCCATCGATGCGGCAGGTCGTGTTCAGCACGTCCATGCCGCGGGCGATGAGCTGGCGCTCCACGTTCCGCGCGAAGCAGGAACCGATGGTGAAGAACCGGTCGGTCTGCTTCAGCTGAAACTTCGGCCTGTGCATCAGGTTCGGAAAGTCGCTTGCGGTGATGCGCTCATAGCCCGAGGTCCCGCTATCCCGAAGATTCGGATAGGATCGCGCCTCGTTGGAGCGGATCGTGTCCCAGGCGACGGAGAAGGGCTGCATCTGGCCGATCATAAGGATGAACTCCGTGAATTCTTGTGCCGGGTCATGGTCATGCCTTCAGCAGGGTCTGGCGCATCCTGTGTGTCAGACCGTTGCGTCCGCCGTCGCCATATTGGCCTCATGCGCGCGCCAGGCCTGCGTGGCTGAGAGGCCTGCCCCTGTCAGCGCCTGGGCGAAGATGCCGAGCGCCGTCAGGTAGCGCTTCTTGAAGCGCGCGATCTCGGCCGGGCCAAGATAGCGTTCGACCGCGGCCTGGCAGCCAATGAGCGCGAATTCATCCAGCGAGCAGGATGGAATGCCGTGGTGGGAGGTCAGTTCATCCACCCGCAGATCCTTGTACAGCACCAGCGAGGGCACACCCGCCTGCATCGCCGCGACGCCGCCATGAATGCGGTCGCCGGCGTAGAGATCGTAGCCCATGCAGGCCTGGCGCCAGGCCGCCACCTCGGTGAAGGAGTAATAGGCCGAGAAGGGCGGCTTCACGCCAAGCTTCTTCTCGAGATAGGCGTTCAGCCGTACCGCATCGATCTGCTGCACCGATTCATTGTACATGCCGGGCGTGTCGAGCAGTTCACGATAGCTGCGCGTCTCGCCCTGGAACACGTAGCCGACCGTCTCGTCCTTGAACCCGGCGATCAGTTGCAGCGCCCGCTCGCTGGCGGGGCGGGAGACATGCAGGTGGCCAGCGGTGATCACCCGTTCCCTGCGCTGCGGCGATTCGATACCCATGATGCTGCTGGGATAGGCGAACATGCTGGGGCAGCCGATGGCCACGACGTTCTTCAGGCCGACCGACCGCGCCCAGCTCGCCGTCCGCTCCCCGCGCACGCCGAACAGCGCCGCCTTGTCGTTCAGGTGCTGCACGAGGCTGACGATGGAGGGATCGATGGAGGAAAGATCGCCCTCCGGCAACGCATCCTGAAGGCCAGCGCCGACGCAGTAGACCGGCATGCGCAAGTGCGCGAGCAACTCCGCGACGTTCGGCTCCTTCGCATCCGGACGGAAGATGTTGGACATGGTGATGACCAGGCCATCGAACTCGCCGTCCAGCATCTCGGCGGCCAGCTTCGGGTTCTTGGTATGCGCCAGCAGGCGCAACAGGTTCACCTGGGCGGAGCGTTCGCGGTCGAAATCGAGCAGCTGAAGCATGGCCATGCGGTGAATCATGTTGCCCGAATTGCCGATCGAGCTGAACGAGGCCGCGTGTTCGCGCAGCGTGGAGCCGGCGCCATTCGGGATCCCGGTCGTGAAGGGCGTGGTCGTGGGCGGGGTCGTGTGGGTCTGGGATTGCCTGTAGAAGGCCAGCCTCAAGCTGCTGCTCGTCATTGTATCAGCCTCCTCGGCGTTCAACTCGCCGCGCCTTCAGCACCACAGAAAATCCTGCTGCCAGTTTGATCCGGATGGCGAAGCCGCCCCGGCAAACCGCAGCACCGCCAGCACCTGGGTCAGGACGCCGCCTGCTTCTCGGCCATCCGGTAGCGATCGAACAAAATCGACTCCCAGGAACATTCGGCACTTTTCCGTTGCACAAAGCTGTTGCTTTTGCCTTCGAAGCGCAACGTCTCGTACAGGATGTCGAGCGTTGCTGTCATGTTGCTGCCATCGGCCATCTTCACCGCGCGCGTCATGTGCTCGCCGAAGGAGTAGAATTCGAAGCGGAGGTAGTGGATGAAACGTATCGCCCTCTCGCGGTCCACGATCATCGCGGCGCTGAGCTCGCGGCGGATATCGGCGATCGTCCGAACCCGGCAGTTCATGCCGTCGAAGCTGTAGAAGGCCATGCCGGTGTGCAGGACGGGCTTGTTGTACAGCAGGGCAAGGACGCCGACGCCGGAATTGAAGGTCCAGACGTAATCGCAGGCCTCGAGCAGATCGTAGATGTTTGTCGTATCCACATTGATGTAGTTCTTGCCTGGAAGCGGGTCGGTCTCCAGCGGGTGCTTCTTGACGCAGACGGTCACGCCGTCCGGAAGATTTGCGCAGAAGGCGGTGACCTGCCTGACGTAGTCCGCGTAGCTGACGCCATCCGTGAAGAAGCGGGTGACGGTGTCGCCCGGCCGCTGCAACGGAACGAACAGAACCTTGTTGCCCTCGGGGATGCCGAGGTCGGCGCGCAGCTTGGCGCCCCCCACGGCCGCCGGCTGTGATTCCAGCGCCGGGCGCTTGGTCACCACCTCGTTCACGTAGCGCTCGGCCGCCAGTTGCTCCGCCATCGAGAGCGGCCGGTCCCAGACTTCTTCACTGTAGCTGCGGCTGTCGGAGAGGAAGCCATCCAGGTCGAAGAAGCTGGAGTTCGGCAGCGCGCCGCGCTCCGCCACCATGAAAGGCAGTCGGGCGGCCCGGACCCACTCCTGCACCTTGCGCATGTGCTCGGTCTGGAAGGGGTTGAAGAACATCACACGGGTGACGCCATGATCCGCAACGAAGGCATCGAGCGTTTCCGCGCTGTCGATCTGGGTCTCATCCGCCACATAGATGATGCGGCCCAGCAGCGGCCGGATCTGCCGCGCATGGGTGAAGGCGTTCCTGCGGAACAGCAGCGTGGTGCCCGCATTCGCGTCCGGCAGCGGGTCCGGCTCCTGCGACGTGCGGGGAAAGGCGGCGAGCTTCTTGATGAAGATTTCCCGGTTCAGCGCCTTCTTGGTGATGTAGGAGGATTCCTCGACGGTCTCATGCCAGGCATGGAAAAGTGCCACGCCCTTCATCATCAGCATGTCGCCAAACAGGCGATAGGACGCCTTGTAGGTGCGCCATTCGAGAACGCTGTTGAAATTGTACTGCTCCACGGACCACTCGCGCGGGGTCGGGAAGAACTTCAGGTGGCGGATCATGCGGGTGTTGAATTCGAGGTCTTCGTAGCCCCAACCCGCGAAGTCGCTGGAATTCCCGCCGCGCGAAAGGTACCAGAGCCGGTTGTAGACATTGGCTGACGTGCCGGTGGAGATCTTCTCCACCATGTCGCGCCGGCCGGTGATCGCGAAATGCAGGAAGACCTGGCGGCGGAGCGCCTCATCCGAATTCCCGAACTTCAGCGTCGCTTCCCGGCTCAGGAAGATATAGGGCACCATCAGGAAATGCTTGGAATTCTGCCGCATGCCCTGAATTTCGATTTCGATCAGGATGTCCCGGTAGAAGCCGGAATAGGGCATCAGGTCGATGTCCTGCATGAAGACGAAATCGCTCATGGCATGCATGGCGCCAATGTTGCGGCAGCGCCCGACCGAGAAATCGTCGTTGCCGCTGTCGATGTAGATGTAGGAATATCCCAGCTTGCGGCAGATCTCCCGGGTTTCCCGAATGGTCTCCTTGGCCGAGCCGTCGTCGACGAGGATGAAGGAAATATCGCGCGGGATCGCGCGGTCCATCAGCGGGTGCAGCAGCCTCTCCCGGTAATCGGCGCGCTCCGCGCCGTGGCGGAAGGGGAGGATGCAGGTCAGCATGCCGCCGGCCAGGCGGTTGTCGAAAAGTGTGACGGGCGGATCGAACTCTTCCGCAATGACGGCTTCCACGGCCATCGCACCCGATCGAGCCGAGGGTGTCACCGGCGCCTGGAGGGCGGGTGCGGCCGGCGTGGTGGCTGATGGATCTGCGCCCGTGGCGGATTGCGCATCGAGAGGCTTTGCCGCCGCGGCGTCCACGGCTGCCGTGGCCGCCTGATCCACCGGTCGCCAGCGTTGGTTCTGCCAGAGCGGCGCCGGGGCGATGTCCCGCATACGCTCCGCCACCAAACGCGCGGCCTCGGCAAAACCCAAGGGTGCGACTTCCGTGGGGTCCAGGTACCACTGGTGCTCCAGGAAGGTCGCGGCGAAACGTTGCGTCACCTCGGCGGGGCTCGCCGTGCTCGCCTCCACCGTCCCGTCATCGTCCGCCAGGAAGACCGTTGGAATGCCGCGCGCGAGAGCATCGAGCCCGGCAACGCTTCTGTTCACGACGACGCCAGCGAACCGCGTCAGCTGCGCCGGCTCATAAGGTTCCAGCAATATGCCATCGATCAGGTTGCCGATGCTGGTGATCGTCTGTCGCGTGGCCCGCGGCATGGCGCTGGCGCAGAGGTAGAGGCGCGCAGCAGGGAAGGCAGCGCGTGCCCCGGTCACCAGAGCGACCAGGCCGGCCTCGGTGCTGTCCGCCCCGACCTCATGCTGCAGCACCTCATCCGGTACGATCAGCACTGCGGGGCCGTCCACCGGCGTCCTGTAGGCGGATTTGCGGCCGCGATTGATCCGCGTGACACCCGAAGCCAGCCACTCGGCCTGAGCCGCCTGAATGTCATCAGGCGGCAGCAGAGCGTGCTGTGCCCCGGCAGACCCCGATGCGCTCGGAAGCGGCCGCAGAGCAAAAGAATAGGGAAGAAATTCGTTGCCGCCGGAAGTCGACTGCGCAACCAGGCCACCGAAGGAAAGCTCGTAGATCGGGAGGCGCTCGGTTGCAAAGAACTCGTCGTGATCCGGCGTCCGGGACATTCCCCAGGTTGCGACACAAGGCGCTTCCGACGCCCTGAGCCGGAAACGCTGCTCAACAAGCGGCCGATGCACGGAAATGAAATGAAAGGTGAGATCGGGCCGCGTTTCGCTCACGGCGCGCCGGAGCTTTACCGGAACGCCCAGCGCCCAGACGGTCTTGACGGGAAGATGGGGCACCGCGTTCAAAGCTGGTTGCAAACAGAAATTTGGGCGGCTGTAGCCGAACCGATATATCCGCTTTCCATCAACCTCTCCTCCAAGGCTGCAAAGGTGTAACTGAGCAGCGAAGCGCCAGGAGCATGTGCTCCGAGCGCGCCGGGCCGGCGTATTTTTAATGGGATTGGTTGCGTTTTGCGCAGTAATTCTTCGGCTGCGGCCGACTACAAGCTTTCTTTTAATCGCGCAGCGCGAGTGATGCAATGGTGGTAGCCCTCGAATAGTATTTTGAACTGTCGGGGTTACAGTGCGAGGTGCCCAGGGGCGGGCGGCGGCCTCCCCCGCTTCGCTCTTCCGGGGGTCACGGGCGCGACCGAGACTGCCGATCGCCTGTACATCCACGGCCTCCAGGCCCATGGCATCGGACGGGATTCGCTGCCGCCGGTTCAGCGCGGCACGGGACGGCGAAACGTCGTCAAGGCGTGGCAGCCTTCGGCTCCTGAGAGACCGTTTGAGAACACCGGCGGGTCGGTCCTGCGGTGCTTTTCCGCCCCTGCGGCGTTCCCGTATGTGGCCGATGCAACCAGCATCGACCACATACGGCGCCTGGCAGGGACGAAAAATCACCTGCCGGCCCTCAGCCGCCGGCATTCTCAAACGGTCTCTGACCCCGATGGCCCTGTTCCATCAGCGGTCGCATGGCTTCCAGACTCTCGACCACATGGCCGAGATGCTCGCGCAGCAGCGCCGCGGCATCCGCCTGGCGCTTCTGCTCAAGCAGGTCGAGGATCGCCAGATGCTCCTCCGCCTGGCGCCAGAAGCGCCGGCGATCGACCAATGAGCGGTAGACCAGAAGCCGGCGGATTCGATTCACCCGTTGCAGCGCCTCCAGGAAGAACGGATTGCCGGAGGCGCCGACAATCGCCTCGTGGAAGCGGACGCCGCGCTCATACAGCGCATCGGCGGAGGCGGTCTCGATGCCGCCGGCCAGCATGTGCTGTTCCACCAGCCGCAGTCGCGTGACCGTCGCCGGTTCCAGGTGATAGCCGGGTTCCATCAGGCTCGCCGGTTCGATTGCCTGGCGCAGGCGATAGGTCTGGCCCATGGCGTCCGGCGTGGTCAGGACGGAGGAGAAGCGCCAGCCATAGCCGGGGCGCCGCTCGGCCCAGCCCTCGGCGGCGATGCGGTCCAGCAGCTGGGCCAGCGCCCCTTTGCTCAGGCCGTAGCGTTCCCGCATCGCGGCTTCGGAAATGCTGTCGGGCAGGCGGCCTGACAGGCGGTCCTCGGCGATCGCGAAATAGGTGGCGTTCAGCCCCGCGGGCGGAGGTGCGGCAACCGCCAGCCGCGCCACGGCATCGGCGGCGACGAAGAAGCCCCGGCGCGGCTCCGCCACGACCACGCCCTGGCTCGCCAGATGTCGCAGCGCCTGGGCCACCGGAAAGCGGGAGACGCCGTAGCGATCCGCCAGCGGCTGGGCCGCCAGGTGCAGGCCGGGCGGCAGCGCGCCGGAGGCGATGTCGCCGGCAATGCTCGCGGCAAGCTCGGCGGCGGTGCCTCGCGGCAGGCTGGCATCGGGCATGGCGGGGCTCCGGCAAAAGGGAGGTATTGCATTTTGATCGGCTATTATGCAATTCTCGGGAAGACAGCCCCTGGGAGGGAGCGGAGTGACGATAGCAGAAGCGCCCCTGGTGCGCCTGACCGGCGCCTTCACGCCCTGCCTGCGGGTGGACCTGCCGGCCGCGGCGGGGGCCAGCCTGCCGAGCCTGCCCTGGTGCCACCGGGTGCTGCTGGAAAACCTGCTGCGACAGCCCGATCCGGAGGTCGCCCGCGCCGGCCGCGCCGCGATCCTCGCCTGGCCCACGACCGGTCGCAGCGAGGCCGAGATTCCCTTCGTGCCGCGCCGCATCCTGATGCACGACACCACCTGCGGCCCGGCCTTGGCCGATATCGCGGCGATGCGGGATGCGCTGGCGGAGGCCGGCGGTGACCCGTCGCGGCTGAACCCGCTGTGTCCCGTCGAGACCTCGGTCGATCACTCGGTAGCCATCGATGTGTCCGGCGTGCCGGATGCCCTTGCGCGGAACATGGCGCGCGAGTTCGCGCGCAATGGCGAACGCTACCGCTTCATGAAATGGGCCGCCGGCGCGCTGCGCGGCTTTCGCGTCTTCCCGCCGGGCACTGGCATCCTGCACACCATCAACCTGGAGCGGCTCGCCACGGTGGTCTCCGTGGAGGATGGCATCGCCATCCCGGACACGCTGGTCGGCACCGACAGCCACACGCCCATGGTGAATGGCCTTGGCGTGCTCGGCTGGGGCGTCGGCGGCATCGAGGCAGAGGGCGTGATGTTCGGCGTGCCGCTGTCGCTGCGCCTGCCGGATGTCTTCGGCGTGCGGCTGACGGGCGCGCTGCCGGAGGGCGTGCTGGCGACCGACCTGGCGCTGGTGGTGACGGAACGGCTGCGCCGTGCCGGCGTCGCCGGCCAGTTCGTGGAATTCTTCGGCCCCGGCATCGCCAGCCTCTCGGCCGGGGAACGCGCCGTGGTGGCGAACATGGCGCCCGAATATGGCGCGACCACCGGCTGCTTCCCGATCGATGCGCGCACCCTGGCCTATCTGCGCGACAATGGCCGCGATGCCGCGCACTGCGCGCTGATCGAGGCCTATGCCCGTGCCCAGGGCCTCTGGTACGCGCCTGATGCGACGCCGCGCTACACCGAGACCATCGAGATCGACCTTGCCGGTCTTCGCCCCAGTTTGGCGGGACCACGCCGGCCGCAGGACCGGCTGGAAGCCGGGGCGGTGGCGCCAGCGCTGGCCGGCCTGCCGCCGGGCGATGGCAGCCTGCCGGCGGATGCGGTGGCGCTGGCCGCCATCACCTCCTGCACCAATACCACCGATCTCGGCCTGCTGGTCGCCGCGGGGCTGCTGGCGCGCAAGGCGCGCGCGCTGGGCCTGAAGCCGGCGCCCTGGGTCAAGACCTCGCTGGCGCCCGGATCGCCGGCGGCGGCGCTGCGCCTGCGCCGGGCGGGGCTGCTGGAGGATCTGGAGGCGCTGGGCTTCGGCATCGCCGCCTATGGCTGCACCACCTGCATCGGCAATGCCGGGCCGCTGCTGCCGGCGATGGCGACGGCGGTGGAGGCCGGGCTGCGGCCCATCGCCGTGCTCTCCGGCAACCGCAATTTCCCGGGCCGCGTGCATGCGCAGATCGAACAGGCGTTGCTGGCCTCGCCGCCGCTGGTCATCGCCTTCGCGCTCGCCGGCCGGGCGGGGATCGATGTGACGCGGGATGCGCTCGGCACCGGGCCGGATGGCGCGCCGGTACATCTGGCCCAGCTCTGGCCCAGCCAGGCGGAGGTACAGGCCCTGGTCGCCATCGCCAACGACCCCGGCGATGCCGCCAGCGCCCATGCCGTAGCCGAAGCCTCCGGCCCCTGGGCGGCGCTGGACGCGCCCGAGGGCGCGCGCTTTCCCTGGGACCCGGCGTCGACCTATCTGCGCCGGCCGCCCTTCGTCGATTTCGGCACGGAGGCCGCGCCCGCCTATCTGGCGCATCCGCTGCTGGTGCTGGGCGATGACGTGACCACCGACCACATCTCCCCCGCCGGCGCGATCCCGCCGCGCAGCGATGCCGCTGCCTGGCTGCTGGAGCGGGGGGAGGATGCGCGGGACCTCAATGTCTATGCCTCCCGCCGCGGCAATTGGGAGGTGATGCTGCGCGGCCTCTTCACCAACCGCACCCTGGTGAACCACCTGGCCCCCGGCGCGCCGCCCGGCCATACGCGCATTGGCGCGGAGACGCTGCCGGTCTGGCAGGCCGCCGCGCGCCATGCCGCCGCCGGCGATCCGGTGGTGGTGGTGGCGGGGGAACGCTACGGCGCCGGCTCCTCCCGCGACTGGGCGGCCAAGGGGCTGCGTCTGCTCGGCGTCCGCGCCGTGATCGCGGCGAGCTTCGAACGCATCCACCGCGCCAATCTGATCGGCATGGGCATCCTGCCGCTGCGCCTGCCCGCGGGTTGGGATGCGGTGGGGCTGGGGCTGCGGCCGGGCGACCGCATCGAGGTGCTGGCCGACCCCGCGCGGCTCGCGCCCCGCGCGGCGGTGACGCTGCGGCTGCATCGCGCCGATGGCACCACGGAGACCGGCCAGGCGGTGGCCTTGCTGGAAACGGCGCTGGACGTCGCCCTGATCCGGGGCGGCGGAATCATTCCGGAGATCCTGCGCAGGGCCTTGCAGCCCGTCAGCCAGGACAACAAGCAAAGGGAAACCAAGTCATGCTGACACGTCGTCTTTTCGGGGCCGCCGCCGCGGCCAGCCTCCTCGCGTCCCGTGCCGCCCAGGCGCAGGGTGGCTTTCCCGACCGGCCGCTGCGCATGCTGGTGGGCTATCCGCCGGGCGGCGGCGTGGACATCTTCGCCCGGCTGATCGGCGAGCAGATGCGCCCCGCGCTCGGCCAGCCCGTGGTGGTGGAGAACCGCCCCGGCGCCAGCGCGATGATCGCCGCCAGTGCGGTCGCGCGCGCTGCGCCGGATGGCTATTCGCTGCTGATGGCGGCAGCCGGCGAGATCGCGGTCAATCCTTCGCTCTACAAGGACCGCATGGCCTACGACCCGGCGCGCGAACTCGCGCCGATCGTCCTGGCCGGGACCATCCCCTGCCTGGTCGTGGTGCCGGCATCCCTGGCCGTGCGGACGCCGGCCGAGCTGATCGCCTATTGCAAGGCCAATCGCGGCAAGCTCAGCTTCTCCTCCTCCGGCATCGGCAATCCGCAGCAATTGGCGGGCGAGTTGATGAACTTCATGGCCGGCACCGATGTGCTGCATGTGCCCTATCGCGGTTCCGCCCCCGCCGTCACCGATGTGGCCGCCGGCCGCGTGACGATGAGCTTCAGCAGCCTCGGCGCGGCCCTGCCGCTGATCCAGGCCGGGCAGCTTCGGGCCGTCGCCGTCACCTCGAAGGACCGCATGCCGCAGCTGCCGGATGTGGCGCCGCTGGCCGAGGCGCCGGGCATGGCGGGCTATGAGCTGATCAACTGGTTCGGGATGTTCTGCCCGGCCGGCGTTCCGGCGCCGGTCCAGGCGCGGATCGCCGAGGCGGCCGCGGCCGCCATCGCGGACCCGACCCTGGCGGCCAAGCTGGTCGAACAGGGCGCGATCCCCCGCCCGATGACGCAGGACCAGATGCGCCGCTTCGTGGCGGATGAGGCCCGGAAATTCGCCGAGATCATCACCCGCGCCAATATCTCCGTCGAAGGCTGAGGCCGATGTACCGGATCGACATCCTGGTGCAGGGCTTTCCCGGCAAATCCGTCTGCCATGGCGGATTGGGCTGGAGCACGATCGCCCTGCTGCGGTCGGAGACGCATACGATCCTGATCGATGTCGGCGCCTTCGGGGTGCGCAAGCATCTGGCGAAGCAGCTGGCTGATCATGGCGTGAAGCCGGAAGACGTCACCGACGTCGTGCTGACCCATGCGCATTACGACCATTCGGTGAATTTTACTCTGTTTCCCAAGGCGCGGCTGTGGATCGGCGCAGTCGAGCTGGACTGGGCGGTTGCGCAGCCCCCCGGCTTCGACCCGCTGCCGGAGCTTTATGTGGAAGCGCTGGCGCGCGACCCGCGCCTGCGCCGCATCGCGGCCGGGGAGGAATTCCTGCCCGGCCTGACCGCGCATCTGGCGCCCGGGCACACGCCCGGCTGCCTGATCTTCCACCTGACCAGCAATCCCCTGCCGGTGATCTTCACCGGCGATGCGGCGAAGAACCGCGCGGAGCTGATCTCCGGCAAGACCGACATGACCTATGACGAGGCGGTCAGCGAAGCCTCCATCGCCATGATCTGGGATCTGTGGCGCCGCGTCCCCGGCACGCTGCTGATCCCCGGCCATGACCTGAGCCTGCGGCTGGACGCGGCCGGGCGCCCGCAATTCGTGGGCGAGCGACGCGCCGGCATCACCGCCTGGTTCGCCGAGGACCTGGAACACCCGACCCACTTCAACCTGATCTGCGAGGCGGTATGACCGAGACCACCCTTCCCGAAGCCGAGCTTCTGGCGCTCGCGACGCAGGCCCTCACGCGCGGTGGCATGCGGCAGGAGGACGCCGCCCTGACCGCCCAGGTGCTGGTGCTGGCCGATCTGTTCGGCGTGCGCACGCATGGCATCAGCCGCGTGCCGCAATACCTCGACCGGGTCGTGGTCGGCGGCATCGATGCGCAGGCGGATATCCAGGTGGCGCGCATGGCGCCGGGCCTGTCCATGGTCGATGGCCGCAACGGCATCGGCCCGCTGATCGGCATGCGCGCCTTGGAAGCCGCGATGACCAGCGCGCGGGAGGTCGGCATCGGCGCCGCCTTCGCCCGCGGCAGCAACCATTTCGGGCCGATCCTGCCTTACGCATATCTGGCGGCCGAGCAGGGCTTCGCCAGCATTATCGCCAGCAACGCCACCACCACCATCGCGCCCTGGGGCGGCAAGGATACGCGGGTCGGCAACAACCCGATGGGCATCGGCGTGCCGAATCCCGGCGGCGATCCGATCATCCTCGACATCGCGCTGAGCGTCGCGGCGCGGGCCAAGATCCGCAAGCTGCTGCAGCAGGGCGAGGCGATGCCGGAAGGCTGGGCCACCGATGCGGAGGGCAAGCCCACCACAGATCCGAAGAAGGGGCTGGAAGGCTTCCTGCTGCCGGTCGGCGGCCACAAGGGCTATGGCCTGGCGGTGATGGTCGACCTGCTGGCGGGCCTGCTCTCCGGCGCCGCCTACCTCACCCATGTGCAGGCCTGGGACAAGAATCCGGGTGCCGCGCAGAACCTCGGCCATGTCTTCATCCTGATCGACACCAGCAAGCTGGCCGCGCCGGACCTGCTGCGGGCGCGGATGGATGACTTTGCCGGCATCCTGCGCGGCACCCCGGCCGCCGATCCGGCCGCCCCGGTGATGGCGCCCGGCGACCGGGAGATGGCCTCCCTGCACCGGCAACGCCGGGATGGCGTGGTGGTCGCGACGGCGGACCTGGAGCTGGTCCGGCAAAGGGCTGCGGCCTGAGGGTCAGCCCGGCCGGATCATGCGGCGGGGCGAGTGGCCCGTGCCGGCATGTTGTCCTCCTCGGGCGGCCTCACGGATCCTCGCCGAACCGATACCCGACCCCTGGCTCGGTACGGATGAGGAAAGCCGCCTTCCCCAGCTTCTGGCGCAGCTGCGCGACATAGACACGCAGATACTGCGTGTCCTCCACATGGGCCGCACCCCAGACCGTGGTCAGCAGATGCCGCTGCGTCACCACGCGTCCGTCCCCGGCCTGTGCCAGGGCCGCCAACATCTCCCACTCGCGCGGCGTGAGGCGCAGCGCTTCCTGGCCGTCGAGCCGGGCGGTGCGCCGCGCCAGATCCACCTCCAGCGCCCCGAACCGCAGCACGGTCTCCACCTTCGCCCCCTCGGGCCTGACCCGTCGCAGCGCGGCCCTGATGCGGGCCAGCAGCTCGGCCAGGGCGAAGGGTTTTTCGACATAGTCATCGGCGCCTGCATCCAGCGCCTGCACTTTTTCCATCTCGCGCTCCCTTGCGGAGACGATGATGACCGGCACGGGGCTGAAGGCGCGCAGCCGGACCAGCGCCGCCTGCCCATCCATGTCAGGCAGGCCCAGGTCCAGCAGAACGAGGTCGGGCGCCTGGGTCGCGACCAGGCGCAGCGCATCGGCCGCCGTGTCGGCGCGCAGCACCGCCAGGCCGGCCGCCTCCAGCGCCGGCTTCAGGAAGCGATGGATCTGTGGCTCATCATCCACGACCAGGATGCGCGCGACGTCCTTCGCGGTCATGCGGGAAACCGCAGCGTGATGCGGGTGCCGCCGCCGGCGGCAGCGATGGGGCTTTCCGCGGCGATCCGACCGCCCATCGCATGCGCCAGCCCGCGGCAGATGGCCAGGCCGAGGCCCGTGCCGGCGGCCACGCGGTCGGTGCGCGTCACGCGGAAGAAGGGATCGAAGATGCGGTGCAGATCCTCGGCCGGGATTCCGGGCCCGTCATCCTCCACCGCGATCGCCACGTCAGGCCCCTCCCGCCGCGCCGCGACGCGTACCGGCGTGGCGGAGAACTTCAGGGCATTGTCCAGCACATTCCCAAGGATCTGGTCCAGCAACGCCGGGTCCAGCCGCGGTTCGGCCAGGCGTTCGCCGGTCGTCACGGTGATCTCGCGCCCCGTCGCGCGTCGCGCCCGCCCGACCGCCACCTCCAGCGCCTCCGGGATGTTCACTGCTTCGCGCCGTGGCGCGATCTGGCCGTGCTCGATGCGCACCATGTCCAGGATGTTCGACAGGTAGCGCGACAGCCGCGCCGTCTCCTCCTCGGCGGCCAGCAACAGGTCGGCCCGGGTTTCCGCGGGCAGCGCGTCGCCCGAGGCGCGCAGCGTGCCCAGCGCCCCGCGGATGGAGGTCAGGGGCGTGCGGAGATCATGGCCGAGCGACGTCAGCAGCGCCGTGCGCAGTTGCTCGGTCTCGGCGCGGGCGGCGCCGCGGGCCTCGCGTTCCATCAGCTGTGCGCGCTCGATCGCGACCGCCGCCTGGTCGAGCAGCGCGGTCAGGGCCTTGTCCGTCTCGCCCGTCAGGGGCTTCGCGCGGTGATCGAGCCGCACACCCACGAGGCCCACCACGCCGCGCGCGGTGCGCATCGGGCGGAACTGCCAGGGGGCCGTGGGCAGGGTGTCCGTGTCGCGGCCAGCGGGGCGCCCCTGTGCCAGCGCCCAGCGCGCGGCGGCCATCGCCGTCTCGTCCAGCTCCATCGTCACCGGCATGGCGGCCCGCACCACCGGCTCCGGCGCGGCACCCGGCAGCAGCGGCTCCAGCGGCATCACCACCGCGCTCGGCACGCCGGCGACGCGCATGGCTTCCTCCGCCACGGCGGGCAGCAGCTCCGGCAGCCCGCCCGGCCCGCCCAGGCGACGGCTGAACTCCACCAGCCGGCGCAGCGCCAGCATGCGCGCCCGGGCGGTGCGAACCGACCGCCCCAGCCGCCCCGTGGTGCCGGCCAGCAGCAGCGCCACCGCGGCGAAGGCGCCCAGCCCCACGATGTCGGCCCCATCCAGCAGGTCGAGGGTGTAGCGTGGCTCCAGGAAGAAAAAGTTCCAGCTCAGGAAGCCCAGCGCCGCCCCCGCCGCCGCGTGCCACGGCCCAAGCAGGACCGCCAGCGCCACGACCACGGCGAGGAACACCATGCCCAGTGTCCGCTCGGGCAGCAGCCCCTCCGCCCCGTAGCCGAGCGCGATCACCAGGGCGATGGCGACCGGCACCGCGCACCATCCCAGCCAGGGCGGCAGCGCGGCCGGAGCAGCCGGCGCCCCGCGCCCCTTGCCGGCCGGCCCGGGCACGATGTGCAGCGTGAAGTCCGTGGCGCGCCGCGCGAGTGTCGCCGAAAGCGTCCGCCCCAGCCGCCGACGCCAGAAACCCGGCTGCCCGCGCCCGATGACGATGTGCGAGGCGTTGCGCGCCCGTGCCTGGGCCAGGATGGTGGCCGGCAGGTCGGTGGCCACCACCGTCTCCACCCCGGCGCCCAGCGCCTCGGCCAGGCGCAGGACCGGCGTGGGGTCCGTCATGTCCAGCATGCCGGGGCGTTCCACATGCAGCACCACCAGCGGCGCGCGCAGGGCGTCGGCGATGCGGCGGCCCTGGCGCACCACCGTCTCGGCCGAGGCGTCCGCCCCCACCAGGGCCAGCACGCGGTCCCCGGCGGGCCAGGGGCCGGCGATGGCGTTGGCGCGCATATAGCCGGTGACGTCGGCATCCACGCGTTCGGCGGTGCGGCGCAGCGCCATCTCGCGCAGCGCGGCCAGGTTGCCCTCGCGGAAGAAGCCGCGCATGGCCCGCGCCGCCTGGTCGGGGCGGTAGATCTTGCCCTGCCGCATGCGTTCCAGCAGTTCGGCGGGCGGGATATCGATCAGCTCCACCGCGTCCGCGCCGGCCAGCACCGCATCGGGCACCGTCTCGGCCACGCGGGTGCCGGCGATGCGCGCCACGGCGTCCGACAGGCTCTCCAGGTGCTGGACGTTCATCGTGGTCCAGACCTCGATGCCGGCGTCGCGCAGCTCCTCCACATCCTGCCAGCGCTTGGGGTGGCGGCTGCCGGTGGCATTGCTGTGGGCGAGCTCGTCCAGCAGCAGGATCTCCGGCCGGCGGGCCAGGGCGGCGTCGAGGTCGAACGCCTCCAGCACCTGGCCGCGATGTTCCAGCCGGGCGCGGGGCAGGATGGGCAGGTTGCCGATCTGGGCGATGGTCTCGGCGCGGCCATGGGTCTCGATGATGCCGGCCAGCACGTCGGCGCCGCCCGCCAGGCGGCGGCGTGCTTCCGCCAGCATCTCATGCGTCTTGCCCACCCCCGGGGCGGCGCCGAGGAACACCTTGAGCCGGCCGCGCCCTTCCCGCGCCGCCAGGGCCAGCAGCGCGTCGGGGTCGGGCCGATCCGGGTCGCGGGGGTTGGGCATGGACCCGTTCTAGCCGGCCGTCACGGCGTACCCAAGGCGAGGTTCAGGCGCAGCACGTTCAAGCGTGGCTCGCCCAGGAAACCCAGCAGGCGGTATTCGGTGTGGCGGTCCACCATCGCCTGCACCTGCGCGGGGGGCAGGCCGCGTGCCTGGGCCACCCGGGCCACCTGGCGCGCGGCGTTGGCCGGGCTGATATGTGGGTCGAGACCGGAGCCGGAGGCCGTCGCGGCGTCCGCGGGCACATCGCGCTGGCCCGCCGCCCGCGCGCGCACCGCCTCCAGCAACGTCGCGCTGGTCGGGCCGAGGTTGCTCGGCGCGGCGGCGATGTCGCTGCCCGAGGCGCGTGGCTGGAACCACTCGGGCCCCTCCATGCGCCGGGCGATGAGGTCGGAGCCGACAACGCGGCCCTCCTCGACCATCAGGCTGCCATTGGCCTGGCGGGGGAACAGCGCCTGCGCGACGCCGGTGAAGCCGAGCGGCACGGCAAGGCCGAGCAGCAGGGTGAAGCCCCCCAGCATCACCAGGGCGGGACGAAGCAGGTTCCACATGGTTCAGACGATCCCCAGCAGGGTGAGACACAGGTCGATGGCCTTGATGCCGAGGAAGGGCACGACCAGCCCCCCCAGCCCATAGACCAGCAGGTTCCGCCGCAGCAGCGCCGCCGCGCCCAGCCCGGCGCGACCCACGCCGCGCAGCGCCAGCGGTACCAGCGCCACGATGATCAGCGCGTTGAAGATGACGGCGGAGAGGATGGCGCTCTCGGGGCTGGTCAGGCCCATGACGTTCAGTGCCGCCAGCCCCGGATATTGCGCGACGAAGATGGCGGGCAGGATGGCGAAGTACTTCGCCACGTCGTTGGCGATGGAGAAGGTGGTCAGCGCGCCGCGCGTGATGAGCAGTTGCTTGCCGATCTCCACCACCTCGATGAGCTTGGTGGGATCGCTGTCGAGGTCCACCATGTTGCCGGCCTCGCGCGCCGCCTGGGTGCCGGTCTGCATGGCCAGGCCCACATCCGCCTGCGCCAGGGCCGGTGCGTCATTGGTGCCGTCGCCCGCCATGGCGACCAGCCGGCCCTCGGCCTGGGCGCGGCGGATATAGGCCAGCTTGTCCTCGGGCGTGGCCTCCGCCAGGAAATCGTCCACGCCGGCCTCGGCGGCGATGGCCGCCGCGGTCAGACGGTTGTCGCCGGTGACCATGACGGTGCGGATGCCCATGCGGCGCAGCGCGTCGAAGCGCGTGCGGATGCCGGGCTTGATGATGTCCTTCAGCGCGATGGCGCCCAGCACCTGGCCGTCGCGCGCCACCACCAGCGGGGTGGCGCCGGCGCGGGCGATGCGCGCCACGGCCTCGGCCAAAGCGGGCGGGGTCTGGGCCGCCATGCGGTCGGCCGCCGCCTTGCGGAAGCTGCCGCGTCCGGGCAGGTCCAGGCCCGAGACGCGCGTCTGCGCCGTGAAGGGGATGATGGTGGCGCCGTCCGGCACCGGCTGCGGCGCCACGCCGTGCGTCTCGCGCGCCAGCACCAGGATGGAGCGCCCCTCCGGCGTCTCGTCGGCCAGCGAGGCCAGCACGGCGGCTTCCGCCAGGTCGCGTTCGTCCACGCCGGGCGCCGGGATGAAGCTCGCCGCCTGGCGATTGCCGAGCGTGATGGTGCCGGTCTTGTCCAGCAGCAGCACGTCCACATCGCCCGCCGCCTCCACCGCGCGGCCGGAGGTCGCCACCACGTTGAAGCGCACCAGCCGGTCCATGCCCGCGATGCCGATGGCCGAAAGCAGCCCGCCGATGGTGGTCGGGATCAGCGTCACCAGCAGCGCGGCCAGCACGGGCACGGAGGGCGGGGTGGCATGGAAGCTCGCCAGCCCGACGATGCTCGCGACCGCGATGAGGAAGACGATGGTCATGCCGGCCAGCAGGATGTCGAGCGCGATCTCGTTCGGCGTCTTCTGGCGGGAGGCACCTTCGACCAGCGCGATCATCCGGTCCATGAAACTGTTGCCGGGGGCGGCGGTGACCCGCACCACCAGCCAGTCCGACACCAGGGTGGTGCCGCCGGTCACCGCGCTGCGATCGCCACCGGATTCACGGATGACCGGCGCGCTCTCGCCGGTGACGGCGGCCTCGTTCACGCTGGCGATGCCTTCCACCGCCTCGCCATCGGCGGGGATGAGGTCGCCGGCCTCGACGAGGATGAGGTTGCCCTCGCGCAGTTCGGCGGCGGCGCGGTCCTGCCATCGGGTGCGGTCGCCGGCGTGGGCCAGCAGCTTGGCACGGGCCTCGCCACGGGCGCGGCGCAGGCTTTCGGCGCGCGCTCGGCCGCGGCCTTCGGCGATCGCCTCCGCGAAGGTCGCGAACAGCACGGTGAGCCAGAGCCAGGCGGCGATGCCGGCCTGGAAACCCCAGGCCTCGCCACGCCAGGCGGCGAGGATGGCGAGCAGGGTGACGAGGATGGAGACCACCTCCGTCACGAAGATCACCGGGTTGCGGATGAGATGCGCGGGGTTGAGCTTCAGCACCGCGTCGCGCAGCGCGCGGGCCAGCTGCGGCCCGCTGGGCTTCTCGGCTAGGGCGTTCATGTCGGTGTGCCTCAGAAGGTCTGGCCGGCCATCAGCGCGAAATGCTCCGCGATGGGTCCGAGTAAGAGGGCGGGCAGGAATTGCAGGCCGCCCAGGATCAGGATGACGCCGCAGAGCAGCCCGACGAAAAGCGGGCCATGGGTGGGGAAGCTGCCGGCGGATTCCGGCGCGCGCGGCTTCACGGCCAGGCTGCCCGCGATGGCCAGCACCGGCACGATGATGGCGTAGCGCCCCAGCAGCATGGCGATGCCGAGCGTCGTGTTCATGTAGGGCGTGTCGGCCGTCAGCCCGCCGAAGGCCGAGCCGTTGTTCCCCGCCGCCGAGGTATAGGCGTAGAGAATTTCGGATAGCCCGTGCGGTCCGGCATCCTGCACGCTGGCGAGTGCGGCGGGCAGCACCGCCGCCACCGCGCTGAAGCCCAGCACGCAGACCGGCACCACCAGCACCGCCAGCATGGCGAGCTTCACCTCGCGCGCCTGGATCTTCTTGCCGAGATATTCGGGCGTGCGCCCCACCATCAGCCCGGCGATGAACACCGCCAGCAGCACGAAGACCAGCATGCCGTAGAGGCCCGAGCCGACGCCGCCGGGCAGCACCTCGCCGAGCTGGATCAGGAACAGCGGCACCAGGCCGCCCAGCGGCGTGAAGCTGTCATGCATGGCGTTCACGCTGCCATTGGAGGCACCGGTGGTGGCGACCGCCCACAGGGCCGAGAGCGCGATGCCGTGCCGCACCTCCTTGCCCTCCATATTGCCATCGGCGGGGCTGAGGCCGGCGGCGATGTGCAGCGGGTTGCCCGCGGCCTCGGCGGCGTAGGTCAGGGCCGTGCCGGCGATGACGAAGATCATCATCACGGCGAACAGCGCCCAGCCCTGCCGCATGTCGCCCACCATCCGCCCGAAGGTGAGCGTCAGCGCGAAGGGAATGACCAGGATGGCCCAGAGCTGCAGCAGGTTGCTGAGGACCGTCGGGTTCTCGAAGGGATGCGCCGAGTTCACGCCGAAGAAGCCGCCACCATTGGTGCCGAGCTGCTTGATCGCCACCTGGAAGGCGGCGGGGCCCAGGGGCAGCGCATCGCCGCCCTCCAGTACGGCGCTGGCCGACAGCGTCTGCGGCACGCCTTGCGCCACCAGCAGCAGGCCCAGCAGCAAGGCCAGCGGCAGCAGCAGGTAGAGCGTGATCCGCACCAGGTCCGCCCAGAAATTCCCCAGCGACTGCCCGCCGCCCGCGGCCAGTGCGCGCGTCAGCGCCAGGGCGAGTGCGATGCCCGTGGCGGCGGAGAGGAAGTTCTGCACCGCCAGCCCCGCCATCTGCGACAGGTGCGACATTGCCGCCTCACCGCTATAGGCCTGCCAGTTGGTGTTGGTGACGAAGCTGATGGCGGTGTTGAAGGCGAGCCAGGGCGAAAGTCCCGGCAGCCCCGCCGGGTTCAGCGGCAGCCAGGCCTGGGCGCGCAGCAGCGCATACAGCAGCACGAAGCCGGCGGCATTCACCGCCAGCATGGCCAGCACATAGCGCTGCCATCCCATGGCCTGGGCCGGGTCCACGCCGGCGGCGCGGTACAGGCCGGCCTCGATGGGCCGCAGGAAGCGCAGCCGCCCGTCGGCCATCGCCGCGATGCAGCGGCCAAGTGGCACGGCGGTGGCGAGGACGAGCGTGAGGACGAAGGCGATCTGCGCCCAGCCGATGAGGGTCATCACAGATCCTCCGGGCACAGCAGCGCCCAGACGAGGTAGCCGAGCAGGCCCGCCGCGACGACGGCGCCCAGCACAAGGTCCAGCATGGCGTCAGACCCGGGCGCAGGCGCGGGCGTAGAGCGCCATCAGCGCAAGGCCGCCGAGGCCGAGGGCAAGGAGAAGGATGTCAAGCATGGTGGCTCCCTCCCGGACGGAAGGCGCCCGGGTCGGGCCGACCATCCGCCCGGTGGGCGCAAGGGCGCCATTCGAATTGCCGGCCGCGCCCGTAAAGGCGGCGTAAATGCGAGGGCCGGTCTCCCGAAGATCCCCTCCGCCTGCGCCGCGGCGGGGACCCGGTTTCGGCCGTCAGCCGACGTAGCCGAAGGCGACCCCGGGCTGCGCGGCGGTTTCGACCCAGACGCTCTTCACCTGGGTATAGGCCAGCAGCGCCTCGCGCCCCGAGGACCGGCCGAAGCCGCTGCGCCCGAAGCCACCGAAGGGCGAGGCGACGTTGATGGTCTTGTAGCCGTTGATCCAGAAGGTGCCCGCGCGGACCTGCGCGGCCACGCGATGCGCGCGTCCGACATCGCCGGTCCAGACCGCGCCGGCCAGGCCGAAGGGCGTGTCGTTGGCCAGCGCGACGGCCTCCTCCTCCGTGTCGAAGGGCAGCACGGCGAGGACGGGGCCAAACACCTCCTCGCGCGCGATGGCCGCCTCGGGCGTCACGCCGTCGAGAATGGTGGGCGCGAAGAAGAAGCCGCCGGAGCCGCGCAGGTGGTCCGGCGTGCCGCCGCCGGTCGCCAGGCGCGCGCCCGCCGCGGCGGCCGCCGCCACCATGCCGCCGATCCTGTCGAACTGGCGACGGTTGTTGATCGGGCCGATCTGCGTGAGCGGGTCGGTGGGCTGGCCGAAGGGAATGCGCGCCGTGGCGTCCGAGAGCCGCGCGACGAATTCCGCATGGATGGAGCGTTGCACCAGCAGGCGCGAGCCTGCCACGCAGCTCTGCCCGGCGCCGCCGAAGATCGCCGCCTGCGCGCCGACCAGCGCGCGGCCGAGATCGGCATCGGCGAAGACGATATTGCCCGACTTGCCGCCAAGCTCCAGCACGCTCGGCACGATGTTGCGCGCCGCCGCCGCGGCGATCTGCGCGCCGGCCTCGGCCGAGCCCACGAAGACCACGAGCCGCGTGTCTCGATGGCCGACCGCCGCAGCGCCGGTCGTCGGCCCGGCGCCGGCGAGCACCGAGACGAGGCCACGGGGAATGCCCTCGGCCGCGTCGCAGATCGCGCCGAGGGCGAGCGAGGTCAGCGGCGTCAGCTCGGAAGGCTTCAGCACCACGGCGTTGCCGGCGCAGATGGCCGGCGCGATCTGCCAGCCGGCGGTGAAGACCGGCGCGTTCCAGGGCGTGATCTGCACCACCGTGCCAAAGGGCTCGGGCCGCGTGTAGTTGAGATGGCTGGTCGGGACGGGGATGACCTCGCCATGCAGCTTGTCGGCCCAGCCGGCGTAGTATTCGAACATCTCCGCGACCTTGGCGACCTCGCCGCGCGTGTCGCGGATGGGCTTGCCGGCGGAGAGCGTCTCCAGCTCCGCGAGCAGATCGGCCTTCTGGCGGACCAGCCGGGCCACATCCCACATCGCGCGGCCGCGTGCGGCGGCGGTCATGGTCCACCAGGCGCGCTGGGCGGGGCGGGCGGCGGCCATGGCGGCGTCGACGACGGCGCCACCGGCATCGGGGAAGGAAAGGATCACGCGGCCATCGGCCGGGTTGGTCAGGTCCAGCGAGGCGCCCGTGCCGGGCAGGATCTCGCCGGCCACGTAGCTGCCGACCTTGCCGCCGGGAAGAAGCCGGGACAGCAGCTCGGCGACGCGGGCGGTGGTGTCGGTGGGCGTTGTGGGCATCGCGGTCAGCCTCTGGTGGGGTTCACGCGGTAGTCGGCCATGCGGGTGAAGTCGGCCCTGTCGGGAATCGCCTCTCGCGTCTCCTCCCAGATCCGCGCGACATGCGCGCTGAGCGGCAAGGCGCAGCCGGTGGCCATGGCGAGCTCGGCGGCCAGGCGCACATCCTTGCGCATGAGGCCGGCGGAGAAGCCGCTGTCGAAGGTGTCGGAAACGATCCAGCGCGGCATCATGACCTCGCTGATGGCGCTGCGGCCGGTGGCGGCGTTCACCACCTTCAGCGCATCCGCGGCGGAAAGGCCGGCGGCTTCCGAGAGGCGCATGGCCTCGCCCGTCGTCACCAGATGCGCGGCGACCAGCATGTTGTTCACGAGCTTGGCGATATTGCCGGCGCCGGAGGGGCCGACATGCACGGCCTTGGCCGACAGCGCGTCGATCACCGGCTTCACCGCCACCAGATCGGCCTCGGCGCCGCCGATCATCATGGTCAGCGTGCCTTCGGCCGCGCCCGAGGGGCCACCGCTGACCGGCGCGTCGAGCAGGCCATGGCCGGCGGCGGCCAGCTTCGCGGCGAGGCGCCGCGAGGTGCCGGGATCGGAGGTGGAGGTGTCGATCACCACCACCTTGCGGTCGGCGCGCTGCAACAGGCCCCCGGGCGCGGTCACCACCGCTTCCACATCGCGCGCGAAGGGCAGCGAGAAGACCAGCGCGTCGGCCTTCCCCAGCACCTCGGCGAGACTGTCACGGAAGCCGACGCCCGCGGCTTCGACCGCCGCGCGACGGCCCGGATCGATGTCGGTGCCGATCACCTGGAAGCCGGCCCTGGCCAGCGTCGCCGCCATGCCGAGGCCCATATTCCCGAGGCCCACGACCCCGACCGTGCCGATATCCATCTCGCACCCGAATGCTGCATGCGGGCGGGAGCATCAGGCAGGGGAAACGTTGCCAACAAGCAGGGAATTCAGAACGCGGCGTTGCCTGGAGGGCAACATTGCGCTCACAGGGCGCGGAAGGCGGCCATATGCGCGCTGAGCCAGGACACCATGCGGTCGGCCGCCTCGGGCAGGGTGCGCCCCGCCTTCACCAGCAGATGGGCCGCGGCGTGGGACAGCAAGGCGTCGGAGAGCGGCACGCCCACCAGGCTTCCTTCCAGCAACTCCACGGCAGCGGCGAATTCCGGGAGGAAGGTGATGCCCATCCCGGCCAGGACGAAGCGGCGTTGCAGCTCGAAGGAGCCGGTCTCCAGCCGCACCGAAAGCTGAAAACCTCCATCCGCCTCGACCCGGCTGAGCAATTGCCGCACGCCGTGGCTGGGCGGCAGCAGCGCGGCGGGGATCTCGGCATAGCTGCGCAGCGGCGCCGGGCGGCGCGTGCGGGCCAGCGGATGGCCGGGCAGCAGGATCGCCGCCATGGGCTGGCGCGACACGGCTGCCGAGCGCAGCTCCGGTCGCGCCGAAGGATTGTAGGCGAGGCCGAGATCCGCCTCCCCGGCCGCCACCGCGTCCAGGATCTCGTCCGTGGCGCCCAGCGTGACCTTGTAGCGAAGGCCCGGATGCCTGGCCGAAAAGCCGGCCAGGCTGTTGTCGAGCAGGTCGGTGAGAAAGCCGCCGCCGCAATGGATGCGAACGGTGCCTTCCTCCGCGCCCCGGATCCGGCGGAGCCGGTCTTCCAGCAGTGCCGCCTCATCCGCCTGGCGCTGCGCGTGCTCGGCCACGATTCGTCCGGCCTCGGTGGGCACCACGCCACGCGGCAGGCGCTCCAGCAGCGGCCCCCCGCAATCCAGCTCCAGTTCCGCGATCTGGCGGCTGACGGCCGAGGCCGCGACATGCAGCGCCTCGGCCGCGCCGCGGATGGAACCCGCGCGGATGACGGCGAGGAAGTAGCGCAGCCGCCGGTCTGTCATCCACGCCTCTTTCGCCTGGTTCGTCGTGAATTCCCGGGGTGTTCCGCCAGCCGAACCCCCATCGCCCGGCTCCCCTGCCGCGGCTTCATCTCATGCAATACCACACGGAGAACAAAGCCCGGCAGGCTGGCCGCCTTCGCCGGTCCGACTTGCGCCAGCCGCGTGGCAGGGGGCACTCTCCGCGCCATGACCTCGTCTCCGAGCCTCACGCCCTCCCGCCATATCGCCGTCCGCCCGGAATGGCTTGCGCAGTTGCGGGAGGAGGCGCTCGATCCAGCGCTGCCGATCGTGGACCCGCACCACCACCTCTGGGATCGTGCCGGCGAGCATTATCTGCTCGACGATCTGCTGCGCGATACCGGTGCGGGCCACGATATACGGGCCACCGTCTTCATCCAATGCGCGTCGATGTATCGCGCAACCGGCCCCGAGGACGAACGCCCCCTCGGCGAGACCGAGTTCGTCAACGGCATCGCCGCCGCGAGCGCCAGCGGCACCTACGGGGCGACGCGGGCCTGTGCCGGCATCATCGGCTTCGTGGATCTCACGCTGGGCGAGCGCGTCGCGCCGCTGCTCGAAGCGCATCTCGCGACGGCCTCGCGGAGGTTCCGCGGGGTGCGCAATCGCACGGCCTGGCATCGCTCCCCCGAGGTGCGATCGAACCTGCTCGGGCCGCCACCGGGACCGCTTTCCGATCCGCGCTTCCTGGAAGGCGCGCGCCGGCTCGCGGCCCATGGCCTCGTGCTCGACGTCTGGGCCTACCAGACCCAGCTGCCGCTCGTCGCGGCCATCGCGCGGGCCGTGCCGGAGCTGACGCTGGTGGTCAATCACTGCGGCGGACCGATCGGCGTCGGACCCTATGCCGGGCAGCGCGAGGATGGCTTCGCGGCCTGGCGGCGGGAGGTCCTGGCGCTCGCCGAGCTGCCGAACACGGTGATGAAGCTCGGCGGTCTCGGCATGGAGGTGGGCGGATACGACTTCCACCTGAACGACCTGCCGCCCGGCTCCGCCAGGCTGGAAGCCGCCTGGCGTCCGGTCATCCACACGCTCATCGAGGCCTTCGGCGCCCGGCGCTGCATGTTCGAGAGCAACTTCCCGGTCGACAAGGGCATGTGCGATTACACGGTGCTCTGGAACGCCTTCAAGCGGCTCGCCGCCGGCGCCAGCGCGGCGGAGCGCAGCGCGTTGTTCGCCGGCACCGCGACGCGCATCTACCGCCTGGATGAGGCCCCTGGCTGCGAAGCCTTCCGCGATTATGCGGCGGCGTCGCAGCCATAGGGCGTCCCTGCTACTGCCAGGGCGTCTTCTCCCAGATGCCCTGGTAGCGGGCGAGCTGGGCCGGCATCTGCGCTTCCCATTCCGCGCCGCGGAGGAAGGCCATCGCCAGTTCCAGCTGCCGGACCTTCTCGGACCATGCCGGCGTGGCGATCACCTTGGCGATCGCATCCTCAAGCTGCTTCGCGATCTCGTCCGGGACACCACGCGGTGCGCCGAGCCCACGCTCGCTGGTCATCACGACATTGTAGCCTTCCTCGCGGAAGGTCGGCACGTCCGGCATCAGTTCCCAGCGCTGCTCCCCCATACCGGCCAGCGCGCGGAGCATCGGGTTCTCCTGCCCCAGCATTCCGATCTCGCCCAGGTTCAGGCCGGCGACGTCGATCTGGCGCCCGAGCACGGCGTTCCGCACCGGCCCCGCGCCGGCGAAGGGCGCGTGGATGAACTCGGTGCCGGATGCCGCCTGGAACAGCGTCAGGCCGAGATGGTCGTCGGTGCCGATGCCGGAGGAGGCGACGCTGATGGTGCCGGGCTGGCGCTTCGCGGCCTCCACCAGGTCCTTCAGCGTGCGATAGGGCGAATCCCGGTGCACCACGAAGGCGCTCGGATCATCCACCAGGCGCGCGATCAGCCGGATTTGCGCGCGGTCGTAGCGAACCCGCCGCTGGACGCCCAGCGACAGGAAGCCGGGTGTGTTGATGGTGCCCAGCGTATAGCCATCCGGCCGCGCGCCCTGCAGCGCCGCATAGGCGGTCTCGCCGCCGGCACCGGGACGGTTCGCGACGACGAAATTGGCGCCGGGCAACTCGGATGCCAGGGCCTGCGCCAGGGCGCGCACCATGACATCGGTGCCGCCGCCGGGCGCGAAGCCGACGATCACCTCGATCGGGCGGCCCGCCGGCCAGGCGGGCTGCGCCAGGGCCGGCGCGGCCAGGCTTGGCACGGCCAGGGAGGCCAGGCCGGTGGCAAGGAAGCCCCGGCGCGTGGGGGCGGTGTATGTGCTCATGGTTTCCTCTCCTCTTGGAACATATCCGGATGGGCGGCCGAGCGGCGCGCGCCACCCGCCTCAGGCTGCGGCGCGCAGGCCACCCGGGATGACCACGGCGCCCGGCAGGGCCGGCAGCCGCCCCGCCAGCACCGCGACGATGCTCTCCGCCGCGCCGGTGGACATGCCGAGGGCGCCGAGGGGCGTGTTCGCCGCCAGATGCGGCGTCGGCAGCATGCGGGGATGGGTGCGGAGCGCGCTGTCGGGCTCCAGCGGCTCCTGCTCGAAGACGTCCAGGCCGGCCCAGGCGATGTGCCCGGAGTCCAGCGCGGCCAGCAGCGCCGCCTGGTCCACGATGCCGCCGCGGGCGGTGTGCACCAGGATGGCGCCGCGCGGCAGCGCCGCCAGTTCCGCCGCGCCGATCATGCCGCGCGTCGCCGCCTCCAGCGGGCAGTGCAGTGTCAGCACCTCGGATCGGGCCAGCAACTCGGACAGGCTGGCAACACGCTCCCCGGGGCCCGGCAGGGGTCCGGCGGGCAGCAGGGGGTCATAGGCGGCGATCCGCATGCCGAAGGCATCGGCGAAGCGCGCGACCTTGGCGCCGATGGCGCCATAGCCGACGATGCCAAGCTGCACGCCCGCCACGTCGCGGGTCATGCGGGAGGTCTTTTCCCATTTCCCCGCCTGCATGCCCCCGATGACGGAGGGCAGGTCCTTCAGCGCCGCCAGCATCAGCGCCATGGCATGTTCCGCGACCGAGCGCGCATTGGCGCCCGCGGCGCGGGTCACCGTCAGGCCCCGGGCCGCCGCCGCCGGCAGGTCGATGCCATCCACGCCGGCACCGTGGCGCGCGATGACGCGCAGCGCGGGCGCCGCCGCATCCATCACCGTGGCGTTGATGATTCCCTGGCGGTGCAGCAGGGCGACCGGGCGGTGTTCCGCGATGGCGGCCAGCAATTCGGGCTCGGAAGGATAGCCGGAGGTGCAGGGCACCAGGTAGCCCGCCGCTTCCAGGATCGCGACGGCCTCCGGGGCGAGCTTCGCGGCGGTGACGAGAACCGAGGGCCTGGCGGCGGGGTGCTGGGGCATCGTGTGTCTTCCGGAAAGGGTCAAGGCGCGGGGTCGCTGCCATCGGCAACGGGTCCATCGCCGGGACCGGCGTGAGGAGCGGGGCCGATCCTCATAAAATGAAATTCGATTTCACTGTAAGGAATCACTCTTTCCACGGCCGCCGGGCCCAAAGCGCGCGCAGCGCCGCATCGCCGCCCAGCGCCGCCGTGCGGTAGGCTGCACCGACCAGGGGCTTCAGCGGAAGTCCCGCGCGGGCGGCCGCCTCCTGCCAGGCCGGATCGGCGAACAGGTCCGCGAAGGCCGCCTCGATCGGCGCGCGGATCGCGTCCGGCAGGCCCGGCGGGCCGAAGATCCCCCGCCCGGCCGAGGCCGCGACATCGACGCCGCCCTCGCGGTAGGTCGGAATCTCGGGCGCCGAGGCATCACGCGCCGCGCTGGCAAGCGCGAGGCCGCGGATGGCGCGATCGCGGAGCAGTGGCAGCGCCTCGCTGATGTTGAAGGCGCCGACCTCGAGCTGGCCGCCGAGCAGCGGGACGAGAAGCTGCGAGGTGCCGTTGAACGGAATATGGCTCAGCCGGACACCGGCCGCTTCCTCCAGCAGCAGCGTCGCGATGTGATCGTCCCCACCAATGCCGGCCGTGCCATAGGGGACGTCGCCCGGACGCCGGCGCGCGGCCGCCAGCAGGTCCGGCAGCCCCTTGAGCGGGCTGTCCGTGCGGACAAACAGCCCGCAGGGATCCTCGACGATCTGCGCCAGGTAGGTGAGCTCCGCCGGCTGCCAGCGCACCGGGCGCTCGATGGGCTGGCTCAGAACGGTCGGGGTGGCGCAGGCGCCCAGGATGAAGCCATCCGGCGCGGCATTGGCCACCGCCTCGGTGCCGACCTGGCCGCCGGCGCCGGCCCGGTTGCTGACGACGACACGGGCGCCGGGCAGGCAGGCGGCGAGGAAGGGCGCGACGGTGCGCGCCATGATGTCCATGCCACCACCTGGCGCGAAGGGCACGACGATTTCGATGGGGCGCCCGGCCGGCCAGCCGCGCTGGGCGAGCGCCGGGGTGGCGAGGATGCAGGCCGTTCCGAAAAGCGCGGTTCGACGGCCGAAATGGGGCGCTGGCATCTCGGAGTTCTCCTTCCCTGCGCCGCGGCTTTTCTTGACAGCCCCTGGCGACGATCGCTTATAACGAAACTGCATTTCGAAATACAAGCCCCGCATGAACGGGGCGCATAAGGGAAGGAACCGCACATCATGCTCTCCCGTCGCCATATCCTCGGCTCCGGCCTCGCCGCGATGCCCTTCGTCGTCGGCGCCCCCCGCCCGGCGCGCGCCCAGGGCGAGTCCTGGCCATCGCGCCCGATCCGGCTCGTCGTGGCCTGGGCGCCCGGCGGCGCGGTGGACACGATCGCGCGGCGCCTGGCGCCGAAGCTCTCCGAAAGCCTCGGACAGCCCGTGGTGGTGGAGAACAAGTCCGGCGCGACGGGCACCATCGGCGCCGCCGATGTCGCCCGCGCCACGCCGGACGGGCACACGCTGCTGGCCATGGACAATACCTACGCCATGCTGCCCTACCTGTTTCAGCGCCTGCCCTTCGACCACGCGAACGCCTTCCGCCCGGTGACGGTGAGCGCCTTCTCGCCGGTCATGATCGCCGTGCACCGCGACGCGCCCTGGCGCGACCTCGCCGCGCTGATCGCGGCCGCCAGGCGCGAGCCGGAGCGGATCACCTACGGCACCGGCGGCATCGGCAGCGCGCCGCATTTTTCCACCGCCGCCTTCGCCCAGGCCGCGGGCATCCAGATGCTCCACGTGCCCTTCCGTGGCGCTGGCGAGGCCGTGACCAATGTGCTGTCGCGCCAGGTGGATGTTGTCATGGTCTCGCTCGGCTCGGCGCTCGGCCATGTGCAAGGCGGGCTGCTGCGGGTTCTGGCGATGAGCGGCGCACAGCGCACCCCCGTGCTGCCGGCGGTGCCCACCTTCAAGGAGGCCGGCCTCGCGAATCTCGGCCCCAACGGCACGGGCGTGGTGAACTGGTCCGGCATCGCGGCGCCGGCGGGCACGCCGGACAGCGTGATCGCGCGGCTGCACGCAGAGGTGGCGAAGGCGCTGGAGGCGCAGGACATGCGGGACTTCCTGGCCTCCCTGGCCTCCACGCCGGGCGGGATGCCGCCCGCCGCCTTCGCGACGCTGTTCGACGCGGAGACCGCGCTGTGGCGCGATGTCGCCGCCACCAGCGGCATCGAGCGGCAATAGGCCAATGCCCTTCTTCGCGCCGCCACCCCGCATCGGGACCGAGGTCTTCACGCGGCTGCCGGACCGCTTCCGCCGGCCGCGCCCGACCGAATGGGCCCGCTGGAACCGCGGCGGCCGGGAGATCGACAGCTTCCTCGAAGGCCCATGCTTCGATGCCGAAGGACGGCTCTATGTCACGGATATCCCGTTCGGGCGCATCTTCCGCATCACGCCGGACGGCGAATGGGATCTCGTGGCCGAATATGATGGCTGGCCGAACGGGCTGAAGGTGGCGGCCGATGGCACGCTGCTGGTCACCGACTACAGGCGCGGCCTGATCCGCGTCGACCCCTCCAGCGGCGCCATCACACCGCTGCTGGAAACGGCGCGCAGCGAGGCATTTCGCGGGCTGAACGACCTCTGCCTCGGCGCCGATGGCAGCATCTTCTTCACCGACCAGGGGCAGACCGGCCTGCATGACCCGACCGGCCGGGTCTATCGCCTGCGCCCCGATGGCAGGCTCGACACGCTGATCGGCACGGTCCCGAGCCCGAATGGCATCGTCGTCGCGCCCGACCTGTCGCATTGCCTCGTGGCGGTCACCCGCGCCAACCAGATCTGGCGCCTGCCGCTGCACGGCGATGGCGCGGTCACCAAGGCCGGGATCTTCATCCACCTGCATGGCGGGCCCGGCGGCCCCGATGGTCTGGCCTGGGACGGGGAAGGGAACCTGCTGGTCGCCCACACCGGGGTCGGGACGATCTGGCGCTTCAACGCGCGGGCGGAGCCGACGCTCGCGATCACCTCCTGCGCCGGTGCCTCCACCACCAATCTCTGCCTGGGCGGGGCGGATGGGCGCGCGCTGTTCGTCACCGAAAGCGAAACGGGCAGCATCCTGCGCGCGCGGCTGGAATAGGCTTAGATGGGCCGTGGAATCGGAGGCGGCCGTGACAGAGACAGGAAAGCGAAGACCGGCACTCGAGGGCGTGGCCTCGGCTGACCGCGCCCTGACGGTGCTGTCCGCCTTCCGCAAGGGCGACCGCGCCTTGTCGCTCGCGGAACTCGCAGAACGGACGGGACTGGTGAAGAGCACCATCATGCGCCTCGCCATTTCGCTCGTGGAGCATGGATATCTGGCGCGCGAGGACGACGGCGCCTACCGGCTCGATGCCGAGGTGCTCCGCCTCGGCACGATCTACACGCAGTCCTTCCGGCTGGACGCGCATGTCATTCCGGTGCTGGAGGAGCTTGTGGCGCGGACGGGGGAGACGGCGGCCTTCTACGTCCGGCGTGGGGAGCAGCGGCTGTGCCTCTACCGGGTCGACAGCCCGCATCTGCTGCGGATGCATGTGCGGGTCGGTGACGCACTGCCGCTCGACAATTCCGCCATCGCCCAGGTGCTGCGCGCCTTCTCGCCGCGGCCGCTGCCGCCCTATGCCGCGGCGCTCGAGCAGCCGATCGTGACGATGGGCGCGACGGATCCGCATACCGGGGCGATGGCCACGCCGGTCTTCGGGCCGGGCGACAAGCTCGCCGGGGCGCTCGCCCTCTCCGCCCCGGTGATCCGCTGGACACCGGAGGCCGAGGCCGCGGCGCGACCGATCCTGGTCGAGGCGGGGGCGGCCCTGACCCGCCGGATCGGTGGCGAGATGCCGGAACGGCCACGCCTCGCCACAGCGTAGCCTCGCCCGGCAGCACCGAACGGGCGGGCTTCAGAAACGGGCCGGGGCAGGCCCATCCCATCGCATCGGCATCACTCCAGCCTCGCGCCGGAAATGCGGATCACCTCGGCCCATTTCTCGGCCTCCCGCCGGATATGCACCGCGAACTCCTCCGGCGAGTTGCCAATGAGGCGGCCGCCCTGTTGCAGCAGGGCTTGGCGCGTCGCGGGGTCCTGCAGGGCGTCCCGCACCGCGCGGTGCAGCACGGCGACACGGTCCGCCGGCATGCCCGAAGGGCCGATCAGCCCATAATAACTCTCCGATTCCACGCCGCTGACGCCCGCTTCCGCCATGGTCGGGACATCGGGCAGGGCCGGGGAGCGTTCGGCGGCGGTGACCGCCAAGGCCCTGATGCTGCCGGACCGCACATGCGGCAGCATCACCGGCACGTCGCCGAACATCATCTGCACCTGCCCGGCGACGAGATCGGTCACCGCCGGCGCCGCGCCGCGATAGGGCACATGCAGCAGCTCGATTCCCCCCGCGCGGGCGCGAAACAGCTCCGCCGCCAGATGCAGCGAATTGCCGCTGCCGGAGGAGGCGAAGGCGAGCGCGCCAGGCCGGCTTCGCGCCAGCGCCACCAGCTCCGCCACGCTGTTGGCCGGCACCGCGGGATGCACCGCCAGCACCTGGGGCACGGAAATGGCGAGCGAGATGGGCTGGATGTCGCGCGCCACCTGGTAGGGCATCTGCGGCATCAGGTTCGGCAGCACGGAAAGCGCGCCGCTGCTGCCGATGCCCAGCACCGTCCCATCCGGACGCGCCCGCGCCACGGCCTCCACGCCGATCACACCGCCGGCGCCGGCACGGTTCTCGACGACGAAATTCTGGCCGAGCTGCGTGGCCAGGGCACGCGCGAGCAGGCGGCCGACGATGTCCGCCGGGCCGCCCGCGGGAAATGGCACGATGATGCGCACCGTCTGGTCGGAGCCGCCTGGCTGCGACCATGCGCGCGGTGCGGCGAACAGCGCCGCGAGTCCGGCCGTGGATGCGGTGAAACTCCGCCTTTTCAGCATGTTGCTTCCTCCCTTTGCATTCAGCGCGGCGCGTCGCCGTGCAGATCGAGTGACCAGGCGTCGGGCACCAGCCGGTATCCGTCGCCATCATGTGCAAGATGGGCCATCGCGGGAAAGTGCAGATGCATGCCGGCGAAGGCCTGGCGATCCGCCACCAGCCGATCGAACAGCCGGCGGCGCGTCTGCTGCGCCTGCGCGGGATCCACATCGACCATCATGGTGACCTCGGGACGCGGCACCTGCAGCTCCTGCACATGCACGATGTCGCCCCAGATGAGCAGCGACTCACCGCCCGAGGCCAGCATGAATCCGCTATGGCCCGGCGTGTGCCCGGGCAACGGCACGGCCGTGACACCGGGGAAGACTTCGCCGCCGGTGAAAAGCTGCGTCCTGTCGCGATAGGGCGCGAGATGCGCGCGGGCGTCGCCGAAGAACATCTGGCGGCGCGCCGGATCCGCCACGCGCATCATTGCGGCATCGTCGTGCCAATAGGCATGTTCGTCGACATGCAGATGCAGCACGGCCCTGGGGAACAGCGCCGTGCCCCGCCCGTCCGACAGCCCGCCCACATGGTCGGGGTGCAGATGCGTCATCAGCACCGTGTCCACCTGGTCCGGCGCCACGCCGGCGGCGGCGAGGTTCGCGGCCAGGAAACCCACCGTGGGCTTCGCCGGCCCGCAGCCGGTATCGACCAGCGCGATGCGATCGCCATGGCGGATCAGGAAGCCGTTCACCGCGGTCCGCCGTGGCACCGGGCGGAAGGCGGCGTGCAGCATCGCCGCAGCCTCCTCCGCCGGAATCCCCAGCACGGTGCTCATCGCCACGTCCTGGTGCCCGTCATGCAGGGCGGTGACGCTGATATCGCCGACGCGGCGATGGTACACGCCCGCCACCTGTCGCATCGCCTCGCCGGTCATGGCCGCCGTCCCCGTTATGGCGTCGGCAGGCCGAGGCGCTGGCGCGCCTCCTGCGGCGTCGCGATGCCGATGTCGAACTCCTCCAGGATGCGGCGGATCTTCTGCACCTGCTCGGCATTCGACTTGAAGAGCCGGCCCGGGCGTTCGGTGACGTTGTCCTCCTGCCCGATGCGCACATTGGTGCCCATCAGCGCGCCATAGGCCGCCGCCCGCATGTTGTCGGGGCCGGTGCCATGCGTGAAGATCACCGTCTCCTCCCCGAACAGCCGTTCCGTCGTGCGCTTCATGTGCAGCAGATGGTCGATGTCGGAGGGGATGCCGCCGAGGATGCCGGTGAGGAACTGCACGATGATCGGCCGCGGCAGCTTCTTCGTCTTCAGATGGTGTTCGAGGATATAGAGGTGCCCGACATCATAGCATTCGAACTCCATCAGGAATCCCTGCTCCAGGAAGATGTCGATCAGCCGGTCGATCTTGGCGAAGGTGTTCTGGGTGACGATGTGGTGCGAGGCGGGGCCGTAGAACTCCCGTTCCCATTCATGCTGGAATTCCGTGGTGCCCTGGTCCTGCGCCTTCTTGAAGCGGCCGTAGTTCATCGAGCCCACGATCACCGTGGCGATCTCCGGCCGCATCACCATGGCGGCGGAGGCGCGATCCTCCGCCGTGTTGCCCATCGAGCAGGACATGTTGATCACCGCGTCGCATTGCGCGCGGACCTGCGGGATGAAGCTCTGCCAGATGGCGGGGTCGTTGGTCGGGCGGCCATCCTTCGGATCGCGCGCATGGAAATGCAGGATGGCGGCGCCGGCCTGCGCGGCCTCGACGGACTGGGTGATCATGTCCTCCGCCTTCACCGGCAGATGCGGCGACATGGAGGGGGTGAGCGTCGCGCCGGTGACGGCGCAGGTGATGATGACGTTCTTCTTCGGCTTGGCCACGTGGCGTTCCTTGTGCTGGTTGAAGTCGGGCTCAGTGTTCGTCGCGATAGGCGGTGGCACGCATCGCGGGACGTTCGGAAAACCGGGCATGCCAGGCCGCCAGGGCCGGCCGCCCGTCGCGCCATGCCAGCGCGGCGTGGCGGAAGTCGAGATGCGCCAGGGCGCAGCCGATGGCGATGCTGCCCGCGGTCACCGCCTCCAGCCCCGCCACCTCGGGCTCCAGCCGGTCCAGCGCGGCGGCGATCTTGAGGCCATGGGCGGCGGCATGGGGCGCGGAGGCGAGCGGGCCGCGCAGATTCTCGCCGAGCCGCCGGACGGAATTCTCCATGATCCCGTCGCCCAGCGCCTGCAGGCGCAGCACCGCGAAGCGCGGCCCGACCTCCTCGGGCAGCAGCCGATGCGGGCCGTGATGCCGGTCCAGCCATTCGACGATGACGGCGGAATCGAACAGCGCCGTGCCATCCGCCAGCAGCAGGGTCGGAATCTGGCTGAGCGGGTTATGCGCCATCACCTGCGCCTGGCAGGCCGTGGCGGAAACGACGACGCGGTCGAGCGCGATGCGCTCCGCGATGCCCAGCTCATGTGCCGCGGCCACCACCTTCCGTGCGAAGGGGGAGCGGGAGGACCAGAACAGCCTCATCATGATTCGCGGGCCATCAATCCAGCCTCACCCCGGCGCGTTCGATGACCTGCCGCCACTTGGTACGTCCCTCCTCGATCGCCGCCGCCAGCGCCTCCGGCGTGCCGCCCGCGGGGATGGTTCCCATGGCGCGGAAGCGCTCGCGGATGCGGGGCAGGCGCAGCACCTCGTTGAACACCGCGTTCAGCCGCTCCAGCACCGCCGGCGGCAGGCCGGCCGGTCCGGCGAGATACAGCAGGGAGGAGGATTCGAAGCCCGGCAGCGTCTCCGCGATGGCCGGCACCCCAGGCATGTCCTCGGAGCGTCGCAGGGTGGAGATGCCGAGCACCCGGAGCTGGCCTTCCTGCACCGGCGGCATCATCAGCGTGGTGCCGTCATTCGCCACCTGCACGCGGCCGGCAACCAGGTCGATCAGCCCCTGGGCGGAGCTGCGATAGGGCACATGTTCCATGCGCAGGCCAGCCTGGCTCATGAACAGCTCCATGCCCAGATGGCTGGTGGAGCCGGGGCCCGTGCTGGCGAAGCTCAGCCGGTCCGGATTGGCCTTCGCATAGGCGATCAGCCCCGCGACATCCCGCACCGGCAGCGAAGGATGCACCACCAGCACATTCGGGGCCTGTGCCAGCTGCACGATCAGGCTGAAGCCGTGGACCGGGTCGTAGGGCAGGCGGGAGAACAGGAAGGGATTGGTCATCTGCACGCCCGGCGTGCCGATCAGGATGGTGTGGCCATCCGGCGCAGACTGCGCGACATGCGCCGCGCCGACGACGCCGGCCTGGCCCGGCCGGTTCTCGATCACGATGGGCTGGCCCAGGCGCGGCGCCGCCTCCTCGGCCAGCAGCCGCGCCATCACATCGGCGCCGCCACCGGCCCCGAAGGGCACCACCCAGCGGATCGGGCGGTTGGGGTAGGCGCCGGGCTGGGCCCCGGCGCCCGCGCCCAGCGCCGCGCCGCCCATCAGGGCCGCGCCGGCCAGCAGGCCTCGTCGCATGATCATCGCATCACCCCTGCGCGTGCTGGTGGTTCGGAAGCGGTGGCGGGGTCCGTCACCGTGCCGCCGGCTGCTCGGCCTCGGCGATCCAGCGGCGCCAGAGCAGCGACTGCGTGCGGATCTCCTCGGCGGATGCCGCGCCGCCCAGATTGCCGCGGGTGCTGTAGGCCTGCTGCGCGGCCTGGGCGACTTCCGGCGAGGCCACCGCCTGGTCGATCGCCGCTTCCCAGGTCGCGCGGATTTCCGGCGGAAGGTTGCGCGGGCCGGCATACATGAAGAAGTTGCGCAGCGAGATATCCACGCCCTGCTCGCGCAGCGTGCGGACATCCGGCGCGTAGCCGTGGCGCTCGTCGGTGATCGCGCCGATCGAGCGGATGTCGCCCGACAGCACGGCCGGCACATGCACGCCGCCGGAGATCGTCACATCGGCATGGCCGCCGAGCACGAGCTGCAGCGATTCCGCGGAACCCCTTGTCTGCACGGAGACGATCTCGATGCCGAACTGCCGCGCCATGCGACCGGCCACCAGTTCCTGCAGGCGCCCCGTCGCGCTCAGCGTGACGAAGCCGCGCGCACGCGCGGTGGCCACCATGCTGGCGATATCGGTGATCGGGCTCGCCCGGCCCGCGACCAGCGCATATTCGATGGAGCCGATGGTACCGAGATAGTCGAAGTCATCCGGCATGTAGCGCGGACGTTCCGAGATATAGGGATCGAGTCCGAAGACGGAGGTGGAGAACAGGCCGATGGTCATGCCGTCCGGCCGGATATTGCGGATCTCGGCCGCGGCGATGGTGCCGCCGGCGCCGCCCTTGTTCTCGGTGATGACGGTCCAGCCGCGCTGGTTCTCGATCACCTTGGCGACGGCACGGCCGATCACATCCGTGGTGCCGCCGGCGCCGAAGCCGATGATGATGCGGACCGACCGCCGCGGGTCCCAATTCGCCTGTGCGGCGGCCGGCAGGCTGTGCAGCGCGGCCAGCAGCACCGCGAACACCAATGTGGTGCGCGCCCAATTCCTCATGGTCCGTCCCCCTTGCGCCGCCCGGTCTTCGTGCCGGGCGTCCGGCGGCGCTCGCCACCGATTATGGATAACGATGTTACCCTAATCCGCTGCGAGGGCCCGGGTCAACGGCCCATCAAGGCGGTCAGACGATCAGGCCATGCGGCATCAGGCTCTGGCTGGGGGCGAAGGATTCGGCCTCGGGCAACGGCCAGGCATCGCCGAGCCGGGCCGCGCAGTCGCGCAGCAGTCCGCCGAAGCGCTGGAAATCCTCGGGCGTGGCGCGGGAGATGGGGGCGGTGATGCTGACGAAGCCGACGCAGCGGCGGGCCTTGGCCTCCGCGGCGTCGGCGGCGGTCCAGATGGGCGTGGCGATGGCCGCGATCCCGGCCTCATTCTCCTGGTTGCTCAAAGCGAGGCCGGAGCGGCGGATTTCCGCCAATTGGGCCTGCAGCGCCTCCAGCGTCGTCACCGTGTAGGGCGTCAGTGCCTCGAGCCGGCCATCGACGATCCGCGCCACCTCCTCATCCGGCAGGATGGAAAGCCAGGCCTTGCCGGTGGCGGTGGCATGCGGCGCCATGGGGGTGACGGGGTCGACCTGCAGCCGCTGGCGGCGGCCGACCGCGGCCATCACCCAGCGCGGCTGGCCCTGGTCGAGGACGGAGAACAGCACCAATTCGCCGCAGTCATCCGCCAATTGCCGCAGCACCGGCTGGCATTGGCCCAGCAGGCGGTTGCGCGACAGCACGCGCAGGCCGAGGTTGCTGACCTTGAAGCCGACGAAGTAAAATTTACTCTCGACATGGCGGTAGAGGTAGTTTTCCTCCTCTAGCGTCATCAGGATGCGCAGGGCGATGTTCTTGTTCACATCGAGGCGCCGCGCGATGTCGGACAGGGACATGCCGGCGTCGGAATCCGCCAGCATCTCGATCACCGCCAGCGTCCGGCGCACCGTGACGAGGCTCAGGCCCAGCTCCCCCGATTCCTCCGCTTTCTTGGCCATGCCCACTCCGTTCAGGATCCCACCCACGCCATATAACGCGGCGCGTGCCGCTCTGCGAAACGCGGCCCGGGCTGGATCATGGCTTGTTTTAGGTAACATCGTTATCTAAAAATGCCGGGCACGCGCGGCTGCGTGCCGGAGAACGTCCATGTCCAAGAAGATCATCATCACCTGCGCCGTCACGGGCGCCTCGATGACCCCGTCCATGTCGCCCTACCTGCCGATCACCCCGGCCGAGATCGCCGAGCAGGCCGTGGCCGCCGCCGCTGCCGGCGCCGCCGTGCTGCACCTGCATGCCCGCGACCCGAAGGATGGGCAGCCTTCCAACGAGCCGGAGATCTGGGCCGGGGCCATCGACCCGATCCGCGCGCAATGCGACGCCATCGTCAACATGTCCGCCTCGCTGGGCGCGACGCCGGAGGAGCGGGTGCGGGGCGTGATGGCCTGCATGCCGGAGATTGCGACGGTCATCGTCGGCTCGATGAACTACGGCAATTTCCGCAAGGCCGAGGAGCAGGGCATCGTCGACTACAAGCATGCCTGGGAGCGTGAGAGCTTCTTCGGCGCGAAGAGCTACGAGGTCGTCACCAACAACAACTTCGCCAAGATCGCCCGCACCATCGAACTGCTGGACGAGCGCGGCATCGCCATCGAGTTCGAATGCTACGATGTCGGGCATCTCTACACCCTGGCCTACCATCTCGACCGGCATCCGCTGAAGGGGCCGGTCATCGTGCAGTTCCTGACCGGCATCCTGGGCGGCATCCCCTCCGACATCGACCATCTGCTGCACATGAAGCGCACGGCGGAACGGCTGTTCGGCGACCAGATGCAGCTGTTCATCCACGGCACCGGCATGGTGAACATCCGCACGGCGGCCCACGGCGCGCTGATGGGCACGCATCTGCGCGTGGGGCAGGAGGACAACCTGTTCGACAGGCCCGGCGTTCTCTTCAAGTCCAATGCCGAGCAGGTGACGCGCATCCGCACGGTGCTGGAGGCGCTGAACATCGAGATCGCCACGCCGGCCGAGGCGCGTGCGCAGCTCGGCCTCGCGGCACCGGCATCCGCCGCGCATTGAAGCAGGGCCTTCCGCCTCGGCGGGGCTGGCATTCCACGCGATGCCCTCGGGCATGCGTGGGAAGGGTGCCGTGGCGGGCGACCTGAAGGCCCGCCGCGCCGCGCCTGGCGGAGCGGGCGTTGCCGCGAAACCGGCGGCCGCATTTATCTTGATATATTAGAAGATACGTATATGTTAGGCGCGAGCCCATCCGCTGGAGGATCTCGCCATGGTCAATATCGGTTCCCTGGACCGCGTGGTCCGTTTCATCCTGGGGGCGGCCTTACTGGCGGCTCCCTTCCTGCTGCCGGCGCTGTTCGCGCCGCTCGGGCCGTGGCGCTTCGCCGTGGTCGCGGTGGGCGCCGTGCTGTTCGGCACCGCGCTCTTCCGCATCTGCCCGGCCTATAGGCTGTTCGGCATCCGCACCTGCGCGATCGGCAAGGCGTGACATGACGGCCACCGATTTCACCCCGCTGGCCTCGCTTCTCGGTGGCGCGCTCATAGGCGCGTCGGCGGTGATGCTCATGGCCACCCAGGGTCGCATCGCCGGTATCAGCGGTATCGCGGCGCGCTTGCTGCCGCCCTATGCCGATGGTGAATTCGCCGGGCGGATTGCCTTCATCCTCGGCATCGTGGTGGCGCCGCTGGTGGTGATGTTGGCCACCGGTACCGCGCCGGTGCCGACCATCGAGGCCGGTCCCCCGTTGCTGCTGCTGGCAGGGTTGCTGGTCGGCTTCGGCGCCGTCTGGGGCAATGGCTGCACCTCCGGCCACGGGGTCTGCGGGCTGTCGCGGCTGTCCCTGCGCTCGCTGGTCGCCACGCTCACCTTCATGGCCACCGCCATGCTGACCGTCTTCCTCACCCGGCACCTGCTGTGAGACCCACCATGTCCATCCTGGCGCAATTCGCCATTGGCCTGGTCTTCGGGCTGGGGCTCGTCATCGCCGGCATGTCCGACCCGGCGAAGGTGCTGAATTTCCTGGACCTCGCCGCCATCCCGACCGGCGGCTGGGACCCCAGCCTCGCCTTCGTGATGGTGGGCGCCATCGCCGTCGCCTTCATCGGCTTCCGGCTGGTGCTGCGGCGGTCGCGACCGGTCTTCGGCGACAGGTTCCACCTGCCGGGCGCGACCGGGATCGATGCGCGCATCGTGGTCGGCCCCGCGATCTTCGGGGCCGGCTGGGGCCTCGCCGGCTTCTGCCCCGGCCCAGCCTTCACCGCGCTGACCACCGGCGGCAGCGCGGCCCTTGTCTTTGTGGCGGCCATGCTGGCGGGCATGGCGGGCGCCCGCTGGCTCGCCGGCCGCGCGCCCCGACACTGACACCAAAGGCGGTCAGGGAAGAACGGCCCAGGGTGCTTCCCGCCAGGCCTGCCACCGGCGGTCAGCCGCGCAGCACCCGCGACAGGTTCACCAGGATGGTGGCGGTGGCGCCCCAGATCAGGTGGTCCGCATGCGGCCAGACCCAGTAGTCCCGCATCCGGCCCCGCCATTCCGTGCTGCGCCGGGTGGGTGCGGCCGGATCGTACAGCAGGGCCAGCGGCAATTCGAACACCGCCTGGACCTCCGACGGGTCCGGGGTCAGCGGCACCGGGGGATCGAGGAAGGCGACCACCGGAGTGACCCGGTAGCCGGTGCCGGTCATGTGGTCGGGTAGGGTGGCGGCGATCACCGGCAGGCGCGGGTCCAGCCCCACCTCCTCCGCCGCTTCGCGCAGGGCCGCCTGTTCCGCGGTCTCGCCCGGCTCCATGCGGCCGCCGGGGAAGGCGACCTGGCCGGCATGGGCGCTGAGCTTTGCCGAGCGCAGGGTCAGCAGCACCCCCGGCCCTTCGGCATGCCAGATGATGGGCACCAGCACGGCGGCCGGCACCGGGCCACCCGGGCGGGCGCCCCAGTTCTCCTCATCGTCGAAGGCGGTGGCGCCGATCCGGGCCAGGGCCTCGGCATCGGACAGGCGATCCGCGATCTCCTGCCGGCTGGGCAGCAACAGCGTCATGGCAGGCGGGTTCAGGCGAGGTTCGGCGCGTCGTCGATCGGGAAGAAGACACCCTGCGACCAGACGCCGAGCACGTCCCGCCCCTCGATCCGTTCGGGCTCGGCCAGCGCCACCAGCTCGTAGAAGACGGCGCGGTTGATGCGCGCCTCCAGGCCCGGGCGCACGGTGATATAGGGGCGAGGCTCGCGGGTGCGGGGGTCGATGGCGACGCGGATCGGGTGGTCGGCGTCGGCGGTGACCATCTCATCGAGATTGGTGCGGAAGGTCAGGCACTGGCGCGCCCCGGCGGCGGGGGCACCGGCGGGGACGCCAAGGGGGACAAAGGGGTCGGCGCAGCTTCGCCACCACATCTCCACCGCGACGAAGGGCGCGTCCTCCACCTCGATCCGGCCGCGTTCCACCGGGGTTTCCAGCCAGAAGCTGCCATCGGCCTCCCGCTTCAGGACCGAGGCGAAAAGGCAGACCAGCTCCTTCCGGCCGATCGGGCTGCCCTTGTAGTGCCAGCTGCCGTCGCGGGCGATCCGCATGGAGAAGTCGCCGCATTCGGTGCGCAGCGCCGGCATCCGGCCAGGCCTGCCGCCCTTCGGCAGGCGCGCGGGGGGCTTGGGGCAGGCGCCCGGAAGCCCGCTCTGCCCTGTTCCGTCGGATTGTGCCTGGCTCATGCCGATCTTCCACACACACTGTCCGGGAAGCGCCGCCGGAGTCCCCACGACCCTGGCCACCTACCGGTTCCCCTCTCCGCCCCCTCCGCTTCGCATGGCATCCCGATGACGATTGATGCACGCGGAGGTGGCATCCGGCATGGGCGGAGTGGATACTCTCCCCATATCGGATGTGACGCATATAGGGAGCCTGACCCGCATGGTGGAAGTGGTTGGCGCGGCGGAGGCGGAATCTCTGCTGCAGGAGGCCGATGCGCTGGCCGCACGGCTCGCCAAGGTGCGCGAAGGTGTCGGCCGTGTCATCTTTGGCCAGGAACAGGTGGTGGAGCGCACGCTCATCACCCTGCTGTCGGGCGGCCATCTGCTGCTGGTGGGCGTGCCGGGCCTTGGCAAGACCAAGCTGGTGGAGACTCTGGGCACGGTGCTGGGCCTCGATGCCCGGCGGGTGCAGTTCACCCCGGACCTGATGCCTGCCGACATCCTGGGCAGCGAGGTGCTGGAGGAGGATGCCCAGGGCCGCCGCGCCTTCCGCTTCATCAAGGGGCCGATCTTCTGCCAGTTGCTGATGGCGGATGAGATCAACCGCGCCAGCCCGCGCACGCAATCGGCGCTGTTGCAGGCGATGCAGGAACACAAGGTGGCGATTGCCGGGGAGGTGCATGCCCTGCCGGCGCCCTTCCATGTGCTGGCGACGCAGAACCCGATCGAGCAGGAAGGCACCTATCCCCTGCCGGAGGCGCAGCTCGACCGCTTCCTGCTGGAAGTGGACGTCACCTATCCCGACCTTGCCGCCGAACGCGCCATGCTTCTGGCGACCACCGGGGCGAAGGAGGTCCGTGCCGTGCCGGCGATGACCGGGGCGGAACTGGCGGCGGCGCAGGTGCTGATCCGCCGCCTGCCGGTGGGCGAGCAGGTGCTGGAGGCGATTCTCCGACTCGTCCGCAGCGCCCGGCCCGAAACCACGGAGATCGAGGCGGTGCGGCGCCATCTGGCCTATGGCCCCGGCCCGCGCGCCGCCCAGGCGCTGATGCTGGCGACCCGGGCGCGCGCGGTCCTGGACGGGCGGCTGTCCCCCAGCATCGAGGATGTGGCGGCGCTGGTGGAGCCGGTGCTGCGCCACCGCATGGCACTGAATTTCTCCGCCCGCGCCGATGGCGTGCATCTGAACGAGGTGCTGGACGTGCTGAAGGCCCAGCTTGGTTAGCCCCGCCCGCCTGACCATCCCCTGGGCTGAACAGCTCGGGGCGCGGCTGCCGCCACTGCTGGTGCAGGCGGAACGTGTCGCCGCCACGGTGATGCCGGGCGTGCATGGGCGGCGACGCTCCGGCCCTGGCGAGGCCTTCTGGCAGTTCCGGCCCTATGTCGCGGGCGACCAGGTCAGCCGCATCGACTGGCGGCAATCCGGCAAGTCGGACCGGCTGTTCATCCGTGAGACCGAATGGGAATCGGCGCAGACCGTGGCGCTGTGGCGCGCCGCCGATGCCGGCATGGGCTGGCGCAGCGGCCGCGACCTGCCGACCAAGGCCAGCCGGGCGGAGCTGCTGCTGCTGGCGCTGTCGGCGCTGCTGCTGCGCGGTGGCGAAAGGGTGCGGCTGTTCGGCCTGCCGCGCCCCTATGCGGGGCGCAGCGCCCTGCCGCAGATCGCCGATGGGCTGGCCTCCATCGCGGCGCGGCCGGAGGATCCGCGGCTGGCGCGCCATGCCCGCGCCGTGCTGTTCGGCGATTTCTGGGACCCGCTGGAAGACACAGGCCGCGCCATCGCCCGGCTTGCCGGCCAGGGGGTGCGCGGCCATCTGCTGCAGGTGGTCGATTCGGCGGAGGAGACGCTGCCCTATGCCGGGCGGGTCCGCTTCGAATCGGTGCAGCCGGGCGATGCCGGCGCGCTGGTGCCGCGGGTGGAGGCGGTGCGGGGTGCCTATGCCGAACGTGTGACCCGGCACCGGGAAGGCCTCGCCGCCCTGGCCGCCACCGCCGGCTGGACCTTTGCGACCCATCGCACCGACCAGCCGCCGGAGGTGGCGCTGCTGGCGTTGCATCAGCGGTTGGCGCCGGGATGAGGTGGACCGGCATGGGATTTGCTGCGCCCGGATGCCGTGTGCCTCAGGCGGGCCGGTCTTGATCGGCCCGAGCGGCCGAATGGCCGCCGCCGCTTATGCGTCGCGCCGAAGGCGCGCCTTCGGCGCGACGAAGCCAAGGAAACCGGAGGTTTCCGCCCGGCGATTGAGGGGCCCTGGAGCGGTCACGCGGAAGGGCTGTTGGTATGACAGGAGGCGGATGAGATGCTGAGCCTCGGATCGCTGAGCTTCGCCGCCCCCTGGCTGCTGCTCGCCCTGCCGGCGCTGCCGGTGCTGTGGTGGCTGCTGCGCGTCACGCCGCCGGCCCCGAAGCGCCAGGATTTCCCCGCGCTGCGCCTGCTGCGCGACATGCCGGCGCCGGAGGAAACCCCGGCCCGCACCCCCTGGTGGCTGCTGGCGCTACGGTTGGCGGCGGCGGCGCTGATGATCCTTGGCCTGGCGCGGCCGATCTGGGGGCCGGGCTCCGGCGGCGGCGGGCAGGGGGCGCTGCTGATCGTCGTGGATGACGGCTGGGCTTCGGCCGCCGATTGGCCGGACCGCATGGCGGCGGCGGAGGCGGAGCTGGATGGCGCCGCCCGCACGGGCCGCCGCACCGCTTTGCTGCTGACCGCCCCCCCGCCGGTGCCCGACGCGCCCCGCATCACCGGGCTGATGCCGGCCGAGGAGTTGCGCGGCCGGCTGGTGGCGCTGCGTCCGAAACCCTGGGCGCCGGATCGCCCCGGCGCGCTGGCCGCCCTGCGCCAGTGGCGCGCCCAGAATCCGGGCGGTTTTGGCGCGCTCTATGTGGCGGATGGGGTGGAACATGCGGCGGAGGGCGACGCCTTCACCCCGCTCGCCACGGCCCTGGCCGAGGGCGGCGCCCTGACGCTGGCCCGCAGCGAGGGCCGCCCAACCCGGCTGCTGCCGCCGCCGCGCGCCGAGGCCGACCAATTGGTCGTCGCCCTGCACAGTACGCCGCTGCCGGTGGTCACCGAAGTGCCGGTGCTGGCGCGCACCGGCGATGGCCGAACCCTGGCCCGCGCCGTGGTCGCCATGCCGGCCGGCGCCACGCAGGCGGAGGTGGCGCTGCCGCTGCCGCTCGAAATCCGCAACCAGGTGGTGCGGCTGGACCTGGATGGCATCGCCGGCGCCAATGCCAGCGTGCTGCTGGATGAGCGCTTCCGGCGTCGCCCGGTCGGGCTGATCGCCGGCGCCGGTGCCGCCGCGGCCGATGTGCCGCTGATCGGGGAGCTGTTCTATCTGGACCGTGCCCTGTCGCCCCATGCCGAACTGCGGCGGGGCTCCGTCTCCGAATTGCTGGCGCGGCGGCTGTCCGTGCTGGTGCTGGCCGACCGGCCGGTGGAGGCGGGGGCGGAGCGGCAGGAGCTGACCGCCTGGATCGAGGCCGGCGGCACCCTGCTGCGCTTTGCCGGGCCGCGTCTGGCCGAGAATCCGGATGGGCTGCTGCCGGTGCCGCTGCGCGCCGGGGAACGCCAATTGGGCGGCGCCCTGTCCTGGGAAAGGCCGCAGACCCTGGCGCCCTTCCCGGAGGGTTCGCCCTTCCAGGGCCTGCTGCCGCCGCCGGAGGTGACGGTGGAGCGCCAGGTTCTCGCCCAGCCCTCCGCCCAGCTTTCGGGCCGCACCTGGGCGCGGCTGGCCGATGGCACGCCGCTGGTGACCTGGGAGAATCGCGGCGCCGGGCGGATCGTGATGTTCCACGTCACCGCCAATGCCGAATGGTCGACGCTGCCGCTGTCGGGCCTGTTCGTGGACATGCTGCGGCGGATCGTCGCGCTCTCGGCCGGCGTCGCCGGGGCGGATGGGGAGGCGCCCCTGGCGCCCATGGAAACCCTGGACGGCTTCGGCCAGCTCGGCCCGCCGCCGCCCGGCGCGCAGCCGGTCACCGCCAGCCGGGTGGAGCATGAGGTGCCGTCGCCGCGCCATCCGCCGGGCTGGTATGGCAGCGGTACGGGGGGCGAGGCGGCGCATCGCCGGGCGCTGAACCTCGGCGCCGGCATCGCCCCGCCAAGGCTGGCCGCCGCGCCGCCCGCCGGCACCGCCACCCGCGCGATCGGCGGGGTGCCGGCGGAACGGGACCTGGGGCCTTGGCTGCTGGCGGCGGCGATGCTGCTGCTGGTGGCCGACCTGCTGGTCTCGCTCGGCCTGCGCGGCGTGCTGGGGCGGCCGCGCGCGGCGCTTGGAACAGTGCTGCTGGCCGGGCTGCTGGCCATGCCGGCCTGGGCGCAGGAGGGCAGCCCTGCGCTGGCGACACGGCTGGCCTATGTCGTCACCGACGATCCGCAGGTGGATGAGGTGAGCCGCGCCGGTCTTGTCGGCCTGTCCGACTTCGTCAACCGCCGCACGGCGGCGGCGCTGGCGGAGCCGGCGGCGGTGGTGCCGGGGCGCGACGATCTTTCCTTCTTCCCGCTGCTCTACTGGCCGGTGACCGGCCATTCCGCCCAGCCGGATGCGGCGGCGGCGGCGGCGATCAACGGTTTCATGCGCCAGGGCGGCATCATCCTGTTCGACACGCGGGACGAGGGCTCGGGCGAGGGCTTTTCGCCCGGCTCGCGTGAGGCGCTGCGTCGGCTGACGCGGGAGCTGACGGTGCCGCCACTGGCCCCGGTGCCGGAGGACCATGTGCTGAAGCGTGCCTTCTACCTGCTGCAGGACCTGCCGGGCCGCTTCACCGGCGGCACCGTCTGGGTGGCGCGGGACCAGGACCGGGCGAATGACAGCGTCAGCCCCGTCATCATCGGTGGGCATGACTGGGCGGCGGCCTGGGCGATCGATGCGCGGGGCAACAACCCCTATGCGGCGATCCCCGGCGGGGCGCGGCAGCGCACTTTGGCCTATCGCTTCGGCACCAACCTCGTGATGTACGCGCTGACCGGCAACTACAAGGGCGACCAGGTGCATGTGCCGGCCATTCTGGAGAGGCTGGGGAATTGAAGCATTTTCAAGGCAGGCCGCTTTGCCTGACGACTCGGAAAATGCGACAAGCCAATAGGCTGGAGCCGGTTCGCCGTGCTCAGGCACGGTGGAAAGGCTCCAGCCGATGAACCAGGCCCTCGCCGGCATCGACTTCGCCCCGGTCATTCCCCTCTGGCTGCTGGCCGGTCTTGCCGTTCTGGCGGTGCTGGCCCTTGTGCCGGCGCTGCTGCGGCTGACGCGCGATGCACAAGGCGCGCGGCGCTGGCAGCCGGCGCGCGGCGCCTGGCTGCGGGCGCTGGCCTTCGCCGCGCTGCTGCTGGCGCTCGCCAATCCCCGGCTCGTGGAGGAAACGCGGCAGACCCGGCCGGATATCGCCCTGCTGGTGGTGGACCGCAGCGACAGCGCCGGGTTGAACGCCCGCCCGGCACAGATCACCGCCGCCCGCGACGAGATCGAGGCCCGCGCCCGCCGCCTGCCGGAGCTGGAGCTGCGCACGGTGGAGGTGCCGGAGGGCGGCAACCAGGGCACGCGGCTGTTCACCGCCATGGAACGCGCTCTGGCCGACATTCCCCGCGCTCGCTTGGCGGGCGTGATGGCGCTGACCGATGGCCAGGTGCATGACGTGCACCCGGCGCCCGCGCTCGACGCCCCCTTCCACCTGCTGCTGCCCGGCCAGGCCGGGGAGGTGGACCGGCGCATCCGGGTGATCGAGGCGCCGGGCTTCGGCATCGTCGGCCGTCCCGTCGAATTGCGGGTGGTGGTGGAGGATCTCGGCGCGCGGCCAGATGCGGGTGCTGCGGCGCGGCTGACCATCCGCCGCGACGGCCAGCCGCCCCGCGTGGAATCCGTGCCGGTGGGTCGCGAGCACCGCATCGCGGTGCCGATCGAGCGCGGCGGCCAGACGGTGGTGGAACTGACCGCCGAAACCCGCCCGGGCGAGGTCTCCGACCTCAACAATCGCAGCGTGGTGACCATCAACGGCGTGCGGGACCGGCTGCGGGTGCTGCTGGTCTCCGGTGAACCGCATGCCGGGCAGCGCACCTGGCGGCGGCTGCTGAAGGCCGATCCGAATGTCGATCTGGTCCACTTCACCATTCTGCGCCCGCCCGAGAAGGACGACCTGACCCCGCTGCACGAGCTGGCGCTGATCGCCTTCCCGGTGCGCGAATTGTTCCAGGTGAAGCTGCGTGAATTCGACCTGATCGTCTTCGACCGTTTTGGCAATCGCGGGCTGCTGCCGCCGGTCTATCTGCGCAACATCGCCGATTACGTGCGGGGTGGCGGGGCATTGCTGCTGTCCGTTGGGCCGGAATTCGCGGGGCCGACCAGCCTGGCTTCCACGCCGCTCGGCCAGATCCTGCCGGCGCGGCCGCCCACAGGCCCCGGCGCGGCGCAGGCGGCGCTGCTGGAACAGCCTTTCCGGCCCTTCGTGACGGAGCTTGGCGCGCGGCATCCCGTCACCGAAAACCTGCCGGGCGCCAACAGCTTTGCAGCGGACGGCGCCAACCTGGCCGAGGCCACATGGGGCCGCTGGTACCGGGCGATGCGCGCCGATGCGCGGGCCGGCAGCACGGTGATGCAGGGGCCAAGCGGGTCGCCGCTGATGGTGCTGGACCGGGTGGGGGAGGGGCGGGTGGCCCTGATGCTGTCGGACCATATCTGGCTGTGGTCGCGCGGCCATGAGGGTGGCGGCCCGCAGCAGGAACTGCTGCGCCGCATCGCCCATTGGACGATGAAGGAGCCGGAGCTGGAGGAGGAGGACCTCACCGCCCGGATCGAACATGGCAGCATGACCGTCACCCGCCGCTCCCTGGAACCCGGCGCGCTGCCGGAGATTGCGGTGACGGCGCCGGATGGCGCCACCTCCCGCCACACGCCCGTCGCGCGCGGTGCCGGGCGGGCGGTGGTGGAGATGCCGGCGACCCAGGCCGGGGTCTGGCAGGCCAGCGATGGCCGTCGCACCGCCTTCGCCGCCGCCGACGCGCCCAACCCCATGGAGGTCGCCGACCTGCGCGCCGATGCGGCGCCGCTGACGCCGCTCGCCGCGGCCACCGGCGGCGCGGTGCGCTGGCTCGGCAACGGGGAGACGCCCGCCGTGCCCGAGTTGCGCCGGGTGGCGCCGGGGCGGGATGCGCAAGGCACGGGCTGGATCGGGCTGCGCCGGAATGGCGACCACAGCGTGACCGGCATCACCGCCCTGCCGCTGCTGCCGCCCTGGCTCGCTTTGCCGATGGTGCTCGGCCTGGCCCTGCTGGCCTGGCGGCGGGAGGGGCGTTGACCCTCAACTTCCGCTGATCCGGATGGACGGGCCGGCGGCGGCGCACCACCTCGGCCGCATGAAACCCGTGATTCCCGCCCTGTTCCTGCTGCTCGCCGGCTGTGCCCAGGGTCCCGGCCTGGACCAGCGCCTGTCCACCTTCGTGGGGCGCAGCGAGGGGGAGCTGGTCGGCGAACTCGGCGTGCCGCTGCGGGTGCATGAGGCCGATGGCCGGCGCTTCCTGCAGTTCGAGCAGCGCCGCGGCGTCGCGGTCGCGCCGCCCCCCGGCTATTACGCCCCCGTCTACGGCCCCTGGGGGCCGCGCTTCGGCTATTGGCCGCCATCGCCCGGCGTCACCATGGCGACCTGCGACCTGACCTTCGCGTTGCGGGAGGGGCGGGTGGAGAGCTTCAGCTATCGCGGCGAGGGCTGCTTCTGATACCAGCGGACCGGTCTCCTGACCGGTCCGAGCGTCCTGGTCGGGGCGCTGCCCCGACGCGCCGCGGCTTGATATGACCCCAAAAGCGGGTGAGGTGCGCGCCTTGCCCTTCCTTGACAGGCCGCTCTTGCTGTATTTCTCCAATATGCGCCATTTCCCTGGACTGCCCCTGCTGGCCGCCGCCCTCCTGGCCCCCCTGATCCTCGCCCCCGCGGTGCGGGCGCAGGGCATCATCCGGCCGGCCGAGACGCAGCGCGCGCCCAATGTCCTGGCGCCGGCCCTGCCCGGCCTCGCCGCGCGCAGCACCCCGGCGCCGATCCCGGCCGCCCCGGGCACGGCGGCGCTGGCGCCGAATGCGGCGCTGTTCGATGCGATCGGCCGTGGCGACCTGGTCGCGGCGCGGGATGCGGTGGCGCGCGGCGCCAATATCGAGGCGCGGAATGCGCTCGGCCTGTCGCCGCTGGATGCGGCGGTGGATCAGGGCCGCAACGAGATCGCCTTCTACCTGCTCTCCGCCCGCGATCGGACCCGCAGCGCCGCCCCGCCGCCGCCGGCGGGCAGCACGGCTTCCGGCGCCGCAGCGGCGGCCGCGGCCCGGGTTGCGGCGATGACCGCCCCGCCGGCGCAACGCCGTGCACCGCTGAACACGCCGCCCGCCGTGGCGGCGGAACCCGTGGGCGCCGTGCCCTGGTCCGGCAATGGCGGCACGCCGCAGCCGGAAGTTGGTTTCCTGGGCTTCGATGCCGGCCGCCCTGCCGGCGCGACGCCGCCCGCGACCCCCAGCCGCCGCAGCACACGGCCCTGATCCGGCGCCTTCTGGCTCCGTTCGGCCTTCTGCTGCTGGCGGGGCCTGCGCTTGCGCAGCGACCCTCGCCGTTGCCCCTGCCGCCACCCCCCGCCCCTCTTGTTGCGCCCGCTGTCGTCCCGCCCGTCGCGCCTGTCGCCCCGGATCTGGCGCAGGCGGTGCCGGCGCCACCGGTCGTCGAGCCCCTGCCCGCGGCGGAAGCGCCCACGCGCCATTGGGACATGCGCTGCGACGCGGCGACGGCAGGCGCGCCCCGCGCCTGCCGGGTGACCACGACGGTGCTGCTGCGGCCGGAGAACCGGCCGCTGGCCCAGGTGCTGCTGACCCGGCAGCGCGAAAGCCGCTCCCTCACCCTGATCTTCCAGATTCCCCACGGCACCTGGTTGCCTGCCGGCCTGTCCTGGGAGGTCGATGGCGCGCCGGCCGAGCGCCTGGCCTTCCAGACCACCGACGAGGCCGGGATCTATGCCGCGCTGGTGGTGACGGATGCCATGCTGGCCACGCTGCGGCAGGGCACCACGCTGCGCCTGACCTTCGTGGTGGCGGCGCGGCGGGAGACGCTGGGCGTGCCGATCCCGCTGGCCGGATTCGCGGCGGCGGCGGCGGAGATGTTCGCCGCCGAAACCGCGGAGCGGTAGATCAGCTCCCCACCTTCAGCGTGCTGGTCAGGCCGCGCAGGCAGGCCAGGATCGACAGCGGGGTGATCTTGCCGGTGCGGGGGTTTTCCTCGCTGGGCACGTTCTCGATGGTCATGGTCAGGCGTGCGCTGGCCGCTTCCACGCGGATGGTGTGCGTGTTGCGGGTCACCGTCGTGTCCGCCCAGATCTTCACCGTGGTCCGCTCCGGCCCGATGCCGGCCAGCGCCAGGGCGGCGGCGACGTTCACATTGGCCGGGAAGCCCTGGGCGGCGTCGAAGGCATTGCCCTCGAAGATCAGGGTCGGCGTGGTGATGGTGGTCACGTCGATCTTGTGCTGGTCGAGATAGGGCGCGCCGACCAGGCCGCGCGGCGGCTTGCGCGTCTCGATGGTGACGGAGGCGACCTCCCCTTCCGCCGCCGCCCGCACGGCATCCAGGCCGAGCAGCGCGCCGGTGGGGACGATGATGCGCGCGCCTGTCGCGCGGGCACGTTCCACCAGATGCATGCGCGGCAGCAGGGCGCCGACGCTGCTGGGGACGAAGATTTTTCCGGCCTCGATGGCGGCGACCGCCACCTGTTCGAACACCGCCGCCGGGGCGGCTTCCACCACCACATCGGCCTGGGCGAGGTCGGCCAGGCCGACCAAAGCCGGCTTGCTGCGGAAGTCGGCGATATTGGCGGCGGCCTTGGCCTGGTCCTTGGCGGAAACCGCGACCAGGCGCAGGCCCTCCACCCCCTGGTCCAGCGCGCGGGCCAGATGCAGGCCGATGGCGCCGAGGCCGGCGATTCCGACGGTGAGTTCACGTGCCATGTGCGGCGGCTCCCGATCCTGTGTCGGGGCGGGGCTACAGCAAGATCGCGGCGGAGGGAACCGCGCCGCGCCCATTCGGCCGGCCGGCCGGCATCATAACGGCGGGCCGGTCCCTTGACCGGTCCGAGCGCCCGAATGGGCGCCGCCGCAAGTGCGGCGAAGCCAAGGAAACCGGAGGTTTCCGCCCGGCGTATGAGGGCGGCCCGGAGCGGTCACGCGGAAGGGCCGTTGGCATCAGATGCCGTTGCTGCCGATGTCCTGCCCGGCGCGGCTGCCATAGGTGGGGATGCGGCGCAGCGCCTCGCGCAGGGCGAGGTAGTGGGCATCGCCAAGCGGGATGGTCAGGTCGCCAGTATTCGACATGTTGTGGGTCAGGATGCGCTTGGCCAGCCGCATCGCGGCCCGGCCATGGGCCGAGGGCATGCTCTCGACGTCGATGGTGCGGGGGTCGTCCAGCGCCAGCGCGATGCGCATCGCCTCCGCCGTGTGCGCTGCCGCCTCATGCATCAGCAAGTTGCCGGCCTGCCTGGTGATGTCCATGCCGGCATGCAGCGATTCATGCACCACCACGGCGCGTTTGCCGAGGTCGAAGCTGCCGGGGTCGCGGATCCAGAAGAAATTGAGTGGCTGGCTGTACAAGGCGCGCGCATTCTCCGGCGCCTCGCTGCCCATGGCGATGCACATGATGCTGTGCGAGCGCACCGCCTTGGCAACCTTGTCGAACATCTGGGGCGTGACCTTCAGCGGCCCCATGCGGAAGCGGATCATCGCCATGACGGGATCGGCCAGCGTGTCCAGCACGCGGTCGCGCACGCGGTCGTCATAGGGGGTCAGGCCGTGCCAGCCGAGCGGCGGGATGGCGACGGCCGGGTTCCGGTCGTGCCGGTCCAGGCAGTAGTTGATGCCGTCGAGGCTCTTGGTGCAGCCGAGGAAATGGTTCAGCGCCCAGTTCACCTCGGACGGGTTCCGCAGTTGGAAGTTGTAGAGGATCAGGTCCCAGACATCGGCGATGCCGTAGATGCGCGCGATATCCGCGAAACCCATGCGGTGCCCGGCCGCCCAGTGCCCGTCATAGGCATAGAGGTAGGTGGCGCGGGGGCGCGGCGAGGCGGGGGGGTAGACGATCTGCGCCCAGCGCCCGGGCTTGCGCACATTCATGGCCATGCCGTCCTGCCCTGTGCCTGCATGCCAGCCGGGCAGGGCGCCCGGACCACGCGGCAGGCCTTGCCGGCGACCGGCCAGGCGGGCCACCGCCCTCCCTGATCCATCTCGCCGAACCCGGACGTCTTTAGTTTGATCGTGTTTCGATCGTGTTTCGCGCCTCAGAGTCAGGCTCTCAGGGCCGGAACCAGCGCAGCGCGTTGATCAGCGTGATCAGCCCCGCCGCCACATAGGTCAGCGCCGCGGCGCGCAGCACCCGGCGGGCCTGCGGCAGGTCCGCCGGCGCCAGGTAGCCGCCCTGTTCCAGCACCGGCAGCGCCTTGCGGAAGCTGGCATCCAGCTCCACCGGCAGGGTCACCGCATGCACCGCCAGCCGCCCGGCGAACAGCAGCACCACAAGCGCCAGCTGCAGCCCGAGCAGCGCCGGGGACCGCACGGCCGCGAAGATCAGCGGCATCGAGATCAGCACCAGCTGCGCGATGCGGTCCAGCGGCGCGATGGCGCGGATCAGTGCCACGCGGCGGCGGAAGCCCGGCTCGCCGCGGGCATGCTGCACGGCATGCGCCACTTCATGGGTCGCCACCGCCACCGCGGCGATGGAGCGGCCGTGGAAATGCGGCGCGGTCAGGCGGACGATGCCGGCCTCCGGGTCGTAATGGTCGCCGGATTCCGTTTCCTCCACCTTCACCTGGCGCAGATCGGCCTCGTCCAGCAGGTGGCGCGCCAGCTCGGCCCCGGTGCCGGCCAGGTCCGGCCGCTCCGCCTGCGCCTGGGTCAGCACATGCTGCACCCAGAGCTGCGGGCCGAAGATCAGGCCCAGCAGCAGCAGGAAGCCGAGGACGGCCAGCAGGACCATCAGAACGTCCTTCTCAGACGACCGGGCTGCGGCCGCCATCGACGTTGATGGCGGTGCCGGTGACGTAGCCGCCCTGTTCGGAGGCCAGGAAGGTGGCCATGGCGGCGAATTCCTCGGCCTTGCCGATGCGGCCCATCGGCACCGCCTTGCCCTGTTCGGCCTTCCAATCCTCCCAGGAAATGCCACGCGGGTCGGCGGCGTGGCGGCGCACCCATTGGTCGCTCTCGATGATGCCGACCAGCATGCCGTTCACCAGGATGTTGTGGGGCGCACCCTCCCCGGCCAGGATCTTGGTCAGCGCCATGCCGGCGGCGCGGGAGACGGCGGTGGGCGCACCGCCGGCGGCCGGGGCCTTGGCGCCGATGTTCAGCACATTGATCACGCGGCCCCAGCGGCGCTCCTTCATGCCCGGCCAGACGGCGCGGGTCAGGCGAACGGCGGCGAAGAGCTTCAGGTCGAGGTCGGCCTGCCACATCGCGTCATCCACCTCCATGAAGGGGCCGCGCTGGCTGGTGCCGGCATTGTTCACCAGGATGTCGATCGGGCCGAGCTCCGCGACCGCCTGGCTGGTGGCCTTGGCGCAGCCCTCGGCGGTGCCGATATCGGCGGAGATGGCGGCGACCCGGGCGCCCTGGAATTTTCCGAGAATTCGGGCCTTGGCGCTGGCAAGGGCTTCCTCGCCACGGGCGACGAGCGCCACGGCGGCGCCGGATTCGACATAGCTCTCGGCAATGGCGAGGCCGAGGCCCTTCGACCCCCCGGTGATCAGGGCGGTGCGGCCATCGAGGCGAATCTGCATGGGGTTTGTTTCCTGGACGTGTGGGCGAATGGGCGATCGACGGGGCTCGAACCCGCGACATCCAAGACCACAACCTGGCGCTCTACCAACTGAGCTACGACCGCCACACGCCAAACGCCGGGATTGACCCCGGGCGCGGGTGATAAGGCGCGGGGGGCGGTCGCGTCAACCGGGGTGAAGCTGGTCGGGGCCAAAGGCGTCGGGCAACAGGGTGGCGAGGGTGGTCTGGCGGGGGCCGCCATCCGCCGCGCGCATCAGCACCAGCAGGCCCCCATCCGGCGAGAATTCGGACAGGACCTGCCGGCAGAGGCCGCAGGGGCTGAGCGCGACGCCGGACGGGCCGGCCACCGCGATGGCGGTGAAGCGGCGCTGGCCGCGCGCGACGGCGCCGCCGAGAGCCACACGCTCGGCGCAGAGGGTGGCGCCGTAGCTGGCATTTTCCACATTGCAGCCGGGCTGGATGCTGCCATCGGCGCAGAGCAGGGCGGCGCCGACGGTGAAGCGGGAATAGGGGGCATGGGCCATGGCCCGCGCCGCCTCCGCCGCCTGCATCAGCGCCGCCGCATCCATCTCAGCCCGCCGCGGCCTGGCGGTTCGCGCCCCGGGCGGCGATCCAGGCCTCGATCCGCGCCAGGGCCGCGTCGATCACCGCATCGCCCTTGCAGAAGGCGAAGCGGGCGTAGTGGTTTGGCGCATCGGTGCTGGCGTAGAAGGCGGTGACGGGGATGGCGGTGACCTTCGCCTCCACCGTCAGGGCGCGGCAGAAGGCCACGTCATCGCCGTTGAAGCCCAGTGGCCGGAAATCGGTGGTGATGAAGTAGCTGCCCTGGGTCGGCAGCACGCCGAAGCCCAGCCGCGCCAGCCCGGCCGCCATGCGATCGCGCTTCGATTGCAGGCTGGCGGAGACACCCTCGAAATAGGCGTCGTCCTTGGCCAGGCCCACGGCGATGCCGCGCTGCAGGTTGGGCGCGGTGGTGAAGGTCAGGTTCTGGTGCGCCTTGGTGACGTTGGGCGCCAGCGACCGGTCGCAGGTGACATAGCCGATCTTCCAGCCGGTCAGGCTGAAGGTCTTGCCCGCCGAGCCGATGCGCATGCAGCGTTCCCGCATGCCCGGCAGGGTCATCAGCGGCACATGCTTCCAGCCATCGAAGGTCAGGTGTTCATAGACCTCGTCGCAGATGGCGTAGCAATCATGACGCTCGATCAGGTCGGCGATGAAGGCCAGCTCGGCATTGGTGAAGACCTTGCCGGTGGGGTTCATCGGCGTGTTGAGCAGGATGGCCTTGGTCTTCGGGCCGAAGGCGGCGGCCAGTTCCGCGCGCGGCAGTTCCCATTTCGGCGGGGTCAGCCGCACCAGCTTTGGGATCGCGCCCAGCAGCTTCACCACCGGCAGGTAGGTGTCGTACAGCGGCTCGATCAGCACGCATTCGTCGCCGGGGTTCAGCACCGCCATCAGGCAGGCGGTGATCGCCTCCGTCGCGCCGGAGGTGACGATGACCTCCGCATTGGCATCCACCTCCAGCCCGTAGAAGCGGCGGTTATGGGCGGCGACCGCGTTGCGCAGGTCGGGGTGGCCGGACATCGGCGGGTACTGGTTGCGGCCATCCTTCAGCGCGGCGGCGGCCGCCTCGATGACATCCTCCGGCCCGTCATAATCGGGGAAACCCTGGCCGAGATTGATCGCGCCATGTTCTGTGGCGAGGGCCGACATCACCGTGAAGATGGTGGTGCCGGTGGCGGACAGCAGGTCGTTCTGGGGTTTCACGGAAGCTCTCTCGGGCGCGGGCCGGGGTCTTGCGACGGGGGAAGGATGATGGGGGGCGGCGCGGAAAGGCGCAACAGGGCCAGGGATGTCCGCCTAATAATTAGGCTGTTTGACCACGAATTGATCGTTTTTGGTGCTGACCAGGCCAGAATCCGCGACCTGTGCCGTTGCCCGGATGGCACGCTCCATGCAACACGAGGCGTGGGGAACGGGCATGGCCTGCCGCCATATCGGGCGGCACCATGCCGGTGATCCGGGTGGCCGGAAGACCGGCCGCCTGCTTGCGGCGCAGGCCGGGAGGAAACAGCGTGTGCCTCGGCCCTTGGCGGCCGGCACGCGGAGCGACGGAGCCGATGAAAAAGATCGAGGCGATCATCAAGCCCTTCAAACTCGATGAGGTGAAGGACGCGCTGCACGAGATTGGCCTGCAAGGGCTGACCGTGGTCGAGGCGAAGGGATTCGGGCGGCAGAAGGGCCATACCGAGCTCTACCGCGGCGCCGAATACGTCGTGGACTTCCTGCCGAAGGTGAAGATCGAGGTGGTCTGCCCCGATGAGTTGATGGAACGCGCGATCGAGGCGATCACCGCCGCGGCCCGCACCGGGCGCATCGGCGATGGCAAGATCTTCGTCAGCGACGTGCAGGAGGTGATCCGCATCCGCACCGGCGAACGGGGCGACGACGCGGTGTGATGCTTTTCGCCTGGCCGGGGCCAGGCGGGCGAAGACGGGCTGGACCGGCATGCGCCGGGGAAGGCTGGCCGGATGACCGGGGCGCCCCTTCGCGGGGCGACGGGTGAATTCGGGCGCGTGGCGGGGGCCGGTCCCCGTCGCGCGGCAATGGGACCGGGACGAACAAGGGCACAGGACCGCACACGATGGCGAAGAAGCCGGCAACTGGGGGCAGCAACGCCGCCGTCTCCAAGGTCATGGAAATGATCAAGGAGCACAGCGTCGAATACGTCGATTTCCGCTTCACCGACCCGAAGGGCAAGTGGCAGCACACGGCGCAGCACGTCTCCACGATCGATGAGGACGTGTTCGTCGACGGCATCATGTTCGACGGCTCCTCGATCGCCGGCTGGAAGGCGATCAACGAGTCCGACATGATCCTGATGCCGGATGCGGCCACGGCGGTGATGGATCCCTTCGCGGCGAAGCCGCAGATGATCCTGTTCTGCGACATCGTGGAGCCTTCCACCGGCCAGCTGTATTCGCGCGACCCGCGCAGCACGGCGAAGCGGTCCGAGGCCTATCTGAAGTCGACCGGCATCGGCGACACGGCGTTCTTCGGCCCGGAAGCCGAGTTCTTCGTGTTCGACAGCGTGAAGTTCGGCACCGGCGGCAACTACGGCATCTACCAGCTGGACAGCATCGAGGGCCCGGGCGCCAGCCTGAAGGACTACCCCGAGGGCAACATGGGCCACCGCCCGGTGGTCAAGGGCGGCTACTTCCCGGTCGCGCCGGTGGACAGCGAGGGCGACCTGCGCGCCGAAATGCTGTCGACCATGGGCGAAATGGGCCTGGCGATCGAGAAGCACCACCACGAGGTGGCGCAGTCCCAGCATGAGCTGGGCACCAAGTTCGGCCCGCTGGTGCAGCAGGCCGACCACATGCAGATCTACAAGTACTGTGTGCACAACGTGGCCCACAGCTACGGCAAGACCGCGACCTTCATGCCGAAGCCGATCTACGGCGACAACGGCAGCGGCATGCATGTGCACCAGTCGATCTGGAAGGCCGGCAAGCCGGTTTTCGCCGGCAACGGCTATGCCGACCTGTCCGAGATGGCGCTGTACTACATCGGCGGCATCATCAAGCACGCCAAGGCGCTGAACGCCTTCACCAACCCGACCACCAACAGCTACAAGCGCCTGATCCCGGGCTTCGAGGCCCCCGTGCTGCTGGCCTATTCGGCCCGCAACCGCTCCGCCTCCTGCCGCATCCCCTATGCGACCAGCCCGAAGGCCAAGCGCGTCGAGGTCCGCTTCCCCGATCCGGGCGCGAACCCCTACCTCGCCTTCGCCGCCATGCTGATGGCCGGCCTCGATGGCATCAAGAACAAGATCCATCCGGGCGATGCCATGGACAAGGACCTGTACGACCTGCCGCCGGAGGAGCTGAAGGGCATCCCGACCGTGTGCGGTTCGCTGCGCGAAGCGCTGGGCGCGCTCGCTGCCGACCATGAGTTCCTGCTGGCCGGCGACGTGTTCAGCAAGGACCAGATCGAGAGCTACATCGAGCTGAAGTGGGCCGATGTGTACAAGTTCGAGCACACCCCGCACCCGGTCGAGTTCGAGATGTACTACTCCGTCTGAGACCAATGGCCGGCCCTTCGGGGCCGGCCGGCAGGATGGGCCGGGCCGCGTGAGCGGCCCGGCCTTTTTTGTGTTCATACCAACGCTCGATTTCATCGACCGTTGGTATGCCTTTCCAGACCCTCAAGCGCCGGGCGCTCGCTCCGCGGGCTTGGCTACGCCGCACTTGCGGCGGGCCGCATTCGCGACCTCGGCCGGCTTCACCGGCCGCAGGTCACCCTTGTCAGGCGTTGGCATCACCCGTAGCGCGTCGATTTCCAGAAGCCGGGCGGCGTCGCCGTCATGTGCTGGAGGCCGGTGCGGGCCAGCGCCAGGCCGATCTCCCGCGTCGCCGCATCCATCACCGCATCCTCGCTGGCCGTCTGCACCACGCGGTCCCGCATCACCACGCGGCCACCGACCAGCACCGTGTCCACATCCGAACCCAGCGCGAAGCAGACCAGGCGGTACAGCGGCATGTCGCCGGGCCAGAGATGCGGCTTGCGGAGGTCGATGATGGCGATGTCGGCGCGCTTGCCGACCTCCAGGCTGCCGATCTCGGCCTCCATCCCCAGCGCCCCGGCGGCATCGCAGGTGATCATCTCCAGCGCCTTGCCGGGCGGCAGCACCTTGGCATCGCGGAAGTGGCGGCGGTGGTAGTGCATCGCCTGGGTCATGTGGCGGAACATGTCGAAGCTGCGGTCGGGCGCGGTGCCGTCGGAACAGATGGCGACGGTGGCGCCCGCATCCATCAGCTCGATTGCCGGGCAGCGGCCGATGATGGACATATTGGCGGAGGGGTTGTGGGCGATCTTCGTGCCCGTTTCCGCGACCATGCGGATTTCGTCCTCGCCGAGGTCGATGCAATGCGACAGCAGCGCGTCCGGGCCGAGGATGCCCTGCTCCATCGCGTCCCGCACCGTGCCGCCCTTGTGGCCATCCTGGGTGAAGCCGACGCCCTTGGCGCGGGACAGCGCGCGGACCTGCTTCGCCACCTCCGGATAGATTTTCGCGGTGTCGGGCGTGACGCCGTGGCGGCCCGGATAACCCACCGGGGCGCAGAGCATGATGCGCGTCATGCTGTCCTGCGTATCATGCAGGCGTTCGACCAGCCTGGTGCAGACCGCGAGCTGATCCTCCAGCCCGATCTCCCTCTCGCGATGCGTGGCGCCCTGCCATTCGAAGAAGCGGTTCGGATAGGGCGGGGGGGAGACGCCGGGGCAGAGCACGCTGCGGATGCCGATGCGGCGATAGCCCTCGGCATGGGCCTCCGCATGCGCGGCATCGTCGGTGCGGGACCCATAGGCGCCGAAGATGGACAGGCCGGTGGTGACGCCGGCCTTCAGCCGTTCCAGCGCCGCCAGCGCGCCATCGGCACCCCAGAAATCCGGCGTGGCGCCGCGCGGATAGATCGCCTCCACCGATTCCGTCCAGCGGCCGCCATCGCCGCCGCCCAGCGTCTTCACCAGCGTATGGCCGGCATGGGCATGGGCATCGATCAGCCCGGGCAGCACGGCCTTGCCGGCGGCGTCGATCTCCGCCGTGCCGGGATGCGCGGCGCGCAGCGCCGCGGTGTCGCCGATCGCGGCGATGCGGCCGTCGGCTACCAGCACGGCGCCACCCTCGATCACCTGGCGGCCGGCGTCCATGGTGACCACCAGGCCGTTCACGATCAGCAATTGTTCTGACATTCCCAGGCTCCTCCTGCTTCGCAGCGGAGCCTAGGGAAGCGGGCGTCCTGTGGCGAGGGGCGCCATCCCTCAACATTGCGAAACCCGTGATGCCTTGTTGGCATCAGGGGTTTCGCGATGCGCGCGTGGGGCTCAGGCCTCCCCCGGCGCCACGATATGCGTCGTCAACTGCATCAGCCCTTCGAGCCCGGCGACGCAGACATCGCCCGGCTTCATGTACAGCTCCGCCGCGTTCGGATGGCCGATGGCGGTGCCGCGCGGCGCGCCGGTGGCGATGATGTCGCCCACCTCGAAGGGCATGAAGCGCGTGAAATGCGCGATGATGCCCTCGATCCGGTGGATGTATTCATCGGTGCTGACGCGCAGCCGGCGTTCGCCATTCACGTCGCAGGTCAGCCACAGGTCGTAGGGATCGGCGACCTCCGCCATCGGCACGACATAGGGGCCGACCGGGGTGAAGCCCGGCATGTTCTTCGACACCCAGAACTTGGTGCCGGAGATCACTTCCTGCTTCTGGATCTCCCGGGCCGTCAGGTCGTTCAGCACGGTGATGCCGCCGACGTAGTTCCGCGCATCCTCCCGCGAGACATGAAAGGCGCGCCTGGTCACCACGAAGGCCAGCTCCGGCTCGTAGTCGAAGGTGGTGATGCCCTCCGGCCGCACCACCCGCGCACCTTCGCCGACCAGGGTCTCGGCCAGCTTGACGAAGCCGGTCGGCTCCTGCGGGTCTTCCTTCAGCATGCCCTGCGCCGTCAGCTCGGCGCGATGCACCTTGCTGTTCTTGCCGACGCAGAATATTTTCCCAGGATTCGGGATGGGCGGCAGGATGTGGCAGGCGGCGAGCGGCAGCGTCTGCGTCGCCGCCCCGATCAGCGCCTTCAGCTCCGCGATCGGCAGCGCCAGCGCGCGGCGCATGTCCCAGTCCGGGCCATGCGTGGCGGAGAGATCGCGCAGCGCATCCCCCTCCACCGCGCCCAGCCGCGGGCGCAGGTCGCCGCGGGAAAGAAAAGTCGCCAGTCGGATCATGGAGAGGGCCTATGGACAGTTGGGGCCGGGATGCGGCCGGTGAGGGATTTTTCGTGCTGGGAAGGAAGACAGCGGAGCCGATGGCTTTCCATCGGCGAGCATGGCTGACGCACCCGGCGCGGAAAAGCACCGCCGGACGCGCCCGCAGCCCAACTGTCCATAGGCCCTGGGCCTATTCGAGGGTGATGTTGCGTTCACGGACCACGCGCTGCCACTTCGCGATATCCGAATCGATGTAGCCGGTGAAGACATCCGGCGTCATCGGCTCCGGCTCCGCGCCCAGCGTCGCCAGGCGGTCCTTGGTGGCTTGCAGGCCGAGCGCGGTGGCGGCATCGGCGGCGACCTTGGCCGTCACCGCCTCCGGCATCCCGCGCGGGCCGAACAGGCCGAACCAGCCGACGGCGGCATAGCCGGGCAGGCCGGTGCTGCTGGCCGGCGGCACGCCCGGCAGCAGGGCGGAGGCACGTTCCGAGGTCACCGCCAGGTTCACCACCTGGTTGGCGGCGACCGCGGCGGCCACCGTCTGCGGCGGGGCGAACATCAGGTGGATGCGGCCGGCGATCAGGTCGGTCAGCGCCGGGCCGGTGCCACGATAGGGCACGTGCAGCATCTCGATCCCGGCCATGGAACAGAACAGCTCCGCCGCCAGGTGGCTGGCCGCGCCGGTGCCGCTGCTGCCGAAGGTGAAATGGCCCGGCCGCTGCTTCGCCAGCGCCACCAGCTCGCCCACATTCTTCGCGCCGAGGCCGGGATGCATGGCGATGACATAGGCCGGCGCCGCGATCATGGTGACCGGGGTGAGCTGGTCGCGCACCTTGAAGGGCGTGTCGCCGCCGGCCCCTGCCAGCCCCATGATGCCGCCGGTGGAGGTGACCATCAGCGTATAGCCGTCCGGCTGGGCGCGCTGGACCATCTGCAGGCCGATCCGCCCGGCGCCGCCGCCGCGATTCTCGACGATGACCGACTGCCGCCAGCTCTCCTGGAAGTTCTGCGCCAGGATGCGGGCCAGCACATCGGTGCCGCCGCCGGGCGGGAAGGGCACGACGATGGTGACGGTACGGGACGGATAGGCCGACCCCTGGCCCCCGCCTTGGGCGCGCAGCACCCCCGGCATGGCCAGGACAGGGGCGGCGCTGAGGCCGGCGAGCAGGGTTCGGCGCGTCTTCATGTTCATTTCTCCCGCATTGTGGGGTCTTTTCCCATGCTGTCAGGGGCAGGCCAAGGGGGTGACGCCCCGTTTGGCACAGCCTAGTGTCCTGCCAACCTGTGGAGACCCGTTCATGAAACTCTACTACTCGCCCGGCGCCTGCTCCCTCGGCATCCACATCATCCTCGAGGAAATCGGCAAGCCCTATGAGCTGTCGCTGGTGGCGCTGAAGGATGGCGCGCAGCACAAGCCGGAATTCCAGGCGGTGAACCCGAAGTCGAAGGTGCCGGCGCTGGATCGGGGCGATGGCCGGGTGCTGACGGAATTCCCGGTGATCGCCTGGTGGCTCGGCAAGTCCAACCCCGAGGCCGGGCTGATGCCGACGGATTTCGAGGCGGAGACCCGCTGCCTGGAGATGCTGGACTATGTCTGCGGCACCATCCACCCGCAGGGCTTCACCCGCCAGTTCCGCCCGGCCAACTTCACGGCGCGGGAGGAAGACCACGCCAAGGTCGTGGACCAGGGCAAGGCGCTGGCGACCAAGTATTTCGAGACGCTGGAGAAGAACTGGGTTGGCGGCACCTATGTGCTGGCCTCGGGCTTCTCGGTGGCGGATGCGGCGCTGTTCTTCGTGGAATACTGGGCAACCCGCCGTTCCGCAATGACCCTGCCGTCGCATCTGGCGAAGCACCTGGACGCGATGCTGGCCCGCCCGGCGGTGCAGCGCGCCTTGGCGCAGGAAGGCCTGAAGGGCTGACGCGGCGCGGCGGAAGGACATGACCATGCTGAACCCCACCCCCTTCTGGTTCCTTCGCCATGGCGAGACGGATTGGAACGCCCAGGGCCTGTCCCAGGGCCGCACCGACATCCCGCTGAACCATGTCGGACTGGCCCAGGCGGAACGCGCCGCGCGCACCCTGGCCTCGCTCGGCATCGCCACGATCGTCGCCTCCCCGCTGCTGCGGGCGCAGCGCACGGCGGAAATCGCGGCGGCGGCGATCGGCCTGCCGGTGTCGCTCGACCCCGACCTGGCGGAGGTGAATTTCGGCGCCCAGGAAGGGCTGCCGATGGGCGACTGGTATGATGACTGGATCGCCGGCGACTACACGCCGGAGGGTGGCGAGACCTTCGCCGGGCTGCGCGACCGTGCCGTGCGCGGCGTGAATGCCGCCATCGCCCGCCCCGGCCCGGTGCTGGTGGTGGCGCATGGCGCGCTGTTCCGCGCGCTGCGCCAGGCGGCGGGGCTGGAGGCGAATGTGCGCACGCCCAACGCGCTGCCGCTGTGGATGGAGCCGCCCGTGGCGGGTGAATCCGCCTGGCGGATCACCCCGGCGAAGCTGGCGGCGGAGGTCTGATGGGTGCGGCGCCGCAGATGATGGCCCAGCCCCCGCGCATCGCCGGCCCCGTGGCGCAGCCGCGCCGGCCGCGCATCGCGCCGCCGCCCGGCGCGGTGGATTCGCATGCCCATCTCTTCGGCCCCGAAGCCCGCTTCCCCTATGCCGAGGGGCGTGGCTACACGCCGCCGGATGCGCCGCTCGAATCCTATCTGGCGCTGCTCGACCGGCTCGGCCTGGCGCGGGGCGTGCTGGTGCAGGGCAATGCGCATGGCTTCGACAATGCGGTGCTGCTGGATGCGCTGGAACGCGCGCCAGATCGCCTCCGCGCCGTGGCCATCACCGACACCCGCATCCCGGCCGCGACGCTGCGGGACTGGCACCGCCTGGGCATGCGGGGCCTGCGCTTCCATGAACATGCGGCGGAGGCGAAGCCCGGCTATGTGCGGGGCGTGGGGCTGGAGGCGCTGCCGCATTTCCGCGCCGTGATGCGCGACCTCGGCTGGGTGGTACAGGTCTTCTGCGACCACCGCCGCCTGCCCGCCATCGCCGACGACCTCGCCGCCATCTCGGCCGAGATGCCGGTGGTGATCGACCACATGCTGACGGTGCCGGCCGCCCGCGGCATCGCCGATCCCGGCTTCCAGGCGCTGCTGCGGCTGGTGGGGGAGGGGAAGGCGCATGTGAAGCTTTCCGGTGTCTACCGCCTGTCGCAGGCCTTTCCCGACTACCCGGATGCCCGGCCCTTCCACGACGCGCTGCTGGCGGCCAATCCGGATGCCCTGCTCTGGGGCACGGACTGGCCGCATACCTCGATCGACGCGGCGGTGATGCCGGATGACGGCACGCTGCTGGACCTGTTCATGGACTGGACCCCGCGGGCGGAGGATCGCTCTCGCGTCCTGGTAGAAAATCCCGGACGTCTATTTCGTTAGATACGATATCGGATTAACTGGGAGGTAAGTTTCGGCGGCTAGGAGTGCGACAGGCAGAAAATCCTGTCGGCCTTGTGGAAAGACTCCGCCGCATGAAGTCCAAACGTCACCGGAAGAACCGTCCGGCCGCGCCGCGCGCCGTCATCATCGTTCCGGTCTTCATCCTGGCCGGCATGGCCCTTCCGGTCGGCGCGGGGGAGGTTCTGACCAGCAACCGCACCCTGTCCGGCACGATCGATGGCGGCCTCGGCAGCGGCTACCTGGTGCAGAGCGGCACCCTGACCATCAACAACGCCACGGTGACCAACTTCATCACCCAGGGCGGCTCGGGCTCGGGCGGCGGCGCGGGCCTCGGCGGCGCGGTCTTCATCAATTCCGGTGCGGCGGCGGTGCTGAACAGCGTCACCATGGGCGGCAATGCCGCCATCGGCGGCACGGGCGGCAGCGGCACCACGGGTGGCGTGCTGAACGGGCTGATGGCGCCGACCTCCAGCGGCAGCGCCGGCAGCAATGGCTCGGTCTTCGTCGACAATGTCGTCCTGATCGGCGACGGCAATGGCAATGGCGTGGGTGGCGGCAATGCCGGCAATGGCGGTGCGGCCAGCGCCGGCTTCGGTGGCAGCGGCGGCATCGGTGGCGCCGGCAGCGACGGCTGGGACCACCAGCCGGCCCTGATCTACGCCGAGGCGCAGGCGGTGGTGGCGGAGGTGCTGGCCATCGCCGACGTCGCGGCGGCCTCGGCCGAAGTGCCGCCCGCCCCCGGCCAGCTTCTGGCGGCGGAGGCCGCGCTGGTGGCCGCGACGGCGGCGCTGGGCGAGGCGACGGCGCAGCTCGTCGCCTGGCACCTGGCGAATGACGATGGCTATGTCGGCCTGGGCGGCGATGGCGGCGCGGGCGGCATCGGCGGCGCCGGCAGCTTCGGCTTCGGTGGCGGCGTGGGCGGCAGCGGCGGCGCCGGCGGCGACGGCACGGGCGGCGCGCGGGACGGCTTCGGCGGCGATGGCGGCACGGGCGGCGAGGGCGGCTTCGGCGGCGGCGGTGGCCGTGGCGGCCTGGGCGGCTCCGGTGCCATCGCGGGCGGCGGTGGCGATGGCGGCGCGGGCGGCTTCGGCGCGGGCGTCGGCAGCAGCGGATCGGGCAATGGCGCGTCGGATGTCGCGGGCGGCGGCGGCGGCTCGGGCCTCGGCGGCGCGATCTTCGTGCGCGATGGCGGCAGCCTGACGGTCACCGGCAATTCCACCTTCGGGCGGAACAATGTGCAGGCCGGTGGCAGCGTGAACGGCGGCGCGGCCGGTGAGGTCGCGGGCAGCGACATCTTCATCATGCGCGGCGCCACGGTGAACTTCGCGGCGGGCGCCGGCAATGTCATCACCGTCAATGGCGGCATCGCCGATGACAGCTCCGCCAATGTCAGCTTCGGCGGCGTGCCGAACGGGCAGGGCGCCGATGTCACCATCAGCAGCGGCCTCGTCGTGTTCAACGGCGCCAATACCTATACCGGTCAGACCATCATCACCGGCGGCGCGCTGCGCGCGCAGGATGGCGTCGGGCTGGGCGCCAACAGCAACCTGAATCTCGCGGGCGGCGTGCTGGAATCGAGCGGCGTCTTCGACCGCTTCACCGGCACCTTCGCCGATCGCGTGCAATGGAGCGGCTCCGGCGGCTTCGCCGGGGTGGGGGATGGGCTGACCGTCCGCCTCAATGCCGGCACCACCCTGACCTGGGGCCAGGACAGCTTCGTCAGCGGCAGCAATGCGCTGATCTTCGGCTCCGCCACCGGCACCGCCGACGTGACCTTCGAGAACGCCATCAACCTGGCCGGCGCGGCGCGGAACATCCATCTGGGCCACGGCACCGATGTGACCACGACGATGTCCGGCGTGCTGTCCAATGGCGGGCTGACGCTGACCGCGGAGGACAATGCCGCGCAGCTCATCCTGACGGGCACCAACACCTATGCGGGTGCCACCACCATCACCAGCGGCACGCTGGCGCTGCAGGGCACGGGCAGCATCGCGCAGTCCAGCAGCGTCACCATCGGCAGCAACGGTACGCTGGACATCAGCGGCACCGATTCCGGCGCCAGCATCGTCACCCTGGCGGGTGATGGCAGCCTGGCGCTCGGTGCGCGGACGGTGACGGTGACCAATGGCAACAGCACGACCTTCGGTGGCGTGATCTCCGGCACCGGCGGGTTCACGCTGGGGGGCGGCATCCAGGCGCTGGCCGGCGTGAATACCTTCACAGGCGCCGTCACCGTGGACAGCGGCGCGGTGCTGGCCCTGGTCGGCCCCGGCAGCGTCGCCGCGGCCTCCGGCGTCGAGGCCAATGGCCAGTTCAACATTGCCGGCACCAGCGCGGGCGCGACCATCGCCACGCTCTCCGGCAGCGGCACGGTGGCGCTGGGGTCGCAGACCCTGACCATTGCCGACGGCTCCAGCAGCTTCGCGGGTGCCATCAACGGCACCGGCGGGCTGACCGTGGCGGGCGGCACGCAGACGCTGACCGGCAGCAATGGCCTGACCGGCACGGTGCTGGTGCAGGAGGATGCGACCCTGGCACTGTCCGGCGGCAGCGCCGGCATCGCCAGCGCGAGCCTGGTGCAGGTGGAGGGCACGCTGGACGTCTCCGGCAATACCAGCACCAATGTCACCACCCTGTCCGGCAGTGGCGATGTGGCGCTGGGCGCGGCGGCGCTGCGCGTCACCAATGGCAGCACCACCTTCGCGGGCGACATCCAGGGCGAGGCCGGCAGCGCGCTGACCATCGCCGGCGGCACGCAGACCCTCAGCGGCACCAACACCCTGGCGGGCGCCGTCACCATCGACAGCGGCGCGGTGCTGGCGCTGACCGGCACGGGCGGCGTCGCCGCGGCGTCCGGTGTCGCGGCCAATGGCGGCTTCGACATCTCCGCCACCACGGCGGGCGCCAGCATCACCACCCTGTCCGGCAGCGGCACGGTGGCGCTGGGCGCGCAGACTTTGACGGCGACGAATGGCAGCACCACCTTCGCGGGTGCGATCGGCGGCACGGGCGGCCTGACGGTCTCCGGCGGCACCCAGACGCTGAGCGGCAGCAACGGCTTCACGGGCGCTGCGACCATCAACGATGGCGCAACGCTGGCGCTGACCGGCACGGGCAGCATCGCCGCCGCATCGCAGGTGCAGGCCGATGGCAGCTTCGACATCTCCGCCACCAGCGCGGGCGCCAGCATCACCACCCTGACGGGCACGGGCGATGTGGCGCTGGGCGCGCAGCGCCTGACGGTGACCAATGGCAGCACGACCTTCGCGGGCGACATCGCCGGCACCGGTGGGCTGACAGTCAGCGGCGGCACGCAGACCCTGAGCGGCGCCAACAGCTTCACCGGCGCCGCCGTGGTGGACAGCGTCGCCGGCCTGTCGATCACCGGCACCGGCAGCGTGGCCCAGGCCGCGCGGGTGCAGGCCGATGGCGAGTTCAACATCGCCGGCACCACCGCCGGCAGCGCCATCCGCAGCCTGTCCGGCAGCGGCTTCGTGGTGCTGGGCGCGCAGACCCTGTCGGTGACGGCGGGCGACGATGTCTTCGCCGGCAATGTCCTCGGCACCGGCAACCTGAATGTCAGCGGCGGCACGCAGGGCCTGTCCGGCAGCAACGCCATCACCGGCCAGGTCGTGGTGGCCGATGGCGCGCGGCTGAACATCCTGGGCGCCGGCAGCATCGCCAGCGCCAGCCAGGTGGAGGCGAATGGCCAGTTCGACATCGCCAGCGCCACCAGCCCGGTGCAGATCCGCACCCTGGCGGGCCTGGGCGATGTGACGCTGGGCGCGCAGACCCTGCGCGTGACGGCGGGCAGCACGGAATTCGGCGGCGATGTCTCCGGCACCGGCACGCTGAACGTCACCGGCGGCACGCAGCGCCTGTCCGGCGGCAACAGCCTGACCGGGCTTGTGCAGGTGGACTCCGGCGCCACCCTGCAACTGACCGGCACGGGCAGCATCGCCACGGCGTCGGAAGTGCGCAGCGATGGCATCTTCTCCGTGGCCAATACGAGCAATGGCGCCGCCATCACCACCCTCTCGGGCAATGGCGTGGTGCTGCTGGGCGCGCGGGATCTGACGGTCACGGCGGGCAGCACGGCCTTCGCCGGCGGCATCGCCGGCAGCGGCGGTGTCACCATCACCGGCGGCACGCAGCAGCTCAGCGGCCAGAACATCTTCCAGGGTCCGCTGACCATCGGTGCCGGCGGCGCGCTGGACCTGCTGGGCACCGGCAGCGTGGCCGAAGCCTCCCGCGTCGACCTGGCCGGGCGCTTCGACATCTCCGGCACCACGGCCGGTGCCTCGGTCACCACGCTGACCGGCGCGGGCATCGTGGCGCTGGGCGCGCGGACGCTGACGGTGACCAATGGCTCCACCGACTTCGCCGGCACCATCGGCGGCAGCGGCGGCTTCGCGGTCAGCGGCGGCACGCAGACGCTGAGCGGCCTCAACACCTATGCTGGCGGCACGCGCGTCAGCAACGGCACGCTGGTCGTGGCCAGCGACGCGGCGCTGGGCGCCGGCTCGGGTGGCGTCACCTTGCAGGATGGGCGGCTGCGCTTCCTGGCGGACACCACCTCCGCCCGCAACTTCACCATGGGTGGCCAGGGCACGGTCGATACCAATACCCGAAACATCACCCTGTCCGGCACCATCGGCGGCAGCGGTGGGCTGGTCGCGGATGGCGGCGGCGTGCTGACGCTGACCGGCGACAACAGCTATGCCGGCGGCACGCTGGTGATCGGCGGCACCACCCTCGCCGTCGGCAAGGACTCGGCGTTGGGCGCGCCGGATGGCGCCGTGGTGATCGACAATGGCAAGCTGCTGGCGCTGGCCGACTTCGCCTCCACCCGCGCGATCCAGGTGAATGTCGCGGGCGAGATCGACGCGAATGGCTTCGTCGTCAGCCTCAGCGGCCCGATCAACCTGCAGCAGGAGGATGCGCCGGATCTCGTGCTGTTCAATGGCGATGCGACGGTGCAGGGACCGATCACGGTGGATGCGGCCGGCCTGACCGTGCTGTCCAACGCCATCCTGCGCGGCACGGGCGAGGTCTACACCAACACCACCATCGACGGCGTGCTCGCCCCGGGCCAGAGCCCTGGCACGCTGACCTTCCTGGCGCCGCTGACCATCTCCCCCAGCGGCACGCTGCGGCTGGATATCGACGGCACGGGCACCGGCACCGGCGCGGGCAATTACAGCCGCGTCGTGCTGACCGGCGCTGGCAGCAGCTTCACCGCCCAGGGCGGCACCATCGTGCCGCTGCTGCGCGGCATCAGCGGCGATGCCAGCAACAGCTACACCCCGCCGGTGGGCCAGGGCTTCACCGTGGTGCAGGCCGAGGGCGGCGTCTTCGGCAGCTTCGCCAGCCTGACCCAGCCGGAAGGGCTGCTGGCCGGCAGCCGCATGGATGCGCTCTACACCGCCCAGGCGCTGACGCTGTACGTCACGCCCAGCAGCTACACCAACCTGAACCCCTTCGGCGTCGGGCTGACGCCGAACCAGGCGCAGGTCGGCCTCGGCCTGGATGCGTTGCGCCCGATGCCTGGCGTGCGCACGGGCGCGGAGGCGACGGCGGTGCTCGGCACCCTGTTCAGCCAGGTGCCCGCGGCGCTGCCGCCGATCATGACGCGCCTCGCCGGCACCATCTATGGCGATGCGCTCATGGTCGGGATCGACCGCAGCCGTGGCTTCGGCGAGGTCATCGCCGACCAGGCGGCGGCCCGGCGTGGCCTGACCGGCCGTGCCGCCACCAGCGGCGACGGGCGACGCACGGCCTGGGCCACGGGCTTCGGCGGCAATGCCCGCTTCGACGCCACGGGCGATACCGGCTACCGCAACACCACCACCGGCATGGCGGTGGGCGTGGACTTCCGCCTCGATGCCGGCCTGCTGGTCGGCATGGCGCTGGGCGGCAGCAGCGGGCGGATCAGCTCCTCCGCCACCGATGCCCGCATCTCCGGCGAGATGGTGCATGCCGCGCTCTATGGCGGCTGGACCGGTGGCCCCTACTACATCGACGCACAGCTCGGCCTGAGCCATGCGGAGGTCAATGCCAGCCGCAACCTGGGATTGAACGGGTTGACCGCGCATGGTTCCGCCAGCGGGCTGGGTGGCAGCGCGGCGATCGAGGCCGGCACCCGGCATCGCTTCGGCAACTGGCAGGTCCAGCCCGGCATCGGCCTGCGCTATGACGCGCTGAGCCGTGACCGGCTGACCGAGGATGGCGCCAGCGTGCTGTCCCTGGCGGTGGAGGACAGCCAGGCCAGCAGCTTGCGCGCCACCGCCGGCTTCCGCGCCGAGACCAGCCTGGTGCTGGGCGAGGGCTACCACCTGCGGCCGCATCTGCGCCTGCATGTGGCGCAGGAGATGGGCGATACGGAAACCCGCACCACCTCCGCCTTCGTCGGCGCCCCGGGCGCCGCCATGGTGGCGCGGACCGCCGATCGTGGCCGCACCGCCGGGCTGGCGGGGTTGGGCGCGGAGCTGACCCTGCCGAACGGGCTGACGCTGTTCGGCGGCTATAGCGGCGCGGTGCAGCAGAACGTCTCGAACCATGCCGGCACCGTCGGCCTGCGGTACCAGTGGTGAGAGGCGGCATGATGCGCATGCAGGACATGATGAGGGGTCGGCGCCGCTGGGCGCTGGCCAGCGGCCTCGCCGGCCTGCTCGGCGCGGTGCTTCTCTGGCCGCTGGCCGGGCCGGTGGCCCAGCCGGCCGGCCGGCAGGCGCCGGCGGCGACCCCTGCCCCGGCGGCCCCCGCGGCGGTACCCGCGGCGGAAGGCCCGGAACGGACCAGCGCCCAGTTCGGCGACTGGTCGGTGAACTGTACCGGCCGCGCCCCGGCACGGAGCTGCGAGATGGTGATCGCGATGCGGGACCCGGCGCGGCAGCTTGGTGCCGCCCTGGCCATCGGCCGCAGCGCACGGGAGGCACCGCTGCGCCTGGTGGCGCAGGTGCCGGTGAATATCCGCGTCGCCCAGGCCGCACGGCTGGCGATGGAGGGGGCGGAGCCGCTGGCCCTGCCCTTCCAGACCTGCAACCGCCTCGGCTGCTTCGCCGAGATCGAGCTGCGGGAGGAGGCGCTGCGCCGCCTGCGCGCCCGCCCTGCCGAACAGCCGGGCCGGCTGGAGTGGCGCGACGCGGCGGGGCAGGAGGTGGCCTTGCCCATCTCCTTCCGTGGCTTCGTCGCGGCGGCGGAGGCACTGAGCCGGGAAATGCGCTGAACCACGACCCGATCCCGCGTATTGCGGGAAGCCGTTACGCGGCGGCGGCTTGCACCCCGCCCGGCGCGCATGGGATGGAGAGGGTGGGCGCGAGCGGGGCATGGGGCTTCGGCGCAGGGACAGATCGTTCTCGCAATGGATTTCCTCTGATGCCCAGCGAGACCGCGCGGGAACTGCGCCGCCGGCTGCATCAGCAGCAGCTCATCTCCGCCTTTGGGCGGGAGGCGCTGCGCGGTGCCGGGCTGGACGGATTGTTGCAGGATGCGGCGCGGGCCGCATCGGAAGGGCTGGATACCGATCTCGCCAAGGTCCTGCAGCACCTGCCGAACGAGCAATGCCTGCTGATCGTGGCCGGCGTGGGCTGGGGGGCGGATGTGATCGGGGTGGTGCGCTTTGGCACCGACCTCGCCTCCCCCGCCGGCTTCGCGCTCCGCACCGGCGCGCCGGTCATCTCCAACCATCTGGGCGGGGAGGGGCGGTTCCGCACCCCGCAACTGATGGTCGAACACGGCGTGCGCCGCGCGGTGAATGTGCTGATCCGCGGCGAGGCCGGCGCGCCGCCCTTCGGCGTGCTGGAAGTGGACAGCCGCGATGCGCAGGAGGAATTCTCCGAAAGCGACGTCGCCTTCCTGCAATCGCTGGCCAATGTCGTGGGCCTCGCCATCGACCGCGACAGGGATCGACGCGACCGCGATCTGCTGACGCGGGAGGCGCATCATCGCGTCAAGAACAGCCTGCAGATCGCCCAGACCCTGCTGCGCCTGCAGCTGCGGGAGGTGGAGGATCCGGAGGCGAAGCGGCAGCTCGAACAGGCCGCCCGGCGCATCATGACCATCGGTGCGGTGCATGAGCGCCTGTTCTCCGGCCCGGCCATCGGGCTGGTGGTGGTCGCCACCTATCTGCGCGGGCTGGTGGAGGATCTGCGCGCCTCGCTCGGCGTCGGCGATGGCGGCCGGCCGCTGGCGCTGGAAGTGACGCCGGCGAGCGAGGAGGCGGTCTGGGACGGGGACCGGGTGACGACGCTCGGCCTCGTGGCGACGGAACTGGTGACCAATGCCTTCAAATATGGCCGTGGCACCGTGACCTTGCGCTTCGAGATCGCGGTGCTGACCGGTGGCGGCACGCTGGTGGTGGCGGATGAAGGCGATGGCCCGCCCATCGGCTATGACCAGGCCAAGGGCGGCCTCGGCATGCGCATCCTGACGACGCTGCTGCGCGGCGGCGGGCTGGTGGCGGAACGGCCGCCGGAGGGTGGCTTCCGCTTCATCGCCACCCTGGCGCCGCCGCCCGCGGGCAATGGGGCGTAGGGCTTCTACCGAAGGCCGGCCCGCACGCGATTGACCGTGGTGGCGACCAGCAGCGCCGCCAGCACCGGCATGATCCAATGGGCCAGCGCTGGCAGCGCCCCGGCCAGCCCGACCCAGAGTCCGAGCGCCCCGAACAGCAGCGCCCGGTCGCTTTTGCCCAATGGCCCGTCATAGCGGCGTTCCGCGCCCAGCACGCCGGCGAATTCCGAGATGACGGACAGCACCACCACCAGGCCGACCCAGGCCGGGCCGAAGGGCGGGATCAGCGCGAAGGGGGCGATCAGCGCGGCGTCGGAAACCACGTCGCCGAGCTCGTTCAGATAGGCGCCGAGCCGGCTTTTCTGCCCATGTTCGCGCGCCAGCATGCCGTCCACGGCATTCAGCCCCATGCGCAGCAGCAGCCAGAGCGGCAGCAGCAGGAACCAGATCGGCGCGGCCAGCAGCAGCGCCCCGCCCAGCGTGACGGAGCCGATGGCGGCGGCGAGCGTGACCTGGTTGGCGGTGACGCCGGCGGCGGCGAGGCGCCCGACCATGGGGCGCAGCAGCGCCTGGAAGCGGGGCTTCAGGCTGTAGAGGCTCATGGGCGGGGCTCCAGCGCGCGCACCGCCGCCTCGCATCGTGCCGCCACCTGCGCCCAGCCGGCGCGGTCCTGTGGCGTTTCGGCGAAGGACAGCGGCGGGCCGATATGCAGTTGCAGCTTGCCGGGCCTTGGCCAGCGGCGCTGCGGCGGCCAGGCGGCATGGGCGCCCTCCAGCCAGCAGGGCACCACCGGCACGGCGGAGCCGGCGACGAAGGCGCCGAGGCCTGGCTGGAAGGCGGCCATGGCGCCGTCGCGGCTGCGGGTGCCCTCCGGGAACAGGATGAAGACCAGCCCATCCTCCTCCAGCCGCGCGCGCAGCGTCACGAGGTCCTTCGGCCGGGTGCGGCGACGCCAGACCGGCAGGGCGTTGATGGCATAGGCGGCGAAGGCGGCCATGGGGGTGGAGGTGAAGAAGGTGTCGCCCGCCGCCAGCGCATGGGCGCGCCGCGCCGCCGGGCCATGCAGGGCGGCGCCGACCGCCAGGGCGTCCAGGTGGCTGGCATGGTTGGCGACGATGACGAAGGGTGGCGGCGGCAGGTGTTCGCGCCCGGTCACCGCGAAGCGGTGCATGACGGCCATGTAGAGGCGGACGAGGCGCCGCCAGGCCCCCTGCAGCAGCCCGCCGACCAGCCCGGCCTCCCGCCCATGGCTGCGCAGCCGCTCGCCGGTGGGCAGGCCCAGGTCGCGGGCGGGCTTGATCTTCCAGTCGCTCATGGGCCGCCGGTCAGGATGCGGGTCGGCGCGTCCAGGCCCCAGCCGATATAGAACTGGATCAGGTGGAAGGTCGCGGGCGCCACCAGCAGCAGGCTGTTGAAGCGGTCCAATATGCCGCCATGGCCCGGCAGCAGCACGCCCATGTCCTTGATGCCGATGTCGCGCTTGATGGAGGACAGCATCAGGTCGCCGGCCTGCCCGCCGATGCTGACCAGCGCGCCCAGCGCCAGCAGCTTCCAGGTGCTGTCCATCGGCGTGCCTTCGAAGATCAGCCCGGCGACATAGGCGACCAGCAACGTGGTGCAGACCAGCGCGCCGAGCGCGCCCGACAGGGTCTTGTTCGGGCTGGTGGCCGGCAGCAGTTTCCGGCCGCCGATCAGCTTGCCGCTGGTGAAGGCCGCCACGTCGTTCAGCCCGACCGCCAGCACCAGCAACAGCAGCAGCGGCCGGTAGTTCGGATCATTCGCCATATAGCCGAGATGCGCGAGGCCGGCGCCGAACAGCATATAGGCGAAGATCGCGAGCGCCGTGCGCTGGATATAGCCCGATGGCCGGTCCAGCGGGATCGAGGCGACCGCGATCACCGTCACCGTCAGCGGCCAGAGCGCGACGAAGAAGCCATACCAGTGATCCAGCGCCGCGAAGTTCACCGCGAGGATGCCGGCAACCACGACGGCCACCAGCCAATGCTCCCGGAACAAGCCGGTCGCGCGGTCATATTCCCGTAGGCAGGCGAGGCCGAGCAGCGTCACCGCCGCGATCACCCATTCCCGCCCCAGCAGGATCGGCGCCATGATGAGCGGCAGCAGCACGGCCCAGGAGGCAAGGCGCAGCCACAATTCGCGACGCAGCGCCGGGCTGGCGCGGCCGGTGACGGTCAAGGCGCCGATCACGGCGGCGGCCAGCAGCAGGATGCCGATGGTGGCGGCGACCAGCCCTTGCGTCACCGGATGGCCGAAGGCGATGTCCCATCCGCGCATCGGCGGTGGTTCTCCCGAAATGTCGGCGCCAGCATGACGGAGGGGCATCGGCGGGGATAGCGGCGGGGCCGGTCACACTGTTTCCATCGGCTGCGCGATATGGCCTGCTGCGCGACACAGTCCGCCGGAGTCCGCCTATGACCAGCCGCCCCCGCACCATCCTGGTCACTGGCGCCGCCAGCGGCATCGGCGCCGCCTGCTGCCGGGCGCTGGCCGGGCCGGGCACGGCCATGCTGGTGCATACGCGGAAGAACGAGGCGGGGGCGGAGGCGGTGGCGCAGGCCGTGCGCGCGGCGGGCGGCGTGGCGGAGGTGATGCTGGGCGACATCGCCGACCCCGCCCTGCCGGCGGCGCTGGTGGCCCGCGCCCAGGCACGCTTCGGCGGGCTGGATGTGGTGGTGGCCAATGCCGGCTTCGCCGACCGCACGCCGGTGGCCAGCCTGACGGAGGACGCCTTCGCGCAGTCGATGGACACGGTGCTCTGGGCCTTCCTGCGGCTGGCGCAGGCGGCGATGCCGGTGCTGGCGCAGGGCGAGGCGCCGCGGCTGGTCGCCATCTCCTCCTTCGTCGCGCATGTCTTCCGCACCGATGCGACGATCTTCCCGGCGACGGCCGCCGCCAAGGCGGGGGTGGAGGCGCTGGTGCGGGCGCTGGCGGTGGAGGCGGCGGCCAGCGGCACCACGGTGAATGCCGTGGCGCCCGGCTTCACCCAGAAGGATGCCAGCGGCCACAGCGCCATGACCCAGGCGCAATGGGACGCCGTGCGCGCACGGATTCCGCTCGGCCGGTTGGGCACGCCTTCGGATGTGGCCCAGGCCGTGGCCTATCTCGCCTCGCCGGGCGCCGGCTATGTCACCGGCCAGGTGCTGCATGTGAATGGCGGGCTGATCTGATTGACGGCGGCCCGGCGCCCTGCCTTGCTGCCGTGACAAAAAGGGAAACGCCAGGATGATCCATGTGCTCGCCTTCATCACCACAAAGCCCGGGATGCGAGAGGCGGTGCTGACCGAATTCCGCGCCAATATGCCGGCCGTCCTGGCCGAGGAAGGCTGCCTGGAATACGGCCCGGCCGTGGATGCGGAAGGCATCGGCGCGATCCAGACCGCGATCGGCCCGGACAGCTTCGTCGTGGTGGAGAAGTGGTCCAGCCCGGCGACGCTCGCCGCCCATGGCGCCGCGCCGCATATGAAGGCCTATGGCGCCAAGGTGCGGGACATGATCGCCAGCCGGGTCATCCATGTGCTGAGCCCGGCTGGGTGATCCAGCCCGCCGTCAATCCAGGCTGACGCGCCCTTCCCGCACCACCACCGCCCATTTCGCCACCTCGGCCCGGACGAAGGCGTCGAAATCGGCCGGGGTGGTGGCTTCCACCGTAAAGCCTTGCGCCGCGAAACTGTCCTGGATCTCCGGCGAGGTCATGGCCCGCGCAACCTCCGCATGCAGCCTCGCCAGCACCGGGGCGGGCGTGCCGGCGGGGGCGAACAGGCCCTGCCAGGAAGTGGCGGCGAAGCCCGGCAACCCGGCCTCCTGCATCGTCGGCACCTCCGGCAGCAACGGGTGGCGGGCGGGTGAGGTGACGGCGATCGGGCGGATGGCGCCGGCGCGGACCTGCGGCAGGGCCACCAGGAAATCCGCGAAGCTGGACTGCACCTGGCCGGCGATCAGATCCGTCAGCGCCTGGGCGGAGCCGCGATAGGGCACATGCGTCAGCTCCACCTTCGCCGCCTGGCCGAACATCACCCCGGTCAGGTGCATGGAGGTGCCGTTGCCCGGCGTCGCATAGGTCAGCCCGCCATTCGCCGCCCTGGCCGCCGCGATATAGCCGGCCAGGTCCTGGGCGGGGCTGTCCTTGTTCACCACCAGGATCAGCGGGGCGGAGACCACCCGCGACAGCGGCGCGAAGGCGGTGGCCGGGTCATAGGGCAGGTTGCGGAACAGGCTGCCGGCGATGGCATTGCTGCCGGTGACGCCCATCAGCAGGGTGTGCCCATCGGGCGGGGATTTCGCCACGGCATCGGCGCCGACGGTGCCACCCGCGCCGGGGCGGTTCTCCACCACCACGGTCTGGCCGAGCGCCGCGGTCAGCTTCTCCGCCAGCCGCCGCGCCAGCACATCGGTGCTGCCGCCGGGCGGGAAGGGCACGACGATGCGGATGGTGCGGCTCGGCCAGGACTGCGCCAGGGCCGGCGCGGCGAGGCTGGCTGCGAGCGCGGCGCCGAGCGTGCGACGGGTAAGGGTCATTTTGTGAAGCTTCCCTGTTGTTGCGCGGGGCCCCAGCCGCCCCCGCCCGCGGTTTCGAGAATGAAGCGCTCCCCCGCCGCCCAGGCGATGCGCGCCTTGGAGGGCAGGGGGTGGGGTGTGCCGTCCGGCCGGACCAGCCGCGCCGCCGCCGGGGCGCCCGGGCCGCCGCCCTGCGCCCCCGGCGCGCCGGCCAGGTGCCGTTCGCCGCGATAGGAGATTTCGGCCGTGCCCGAGAGCAGGCGGTAGACCCGCCGCACGCCATCGCCCCCGGGATGCCGCCCGGCGCCACCGGAGCCACGCCGGCGCTCGATCGCCTCGACCCGGATCGGCGCCACCGATTCCAGCATCTCGCCCGGCAGGTTGCGGGCGTTGGAGACATCGGCGGAAAGGCCCGGCAGCCCCGGCCCATCCGGCCGACCCCCTGATCCTCCGGCGACAATCTCCGTAAAAATCCAGCGCCGGCCGGCGCCGTCGGTGCCGCCGATGGACAGCACCACGGCCACCCCCGCATTGGGTGCCGCGGCCGGCACGGGCGAAAGCCGGGCATGGGCGGCGAACAGGGCGTTGCAGGCCAGCTTCACCGTCGCCGTGCGGGCATTCACCGCCGCCGGGAAGCGCGGATTGACCAGGCTGCCCTCCGGCAGGTGCAGATCGAGCAATTCCAACAGACCATGATTCGCCGCCGCCCCCGGCGCGATCCGCCGCAGCAAGCAGAAACAGGCGGCCAGGAGGCCGGAGGGCGCGGCATTCACCGGCCCGGCCGTCTGCGGCGCCGATCCGGTGAAATCGACTGCGAGGCGCGGCCCCGGCAGGCGCCTCAGGGTGACGCGGATGGGCACGGCGCCGGCGCTGAGGCCGTCGCCTTCCAGCGCATCCTCGGCGCTGGCCTCGGCTTCCGGCAGCGCCGCCAGCGCCTCCGCCAGCAGGCTGCGGGATTCGGCCAGCAGCGCCTCGCAGCCGGCGGCGAAGGCTGTAGCGCCCATGGCGGTGGCGAGCTGCGCCACCTCCCGCGCCGCCAGGGACACGGCGGCCCATTGCGCGGCGAGGTCGCCGGCCAGCATGTCCGGCGTGCGGGTATTGGCGGCGAGGATGGTGGCGATGCCGGCATCCTCCACCCCCCCGTGCCGCCACTTCACCGGCGGCAGGCGCAGCCCCTCCTGGAAGATGCTTTGGGCATCCGGTGGGACGGAGCCGGGGGCGATGCCGCCGATATCCTGGTGGTGCAGGATGGTGGCGGCGAAGGCCACCACGCGGCCCTGCGCGAAGACCGGCCGCGCCAGGATCAGGTCGGGCAGATGCGTGCCGCCGGACCAGGGATCGTTCAGCAGCAGCCCGTCACCCTCCGCCAGCGTCTCGGGCGGGAAGGCGCGGCAGAGGGCGGCGATGGCGGGAATCATGCCGCCGAGCAGCAGCGGCAGCGAATTGGCCTGGGCCAGCACGCGGCCATCCGCCAGGAACAGCGCGGCGGCGCAGTCCATGCCCTCCCGCGCCACCGGCGACAGGGCGCTGGCCAGCAGGCTGTCCTGCATGCGGTCTGCCAGGCCCTCCAGCGCCAGATGCAGGATTTCCCGGGCTGCGGCCTCGGCGAGGCTCATGGCGCGGCTTCCAGCAGCAGCGCGCCATCGGCGCGCGGGGTGGCGCGCCAGCCGGGCGGGATGCGGATTGTGGCATCAGGCCCGTCCTGCAGCACCGTGCCATCCGGCAGTTCGCGGGACCTGTTGGGCGGTGGTGCGGGCGGCACGGCCGGTCGACCGAGCGCGGCCTCCGCGACGCAGCGCAGGCCAAAAATGCGCCGCGCGCCGCCGGGCGCATGGCCGCGCAGCAGGGCGTGGGCGGCGTCGAAACGCGCCGCCAGGGCTTCCGGCGGCTCGCCCGGGGTCCAGGGCAGGGCCAGCGGCTCCGACTGCCCGGCATAGGCGAGGGCGAGGCTGTGGTGCGGCGTGGCGGTGCAGCCCCAGCCTGTCATCCTGACGGTCAGCGCCGCCGCCTGGGCGGCTGCCTGGGGCTCCAGCGCCGCGACCTCGGCCAGGGGCAGGTCGCAGGGCGCCTCCAGGCTCGCCACCGCCGGGGCCAGAGCGAGGCCGAAGGCGGAGAGCAGTCCGGGCGCGGGCGGCACCAGCACGCGGCGGGCGCCGATGCGGGCCGCGATGGCGGCGGCATGCAGCGGCCCGGCGCCGCCGCCGGCCACCAGCAAGGCGCGGGTCGGGTCCAGGCCACGGCGCAGCGCGATGCGGCGCAGCGCATCCGCCACCCGGGCCTCCGCCAGTTCCAGCACCGGGGCGGCCTCCTCCGTGCCCAGGGCAATGGCCAGCGCGGCGCGGGCGGCCGTGGCATCCAGCGCCAGCCCCGGCGCCGCGCCCGGCAGCCACCCCGCCACCAGCGCCGCATCGGTCAGCGTCGCCGCCGTGCCGCCACGGCAGGCCGGGCGCGCCGGGGCGCCAAAGCGCAGCCTTCCGGCGTCGAGCGTGACCGTGGTGCCGCCGCCCATGGCCAGGCTTTCCACATCCAGCGCCGGGCAGCGCAGCCGCAGCGTGCCGAGGCCGATTTCCCGCGCCGTCAGCGGCAGGCCGGCGCGGACCAGGCTGACCTCCGTGGTGGTGCCGCCCATGTCGAGGCCGATGGCGTCCTCGCCCCGTGCCCAGAAGGCGACGGCGCGCGCCCCGGCGGCGGGGCCGGACAGAGCGAGGCCGAGGGGCTGCCCCAGCGCCTCCGCCACCGGCGCCAGCCCGCCTTCGGCGCGCAGCAGCCAGGGGGCGGGCAGGACCCCGTCGAAGCGCCCCGCCAGCAGCGGCTTCAGCGCGGCATCGGCCAGCGTGGTCAGCGTGCGTTCGAATTCGCGCAGGCCCGGATCGACGCGATGGGAGAGCGACAGCGGCAGGTCGGGCCGCGCCGCGCCGATGGCCTCTGCCACCGCCAGCTCATGGGCAGGATTGAGCGGCGCGAAGAGGAGGCTGATGGCGATGGGCGTGCCCGCCGGCAGCGTGGCGACCTGGGTCAGCAGGGCGTCGAGCTCGCTGAGCGGTTCGACCTCCGCCCCCGTCGCATCGATGCGACCGCCGACTTCCATGCGCAGCGCCGCGGGCGACAGATTGGGTGGCGTGGGCGGCGGTGGCCTTTCATCCATCGGGTCGCGCTTCGACTGCCGGCCCAGATCCGGCACATCGACGAAGCCGCGCGTCGCCACCAGCGCCACCGGCCCGGCCTGGCCACGGACCAAAGCATTGGTGGCGAGCGTGGTGGCGATGCGAAGCTGCGCGACCTGCGTGATGCCGGCTTCCGCCAGCAAATCGGCGACCGCTTCGGCCAGCGGCGCCATGGAAGCGGGGCGCTTGAGCAGTCGCGGCGCCTGGCCCGGCGCACTCGCAAAAAGATCGGAAAAATCGCCGCCGAGATCGAGGGCGACGGTCCACCCCTGCATCACTGCGACCAGCGCGTCGGCGCGAAGGCCGAAAGATCGATTTCCGGATCGCGGCCGGCGACCAGATGCGCAATCTCCCGCCCCGTGCTGGCCGCGCCGCACATGCCGACATGGCCATGGCCGAAGGCGAACCAGGCATTGTCCACGCGCGGCGCGCGGCCGATGACCGGCAGGCTGTCCGGCAGGCAGGGGCGATGGTCCATCCATTCGCTGGTCTGGCCGGTATCGAGATGCGGAAACATCTCGCGCCCCCGCGCCAGCAGCATGGCGGCGCGACGATAATCCGGCGCGGCGTGGAGACCGGCGAATTCGACGGAGCCGGCGAGGCGAAGACCCATCCGCATCGGGTTCACCATCAGGTTGTGCTCCACCGCCATGACGGTGTGGCGCAGCGCCAGGTTGTTGCTGCCGACGGTCACATGATAGCCGCGCTGCGTCTCCAGCGGGATGCGCGGGCCGAGCTGGTTTGCGAGCCTCGCCGACCAGGCGCCGCCGGCCAGCACCACGCCTTCCGTCTCCAGCGTTTCCCCACCTTCCAGTTCCAGCGCATGGACGGAGCCGCCCTTGACCCGGAAGCCGCTGACGCGCGCGCGATGCACCTGTGCGCCGTCGCGTTCGCATTGCTCGAACAGCGCGCGCGTCATCGCGGCGGGGTCGAGCGTGCTGCCATTCTCCGGCGCCAGGATACCGAAGCGGAAGCGGCCCTTCAGATCGGGCTCCAGCGCGACAAGCTCATCTTCCGCCACGTCGCGCATCTCGACGCCGAGCGAACGCCGCAGGTTCATCCCCCAGGCCCATTGCCGCGCGGCCTCGGGCCCCGAATAGACGTAGAGGCAGCCGGAACGGCGCATCAGACCGCTGGCATTGGCGCGTTGCAGCAGCGGCTCGTAGCAATCGAAGATCGGCGCCAACAAGCCGCGCAGTGCCGTGGCGATACGCACCACCTCCTCCCGCGACGAATGCTTGAGGAAGCGCGCGAGCCATGGCGCGACCACCGGCGCGTACCACCAGCGCACGGCGAGCGGCCCGAGCGGATCCAGCAGCCAGCCCGGCACCTTCTTCCACATCCCCGGCATGCCGACCGGCAGGCAGGCGGAAGGGGAGAGCGAGCCGGCATTGCCGAAGGAGGTGGCCTCCGCCGGGCCGAGCGGATCGACGAAGGTGACCTGGTGCCCATCGCGCTGCAGCCAGGCCGCGGTGGCGGTGCCGACGATGCCATTGCCGATCACCGCGATGCGCATGCTGGGTCCCTGGGGCCTGGCGGTGTTCGAAGACCGAACCGCTGTGCGAATGCTAACCCGCGTTCCGTGCGGCCTGCAACAAGGTCACAACAATTGCGGTGCAAGGTCGGCGGCCTGTGCGCGCAGCAGCGGCAGGTAGCTGTCCCGCAAGGACGTGGCCGTGCCGCGTTCGCTGTGCATGCCGATGTTCAGCGCTGCGACCACGCGCCCGTCATGCCGTCGCAGCGGCACGGCAAGCGACCGAAAACCCTGCTCGGCTTCCTGGTCCACCAATGCAAAGCCTTCGCTGCGCGCCTTGGCGATGCGCTTGCGGATGCGAAGGGGATCAAGCTCCGTCTGCGGTGTGACGGCGAAGGGCGGGTGTCGTGCCAGCAGCGTCTCGACCTCCGCCTCCGGCAGCCCGGTCAGCAGCACGCGGCCCAGCGCGGTGCAGAAGGCGGGCAGGCGGAGGCCCACCATGGTGGTGAGATTGAGCAGGCGCGCGGGCTGGCCGTAGGCGATGAAGACGATGTCGCCGCCATCCAGCACGGCGGCGGAACAGGGCGCGCCGACCTCCGCGCTCAGCCTTTCGCAGCGCGGCTGCAGAATGGCGGACAGGCCATTGGCGCCGAGATAGCCGGAAGCCAGCCGCAGCACGCGCGGCGTCAGCCGGAACAGCCGCCCGTCGCTTTCCACATGGCCGAGCGTGACCAGCGTGTGCAACGCGCGGCGCACCGTGGCGCGCGGCAGGTCCACAACGCGCGCCGTCTCGGCCAGCGTCATCTGCCGCCGCTCCGGCCCGAAGGCCTGCAGCACGGCCAGGCCACGTGCCAGGGCCTCGAGAAAGTCGGGGCCATGGCCCGCGGCTTCCCGGCGTTCCGCATCCTCGGCATTCAGGCGCGGCATTGGATTCCCATTCCCTCAATCTCCCGCTTGCCGGCGGCCCGCGGCTTTGTTTACTCTATCGCACAAGTGTTCGGTCAGTGAACACTGCTGCCGGAGCCGCCGCCGCCATGATCTCCGCCGAACACAACGAACGCCTGACCCGCGTCGGCCCCGGCACGCCGGGCGGGCGCGTGCTGCGGCAATACTGGCAGCCGATCGCCCTGGTGGACGAGCTGGAGGCGAAGCGCCCTGTGCGGGCCGTGCGCGCGCTGGGGCAGGACTTCGTGCTGTTCCGCGACGAGCAGGGCAGGCTCGGCCTGCTGGACCGCGACTGTCCGCATCGCAATGCCGATCTCGCCTTCGGGCGGCTGGAGGATGGCGGGCTGCGCTGCCCCTTCCATGGCTGGCTGTTCGACACGCAGGGCAAGTGCCTGGACACGCCGGCGGAACCGGAGGGCAGCACGCTCTGCACCCGCATCCGCCAGCGCTCCTATCCGGTGGAGCTGCGCAGCGGCATCGTCTTCGCCTTCCTGGGCGAGGGTGCGGCGCCGCCCTTTCCGGCGCTGGATTGCTTCACCGCGCCGGACACGCATGTCTTCGCCTTCAAGGGCCTGATCTCCTGCAACTGGCTTCAGGCGCTGGAAGTCGGCATCGACCCCGCCCATGCCAGCTTCCTGCATCGCTTCTTCGAGGATGGCGACGCGGCCGAGGCCTATGGCAAGCAGTTCCGCGCCACCTCGGACGGTTCCGACCTGCCGATGACCTATGTGCTGCGCGAATATGCCCGGCCACGGATCGAGGTCGAGAATACCGACTATGGTCTTCGCGTGACCGCGCTGCGCAGCATCAACGACGCGACGACCCATGTGCGCGTTACCAACCTGGTCTTCCCGCAGGCCTTCGTCATTCCGATGAGCGCGGAGATGACCATCACCCAATGGCACATGCCGGTGGATGACACGCATACCTACTGGGTCGCGATCTTCACCAGCTTCGCGAAGCCCGTGGACAAGGCGCAGATGCGCGCGCAGCGCCTGGAATCCTACAGCCTGCCGGACTATCTGCCGAAGCTCGGCCGCCACAACGACTACGGCTTCGACCCCGACGAACAGGCCACCGAGACCTATACGGGCATGGGCGAGGACATCAATGTCCACGACCAATGGGCGGTCGAATCGCAGGGCGCCATCCAGGATCGGACTCGGGAAAACCTGGCCAGCAGCGACAAGGCGATCGCCGCCAATCGCCGCCTGCTGATGCGCGCCATGGCGGCGATGGAGGAAGGCCGGCTGCCGGCGCTGATGCAGGATGCCAGCACGACGCCCGGCATCATCGGCCCCGCCACCATCGACACCATGGCACCCAGCGCCGAATGGGAAAGCCGGTGGCGGGAGGCCGTGGCGCGCCGCCGCGGCGCCGCCCCCTGGGCCCCGCCGGCACTCGCCGCCGAATGAGTTTTGTTCAGCGGCACGGGCTGCACGTCGAAGCCGATTGCGCCGAGATCCTGCGGCAGATCGAGGCCGCCGGCCTCGGCGTGCTGCGCCTGGCCTTTCCCGACCAGCACGGCATCCTGCGCGGCAAGACCATCATGGCCAGCGAGGCCAGGGGCGCGCTGGCCAATGGCGTGGCGATGACCACCACGCTGCTGCTGAAGGACTCGTCGCATCGCACCGTCTTCCCCGTCTGGGCGGCCGGTGGCGCGATGGGCGAGAAGGCGATGGAGGGCGCGGCGGATGCGCTGCTGATCCCGGACCCCGCCACCTTCCGCATCCTGCCCTGGGCGCCGCATACCGGCTGGATTCTCTGCGACGCCTATTTTCCGGATGGACGCCCGGTGCCACTCGGCACGCGCCATCTTCTGCGCCAACAGGTTTCCCGGGCCGCCGAACGCGGCTTCGACTACGTCACGGGCCTGGAGGTGGAGTTTCATCTGTTCCGCCTGACCGACCCGAAGCTGGCGCCCGGCGATGCGGGGCAGCCGGGCACGCCGCCGGACGTCGCGCTGCTGACGCAGGGCTACAACTACCTGACCGAGCTGCGCTACGACCAGCTCGACCCGATCCTCGAGATCCTGCGCCGCGAAATCCAGGCGCTGGGCCTGCCCCTGCGCTCGATGGAGGTGGAATACGGGCCGAGCCAGGTGGAGTTCACCTTCGGCCCGCAATCCGGCCTGGCCAGCGCGGACGCCATGGTGCTGTTCCGCAGCGCGGTGAAGCAGGTGGCGCGCCGGCACGGCTACCACGCCACCTTCATGTGCCGCCCGCGCATTCCGAATGTGATGTCCAGCGGCTGGCACCTGCACCAGTCGCTGGTGAAGGATGGCCGGAACGCCTTCATGGGGGAGGGCACGCTGCTGTCGGACACGGCGCGGCATTTCCTCGGCGGATTGTTGCACCATGCGCGCGCGGCCTCCGCCTTCTCCACCCCCACCATCAACGGCTTCCGCCGCTACCGGCCGATGTCGCTGGCGCCGGATCGGGCCATCTGGGGCATCGACAATCGCGGCGTGATGGTGCGCGCATTGGGAGCGCCCGGCGATGCCGCGACGCGGCTGGAGAACCGGGTGGGGGAGCCGGCGGCGAATCCCTATCTGTATCTCGCCTCGCAGCTCGCCTACGGGCTGGAAGGCATCGCCGCGCGGCGCGATCCCGGGCCGCCGGCGGATACGCCCTATGACACAGAGGCGCCTTTGTTGCCGCGCAGCCTGGCGGAGGCCATCGCGGCGCTGGAGGAGAGCACCGCGGCGCGGGCCGCCTTCGGCGAAGGCTTCATCAGCTACTTCGCACGACTGAAGCGCGCGGAGATTGCCCGTTTCGAGGCCGAGGTCTCGGAATGGGAACATCGCGAGTATTTCGAACTCTTCTGACGGGATCGGGCGGGGCAACGACTCCGCCTTCGGAAACGCCGCACGGCTCACTGGAAAGGAAGCGGATGCTCCTCGAGCTGGATGCGGTCAGCAAGGAATTCCCGACACGCGGCGGTCCGCCCGCGCGGGTGATGGACCGCGTCTCGCTCGGTGTGCGGGTGGGCGAGTTCATGGCCGTGCTCGGCCCCTCGGGTTGCGGCAAATCCACGCTGCTGCAGATGGCGGCGGGGCTGCTGCCGGTGACGTCCGGGACGGTGCGTGTCGCCGGCCGGCCGATCACCGCGCCGCCGCCGGAAGCGGTCTATGTCTTCCAGCAATACAGCCGGTCGCTGCTGCCCTGGCGCAAGGTGCGCGACAACGTCGCCTTCGCCACCGAACACCGCCTGGGCCGCAAGCGGGCGCGGGAGGCGGCGGAGGCGCCGCTGGAGCAGGTCGGCCTGGCCGGCTTCGGCGACCATTACCCCTGGCAGCTTTCGGGCGGCATGCAGCAGCGGGTTGCCATCGCCCGTGCCCTGGCCGCGGAACCCGCACTGCTGCTGATGGATGAGCCCTTCAGCGCCGTGGATGCGCTGACAAGGCTGGATCTGCACGCGCTGGTGCTGGAGATCTGCGCACGCCGCAGCCTGACCGTGCTGCTGGTCACGCATGATGTGGAGGAGGCGATCACCCTCGCCGACCGCATCGCCCTGCTGACGCCGCGCCCGACCACGGTGGCGGAGATCATCGAGGTCGGTATCGGCCGCCCACGCGACCCGGTGGCGACGCGCGAGCTGCCGCGCTTCCTGGAATTGCGCCACGCGCTGCTGGGCAGGTTGATGACGCGCCATGTTGGTTGAGCGGCTGCGCGCCATCCTGCCGGGGCTTGCAATCCTGGCGCTGCTGATCGCGGGGCTGGAGGCGGCGGTGCAGGCGGGGCTGATCCGCCGCGTGCTGATGCCGCCACCCTCCGTCATCGGCGCCACGCTGCTGGAACTGCTGGCCAGCGGCGAATTCGTGGAACCGCTGTTGGCGACGCTGAAGTTGGTCTTTGCCGGGTTCACCATCGGCTCGTTGATCGGCGTCACGCTCGGCGTTGCCATGGGCTGGTGGCCGGCTGCCTTCCGGCTGTTCGAGCCGCTGGTGGAGCTGGTGCGGCCGGTGCCGAAATCGGCGCTGGTGCCACCGCTGATGCTGTTCCTGGGCATCGGCTTCACCATGAAGGTCACCTCCGTCGCGCTGGTGGTGATCTTCCCGGTGCTGCTCAACACCCTGCAGGGCGTGCGTGGTGTGGACCGGGTGATGTTGGATGCGGCGCGCACCCATGGCTGGGGCACGGCGCATACGCTGTGGCATTTGGTGCTGCCGGCCGCGCTGCCCTTCATGCTGGCCGGCATGCGCATCAGCCTCGGCCTGGCGCTGGTGCTGGCGGTGCTGGCCGAGATGCTGGCCGGGGAGGGCGGGCTCGGCTTCCTGATCCTCGATATGCAGCGGAGTTTCCTGATCCGGCAGATGTATGCCTGGCTGGTGATCCTCGCGGTGCTCGGCCTGGTGCTGAACGGCCTTTTCGTCGCGCTCGAACGCCGGGCGCTGCATTGGCAGAATCGCAACACATGACAAGGAGGTTTCCGTGAACATCACCCGCCGCGCCACCCTGGCCATTCCCGCTGCCCTCGCGGCCCCATCGCTGCGCGCGCAATCGCTGACCAGGATGCGGGTCAGTGTGATCCCGGTGCTGGATGTGGCGCCGCTGCACGCCGCGATCCGCGAAGGATACTTCGCGGCGGAGGGAATCGAGATCGACACCTCCACCACCGCCGGCGGCGCCACCGGCCTGCCGGGCCTCGTCGCCGGGCAGTTCCGCGTGGTCTTCTCCAATGTCGTCTCCATCATGCTCGGCGCACGCGAAGGCCTGCCCTTCCGCTTCGTCTCCGGAGCAAGCAAGGGCAAGGACGCGCCGCCGGACATCCTGGCGCTGCTGGTGCGCAAGGGCAGCGGCATCACCACGGGCAAGGACCTGGAGGGCAAGCGCATGGCCTCCAACACCCGCAACAACATCGTCTGGCTGCGCGGCATGGCCTGGGTGGAGAAGACCGGGGGCGATTGGCGCCGCGTCAGCACGGTGGAAGTGCCCTTCCCGCAGATGGCCGATGCGCTGGCCGGCGGCCGTGTCGATGCCGCCATCTTCTCCGAGCCCTTCGTCGCCGCGGCGCTGGAAACGCATGGCGACCGGCTGGAGCGCATCGGCTGGCCGATCAGCGAGACGGCGCCCGGCGGCACCAATGCGCAATATGTCGCGATGGCCGAGGACCTGGCGGCGAATGCCGAGTTGTTCGACCGCTTCGGCCGCGCGCTGCACAAGGGCGTCGACTGGGTGAATGAACGCGCCGGCCAGCCGGAGCTGCTGGAGCTGATCGCCAACTTCTCCCGCGTGCCGCTTGCTCGTCTGCAGAACACGGCGCTGCCCGCCTATCCGAAGGGCGTCACGCCGGCGGAGCTGGATGAGCTGGTGGCGACGATGCAGCGCTACGGCCTGACCGGCACCTATCCGGCCAGCGCCGGGCTGATCCATCGCACCGCGCGGGTCTGATGCGCCGCATCACCTCCGGCACCTGGCTGGTGCTCGGCCTTTTCGCGCTGTGGGAAGCCTCCGCGCGGCTCGGCTGGGTGGACAGTCCGAACTGGCCACCGGTGACGGAGGTGATGGCCGCGCTGCTGCGCGACAGCGTCACGGGTGAATTGCCGCTGCGTGTCGGCGGTTCGCTCTGGCGCATGTTCTCGGGTCTGCTGGCCGGGGGGCTGGCGGGCGTGGTGGTGGGCCTGGCTTTTGCGCTGGTGCCGGTCACCGCGCGGCTGTTCGGCGTGGTGGTGGAGGCGCTGCGGCCGATTCCGGTGCCGGCGGTGATTCCGCCGCTGGTGCTGTTCCTCGGCCTCGATGACCCGATGAAGATCACCGTGGTGGCGCTGACCGTCTTCTTCCCGGTTCTGACCAATACGATGCAGGGCGTCCGCGCGGTGGAGGCGGAGGCCATCGCCATGGGCCGCACCTTCGGCATCGGCCCCTGGCGCCGTGCCGCCTTTATCGTGCTGCCCGCCTGCCTGCCCTATATCCTGGCGGGGCTGCGCGTGGCGCTGGGCCTCGCATTGGTGGTGACGGTGGTGGCGGAGATGATCGCGGGCGAGCAGGGCGTGGGCAACTACCTCGTCGTCATGCAATTCGCCGGCCGCGCCCCGGAAATGTATGCGACGGTGCTGCTGCTGGCGGCACTCGGCTATGCGCTGAACCGTGCGTTTGTGAGCCTGGAAAAGCGCGCGATCCACTGGTGGTTCGCGATGGGGCGCTAGATCCGCGCAATGACAGCGACGGGACCACCGCCATCCGGCCCCTGATGCTCGGCGCCGCCCGAGACGAAGATGTCGGTGCGGCCCACGGCAGCGGCGATGACGCCGCCGACCAGGGCGCGGGCGTGGCGCGTGGCGTTGATGTCGCTGTCATCCCACATGATGTGACGCCGGCCGCGGATCGTGCCGGTGGAGGAGGGTTCCGCCTTCGCCAGCACCGCCACCAGCCGCGCGGAATCCTTCGCGCCGATCTGCCCGCCGGCGGGATCCAGCCCGGCCCCACGCAGGGCCTCGTGCACCGAAGGCAAGGCGATGGCATCCGGCATCACCGCGTGCGCGATGCGCAGATCGCCGCCCCAGGCGGAGGAGTTGCCCATCACCACTACCTCATTGCGCAACAACTCGACGCCGGCCGAACAGCTCGCACGCGCCGAGAACAGCGACCAGTCGGCGCCGATCACGGCATCCGACAGCGCAGATTCCGTCACCTCGCCCAACGCCAATGCGACGCCGAGGGCGGAGGCGCCGCGGGACAGACCCATGGAGTGGTAGGTATCCTCCGTCGCCACGGTCGCGCCGCGGGCACGGGCGGCGGTGATCCGCTCGCTGGTGAGCAGCGGGCATTTGACCTGGACGTAGTGCACATCAGCAACATTGCTGATACCGGCCTCCGCCATGGCCTTCCGTACCGCCTGTGCCGTGGCCTTCAGCTGCGCCATGCGGCCCAGCTCCTCCGCCTGGAAATCGGCGGTGAAGGCGGTGCCGAGGGCCAGAGCGCCGCCTGGGGCCGGTGCTGCCGCCTCGTCCACGGCAAAGACCAGGAAATGGGGCGAAAGCCCGCCTTCGGTGCCACCCGACATCACCATGGCGATGCGCTCCGCCACCTGAGCCGCGCTGAGGCCGAGGCGTGGCGCCAGCATGTGGCACAGCGCCTCCACCGCATAGGCGCGGGTGAAGTCGTTGACGCAGCCATTGCCCTCGGTCTTGCCGAGAATGGCGACGATCCTTGCCGCATCCACCGCGCCGCTGTCGATCAGCGCCGCGACGGCGGCCGCATCGCCGGGATGGCGGGCGGCGACGAGATGAACGGCGGCGCGGCGCGGCATCTCAGTTCCCGGCGGGGCGCATCGACATGGCGTAGGTTTCCTCGTCGTTGCGTGCGACGACTTCGACGTTGCGGCGCGACGCCCAGATGTTCACCTGGTGGTGCAGCGGGATGATGGCATGGTCACGCATGGCGATGCGGGTCGCCTGACGATACAGCTCCTCCCGCTGCGTCGTGTCGATCGTGGTCAGCGCCTGTTCGAGGATGCGGTCGAACTCGGCGCTGGAATACATGGAGCGGTTGGAGATGCCGCGCCCGCGTTCCCGGTTCTGCGTCGCGATCAGCGCGGCCATGGGGCTGTCCGGCTCACCGGTGCCGGTGCCCCAGCCGGACAGGCCAATGGGGAATTCGTTGCGGGCGGAACGGCTGAAATAGACGTTGGAGGGCATGGCCTGCACATCCGCCCGCACGCCGATGCGCGCCCACATCTGGGCCACCGCCTGGATGATCTGTTCGTCGTTCACATAGCGGTTGTTGGGACCCGCCAGCATCACGCGAAAGCCGTTGGGGAAGCCGGCCTCGCGCAGCAGTTGCTGCGCACGGGCCGGGTTGAAGGTGGCGGGCTTCAGCGTCGGATCATGCCCCATGACGCCTTCCGCCAGGAACTGCCCGGAGGCCGAGGCATGGCCTCCCATCACGCGGCTGACGATGGCGTCGCGGTTGATCGCGATGGAGAGCGCTTCCCGCACCCGGTTGTCGCGCAGCGGGCTGCGGTCGAGCTTCTCTCCATTCGGGCCGGAGACACCGGGCGTGTCGTCGCGCTGATGGTCGAGATAGAGGTAGATGTTGCGCAGCGCCGCGCGGCTGGCGATGCGGATGTTCTGGTCGCTCTTCAGCATGTCCACATCGCGGGTGGACACGGCATCGATCGCCTGCACGTCGCCCGCGCGCAGCGCGGCGATGCGGGAGGCATCATTGGCGATGATGCGGTAGTTCACCCGCGCCCAGGGTTGCGCCGGACCCCACCAGTTGGGGTTGCGCTCCATCACCGCCTCGCTGCCCGGGGTGTAGGTGACCAGGCGATAGGGACCGGTGCCCAGCGCGGCGCGACCGTTGTTGAAATCGCCGGTGTCGATCTCGGTGCCGAATTGCCGGCTGATGATGGAAATGCCGCTCATCAGGTTCGGCAGCAGCGGGTTTGGCGCGGGGGTGTGCATGCGGATCGTATGCGCATCCACCACCTCCAGCCGCTCCACCTGGCGGGTATAGATCGTGAAGCTGCCGGGGCTGTTCCGCACATTCGGCACGCGGGCGAAGGTGGAGACGATGTCCTCCGCCGTGAAGGGCGAGCCGTCATGGAAGGTGACGCCCTGGCGCAGCTTGAATTCCCAGACCGTCGGGCTGATCGAGGTCCAGGATTCCGCCAGGCCGGGTCGCAGGCGGAAATCCTCATCCGTGCCCACCAGCCGGTCGAAGATGTGCTTGTTCAGCGCATTGTTCGGGGTCAGGGTATGGTAGTGCGGGTCCATCGAGGTGAAGGCGCCGCCGACACCGATGGTCAGGGTCTGCGCCATCACGGCGCCGGACACCATGCTCGTGGCGCTCAGCGCCAGGACGGTTGCGGCCAGCAGGGTCTTGCGCATGGGTGTCTCCCCGGACATTCTCAGGCCGGCTATCGTATTGTCCGCACAAAGCGACCGCAACCGCCTTGTCATGTATCCGGGAGAAGTATCGCCGATGGATTTGCTCGTCACCGATGCAGTCATCGTCACCCAGGATGCAGAGCGCACGATTCTTGATCGGGCAGCGATCGCGATCCGCGGTGACCGGATTGCCGATATCGGGCCAACCGCCCAGTTGGAAGCCGCGCATCCCGACCTTCCCCGCATGGCCGGCCGCGGCAAGGCGGTGCTGCCGGGCTTCGTCAATGCGCATACGCATACGATCCTCACCGTGCTGCGCGCCACGGTGGAGGATTGGTCCGGCAACGCCGTATACGGCTACATGTCGCCGGTTTCGTACACGATGACGCCGCATGAGCGCGCGGTGATGGGCATGCTCGGCATTGTCGAGGGCATACGTTCCGGCACCACCACCTTCGTCGATCCGTTCCGTCATGTGCCGGACTATGCCGATGCGATGGCAGCGCTGCGTGTGCGCCTGGTGCTCAGTGAGAACTGCGCCGATGTGAACACGCTGAAGATCCGCCACGGCGACTGGTCGCAGGACCCGGCCTTCGGCGAGGGTTTTCTCGAACGCACGCGCGCTGGCATCGAACGCTTCCACAACACGCATGATGGCCGCCTGCAGATCCAGATCGCGGCGCATGCGACGGACAATTGCACACCGGAATACCTGGAGAAGCTGACGGAGCTCGCCCGCCAGCACGATATGCCGCGCACCATCCACCTGGCGCAGTCGGTGGAGGAAATCCGCGTGATCCGGGAGAAGTACGACTGCACCCCGGCGGAATACCTAGCGCGCCACGGCTGGGCGGAGCCGGATGTGGTCGGCGCGCACTGGACCTATCTGACGGAGCGCGACATCGCATTGCTCGGCGAGCGCGGCATGCAGATGGTGCATTGCCCGGCCAATGGTTCGCGTCGCGGCCCGCATCCGGTGCTGGCGAAATCGATTCGCCGTGCCGGCATCAATATCTGCTTCGGCACCGACAACATGACGGAGGACATGTTCCACGCCATGAAGATCGGTCTGATCGTGCATCGCGGCGCGGAGAACCAGCAGGGCACCGACCCGCAGCCCGAGGACATCTTCGACAGTTGCAACCGCAACGGTGCCTGCAGCATCGGGCGGCAGGACGATATCGGCAGTCTGGAGATCGGCAAGAAGGCCGACCTCACCTTCCTCAACCTGAACACGCCGGCGCTTCGGCCGGTGACGAACCTGATCGGCAATATCGTGCATTACGGGCATCCGGGCACGGTGGAATCCGTGATGGTGGATGGCGAATTCGTACTGCGGGACGGCAAGGTCCTGGTGACGGATGAGCAGGCGCTTCTCGAGGAAGCGCAGGCCGTGACGAAGGCAGTCTGGGCGCGGATGCTGGCGAACAACCCGGACCTTCCGCCGCCGCGCAAGCTCAACTGGCTGGATGTGTGAGGCCGCGACCATGAAGAAGATGCACCTCGTCGCCTATATGAAGACCGGGCCGAGTGCCAGCTATCCCGGAAGCTGGCGCCACCCCACGGCGACGCTGCACGACCTGTTCGAACCCTCCCGCTACGAGCACATCGCCCGCGTTCTGGAAGCCGCCTGTTTCGACGCCTGCTTCTTCGCCGATGGCCTCGGCCTGCCGGACAATTACAAAAATCACTTCGCGGAATATGCGGGGCGCGGCGGGCAGACCAGCATGCTGGACCCGATGGTGGTGCTGCCGCTGATGGCGCGGGTGACGAAGCATCTCGGCCTGGGCGCCACGCTCTCGACCACTTTTCACAATCCCTACAACCTGGCGCGCGCATTGGGTTCGCTCGATCTGCTCAGCAAGGGGCGCGTCGCCTGGAATGTCGTGACCACGGCGCGGGAATTCGAGGCGCAGAATTGCGGCCCCGAATCGCTGCCGCCGAAGGAAACACGCTACGACCGCGCGGATGAGATTCTCGAAGCCTGCTTCGCGCTCTGGGATGGCTGGGACGAGGATGCGCTGGTTCTCGACAAGGCCAGCGGCGTTTTCGCCGATGCGACGAAGATCCGCTACGCGAATTATGCCGGCCAGCACGTTTCCTCCCGCGGTCCTCTCTCCATTCCGCGCAGCCCGCAGGGGCGGCCCGTCATCATGCAGGCAGGGTCTTCCGAACGCGGGCGAACCTTCGCCGCACGCTGGGCGGAGATGATCTTCTGCTCCCCGGCGACCAAGGCGGCCGCCATCGCCTATCGCAGCGACATCCGTGGCCGGATGGAGGCCGTCGGCCGCAACCCGGATGAATGCGCCGTGCTGCCGACCCTGCAGCTGGTGATCGGGGAGACGGAATCGATCGCGAAGGAGAAAGCGGAGCTCTACGCCTCCCTCGCCGATCCGGAGCTGGTGCTCGCCGCCAGTTCCTGGGCCGTGGCCGCCGATCTCAGCCTGCTGGAGACGCCGGAGGCGATCGAGGGCCAGGGCGGCAACCAGGGTGTGCAGGGCCATCGCGACCGCATGATGCAGGTGGCCAAGGCCAAGGGCATCAGCTTCGCCGAGGCGGTGCGCCGCCCACGCGACCTGACGGCCGGCACGCCCACGATGATCGCCGATATCATCGAGGACTGGTTCAAGTCAGGCGCCTGCGACGGCTTCATCCTGCCACCCACAACCTGGCCCACCAGCTTCGAGGAATTCGGCACCATGGTGGTGCCGGAGCTGCAGCGCCGTGGCCTGTTCCGCACCGCCTATGCCGGGTCTACATTGCGGGAGAATCTGCATAATCCTGGGTGAGGAACCGCAATGAACTATCGCAATCTGGGCCGCAGCGGCCTGCGTGTCTCGCCGCTGTGCCTCGGCGCCATGATGTTCGGCGGCGCGACGGATGAGCCGACCAGCCGCCGCATCATCGACACGGCGCGCGGCCAGGGCATCAACTTCATCGACACGGCGGATGCCTATAATGGCGGCGCGTCGGAGGAGGTGGTGGGCCGTGCCATCGGGGCCGATCGCGCCTGGTGGGTGCTGGCGACGAAGCTTGCCAATCCGGTGATGCCGGGGCCGAATGGCGGCGGGCTGTCGCGGCTGCATATCATGCTCGCCGTCGAGGCCAGCCTGAGGCGCCTGGGCACGGATTGCATCGATATCCTCTACTGGCACAAGGAGGATCACGCGACGCCGCTGGCGGAGGCCGTGCATGCCATGGCGGACCTGGTGCGGGCGGGGAAGATCCGCCATTTCGGCATCTCCAACCACCGCGCCTGGCGCGTGGCGGAAATCTGTCGGCTGTGTGACCTGGCGGGCATCGACCGGCCGGTGGTCAGCCAGCCGCTGTACAATGCGCTGAACCGGATGGTGGAGGTGGAGCATCTGCCGGCCTGCGCCCATCTCGGCCTCGGCGTGTTTCCCTATTCGCCGCTGGCGCGCGGCGTGCTGACCGGCAAGTACAAGCCGGATGCGGCGCCGCCGGAGGGCACGCGGGCGGCACGCCAGGACAAGCGCATGATGGAGACGGAGTGGCGCCCCGAAAGCCTGCGCATCGCGGCGGAGATGGCGGCGCGCGCGGCGGAGCGCGGTATCTCGCCCGGGCAGTTCGCGCTGGCCTGGCTGCTGAACAATCGCCTCGTCACCGGCGCCATCGTCGGCCCACGCACCGAGGCGCATTGGGCGGATTACATCGGCGCGCTCGACTACAGCTTCACGGCGGAGGATGAGGCGCTGGTCGATGGGCTGGTCGCCGCCGGCCATCCCTCCACGCCCGGCTACAATGATCCGGCCTACCCGCTGGAAGGCCGCAGTCCGCGCTAACGGCTACCGCAGCCGCCAGCCTTGCGTCAGTCGGTTCACCGCGCCGGTCGTCACGATCTGCGCCAGCTTCACCGAGGCGGTGATGCCCAAAATGGTCACCGCCATCGCGGCCGCGGCGCTGGACTGCCCGGCCTCGTCCATATGCACCACGGCGACCGAGGCCGGCTTGGTGTCCGGACCATAGAGGAAGATCACGGCGGAAACCGTGGTCATGATATTGACGAAGGCATAGACGGCGATGTCGAGGATCGCCGGCAGGCAGATCGGCACCGTCACCCGCCCGAAGGTCACCACCGCCGGCACCTTCAGCGAGGCGCCGACCGCTTCGAATTCCGGATCGAGCTGGCGGATCGCGGTGACCGCCGTCAGGTGCATCACGGTGTAGAAATGCACCACGCCGTTCAGCACCAGGATGGCCAGCGTGCCGTACAGAAAGCCGAGCGGATTGGCCGGGTGGTTGAAAAACAGGATGAAGGCCAGGCCGAGCACCAGCCCGGGAACGGCCAGCGGCACGCCGGCGATGAAGCGCACGGCGCTGGCCAAGGCGCCGCCCGGCGCGCCGCGTTCCAGCAGCCAGGCCGTGGAGAAGACCAGCGCCGTTCCAACGATGGCCGCCGTGGCGGCGATGCGCACCGAATTCCACAGCGCCGCCCAGCCGGACGTGTCGAAGCGGTCGAAATCGTAGTTCTGGAGCGTTAGGCTGAGATTGTAGGGCCAGAAGGTCACCAGCGACCCCCACACCGCCACGGCCACGATACCCAGCAGCGCCACCGCGATCAGCAGGCACAGCCCCAGCAGCGGCAGGTCTCGCGCCCGGCGTGGCTGCGGCACATAGGGCACGGCGCGGCCCGACAACATGCCGCTGCGCTGCCGGTTGGCCCAGCGATCCGCGGCGAAGGCGAGCAAAGCTGGCAGCAGCAGCACCAGCCCCACCACGGCGCCCATGTTGAAGTTCTGCAGCCCGACGACCTGCTTGTAGACATCCGTCGCCAGCACGGGGAATTGCCCGCCGATCACCTTCGGAATGCCGAAATCCGTGACCACCAGCGTGAAGACGACGACGCTGGCCGAGACCAGCCCATAGCGCGCCATGGGCAAGGTCACCGTGCCGAAGATGCGAAGGTGGCCGGCGCGCAGCACCGTCGCCGCCTCGTACAGCCGTGCATCGGCGGTGGAGAGCGCCACCGCCAGGATCAGCGCGGCATGTGGGAAGCAGTAGAAGACCTGCGCCACAATGATGCCGATGGGGCCGTAGATGCTGTGGCCGAACAGCAGTTCGCGCAGCATGCCCTGGTTGCCGAACAGGTAGATCAACGCCAGCGCCGGCAGCAGCGAGGGGGCCAGCACCGGCAGTAGCATCACCGCGCGAAAAAAGCCTTTGGCCGGGAGGCAGGAGCGGGTCAGCGCATAGGCGAAGCCGAAGGCCAGCGGCACCACCAGCAGCGTGGTCAGGGCGGCGGTCCAGACGCTGTTCCACGCCGCCAGGCGCAGGCTTGGCGTGGTGGCGTATTCGGCAAAGTTCTGCAGGCCGATGAAGCTGCCCTGCGGGTCCTGGAAGGCCCGCAGCAGAAGCGTGCCGAGCGGCAGCACCAGCCCGGCCAGCAGCACCGCGAAGGCCAGCAGCAGCCCGCCGCGCAGCAGCCGGGCCTCCAGCGGCACGGCGGTGCCGGACGGCAGCGCCGCGTCAGACATTCCGTGGAAAGACCATCAGCCGCTCCGCCGGCAGGGCCGCCAGCAGCACCTCGCCGATGGCCGGTGCGACGGCGGGGTTCACATCCGCCTCCAGCTGCAGGCGGCCGACCTGCAAGGTGACGCGGCAGATCGGCCCCAGAAATTCCTGGTGCATCACGCGAGCGGCGAAGTTGCCCTCCAGCGCGGTGGCGCTGGGGCCGATGGCCACATCCTCCGGCCGGATGAAGGCCTGCACAGGCGCGCCATACAGCATGCGCCGCGCCCCCAGGCAGGGCAGCGTCAGCCCATCCGCCAGCAGCGTGCCCGGCGGCGCATCCACCACCGCATCGAAGCGGCTGGCATGGCCGACGAAACCGGCGACGAAGGCGCTCGCCGGCTGGCGGTAGATCGTCTCCGGCGTGCCGATCTGCTCGATATGGCCGCGGGACATGACGACGATGCGGTCGGAGACGCCCATCGCCTCCTCCTGGTCATGCGTCACCATCACGGTGGTCACGCCGAGTCGGCGTTGCAGCGCCCGCAGTTCCTGGCGCAGATGCAGCCGCACCTGGGCGTCGAGTGCCGAAAGCGGCTCATCCAGCAGCAGCAGGCCGGGTTCCGCTGCGAGAGCGCGCGCGAGGGCCACGCGCTGCTGCTGGCCGCCCGACAATTGCGCCGGATACTTTTGCGAGTGTTCCGAAAGGCCGACCAGGCTGAGCAGTTCCGCCACGCGGTGGGTGCGACGGGCTGCTGGCCACGCGCGGCCGCGCAGGCCGTAGCCGACATTCTCGTTCACGCTGAGATTCGGGAACAGCGCGTAGGATTGGAAGACGATGCCGAAATCGCGCGCGGCCGGCGGCAGGAAGGTGATGTCGCGCCCATCCTGCAGGATGCGGCCGCTGGTCGCAGGGTCCAGCCCCGCAATGGCGCGCAGCAGCGTGGTCTTGCCGCAGCCGGAGGGACCGAGGAAGCACACGAATTCCCCCGCCGCCACCGTCAGGCTCGCGCGTTCCAATGCGATCGTGGTGCCGAAATGCTTCGACACCTGGTCCACCACCAGATAGGGCGGCGCCGCGTTCGCGGCACCGGTGTTCGTCGCCGGTGCCGCGGCCAGCTGTGCGCTCATATCAGTTGCGCGGCGCCGACTTGCTGTCGAAGCGGCTGGCCCATTCGCGCAGGATCGCGTCGCGGCGCAGCGCCACATCGCGGAAATTCTGCTCGACCAGGCGCTGCTCGAATTCCGCCGGGTAGTTCTGCACCGAGGGCTGCACGCCGGGCAGGGCGACCAGCGCGTAGTAGCGCCCATAGAGCTCCATCGCCGGCTGGCTGACGGCGAAATCGGCCAGGCGCTTCGCCGCTTCCAGGTTGCGGCTGCCACGCATGATGGCCGTGGCTTCCAGGTCGAAGCCGACGCCGTCGGTCGGCACGATGATCTCGATCGGCGCGCCCTGGTTGCGCAGGGTCACGGCGCGCATGTCGAAGGAGATGCCCAGGCCGTATTCGCCGCGCGCGGCGTTGTTGCAGGGGGCGCTGCCGCTATGCGTGTAGACCTGGATGTTCTGGTGGAGGCCGGTCATGTAGGTCCAGGCCGCGTCATTGCCCTGCGCGCCGAGCCAGCCGGCGACGCTGAGGAAGCCGGTGCCGGAGGAAGCCGGGTTCGGCATGACGACCTGGCCGCGATAGACCGGGTTCAGCAGGTCGGCCCAGCTGCTCGGCCGCGGCAGGTTGCGCTGCTGCGCCACCACCGTGTTGAAGCAGATGGCCGAGACGAAGGCATCCATGCCGGTCCAGGTCATCGGGCTGCGGTCGGAACGGAAATTCGGGCGCAGCGCCTCCGCGCCCTGCGGCGTATAGGGCTCCAGCATGTTCTGCGCTTCCATCTGGAGCAGCGAGAACACCGAAAGGCCCCAGACCATGTCGGCGCGCGGATTCTCGCGCTCCGCGATCAGGCGGGCGGTCATGATGCCGGTGGAATCGCGCACCCAGGCAATCTCGATGGAGGGCACCGCGGCCTCCGCGGCGCGCTTGAACGGCGCCAGCTGCTCATTCTCCAGCGCCGTATAGACGGTCAGGCGCGTGCGCTGCTGCGCCTCGGCCTGGGGCGGCAGCAGGGTGCAGGCCAGCGCGACGGCGGTGGCGGTCAGGGTGCGGCGGTACATGATGGCGGCTCCGGGCGTTCCGCGCCGCTTGATGGCGCAGCCGGAACGGGCCGTCACATGAAGGTTTCGTGGCGCCCGGCGCTACAGCTTCGCCAGCTCCGCCTCCAGCCAGGGCCGGGCGGTGAGGGTGCGGCGCAGATAGTGGTTCCAGCGCAGCGCCAGCACCTTGTCGGAGAGCAGGAAGCGCTTGGCCTCCGCCGCCGTCGCGTCATCCACCTGTTGCAGCGGGCGGCCGCAGGCGGCGGCCATGGCGCCGAGCTGGATGCGGCAGGCCTCGTCCAGCATGATGGCGCAATGAACGGCCTCCCGGATGTTGCGGCTGACCAGCAGCGCGCCGTGATTGGCCAGCAGCAAAGCGCGGCGCGGGCCGAGCGCCTGGGCCATTTCCACGCCGGTCTCCTCGGTGTCGACGATGCCGCCATATTCGGCGTGCAGCGTGCAGTCGCCCTGGAACATCAGCGCGCTCTGGAACAGTGGCAGCAGGTTCTGGCCGGTGGCGGTCAGCATCACCGCATGCGGGCTGTGCGTGTGGATGACGCAGTTCACATCCGGCCGTGCGGCATAGAGGCCGGTATGGATGACCAGCGACGGGCTGATGCGGCCGGGGCCGGACAGCACGCGCAGCGCCATGTCGGCATTGTGGAGGTCGGCGGCGCGCACCTCCTCGAACCCCTGGCCATAGCCATGGCACCAGAAGCTGTCGCCGCCGGGCGCGCGTGCCGTCAGATGGCCGGCGATGCCGGCATTCTGGCCGTGCACGTCGAGGATGTGATAGGCGGCGAGCAGTTCGCGCTTCAGCTCATCCATGCTGCAACTCCGGAATGCGGTTGGCGCCTTCGGCGATGCGCAGGCAGGCGGCCTGATGCGTGATGTCGCCATGGACCGGGCGCAGCGCCGGCGCCGTCTCCCGGCACGGCGGCACGGCCACCGGACAGCGGCTGGCAAAATGGCAGCCGGGGGGCAGGTTGATGGGGGAGGGCACCTCCCCCTCCAGCACATGCCGGCGCAACACGGCCGTGGGGTCCGCCGGCAGATGCGCCGACATCAGCGCCTGCGAATAGGGATGGGCGGGTGCCGCAAAGACCTGGGCGGCAGGCGCGTATTCCACCACGCCGCCGAGATACAGCACCATGATGCGGTCGGAGATCAGCTTCACCGTGCCGAGGTCGTGGCTGATGAACATCATCGCCGCCCCGGTTTCCGCCTTCAGCTCCGCCAGCAGTTCCAGGATGCCGGCACGCACTGAAAGGTCCAGCGAGCTGGTCGGCTCATCCAGCACGATCAGCTTCGGATTGGTCGCGATGGCCCGGGCGATGCAGACGCGCTGCAATTGCCCGCCCGAGAGTTCGGAGGGGTAGCGGCTCAGCAATTCGGTGGTCAGCCGCACGCGGCGCGCCAGATGTTCCGCCCGGTCCTGGCGCTCGCCGCGCGGCAGCTTTGTGTGCAGCAGCAGCGGCTCGGCGATCAGATCGCCGATGCGGATGCGGGGGTTCAGCGCGCTCCAGGGGTCCTGGAACACCATCTGCATCTCGGACCGCAGCGGGCGGCAGGCGGATTCGGGCAGGCGGGTGATGTCCCGCCCCTGGAAGCGCAGGCGGCCGCCATCGGGCTTCAGCAGGCGGATGACGGCGCGGCCGATGGTGGACTTGCCGGAACCGCTTTCGCCCACCACGCCCAGCGTCTCGCCGGCATTGATGGTGAAGGACACGCCGTTGACGGCATGAACGGTGCGGCCGCCCTGCGCCGGGAAGCGCTTTTCCAGCCCCTCGACCTCAAGCACCGGCGTCATGCCGCCACCCGGTGGCAGCGCGCGATGTGGCCCGCGCCCAGCGCCACATCCGGCGGCGGCGTGGCGCAATCGGCACCCGCCTGCGGGCAGCGGTCGCGATAGGCGCAGCCCTCCGGCAGGCGGAACAGATTGGGGGGCGGCCCACCGACCGTGCGCGCACCGCCGAGCTTCAGGCGTTCCGGCGTCGCGCCGATCAGGTTCGCGGTATAGGGGTGGGCGGGATGGGCAAAAACCTGCCGCACCGGCCCGCTTTCCACGATGGTGCCGGCATACATCACCGCCATCTCGTCGCAGTAATGCGCCACCACGCCCAGGTCATGGGTGATGATGATGGCGCCGATGCCGGTGCGCCGCACGAGGTCCCGCAGCAGGTCCAGGATCTGTGCCTGCACCGTCACATCGAGGCCCGTCGTCGGCTCATCCGCGATCAGCAGGCGGGGCTCGTTCATCAAGGCGAGGGCGATCAGCACGCGCTGCGCCATGCCGCCCGAGAGTTCATGCGGCCAGGCCTGCATGCGCCGCGACGGGTCCGGAATGCCGAGCGAGGCCAGCATCTGCACCGCCCTTTCCCGCGCCTGCCGCTCACTGGCCTTGCGATGCGCACGATGGATGCGGATGAGCTGGTCGCCGATGCGGCTGAGCGGGTCCAGCGAGGATTTCGGGCTTTGCACCACCAGCGCCATGTCCCGGCCGCGCAGGGCGTTGATCTCGCCCTCCGGCATGGCCAGAAGGTCGCGCCCCTCGAACAGCGCGCGGCCGCCGACGACGCGGGCGGGGGGGCGCAGCAGGCCCATGACGGAGGTGGCGGTCAGTGATTTCCCGGCGCCGGTTTCCCCCACCAGCCCCAGGACGCGCCCGGCATCGAGCGAGAAGGACACGCCGTTCAGCGCGCGCGCCGTGCGGATCTGGTTGTCCAGGTCGCGCGAGATGAAGTGGGTGTGCAGATCTTCGACGGATAGAAGCGTCATATTGATGCCCTCAGTCGTGCCGCAGGCACGCCAAAGGCGTGACGGGCGCCCCCTCCGGGGGCTTGGCTACGCGCCATAAGGCGCGGCGGCCATTCGGCCGCTCGGCCGGCGAAGTGCGCCGGCCGCAGGTCATCCAGACCAGGCATGAGGTTCACCGTGTGGCCGCCTTCCGGCGCGGGTCGAGCATGTCCTGCATCCCGTCGCCCAGCATGTTCAGCCCCAGCACCATGAGAATCAGCGCAATGCCCGGGAAAATGCCGACCCACCATTGGCCGGTGACGAGGTATTCCGCGCCCTGGCGGATCATCGCGCCCCATTCCGGCGTCGGCGGCTGGATGCCGACGCCGAGGAAGGCGAGCGTCGCGGAAATCCGCACCGCCCAGGCCGCGCGCACCGCCGTCTGCGCCATGGCGCCCTGGATGGCGTTGGGCAGGATATGCACGAACAGGATGCGCCAGGTGGGATTGCCGGCGGAGACGGCCGATTCCACGAAGGTGGAACCTCGCAGCGCGATCACCTCCGCCCGCACGACCCGGGCAAAGACCGGGCTGTCGAGGAAGCCGATCACCAGCACCACGTTCAGCAGCGAAGGCCCGGCGGCGGCGACCACGGCGAGTGCCAGGATGATCGAAGGAAAAACCCGCAGCGCGTCGAAGCCGCGCATCATGATCTCATCCGGCCAGCCACCCCGATAGCCGGTGTACAAACCGAGCGGCACACCCACCACCAGCCCGACCAGCACGGCGGGGATGGCAATACCAAAAGCCCAGCCCGCGCCGGCGATGACGCGGGAGAGCACATCCATCCCATTGCCATCGGTGCCGAAGGGATGCGCCCCGCCCGGCGCCGCGAGCACATTGCGCGCATCCGCCTGCACCGGATCGAAGGGCGTGATCCAGGGCGCCAGCAGGGCCATCAGCGCGAAGCCGAGCAGGATCGCCGCGCCGATGGCGAGAGTCGGGCTGCGACGCGTGATGCCGGCAAGGCGAAGCGCCCAGCGCGGGGCCGGGGCGGTGGTCGCGCTCATGGCGTGGCCCCCGCGCGCGGCTCGGTCAGCATCACGAAGACATCGACGGCGAGGAAGACCAGCACGGAGAACAAGGCCAGCACCAGCACATAGCCCTGCACCACCGCGAAGTCCCCGGCGATGATGGCCGACAGCCCATATTGCCCGAGACCGCCCCAGGCGAAGACGTATTCGATGAGGGAGGTGGTGCCGACCAGCCCGGTGATCTCCGTGCCGATGAAGGTCACCACCGGTGTCATGCTGTTACGCAGCGCCATGGCGCGGATCTGCCGATGCGGCAGCCCCTGCGCGCGGGCATAGCGGATGTAGTCGGAGGCCAGCACCTCCAGCGCGATCGCCCGCGTCTGCTTGATGATCGGCGCGGCGGAGATGATCGCCACGCAGAGCACCGGCAGCACCAGCTGGCTGAAGGCTGACCCCGCCGCCTCCCAATCCGCGGCCAGCAGCCCGTCGATCAGGTAGCTGCCGGTGATGCGGTCGGGCGGCGTCAGGAACAGGTCGATGCGCCCCATGCCCGGTGGCGCCCAGCCGAGCAGGTAGAAGAACACGAACAGCATGATGAGGCCGAGCCAGTAGGTCGGCACAGAAAAACCCAGCAGCGACAGGAAGCGCGTCGTCTGGTCGAAGCTGCCATCGGGGCGGAAGGCGGCGCGCAGCCCGGCGGGAATGCCGATGCCGGCGCCGATCAGCACGCCCCAGAACATCAGCTCGATGGTCGCCGGCGCGCGGTCCAGGATTTCGGCCAGCACCGGGCGGTTGCTCAGCCAGCTCTGGCCGAGATCGCCCTGCAGTACCTTCCCGAAATAGACGCCGAACTGCACCCAGATCGGCTGGTCGAGTGCCAGCGAGGCGCGAACCAGCGCGATCTCCTCCGTCGTCGCGGTGGGGCCTGCGAGCAGGCCCACGGGATCGCCGCCGCTGATCCGCACCAGCAGGAAGGTGAACAGCAGGATCACCGCCAACAACGGCACGACGAGGATGATTCGCCGTGCGAGAAGCCCGGCCATCAACCCACCTTCAGATCGTACCAGCGCTCATGATCGTCCGGATGCGGGCACCAGCCGGAGATATTGGGTGCCATCGCCTCCCACACGCTGGGATAGACGGTGGCGATCCAGGGCGCCTCCTCCATCCACAGTGCCTGGGCCTGCCGCATCAGCTCGTTGCGCCGCGGCACGTCCAGGCTGGTGCGCGCCTCGTCGATCAGCGCATCCATGCGCGGATCGGCGAAGCGGGCGCGGTTGGAGACGCCCTGGGAATGCGCCAGGAGATAGGTGGTGTAGACCGGGTCCAGCACGATCGGCCCGTCCTCGAAGGAGAAGATGGGCATGTCCTGCCGCGCCGGGGCGCCGCGCGCGCGCATGTCGCTGTCGCTGATCCGCACCGCCCGCGCCTTCACCCCGATGGCCTGCAGCTGGGAGGCGATCTGGATGGTCATCGGCTCCTCCCAGTTGAAGATCTGGCTGTAGAAGATCTCGATGTTCTGGTTGAAGTCGAAATTCGCCTGGGCCAGCAGGGCCTTCGCCCGTTCCGGATTGTGGTCGTAGTTGAAGGCGCTGGGGTCGTAGCCGGCGACGATCGGCGGGATGATGGAGCGCGCCTGTTCGGCCAGGCCGAAATACACGCCCTGGATCAGCGCCTGCTTGTCCACCGCATAGTTGAAGGCCTGCCGCACCAGCTTGTTGTCGAAGGGCGCGAAACGCAGGTTCATGCGGATGGAGGAGATGGTGCGGCCGAAGCTGTCCTGGGTCTTCACCCGCCGGTCGGCCCGCAGTTCCGCCACCTGCTGCAGCAGCGGGCGGTGGATCCAATGCACCTGGCCGCTGCGCAGCAGGGTGATGCGCGAGGCGGCGGAGGGCACGGCGCGGAAGATCACCCGGTTGAAATGCGGCTCCTCCCGGAAGTAGTTCGGATTGGCCACGAAGACCGCCTGCTCGCCGGAACGCAGGCTTTCCAGGTGATAGGCGCCGAAGCCGGCAGTATGGGTCTCCATCCACTTCAGGCCCCAGGGGTCCTCGGCGGTGACGTGCTTCTTCACCTCCGTGCTGTCGTAGATGCCCGGCACATACAGCGTCAGGGCCGAAAGCAGGATCATGCTGGGGGCGGAGAGGGTGAACTCCACCTCGTATCGGGATGTCGCCTTCACCGCCGTGACATTGGCGACGCTGGCGATGAAATTGCCGGTGCGCCGCTGGGCGAAGGACTTGGCCCAGCTCCATTCCACATCCGCCGCCGTCAACTCGTTGCCATAGGCGCTTTTCACGCCCTGGCGCAGCTTGAACACCCAGCTCTTGCCGTCCGCGGAACTGGTCCAGCTTTCGGCCAGATGGCCCTCGATGACATCGGGGTTGAGGTAGGGCCGGCCGTTGCGGGTGGTGCGGCCGTAGCGGGTCAGGCCCTCATAGACCTGCACCACCACTTCCTGGGTGCCAGGGCGCAGCGCATCCCCCTCGAACCCTTCCGGTGCGCCGGGGGCGGCCAGCAGCAGGGTGCGGCCGCCGCGCTGGGCCAGCACCGCCGGGGCGCCAAGCGTGCTGCCGGCGGCAAGCGCCGCGGTGCCGAGCAGAAGGTCGCGCCGTTCGATGGTCATCAATTTGGTCCCTCATTCGCCCCGCGCGCATTGACACCGCACTCGACAAAGATTTCAAGCCTGGGATGCAAGTGCCCTTCCAGGGGCGCATCAGGCAGAGGGGCTCCCCATGCACGATCTGGTCATTCGCGGCGGTACCATCGTGGACGGCACCGGACAGCCTTCCTTCACCGGGGACGTCGCCATCGATGGCGACCGCATCACCCAGGTGGGCGGCAAGGCCGGCCCGGCGAAGCGCGACGTGCCGGCCGAGGGTCGCCTCGTCACGCCGGGCTGGGTCGATGTGCATACGCATTACGATGGCCAGGCGACCTGGGACCCTGTGCTCGCCCCCAGCGTCTGGCATGGCGCCACCACGGTGCTGTTCGGCAATTGCGGCGTCGGCTTTGCCCCGGTGCGCAAGCGCGACCACAAGGCGCTGATCGACCTGATGGAAGGGGTGGAGGACATTCCCGGCATCACCCTGACCGAGGGGCTGAAGTGGAACTGGGAGAGTTTTCCCGAATATCTCGACGTGCTCGGCTCCATGCCGCGCACCATCGATATCGGCGCCCAGATCGCCCACCACCCGCTGCGGGTCTATGTCATGGGGGAGCGCGGCCTGAACCGCGAGGCCGCCAATGCCGAGGACATGGAGGAAATGGCGACGCTGACGGAGCATGCGCTCCGCGCCGGCGCCTTCGGCTTCACCACCTCCCGCACCGACCAGCACAAGACGCCGACCGGCGACCTGGTGCCCGGCCGTTATGCCGAGGAGAAGGAGTTGCTGGCGATCGGCCGCGCCATGGGCCGCGCCGGCCGCGGCACTTTTGGGATGCTGTCCGACTTCGAGGATGAGGCGGCGGACTTTCGCTGGATGCGGGAGCTTTCGACGATTTCCGGCCGCCCGGTCTGGTTCCTGCTGACGGACCGCAACTACGACCCGCAGCGCTGGCGCCGGCTGATGAACAACGTCAACGCGGCGCGGGCCGATGGCCTGCCGCTGTCCGCGCAGGTGGCCTGCCGGCCCGTTGGCCTGATCCTCGGCCTGACGACGTCCCTGAACCCCTTCGCCCTGCGCGAGGGTTTTCACGAACTGGCCGCGCTGCCGCCGAAGGAACAGCTGGCAAAACTCCGGGAGCCGGCGGTTCGAGCAAAAATCCTGGCCGAGGAGGCCTCGGAGCGGCTGCTGCATGTGGTGCCGCCGCTATCCCGGCAGATCGCGACGCGCTGGGACAATATGTTCGCGCTCGGCGACCCGCCGGATTACGAGCCGCCGCCGGAGCGGTCGATTGCGGCGCTCGCCGCCAAGGCCGGGCAGGATCCCGCGGCCTTCTGCTACGACTACCTGACCGCCGATGATGGCGGGCGGATGCTGTACTTCCCGGTGGTGAACTATGTCGGCGGCGACCTTTCCGTCGTGCGCGACATGATGGTGCACCCGCATACGGTGAACGGCCTGTCCGATGGCGGCGCGCATTGCGGCGTGATCTGCGATGCCTCCATGCCCAGCTTCATGCTGACGCATTGGGTGCGGGACCGGGCGCGCGGCGATCGGGTGCCGCTGGAATTCGCGGTGAAGCGGCAGACCAGCGAGACGGCGGATTTCTTCGGCATGACCGATCGCGGGCGGCTTCAGGTCGGCAAGAAGGCCGATGTGAACGTCATCGATTTCGAGGCGCTGCGCCTGCACCATCCGGAGATGATCTACGACCTGCCCGCCGGCGGCCGCCGCCTGGTGCAGCGGGTGGAGGGCTACGACATGACCCTCGTCTCCGGCCAGCCGATCATGGAGCGCGGGCAGGAGACGGGCGCGCGCCCGGGGCAGTTGGTGCGCGCGACCCGGTAGCAGGCGGAAAAGCCCTCTCCACCCAAAGGGGGGAGAGGGATTTTCCCATCAGCCTTCGGCGTCGTCCGGCTCGGCCGCCGTGCAGATCATCGCCTCGGTCGTCATCAGCAACCCGGCGACGGAGGCCGCGTGCTGCAAAGCGGCGCGTACCACCTTGGTCGGGTCGATGATGCCGGCCGCCACCAGATCCTTGTGCTCGCCGGCCTGGGCGTCGTAGCCCCAGTTCGGGTCCGGGTTGCGCAGCACGTCACCGGCCACCACGGCGCCATCCTCGCCGGCATTGGTGGCGATCTGCCGCAGCGGCGCATGCACCGCGCGGCGGACGATCTCGATACCGAACTTCTGGTCGGCATCCTCGGCATTCAGGCTGGCCAGGACCAGGCTGGCGCGCAGCAGCGCCACGCCGCCGCCGGGGACGATGCCTTCCTCCACCGCGGCGCGGGTCGCATGCAGCGCGTCCTCGACGCGGTCCTTGCGTTCCTTCACCTCGACCTCGGTATTGCCGCCCACCTTGATGACGGCGACGCCGCCGGCCAGCTTGGCGAGCCGCTCCTGCAGCTTCTCCTTGTCGTAGTCCGAGGTGGTGTCCTCGATCTGCGCCTTGATCTGGGCGATGCGCGCCTGGATCGCGTCCTTCTCGCCGGCACCATCGACGATGGTGGTGGTTTCCTTCTCGATCCGCACGCGCTTGGCGGTGCCGAGCATCTCGAGCGTCACATTCTCCAGCTTCATGCCGAGATCCTCGGAGATCACCTGCGCGCCGGTCAGCGCCGCGATGTCCTCGAGCATCGCCTTGCGGCGGTCACCGAAGCCCGGTGCCTTCACGGCGGCCACCTTCAGCCCGCCACGCAGCTTGTTCACTACGAGGGTGGCCAGCGTCTCGCCCTCGATATCCTCGGCGATGATCAGCAGCGGGCGGGAGGATTGCGCGACGGCTTCCAGCAGCGGAAGAAAAGTCTGCAGTGCCGAAAGCTTCTTCTCGCAGATCAGGATGTAGGGGGCTTCCAGCTCCACCGCCATCTTCTCGGCATTGGTGATGAAATAGGGCGAGAGATAGCCGCGGTCGAACTGCATGCCGTCGACGATCTCCAGCTCGGTGGCGGCGATCTTGCCTTCCTCGATGGTGATCACGCCTTCCTTGCCGACCTTGGTCATCGCTTCCGCGATCATCCGGCCGATCTCCGCCTCGCCATTGGCGGAGACGGTGCCGACCTGGGCGATCTCGGCCTCGCTGGAAATCGGGCGGCTGCGCGCCGCAAGCTCCGCCACCAGCGCGACCACGGCGGCATCGACGCCGCGCTTCAGGCCCATCGGGCTCATGCCGGCGGCGACCGCCTGCATGCCTTCACGGGCAATGGCCTGCGCCAGGACGATGGCGGTGGTGGTGCCGTCACCGGCGATGTCCTTGGTCTTGGAGGCCACTTCCCGCACCAGCTGCGCGCCCATGTTCTCCATGCGGTCGGGCAGCTCGATCTCCATGGCGACGGAAACGCCGTCCTTGGTGATGCGCGGCGCGCCCCAGCTCTTCGCCAGCAGCACATTGCGCCCCTTGGGGCCGAGGGTGACCTTCACGGATTGGGCGAGAACATCCACGCCACGCAGCATCCGCTTGCGGGCATCGGCGCCGAAGCGCACGTCTTTGGCTGGCATTTTTTCGATCCTTGTTGGGCGCATGGCCCGGCTGAGCGAGGCACGGCGTGCGGCCCTGCGGCCGCGGGCATCAGGCCTTCAGGACGCCCAGCAGGTCGGATTCCTTCAGGATCAGCAGGTCTTCACCGTCGATCTTGACCTCGGTGCCGGACCACTTGCCGAACAGCACGCGGTCGCCGGCCTTCACATCCAGCGGGACCAGATGGCCATTGGCATGGATCGCGCCCGGGCCGGCGGCGACGATCTCGCCTTCCTGCGGCTTCTCCTGCGCGGTGTCGGGAATGATGATCCCGCCGCGGGTCTTTTCCTCGGCCGCGACGCGACGCAGCAGGACGCGGTCCTGCAAGGGGCGGAAGCTCATGATGGGGTCTCTTTCGCGGATGTCGCGCCCCGGTCGGGGGCAGCCGCGCGGGCTGGCACTCGGCCCCTCGGAGTGCCAGCAATATCGGGCGGCCTGGGGTCCGTTGCAAGGCGAAACCGTCCGGCCGGACGGTTTCAGGCGTCGACCTCAGGCGGTGGCGGCCGCCAGAACGGGCGCCAGCCGCAGCGCCCAGGCCTCGATCCCGGCCGGATCGGCCAGAAGATCCTGCCGCACCTCGATCAGCGCGGCGGGAATGCCACGGGCATCGCCATGCACCGGCACGGTGTAGTCCTCGGCCAGTTCGATCCGGTAGGGTTCGTTGTCGCCCACGGTCAGCGCCGGGTCCTGCCGCAGCCCGGCGATCAGGGCGGCGCCGAAGACGGTGGCCTCGCCATACAGCACGCCGGCCTGCCAGGGACGGGGAACGCCATGGAACACCGGGGTGAAGCTGTGCACGCCGAGGATGAAGCGGGTCGGCCGAGCATCAAGGTGCTGCGTGATGCGCCGCTGGAAGGGCCAGAAGTAGTCGTCCTGCCGCTGCGCCACCTGCGCCGGCGTCAGCGCCTGGTTGCCCGGGATGTCGGTGGCCTCGCTGCGCAGCGGGATGCTGCTCGGCACGCCGGGCGGGCGGTTGCAGTCGATCAGCAGGCGCGAATAGCCGGACAGGATCAGCGGCGCATCCAGCAGCGCGGCGAGCCGCCCGGCCAGCGCCGCCGCGCCGATGTCCCAGGCGATGTGCCGCCGCAACTCCTCCGGCGGCAGGCCCAGGCCCGCGAAGCCTTCGGGGATGTGGTTGCTGGCGTGTTCGCAGACCAGCAGGAGGGGCGAGGTGCCGCCCTCATTCACCACGCTGACGGCAGGCACCATCTCAGCCGGTGACCTCATCCGTGAAGACCTGGAAGTCGGACAGGGTGCAGGGGCCGAAGGTGGTGGCGATGGCCACATCGGTGGCGTCGCGCCCGCGCGCCATCAGGATACGGCCGATGCGCGGCATGTTGTTGCGGGCATCGAAGGTGTGCCAGGCGCCGTCCAGATACACCTCGAACCAGGCCGCGAAATCCATCGGGCCATAGGGCGGCGGCATGCCGATATCGCCCAGATAGCCGGTGCAGTAGCGCGCCGGGATATTGACGCAGCGGCACAGCGTGACCGCCAGATGCGCGAAGTCACGGCAGACGCCGACCTGTTCCCGATGCGCGTCATGCGCGCTGCGGGTGGCGCTCGCCCGCTGGTAGTCGAACTTGATGTGGTTATGCGCGTAGTCGCAGATGGCCTGCACCCGCGCCCAGCCTTCCGGCCCCTGGCCGAATTGCGCCCAGGCGAAATCGCCCAGCTTGTCGGTGTCGCAGTAGCGACTGCCCAGCAGATAGACCAGTGCGTCGTCGGGCAGCTCCTCCACCCGGTGCTGCCGGGCCTCGGGATGCACCGGGTCCGTCAACCCGCTGTCCTGGACCAGGAAGTTGGTGCGGATCACCAGCCGCCCGGCGGGGGCCATGATGCGGGTGCAGGTATTGCCGAAGCCGTCCTGGTAGTCGCGATGCGGGATCGGCGGATTGAAGCTGATCTCATGCGGCCCGATCAGGTCCGGCGTGCGGGAGGGATGAGGATTCACCATCAGCAGCATCGGCGTCGGCTGCGGGCAGTCATAGGTTATCTGGCAGCCGGCGCGGATGCGCATGGAGAAATCCTTCGCGGAGGGGATGCAATGGCAGGAACGAAATGACTCCGCCAGGGTTCCCCACAATGAACGGTTCAGCCCAAGGTGGACAGTGCCTTGTTCCGGCTCCACCATGACGTGCCCCGATGCCCAGCAAGCCCACCTTCCACGTTCCGGCCTCTGCTCCACACGACCCGGCCGCGCCGCCCCGCAGGGGCGCTTTGGTTCGCGGCGCGGAGCGTGGCGCGCCCGTGCTGCGCATCGGCTTCCTGCTGCTGCCCGGCTTCGCGCTGCTGTCCTATGGCTGCGCGATGGAGCCATTCCGCGCCGCCAACGACCTGGCGGGCACGACACTCTATGAATGGGTGCACATCTCCCCGGATGGGCAGCCGGTGCGGGCCTCCAATGGCGTGGGCATCATGGCGGACCGGGGATTGGCGCGGCCGGGGCAGATCGACATGCTGTTCGTCTGCGCCGGCGGCAATCCCGCGGAATTCGAGGATCCCGCGACGCTGGCCTGGCTGCGGGCGGAAGCCGCGCGCGGCATCCGCATCGGCGGCATTTCAGGCGGGGCCTATATCCTGGCGCGCGCCGGACTGCTGCAGGGCTACCGCTGCACGGCGCATTGGGACTACGTGCCGGCGATGGCCGAGCGTTTCCCCGGTCTGACCCTGACCGGCGCGCTCTATGAAGTGGATCGGGACCGCTGCACCTGCTCCGGCGGCACCGCGGCGCTCGACATGATGCTGGCGCTGATCGGGGCCGCGCAGGGCCGGCCCCTGGCCCGCGCGGTGGCGGAGTGGTTCCTGCACACCCGGCCGCGGGCGGGGGACGAGCCGCAGCGGATGGGTCTGCCGGAACGCTACGACACCAACCACCCCAGCCTGCTGGCGGCGTTGGAACAGATGGAGCGCGCCATCGAGGACCCGCTGCCGCGCGAGGCGCTGGCGACCAGCGCCGGTCTTTCGGTGCGGCAGTTGGAAAGGCTGTTCCGCGGCCAGCTGGGCCTGACCATTGGCGCACACTACCTGGGCCTTCGGCTCGATCATGCGCGGCGGCTGTTGCGGCAGACCTCGCTTTCGGTGCTTCAGGTGGCGATGGCCTGCGGCTTCGTCAGCGCGGCGCATTTCTCACGGGCCTATGCGGCACGCTTCGGGCGATCGCCGCGCCAGGACCGGCGCGGCGAGGTCACCGCTGCCCGTCCCACGCGCTGATCGCATCCTGCGTCAGCCCGCCGACGCGTGCATGCGGGCGGCCGCCGGTGGTCATGGCCAGCGCGAACAGGATTTCGTCCGGTCGCGGCGCATCCGGCACCGTCGCGGTGATGCCGTCGAAATGGCTGCGGACATAGGCGGCGTTGCGGTGGTGGATCGGCAGGTCGAGCATGGCGCCCATCGGCCCGACCTTGGTCATGGAGGGCACGATGGACAGCGCCTGGCCGAGCAGCCCGCGCATCGCATAGCCGCCGGCCACATGCCACAGCGCGCCATGCTCCAACTCCCCAGCCGCGCCGACCAGGCCACCCTTGCCATAGGCCTCGATCCGCGCCGGGTCGCCGCCGAGGCCGGCCAGCAGCCTTTGGGCCACCATCAGCCCGATGGGCTTCATCGCCTCCATCATCCACATCAGCTCCGGCTCGTGCCGTCCGGCGAAGGGGTTCTTGAGAATCACGGCGCACCAGCCCTTCAGGAGGGGCGTGGCGAGGCGGGGACCGCCATCATGGTGGATTTCCTCGACGCAGAGGACGGTCTTCCGGATGTCGAGCGTCTGGGTCATGGGCGGGATTCCGTCAGCAGGGGGAAGGGCTTGCCGGCGAGGCGGGACTGGCCATGCAGGCGAAGCGCCGCGGCGCGGATCAGGCCGTCGCGGCAGCAGTTTTCGGCAAAGGCGGCACCGGAGGACAGGGCGGCTTCGATCTCGGCCGGGGTGAGGGGGCTGACCTCCGTGGTCACCAGCCGCGCGCCAAGGTCGCTATCCGGGTCCAGCGCGCAGGCGGGGCGGCGGGTGATGGCGGGGCTGTCCACATTCACCGCATTGGCGATCAGCGTCGCCGCCACATCCGCCGCCGCAGCATTCCGGGCAAGCACCGTGACGGCATCGGCAATGCCGAGCGAGAAGGACCGCCCATGCCGGCCGGAGGTGGCGATGCCGCCAATGCCATCCACCGCGCGCAGATGCAGCGCGCCATCGAACGCGCCGCCGGGGTCGGCCGCCATGCCGATATCCAGCCCATCGCCGGCCAGCACGGCGATATCGCCGCCATCATTGACGAAGGCGCGGGTGAGGTCCGGCGCGGCGTGGCGCATCGCCGCCAGCAGCACATCCGCCACCGCGCCCGCCACCGCCGCCATCGGCGTGACGAAGACGCCGCGCGCGGCATAGGGCAGGCAGGCGGCATGCATGTTTCTGGCAATGGTGCCGCGTGGCGGTGTGACCGGATCGGCGGCGCGGCGCAGCAGCGGCAATTCGGCGACCAGCTCGTCCAGCATGGTCTGGAACCGCGCAACGGCCGCCGCTTCCGCCGCAGCGACGGAGGTCAGCGGCCCCCAGGCGCGCAGCACCACGTCGATCGGCCCGTGTTGAAGATGCAGCCGATCCCCGGTCAGGCGCTGCAGGCTCGGCATATCAGCCTGGAAAGGGCCAGGGATTGCCCGCCTGCCAATCCTCGACGCGCAAGGACGGGCCAAGATCGCGGAGAAGGTCCTGCACCGGCACAATCTCCGAAAGATGCCCGCCAAGGCGCTCATACAGCGCGCGGGGCAGCGTGAATTCGATCGGCGCCACCAGGGCCGGGGTCGGCACATAGCCGAAGGCGTTCTTCGGCAGGCGCAGCACATCCGCCATCACGGTGATGCCGCCGCCGGGCCAGAGATAGACCGGCGCGCCGCCCATGGTGACGCGGGTTTCACCCGAGGCCACGCTGCGCGTCAGCAGCACCGGATTTTCGGTGACGCCGGCACGCAGTGACCCGCCTGCGCCGGCCATGAAGATGACGGTGCAGAGCGAGGGCTCGCAATTCTCACCGATGCGTTCCACCACTTTCGCGACGCCATCCGGCATCTCCGCTGGCACCGGGCGAAGCGCATCGTCCAGCACGCACCACAGCGCATCCTCCCCGGTGGTGGAGGTCAGCAGCAGGCGCAGGCCGGGCCAGGCGGTCTTGGGGTCGATGCTCTCGATGATCGCCAGCGGGTCGCTGATATCCGTGCCGCCCCAGCCCAGGCCGGGATTGGCCACCTGAAAGTAGCGCCCGGGCGTGGAGCGCCGCCCGCGCAGGCGGATGCCGGTGGGCTTCATGCCCAGCACCTTGCCCGCCTGGTGTTCGGAGAGAAGTCCTGTGATGTGGTCGTCCACCACGATCACCTCATCCACCTGCCCGAGCCATTGCTGCGCGAAGATGCCGATGGTGGCGCTGCCGCAGCCGACGCGCATCCGCACCTCCGGCTTGCCATCCACGACAGGTGCCTGGCCGGCCTGTACGCGCACGGCGTGCCCACCATCAATGGTGAGCTCCACCGCTTCGCCCGCACACAGCTTCAGCAGCGTGTCGCAGGTGGTGGTGCCTTCGCGCTTGGAGCCGCCTGTCAGGTGCCGCACGCCACCCAGCGACAGCATCTGGCTGCCATATTCGGCGGTGGTCACATGACCCACCTGCTCGCCATTGGCGCGCACGGCGGCCGTCTCCGGCCCCAGGTGCCGATCGGTGTCGATCTTCACCTTCACGCCGCAATAGCTGAAGATTCCCTCCGTCACGATGGTGACGGTATCCACCCCCGCATGGCTGGCGCCGACGATGAAAGGGGCGGGCTTGTAGTCGGGATAGGTGGTGCCGGCGCCGATGCCGGTGACGAAGGCGCGGGACGGGTCGAGCAACTGACCATCCCAGCCACCCTCCGCGAAGGCCACGACGGGCCCGCCGGACTCCACAGCACGCGCCAGCGTCACGGCCGGATCGGTGCGGACCAGCTGGCCATTGTCATTGGCATAGCGCGAACAGGCGCCGCTGCGGCCGGGGCGGATGCGGCAGAGGACGGGGCAGGCATCGCAGCGCACGATGCCCTGGTCGCCCTCCACCGCGCCGAATTTCTGGGAGCGTGCGGCCAGGCTGCCATGGTCGCTCATCGCATCTGTTCCCACAGGCGGTGCGGCAGCACGGGCACCTGGCGCATGGTGACGCCGGTGGCGTGCCTTATCGCGGAGAGGATGGCCGGCGCCGTCGGCACCAGCGCCGGCTCGCCGACGCCCTTTGCGCCATAAGGGCCTTCCGGCTCCGGGTCCTCGATCAGATGCACCTCGATCTCCGGCACGTCGCCCACGGTTGGAATCAGGTAGTCATGCAGGTTTTCCGTGCGGCCCGGCAGAAATTCCTCCATCAGCGCCAGGCCGAGGCCCTGGGCGATGCCGCCATGGATCTGGCCCAGCACCAGCGTGGGGTTCACCGCGCGTCCGACATCCTGCGCGGCGACGATGCGTCGCACCTTGGTGACGCCCAGCGCGGTGTCCACCGCCACCAGCGCGATCTGCGCCGCGAAGCCATAGGTGGCATAGGGCGTGCCCTGGCCGTCCTCGTCGAGCGCCGTGGTCGGCGGGTCATAGCGGCCTTCCGCTTCAAGGTCCGCCTCAAGCGTTGCGAGATCGATCACCCGCGCGCTGCCGACACGCAGCTGCTTGCCTTCCAGCGCGAGCGCCGCATCCTCCCCAGCATTGGCGAGCGCGAGAATCCGCCGCCGCAGCGCCAGCCCCGTTTCCATCGCGGCGCGACCACTGACAAAGGTCTGGCGGGAAGCGCTGGTCTTGCCGGCGTCATAGGTGCGCGAGGTGTCGCCCAGCACGAAGCGAAATTGTTCCAGTGGCAGGCCGAGCGCATCGGCGCAGATCTGGGCCATGACCGTGGTGCTGCCCTGGCCGATATCCACCGCGCCGTTGAACAGCGTGAGCGTGCCGTCGCGCGCCAGCGTGAGCTTCATGCGGGAGGGGTTGGACATGCTGGTATTGCCGCAGCCATACCACATGCAGGCAATGCCTGCGCCGAGCCTGATGCGGGGCGCTGCGGCATTGTGCGCCGCGACCTGCGCCAGCATCGCCTCCCATTCCGGCTTCAGAGCGTCCAGGCATTCCGGCAGCCCGGCGGAGGCATGCAGCACCTGGCCGGAATGCGTTGTATCACCGCGCCCGATGGCATTGCGGCGCCGGATTTCCCAGCGATCCAGGCCGAGTTGCTCGGCCAGATCGTCCACCAGCGATTCCGTCGCGATCGCCGCCTGCGGCACGCCAAAGCCGCGAAAGGCGCCAGCGGGCGTATCATTGGTATAGATGGCGCGCGCGCGGTTGCGGAGATGGGCGATTCGGTAGGGGCCGCCCGCATGCACCGGTACGCGATTGGCGACCGTGGCGCCCCAGCTGGCATAGGCGCCGGTGTTGAAATCCGCCTCGAACTCGTAGCTGGTGAAGTGGCCTTCCGCGTCTGCCGACATGCGCGCCGTAATGCTGGCGGGGTGGCGCTTGGTGGTGCTCGCCATGCTCTCGGCGCGGGAATAGACGATGCGCACCGGCCGGTTCACCTTGCGCGCGGCCACCGCCAGCAGCGGCTGCACCGAGACATCCAGCTTGCCACCAAAGCCGCCGCCGCAGGCGCTGGGGCGGATTCGCACGAGTTCCTCCGCCACGCCGAGAACGCGTGCCGTTTCCTCGCGGTCCATGTACGGGGCCTGGGTGCAGGCAAAAACCTCCATGCCAAGGCCGTCCGGGGCGGGCTGGGCGTAGCCGGCCTCGGGTTCGATATAGGCGTGTTCCACAAAGGCGGTGGTGAAGCGGCCTTCGGCATTGGCGACATCGCGTGCTGGCGTGCCGCGGTTCAGGCGACCCTCGATCAGCAGGTTGCCGGGCGCATGCGGGTGCAGCTGCGGCGCATCGGCCGCGCTGGCGGCTGCTGCGCCATGCAGGGCGGGCAGGGGATGCCAGGTGATCGGCAGGGCCGCATCGCGTACCGCCGCCACCGCTTCGCGCGTGCCGACCAGGCCGAGCACGGCCTCGCCCCGGAAGCGCACGAGGCCATCGGCCAGCACGGGCTGGTCCTTCAGGTTGGGCATGATGCCGAAGGCGTTCAGGCCGGGCACATCGGCGGCGGTCAGGATGGCCGCCAACCCGAGTTCCCGTTGTGCCGCGTCCAGATCGCCAAGGGAAAAACGCGCGCTGGCATGCGGCGATCGTACCACGCGCAGCCATAGCGCATCGGCCGGCGCCTCATCCGCGCCGAAGCGGTCCGTGCCGTCCAGCTTCGCCGCGCCATCCAGCCGCGCGATGCTGGCGCCCACCGCCTCTCCTGCCAGCGGCGATGCGGTGGCCTGCGGCGCCGCATCCAGCACCGCATCCAGGATCTTCGCATAGCCGGTGCAGCGACACAGCACGCCGCCCAGCGCATCACGCACCGCTGCGCGATCCGGCGTCGCATTGCGCAGTAGCAGGTCGGTCGCCGCCATCAGCATGCCCGGCGAGCAGATGCCGCATTGCGCCGCGCCATGTGCCAGGAAGGCCGCGCGCAGCCGCGCCAGCACGGCGCCGACCTCGCCCTGCGTCGCCTCCACCGTCTCCACCCGCGCGCCTTCCGCCTGGGCGGAGGGGATCAGGCAGGCAACGGCCTGCACACCATCCACCAGCACCGTGCAGGCGCCGCAATCACCGGCATTGCAGCCTTCCTTCGTGCCGGTCAGGCCGAGCCTTTCACGCAGCGTGTCCGACAGCGGCGCGAAGGGGGGCGCGGCGACGGTGCAGGGCGTGCCGTTCAGGGTGAAGGCGATGTCGATCATCCGCGCGCCTCCAGCAGGTCCCGCAGCAGCACCAGCGCCGCGTCGCGGCGATAGGCGGCGCTGGCGCGGATATCGTCGATGGGCGTGATGGCTTCCAGGTGATGCGGTTGTGGGATGCGTGCGGCTGCCGCGCGTTCCACGCCCAGCAGTGCTGCCTCCAGCCCTGGCAGGCGCTGCGCCACCGCCGAACAGGCGCCGAGTGCGATGCGGGCCTCGGCGATGCGCCCGGTATTGTCGGTCGCGATCACGCCGGCCGCCATGGCGATGGAGATCACCAGGTAATGCCGCGCGCCCAGCTTGCGGAAGCCGCCCTGCGCGCCCGCAAGCCGCGGCACATGCAGCGCGAGAACCAGCTCATCCGCCGCCAGCGCGGTGGCCCGATAGCCGGTGAGAAACGCCGCCACCGGCACCATGCGTGTGCCCCGTGGGCTGACGACCTCCACGGTGGCGTCCAGCGCCAGCAGGTTGGGAATGCCATCACCGGCCGGCGATGCGGTGACCAGGTTGCCCACCAGCGTGCCGCGATTCTGCACCTGCATGCCGCCCACCTCGCGCGCGGCTGCCTTCAACCCATCGAAGATCGGCGGCAGCGTCGCGCGCGCGAGTGCCGACCAGGTGACGAGGCAGCCGATGCGCCAACCCTCGGCGGTCGCCTCGATGCCGCGCAGGCCGGGCAGGGCGCTGATATCCAGCACATCCCTATGCGTCGGATCGCCCCAGGCGGCACGCGCGGTGCGTGCTGGAAAAACATCCGTGCCCCCGGCGAGCACCGCCACATCCATCTCGGCGCGGATCGCCAGCGCATCCTCCAGCGTGGTGGGGCGATGATAGGCGGTCATCCCCACAGCGCCTTCGCCTGCGCGGCCGTGTAATAGCCACGCCGCAGATCCTGCGCGACCAGCGCGGGGTCGCGGTCACGCGGGTTGCCGTAGCCGCCGCCGCCGGGCGTCATCACCTCCACCCGATCGCCCGCCCGCAGTGCCAGGCCCTGGTCCTTCGACAGGTGCATCGGAATGGTGGTGACGCCGTTACGATGCAGCTTCACGACATTCCGCGCGCCATCGCCGCCGCCGAGCACCCCGGGCGGGCCGAAGCGGCCGTGATCCATCACGAAGCTGGCCTTGGCCTCGCCACGCAGCAACTCCACCTCATAATGCACGCCGAACCCGCCGCGCTGCGCACCTGCACCACCAGAGCTTTCGTGAATCGCGAAGCGTCTGAAGAGAACAGGAAAGTATTGCTCCATCACCTCGACCGGCGCGGTCTTGCTGATGCCGATGGTGGAGCAGCCATTGGTCAGCCCATCGGCCTCCGCATTGCCACCATAGCCGCCGCCGGTGATCTGGTACATCACATAGCCGGCCTTGCGCGCCGGATCGAAGCCGCCCAGCGCGAAATTGCCGGAGGTGCCGGCGGGCGCCGCCCAGACCTCCGCCGGCAGGGCCTGCGCGATGGCGAGGAACACCGCCTCCGCGATCCGCTGCGAGACTTCCGCCGCGCAGCCGGAGACCGGGCGCGGATACTTCGCGTCCAGGAACGTCCCTTCCGGCCGGATCACGCGCAGCGGCGCGAAGGTGCCGGCATTGATCGGCACATCCGGAAAGATGTGCTTCATGGCGAGATAGACGGCCGAACAGGTGGTGGCCCAGACGGAATTCATCGGCCCCTGGCAGGGCGGCGAGGACTTCGAAAGATCGAAGACCAGCTCATCGCCCTGTCGCGTGACGGTCAGCGCGATCCGCAGCGGCGCATCCACCACGCCATCCGAATCCACGAAGGTTTCCGAGGCGTAGACGCCATCGGGAATGCGCCGGATTTCCGCCAGCATGCGCTCCGCCGCGCGCTGCCGGATGCCGGCGATGGCCTCGCGCAGCGTTGGCAGGCCGTATCGGGACACCATCTCGGAAAGCCGCGCCTCGCCCACCAGCAATGCCGCGGCCTGCGCCTTGATGTCGCCGATGCGCTGGTCGGCGACGCGGATATTGGACTGGATGATCGACAGGATCTCGCGATCCAGCACGCCCTTCTTGAACAGTTTCACGGGCGGCAGGCGCAGGCCTTCCTGTTCGACTTCCGTGGCATGGGCGGAGAAGCCACCGGGCACCATGCCGCCGATATCGGGCCAATGTCCCGTGTTCTGCAGCCAGCAGAACAAGGCACCATCCACGAAGAAGGGCCGGCAGAAGCGCACATCCATCAGATGCGTGCCGCCGAGATAGGGGTCGTTGACGATGTAGATGTCGCCCGGCTCCGGCGCCGCCACCGCGCCTTCGCCGATCAGCCGCACCAGATGCGCCGCCGAATGCGCCATGGTGCCGACGAAGACCGGCAGGCCGAGTTCGCCCTGCGCGATCAGTGCGCCATCCTCGGCGGCGTAGATGCCGTCGGACCGGTCATCGGCTTCCGCGATGACCGGGGAGAAGGCGGCGCGGGAGAAGGTGATGTCCATCTCGTTGCAGACCTGCTGCAAGCCGGCCTGGATCACCGCGAGCGTCAGGGCATCGATCATGGCTGCACCATGATGCGGAGATTGCCGATGGCATCGACCACGGCTTCGGATCGTGGTTCCAGCACCGTCGTCGCATCCGCCTGCTGGATGATGGCGGGGCCGGCGATGCGCGCGCCTTCCGCCAGCTTCTCGCGCTGCCAGACCGCGGCGCTGTGCCAAGCACCCTCCGCGAAAAGTGCCCGCTCTCCCACCCGTGGGTCACCGACACGCGCCGTGGCATCGAGCAGCGAGGCCAGCGGAAAGGCACGGCGACGGCCGATGACGGTGGTCAGCAGGTTCACCAGCACGGCGCGGATCTCAGGAAGCTGCACCTGGAAGCGGGCAAAATAGGCAGCCTCGAAGGCGGCCTGGATTTCGGCGCGGGTCATGTCGGCGCGGGGCAGGGCGACGCGGATCAGATGCGTCTGGCCGCGGAACTGCATATCCGCCGCATGCAGCACCTCCGTCCGCTCGATCTCCGCGCTGTCGGCGGTGACGACGGCCAGGGCGCGTTCGCGCTGCGCCGACAGCGTCTCCGTGATTTCCACCTCGGAAATATCGTCCAGCCCGCGATTCAGCGTATTCACCGCATCCTGCCGCAGATCCGCCACCAGGCAGCCCAGCGCATTGGTCAGCCCCGGCCTGGCCGGCACCAGCACCATCGGGATGCCGATCTCCCGCGCCAGCGCCACCGCGTGCAGCGGCCCGGCGCCGCCGAAGGCGAAGAGGCAGAAATCGCGCGGGTCGTGGCCGCGGGAAAGCGAGACCATGCGGATCGCGCCGGCCATATGCACATTGGCCAGCCGCAGCGTCGCCTCCGCCGCCTGTTCCACGCTCATGCCGAGCGGCGCGCCGATCTGGTCGGCGAACGCGGCGCGCACCGTCTCCATCGGCACAGCATCCTGCACCGCCAGCAGCCGCGCCGAATCGAGCCGGCCCAGCACCAGGTTGGCATCCGTGATGGTGGGCCGCGTGCCGCCCCGCCCGAAGCAGATCGGCCCGGGCAGGCTGCCCGCGCTTTCGGGGCCGACGCGAAACATGCCCGCGCGTTCCAGCCCGGCGATCGATCCTCCGCCAGCCCCCACCGTCCGCACATCCACCATTGGCAGATGGATCGGCAGGCCATAGGCGATGGACAGTTCCGCGGAGACTTCCGGCACCCCGCCCGCAATCAGCGCGACATCGGTGGAGGTGCCGCCCATGTCGTAGGTGATGGCATTGCGCAGCCCGCTCTGGGCCAGCGTCGCCGCCGCGGCCATGACGCCGGAGGCGGGGCCGGACATCACGGTCTTCGCCGCCTCCCGCGCCACCAGCCTTGCCGGCACGGTGCCGCCATTGCCGTTCATCACCAGCAACTCGCGCTTGTGACCCTGCGCGGCAAGCTGGGCCTGCAGCCGCGTGATGTAGCGGTCCAGGATCGGCTGCACGGCGGCGTTCACCGCGGCGGTGGTGCCGCGCTCGTATTCCCGGAATTCCGAGAGCAGTTCGTGGCCCAGCGTGACGTAGTCATTCGGCCAGATCGCGCGGGCGATCTCCCCGGCGCGCTGCTCATGCGCCGGGTTGGCATAGGCGTGCAGGAAATGCACGACCAACGCCTCGCAGCCCTCCGCCAGCAGCGCGCGCACCTCGCGTTCCACCGCTTCCTCGTCCAGCGGCGTCACCACGGTGCCACGCGCATCCATGCGCTCTGCCACCTCGCGCCGCCATTCGCGCGGCACCAGCGGTTCGAAGGTCCCCTTGAGGCCGTAGGGATGCGGGCGCGTGCGGCGGCCGAGCTCCAGCACGTCGCGAAAGCCGGCAGTTGTGATCAGGCCAACTCGGGATAACTTGCGCTCCAGCACCGCATTGGTCGTGGCTGTGGTGCCGTGGATGATGAGATCAAGCTCCGCCGGCGAACTGCCCGCCGCCGCGATCGCCGCCAGCACGCCATCCGCCTGGTTCGCCGTGGTGGTCGGCACCTTGGCGAGCCGCACGCGCCCTTCCGCGTCCTGCAGAAGCAGGTCGGTAAACGTGCCGCCGACATCGATGCCGGCTGTGATGCGGGGCATGCGCGTCACACGGTCAGATAGGTGGTGCGGACCTGCTCATCCGCTTCCAGCGCCGCCATGCTGCCGGCGAAGCGGATGGCGCCCTTTTCGATGACGAAGGCTCGGTCGGCGACGGCGGCGGCGAAGTCGAGGCTCTGTTCCGAGAGCAGCACGGAAATCCCCTCTGCCTTCATGCGCAGCACGGCCTCCGCCATCAACTCCACGATGACAGGTGCGAGGCCCTCGGAGGGTTCGTCCAGGAGCACGGCTTCGGGATTGCCCATCAGGGTCCGGGCGATGGTCAGCATCTGCTGTTCCCCGCCCGACATGGCGGCAGCGCGCCGCCCACGCATCTCGGCGAGATTGGGGAAAATCTCGTAGAGGCGTTCCACCGTCCAGGCCGAGCGACCACCCTGGGCGGGGCGACGCCCGACTTCCAGATTCTCCGCCACTGTCAGGTCCGTGAAGATCCGCCGGTCCTCCGGCACATAGCCGAGTCCGGCGCGCGCGACCCGGTAGGGCGCCCAGCCGGTTATGTCCTGGCCGGCAAAGCGCACATGCCCGGCGCGCGGCGGCAGCAGGCCCATGATGGCCTTCATGGTGGTGGATTTGCCGGCGCCGTTGCGGCCCATCAGCGCCGCCACCTCGCCACGCTCCAGGGTGATGTCCACGCCGAACAGCACCTCCGCCGGCCCATAGCCGGCGGTAACGCCGGAGACTTCCAGAACGGGCTCAGCCATGCGCCGCGCGCCTAGCCCGCAGCGCCGCCTTGTGGCCGGACTGGCCGAGATAGACGCGCTGCACTTCGGGATTGGCGCGCACCGATTCGGGCGAACCCTCCGCGATCACCTCGCCGCGGACCAGCACCAGGATGCGGTCGGCATGGGCGAAGACCGCGTCCATGTCATGTTCCGTGAACAGCACGCCGATGCCCTGGCCGCGGGCGATATCGGCGGTGAGCTGCATCAGGCTGGCGCGTTCGCGCGGCGCCATGCCAGCGGTGGGCTCATCCATCAGCAGCAGCTTCGGCGCAGCGGCCAGGGCGATGGCGAGTTCCACGCGCTTCATATCCCCATAGGCCAGTTCGCCGATGGGCCGATCCGCGTCGCTATCCATCCCGACCCGGGCCAACAGGGCCAGCGCCTCCGTTCGGTAGAGCGTCGCGGCGTCGGAAACCAGGTCGCGGGTGCGGCCGTGATGGGCGATCAGCGCCATCTGGACATTGCCCAGGATGGACATGGAGAGGAAGGTCTGCGCGACCTGGAAGGTGCGGCCGACGCCCCGCTTGCACACCTGGCGCGGCGGCTGGCCGGTGATCTCCTGGCCGTCCAGCAGCACCCGCCCGGTATCCGGCCGCAACTGCCCGCCGACCATGTTGAAAGTGGTGGATTTGCCGGCGCCGTTCGGGCCGATGATCGCCAGCATCTCGCCCGCCGCCAGGGCGAAGGACACGTCCTTCGCGGCGACAACGCCACCGAAACGCTTGTTCAGCCCTTCCACCGAAAGCAGCGTCATGCGCGCCTCCGCAGCGCGCCATAGGCGCCCGACAGGCCGCGCGGAAAAATCAGCACCAAGGCGATGATGGAGGCGCCGAGGAAGAACCGCCAATGGTCCGTCAGCGGCATGAAGAAGTCCTTGATGGTGTGGAAGGCGGCCGCGCCGGCGACGGCGCCCATCACCGTCTGCATGCCGCCCAGCAGGATCATCGCCAGGAAGTCGATGGACATCGGGATGGAGAGCAGCGTCGGGTCGATGGAGCCCTTGGAGAAGGCGTAGAGCCCGCCCGCCAGCCCCGCCGCCCCGCCGGCCAGCGTGAAGGCCAGCCAGCGATGCCGCCGCACATCCACGCCGATGGCATCCGCCCGCTGTTCCGAATCCCGCGCCGCGCGCAGCGTCGCGCCGAAGGGCGCATAGGCCACGCGGCGCAGGCCGATGATGCCGAGGATGCAGCAGATGGCGACGAGGTAGTGGAACACCTCCCGCGACCTGGCCCAGGGGCTGGGCCAGACGCCGACCACGCCATTGTCGCCGCCCGTCACCTCCACCCATTGGAAGCAGACCGCATAGGCGATCTGCGCGAAGGCCAGGGTCAGCATCGCCAGGTAGATGCCGCTCAGCCGCACGATGAAGAAGCCGAACAGCGCCGCGAAGGCGGCGCCCGCGAGGGGGGCGGCGATCAGCGCCGGTTCCATCGGCAGGCCGCCCTTGGTCACCAGCAGCCCCGCCGCATAGGCGCCGAGCCCGAAATAGGCGGCATGACCGAAGGAGACGATGCCGCCATGCCCGACCAGCAGGTTCAGGGAGAAGGCGGCCAGCGCGAAGATCAGCACCTCCGTCACCACCTTCACCGTATAGGCGTCGCCGAAAACCGGCACGGCCAGGGTGGCGAGCACGGCGACGGCCGCGATCGCCTTCTCCCACGCGCCGAAGCGCGGCATGGCCAGCACGCCCTCCGGCAGCGCCGCGCGCCCCGCCGCCGGTTCCGGCCGGCCGAGCAGGCCCCAGGGCTTCACCACCAGCACCACGGCCATCAGCAGGAAGACCAGCACCAGCGTGATCTTCGGGAAGATCAGCACGCCGAAGGAATTCAACTGCCCGATCAGCACCGCCGCCAGGAAGGCGCCCGGTACCGATCCCATGCCGCCGATCACCGTCACCACGAAGGCCTCCGTGATGATCGACAGATCCATCTGGGAGGAGGCGGAGACGCGGGGAATCTGCAGGGCGCCGCCGAGCCCGGCGAGAAAGGCGCCGAGAAACAGCGTGCCGGTGAACAGCAGCGCCTGGTTCACGCCAAGCGCGCCCACCATCTCCCTGTCGCGGGTCGCCGCGCGGATCAGGATGCCAAAGCGCGTCTTGTGCATCAGCAGCCAGAGCAGGCCGAGCACGGCCGGGCCGACGCAGATCAGGAACAGCTCATAGGCCGGGAAGCGCTGGCCGAGGATCTCCACGCCATGCCGCAGGCCGGGCGCGCGCGGCCCGGGGATCTCCACCGGCCCCCAGAGCCACAGCACCGCATCCTGCACCATCAGCACCACGCCGAAGGTCGCCAGAAGCTGGAACAGTTCCGGCACCTTGTAGAGCCGCCGCAGCAGCAGGATTTCCATCACCACGCCGAGCAGGCCGACCACGGCGGCGGAAATCAGCACGCCGCAGAAGAACAGCAGCGGCGATCGGTCGAAATCCAGCAGCCAGGGCACCACCGTCACCGCCACATAGGCGCCGAGCATGTAGAAGCTGCCATGCGCGAAATTGACGATGCGGGTGACGCCGAAGACCAGCGTCAGCCCCGATGCGATGACGAACAGCGAGGACGCGCTGGCCAGCCCCGACAGGGACTGGACCAGCAGGAAGCCGAGATCCATGCGCCGCGATCAGCTCCGCGGGCGCGCGGCGCGCACCTCATCCTCGGGGAACAGGTAGTTGGCACCATCGGCATAGCGCGCATTGCGCATGGTGCCGGTGCGGCCGCGCAGCACCGTCTCCCCCACCCAGGTGCCCATGGTGCCCTGATGGTCCAGCGCGCGCATGATGACATTGCCGACGATGGTCTGCGTCGGCAGGTCGGCCAGCGCATCGACCAGCGCCTCCGTCTCCGTCGAATTTGCCTTGTTCAACAGGCTGGCGACGACCTGGGCGGTGACGTAGCCCAGCACGCTGCCCTTGCGCGGCGTGTCGTTGAAGCGGGCGCGATAGGCGGCGATGAAGGCCTTGTGCGACGCCTCCTCCACCTGTTCCCAGGGATAGCCGGTGGTGATCCAGCCGTCGGGGCATTCATCGCCCAGCGGCAGCATGTATTCCGGTTCCCCGGTCAGCAGCGACAGCACCAGGCGGCGCTCGAACAGCCCGCGGGTATTGCCCTCCCGCACGAAGGCGGTCAGGTCGGGTCCGAACAGCACGTTGAAGATGCCATCGGGCCGCGCCTGGGCCAGCGCGCCCACCGTGGCGCCGGCATCCACCCGGCCGAGCGCCGGATACTGTTCCGCCACGATCTCCGCGCCGGGGATCGCACTGCCGATCAGCTTCTTGAAATTGGCGGCGGCGGATTGGCCGTATTCGTAGTTCGGCGCGACGATGGCCCAGCGCTTCGCGGTCTTGCCGCGCGCCGCTTCCACCACCATCCGCGTCTGCATGTAGGTGCCGGGCCGCAGGCGCCAGGTGTAGCGATTGCCCTGGGCCATGGTCAGCGCATCGGTCAGCGGCTCCGTCGCCAGGAACAGCTTTTTCCGCTGATTGGCGAAGTCGGACACTGCGAGGCCGACATTGGACAGGAAGGTGCCGGCCAGGAAGGCGCAGCCTTCCCGCGTCAGCAGGTCTTCCGCCACGCGCACGGCGTCGCCGGGGGTGGAGCCGTCGTCGCGAAACACGAATTCCAGCGGCCGCCCGCCCATGACGCCGCCGGCCTGGTTGATCGCATCCGCCGCCAGCTGGATGGCGTTGCGATACGGCACCGCGAAGGCCGCCATGCGGGAATAGGAGTTCAGCTCCCCGATCTTGATCGGCGCGCCCTGCGCCGGCGCCATGCCGGGGCGCAGCCCGGCGACGAGGCCCGTGCCCGCGGCCAGGGCGGTGCGCCGGGTGAAGGTGAAACCAGCCATGCCAGAGATCCCCATCTCGCTGTCTGGGCGCATCCTCCCCCGGGTGGCCGCGCGGGTCCAGCGGCTTTCGCGGGGGCGGTTGACCGACGCGGCGCGGCCGGATGATCCTACGTCGCAGATCAGGAGTCCGCCTCGATGCCCCGCATGCTGCGCTTCACCTTTGTCGATGCCGGGGTATCCGGCCGCGTCGAATTGCATGAGACACTCGCCGCCCGCACGGTCGATGCCATCTGGGGCGCGCTGGCCACCCCGGTGCGGCAGCTTTCCTTCCACGCCATGTTCGCCGGGCCGGAGATCATGATCGGCCTGCCGCCGGAGAACCAGACCTTCGATCCGCGCAGCCTGCCGCCGGAGAACCAGACGGTGATCCCCACGCCGGGCGACGTGCTGTGGTTCTACCAGGCGCCGAACATGATGAAGGGCCTGGCCGACGAGTTCTGGGAAATCGGCATGTTCTACGGCGATGGCGGCCGCGTCTTCGGCCCGCTCGGCTGGACCCCGGTGACCATGTTCGGCCGCATGCTGCCCGAAGATTTGCCTCAGTTTGCCAAGGAGTGCGCCGATATCCGGCTGCACGGGGCGAAGATGCTGGAGATCAAGCGGGAGGAATAAAGCGTGATGACCGAAGGTGCGAAGGCACCGAAGGTCTGAATCACGCGTATGAACAAAAAGTTGGACCATGATGCGTGAACGAAGGTGAACGCATCACGGTCCAAGCCTCCCGCCTTGTGGGGCGCTACTTGCGCTCCACCACCTCCACCACCTGGTCGCCGGCATAAAGCGGCATCCAGGGGCGGCGGATGGAGCCGACCCAGGCGGATTGCGCGGGGCAGGTGATGGTTTCCACCACCTGGCCGGTCATGTCGACCATATGGCCCATGATGTCCCCGGCGGCCATGTCCTGGCCGGGCTCCACGCGGCAATCCCAGTAGCCGCCCTGGCTGCACTTCACATGCACCGCGTTGCCGCCATAGCGGATGTCGCTGGCCGTCGGCGGCTGCCCGGGGATCATCCCCAGCGCCTGCGCGGTGCCGGTCAGGGCGGTGGCGAAATTGTCGAGGTCGAGCGGCCGCACCCGGGCGCCGCCGCCGGATTCCACGATCAGCGCGGCCTTGTTGTGGCGGCGGGTGACGTTGGTGAGGAAGGTGCCCTCCATCCAATCCTCCGTCGCGCCCCATTGGTAGCGGCTTCCCACCTGCGCCGAGAGTTTCTGGGAGGCGAGCTGCGCCGGCGATGTGCCCTTGGCGTCGTGGATGACGTAGAAGGCGGTGATCGTCAGCTCCCCGCCGCTGTGCAGGTCGAGCACCGCATCGCCGCCATGCTCCCCGGCGAGCGCCAGCAGCCGATCCGCCAGCTGCTCGCCGACGCTGCCCTTGGGACTGCCGGGGAAGATGCGGTTCAGGTTGGTGCCGTCCTGCGGGATCAACCGGCTGTGCATGCGCTGGCCGAGCGGATTGGCGCACATCAGCGCGGCGATGCTGCCCTTGAAGGTCTTGAGGTCCAGCCCGCGGAGGAAGCGCGCGGCCGCGATCGGGCCGACATTCTCGCCGCCATGGATCAGGCACTGGATATACAGCCGCGGCCCCGGCAGCGCGCCACGCGCCAGCATGACGGGGGAGAGCAGCGGGCCGATCGGGTCGCTGGTCAGCGCGATGGTGCCGGTGGCGAGTTCGCCGGGGGCGGCCTCGGCGGTGCCGAATTTCATGGGTGATCCTCCTGGGAACTCTATTCGGGTGGCAGCGCCACCAGGTCGCCGCGGGTCCAGCGCGCCGTGGCCGGCCCGCCTGTGCGAAAACGGTCGGCGAGCGAGGCCGGCCCCTCGGCCAGCAATTGCCGCCCGCCGGGCAGCCGCAGCACGGCCTGGGTGCCGGTGCCGAGGAAGCTCAGCAGCTCGACGGTGCCGGAGACGGCATTCGGCCCCTCGGCCGGCGCGTCATCCAGCGTCACCCGCTCCGGCCGCAGCACCAGCGTGCCATCCGGCGCGTCCAGCGGAATGCCATCCTCCGACCGCCCATCGCGACTGACCAAGATGTTGGCGCGGCCGATGAAGCTGGCGACGAAGCGGGTCGCGGGGCGCTCATAGACCTCGCGCGGTGTGCCGAGCTGTTCCAGGCGGCCCTTGTTCATCACGGCGATGCGGTCGGAGATGGCCATCGCCTCCGCCTGGTCATGGGTGACGAAGAGGGTGGTCAGGCCGAGCTCCGTCTGCAGCCGCCGCAGCTCGATCCGCGTGCCTTCGCGCAGCAGGGCGTCGAGGTTGGAGAAGGGCTCGTCCAGCAGCACAACCGCGGGGTTGATGACCAGGGCACGGCCGACAGCGACGCGCTGCTGCTGGCCGCCGGACAGCTGCTTTGGCAGTCGCGCCTCCAGCCCCTGCAATTGCAGCAGGGAGACCATGCGGGCGACGCGCTCGGCGATCTCCGGCTTGCCGACGCCGCGCCGCTTCAGGCCGAAGGCGATGTTCTCGGCGACGCTCAGATGCGGGAACAGGGCGTAGGACTGGAAGACCATGCCGGTGTCGCGCTGATGCGCGGGCATGGTGGTGATGTCCTTGCCGCGCAGCAGGATGCGACCGTCGCTGGGCTCGATGAAGCCGGCCACCATGCGCAGTGTCGTGGTCTTGCCGCAGCCGGATGGTCCCAACAGCGCCACCAATTCGCCTGCCGCAACAGTCAGATCCATGCGGGCCACGGCGGTGGTGTTGCCATAGCGGCGCGCCAGCCCGTCCAGCACCAGTTCCGCGCTGTTCGTCATCGGTTCGCATACATCTGTTGGGCCACCATCAGCAGCAGGGCCAGCAGGATGAGCATGGAGGAGACGGCGGCGACCGTCGGGTCCATCTGCATCTGCGCGGCGCCATAGAGCACGACGGTCAGCGGCGCGTCCCGAACGGAGCCCAGGAACAATGCCATCTCGACCTCGTCGAAGGAGAAGATGAAAGCCAGCGCGGCGGCGGCGATCAGCCCCGGCCGCAGCACCGGCAGCGTCACCAGGAAGAACGCCTTGACCGGCGACGCCCCCAGGTTGCGCGCCGCTTCCTCGATGGCCGGGTCCACGCGCCGCAGCACCGGCAGCATGACTCGCAACACCATGGGGACGCCGACCAACAGATGAGAAATCACCAGGCGCGTCATGCCCGGCGGCACGATGGGATTGGCGGAGAAGAACAGAGTCAGCGCCACCGCCAGCACCAGCGCCGGCAGCACCAGTGGTGACAGGAACAGCGCCTCCAGCAGGGTCGATCCCGGGAAGGCGAAGCGCGTCAGCGCCACGGCGGCGGCGGTGCCGATCACCAGGGACAGGGCGGCCACCATCAGCCCCAGCCGCAGGCTGACGAAGAAGCCGTTCAGATAGCGCTGGTCGGCGAGCGCCGCCTGGTACCAGCGCAGCGAAAGGCCCTGCGGCGGAAAGGCGAGGTAGCCGGTATCGCTGAAGGAGGCCGCGACGATCACCAGCAGCGGCCCCAGCAGATAGACGAAGCCGAGCACCGCCATGCCGCGCAGCACCCAGCCGAGCGGTGTGCGCAGGCTGGTCATCGGTTCTTCTCCCCCAGCAGCTTGCCATAGGTGAGCGCCACCGACAGCGAGATCACCAGCAGGATGGCGGCGATCGCTGCGGCGAAGGGCCAGTCCAGCAGTTCCAATGTCTGTTCATAGATCGTCACCGCCATGAAATGCGCCCTGGCGCCCCCGATCAGCGAGGGCGTGGCGAAGGCGGAGACGGACAGCGAAAAAACCAGCAGCGACCCCGCCAGCACGCCACCGCGCGCCAGCCGCAGCGTCACCAGCCACATCGCGACCGCCGGCGATGCGCCGAGATTCATCGCCGCATGTTCCAGGTCCCGGTCCACGCCGCGAATCACCGCATAGAGGGTGACGATCATGATCGGCAGCAGCACCTGCGCCAGCGCGATCACCACCCCGGCAAAGGTGCCAATCAGTTGAAAGTCCGGCGGCACCAGCCCGGTGCCCTGCAACAGGCGGGAGGCGACGCCGGAGCGGAAGAACAGCACCATCCAGGCGAAGCTGCGCACCACCGCGGATACCCACAGTGGAAACGTCGTCAGCAGCAGCAACAGCCCCGCCCAGCGTGTCTCCGCCCGCGCCAGCAGGAAGGCCAGCGGAAAGCCCAGCACCAGCGTCACCAGCGTGACGCAGACGCCCAGCAGCAGGCTGTTGCCGAGCACGCCCAGGTAATAGCTGTCGCCCAGAAACCGCGAAAAGGTCGGCGGTCCGCCGAGGGATTGCAGGAACAGCCCGAGCTGCGGCCAGATGAACAGGGTGGCAAAGATCAGCGCCGCCGGGGCCAGCAGCCCGGCGGCGATCAACCCCCGCCGGGCGCTCAAATCACCGTTCATGCGGATGCTAACGCATCCACATGACCCTCAAACGCCGGGCGCCGCGCATCCGCGCGGCTTGGCTGCGCGCCACTTGGCGCGGCGGCCATTCGGCCGCTCGGCGCGCTTGATGCGCGCCGCACTACCGCGCGATCTCGCGGTTGAAGCGGTCGGTCCAGGCCGGGCGGCTGGCATTGATGACGTCCCGGTTCAGCTCGGCCAGCTTGTCGGTCGGCGCCATGAAGGGCGCGACATCCGGCGGCAGTTGCGTCGCCGGGTTCACCGGTGCCCAGCCGATCTCCCGCGCGATGGCGGTCTGCACCTCCGGGTCCAGGTGCCGGTTCAGCACGGCCGCCGCGATGTCGGCGTTGCGCGACCGCTTCGCCACCGCGCCGGTCAGCAGCACGAAGGGCGCGCCTTCCTCCGGCACCGAATAGGCCACCGGAATCCCCATGGCGGAGCTGCGCATGGCGGAGGCGCCATCATAGGGCATGATCCAGATATCGCCGGAGGCGAACAGCGTCTGCACCTCCGCCGCCGAGCGGAAGATATTGGCGCGGCCGGAGATGCGCTTCAGCGCGTCGAAGCCCGGGCCGATATTCGTCTCGCTGCCGCCATGGGCGCGGGCCAGCATCACCAGGAAGTCGGTGCCATAGCCGTTGGTGATATGCGGGAAGGCGATGTGGCCCTCGAATTCCGGGCGGAAGAAGTCCTTGTAGCTGCGCGGCGGGTTCGCGACCTTGTCCGGGCGATACAGGATGCCTTCCGTCACCAGCCCCCAGGCGATCCAGTTGCCATCGGCATCCTTCAGATTGGCCGGGACGCTGGCGAAATTCGACGCGTCCGGCAGCTTCTGCGTCAGGTCGCCGGCCTTGGCCGCCACCTGCTGGCCGCCGGAGAACATGAACAGGTCGATCTGCGGCGCCTGCGCCTCGGCGCGCATGCGGGCGAAGGCATTGGCCGAGAGCAGCGGCGTCTGCGTGCCGCGCGCCCCGGTCTCCCGCGTCACCACGTCATAGACCATGCGCTGGATCAGGTCCTGGCTCGGCCCGCCAAAGGCCGTCGCCACGATCTCCCGCCCCGCGAAGCGCTGCTGCGCGCGCGCCTGGCCCGCCAGCAATGGCAGGGCGGCGGCGGCGAAAGCGGCGCGCCGCGTCAGCGGACGCGACATGATTCCATCACGCGACATGGGGCCGGTATCCTTGGAGGGCGAGCGTTGAATTGTCCGGACTATGCGACCGCGACGCGGCGGCTCGCAAGCCCCGTCGCGCTGCGCTGCTAGGCCATCTCCGGCAGCCGGGCTTCCACCTCGTCATGCTCCGCCAGCAGGGCGGAGAGCCGGCGGCGCATCTCGATGCCCGGCCTGTCGGCGGGCATATGCAGCTCCGCCCCCATCTCCAGCGGCACGTCGTAGGTGGTGGTCTCCAGCACGCCGCGATCCTCCTCCGTCACCGCGCGGTCGAAGGCGATGACCTTGGCGGCTGGCGCCTCGGCCTCCGTGTCGTTTCGGAGAACCCATTGGCAGATCATGCTGTGCCGGTCGTCGATCGGTGTCGCGCCGGTGCACAGGATGTGGGTCAGGCCGGTCGGGTAGTCGATGCGGCTGGCGCGGAAGAAGGGCAGGAACCAGCGGCCCTCGATCACCCGCACCGTGCGGTCGCTGTCGGACTTCACCAGTTCCTTGCTGATGCCGCGATTCGAAACCGGCGCCTCCGACCGCATGATGAAGCCCCAGTCGGTGTGCTCGATGGTGGAAGGCGCCGGCTTCGGGTCTTCCGGAATGCCGAAGGTGGCTGCGTGGACGTAGGAGAAATGCGCGGTGTCGAAACTGTTCTCCATGATCCGCAGGCCGGAGACGGCCCAGGGCTCGTGGAATTCATCGATGCGGCGGAAGGCGGGATCGGCGGCTTCCGGGATTTCCGGGATGGTCGCCAGCGGTTCCTCCAGGCAAACCCAGATCCAGCCATAGCGGCTGGCGGCGTGATGCGCCTTCGCGCCGCCCTTCAACCCGCGCAGCGGGTCATGCGCCTGCGGCACCTTCACGCAGCGGCCATCGGCGCCATAGGCCCAGCCATGATAGCCGCAGGCCAATGCCGGCCCCTCCGGCACATCCCGGTCCAGGAAGCCGGTGGAGAGTTTCGCGCCGCGATGCGGGCAGCGATCGGCCAGCGCCGCCGGGGCACCGCCTTTGCCGCGCCACAGCACGATGTCCTGGCCGAGCAGGCGGAAGGGCACCGGCTTGTCGGCGGTCAGCGCCGCGTCCGGCATCACCGGATACCAGAATCGACGCAGCACTTTTTGGCGCGTGGCCAGCATGGAGAAGGTCCGTGGGCATGCCTCGCCGGGGATGGCGGCGCCCGGGCTTCGCAACCGCCATGCCAGCCGCTTTTGCAGGCAGTCCGGGATCAATCCGCGATTTGCGCCCAAGAATAGGGCGAAGACGCCCTTCAAAGCGGCAGAATCCCGCCGCCAGGCTCCCCCCAGGGCCGGCACAGCGGTTGCTTGGTCCGTCCGGCGAAGAAACAGCCGCGCTGAAGCGCGCGCGCGACAGGAGACTTCACCGATATGCCGACCCCCCGCCGCACCCTGCTCGCCGCCGCCGGAGGCCTGCTGGCCGCGCCGCATCTCGCGCGCGGCCAGGCCGCGCTGACACCGATCAAATTCTCCCTCGACTGGGCCTTCCAGGGCCCCCAGGCGCCCTACCTGCTGGCGCTGGAGCGTGGCTACTTCCGCGAGGAGGGGCTGGACGTCACCATGGATCGCGGCTTTGGCGCCGGCGACGTGCCGGTGAAGGTGGCCAGCGGCGCCTATCAGTTCGGCGTCGGCGACGTCTCCGCCGTGATGCGGCTGCGCCTGACCCAGCCGGGCACCGACCTGATCTGCCCCTTCATGCTGGCCCAGGGCAGCCCGCTTTCCGCCATCACGCTGCGCCGCACCGGCATTCGCACGCCGAAGGACCTGGAGGGCAGGAAGCTGGCGGCGCCGGAAACCGATGGCGGCCGCCAGTTTTTTCCCGCTTTTGCCCGTGCCACGGGAATCGACGTCTCCAAGATCACCTGGATCACCGTGACGCCGCCGTTGCGGGAGCCGATGCTGGCACGCGGCGATGCCGATGCCATCACGGGTTTCGAAACCTCCGGCGTGTTCAGCCTTCGCGCGCTGAACATCCCGCAGGCCGATATCCTGGTGATGCGCTATTCCAATTTCGGCGTGGCGCTGCTCTCCACCGGCCTGCAGGTGCGCCGGTCCTATGCCGAGGCCAATCCGGCCGTCGTCACCGGCATCATCCGCGGCATCATCCGCGGCCATGCCGATGCCTGGCGCGAACCGGACGCGGCCATCGCCGCTTTGGTGAAGCGCGACCCCACCGCGCCAGCGGCGCTGGAGAAGGAACGGCTGATCGCCAATTTCGAGTTCATCCGCACGCCGGATGTGCTCTCCGGCGGCTATGGCAACCTGCCGACCCCGAAGGTGCAGGCCAGCATCGAGACGATCCGCACCGCCTTCAACATCCCGGCCACCCTCGCGGCCGGGGATTTCTACACCCCGGCCTATCTGCCGCCGGCCGAACAGCTCCGCCTGCCGGCCTGAACCGCCACAGAGGGGGGCGGGGCACCGCCTCCCGCCTTCGTGCTTGGATCATGGCCAAAAAAAGGCGCAGCATGGCTATTCATTCGTGGATCGGGGGACCCACCATGTTGATCGGCCTATGTCTGCTGGCAGGCACCACCGCGTTGCTCGGCATGGGGAGCGTGGCCTTGAGCCTGCTCTCGGGCATGGATCTGGCCGGTCTTGGCGCGGCTGCCGGCTTCGGCCTGGTGTCCCTGGTCGCGGGCCTTGGCGCCACGGGCATGGCCCTGGGCCGGGAACGCGCGGAGCGTCTCAGCCGGAGCTGACGCGGCGCGCCAGCAGCGGGGCCAGCGCCGGATCGGTGTAGCGGATTTCATGGGCCCGCACCTCCGGCTCCGCGCTCGCATCGCCCAGGGTGACGGTCAGGCAGAGGCTGGTTCCCATCAACTCCAGCCGCTTATGGCCGCGCCGCGGCAGCGGGATGCGGCGGCGGCGGCAGGCCTGAAGCAGCATGGCCAGCATGTCCGGCGCCTGGAAGGTCCAGCCCGGACGGCCGCCGGGGCGCGGCGGATGTGGCACCAGCCGGCAGATCACCTCCCCGGAGGTGGCGGTGGCCATGTCGAGCCGCAGGCGCCCGATGCCACCGGCCCAGCCGGGATCGGCCAGGGCCATGCCTTCCGACAGCGCCTCCAGCACCTCCTGCGGCGTGAACAGGATGTAGCGGACCTCCTTGGGCATCGGTGGCCGTCTCAGGACGTCGGCAAGGCGTCGGACGGGGGAATGGCTTTTGCGGCACTCGGCCGCGATCCTGCCCCGGTCCCGCCGCTCGATTCGTTTCGCATCGCGATCCTGCCCAGCATCCTGCGCGGCAGGCTGGCATCCCAGCGCTGAAGGAAGCGATAACGGCGGGCCGGCGCAACTTTCCTACGGCAGCAGGATGCGCAGCGGCGTGGCGCCATCCTCCACCGAAACCGGCAGCAGCCCGGCCGGGTCGCCATCCGCCTGCACCGGCACCGCCGCCCCCGCCAGCACCACCTGCCGCGCCGGCCGTATCACCACCCCGGGCAGGCGCGGCACCAGGCCGAGCGGCAGGGCCGCGCCGGCCAGCAGGGCCGCGGCCGCGCCACCCTGGTGGAACAGCACCACCTGGAAGCCCGGCGCCGCGGGCCGGGCGGCGGGGGCCAGCAGATGCCGCCCGGCATAGAGCCGGCCCTTGGTGACGATCACGCTGGCCGCGACCTCCGCCACCCCGCCATCCAGGCTGGCCGTGATCGGCGGGTAGCGGTAGCGCGGAGCCTCCCGCAGCGCCTGCAGCACATAGGCGGCGCGGCCGAGCTGGCGCTTCAGCCGCAGGTCCAGCGCGGCGACCACCGCAGCGTCGAAGCCGGCGCCGAGCATCTGCACGAACAGGATTTCCCGCCCATCGGCGAAACGGGCATGGCCGGGCCAGACGAGGCCGGATTTTCCCTGGGCCAGCACCTGGGCCGCGGCCTCCGGCGTCCGGTTCAGGCCGAGCTCCCAGGCCAGCACATTGGCCGTGCCCAGCGGCAGCAGGCCGAGGGAGGCGGTGCTGCCGGCCAGCCCCGCCGCCACCTCCGCGATGGTGCCGTCGCCGCCCGCCGCCACCACCAGTGCGATGCCGCGTGCCGCCGCCGCCGCGGCGATCCGGCGCGCATCGCCGGGGCCGGCGGTCTCCGCCACCTCGGGCCGCAGCCCAAGCCGGAGAAGCGCGTCGAGGGCGCGCGAAAGGCGCCGTCGGCGGCCGGCACCGGCGGTGGGGTTGAAGACGATGAGCATGGCTCGCCCTACCCCGCGCATGATGACAACACGCCGACATCCGGCTGACGGTCGCGTGACATGCGCGGGGCGCATCCCGCCCCATCCCGCAATGCAGCAGAAGTCACTCAAGATTCACGTCGCGCCGGGCCTTCCCGCGTTACTCCGCGACCGCGCAACGGAACTGTCAGCGATGCGTTCGCCGCGCGCGATGGATGAGGACGGGGCACAGACGGATGCACAGCACAGAAACCCGGCGCCGCTACCGCACGGTCTTCCTCTCCGACATGCATCTCGGCACGCGCGGCTGCCGCGCCGATTTCCTGGCGGATTTCCTGCGCCGCGTGGAATGCGAGCGGCTGTACCTGGTGGGCGACATCATCGACGGCTGGCGGCTGCGCAAATCCTGGTACTGGGACGCCGACCATGACGAGGTGATCCGCCTGGTGCTGCGGCTGGCGCGCAACGGCACCGATGTCGTCTACATCCCCGGCAACCACGACGAGATGTTCCGCGACTGGCTGGGCCTCGAGGTCGCCGGCGTGCGCCTGGCGAAGGAGGCGGTGCATGAGGCCGCGGATGGCCGCCGCTTCCTGGTGATCCATGGCGACGAATTCGACAGCGTCGTGCGCTATGCCAAGTTCCTCGCCCATCTCGGTGACTGGGCCTATGACACCGCGTTGGCCGCCAATCGCTGGTTCAACGCGCTGCGCCGGCGCTTCGGCTATCCCTACTGGTCGCTGTCGCAATGGCTGAAGCGCCAGGTGAAGGAGGCGGTGAAGGCGATCGACCGCTTCGAGGTGGCGTTGGCCCAGGAAGCTCGCCGGCGCGGGCTGGATGGCGTGGTCTGCGGCCATATCCACCACGCCGAGATGCGGGAGGTGCAGGGCGTCCTCTACATGAATGACGGCGATTGGGTGGAAAGCTGCACCGCGCTGGTGGAGCATGCCGATGGCCGCTTCGAACTGGTGGACTGGGCCCAGGAAAACCGCCTGAGCTTCTTCCGCGACGCCACGCCGGCCCCTGCTCCCGCGCCCACCCCTGCCTCCGCCCCGCTGCCGGAAACCGCATGACCGCGTTTTCCACCTTTCGCCGCGCCGCCATCTCGGGCATCCGGGGCGCGCATGAAGGGCCTGCGGCGAAGGGGAAGCATTGGACGCGCAGTCGGTTTGGGGGATGGGCGCGCTTGAGGACACGGAGATGACGGCGGCGGCCGGTCCGCTTCGCATTCTCGTCGTCTCCGACGCATGGTTTCCGCAGGTGAATGGCGTGGTCCGCACCATGGCGACGGTGGTGGCGGAGCTGACGCGGCTGGGCGATGTGGTGGAGGTGATCGGGCCGGATCGCTTCACCACCATCCCGACCCCTGGCTATGCCGAAATCCGCCTTGCCCTGGCGCCGCGCCGCAAGCTGGCCCGGCTGGTGGATGATTTCCGGCCCGACGCCGTGCATATCGCGACGGAGGGGCCGCTGGGCTGGGCGATGCGCGGCATCTGCCGGGCGCGGGGCTGGCGCTTCACCACCTCCTTCCACACCAAGTTTCCGGACTACCTGCATGCCCGCACCCGCATCCCGAAGGCCTGGTCCTGGGCGCTGATGCGCCATTTCCACCAGGCCGGAAGCGGCACGCTCTGCGCCACGCCGACCCTGGCGGCGGAGCTGAAGGCCCGGGGATTCACCCATGTGGTTCCCTGGTCGCGCGGCGTCGACCTCGACCGCTTCCAGCCGGCGGCGGCGGAGAATGGCGCGGCGGAGGCATGGGAATCGCTGCCGCGTCCGATCTTCCTCTGCGCCGGGCGCGTGGCGGTGGAGAAGAACCTGGAAGCCTTCCTGGCGCTCGACCTGCCGGGCAGCAAGGTGGTGGTGGGCGATGGGCCGCAGCGCGCCGCGCTGATGCGCCGCTTCCCCGACACGCATTTCACCGGATGGCGGGAGAATGGCGCGCTGGCGCGGGCCTATGCCCTGGCCGATGTCTTCGTCTTCCCCTCGCTGACCGATACCTTCGGCCTGGTGCTGCTGGAGGCGCTGGCCAGTGGCACGCCGGTGGCGGCCTTCCCGGTGACCGGACCGCTGGATGTCATCGGCGACCATCCCGTCGGTGCGCTGGATGGCGATCTGCGCGCCGCCTGCCTGCGGGCGCTGTCGGCGGATCGTGCCGGCTGCCGGGACTATGCGGCGCAGTTTTCCTGGGGCGCCTGCGCGCGCCGCTTCCGCGACAGCCTGCTGTATCGCTGATCCCGCGCCGATCCCGCGCCGATCCCGCGTTGGGGCTCGGTTTCCCGATTCCGCCCGGGCGTGCTACCGGCTGCAACATGGCGAGTGTCCGACCCCGCCCATGATGCGCAAGCTGATCCGGCATCCGGCGGTCCAGGGGGGACTCGCGCGGATCGTCGGGCTGTATCTGTCGCTGGTGATGCGCAGCACGCGCTGGCAGCTTCTGGGCGCCGAGCCGGCCCTGGCGCTGGTGGCGCAGGGGCAGCCGCTGATCCTGGCCTTCTGGCATGAACGCCTGCCGCTGATGCCGGCGCTGTTTCACCTTGCCACGGCGCGACTGCCGATGGTTGCCGGGTTGCGACCGCAGGTGCTGGTCAGCCAGCACCGCGACGGACGCTTCATTGGCGCGGCCGTCGCCCGCTTCGGGGTGGAGATGGTCTATGGCTCCTCCCGCCGCGGCGGGGCCCGGGCGCTGGTCGGGCTGTTGCGCGGGCTGCGCCAGGGGCAGCCCGCGCTCATCACCCCCGATGGCCCGCGCGGCCCGCGTCGCCAGGCCGCTGCCGGAGTGGCGCAGCTCGCCGCCATGTCGGGCGCGGCGGTGGTGGCGGTGGGCGCCGCGAGCAGCGCGCATCGGCGTCTCGGCTCCTGGGACCGCATGATGCTGCCGCTGCCCTTCGGAAGGGGTGTGCTGGTCTGCGGCGCACCGATCGCCGTGCCGCGCGAAGGGGCGGAGGCGGCGCTTCCCGCCATTGCCGCCGCCCTGAACGCCGCCTGCGCCGAGGCCGACCGGCTCTGCGGCGTGACGGAGCCACCCCCGCGGGCGGCAAGGCGCCGATGACCCTGCCGATCCTCGCCTGGGGTCTCGCCACCCGGCTGGTCGCGCCGCTGCTGCCCTGGCACCTCGCCCGTCGCGCGCGGCGGGGGAAGGAGGTCACGGCCCGCCTGCCGGAGCGCCGTGGCCAGGGCGCCGCCCGCCCGCCCGGCCCGCTGCTCTGGCTGCATGCGGCCAGCGTCGGGGAGGCGCTGTCGACCCTGCCGGTGCTGGAAGCGCTGCTGGCGCGGGACCCGGCCCTGCGCCTGCTGGTCACCACTGGCACGGTGACGGGGGCGGAGGCGCTGCGCCGCCGCCTGCCGCCGGCCCTCACCCGCCCGGATGCCGGCGGCCTGCCGCGCATCGCCCATCGCTTCCTGCCGCTGGACGTGCCGGGCTGGGTGGCGCGCTTCCTGGACGACTGGCGGCCCGATGCGGGCGCGCTGGTGGAAAGCGAGTTCTGGCCCAACCTGCTGGGCGCCGCGCGCACACGGCACCTGCCGCTGGCGTTGCTGAACGGACGGATGAGCCCACGCTCCTTCGCCCGCTGGCGCCGCTTTCCGCGCAGCGCGGCGCGAATCCTGGACAGCTTCCGCCTGGTGCTGGCGCGGTCGGAAGGGGACCGGGCGCGGCTGGCGGCGCTGGGCGCCCGGGATGCGCTGTGCTGGGGCGACCTCAAGGCCTCCGCCGCACCGCTGCCGGCCGAGGCCTCGGCCCTGGCGCTGCTGCGCGATGCGATCGGCGACCGGCCGGTCTTCCTCGCCGCCTCCACTCATCCGGGAGAGGATGAGCTGGTGCTGGCGGCCCATGCGCTGCTGGCGGCGACCTGGCCGGAGTTGCTGACCGTGCTGGTGCCGCGCCACCCGGAACGCGGCGCGGCGGTGGCGGACCAGGCGGCGCGGCAGGGGCTGGGCGTGGCGCGCCGGGCCGCCGGTGGCATGCCGGCGGCGGATGTCGCGATCTATGTGGCGGATACGCTGGGCGAGCTGGGCCTGTTCTACCGCCTGGCCGGCGTCGCCCTGATCGGCGGCAGCCTGGTGCCGCATGGTGGGCAGAACCCGCTGGAGGCGGCGCGCCTCGGCTGCCCGATCCTGTTCGGCCCGCATACCTTCAACTTCGAGGAACCGGTCGCGCGGCTGCTGGCGGCCGGTGGCGCGGCCCGCCTGGCGCCTTCGGCCGGGGCGCTGGCGGAGCAGGTGGCGGCCATGCTATCCGATATGCCCCGGCGTCAGGCGATGGCCGCCGCCGCCGCCCAGGTGGCGGCCGGCCAGGAAGGCTTGCCGGGACAGGTGGCCGAGGCGCTGCTGGCGCTGCTGCCACGGGGAACGGGGACCGCGCCCGACGAGGATGCGCGGGATCCGGCATAGAAGAGGGCGGCCATGGGTGGCGGCCCTTGGCGTTGGTGGCACTGCCACCGCGACGGCGAATGTGGTGAACGGAACCTGATGGTCGAGGCCTGATGCGAGCACCCGCCTTCTGGGCGGGCGGCGGTGGCGTGATGCCGCTGCTGCTGGCCCCCTTTTCAGCGCTTTACGCGCAAGCGACCGCGCGGCGCATGGCGCAGCCCGGCTGGCAGGCGCCGGTGCCGGTGATCTGCTGCGGCAATGCCACGGCCGGCGGCGCCGGCAAGACCACCGTCGCCATGGATCTCGGCCGGCGGCTGGCGGATCGCGGCGTCGCCGCGCATTTCCTGCTGCGCGGCTATGGCGGCACCACCAAGGGGCCGCTGCGGGTGGACCCCGCCACCCATGACAGCACGATGGTGGGGGATGAGGCGCTGCTGCTGGCCGAAATCCGCCCCACCTGGGTTTCCGCCGACCGCGCCGCCGGCGCCAAGGCCGCCGTGGCGGGCAATGCCCGCTGCATCGTCATGGATGACGGGCTGCAGAATCCGGGCCTCGCCAAGGACCTGTCGCTGCTGGTGATCGATGGCGGCTTCGGCTTCGGCAATGGCCGCATCATCCCCGCCGGCCCGCTGCGCGAACCGGTGGCCGCCGCCGCCGCGCGCTGCCAGGCGGCGGTGCTGATCGGCGAGGATGAGACCGGCGCGCTGGACCTGCTGCCGCCGGGCCTGCGCGTGCTGCATGCGAAGCTGGTGCCGGGGCCGGAGGCGGCGATGCTGCGCGGCCAGCCCGTCTATGCCTTCTGCGGCATCGCCAACCCGCGCAAGTTCTTCACCACCTTGCAGGAGGCCGGCGCCGTGCTGGCGGGGCGGGAGGCCTTCGGCGACCACTACCAATACGACGCCGAGGAAATCCAGGAGCTGCTGGACCAGGCAGAGGCCGCGCGCGCCGTGCCGGTGACCACCAAGAAGGATTTTGTTCGTATCCCGCCGCAATTCCGGTCCCGCGTCACCGTGGTGACGGTGGGCCTGGAATGGGCGGAATCGGCGCAGATCGAGAGCCTGCTCGATCCTTTGGCCGGACGGGTTCCGATCCCGGCCTAGGTTCTTTCCGCATCTGGCATGCAGGTTGCATCTCCCTGACCCGGTAACGGGCTGGGAGACCCCCATGAAGATCGGTGATGCCGCCGTGTTCCGCCGCTTCTGGTATGTGGCGATGCCTGTCGAAAAGCTGGACGAGGGCCCACAGCCCTTCGCCCTGTTCGGGGAGGAGATGGTGCTGTGGCGCGCCGCCGATGGCACCGTCTCCGCGCTGGAGGATGCCTGCTGCCACCGCTCCGCGCGGCTCTCATTGGGGGAGCTGCATGGCGATTCCCTCGCCTGCCCCTATCACGGCTGGGAATTCAACGCCGCCGGCCAGTGCACGCTGATCCCGCAGCGGCCGGAAGTGGCGCCGCCCGCCAGCGCGCGGGTGAAATCCTACCACGTCGCCGAACGCTACGGCTTCGTCTGGGTGGCGGTGGAGGAGCCGCTGATGGGCATCCCCGAACTGCCGGAGGCGGATGACGGCGGCTACCGCGTCATCCAGGAATTCCACGAGGCCTGGGACATGTCGCTGTTCCGCCTCGTCGACAACTGGTTCGACCTGGCCCATGTCGCCTTCGTCCATCGTGGCACCCAGGGCGACATCAAGCAGCCGGTGCCGCCGCCCGAGGATATCGAGGAATTCGACTTCGGCCTGGTCTCCCGCGCCACCGTGCCCATCGCCAATCGCAGCGAGGGGAAAAGCTATACCGGCATCGACAGCGACACGACGGTGCGCAAGCGCGTCGCGACGTGGTGGGCGCCGAATTGCCGCAAGCTGCACATCACCTATCCCAACGGGCTGCAGCACATCATCTTCACCACCGCCACGCCGCTGGGCGACAAGCGAATCCTCTTCACCCAGTTCTGCATCAGGAATGACAGCGAGGCGGATATCCCCGCCGCCGCCGCCATCGCCTTCGACCGCCGCGTGACGACGGAGGACAAGATCATCCTCGAAGCCACGCGCGCCGATGTGCCGATCATGCCGGGCGAAACGCCCGAACAGGGCATGCCGCAGGACCGCGCCGGCAACCTCGCGCGCAAGAAGCTGCGCGCCATCGTCGAGACCTATTCCACGCCGGCGCGCCTGCCGGAACTCGCAACAAGCTGAGACAGGGAAATCCGCATATGCTCACGCGACGTGGCGCCCTCGGCGCCGGCCTGGCCACCGCCGCCCTGATCTCCGCGCGGGATGCCCGCGCCCAGGGCCGTACCTGCCGCTTCAGCCTGGACTGGGCGATCAGCGGCTCCACCGCCTTCGCCCAGGTGGCGGAACGCGGCGGCTTCTTCCGCGACGAGGGGGTGGATATCCGCCTCTCGCGCGGCTTCGGCTCCGGCCGCGTGCCGATCGATGTCGGTGGCGGCGCCTACGACATGGGCTTTGGCGATTTCTCGTCGATGGCGAAGTTCGCGGCCGAAAATCCCTCGGTCGGCATGATGTGCGTGCTGATGGTCTTCGACGGGCTGCCGCTGGTCGCCGTCTCCCGCGCCGATGGGCCGATCCGCACGCCGAAGGATCTTGAGGGCAAGCGCATCGCGGCGCCGGAGGGCGATGCGGGCCGCCAGATTTTTCCGGTGTTTGCCGAAGCCGCGGGCTTCGATGCGGCCAAGGTGCAATGGATCAGCGTGACGCCGCCGCTGCGCGAGCCGATGCTGATCCGCGGCCAGGCGGATGCCATCACCGGCTTCGTCAGCTCCACCGTCATCAGCCTGAAGGGGCTCGGCATGTCGGAGGCGCAGCAGCGCATCATGCGCTACCGCGACTATGGCGTGCCGCTGTATTCCAACTGCGTCATGACGACGCGCGCCTATGCCGAGGCGAACCCCGCCGTGGTGCGCGGCGTGGTGCGCGCCATCGCGCGCGGCGTGCAATCCATGGTGGCCGACCCGGCCGCCTCCGCCGTCGCGGTGAAGGCGACGGAGCCGCTGGTGGACCAGGCGCTGGAGGAGGAACGGGCGCGGCTGGTGAATGCCGAGCTCATCATGACCGACCATGTGAAGCAGCACGGCCTGTCCGCCATGGACCCGGCCCGGCTGGCGCGGTCGCTGGACATCCTGGAGAAGGTCTATGCCTTTCCGCGCCGGCCTTCGCCGGAGGAGCTTTACACCAGTGCCTATCTGCCCGGCGCCGCCGACCTCAAGCTGAGCTGACTGACGAAGCCCTCTCGCCCCGTCGGCGGGAGAGGGCTTCAAGGCGCCGTTACCGCCACAGCCCCCGTGCCGACAGCCAGTCCTGCACCAGCGCCGCCACCTGGTCGCTGTTGCGGTCCATCATCAGCATATGGCTGTTGCCGGGGATTCCTCGGCTCGGCAGGTCCACATCTTCCACAGTGCCGCCGGCCGCCGTGATCGCGGCGGCGAAGGCGCGGGCGTTGCGGCGGATGACGGACCAGCGCGGATCCTGGTCGACATAGTCGCCATAGACCAGAAGCTGCGGCACATCCTTCAGCTTCGCGGCCTCCGCCACCGCACCCGTGCCGGCGGGCTCGATGAGGACCAGCGCGCGGAACAGGTCCGGCCGCCGCTGCGCCACCTGCCAGGCGAAGGCGCCGCCCTGGCTGTGGGCGATGACCACCGAAGGCCCGACCCGCTCCAGCAGCGCGATATAGGCGGCGATCACATCGTCATCGGTGCCGAGGTAGCGGGCCACCACCTGGCGCATGAAGGCCTGGTAGTGCTCCGGCTCGGTCGGGAACTGGTTGCCCGGCAGCACGCTGCGCGTGGCATAGGAGCCGGCGCCGGTGCCGATGCGGAACCGCTCCCAGGGATTCTGGGCGGGCAGGTGCAGCGGCGGGGCGTAGATTTCCGGCACCATGGCGGCGCCGCTGCGGCCACGCTCCACCGCGTCGGTCACATAGGTGGCCCAGCCGCGGCGCAGGAAGAATTCGTCCCAGCCCGGGCGGCCGTCCGGCGTGGTTTCCCAGGTGACGCCGGTGAGATAGGCGCCGTGCCACAGCATCAGCGGCGCCGCGCCGCGCTGCGGGGCGGGCACCATGAAGCGGGCATACATCTGCCCGACCGTGTGCACGCCATTCGGATCGATGCGCAGCGGCGCGCTGCCCACGGTCGGCAGGTATTCGCGCACCGGCCGGTCCGTCAGTTCCACCTGCCGCCCGCCGATATGGAAGGAGCCGAAGCGCTCCAGCGTGATCGGCTGCGCCTGGGCGGCGCCGCCGAGGCCGAGACAGGCCGCGACCAGCGCGGCACCCCATTTGGTCATGACATTTCCCCCTGCCGGAACCAGCCCGGCCTCGGGGGCAATCCTATATCGCGGGACGCCGTGGCGCCTACCGCCCCGCAAGTGTCTTTTCGAACAGGTCGAGCAGCGCCACGCCGAAGGCCTGCATATTGGCGGCGCGATCGCCATGCCCGGTTTCCAGCGTCACCACGACCTCCACCGGCCCGCTGATGGCGAGGCAGCTATGCCCCGCCGCATCGCCGTAGCGATTGCCGCTGGGGCCGGAGGCGCCGGTTTCCGCGATGCCCCAGACCGTGCCGAAACGCGCCCGCAGGGTGCGCGCCAGCAGCATGGCATAGGGTTCGGAGGAGGAGCGCATCCCCGCCATGTCGGCGGCGGCTATGCCCAGAAGCTGTTCCCGCGCCGTCGCCGTGTAGACCACCGCGCCGCCCAGGAAATAGGCGCTGGCCCCCGGCACCGCGAGCAGGCTGGCCGAGACCAGCCCGCCGGCGGAGCTTTCGGCCACCGCCACGGTTTCGCGGCGCGCCTTCAACAGCGCGCCGACGGCCTCGCCCTTGGCAAAAAGGTCGTCCACCTATTCCGCCGCCTGGGCATAGGCCTCGAGCGGCGCGCAGGTGCAGACCAGGTTGCGGTCGCCATGCACGTTGTCCACCCGCTTCACCGGCGGCCAATATTTCTGGCGCGCCACATAGGGCAGGGGGAAGGCGGCCTGTTCGCGGCTGTAGGGGTGGGACCAGTCGCTGGCCATCACCTCCGCCGCCGTGTGGGGCGCGTTCTTCAGCGGATTGTCGGCACGGTCCATGCGGCCCTGCTCGATGGCGCGGATTTCGCCGCGGATCGAGACCATCGCCGCGATGAAGCGGTCGAGCTCGCCCATCGTCTCGGACTCGGTTGGCTCCACCATCAGCGTGCCGGTCACCGGCCAGGACATGGTGGGCGCGTGGAAGCCGTAGTCCTGAAGCCGCTTGGCGATATCCTCCACCGAGGCGCCGCCATTCTGCTGAAAGCCGCGGCAATCCAGGATGCATTCATGGGCGACCATGCCCTGGCTGCCGCGATACAGCACGGGATAATGCTCGGACAGCTTCGTCGCGATGTAGTTGGCGTTGAGGATCGCCACCTGCGTCGCGCGCTTCAGACCATCCGGCCCCATCATGCGGATATAGGCATAGGAGATCGGCAGGATCGACGCGCTGCCGAAGGGCGCCGCCGCCACCGGCCCATGCGACGTGGCATGCGGCCCCGCCTCCGAGAGCATCGGATGCGACGGCAGATAGGGCGCCAGATGCGCGGCGACGCCGATCGGGCCGACGCCCGGCCCGCCGCCGCCATGGGGGATGCAGAAGGTCTTGTGCAGGTTCAGGTGGCAGACATCGGCACCGATGGCGGCCGGGCTGGTCAGCCCGACCTGCGCATTCATATTGGCGCCGTCCATATAGACCTGCCCGCCCTTCTCATGGATCAGGGCGCAGATTTCCCGGATGGCTTCCTCGAAGACGCCATGCGTGGAGGGGTAGGTCACCATCAGCGCGGCGAGCTTCGCCGCATGCTGCTCCGCCTTGGCGCGCAGGTCGTCCAGATCCACGTTGCCGTCGCGGTCGCAACCCACCACCACCACCTTCATGCCGGCCATCACGGCGGAGGCTGGGTTGGTGCCATGGGCGGAAGACGGGATCAGGCAGATATCGCGGTGCAGGTCGCCGCGCGCCCGATGCCAGGACCGGATCGCCAGCAGCCCGGCATATTCGCCGGCGCTGCCCGCATTCGGCTGCAGGGACACGGCCGCGAAGCCGGTCACCGCGCAGAGCCAGTTCTCCAGCCGCCGGATCATCTCCAGATAGCCCGTCGCCTGGTTCACGGGCACGAAGGGGTGGATGTTGCCGAAACCCGGGAAGGTGACGGGGATCATCTCGGCCGTCGCGTTCAGCTTCATCGTGCAGGAGCCCAGCGGGATCATGCTGCGATTCAGCGCGACGTCCTTGTCCTCCAGCCGCTTCAGGTAGCGCAGCATGGCGTGTTCCGCGTGATGGCTGCGGAACACCTCCGCCGTCAGCACCGCGCTGCTGCGCGCCAGGGCGGCGGGGAAACCACCCTCGGGCATGATGCCGTCCAGCTTCGGCGCCGCCTGGCCGCCGGCCTCCGCGATGGCCTCGATCAGCGCCAGCAGGTCTTCCCGGGTGACCGTCTCGTCCAGCGCGATGCCGACGCCGCCACCCTCATGCCGGGCGAGGTTGAAGCCGCGCTTCAGGGCGCCGGCGATCAGCGCCTCCGCCTTGCCGCCGGCCTCGATGCAGATGGTGTCGAAGAAGTCGGCATGGCGCAGCGCGAAGCCCGCGCGCTTCGCCGCCCCCGCCAGCAGCCGTGCCTGCAGCGCCACGCGCTTGGCAATCCGGGCAAGCCCTTCCGGCCCGTGCCACACGGCATACATGCTGGCCATGACGGCCAGCAGCACCTGCGCGGTGCAGATATTGCTCGTCGCCTTCTCGCGCCGGATATGCTGTTCGCGCGTCTGCAGCGCGAGGCGCATGGCCGGCTGGCCGGCGGCGTCCAGCGAGACGCCGACGAGGCGCCCGGGCATCAGCCGCTTATGCGCGTCCTTCACCGCCATATAGCCGGCATGCGGCCCGCCGAAGCCCATCGGCACGCCGAAGCGCTGGGTGGAGCCGACGACGACATCGGCACCCATCTCGCCCGGCGGCGTCAGCAGCACCAGCGACAGCGGATCGGCGGCGACGATGGCGAGGCCACCGGCCTCATGCACCGCCGCGATCTCCCGCGTCAGGTCGCGGATTTCGCCGGTGGTGCCGGGGTAGTTCAGCAGCAGCGCGAAGGGCTTTTCCGCCCGCACCGTCGCGATGATCTCGGCGGGCTTCGTCACCAGCACGCGGAAGCCCAGCGGTTCCGCCCGGCCCGCCACCACGGCGCGGGTCTGGGGATGCACGTCGGAGGCGATGACGATGGTGTCGGACTTGCCGCGCGTCGCGGCATGGGCCAGCGCCATCGCCTCCGCCGCCGCCGTGCCCTCATCGAGCAGGGAGGCATTGGCCACGGGCAGCCCGGCGAGGTCCGTCACCATGGTCTGGAAGTTCAACAGCGCTTCCAGCCGGCCCTGGGCGAGCTCGGCCTGATAGGGCGTGTAGGCCGTGTACCAGCCCGGATTCTCCAGCACGTTGCGCAGGATGACCGGCGGCGTCAGCGTGCCGTGATAGCCGATGCCGATCAGCGACTTGATGTCCGCGCGGTTCTTCGCGGCCAGCGCGCGCAGCTCCGCGATGGTCTCCGCCTCCGTCGCCGCGGGCGGCAGCGGCAGGGGCGCGCTGCTGCGGATGGCGGCGGGCACGGTGCGGGCGGCCAGGGCTTCCAGGCTTTCCGTCCCGACCACCTTCAGCATGGCGCTGATTTCGGCTTCGGAGGGGCCGATGTGGCGGCGGGCGAATTCGCCCTTGTCCTCCAGCGCGGCGAGGTCGGCGATGGCGCTCATGCGAGGCCGTCCACGAAGGCGGCGTAGGCGGCCTCATCCATCAGCGCGGCCACGGCGGCGGCATCGATGGCGGTCAGCTTGAAGAACCAGCCCTCCCCGGTCGGGTCGGAATTGATCAGCGCGGGATTCTCCCCCAGCGCCGCATTGCTTTCGGCGATGCGGCCGGCGATGGGGGCGTAGACGTCGGAGGCGGCCTTCACGCTCTCGACCACCGCGCAGGCCTCGCCCTCGGTGACTTCGCGGCCGGCTTCCGGCAGGTCGACGAAGACCACGTCGCCCAGCGCGTTCTGCGCGTGGTCGGTGATGCCGACGGTGGCGGTGTCACCCTCCAGCCGCACCCATTCATGATCCTTGGTGAAACGAAGCTCGGCCATGTGCTTGGACCTTTTCAGCGGGCGTAGCGGTGGGGGATGAAGGGCAAAGCGGCGACGCGGCCGGGCAGGGCCTTGCCGCGCACCATCAGATCTAGCGCTGTGCCATCGGCCGCCGCGCCCCGCGCGACATAGCCCATGGCGACGGGGGCATTGGCGGAGGGGCCGAAGCCGCCGGAGGTGATTTCCCCCACAACGTCGCCGCCAATCTGTACCGGCGTGTGGCCACGGGCGGGTTGGCGGCCTTCCGGCTGGATGCCGATGCGCAGACGGCTCGGCCCGTTGTCGAGTTCGGCGCGGCAGCGCTCGGCACCCTGGAAATCCCAGGCCATGCGGCGGCGCTTGCCCATGGTCCAGACCAGATTGGCTTCGACCGGGCTGGTCGTCTCATCCAGGTCGTTGCCGTAGAGGCAGAGCCCGGCCTCCAGCCGCAGTGAATCGCGGGCGCCAAGGCCCGCGGGCTGCACGCCCGGCAGGGCCAGCAGCGCCTTGGCCAAGATTTCGGCCTGTTCGGCCGGGACGGAGATTTCCACGCCATCCTCGCCCGTATAGCCGCTGCGGCTGACCAGACAGTTCACGCCCGCGATGCTGTGCTCGGCAAAATCCATGAACTTCATGGTGGCGATGCCGGGCGCCAGCGTGGCGAGCGCCGCCACCGCCTGCGGCCCCTGAAGCGCGATCAGCGCCCGGTCCGGCAGCGGCCGCAACGTGACGCCGCGGGGCAGCACCGCCTCGATCGCCGGAATGTCCAGATGCTTGCGGGAGGCGTTGAGCACCAGGAACAGCCGGTCGCCGCGATTGGCCACCATGAAGTCATCCAGGATGCCGCCCGTCTCCGTCATCAGCACGCCGTAGCGCTGGCGGCCGGGCTTCAGCGCCTGCACATCGGCCGGCGTCAGCTTTTCGAGGGCCGCCGCGGCGCCATCCCCCACCAGCTCCGCCTGGCCCATATGGGAGACGTCGAACAGGCCGGCGCTGGCCCGCACATGCAGATGTTCCGTCAGGATGCCGGCGGGGTATTGCACCGGCATGGCATAGCCGGCGAAGGGCACCATGCGCCCGCCCAGCTCCCGGTGCAGCGATGCGAGCGGGGTCTCCAACAGATCGGATTCGGCCACGGTGCCCCCAAAGGCTTCCCACCGCCGAAATGGCGCCGGGTGTTCCGTGACCCCCCTCTGTCCGGTGACCTGAGAGATTCGGCCGGGCTCTTTGCGAACCGGGCCTTACTCCGTCGGTGCCGCCCCCCGTTCGAGGGGCGAGCTTTCCAGAGACCCGTCGCCACCTTTCGGCGACATCCCACGCGGCCCTTTTGCCTGAGCGTTTCCGGGGGCCGGTTGCGCCTTCGGCGGCGTCCCGCCAGCCCGCCGGGCTGCCGCGACACTCTCTCCCGCGTGGTTCAGACGGGAGAGGCCCGTATGCCCGAGCGGACCCGCCCGCGCAACGGCGGTCTTGCCGAAGACCCCGCCCGACCTGATGGTGTCCGGCCGGAACGACATGGGGAAACGATGCTGGAACTGACGGAAGCGGCGCTGCTGGCCGCCCTGCGCGGCTGGGTGGAGATCGAGAGCCCGACCCAGGATGTCGCCGCGGTGAACCGCATGGCCGACCATGTGGAGGCGAAGCTGCGCGCCATCGGCGCCCGAATCGAGCGCATTCCCGGCACCGACGGCTATGCCGACATCCTGATCGGCCGGATCGAGGGTGAGGGACCCGGCCCCGGGCTGCTGCTGCTGGGCCATATCGACACGGTGCACCCGGTTGGCACCCTGGCCACCAGGCTGCCCTTCCGGGTGGAGGGGGATCGCGCCTATGGCCCCGGCATCTATGACATGAAGGGCGGCAATGCGATGGCACTGGCCGCGCTGGAACATCTGCACGCCCAGGGCCGCCGGCCGCGCCTGCCGGTCAGCTTCATGATGATCCCGGATGAGGAGGCGGGCAGCCCCTCCTCCCGCGCCGGGATCGAGGCGGAGGCGCTGCGCCATGCGGCGGTGCTGGTGCCCGAACCCTCCGGCGAGGGCGGCCGGCTGACGGTCGGCCGGCATGGCATCGCGCGCTACCACCTGCGCACCATCGGCCGCCCCGCCCATGCCGGTGCAACCCATGCGGAGGGCCGTTCGGCCATCCGCGAAATGGCCCGGCAGGTGCTGGCGATCGAGGCGCTGACGGATTACGCGCGCAACTTCTACGTCAATATCGGCACGATTTCGGGCGGCACGCATGAGAACATGGTGCCGGTGGAATGCCGCGCCATCTGCTACGCGCTGGTGCCCACGGCGGTGGAGGCGGCGGAACTGCGCGACGCCCTGTTCGCGCTGCGCCCGCAGGATCCGGATGTGGTGCTGGAGGTGGTGCCCGGCCTGTCCCGCCCGCCCTTCGCCAAGACCCCGGCCGGCCAAGCGCTGTACGACCAGGCCAAGGCCCTGGCCGCCGACGGCCCCTTCCCGGTGCTGGGGGAGCGGGTGGCCGGCGGCGGCAGCGATGGCAATTTTACGGGCGCACTGGGCGTGCCGACGCTGGACGGGCTCGGCGTGATCGGCGGCGGCCCGCACAGTTTTAGCGAATACATCCTGACCGGCTGCCTGGTGCCGCGCACCATGCTGTTCGTGCGGCTGTTCGAGACGCTGGAACGACCGGGCTGAGAAGCGGAAGGGCAAGGCCGCGCCGTCGAAACACTGTTTCGGGGCGTTTCGTGCAACTGCGGCGCGAAGGCTTTGTCCTTGCAACGACCGGCGGTCGGATTAGCGTGTCCGTTCTCAACGCTGGCCGGGGGGCTGACCGATGTCGAATGTCGCGGGCAAGGCCTATGGGATGAACGTCGTCACCCCCATGCGGCCCTGGAAGACCTGGATCAACCGGCTGCTGTTCATGGTGGCGCGCACCCAGCCCCAGCAACTGGGCGGGCTGCTGGGCCTGTCCATCATCCACTTCGCCCGCTGGGTGATGATCCGCCGCGACCAGTGGCCCGACCTCGGCCAGGGCCGGCCTGTCATCGACAATGACTACATGCTGTTCGTCAGCAACTTCAACGGCACCTGGGACCAGTATATCGACGCCTTCAGCGACGGCATTCCCAACGGGCTCGACCTGTTCTGGTATTCCAGCACGAAATACCCGGGCTCCATCCCGATCACGCCTTTCAAGAACTACATCCGCGCCAACCAGGTCGACACCGGCTACTACTACAACGCCACCCCCGGCGCGGCGCAGCGCGACATCAAGGCGGCGCTGCGCGTCTGGTCGGTGCTGGACGACCTCCGCGCCCAGCATGCGCAACTGCCCCCGGCGGAATTCGCCGAGGCCTGGCGCCGCGCCTTCGTCGCCATCCAGAACGACCTGCCCTCCCCGGGCCATGCGCCCGTGGCCAGCAACGACACGCAGAATGCGGATCTGAACCGCGAGGCGCTGATTCGCCGGCCGCGCGACTGAGGGGAGACGATCCATGCCCAATTTCGACGGCGGCCACTACTTCCTGACGGCCCTGGTTCCGATCCGCGGCGACCTCTGCGCCGATCCGCGCACGGATGCGACCGTCACCTCCCATCTGCATGAGCTGCGCGCGACGCTGGCGGCGCTGCCGACGGCCTTGCAGACGCCGGCCACGGAAAAGATCGGCATCAACAGCCCCTTCGCGCGCGGCACCCGCACGCATTTCGCCCGCTTTGCCATTCTCGACGACGTCGCCTTCAACGGGCGCGGCCAGCGTGACCCGATCGCGGTGGCGGTGGGCCTCGGCAAGCAGCCGAGCGTGGCGGACCCGGTGGACCGGCTGCCTTGCTCCTACCTGATCTTCGTCGCGGATTTCGACGCGCCGGATGGCAGCCAGGCGGCGCTGGACGATTACCTGACGCATCTCTGGCAGATCATGGAGCCGGAACTGCGCGACATCTTCGGCCATTGCGACGGCCATGCGCAGCTGACCGATGCGGCGGGTTTTGCCGGGCTGATCCGCGCCTGCCAGGTCGAGACCACCATGCCCTTCAACGACTACTGGCAGGGCGCGCCGCCGCTGGTGCCGCTGCCGCTGAAGCGCCTGCTGCTGCCGGCCCTGGTGGCGGCCGGGGCGCTGGTGCTGGGGCTGGTGATCGGCATCTTCGCGCATCGCTGGCTGTGGCTTTCCCTCGCCGGGCTGGTGGCACTGCCGGTCGCGCTGTGGTGGGCCTATTCCCGGGTGATGGCGGCCGCCGCCGTGCCCTTCCCGATGGCGCCGCGCTCCGACCTGCCATCGGTGCTGAAGGCGCTGTATCTGCAACAGCAGGTCACCCGCTTCGCCATCGACACCCAGGGCGCCGACCCCGCGACGCTGCACGCCACCTTCGGCGACTTCCTGGCGCGCCACAGGCCGGAGGATGCGGCGGCGCCCACCCAGCGTCCCGGCGTGGTCAAGTGCTGAGGAGATCATGAGCATGGCCGTGCAGCTCGACCTGGCCGATATCCAGGGCAATGTCCTCACCGCCTATGGCCGCCTCGGCTTCCCCAAGGGGCGCTTCCTGCTGCTGAACATCGCGGATGCGCGGGCCGGGCGCACCCTGCTCGACATGCTGCGGCCCTATGTCACCACGGCGCTGCGCTGGCCCTCCTCCAAGGACAAGGAGCCGCCGCCCGGCACGGTGTTCCAGCGCCGGCCACAGGTGGCGGTGAATGTCGCCTTCACCTTCTGGGGGCTGCTGGCGCTCGGCGTGCCGATCCGCACGTTGCGCGGCATGCCCGACGAATTCATCGACGGCATGCCCGCCCGCGCCGACATTCTGTGCGACAATTTTCCGAAACACATCGAGGAAGCCTGGGACCCGGTCTGGCTATGGCGCGACGACCCGAAGCGGCGCGTGCATGTGCTGCTGACGTTGAACGCGCAGATGCAGGATGACGGCACGCCGGTGGAGCGCCTCGATGGGGTCACCCGGGAAATCCTGGGCTTCATCCACGCCATGCAGGGCAAGGTCACGCTGCTGTCGGGCCATCGCGGCACGGATGAGCGGTGGCAGGATCTCTCGGCGTTGCTCGGCACCCTGCCGGATGGCACGAAGACCCCACTTCCCAGCGAGCATTTTGGCTTCGTCGATGCCATCGGCGACCCGGTCTTCGAGGGCCAGCATGAACCGGACAAGATGGCGGCGCGGGTGGTGGGCCAGGGCAAGCTGCTGCCGGACCAGAGCTGGGCGCCGCTCGCCGCGGGCGAATTCCTGCTCGGCCATCCGGATGAATCACAGGAGATCGCCGGCGGCCCGATGCCGCTGGATTTTGCCCGCAACGGCACCTTCATCGCCTATCGCAAGCTGCACCAGAACGTCGCCGCCTTCCGCGACGCCATGGACCGCATGGCGGTGACATTCGCCAAGGTGATGCAGGTGGGGCAGGAGGAAGCCTGTGAGACGCTGAAGGCCAAGATCGCCGGGCGATGGTCCGATGGTGTGCCGCTGATCTCCGCGCCGACCTATCCCGAATGGCGCGCTGTGCAGGCGCGGCGCGTCGCGGCGGCGAAGGCGGGGGACAGGGCGACGCTGGCGGCGCTCGACCGTGCGCTGGTGGACTTCACCTTCCGCGACGATCCGCTGGGCGCCAAATGCCCCTTCGGATCGCATCTGCGGCGATCCAATACGCGCGACATGATGGACCCGCTGCTGACATCCGCCGATCCGAAGAAATGGGGTGGCTCCGTGCTGAACAACAGGCGCCGGTTGTTGCGCCGCGGCCTGCCCTATGGCGAGGCCGCGCCCGGCGCGACGGTGGATGACCAGGAGCATGGCATCGTCATGCTCGCCACCTGCGCCAGCCTGTTCCGGCAGTTCGAATTCGTGCAGCAGCAATGGATGCAATACGGGCTGGACTTCAACACCGGCAACGACACCTGCCCCATCGTCGGCAATCACGGCGAGGATGCGAAATTCGTCATCGCCGCCGACCCCGCCTCCGGCAAGCCGCCCTTCATCTGCGACCGGCTGCCGCAATTCGTGGAGACGCGCGGTGGTGAATACTTCTTTGTTCCCAGCATGACGGCGCTGCGCATGATCGCCGCCGGAATCGTGGACCCGACATGAGCGGGTTTGTGGGGAATGCCGCGCGCGCCACCGCGGTGCGCCTCGGCATGGCGGGCGCGGCGCTGGGGGCTGCCGGGAAGCTCGCGCTGCGCGGCGCCAAGGCCTATTCGGGTGGTGCTGATGGGCGAAAGCAGCGCATCGCCGCGCTGCTCGGCGCCACCGCGAATCAGCGCCTGGTCTTCGCGCTGCTGCGCGCAGCAAAACCCAATCTTGCGCTGAGCCGCAAGCTGATCGCTGCCTATGACAACACCGGCACCGTCATCGTCACCCGCCATGCCGATGTGACGGAGGTGCTGGAACGCGAGACGGATTTCGCCGTCGTCTACGAACCCAAGATGCGCGCCATCACCGCCGGCGAGAACTTCTTCCTCGGCATGCAGGACAGCCCGGCCTATACGCAGGATGTGTCCAACATGCGCCTCGCCGTGCGGCGCAGCGACCTGCCGGATGTGGTGATTCCCTATGTGGCATCGCAGGCGGAGGCGATCGTGGCCGGCAGCGGCGGCGCGCTGGATGTGCCGCAGGCGCTGACCCTGCCGGTGCTGACCGGCTTGCTCGGCCATTACTTCGGCACGCCCGGCCCCTCCGGCCCCGTCATGGCCGACTGGACCACGCGGATGTTCTGGTACCTCTTCGTCGACCTGGCGGGGGAGGATGCGGTGACGCAGGCGGCGATGCGGGCCGCCGCCGAATGTCGCGGCTGGCTCGATGTCGCCATCGCCGCCCGCAAATCCGCCCCGGCGGGTACGGATCAGGTGCTGGACCGTTGCCTGGCGCTGCAGGCCGCGGGCGTGCCGGGGATGGACGACCTTGGCATCCGCAACAACCTGATCGGGTTGTTGATCGGGCTGGTGCCCACCCTGTCCAAGGCCAGCGTCAAGGCGCTGGACGTGCTGCTGGACCGGCCCGAAGCGCTGGCCGCCGCCCAGGCCGCCGCGCGTGCCGATGACGATGCGGCACTCTCCGCCATTCTGTGGGAGGCGCTGCGCTTCGACCCCGTGAACCCCTTCATCTATCGCCGCGCGGTGCGGGAGACAGTGATCGCGCGCGGCACGCTGCGGGCGCAGCGCGTGCCGGAAGGGGCCATGGTGCTGGCCGCCAACCTCTCCGCCATGTTCGACCCCATCGCGCTGCAAAAGCCGGAGGACTTCCGCGCGGGGCGGGAGGCCGGCGGCTATATCCTCTGGGGCTATGGCATGCACACCTGCTTCGGCGCGCATATCAACCAGGCGGTGATTCCGCAGATGCTGAAGCCGTTGCTGCGCCGCCAGGGGCTGCGCCGTGCGCCCGGGGCGGCCGGGCAGGTGGATGGTGCGGGCACGCCCTTCCCGGTGCATTTCCACCTGGAATTCGACAGTCTGTAACCGCTTGCCGCCGCCGCCGCGCAATGGTCTGCTGACCAAAAGCGGAGGACACCACATGGCGCGCCTGCCCTATCGCGACGCGGACGACCTGGCGGCGGAGGACAAGCCGCTGCTGGTACGGCCGGTCAACCTGTACCGCGCCATGGTGAACAATCCGGGCATCACCCGCGCCTTCCTCGGTCTGGCCAACCAGATCCGCCACCAGGGCGTGCTGGATGGCCGGCTGCGGGAACTGGCGATCCTCCAGGTGGGCTGGGTCACGCGCTCCCCCTATGAATGGTCGCACCATGTGAAGATCGGCCGCGACTTCGGCGTGACCGATGCCGATCTGCACGCCATCGCGGCGGAGACGCAGGGCGAGGCCAGCGGGTTGGAGCCGGTCGCCCGTGCCGTGCTGCGCGCGGCGCGGGAGATGGCGGACGGAGCGGATGCGCTGCGCGACGTGACTTTCATCGAACTGCGCGCCTATCTCGACGAGCCGGCGCTGACGGAGCTGCTGGTGGTGATCGCCTTCTACTGCGGCGTGGTGCGCTTCCTGGGCGCCGCGGGCATCGAGGTGGAGCCGGACTACCAGCCGCATCTCGATGCCTTTCCCCTCCCGACGGACTGATCAGCCCGTCAGCCAGTCCGGGGTCACGACAAACCCCAGCAATTCCGCCAAGGCACGCCATTCCGGCTGGATGTTTTCCGCGCTGAACAAGAAATTCACCGTGCCGAGGCAGGCGCCGCCATGCAGTATCGGCACGTTGACGATGCTGCGCAGGCCGAGGCCCAGGATCAGCGTGTGGTCGTCGAAGAATGCCGTGATGGCGGCAGCACCTTCGCCAACAAAAACCTGCCGTTCCTCCAGCACATGCCGCCCCCAGGCGGTGTCCCGCTTTGGCTTGGCGCCGCCGACCGGATAGGCGGCGGCGTCGGTGCTGAAGATGCGGCGCACCGTCATCGTCGCCGCGTCGAAGCGCATGGCGGTGCAGAGCCCATGGCCCATCGCCTGCCGCGCCACCACCTCCGCCGCCGCCAGCAGGGCCAGCGGCCGCGCATCCCGCGCGGCCGCCGTCAACAATGCCAAGTGAGGCGCGGTCAGCATCGCGCCTTGCGGCGCGTTCAGCATCGCGCCTTGCGGCGCGTTCAGCATCGCGCCTTGCGGCGCGTTCAGCATCACATCAGGCATCGGTCATGCCGATGCCCAGCTCCCGGATCACACGGCCCCACTTCTCGGCATCGGCCCGCACCGTGCGGCCGAAGGCATCGGCGGATTCATTCACCACCTCGACGCCGATCGCCGCCATGCGGTCCTTCACCTCCGGCTGCATCAGCGCCTTGTTGATCTCCGCATTGAGCTGGGTGACGAGGTCCGCCGGCATGTCCTTCGGCCCCAGCGCGCCGTACCACACCGCCATCTCATAGCCCGGGACGGATTCCGCGACGGTGGGCACATCCGGCAGCAGGGAGGAACGGCGGCCTTCGGTCACTGCCAGCAGCTTCAGCCGGCCGGCGCGCACATGGCCCAGCGTCTGGGTGCCGGCGCTGAAGAACAGCTGGGTCTGGCCGCCCACCGTGTCCTGCACCGCCGGCGCACCGCCGCGATAGGGCACATGCACCATCTCCACCCCCGCCATGCGTTCGAACATCGCCGCGCAGAGATGGTTGGTGGAACCGAGGCCGGCGGAGGCATAGGCCACCTTGCCGGGGTTCGCCTTGCAATAGGCGATGAACTCCGGGACCGTATTGGCGGGCACGGAGGGGTGGATGACCATCGTGTTCAGTACATAGGCCAGCAGCGCGATGGCGGTGAAATCCTCGGCGCCGTTGAAGGGCATGTTGTTGAACAGCGCATCGTTCATCGCATGCGTGCTCATCGACCCGAACAGCAGCGAATAGCCATCCGGCCGAGACCGCGCCACGACGTTGGAGCCGATATTGCCGGAGGCGCCGGAGCGGTTCTCCACCACGAAGGGCTGGCCGAGGGAGCGGCGCAGCGGCTCCGCCAGCACGCGCGCCAGGATATCCGTGGTGCCGCCGGCGGCCCAGGGCACGACGATGCTGACGGGGCGGTTCGGGTAGCGGTCCTGCGCGAAGGCCGGGGCGGCGGCGAGGCCGAGACCGGCGGCCAGGGCCGTGCGGCGGGTGATCTGCGTCATGCTCTGCATCCTTTGCGGCGCGAGGGCCGGCGGGCTGGGGAGAAGGGGTTTCAGGCTGCGTCCGAGAAGCGTCCGGCATCGGTCGCCTGGATCGCCTGGTGGATGGATTGCAGGTGCTGCCACATGGCGCGGTGTGCCTGGGCCGCATCCCGGTCGGCAATCGCCTCCGCCACCGCCTGGTGCTCGGCGGCGGCCTGGCGGCGCAGAGCGGGGGTGGCGATCAAGCCGCGCAGATGGCCCCAGGCGGTGCCGGCGCGGCAGGCCTCGATCTGCTCGAAGGCATCGCGCAGCAGGGTGTTCTGGCAGGCGGCGGCCACCGCGCGGTGAAAGCTGGCGTCCCAGCGGCCCCAGCTTTCCTCGTCCTTCGCCTCCATCCCGCGGCTGGCGCAGCGGCGGATGGCCTCGATATCGGCCGGCGTCGCCTTCAGCGCGGCGAGCGAAGCCAAGGCCGGCTCCAAGGTGCGCCGCGCCTCCATCACCGCCAGCGGGTCGCTGGCCAGGGCCCGGCTGACGGGGCCGGCGGCGGGTTTCAGGCCGAGCCAGGTGCCCTGGCCGACGCCGCGCCAGACGCGCCTTTCCAGCTCCATCCGCTGCAGCACGCCCCGCAGGGCGCGGCGGCTGAGCCCCAGCAGGGGGGCGAGTTCGCGTTCCGGCGGCAGGCGGTCGCCCTCCCGCAGGCCCGTTTCGCGCAGATGGCGTTCCAGCCGTTCGCGGGCGTCGTCCTCAATGCTCATGGGACCACGGTAGTATTGGTTCTGAGACATGAAAAGGGCATAAGTCACCAGCTTCGTGATTTCGGCGGAATCGCGGAACCATTCGAAATTGGTTCAGGGAGAGGTCCCATCTTCACCACGCGCCCAGAACTCCGCGGCACCTTCGGGGCCATTGCCACCACCCATTGGATCGCCAGCGCCGTCGGCATGTCGGTGCTGGAGCGCGGCGGCAATGCCTTCGACGCCGCCATCGCCGCCGGCTTCGTGCTGCAGGTGGTGGAGCCGCATCTGAACGGCCCGGGCGGGGAGGTTCCGGTCATCCTGCAACGCCCCGGCCAGATGCCGCAGGTGATCTGCGGCCAGGGCCCCATGCCGATGGCGGCGACCCCCGAACGCTTTTCCGAGCTTGGCCTGAAGCAGGTGCCGGGCACCGGCCTGCTGCCGGCCGTGGTGCCGGGTGCCTTCGACGCCTGGATGCTGCTGCTGCGCGACCACGGCACCTGGTCGCCGCGCGCCGTGCTGGAAGCCGCCATCGGCTATGCCGAGGACGGCTTTCCGGTGCTGCCCCGCGTCGCCTCCAGCATCCTGCCGGCCAAGGACTTCTTCCCCGCCGAATGGCCCAGCTCCGCCGAGGTGTGGCTACCGGGCGGGGAGGTGCCGCGCCCGCGCGCGCTTCTGCGTACCCCCGGCATCGCCGCCACCTATCGCCGCATCCTGGCGGAGGCCGAGGCCGTGGGCGGCAACCGCGAGGCGCAGATCGAGGCTGCCCGCCGCGCCTTCTACCAGGGCTTCGTGGCGGAGGCGGTGGACCGCTTCTATCGTGATGCGGAGCTGATGGATTCCTCCGGCCGCCGCCATCGCGGCCTGCTGACCGGGGAGGACATGGCCCGCTACAGCGCCCGCGTGGAGCCCACCGTGGCCCGCGACTATCACGGCGTGACCGTCCACAAGACCGGCCCCTGGGGCCAGGGTCCGGTGCTGTTGCAGGCCTTGGCGCTGCTGGAGGGTTTTGACCTCGCCGCCATGGACCCGGCGGGGGAGCGCTTCATCCACACCATCGTCGAATGCCTGAAGCTGGCCTATGCGGATCGGGAGGTGTTCTACGGCGATCCGGATGCGGTGGATGTGCCGCTGGCGACGCTGCTCTCGTCCGACTACGCCACCACGCGCCGCGCCTTGGTGACGGAGACGGCCTCGATGGAACTGCGCCCCGGCGACCTGCCGGGCGCGGCGCAACGGATGCGGGAGGTGCTGGCGATGGCCGGCGCGGAGACGCCCGTGGGCCTCGGCCATGGCGAGCCCACCTTCGCGCCGCTGCCGGTGGAATGGGGCGATACGGTGCATCTGGATGTGGTGGATCGCTGGGGCAACATGGTCTCCGCGACGCCCTCCGGCGGCTGGCTGCAAAGCTCGCCGGCGGTGCCGGGGCTGGGCTTTTCCATCTCCACCCGCGGGCAGATGTGCTGGCTGGCGCCGGGCCATCCCAGCACGCTCCGCCCGGGCATGCGCCCGCGCACCACGCTGACGCCAACGTTGGTGACGCGGGATGGGGAGGCCTTCCTGGCGCTCGGCACGCCGGGCGGTGACCAGCAGGACCAATGGACGCTGGCGGTGCTGCTGCGGCACCTGCATCACGGGCTGGACCTGCAGGCCGCCATCGACCTGCCGCTGTTCACCAGCCGCCATTTCCCGCAGAGCTTCTATCCGCGCACGGTGGAGCCCGGAAAACTGCTGCTGGAGGAGCGCTTCGGGCCGGAGGTCATCGCGGCGCTGCAGGCACGCGGCCATGGCGTCAAGGTGGAGCCGCCCTGGTCGCTCGGCCGGGTTTGTGCGGTTGGGCGGCGGGACGGTTTTGTGCTCGCCGCCGCCACCCCCCGGCTGATGCAGGCCTATGCCATCGGGCGCTGATGCTTTGTGTGATCGCGTGATTCAGACCTTCGGTGCCTTCGCACCTTCGGTCATCACGCTCTCTCGGAAGGCGAAGCCGATGCCGGGGCGTTCGGGCAATTGCATCACCCCGCGCTCCGGCGTCATGTCCTCCGACAGGCGTTGGCGCAAGGCGAGCTGCGCGCCGTGCATTTCCAGCAGCCCGCCCTGGGCATGGCCGCCCATCAGCGCCGCATTGGCGATGTCCCAGCCGCCGGCATGCGCCACCGGCGTGCCATAGGCTTCGGCGAGGGTCAGGATGCGCAGCGCGGCGCTGATGCCGCCGCAGAAGGCGGCATTGGGCTGCAGCCAGTCCACCGCGCCCATCGCCAGCGCGTCGCGGAACCAGGCCATGGACTGCACCATCTGCCCGGCGCCGATGGGGATGCGGATGGCGCGGCGCAGGCTGGCCAGCGCGGCGAGGTCGTTGCCCAGCACCGGTTCCTCGAACCAGGCGATGTCGCAATCCTCCACCATCAGCGCGAGCCGGCGGGCGGTGGCGACATCCAGCCCGCAATTGGCATCGAGCATCAGCAGCGGTTCCGCACCGAGCGCGTCCCGCACCGCGCGCACCCGCTTTGCATCCTCCGCCACGCCACGCCCGCCGGCGGCGACCAGCATCTTCACGCCGCGAAAGCCCTGCTCGACCGCGTCGCGGCAGACCTGCACGAGTTGCGCCTCCTCATAGCCGGGCAGGCCGACGGTGGCGTAGCAGGGCACGGCGGATCGCGCGCCGCCGAGCAGCCGCCACAGCGGCTCCCCCAGCGCACGCGCGCGCAGATCCCACAATGCCATGTCGAGCGCCGACAAGGCGGAGACGAAGGCGCCGGTGGCGTTGCGGGTGTTGTACTGCGCGGTCAGGCGCGGGCCGATGGCCTCGATGGCCCGCGCATCCGCGCCGCGCAGCGGTTCCTCCATGCGCTGGATCAGCGCTGCCACCTCCTCCGCCAGGAAGCGGCCGGTGACGCCGGTGCCGACCAGGCCATCCTCCGTCTCCACGCGGCAGCGCACGAAGGTGGGCGTCTCGCGCCCGGCATAGTTGGCGGCGGCCTTGACGGCCGGCAGGCGCTCGACCTGCGCGGTGATGGCGCGGATGCGGGTCATGCCGCGACACCCGCGGCGCGTGCCGCGTCGACCTGCCAGAAGCGGGCCTGGTGCATGTCGTCCAGCGTGCCGAAGGCGTTCATGTAGTGGCCCTTGAAGCCCATCCCCTCGATGCGACGGAACATGTCGCCGAAGTCGAAATCGCCCTCGCCGGGGACCAGGTGCTGTTCATGCCCGTTGCGCCAGCAATCCGCCAGCCGAACCTCCACCACACGGTCCATCGGGATCTCCGCCAGGAATCCCGCCACCCCATCGGGCAGCAGATGCGCGTGGTTGGCGGTGAAGCTCAGCGCGAAGGCGGGGCTGTCGATGGCGTCGTAGTAGTATTTCCATTCGGGAATGGTGTGGGCCAGGTAGTGCACCTCCGCATCCACCGGTTCCTTGTTCAGGTTCTCCAGCAGCAGCAGCGCCTTGTGCTTCTCGGCGTGCTCCACCATGCGTTGCAGCCGGTCGAGCCCCGCCTTCATCCGCATCTCCACATCGGCGGTGAAGTGGTAGCCCGCATGCACCACGATCGAACCCGCGCCGAGCAATGGCATCGCCTCGATATAGGCTTTGAGATAGGCATCCACCGCTTCCGACAGGAAGGGCGAGTACTCCGCGACATTGACGGCGGAGAGGGTGTGCAGGCCGAGATGCACCTCATGCTTCTCCAGCAGCCCGCGGATGGTCTTCGCGCGCGCCGCATCGAAGGTGGTGACGGCATTCGCGCCGGTGTCGAGCTGGATGTCGATATGGCGGACGCCATGTTCGGCGGCCCAGGCGATGGCATCCTCCAGCTTCAGGCGGCGCCCGACATCGACGCCGATACGGTCCAGCAGGGTCATGGCTTTTCTCTCCCTCATATGCCGTCTTCCGCGGCATGTCCGATGGCTTCCAGGAAGCGCGCGCGGCCGAGGCGCGCATGCGCCTCCGCCAGCCCCCGCGCCCGCGCCGCATCACCGCGCAGGATGGCCTGCATCAGGGCGCGGTGCTCGTCATTCGCCTCCATCATATGGCCGGGGCGTTCGAAGGAACGGCGGCGCAGCAGCAGCAGCTTGCGGGTGAGCTGGGCATAGAGCGCCTCTGCTTCCCGGTTGGCGCCGAAGGCCAGGATGCGGGCGTGAAAGTCGGAATTGATGCGAAAGAATCCCTCCCGGTCGCCATGCGCGATGGCCGCATCCATGGCATCGACCATGACGCGCAGCACCAGCGCCTGCCCTGGGGTGATCCGATCCGCGGCGCGGGCGGCGGCCAGGCCGAACAGGGCGCCGTTGATCTCGTAGATCTCCATCGCCTCGTCCTGACCGAGGCTGCGGACGAAGGCGCCGCGATTCATGATGACGGTGACGAGGCCGATCTTCTCCAGCGCCCGCGCCGCTTCCCGCACCGGGCCGCGCGAGACGCCCAGCGCGCGGGCCAGCGCCACCTCGTTCAGCCGCTCCCCCGGCCCCAGCGTGCCATCGAGGATCAGCGCCTGCAGCCGACGCGCGACATCGAGGCCCAGCGGATGTGTGCGACGCAGCAAGGCGTTTGCGTGCGGCGCAGCATTACCCGCGCAACGTCGTGGCGACGCCGCGCTGGCTTCGGGCAGCTTCAGAGGCATCAGCGCATCTGCCATCCCGGAAAGTGTTTACAGTTTCCTCGGAGCCTGACAAGCTGCCGTCAGAGCGAAAAGAACCACCTCGGGAGGAGGTCGCCCATGGCCAAGCCAAGGCGAAGCCGTGCTGTGTCGCAGGGGATGCGCGGCGCATGACGCAGGATGCCACCATCACCGGCCTGCCGCTGTCCGGATTGCGTGTGCTGGACCTGACAGTCGCGCGCGCCGGCCCCACCTGCGTGCGCCATCTGGCGGATTGGGGGGCGGAGGTGATCCGCATCGCGCCGCCTTCCGCCGATGCGGGCGACATCACCGGCGACCAGGACGGCTTCGACTACCAGAACCTGCACCGCAACAAGCGTGCCATGCAGATCGACCTGAAGACGGATGCGGGGAAGGCGATCTTCTTCCAGCTCGCCGCCACGGCCGATGTGGTGATCGAGAATATGCGCGCTGCCGTAAAATTCCGGCTGGGCGTGGACTATGCCAGCGTCAGCGCGGTCAATCCGCGCATCGTCTATGGCAGCATCTCCGGCTTCGGGCAGGACGGGCCCTATGGCCACCGCGCCGGCGTCGACCAGATCGCGCAGGGCATGGGCGGGCTGATGAGCATCACCGGCGTGCCGGGTGCCGGGCTGGTCCGCGTCGGCATCCCGATCGCGGACCTCACCGCCGGCAATCTGCTCGCGCTGGCGGTGATGATGGCGCTGTATGATCGCGGCCGCACCGGGCGTGGCCGCTGGGTGCATACCAGCCTGCTGGAAGTCATGGTCTTCATGCTGGATTTCCAGGCCAGCCGCTGGCTGCTGGCCGGCGAGGTGGCCGGGCAGGCGGGCAACGACCACCCGACCTCCATTCCCACCGGCGTCTATCCCACGGCGGATCGGCCCATCGCGCTGGCCGCGTCTTCACCCCGCATGTGGGAACGCTTCTGCGACGCGCTGGACAAGCCGGAATGGAAGACGCGCCCGGGCTGGAACACGCGCGACGGGCGTTCCGCCGATCGCGCCGCAATCAATGCGGCGATCAGCGAGGTGACGCGCACGAAGCCGAGCCTGCATTGGATCGAGATCCTGGACCCCGCGGGCATTCCCTGCGGCCCGATCAACACCATCGACCAGACCTTCGGCGATCCGCAGGTGCAGCATCTGCAGATGGCCAAGCCGGTGGCGCATCCGCGCCTCGGGGACCAGAAGCTGGTGCGCAATCCGATCAACATGGCGGATGTGGACTGGGATATCCGCAACGCCACGCCGGAGGCCGGCCAGCACACCGATGCGGTGCTGGCGGAGCTGGGCCATTCCCCCGACGATATCGCGAAGCTGCGCGCCGCGCGCGTCGTGCAATAGGAGCGCCCCATGGACGGCATGACCCTCAGCCTGACCACGCCGAAGATCCTGGCGCGCATTGAGGACGGCATCGGCTGGCTGACCTTCAACCAGCCGGAAAAGCGCAACGCCATCTCGCTGGAGATGTGGGAAGCGGTGGCCGATGCGGCGCAGCGCTTCACCGATGATCCTTTGGTGCGCGTCGTTGTCATGCACGGCGCCGGCGGCAAGGCCTTCGCCTCCGGCGCCGATATCAGCCAGTTCGAGAAGCTGCGCGACAGCGCGGAGGCGGAGGCGAAGTACTCCGCCGTCTCCGCCTTGGCGCGGCAGCGGCTGGAGGGCATGGGCAAGCCGCTGATCGCCATGATCAACGGCTTCTGCATCGGCGGTGGCTGCGCCACGGCGATGGTCGCCGACATCCGCATCACCGCGGAGGATGGCCGCTTCGGCATCCCCGCCGCCAAGCTTGGCGTCGCCTATGCCTGGCACAGCCTGCGCCGGCTGGTCTCGCTGGTCGGCCCGGCCATGGCGAAGGAGATCATGTTCACCGGCCGCTTCCTGGATGCACAGGAAGCGCTGCGCGCCGGGCTGGTCAACCGCGTGGTGCCGGTGGACCAGTTGGAGACCACGGTGCGGGATATGGCGCTGACCATCGCGCGCAACGCGCCGCTCTCGATCCGTGCCTCCAAGGAAGGCATCGACCAGATCGCCGGGGAGCCTTCCAAGATCGACCAGTCGCGCTTCGAGGCGCTGTACCGCGCCTGCTTCGACAGCGCCGACTATGCCGAAGGCCGTACCGCCTTCATGGCCAAGCGTCCCCCCGTCTTCAAAGGGGGGTAGTGCCCAGGACGTGCCTGCCAAGCAAAGGGAGGAAACAAGAATGAGCAGCTTCACCAAGCGCCAGATCCTGACCCTCACCACCGGATTCGCCATCGGTGGTGCCAGCTTCCGTGCCGCGGCGCAGGACCTGCCCGCCCATGAGCGCCAGCTTTACGAAGCAGCACGGCGCGAAGGCGAGATCACCTGGTATTCCGGCCAATACAATGCGGAAACATCCGAGGCGGTCGGACGTGCCTTCAACGAACGCTATCCCGGCGTGCGCTGCAATGTGGTGCGCAGCACCTCCCAGGTCGCATTCCAGCGCCTGTCGCAGGACACGCGCGCCAATGCGGCGCAGTGCGATGTGTTCAGCTCGACCAATTCCGGCCACTTCACCCAGTTGAAGCGCGAAGGGCGGTTGACCCAGTACCGGCCGGTGAACGCCGATGGCATGCTGCCCGCGATCCGCAACATGGACGCGGACAACTTCTTCCACACCAGCTTCCTCGGCCTGTTCCTGATGACGCACAATACGCGTCTTGTGTCGGAGGCGGAGGCGCCGCAGAGCTGGCAGGACGCGCTGGACGGGAAGTGGAAGGACAAGCTGGCGGTCGGCCATCCCGGCTTCAGCGGCGCCATCGGCGTCTGGGCCGTGCAGATGCGCAAGATGTATGGCTGGGATTATTTTACGCGGTTGGAGCGCAACAACCCCCAGATCGGCCGGTCGAGCCAGGACCCCGTGACGACGCTGAATGCGGGTGAGCGCAGCGTCGGGCTTTGCGTGCCGGTGGGCACCACGGCGCTCGCCATCTCGCGCGGCAATCCGCTGAAGCTGATCTATCCGCGGGAAGGCGTGCTGGCGGCGATCTCGCCATCCGGCATCCCGTCCAACGCACCGCATCCGAACGCCGCCAAGCTGTTCATGGAATTCCAGGCGGGCAAGGCGCTGTCGGAGACGGTGCGGCTGACCTTCAACGAACCGCTGCGCGCCGATGTGCCGCCGCCGGAAGGCGGGCGGCCGCTGGCGGATGTCACGCTGCTGACGCCGAGCCTGGAAGAGCAGGAAAAGGGCGTCCCTGAAGTGCGGGAAGCCTGGCGCGACACTTTTGGCGTCTGACGCCAACAAGCTGGCGGCGTCTGACGCCGACGAATTGGGGAGAGAATGATGACGGATATCACGAAGCGGCAGCTGCTCGGCGGCACGGCGGCGCTGACCGCGGCGGCGATCCTGCCCTTCCGCCACGCCTCGGCACAGGACATGCCGGCGCATGAGCGGGAACTGCATCAGGCGGCACAGCGGGAAGGGGAGGTCACCTGGTACACGGGCCAGCTCCAGGCCGAACCCTCCGAGGCGGTGGGCCGTGCCTTTGCAGAACGCTATCCCGGCGTGCGCTGCAATGTGGTGCGCACGACGTCCCAGGTGGCGTTCCAGCGGTTGTCGCAGGACGCCAGGGCGCGCGTCGCGCAATGCGATGTCTTCAGCTCCACCGACTACAGCCATTTCACCTTCCTGAAGGGCGAAGGGCGGCTGATGGCCTACAAGCCGCAGAACGCCGCCGGCATGGTGAAGGCGGCGCGCGATGCGGCGGATTCGGATGGGCATTTCCAGATCTCCTACCTGGCGCTCTACATGCTCGCCCGCCGGACCGATCGCCTGACGGAAGCCGAGGCACCGAAAAGCTGGCGGGAGCTGACGGATCCGAAGTGGCGCGACAAGCTGGCGGTCGGTCATCCCGGCTTCAGCGGCGCCATCGGCAATTGGGCGATCATGATGCGCGCCGCCTATGGCGAGGCCTATTTCCGTGAGCTGGAGCGCAACAAGCCGCAGATCGGTCGCTCCGCCGGCGATCCGGTGACCACGCTGAATGCCGGGGAGCGTGTGGTGGGCGTCGCCATCCCTTCCGCCGCCACGCTGTTCAGCATCTCCCGCGGCAATCCGCTGTCGCTGATCTACCCGACCGATGGCACGCTGCTGGTGCCGGCGCCGAGTGCCGCCATCGCCAATGCGCCCAAGCCCAACGCCGCGAAGCTCTTCATGGAATTCGTGACGGGCGACGCCTATTCCCGCACGGTGCGCGAATATTCCGCGGAATCGCTGCGGCCGGGCGTGCCGCCGCCGGAAGGCTCCCGTCCGCTTGATGAGATCAAGACGATCTCGCCGACCCCGCGACAGGTGGAGAACGAGATCACCGAGGTGAAGGAGGTCTGGCGTGATATTTTCGGCGTCTGAGCGACACGCCCGATGAGCGAGGCTCCCGCACTTCAAAAAGGCGCGGCGCAGGCGGCGCCAAGGCGGCTATCCGGCCGCCTGGCGCGCTTCGAACCTGTGACGCTGCTATGGATCGCGCTGATCGCGATCCTGCTGTTCCTGGTGGCCTTCCCGCTCGGCAAGCTGCTGATCGTCAGCTTCGAGACGCGCGGCACCGGCGCCTTCACCCTGTCCAACTACGTCTCTGCCTATGGCCGCGCGCGCTATGTCGATGCGCTGGTCAATTCGCTGCGGCTCGGCCTCGTCTCCGCCACGATTGCGGTGGTGATGGCGGTGCCCATGGCCTGGGCGGTGTCGCGTACCGACATGCCTTTCAAGGGCCTGACCTGGGCCGTCGTGCTCGGCGCCTTCATCCTGCCGCCCTATCTCAGCGCGGTGGGCTGGATCCTGCTCGCCGGCCCGAATGCCGGCTTCCTCAACCTGGCCTGGCGCTGGGTGACGGGGGCGGAGGGGTCGCTGGTCAATATCTACAGCTTCAGCGGCATGGCGCTGGTGATCGCGCTGAATGCCTTCCCGCTGGTCTTCATCTTCGTCAAATCGGCGCTCGATCTCGTCTCGTCGGAGATGGAGGATGCGGCCAATATCCTCGGCGCAGGCACCTGGACGGCGATGCGCAAGGTGTCGCTGCCGCTGGTCTGGCCGGCGATCGTGGCCGGATTCATCATCGTCTTCCTGGAAGCCATCGCGCTGTTCGGCACGCCGGCCATCATCGGCATTCCGGCGCGCATCAATGTGGTCACCACGCAGCTCTGGCAGTTCTTCGAATATCCGGTGCGGGTGGAGGTCGCGGCCGCCTATGCCATGCCGCTGCTGCTGATCACCGCCGGGATGATCGTGGTGCAGAAGCTGATGCTGGCGCGCAAGGGCTATGTCTCGCAGACCGGCAAGGGTGGTGAGCGGCGCCCGATCAAGCTCGGCCCCTGGCGCTGGGTGGCCTTCGGCTGGTGCGCCATGGTTGGGCTGATGGCGGTGATCGCGCCCTTGTTCGTGCTGCTGCAGGCCAGCTTCGCCAAGGCCTGGGGCCGCGGCCTGGCCTGGGACAATCTGACGCTGGCGAATTACCGGCTGCTGATCTTCGAGCATGAGATGGCGATGACCTCCATCTGGAACACCATCTGGTTCTCCGCCACGGCGGCGACCATCGCGGTGCTGCTCGCTTTGCTGATCGCCTATATCGTCAACCGGCGACTGGTGCCGTTCGGGGAAGCGCTGGGCTTCATGGCGATGGCGCCCTTCGTCATCCCCGGCATCGTCATGGCGATCGGCTTCTATGCCGCCTATGCCTCCCCGCCCTTCGCGCTGTATGGCACGGCGGCGATCATCATCCTGGCCTTCGCGGCGCGCTTCCTGCCCATTGCCTATGCCAATTCCTCCTCCGCCATCCGGGCCGTGCATCCGGAGATGGAGGAGGCGGCGCGCATCCTGGGCAGCGGGCGGCTTCACGCCATCTGGATGATCACGGCGCCGCTGGTGCGCAAGTCGCTGCTGGGCGGCTGGCTGATCGTGTTCATCGTCGCCTCCCGCGAATTGTCGGCGGCGATCTTCCTGGTCGGGCCGCGCACGCGCACCATGTCCGTGCTGCTCTACGACCTCAGCGAGGCCGGCAATTTCGAGGTGCTGGCGGCCTTCGGCGGCCTGCTTCTGCTGGTGACGATCGTCTTCGTCGGCATTGGGATGAAGCTGGTCGGGCGCGACTTCATGCTGCGGAGAAACTGAGAATGTCGCGTCTTTCGATTCAGGGCCTGACCAAGGCCTATGGCACCAACCGGGTCGTCGATTCCATCGACCTGACCTTGCAGGAAGGCGAGTTCGTCTCCCTGCTCGGCCCCTCCGGCTGCGGCAAGACGACGACGCTGCGCATGATCGCGGGCTTCGTCGATCCGAATGAGGGCAGCATCTCGCTCGACGGGCAGGTCATCTCCGCACCGGGCGCCGTGCTGCCACCCGAGAAGCGTGGCATGTCGATGATCTTCCAGAGCTATGCCATCTGGCCGAACATGACGGTGGCGGAGAATGTCGGCTTCGGGCTGAAGCTGCGCAAACTGCCCTCCGACGAAATCCGCAAGCGGGTGCAGGACATATTGGAGGTGGTGCAGATGGGCCACCTCGCGGCGCGCTACCCGGCGGAGCTGTCCGGCGGGCAGCAGCAGCGCGTGGCGCTGGCGCGCGCCATCGTGGTGAAGCCGGCGGTGCTGTTGCTGGACGAGCCACTGTCGAACCTCGACGCCAACCTCCGTGAGGAGATGCGCTTCGAGATCCGGCGCCTGCATGACGAATTCCGCATCACCACGGTCTACGTCACCCATGACCAGGCGGAGGCGATGGCGACATCGGACCGCATCGCCGTGATGAATGCCGGGCGGATCGAGCAGGTGGATGCGCCGCATATGCTCTACACCCGCCCGCGCACGCGCTTCGTCGCCGGCTTCATCGGCCGCACCAACCTGCTGTCGGCGCAGTTGCGGGATGGTCAGATCGGCTTTGGCGGCATCGCCATGCAGGCGGGCCAGGTGCCGGGGGCCGAGGCGGCGGTGGGCGGCGACATCCTGGTCTCCGTCCGGCCGCAGAGCATCGGCCTGCATCGCAGCCCGCCCAGTGGTGGCGGCCCGGTGCTGGAAGGCGTGGTGGCGCAGCGCACCTTCCTCGGCGAGACCTGGGACTATGTGGTGCGGGCACAGGGCAGCGAGTTGCGGCTGCGCGCCACGGCGCCGCCCCTGCAGATCCATGATGTGGGCGAGCGCGTCTGGATGGAATTCGACCCGCAGCAGATGGCCATGGTGGTCTAGCCGGCTCTACCCTGGCGGGCATGGACGCATCCCGCTTCGTCGCCGCCATCGTGGTGGCGCAGGTGCTGGCGCAGATCGGCGCCTTCACCCTGCCGGCGCTGCTGCCGGGCTATATGGCCCGGTGGCAGCTTTCCGCCACCGAGGCGGGCTGGCTGATCGGCGCCTTCTTCGCCGCCTATGTCGCCGCCGTGCCGCTGCTGGTCGCGCTGACGGACCGGCTGCCGGCGCGGCGCGTCTATCTGCTCGGCACCGCCTGTACCGCCCTGTCCCATCTCGGCTTCGCCTTCCTGGCGGAGGGGTTCTGGTCCGGGCTCGTCCTGCGCGCCCTGGCCGGCATCGGCTGGGCCGGCTGCTATATGCCGGGGCTGAAGGCATTGGCGGATCGGCTGGAGGGTGCGGCGCAGTCGCGGGCCGTGTCCTGGCACGCGGCGGGCGTGGGCATCGCCGGCGCGGCCTCCTTCCTCGTCGCCGGCACGCTGGACGCGCTGGCGGGGCCGCAGGCGGCCTTTCTGTTCGGCGGCCTCGCGGCGTTGATCGCCTTCGGCATCGGCGCGGCGGTGCTGCCCGCCACAGCTCCCACACGGCCGGAAGGCGCGCCGCCACCCGGCGCTTTGCTCGATTTCCGGCCGGTGCTGCGCAACCGCGCGGCGATGGCCTGGATCGCCGGCTATACCGTGCACACCTGGGAACTGGCGGCGCTGCGCGCCTGGGCGGTGACCTTCCTGGCCCTGGTGATCGCGACGCATGGCGCGCCGGCCTGGCTGCCGGGGCCGAACCTGCTGTTCACCCTGGCGGGACTGCTGGGCATCGCCGTCTCCATCCTGGGCAATGAGACGGCGCAGCGCTTCGGCCGGGGCCGCGTGGTGGCCTGGGCGATGGGCGCGGCGGCGCTGATGGCGGTGCTGACGGGCCTTTCCGCTTTGGTCTCCGCGCCGCTGGCGGTGGCCTGCGTGCTGCTCTGGAACGCCGCGATCTATCTCGACAGCTCGGCGCTGACGGCCGGCACGGTGCAGGCGGCGGAGCCGGGGCGGCGTGGCGCCACCATGGGTCTGCACAGCATGTGCGGCTATGCCGGCGGCTTCCTCGGCCCGCTCGGCGTCGGCGTGGCGCTGGACTGGGCGGGGCCGGAGGATCTGGCGGCCTGGGGCCTCGCCTTCGGCCATGTGGCGCTGGTGACGTTGCTTGGCTTCGCGGTGCTGCGGCGGCTTGGGCGCCCCGGCTGAATCCCCCTGGCCCCGGCGGCCAGCGCCGCCATATCCATGATCCTCCGGAGGAAGCCATGGATCGCCTTCTGTCCCATGAACCGATGCTGCGCCTGCTGCCCTTCCTCGGCGTCTTCGCGCTGATGGCGGTGGCGGAGGCCCTGTGGCCCCGGCGCGACCGCAGCCAGCCGCGCTGGCGTCGCTGGCCGTCCAATCTCGGCATCGTGGCGCTGGACACGCTGGTGCTGCGCCTGGCCTTCCCGGTGGCGGCCGTCGGCATGGCCCTGGTGGCGGAATCGGAAGGTCTCGGCCTGCTGAACTGGCTGGGCATCGAGGGCGTGCCGGCGGTGATCCTGGCGATCCTGCTGCTGGACCTCGTCATCTATGGCCAGCACCGGCTGTTCCACGCCGTGCCGCTGCTGTGGCGGCTGCACCGCATGCATCACGCGGATCTGGATTTCGACGTGACCACTGGGCTGCGCTTCCACCCGGCGGAGATCCTGCTGTCGATGCTCATCAAGCTGGCGGCGGTGCTGGCGCTGGGCGCGCCCGCGGTGGCGGTGCTGCTGTTCGAGATCCTGCTGAACGCGACATCGCTGTTCAACCACGCCAATCTGCGCCTGCCGCCCGGGCTGGACCGCGTCCTGCGCGGGGTGCTGGTGACGCCGGACATGCACCGCGTGCACCATTCGGCGGTGCCGCAGGAGACCGACAGCAATTTCGGCTTCAGCCTGGCGCTGTGGGACCGGCTGTTCCGCACCTACCGTCCGCAGCCTGCGGCCGGGCATGCGGCGATGACGATCGGCCTGGCGCAGTTCCGCGACGAGGGGGAATTGCGCCTGGACCGCATGCTGACCCAGCCGCTGCGCGGGGACGAGGCGGGGCGCGCGCCATCCCCGCCGTGACGCTTTACCGCGCGCGGGCCAGCAGCCGTCGCGCCCGATCCACCACCGGCAGGTCGATCATCGCCCCCTCGAAGGCCACCGCGCCCTGGCCGGCGGCCACCGCCGCCTCGAAGGTCGCGATCAGGCGGCGGGCGCGGTCCACCTCCGCCGGGCTCGGCCCGTAGATCTCGTTGATGACCGGCACCTGCGCCGGGTGGATGCAGGCGGCGCAGCCGAACCCCAGGGCACGGGACCGGCGCAGCGCCGTGCGATAGGCCTCCGGATCGTCGAAGGTGGCGAAGGCGCCGAGCGAGCCCATCGGCACGATCCCCGCCGCCCGCGCCGCGATCAGCGCCATCATCGCCGGCAGGTACAGGCTGTCGGCGGAGGGCACCGCCTCCAGCTCCGTCGCCAGATCCTCCCCACCCACGCCGAGCGCCACGACGCGCGGATCGGCGCGGGCGATCTCGTCCAGGCGCGGCAGGGCCTCCGCGGTCTCGACGATCGGCAGGAAGCGCGCCGGCGCCGCGCCGTGACGCGCCTCGGCGGCGCCGGCAAGTTCGGCCAGCAGGCGCACATGCTCCGGCCCCATCACCTTGGGCAGCATCAGCGCGGTGGCGCCGGCGGCGATGGCGGCGTCGATATCGGGCACGGCCAGTTCCAGCGGCCGGTTGATGCGCACGCAGATGGTGGCGCCGGCCTGGCCCGCCTGCGCGGCGGCGGCGGCCAGCGCCGCGCGCGCTTCCGCCTTGCGCGCGGGCAGGATGGAATCCTCCAGGTCCAGGATGATGACATCGGCGCCGCGCATATGCGCCTTGGCGATGAAGCGCTCGGCCAAAGCCGGCACGAACAGAAGGGAGCGCCAGCGGGCGGGGTGGTCGGTCATGCCGCATCCTCCGGTGTCGTGACGATGCCGGCCGCCACCAGGCGCGTAATCGTCGTGTCGTCGAGGCCAAGCTCGCGCAGCACCGCGCGGGAATCCCCGCCCAGGCGCGGTGCCGGCAGCGGATCGTCGCGCATGCCGCCGCTGAAGCGGTTCGGCGTGGCGGTGCGGCGGATGCGGCCCTCGCTCGGGTGATCCTCCGGCGCGAAGAAGCCGGTCGCGGCCAGATGCGGGTCGGTCAGCAGGTCGTCCAGGCTGTTATAGGCGGCGGCCGGCACATCCGCCGCGCCGAGGATCGCCAGCCATTCGGCGGTGGTCCTTTGGGCCATCGCGCCGGCCCGGACCTTCAGATATTCGGCGGCATTCGCCGTGCGCGCGGCGGCGGAGAGAAAGCGCGGATCGGTCTTCAGCTCCGGCCTGCCGATGGCGTCGAAGAAGGCGAAGGCCTGGGCATTGGTGTTCGGTCCGACCGTGATGTAGCCGTCCTGCGTCGCGACGGGCCGGTAATCGGGGCTCAGCAGCCGTGCATCGCCGAGCGGCCCCACCGGCGGGTCGAAGGTGCCGGCGCCGAGATGTTCGCTCATGACGAAGGAGGCCATGTTCTCGAACATCGGCACTTCCACAGCCTCCCCCACGCCGCTGCGTTCGCGGCGGAACAAGGCAAAGCCGATGCATTGCGCGGCGATCAGCCCGGTGATGTGGTCCGTCATCACCATCGGCACGAAGCGCGGCTCGCCATTGGCGCGGTGGAAGGTGCCGGCGACGCCGGACAGGCTCTGGATGATCGGGTCGTAGGCGGGGCGGTTGAAATAGGGGCCGCCACGGCCGAAGGCGAGGATGGAGCAATGGATCAGCCGGGGGTTCTCGGCGCGCAGCGCCTCCCACCCCAGCCCGGCGCGGTCCAGCGCATTGGGGCGGATATTGCTGACGAAGACATCCGCCGTGCGGATCAGCGCCAGCAGCGCCGCCTGGCCCTCGGGATGCTTGATGTCGAGCGCCAGCGATCGCTTGTTGCGGTTGAACTGCATGAACTTGCCGGACATGCCGGCATGGCGGCTGCCCTGCGCCATGGTCCGCAGCAGGTCGCCGCCGCCCGGCGCCTCCACCTTGATGACCTCCGCCCCCTGGTCGGCCAAGGTGCGGGAGCAGATGGGGCCGACCACGACGGAGGTCAGGTCGACCACGCGGATGCCGGAAAGCGGGCCGCCAGTCATGCGCCGAATTCCAGTTCCATTTCCGCGGCCAGCGTGCCGTCCGGCGCGGCGGCCCAGGCCGCGATCTTGCCATCCACCGGCGCGGCGCCGGCCAGCGTCACGGTCTGCCCGACAAACAGCGGCCGCCGCAGCCGCGCGGTGTAGCCGCGCAGCGGGCCGGGGGCGCGCTTCAGCGCGGCGTCGACGATCAGGTGCATGGTCAGCCCGCCATTCTGCACCGTGGCGGGATAGCCTTCCGCATCGCGGGCGTAGTCCGCGTCGTAGTGGATGCGATGGCTGTTCCAGGTGACGGCGGAATAGCGGAAGACCAGCACGGGATCGAGCAGCATGGCATCCGACCAGGCCGCGCCCTGCGGTGCCGGCAGCGGCGGCGTCACCGTGCTTTTGGCGCCGGGCGGCACGGCCTCGCGATAGATCGCGTCGAACTCATCCACCGCCAGGGTCTGGCCGCGTGCCTCGATGGTCTGGCGCATGGTCAGCACGACGATCTGGCCGGTGCGCGCCTGCTTCGGCTCGATCGCCGCCACCTCGATGATCTTGCGCGCCGCATCGCCCACCTGCAGCGCGCCATGGATGCGGGTGCGGCGGCCGGCGCCCATGCGGCGGGGCAGGGGGATGGGCGGCAGGAAGGCGCCCTTGCGGGGGTGGCCATCCGGGCCGATCTCGCTCTGCCGCGCGACATCGGCGAAAAACATGCCGAACCAGTGCGGGGGCAATTCGCTGCCCTGGCGGAAGCCATCGGGGTCCAGGTCCAGCATGCCGGCGATGCGCCGCACGGCGGGCAGGGCGATGTCTTCCTCCACCACGCGACTGCGGCCGATCCAGGACCGGAGTTCGGGCATCGCCCGCGCAACCTCGTCGCTCATGCTCATTGCGCCGAGAGGTTCAGGCGGCGGATCATCGGCACCCAGAGGTTGGACTGGGCCAGGGCCCGATCCTCCGCCTGTTCCGGCGTATTGGCCGGGGCCGGATCGGCGCCGACGCGGGCGAAGGCCTCCCGCAGTTCCGGCGTCGCCAGCGCCTCGTTCAGGGATCGGTTGAGCCGCAGCACGACCTCCGGCGGCGTGCCGGAATGGGCCATCAGGCCGAACAGGTTCAGCGCCTCATAGCCCTGCACCACCTCCCCGATCGCCGGCACGTCGGGCCAGTTGGGGGAACGTTGCGGGCTGGTGACGCCGAGGGCGCGGACCCTGGCATCGTCCTTCACCGGCTCGGCCTCCGGCAGCCCCAGCAGGCGGGCCTGGACGCGGCCGGCCAGCAGGTCGGTCATGCCCTGGGTGCTCTGGCGATAGGGCACGTGGATCATCTCCAGCCCCGCTTTCTCCGACAGCAGCTCGACCGAGAGATGCGTGGTCGCGCCGATGCCGGAGGAGGCATAGTTCAGCTTGCCCGGATTGGCGCGGGCATAGGCGATGAACTCCGCCAGGTTGGTGGCCGGCACGCCGGAATGGACCAGCAGGATGTTCGGCGTGGTGGCGTAGAGGCCGATGGTCACCAGGTCCCGCGCATGGGCGAAGGGCATGTTGGGGCGCAGCGCCTCATTGATCGCCTGGGTGTTCCGCGTGCCGACGAGGATGGTGTAGCCATCGGCCGGCGACCGCACCACGGCTTCCGCCGCCACCACGCCGGCGGCGCCCGGGCGGTTGTCCGGCGTCACGGGCTGGCCGAGGTTGCGGCTCATCGCATCGGCGACGAGGCGCGCCACCACATCGGTCTGCCCGCCGCCGCCATAGGGGATCATCATGCGTATCGGCCGGTCGGGCCAGGCGGCGCGCGCCAAACGCGGGGCGGCGAGCAGGCCGGTGGTGGCGGCCAACAGGGTGCGGCGGTGCAGCTTCGGCATCCGATTTCCTCCGGTGTGTTTTGCCGCAGTCTAGACTCGCGTGGCGCGGCGTGGTGCATCGCATATGTGATGTTCGCGGGAGGTGGACGTGCCACGCGAGGGCTTCGTGAAATCGGCGCAGCGGACGCTGGAGGTGCTGGAGCTGTTCGCCGGCACCCACCGCGCGGCAACGGTGGCGGAGGTGGCGCGCGACCTGGGCTATCCGCAATCCAGCACCTCCATCCTGCTGGCCGACCTGGCGCGGCTCGGCTACCTGGAACAGGATTCCGAAAGTCGCGCCTATCGTCCCACCCTGCGGGTCATGCTGCTGGGCGGCTGGATGCAGGACCGGCTGCTGGGGGAGGGCAGCCTGCTGCGGCGGATGGAGCGGCTGCGCGCGCGGCATGAGGTGACGGTGCTGATCGGCATGCAGGCCGGTGCCCGCGTGCGCTATATCCTGACCCTGCGCCGCCCCGCCGCCGGCCAGAACATGCGCGCCGGCATGACGCGCGCCATCGGCCGCGCCGCCGTGGGCAAGGCGCTGCTGCTGCTGAAGCCGGAGGCCGAGGCCCAGCGCATCCTGCGCCGCGCCAATGCGGAGGAGGCCGACCCCGCGCGCCGTGTCGAGGTGGCGGCGGTGATGGCCGATCTGCGCGCCGCCCGGCAGCGCGGCTGGCTGGAAAGCGGCGGGGCGGTGGTGCCGGGCCAGAATGTGCTGGCCATGCCGCTGCCACCGCTGGCGGACCACCCGCCGCTCGCCATCGGCCTGGGCACCACGGTGGCGGAGGTGGAGCGGCGGCGCGACAGCCTGGTGGTGGCCTTGCAGGAGGTCTGCGCGGCGCTGCGGCGGGAGGCCGCGCGCCGCACCGCGCCTATTGCGCCGTGATGTTGGCCGTCCGCGCGGCGATGCGCGACCGTTCCAGGTCCTGCGCGATATAGGTGGCGAAGCCTTCGGGGGTGACGAGCGCGCCGGAAGCGGTCTCCCCGCCCATGCCGGTCATGCGGGCCTGGAAATCCGGCAGGCGCACGATCTCCGCCATCGCCCGGCCGAGGCGACCCATCGCTTCCGTGGGCGCGCCGGCGGTGGCGAGCAGGCCGACATAGGAACCGGCGGTGAAATCGGCGACGCCCTGTTCCGCCATGGTCGGCACATCCGGCAGGGCGCTCAGCCGCGCGGTGGAGGCGACGGCGATGATGCGCGCCTGGCCGGCGCGGTGCAGCGGCAAGGCGGTGGAGAATTCGGTGAAGAGCAGCGGGATATTGCCGGCCAGGAAATCCGGCACCGCCGCGCCGCCGCCGCGATAAGGCACATGCAGCAGTCGGGCGCCACTGGCGGCGATGAAGGCTTCCAGCGACAGATGCGTGGCACTGGCCACGCCCGCCGTGCCCACCCCCAGCGCATCCGGCTGGGCGCGGGAGGCGGCGACCACATCGGCGACGCTGCGATAGGGCGCGGAGGGCTGCACGACGAGGCAATGCGGCACCTGCATCGCCATCGCGACCGGCGCGAAATCCTTTGCCGCGTCATAGGGCAGCCGCGTCTGCACCACAGGATTGACGCTGAGCGGGCCGTTGGAGCCGACCAGCAGCGTGTAGCCATCCGGCTGCGCCCTTGCCACCGCCTGGGCGCCAACACTGCCCCCGGCGCCGGGGCGGTTCTCCACCACCACCGGCTGGCCGAGCCGCTCCTGAAGCAGCGGCTGCAACAGCCGCGCGATGGTGTCTGCATTGCCGCCGGCGGCGAAGGGCACGATGACGCGCACCGGCCGGTCCGGCCAGGCGGCACGGGCCGGCAGCGCGGGAAGGATCGCGGCCGCGGCCAACAGGGCGCGGCGGCCCAGGCGGAGGTGGGTCATGACATTTCCTTGATGGCTTTGTTGCGCCCATCATGACATTGGCCCCGGAAGGGTCAAGCGCAGCGCTGCCAAGCCTTTGAAAAGATGCGTACGCTGAGGCCTTCCCGAGAAAATCGCGGCGCTCCTTGAACCAAATCTGAACAGGATCGTTCCAGCCCGGTTCAGCCGCGACGATGCAAGGCCTGCCACCCCGATGGATATCCGAGAAGGACCCGCGATGACTTCCTGCCCCGTGACCCCGTGGCGCCACCTGTGAGCCAGTCCCTGGTGGCCCTCGCCGGGCTGAACTTCTTCATGGCGGATGTGCGGGATGGGCTCGGTCCCTTCCTCGGCATCTTCCTGCTGCAGAATGGCTGGGGGCCTGGTGCCATCGGCCTGGTCGCCAGCATCGCCGGCCTCGCCGCCATGGCGCTGACGACGCCGCTGGGCATGCTGGCGGATGCATCGCGGGCGCGGCGGTTGTTGCTGGCCTTCGCCGCCTTGGTCATCACCCTGGCCTGCGCCGCCAACTGGTTCATGCCCTCCTTCCCCGTCACCGCCGGGGCGCAGGTGCTGACCGCCATTGCCGGCGCGGCGGTGACGCCACTGGTCGCCGCCATCACCCTCGGCCTGGTGGGACAGGCGGGCTATGCGCGGCAGCTCGGCCGCAATGCCGCCTTCCGCCATGCGGGCACCGCCACGGCGGCGATGCTCTCGGGTCTTCTGGGCTATCGCTACGGCATCGGCGCGGTCTTCCTGCTGATGGGGGTGATGGCGCTGGGCGGCATCCTGGCCGTGGCGCTGATCCGTGGCCGTGACATCGACCATGACGCGGCGCGCGGCGCAGTCGCCGGCCATGGGCCGCCGAAGGGCCTGCTCGCGGTGTTGCGGGATTCGCCGCCGCTGCTGGTACTGGGCGCGACGGTGCTGCTGTTCCACCTGGCCAATGCGGCGATGCTGCCGCTGCTGGGCCAGGCCATGGTGGCGCGCGGCACGGCCGGCGATGGCAGCGCCTATACCGCCGCGACGGTGGTGATCGCGCAGGGCACGATGATCGTCATGGCGCTGTTCGCCGCCTGGCTGGCGCAGAAGCGTGGCTACGGCATCGTCTTCGTCATCGCCTTGGCGGCCTTGCCGATCCGCGGGCTGATCGCCGGCTTCGTGACCGATCCGGCGGTGCTGGTGCCGGTGCAGATCCTGGATGGTGTGGGCGCGGGCATGATGGGCGTGGCGGTGCCGGGGCTGGTGGCGCGGCTGCTGGATGGCACGGGGCGGGCCAATGCGGGGCTCGCCGCGGTGCTGACGGCGCAGGCCATCGGCGCCTCGCTCAGCAACGGTCTGGGTGGCTTCGTGGCGCAGCATATCGGCTTCAGCGCCGCCTTCCTGGCGCTGGCCGGTGTGGCGACGCTGGCGCTGCTGCTGTGGCTGGTGGCCTGGATGAAGCTGCGCGGCGTGGTGGCGCTGGGCCGCCCGGCGGCGGCAGCCGCCGAGTGAGCCTTACCGCGCGCTTGTGTCGAAACAGCCCTGTACCGTCACCGACAGGGCGAATTTCTGGATGCGCTGGCTCGGCGTCCGCGCGAAGCCTTCGACCAGCGCCAGGTAGCGCGGCCGCTGGTGGCGGGCGAGGCGCGGGGCCAGCCAGGCGCTGAAGGCGGCGAGGTCGAGCGCAACGCCGTCGCGGGGCTGCAGGAACAGCTTGATCTCCTGCTCCCCGATCTCGGCGGCGACGCCGATCATGGCGCAATCCGCGACATCGGGATGCTGCGCCGCCACCGCCTCCACCTCCCAGGCCGAGACATTCTCGCCACGCACCCGCACGCTGTCCGTCATGCGCCCGTGGAAGAACAGATTCTTGTCTGTATCCAGGCTGCCGGAATCACCGGTGTGGAGGGCGCCGTCGCGTAGTGCCTTGGCAGTGGCTTCGGGGTTGTCGAGATAGCCCTGCGTCAGCGCCAGGGGGTCATGCGCGCGCACCACGATCTCGCCACGCGCGCCCGGCGGCAGGGTGTTGCCGGCCGCGTCGCGGATGGAGACGTCGAACCAGGGCATGGCCCGGCCGACCGAGCCCGGCACACCCGCCGCGTTGAAGGTGGAGAAGGAAGAAGCCTCCGTCATGCCGTAGCATTCGCGCAGGCTCACACCGAAGCGTGCCTGCACCTGCGGCCAGAGCTCCGCCGGGCAGCCGCCGCCCCAGGCGATGCGGACGCCATGCGCGCGATCCTTCGGCGAAGGCGGCTGCTTCAGCAGGATCTGCAGGATGCCGCCGAGATAGTGGATATGCGTGGCCCCCGCCGCGATCACCTCGTCCCAGAATCGGCTGGCGCTGAAACGCGGCACCATGTGCAGCACCACGCGGCGCAGCAGCGGCGCCACCAGCATCTGCGCGCCGCCGATATGGTGCAGCGGTTCCCACATGAAGAACACGTCGCCGTCCCGCGCGTCTGCCACCAGCATCACGCCTTCCCCCGCGAGCCGCAGCATGCGGTGGGAAACGCGCACACCCTTGGGCGGGCCGGTGGTGCCGGAGGTGGTGCAGATGGCGAAGTCCTCGGCCGGCCCCGGCAAAGGCTCCGCGAAGCGCGCGTCCACAGGGGCTTCCAGCGCGGCCAAGGGCAACACTTCCGCCGTGGTGTCGAGCGGTGTGTCGGACAGAATCAGCTTCGGCCGCGTCAGCGCCAGCACATGGCGCAGCCCGTCGCCCACAAGCTGCGGGTTCAGCGGCACCCAGGCGATGCCGGCCTTGGCCATTGCATAGGCAACGGGTAGGGAGGTCAGCGCATTCGGTAGCACCGCCGCCACGCGATCGCCGCGCATCACACCGCGTGATCGGAATGCGTGCGCCAGCGCATCGCTTTCAGCATCCAGCGCCGCGAGGCTCAGCGACGCCGTGCCGTCCCGCGCGAAGACCCGTTCCGGTTCCGCCGCCACGGCGCGGCGCAGCAATTCGAGAAAACCCTCGGCCACTTTGATCGCACCCCGTTTGCGGCTATCCGAGGAGGTAACGCCGCGCAGAGGCAGGAGCAACATGTCCGAGACCGCCGAAGACCATGTGCTGGCCAGCACGGAAGCGGGCATCCGCATCATCACCCTGAACCGCCCGAAGCGCCTGAATGCCTGGGACGCGCCGATGCGTGCCCGGCTGCTGGAATTTTTGAGCGATGCGGCCGCGGACGACACGGTGCAGGCCGTGGTGCTGACCGGTACTGGCGAGCGTGCCTTCTGTGCCGGCCAGGACCTGAATGAGGGAAAGACCTTCGACGGTGACCGGGCGGAGGACTGGATCGAGGAATGGCGCGCCCTCTATGGGGCCATCCGCGCCTTCCAGAAACCGCTGGTCTGCGCGCTGAACGGCCTCGCCGCCGGCTCAGCCTTCCAGGTTGCCTTGCTCTGCGACATCCGCGTGGGTCATGCCGGGTCGAAGATGGGCCAGCCGGAGATCAATTCCGGCATCGTCAGCGCCACCGGCTTCTGGATCATCCGCGAGATGCTCGGCCTGTCGCGCGCCATCGAGATGGTGCTGACCGGCCGCATGGCGGAGGCGGAGGAGTGCCACCGCCTCGGCCTGCTGCATCACCTTGTCCCGCCGGACCAGGTGCGCGCCACGGCGCTGCGCATCGCGCAGGAACTGGCGGCCAAGCCGAAGCTCGCCTTCCGCCTGAACAAGCAGCGGTTCCGGGAGGCGACGCAGCCCGGCTTCGACGAGACCTTCGCCGCCGCCCGTGCCTTGCATCGCCAGGCCTTCAGCGACGGCGAATCGCAGCAGGTGATGCAGCGCTTCCTGGAGAAGGGGAAGGCCTGATGCGCCACGCCATCGTCACCGGCGCCAGCTCCGGCATCGGGGAGGCCATCGCCCAGCGCTTGCTGCGGGAGGATTGGCGGGTGACGGGCCTCAGCCGTGGCGCGCCGGGCTGGCAGCACGCCCACTACACCCATCGCAGCGTCGATCTGCTGGATGCGGCGGCGGTGCCGACGGCGCTGGAGGGGCTGGAGCCGACCGCGCTGGTCCATGCCGCCGGTGTGATGCGCGCGGCCATGCTGGGCGAATTGCAGGCGGAAGTCGGTGCCCTGCTCTGGCGGCTGCATGTGGATGTCGCGGCGCAGCTCGCCGATGCGCTGGTGCCGCGCATGAAGGCGGGTGGGCGGGTGCTGCTGGTGGGCAGTCGTGCCGCCGGCGGTTCCGCCGGGCGCAGCCAATACGCCGCGACCAAGGCGGCGGTGGTGGGCCTGGCGCGGTCCTGGGCGGCGGAGCTGGCGCCGCGCGGGATCACCGTGAATGTGATCGCCCCCGGCGTCACCGACACGCCGATGCTGCGCGACCCCGCCCGCGCCCATCACAAGCCCCGCACCCCGCCGATCGGCCGCTACATCGCCCCGGCGGAGGTCGCCGCCCTGGCCGCCTTCCTGCTGGGGGAGGAAGCGGCGGCCATCACCGGGCAGCAGATGACCATCTGCGGGGGCGCATCGCTGTGAGGGATGGGCAGGGCGTGGCGTAACCCTGCCTCGCGCCGTCGCGAAGTGCCTGCGACAGACAGGCGGGGCAGGCGATGCGCGACGAACGGGGCTTGGAACTCACCACGGACTCGCCGGCAGCGGTCGCGGCGCTGGCGCAGTCGGTGACGGCGCTGCTGGCGCATCGCGCCGAGCTGGCGACGCATCTGCAGGCTGCGCTCGCGGCCGATCCCGGCCTCGTCGCGGCGCGCTGCCTGGCGGGCTTCGGCAGCCTCATGCAGGCCCGGGCCGCCCTGCAGGGTCCGGCGCTGGCGCATCTCGGCGCCGCGCGCGCCGCCCTTCGCCAGCGTGGCGGCACGGCGCGGGAGGCGGCGCTGGTCGATGCCCTGGCCGATTGGGCGGAGCGCGGCGACATGGCCGCCGCGGCGACGCGGCTGGAAGGCGTGCTCCGCGCGGTGCCGCTGGACGCCATGGCGCTGAAGCTGGCGCATGGCATCCGCTTCATGCTGGGCGATGCGCCCGCCATGCGGCTGGCGGTCGAATCCGCCCTGCCGGCCTGGGATGCCACTGTGCCGGGCCATGGCTACATCCTCGGCTGCCACGCCTTCGCGCTGGAGGAGACGGGCGCGCGCCAGGAGGCGGAACGCACCGGGCGACAGGCGGTGGCGCAGGCGCCGGACGATCTCTGGGGCGCGCATGCCGTGGCGCATGTGATGGAGGGCGATGGCCGGGCGCGGCAGGGGCTGGGCTGGATCGCGGAACTCGGGCCGCGGATCGCCGCCGGCGGCGCCTTCGGCCGCCACATCCACTGGCATGCCGCGCTGTTCCACTTGCATCTGGACGAGGCCGATGCGGCGCTGGCGCTGTTCGACGCCCAGCTGGCGCTGCCATCGGAGGATGTGCGCGATTTCGCCAATGCCGCCTCCCTGCTCTGGCGGCTGGAGGCGCAGGGCATGGCGGTGGGCGGGGCGCGCTGGGATGCGCTGGCCGAGCTCGCCACGCAGGCGGCCGACCAGCCGGGCCTGGCCTTCATCGACCTGCACCATGTGCTGGCGCTGGGCGCCGCGGGGCGACAGGCGGCCCTGGCGACGAAGCTGGAGGCGATGCGCCAGCGCGCCATGACCCAGGTGGACAGCCAGGCGCGGGTCGTGGCGCGGCTCGGCCTGCCGGCCGCCCAGGGCATCGCCGCCGCGCTGCGGGGCGATGCGGCGGAGGCGGTGGCACTGCTGCTGCCATTGCGGCCGATGATGCAGGCGCTGGGCGGCAGCGCGGCGCAGCGCGACCTGTTCGAGCGCCTGCTGATCCAGTCCTGCCTGGCGGCGGGGCGGGGCGCACTGGCCGCGCTGCTGCTGCGCGACCGTGCCGGGCTGCGGGCGCTGGGGGCCTGGGAGGCGCGCTGCGCCCCGCGCCCGGCCCTGGCGGCATAGGCGCGGGGGGGCTGCACAGGGCGGGGTGGACGGGACTAGGCTGCAGGCCCGTCACGGAGAGCCCCCCATGCGCCGCCTCGCTTTGCTGTTCGCCAGCGTTGCGCTGTCCCTGCCTGCCATCTCCCTGCCAGCTGGGGCGCAGGAGGCGCGGATCGCGATCCAGACGGAGACCTCCTCCCTCGATCCGCATTTCGCCGTGGTCGGCGCCAATCATGCGGTGGCGCGCCATGTCTATGACCCGCTGGTGGCCTCCGACCGCTTCATGCGGCCGGTCGCCGGGCTGACCGAATTCTCCAATCCGGAGCCCGATGTCTGGGAATTCCGCATCCGCCCGGATGCGCGCTTCCAGGATGGCAGCCCGGTGACGGCGGAGGATATCCGCTTCTCCCTGGAACGCATGCCGCGCGTGCCGAACAGCCCGGCGCCACAGATCCGCCTGGCCGGCAGCCTGACGGCGATCGAGGTGGTGGATGCGCGCACCATCCGCCTGCGCTCGCGTGGCCCCGATCCCTCCGTGCCGCTGAATGGCATGACCGCCTGGATCGTCTCCGCCCGCACCGCCGCCACGGCGACGACGCAGGATTTCAATGCGGGCCGGGTCAATAACGGCTCCGGCCCCTTCCGCTTCGTCGAATGGCAGCCGGGCTCGCAGCTTCGGCTTCAGCGCAACCCGACCTATTGGGGCGAGGCCCCGGCCTTCGAGCGGGTCAGCATCCGCCCGGTTTCCAACGACGCCGCGCGCATGGCGGCGCTGCTGGCTGGCGATGTGGATTTGATCGATGCGGTGCCGCCCGGGGAGATCGCGCGGCTGCGGGCGCGGCCGGGGGTGGGCGTGACCAGCTCCGCTTCCTCCCGCTTCATCTATCTGGGCCTGGACCAGGGCAATGAGGTGACGCCCTTCATCACGGCGAAGGATGGCAGCCCGCTGGCCACCAACCCGCTGCGCGATCCGCGCGTGCGGCGTGCCCTTTCCATCGCTATCAACCGGCCGCTGATCGTCGACCGCGTGATTTCCGGCGCCGCCAGCGCCGCCGGGCAGATCGCGGTGGAGGGGCAGATCGGCTACGATCCGGACCTCGCCCCGCCGGCCTTCGATGCCGCCGCGGCGCGCCGCCTGCTGGCCGAGGCCGGCTATCCGGACGGCTTCCGCATCACGCTGCATTCGCCCAACAACCGCTATGTGGAGGATGACAAGACCTCCCAGGCCGTGGCGCAGTTCTGGGCGCGCATCGGGCTGGATGCGCGGGTGGAGGTGATGCCCTCCAACGTCTTCTTCACCCGCGCCGGGCGGCGCGAATTTTCGGTGTTCCTGATCGGCTTCGGGCATACCACGGGCGATGCCTGGCTGGGCATGTCGCAGGTGCTGCACAGCTTCGATGCGTCGCGCGGCCTCGGCGGGCTCAATCGCGGCCGCTACGCCAGCGCGGAATTCGACGCGCTGATGGCGGAGACGCGCAACATCGTCGATGTGCCGCAGCGCGACGCGATGCTGCGCCGGGCGCAGCGCCTCGCCTTCGAGCAGGACACGGCGATCATCCCGCTGCATGTGCCCAACAATGTCTGGGCGCATCGCGCGAGCTTCACCTATGAGGGCGGGGTGGAGGAGGCGGTCTATGCGCCCTTCCTGCGCCCGGTGCGCTGATGCGCCGCGAGGAATTCATGGTGGCCTGCCGCGACGGCGTGCGGCTGGCCACCGACGTCTACCTGCCGGAGGGCGACGGCCCCTGGCCCGTGATCCTGGAACGCACGCCCTACGGCAAGCGCGAGGTTTCCCGATCCGAGCGCACCGAATCGGACCCGACGCCGCAGCGGCGGGAGGTGATCGCCGACTACTTCGTCCAGCACGGTTACGCCGTGGTCTACCAGGACTGCCGAGGCCGCTACGGCAGCGAGGGTGAGTTTATAAAGTACCTGTCGGATGGCGAGGACGGGTTCGACTGCTGCGCCTGGATCGTGGCGCAGGCGTTCTGCAATGGCCGCATCGGCACCATGGGCCTCAGCTATGCCGCCCATACCCAGGCCGCGCTGGGCTGCCTGGACCCGCCGGGGCTGGCCGCGCAGATCCTCGATTCCGGCGGCTTTTCGGACGCCTGGCAGGGTGGCATCCGCCGGGGCGGCGCCTTCGAGCTGAAGCAGGCGAGCTGGGCCTTCAACCAGGCGCTGCTGGCGCCGGAGACCAAGGCGGACCCCATCCGCGCCGCCGCGCTGAAGGCGGAGGACCTGCTCACCTGGTTCCACCGCTTCCCCTGGAAGCGCGGCCATTCCCCGGTGCGCCACGCGCCGGATTACGAGGACTACCTGTTCGAGCAATGGGGACACGGCGCGCGCGACGACTACTGGCAGCGCCTCGGCATTTTTGCGGTCGGCTGGCACGACCGCTACGCGGCCGTGCCGAGCGTGCATATGTCGTCCTGGTACGATCCCTATCCGCGCACCGCGACCGAGAATTTTTGCGGATTGCGGCGGCATGATCGGGGCACGCCCGCGCTGATCCTCGGCCCCTGGACGCATGGCAACCGGTCCCAGACCGCCTTTGGCGAGGTGGAATTCGGGCCGGCGGCCACCATCGATTCCTGGGCCGGCGACTGGCGCGCCTTCCGGCTGCGCTTCTTCGACCGCTGGCTGAAGGGCCAGGACAATGGCGTCGAAGCCGAGCCTGCCGTGCGCGTCTTCGTCATGGGCGGCGGCAGCGGCCGGCGCAACGCCAAGGGCCTGCTGGAACATGGCGGGCGCTGGCGCAGCGGCAGCGACTGGCCTTTCGCGGGTACCCGCATGGCGCGCTTTCACCTGCATGCGGATGGCGGGCTGGCGGAGGCGCCGCCCGCCGCCGAGGTCGCGCCGCTCGAATGGGATTCGGACCCGCGCCATCCGGTGCCGACCATCGGCGGGGCCATCACCTCCATGGAACCCGTCATCACCGGCGGCCCGATGGACCAGCGGGAGCGGGAGGGGCATTTCGGCTGCCGCCCGCCCTATCTGCCGCTCGCCTCCCGCGCCGATGTCCTGGTGTTCCAGACGCCGCCGCTGGAGACAGACGTCGAGGTGATCGGGCCGGTGACGGCGGAGCTGTGGATCGCCACCGATGCGCCGGATACCGACATCACCGCCAAGCTGGTCGATGTGCATCCGGCCAGCACCGACTATCCCCAGGGTTTCGCCATGAACCTCTGCGAGGGCATCCTGCGCTGCCGCTATCGCGACGACCCGGCAGCACCGCGCCCGATGGTGGCCGGGCAGCCGACGCGGATCACCGTGGAGCTGTTCCCCACCGCCAACCGCTTCCTGGCCGGCCATCGCATCCGGCTGGACATCGCCGCCAGCGAATTCCCGCATTACGACGTGAACCCGCAGACCGGTGAGCCGGAGGGGGCGGCGCGGCGGATGCGGGTGGCGGTGAACAGCCTGTTCTGCGACGCCGGTCGCCCCTCCGCCCTGCTGCTGCCGCTGGCCCCGCCCGAAGCAGGGTGATGCCCATGCGGGGATGCCGCGATGCGCTGGACAGAACGCCAGCGCCTTGCGCATCCTGCCGCCCTGCCAAAGACAGGGACAAAGGCACAATGTTGCATAAATCACCCCGCATGACGCTGCGCGGCGCCATCGGCGCGCTGGCGCTCGGCGCGCTGCTCGCCGGCGCGCCCGTGGCCAGCCAAGCCGCCACCTTCACCTGGGCCACCGCCAACGACATCCTCGGCCTGGACCCGCATGCCAACAACCATGGCGTGACCAACGCCATGAAGTCCAACGTCTATGAGCCGCTGGTGCGGCGCGAGCCCGATGGCTCCCTCTCACCGGCTTTGGCCGAGCGCTGGGAGATGACCTCCCCCACCGTCTGGCGCTTCCATCTGCGGCGCAACGTGAAGTTCCATGGCGGGCAGCCCTTCACGGCGGCCGATGTGGTGCATGCGGCGGAACGCGTGAAGCAGAACGACATGGCCTATGTCGTGCAGTCCGTGACGGCGGTGCGCGCCATCGATGACCACACCGTGGAATTCGAGACGCGCGGCCCGAACCCGATCCTGCTGCAGGATCTGACGCTGTTCTTCATCACCTCCAAGGCCTGGATCGAGGCGAACAACGCCATGGGCGTGGCGCGCGCCGGCCAGCCCGGCGCGACCAGCACCTTTCCGCAGCTCAACGCCAATGGCACCGGCCCCTTCCGGGTGACGGAGCGCCTGGCGGATGAGCGCACCGTGCTGGTGCCGAATCCGGACTGGTGGGACAACGCCCAGCACGGCATCACCCGCGCCGTCTTCCGCCCGGTGGCCAGCGCGCCGACCCGCGTCGCCGCGATCCTGTCGCGCGAACTGGATGCGATGTACCATGTGCCCTTGCAGGATGTGCAGCGCATCTCCCAGGCGCAGGGCCTCCGCCTGATCCAGGGGCCGACGGCGCGCAGCATCTACTTCGCCTTCGACGTGAACCGCGCCGAGAATGCGGATGCGCCGGGCACGCCGAACCCGCTGCGCGATGTGCGCGTGCGCCGCGCCATGTACCAGGCGATCGACATGGGCACGATCACCCGCGTGATCCTGCGCAACTCCACCGTCGCCGCCGGCCTGCCGGTCGGCACCGCGATCAGCGGCTTCGTCGAATCGCAGAACCAGCGCCTGCCCTTCGATGCAGCCGCCGCACGGCGCCTGCTGGCGGAAGCCGGCTTCCCGAACGGCTTCCCCATCACGCTGAGCTGCCCCAACAACCGCTATGTGAATGACGAGGCGATCTGCCAGGCCGCCGTCGGCATGTTGCAGCGCGTCGGCATCCAGGCGCGGCTGGAGAGCATTCCCTTCGGCCGCTTCCTCCAGCGCGGGGCGAACAAGGAATACATGTTCTACCTGCTGGGCTGGACACCCGGGAATTTCGACATCACCAATCCGGGCCGCGAATTGCTGGGCGAGGGGTCCTTCAACTGGGGCGGTTTTGCGGACGACCGCATGGCGGCGCTGCTGCCGCAGATCGCGGTGGAGACCGACCAGGCGAAGCGCCAGGAACTGGCCGGCCAGTACTGGGCACGTTTCCAGGAACTGCTGCCGATGATCCCGCTGCACCAGGAGCCGCAGATCTTCGCCGTGCGCGACACGGTGGCGGAGCTGCCGCTGCGCGCCAATGAGGATCTGGAACTGCGCCACGTCCGCATGCGCCGCTGATCGACGTTTTCGCCACGCGCGAAGGCCCGCCCCTGCAGGGGTGGGCCTTTTTGCTGCGCCCTTGTCGGGGAAGCCGACCGGCCGCAGCATGGCGCGACACGGGGGGAGACCAGGCGATGACCGGCCATGACCACACGGGCTTCCGATGAGCGGCGCCATCGCGGAAGCCTCCGCCGCCCTGGTCGCGCTGCTGCGCGACCGGCTGGAGCCGTCGCAGCCTGTCATGCTGTCCCCGGCGGAGGGGGCGGAGGGGATCGCGCTGCGGTTGCTGCATCTGCGCCCCGATGCGCGCCACGCCAACCGCCCGCTCGGCTTCGACCCGCAGGGTACCCGCGCCGCGCGGCCCGATCTGGGGCTGGAACTGGTCTACCTGCTGACCGCGGAGGATGGGGAGGAGATGGCGGCGCAGACCGCCCTCGGCGCGGCGCTCGCCGTGCTGCATGGCAATCCGGTGCTGGAGACACCCTCCGGCGCCCGGCTCACCGTGTCCCTGCTATCGGCGCCGCTGGCGGAGATGGCCATGGCCTGGACCGCGCTGCGGGAGACGCTGCGCTGCGGCGCGCTGATCGTGGTGTCGGGTGTGGAACTGAAAGGCTGATTCAGCCCGGCGCCGGCAGGCCGCCATGCGCCGCCGACCAGGCGAAGGGGTCGGCCAGGTAGCGGCGCAGCTCCGCCAGGGCTGCGGGCGGCAGCGCGCCGCGCGCCTCGGCCTCCGGCAGCACGTCTTCCCAGGTCGCCAGCGCGAAAAGCCGGGCACCGACATCCGCGATGTCGGTCACCACACGATCGAAGATGCCCCATTTGAACAGCACGAAGATCTGCGTGACCTCCGCCCCCGCGCGGGTCAGGGCACGGCTGTAGCCGGCCTTGCTGCGGCCGTCGGTGGTGACGTCGCTGACCAGCAGGGTGCGCGCGCCGGGCCGCAAGGCGCCCTCGATATGCGCATCGGCGCCGAATCCCTGGGCGCGCTTGCGCACGGTGACGAAGGGCAGGTGGAAGCGCTCGGCCAGCATGGCGCCGATGGCGATGCCGCCCTGTTCCGTCGCCGCCACGGCGTCGAAGCCGTCGAAGCCGACCTCCGCCAGGATGCGGTCCTCCGCCCCTGCCAGCAGCGCCCGCCGCGCCAGGGGGAAGGAGAGCGCCCGGGGCATGTCGAGATAGGCCGGGCTGGCCCAGCCGGAGGACAGCATGAAGGGCCGGTCTGGCCGCAGCAGGATGCTGCCGGTGTCGAGCAGGATGCGCGCGGTGCGGCGGCCGATCCCGGGGTCCTGGGTCATGCGCGCAATGCCTCCGCGCCCTGCAGCAGGATGGCCTGCAGCACCGCGGCGCCTTCGAGAAAATCGGCCATGTCCATCGCCTCATGCGGGTTGTGGCTGCCGTGTTCGTTGCGCACGAAGACCATGGCGCTGGGCACGCCGGCATTGGCGAAGATGGCCGCGTCGTGCCCCGCGCCGCTGGCCAGCACTTCGTGCGGCATGTCGCCTTCCGTGCAGATGCGCTGCGCCAGCGCCAGCAGCCGGCCATCCATCACCGCCGGCGGCGTGCGCACGGCGCTGCCGAGTTCGATCCGCACGCGGCGTTCCCGCGCGATCTCGCTGGCCTCGGCCTCGGCAAGCTGCCGAAAGTCCTCCAAAGTGCGCTCGCTTTCGCTGCGGTATTCCAGGGTGAAGCGCACCTCGCCGGGCACCCGCGTCATGGCGTGTTCGCGGGGGTCCGTGGTGAAAATCCCAAAAGTCATCACCAGGTCCTCGCCGCGTTCCAGCAGGGTGCGCCAGGTGGCGTCCAGCCGCATGGCGAGGTCGGCCGCCCCCAGCACCGCATCCCGCCGCAGCCAGCGCGGCACGGCGCCGGAATGCGCGGCCTCCCCCAGGCAGCGCGCCGCCGGGTGGCGGAAATTGCCGCGGATGCCGGAGACGAGGCCGACGGGCACGCCGCGCGCCACCATCACCGGCCCCTGCTCGATATGCAGTTCGACGAAATGCGACAGGCTCTGGGGGTCCAGCAGCCGCTGCCGCGCTTCGACCACGGCGACGTCCACCCCCTCCCGCGCCATGGCATCGCGCAGTTTCAGGGAGGGGTCCTGGAGGCAGGGCAGGTCGAGCCATTTCGGGTCGAAGCTGCCGAACAGGGCGGAGGAGCCGAGATAGGGTCGGCCATACCAGGCGCTTTCCTCCCCCCGCAGCACCAGCAGCTTCAGGCTGCGCGCCCTCGGCCCGGCCCGCTGCGCGCCGAGCAGCGCCAGCAGCCCGGCGATCACCCCCGCCGCACCGTCAAAATTGCCGCCCTGCGGCACGCTGTCGAGGTGGGAGCCGCAGGCGGCGGCGGGCAGGCCGGGGTCGGTACCGGGCAGGGTGATGTGCAGGTTGCCGGCGGCATCCCAGGCGATCTCCAGCCCCGCCTGCTGCGCCACCGCCTCGATCCGCCGCATCGCCAGGGTCTCGGCCGGGCCATAGGTCTCGCGGGTGATGCCGGTGCCATCATGGTCGGTGGCGCGCATCTCAGCGAAAAGCTGGCTGGCCAGTTCGGCGAGGTCGGGGGCGATTCGCGGCAGGGGGGGTGCGCCGGGCAGGTCCATCACCGCAGACTCACCCAGGGACCCCGGCCGCGCAAGCCGCGCGGGGTAGGCTTGCGGCGGCGGCCCTTGGCAGCGGCGCGCCGCCACCCCACCATCCCGCCGCACACTGGGCCGGGCGCGCATGGACAATCTCGACTTTCTCATCCTCCGCACCGGCGAGGCCGATGGCCTTGTCACGGCGGAGGAGGCGCTGGACGCGGTGGCGGAAGCCTGGCGCGAATACGGCGCCGCGCGCCAGGTGCTCTCCGCCCCCGCCACCCTGTCGCTGGCGACGCCGCTGGCGCGGTTCCGGGTGAAGGGCGCGGTGTTGCCCGAAGCCGGCCTGGCCGGCTTCCGCCTGATGTCGGAGGGGGAGGCATCACGCGACTGGTTCTGGCTGGCCGACCTGGAGGGCCGCCCGCTGGCGCTGATCGAGGCGCGCTGGCTGCGCTCGCTGCGCACCGCGACAACCGCTGCCTTGGCCGCGAAGCTTCTGGCGCCGGCGGGCATCACCAGCGCCGCCGTGATCGGCGCCGGCCGCATCGCCAGCCATCTGCCCGCCGCGCTGGCGCTGGCGCTGCCCGGCCTGACCACGCTGCATGTGGCGGCAAGGCGGGCGGAGGCGGTGGCGGAATTCTGCGCCGCGCATCAGACCGGGCTGGTGGCGACCCCGGCCGTCAGCCCGGCCGAGGCGGCGCGGCAGGCGGAGCTGGTCATCACCGTCTCCAGCGCCGAGGCCCCCGTGGTCGCCGCCGCCGATCTCCGTCCCGGTGCGACCGTGATCGCGCTGGGCGAGGCCGACCTGGCGCCGGATGTGCTCGGCTGGGCGCAGGTGCTGTTCGCCGATGCCATGGATCTCGGCCATCCCAATGGCAATGCCGCCGCCTGGATCGCCGCCGGCGCCACCAGCGCGGCGGCGCTGGCAGAGCGCGCCGGCCCGGATCTGGGGCTGGTCGCGGCGGGGCTGGCACCCGGCCGGGCCGATCCGGCGGCGAATGTGCTGGCGCTGGTCCAGGGCCTGGCGATCGGCGACCTGGCCCTGGCCGCCATCGCCTGGCGCAAGGCGCGGCTGCGCCGGCTCGGCCTGCGCTTCCCGATGGGCGAGGCGGCGGCGGCGCGTTTCCGGGGGCCGACCCCGCGCCGCAACCGCAGCCTGAGATAGGCCGGGCTTCAGCAGGCTGCGTTCAGCAGGCCGGGTTCAGCACCTGCCGGACCTGCTCGGCGAGGTCGGCGAAGCGGTAGGGCTTCTGCAGCAGCGGCACGGCCCCTTCATGCCCGGCCTGTGCCCCGGCCTGAGCAAGGTCGTGGTCGCCCGAGGTGAACAGCACGCGCAGCCGGGGGCGCAGCGCCACGGCGAGCCGCGCCAGCTGGTAGCCATTGATCCGGCCCGGCATGACGATGTCGGTGAACAGCAGGTCCACGGGCTCCGGCCGTTCGAGGATCGCCAGCGCGGCCTCCCCGTCCTCGACAGCCGTCACCTGGTAGCCGAGCCGCTGGAGCTGGGTGGTGGCGGTTTCCCGCAGCGCCGGGCTGTCCTCCACCAGCAGGATGCGGGCGCCGCTCGGCGCCGGGATGGCGGCTGCCGCGGCGGCGGCCTCCTCCACCTCGGCCGCGTGGGTCGCCTGTGGGAGATACAGGGTCACCCTCGTGCCCTGGCCCGGGGTGGATGCCAGGGTGATCCGGCCGTTCGACTGGCCGATGAAGCCGAACACCATGCTGAGGCCGAGCCCGCTGCCCTTGCCCATGGCCTTGGTGGTGAAGAACGGCTCGAAGGCGCGGGCCGCGACCTCCGGGTTCATGCCGGTGCCGGTGTCGCTGACCGTGATGGTCACGTAGTTGCCCGACTCCATCCCGGGTGGGCCGGGCAGGCCGGCCTCATGCCGCAGCGGCGCCGCCTCCACCCGCAGGGTGCCGCCATCGGGCATGGCATCGCGCGCATTGATGCAGAGGTTGAGCAGCGCATTCTCCAGCTGCGGCCCGTCGATCACCACCGGCAGCCTGATGTCGCATTCCACCACCTCCAGCACGATCTGGGCCGCGAAAAGGCGGCGCAGCAGCGGCTGCATCTGCGACAGAAGGCGGTTCACATCGGTGACGCGCGGCGCCAGCGGATGCAGCCGGGCGAAGCTCAGCAGCCGCCCGGTCAGCTCCGCGCCCCGCTCGGCGGCGGCATGGATCACGTCGATGCCGTGCCGCAGGTCCGGGGCGAGGCCGGGCAGGTCCTGCATCAGCTCGGCATTGCCGATGATGACCGCGAGCAGGTTGTTGAAGTCATGCGCCACGCCGCCGGTCAGCCGGCCGATGGCGTCCAGCCGCTGGGATTGGCGGAGCTGTTCCTCCAACTGCCGCTGTTCGGTGATGTCGCGCATGCTGCCGACCATGCGGCGCGGCTGGCTGTGGAGGCGATCGGCCGGCTGGCCGTGGGGGGCATCGGCCGGCTGGCCGTGGGGGGCATCGGCCGGCTGGCCGTGGGGGGCATCGGCCGTCTGGCCGTGGGGGGCATCGGTGACGAATCCGCGGTCGATCACCAGGGCCAGGCTGCCATCCGCCTTCTGGAAATGGTATTCGGCCGACCAGGAGCCTCCGGAACGCGCTGCGGCCTGACGGCTGGTCATCGTCCGGGCGCGATCCTCCGGCGCGATGCGCGCCATCCACCAGTCCAGGGCGCCGGATGCGGGCGGCACGGCGTGGCCGAACTGCTCCGGCAGGCCCTCGCCCCAGGTGAGGGTGCCGGCGGCGATGTCCCAGTCCCAGACGACCTCCCCCGCCGCGCGTGCCAGCAGCCGCAGCCTTTCCTCATTCAACGCGGTCGCCTGCTGCACCTGGCGGCGCTCGGTGATGTCGCGCTCGATCGCCACCCAGTGGGAGATGGCGCCGGCGAGGCCGGTGACCGGGGCGATCTCCGCCTCCACCCAGAGACGGCTGCCGTCCAGCCGCTGGTTCTGCACCTCCGCGCGCAGCGGCCGCCCCTCGGCGATCGCCGAGGCGATGCGGTCCGCGCCTTCCGAGGGCAGGCGCAGCGGGTGGTAGGGCTGGCCCTCCAGCGCCTCCGCCGCCAGGCCGCTCTGCCGGGTGAAGGCGGCGTTCCCCCGCAGGATGCGCGGCGCGCCACCGGGATGGGCTTCCAGGATCAGCACGGCGTCGTGGCTGGCATCCAGGGCGCGTTGGTACAGGTCGATTTCCTCCGCGTCGTGCAGGCGGCGCAGCAGCGGGCGCAGGCTGCCGGCCAGGCCCAGCAGCATCGCGGCGATATCCTCCAGGTCGTCGCGCTCGCCGGCATAGCCGACGCTGAAGGCAAAACGTTCCGTTCCCGTCGAGACCGGGGTGATGATCTGCGAACGGATTTTCTGTCGGACCGAGAGGCTGATGGCCGGGAAGCGGCGCTGCACGGATTCATCGATGGCGCGGATGACCTGCTGCTCACCGCTGCTGGCGACCAGCCCGGCCAGGGAATTGTCGGTGCGCACCAGGCTGTGGCGCAGATGGTCGAGATAGGCCGCCGTCAGCTCCGGCGTGCTGGCCTGGCCGGCGACGAGCTGCATGTGCTCGCCATCCGGCCCGATGCGGAAACACAGGCAGAGCACGGCGCCGGTGGCGTCGCGCAGCGCCGCCATGGTGGCGTCCAGCGCCTGCGCCAGGCTCGGCGCATCGGCCACCAGGCGCAACAGCCGTTCCCGCAGGGCCAGGTTGTCCAGCGCCCTTTGCCGGGCCGCGGCCTCCGCCTCAAGGTCCAGCGCATCGACGGCGATGGCGGCAAGGTCGGCCACGATGGCCTGCTGGGTGGGGCTCGGTGGGGGGCGCGGCGTGGCGTAGCGCAGCCGCAGCGTGCCGCGCGGGGTGCCGCCTGGCACATGCAGCGCGGTGTCATGGGTGAAGCCGGGTCCGGCGGGTTCCGGAAGCTCCGTCCGCAGGATGATGCGGGCTTCCTCCACACCAAGCAGGCCGCGCGCCAGGCGCTCGATCCGGGCGAAGGCGGCGGCCAGCGGCGTGTGCCGGTGGCCTTCCTCCTCGTGCATCGTCGCGGACATGGTCACCTTTCAATGGGGTGTCCCTTCGGATTCGGGAAGGGACACGGAAGTAACCCAGGATGCCCCGAATGCCGCACCGCGTCATCCGTGCCGCGTCCTGGCGGGGTTTCGGCACTGGCCTTGCTTGACTTCACCCCCGCCGGCCCGAACATCCGCAGGGTCGGCGGATGGGGATGGCATGGATCTCGGCCCAGGTGGCGTTGCGGCGGATTTTCCGGTGCGGGAGCAGGTGCTGACGGTGGCGGAGAGTGCGCCGGTCGGGCGGCGCTACCATCGTCTGCTGCTGAACGCGCCGGGGCTGTCGGCGGCCAGCCGGCCGGGGCAGTTTTTTCACCTGCTGTGCCGGGACGGCGCGGGCAATGGCCCCTATCTGCGCCGGCCGATGAGCATCTGGCGCTGTGGCGAAGGAAAGCCGCTCGGCTTCCTGCTGCATGTGAAGGGCCGCGGCACGGCGGCGCTGGCGGCGCTGCGGGCGGGCGATCACCTTTCGGTGGTGGGTCCGCTCGGCCAGGGCTTCACGCTCGACCCGGCCTGGCGGCGCATCCTGATCCTGGCGCGGGGCGTCGGCCTCGCCACCCTCGCGCCGCTGACGGAAGCCGCGGCGGCCCGGGGCATCGCGGTGCAGGCGGTGCTCTCGGCGCAGGCGCCGGAGGATCTGATGGTGGCGGAATTTTCCGGGGATTCCGGCGCCGGGATCACCGCCGTCTTCGACAGCGACGGCAGCAGCGCCGTGCCGGCGATGGAGGCCCTGCTGCGGCGGCGGTTCGAGACGGACCGGCCGGATGCGGTCTTCACCTGCGGATCGAACCGGCTGTTCCTGCTGCTGCAGCGGCTGGCGGCCGAATACGGCATTCCCGGCCAGATCGCGCTGGAACAGCAGATGGGCTGCGGGCTTGGCATGTGTTTCTGCTGCGTGCGGCAGATCCGCGCGCCGGATGGCCAGGTGGTGAACCTGCGGGTCTGCGCGGAGGGGCCGGTGTTCGACCTGCAGGCGGCGCTGGCATGGTAGACCTTGCCGTCCGCATCGGCGGGATGACCCTGGCCAATCCGGTGATGCCGGCCTCCGGCACCTTCGGGCCGGAGCTGGCGCAGGTCTTCGACCTCGACCGGCTGGGCGCGCTGGTGACGAAATCCGTCACGCCGCAATACCGCGAGGGCAATGCCCTGCCGCGCCTCTGCGAGACGGAGGCCGGGGTGCTGAATTCCATCGGCATCCCCGGCAAGGGCCTGCCGCATTTCATTGAACACGCCATGCCGGACTGGCGCCGCTTCGCCGCGCCGCTGGTGGTGAGCCTTTCGGCCGATACGGTGGCCGCCTTCGCCGAAGTGGCGGCGCGGCTGGCGGCAACCCCCGGCGTGGCGGCGATCGAGGCCAATATCTCCTGCCCCAATCTGGAACAGGATGGCCGCGCCTTCGCCATGCATCCGGAGACGGCGGGTGCGGCCATCGCCGCCATGCGCACCGCCTGCGCCCTGCCGATCTGGGCCAAGCTGTCGCCCAATACCGCCGATATCGCCGCCGTGGCCCGGGCGGTGGAGGCGGCGGGGGCGGATGCGGTGGTGGTGGCCAATACCATCCTGGGACTTGCCATCGATATCGAGCGGATGGCGCCGAAGCTGGGGGCCGGGATGGGCGGCTTTTCGGGGCCGGCCTTCAAGCCCATCGCGTTGCGCCTGGTCTGGCAATGCGCCCAGGCGGTGCGGATTCCGGTGATCGGGGTGGGCGGCATCGCCACGGCGGAGGATGCGGTGGAATTCCTGATGGCTGGCGCCAGCGCCATCCAGGTCGGCACCGCCAGCTTCGTCAGCCCCAATGCCCTGCTGGACGTGCTGGACGGTCTTTCGGCCTTTTGCGCCCGGCGCGGTTTTGCGCGGGTGTCGGAGCTCACGGGGCTGGCCCTGCCCGGCCGCCTGCGGCCGGCGGCGGAGTGATGGCGGGCGCATTGCGACTGTGTTCCCAGGCGGAGGTGCCGGAAGGGGAGGGGCGGCGGGTGGAGACGGAGATCGGCGATTTCGCCGTCTTCCGGCTCGATGGCGCCTTCTTCGTCCTGGCCAATGCCTGCACCCATGGCCCCGGCCATCTCGGCCTCAGCCCGGTGGAGGAGGGGGAGGTGGTCTGCGAGGCACATCGCGGCCGCTTCGACATCCGCACCGGCCGCGCGACCCGCCTGCCCTGCCGGGAGGCGGTGCAGGTTTGGGACGCGGTGCTGCGGGACGGTGCCATCTGGATCGACCCGGATCTGGGCCGCGTGGCCGACTGATGGCGGTCGATTTCCTCGGGCTGGAAGCCTTCCTGTCGATCGCGGAGCGCGGCTCCTTCCGCAAGGCGGCGGCGCATCTCAACCTGTCCCAGACCGGCCTGTCCCACCGCATCCGCAAGTTCGAGGATGCGCTGGGCTGCCGCCTGCTGGCGCGCACCACAAGGCAGGTGACGCTGACCCCGGCGGGGCTGGAACTGGCCGGCCGCGCCCGGGCGCCGGTGGAAACCCTGGTGGCCGTATTGGCGGAGCTGCGCGCCGGGGCCGGGCGGGGGGAGCAGAGCGTGACCATCGGCTGCCTGCCGACCATCGCCGTGCACCACATTCCCCGCCTGCTGGTGGAATTCGCCCGCGCCCATCCCGGCGTGACGGTGAAGGTCTTCGACAACTCCGCCAGCGAGATCGCCGATTCCGTGGCGCGGGGGGAGGCCGAGTTCGGCATCACCATCGTCTCCGCCAATCGCTGGGACCTGGATATCGTGCCGCTGCTGACCGAGGCCTTCGTCGTCGCCTGCCCCAGGGCGCATGACTTCGCCGCGCGCCAGCACCTGTCATGGGCCGAACTGGAGGGCCAGCCTTTGGTGCGCGTGGCGCCGCATACCGGCAACCGCGCCTTGCTGGATGAGGCGCTGGGCGCGCGGCGGGATGCGATGGACTGGCATTACGAGGTGCAGCACCTGGCCACCGCCATCAGCATGGTGGAATCCGGCCTGGCCCTGGCGGTGGTGCCGCGTCTTGCCGTGGATGCCAGCGGATCGCCGGGCGTGGTGGCGGTGCCGCTGCGCGATCCGGCGGTGATGCGGCGGCTCGGCGTCGTCTCCCGCCGCGGGGTGCCGCTGTCGCCGGCTGCGGAAGCGCTGCTGGCGCTGCTGCGGCGGCATTTCCGGGCGCGGCCGAGGGACAAGGCGGCGGCGGCCTGACCTTGATCCGCTTGATCTATTCATAAAACGGCATAGTCACGCCATTCTTTCCATTTGTCGCATGGGCGGGGCGCGGGCATCCTCGGGCGAAATCACGTTGTCCGAGGAATCGCATGTCCAAGACCGGTCTCGTCATCACCGCCCATCCGGGCGATTTCGTCTGGCGCGCCGGTGGCGCCATCGCGCTGCATGCGAAGCGCGGCTACCGCATGAAGATCCTCTGCATGTCCTATGGCGAGCGCGGCGAGAGCCAGTTCGCCTGGAAGGAGAAGGGCGCCACGCTGGAATCCGTGAAGGCCGGCCGCAAGGCGGAGGCCGAGGCGGCGGCGGCAGTGCTGGGCGCCGAGATCGAGTTCATGGATGCCGGCGACTACCCGCTGGGCAATACGCCGGAGATGCTCGACCGCGCCATCGACATCTTCCGCGAATTGAACCCCAGCTTCGTCCTGAGCCATGCGCTGAAGGACCCGTACAATTTCGACCACCCCGAGGCCGCGCATTTCGCCCAGCAGGCGCGCGTCATCGCCCAGGCGATGGGCCACAAGCCGCAGGCCGACTACACCTATTCCGCCCCGGCGATGTTCCTGTTCGAGCCGCACCAGCCCGAGCAATGCGACTTCAAGCCGGATGTGCTGCTGAACATCTCCGAGGTCTGGGAGACCAAGTTCAAGGCCTTCCAGTGCCTGCCGGCCCAGAAGCATCTGTGGGCGTATTATGAGCGCGTGGCGCTGAACCGCGGCATGCAGGGCGGCCGCAATTCCGGCAAGCCGATGGTGCATGGCGAGGCCTATATGCGGCTGTTCCCGCAGGCCCTCGAAGAGCTCGTCTGAGAATGAGCGGGCCGCTGGCCGGGCTGCGCGTCCTCGACCTGTCCTCCGTCGTCGTCGGTCCCGTCTGCACCGGTGTGCTGGCGGAACAGGGGGCGGAGGTCATCAAGCTGGAAAGCCCGGAGGGCGACCTGCTGCGCAAGCTGGGCGGCAAGGGCCGCACGCCGGGCATGGCCGGGAAGTTTTTGAACTTCAACCGCGGCAAGCGCTCCATCTGCCTGGACCTGAAGCATCCCCGCGCCAAGGCGGTGCTGGCGCGCATCGCGGCGCGCTGCGACATCCTGGTGACCAATATCCGGCCGGAGGCCCAGAAGCGCCTCGGCGTTGACGCCGCGACAATTCGGGAAAGACTGCCGCGGCTGATCCATTGCTCGATCGTCGGCTTCCGGACCGATGGCCCCTATGCCGGCAAGCCCGCCTACGACACCGTCATCCAGGGCGTCTCCGGCATCGCCGGCTGCTTCGAGGCGAGCACGGGTGAGCCGCGCTACGTGCCGATGCTGGTGGCCGACCATGTCTGCGGGCTGATCGCGGCCCAGCAGATCGGCTTTGCCCTGTATCGGCGGGAGAAGACCGGGCGCGGCGAGAGCCTGGAAATCCCGATGTTCGAGAACATGGCGGCCTTCGTGCTGCAGGAACATCTGGGGCCGATGTCCTTCCGGCCGGCACTCGGCCCACCCGGCGACCAGCGGGTGCTGAGCCCGGAGGCGCGTCCCCTGAAGACGGCCGACGGCTTTGTCTGCGTCTCGGCCAATACGGATGCCCAGGCGCATGGCTTCTTCCGCGCCATCGGTCGGCCGGAACTGATCGAGGATCCGCGTTTTGCCAAGGTCGCGGCCCGCACGGCCCATACCAAGGACTACTTCGCGCTGCGCGCCACGGCGCTGGTCGGAAAGACCACCGCCGAATGGCTGGCGCTGTTCACGCAGCACGACGTGCCGGCGATGCCCTACAACACCCTCGAATCCCTGCTGACCGACCCGCATCTCCGTGCCACCGGCATGGTGCGGGAGGAGGAGCACCCGACGGAGGGCGCCACCTTCGCCATCGGCGCGCCCAATATCCTGTCGGGCGGCATGGCGCCGACCTTGCCCGCCGCGCAGCGCCTTGGCGCCGCCGGGTCGGAACTGCTCGCGGAGGCCGGATTGTCGGCCCAAGAAATCGAAGACCTCGCGCGCGATGGCGCGCTGATCCAACCGGAGGAAAATCCATGACCAGGCTGAACCTGCCCCGCCGCACGCTGCTCGCCGGCGCCGGCCTCCTCGCCACCCCCGGCATCCTGCGCGCCCAGGGCGCCTGGCCGGAGCGGCCGGTGCGGCTGGTGGTGCCCTTCACCCCCGGCGGCAGCACCGACATCCTGGCCCGCGCCCTCGGCGCCGAACTCCAGGAGGCCTTCGGCCAGCCCTTCGTGGTGGAGAACCGCCCCGGCGCCGGAGGCACCCTGGGCAGCGACCTCGTCGCCCGCGCGGCGCCGGATGGCTATACGCTGATGATGGGCCATATCGGCACGCTGGCGGTGAACCCGTCGCTCTACCGCAACCTGTCCTTCGACACCGTCACCTCCTTCGCCCCCATCGTGCTGGTGGCGAATGTCGCCAATATCCTGGCGGTGAACACCCGCAAGCTGCCGATCACCACGGCGCAGGAGCTGATCGCCCGCGCCAAGGCTTCGCCCGGTACCATCACCTACGGCTCTGGCGGCAATGGATCGGCCGCCCATACTGCCGTGGTGGCCTTCTGCCTGGCGACGGGGATCGAGCTGACGCATGTGCCCTATCGCGGCACCGGCCCGATGATGAACGACCTGATCGCCGGCCAGATCGACATGACGATGACGGGTGGCCCGCCCATCCTGCCGCCGGTGCGCGCCGGGTTGTTGCGCGCCATCGGCGTGTCCTCGCTGCAAAGGCTGTCGAGCGCGGCGGATATCCCGACGCTGGACGAGCAGGGCGTCAGCGGCTTCGACGCGGTGCAATGGTATGGGCTGGTCGCGCCCGCCGGGACGCCGCGCCCGATCATCGACCGCATCAATGCCGCCAGCACGACGGCGCTGCGCGGCGCGAAGCTGCAACCGCGCCTGGCCGCCGAAGGCGCCGATGCCGCGCCCGGCACGCCGGAGCAGTTCCGCGACATGATCATCGCCGAGCGCGAGCGCTGGGGCGAGGTGATCCGCCGCGCCAATGTGACGAATGACTGAGGCGATGATTCGTTCCACCCGTCGCGCCCTGCTGGGTGCGGCGCTGGCGCTGCCGGCCCTCGGCACCGCCCGCGCGCAAAGCTGGGCGCCGCAGCGCCCGATCCGCATCGTCGTGCCCTTCGGGCCGGGCGGCGTCGCCGACCTGACCGCCCGCGCGGTGGCGCAGCGCATCTCGGAACGCCTCGGCCAGCCGGCGGTGATCGACAACCGCCCCGGCGCGGGCGGCATCGTCGCCGGGCAGCAGTTGATGGCGGCGCCGGCCGATGGGCATACGCTGCTCGTCGCCTCCAACGGCACGGCGATCAGCAAGGCGCTGTTTCGCACGCTGCCCTTCGATCCGCTGACGGATTTCGTGCCCGTGGTGACCATGGGCGCCTTCCCGATCGCCGTGGTCGTCGCGCCCAATTCGCCGGATCGCGACATCGCCGGGCTGCTGGCGCGGCTGCGGGCCAATCCGGGAAGACTGAACATCGGCAGCATCACCGCCGGCAGCACCCAGAACCTGTCGGCGGAGCTGTTCAAGATCCGCGCCGATACCCGCTTCGAGACCATCGCCTTCCCGGCGACGCCGGCGCTGACCACGGCGCTGATCCGTGGCGATGTGGATGCGGCCTTCGAGATCACCGGCCCGATCATGGGCCAGATCCAGGCCGGCGCGCTGCGCGTCCTCGCGGTCACCTCCGCCACCCGGGCGCAGAACCTGCCGGATGTGCCGACGCTGACGGAGGCCGGGGTGCCGGATTACGACGTGGCGTCCTGGAACGCGCTGGTCGCCCGCGCCGGCACGCCGCCGGAGGCGATCGCCGCGATCAACGCGGCGGTGAACGAGGCGCTGGCCAGCGCGGATCTTCGCGCCGCCCTGACCCAGGTGGGGGTGGAGCCGCGCGGCGGCACGGCGGCGGCGATGGGCGAGTTGCTGCGCGCGGATACCGCGCGCTGGACGGAAGTGATCGAGAAGGCAGGGATTCCGCGGCAGTGAAGAAAGAGATCCCCACCTGCAAGGGTCCGGACCCGGATACGCGCACGCCGCGCCTGGTGCTGCCGCCCGGCGCCTGTGACTCGCACTGCCACGTCTTCGGCCCCGGCGCCGTTTTTCCCTATGCCGAGGACCGCGCCTATACGCCGCCGGATGCGCCCTTCGAGGGGCTGGTGGCGCTTCACCAGAAACTCGGCGTGTCCCGCGCGGTCATCGTCCATGCCTCCTGCCACGGCAGCGACATGACGGTGACGCTGGACGGCATTGCTCGCTCCAACGGCACCATGCGGGGCGTTGCGGTGGTGGAGCCGGGGGTGACGGATGCGGAGCTCGCCCGGCTGCATGCGGGCGGCATCCGCGGCGTGCGCTTCAACTTCGTGCGCCATCTGGGCGGCATGCCGGACATGGCCTTCTTCCAGCGCGTGCTGGCGCAGGCGGAGGCACTCGGCTGGCATGTGGTGCTGCATCTGGATGCGCAGGACATCGTGCCGCTGGCGGAGACCATCTCCTCCATCCGCATCCCCTTCGTCATCGATCACATGGCGCGGGTGAAGGCGAAGGAGGGTGTGGACCAGCCCGCCTTCCGGCAGTTGCTGGAGCTGATGAAGAACCCGCTGGCCTGGGTGAAGATCTGCGGGTCGGAGCGGATTTCCTCGGCCGGCGCGCCCTTCCTCGACGCCGTGCCCTTCGCCCAGGCGCTGCTGGCCGCCGCGCCGGATCGCTGCCTCTGGGGCACCGACTGGCCGCATCCGAATATTTCGGGCGACATGCCGAATGATGGCGACCTGGTGGACCTGCTGGGTGCCATGACGGACGACCCGGCGCTGATCCGCCAGGTGACGGTGGACAATCCGACCCGGCTCTACTGGGCGGACTGACCGGAACTTTTGTGACTGTCGGCGTTGCGAAGGGGGCGGGACGGGCGAAACATGCCCCGCCCCGCCCTTTTGATATTTGGGACCACGAGACGATGGCCACGAAGAAGCCCCACCCCAGCTCGCTGCTGGCGGTGGAGGACATGGACTTCCTGCTGCGGGACGAAATGCGCGCGGCGCGTTTCGGCATGGAATATCTGAAGGCGGAACTGGCCCTGCGGGACTGGGGCGTGCGCTCCACGGTCGTGGTCTTCGGCAGCGCCCGGGTGCCGGATGCGGCGACGGCGGCCCAGGCACTGGAGGCCGCCGGTACGGAGGAATCGAAAAAGCGGGCGCGGCGGCAGGTGGCGCTGGCGGCGCATTACGAAACGGCGCGCGCCTTTGCCCGCATCGTCAGCCTGCGCGGCGGCGCCCTGGCCGAGAGCGGCGCGCCGCGGGACAATGTCATCGCCACCGGCGGCGGCCCGGGGATCATGGCCGCGGCCAATCGGGGCGCGGCGGAGGTCGGCGCGCCCTCCATCGGCTTCAACATCACCCTGCCGCATGAACAGGCGCCGAATGAATGGTCGACCCCGGCGCTGACTTTCCGCTTCCACTACTTCGCCATGCGCAAGATGCACCTGGCGATGCGGGCCAATGCGCTGGCGGTCTTCCCCGGCGGCTTCGGCACCTTCGATGAGCTGTTCGAGCTGCTGACCCTGGTGCAGTCGCGCAAGGCGCCGCCCCTGCCCATCGTGCTGTTCGGCGGCGACTACTGGCGGCAGGTGGTGAATTTCGAGGCGCTGGCCGAGCACGGCATGATCGACGAGGCCGATCTCAGGCTGTTCGAGATCGTCGATGATCCGGAGGAAGGCTGGGCCGCCCTGGTGCGCCGCGGCCTGCGCGCGCACACGCCGCCGGCCCAGGCGCCAAGGCCGGAGGCGCCGTAACTCAGGCCCGCTTCGGGCGCTGCCCCAGCTCGGCCCGGCGGATCACCGGATGCGGGCCGGGGTTCAGCCGCCACATGGTGAAGCTCAGGAAGGTGGCGAAGCCGACCCAGAGCAGATAGGGCGCCATCAGCCAGGCGGCCGTGGTGGAGATCGGGGCGAAGAGCAGGATGCAGGCGAGGATGGCGAGGAACAGCAGCCCCGCCTCCGCCGTCGCCCATTCCAGCCGGCGCAGCCCGAAGAACAGCGCCGACCAACCCGCATTCAGCAGCAGCTGGAAGGCCCAGACCGCCATCGGCAGGCCCAGCCCATCCGCGCGCCAGACCAGGAAGCCCGCCACCGCGATCATCAGGTAGAGCAGGGACCAGGCGATCGGGAACAGCCAGTTCGGCGGGTTCCAGGACGGCTTGCGCAGCCCCGCATACCAATCACCGGGGGAGAACAGCGCCCCGGTGGAAGCCGCTGCGAAGCAGACGGCGAGGCAGGCCAGGGCGCCAAGGATCAGGTTCAGGTCCATGCTGTCCTACATGGACGGCACCGCCGGCCCTGTCCATCGGGAAGCACGGGTCAGGAAACCCGCAGCCCCGCCTTCTCGATCACCTGTGTCCACTTGGCGTTCTCGGCCTGGACGAACGCGCCGAAGGGGCCGGGCGCCATGAACTGGGCGGTGCAGCCCTGGCCATCCAGCAGCGCGACGACGGCCGGCGTTTCCAGCGCCGTCTTCAGCGCGGCCGACAGGCGGTCGAGCATCGCCGGCGTCAGCCCCGCAGGGCCGACGATCCCCCACCAGGGGGCGGCGGTGAAGCCGGGCAGGGCGGCCTCCGCGATGCTCGGCACGTCCGGGGCCTGGCTGGCACGTTCCGCCGTGGTGACGCCCAGCGCCTGGATGCGCCCGCCGCGGACATTGTCCTGAAGCGAGGAAAAGGCATCGAAGTAATAGTCCACCCGGCCGGCGATGAGGTCGATCGTGGCCGGGGAGGAGCCGCGATAGGGCACATGCGTCGCCTCGATGCCGGCCGAGGCATTGAAGGCCTCCGCCGCCAGGTGGCTGGTGGCGCCGATGCCGGAGGAGGCGAAGTTGAGCTTGCCGGGATTGGCGCGGGCATGGGCGATGAAGTCGCGCAGATTGCCGGGCAGGCCATTGCGGGTGACGAGGCAGAAGGGGCCGACGCCGATCAGCCCGAGCGGCGTGAAGTCCCGCGCCGGGTTGAAGGGCGTGTCCTTGTCGATCAGCGGCCGGTAATAGGTGGCCGCGCCGGAGATCAGCAGCGTGTAGCCGTCGCCGGCCGATTTCGCGACATTGTCGGTGCCCAGCGCGCCGCCCGCCCCCGGCCGGTGGTCGAAGACCATCGCCTGGCCCAGCGAGGGCGCCATGGCATCGCCGACGATGCGCGCGATATTGCCGGTGGCGCCGCCCGGCGCCCAGGGCACCACGAAGCGGATCGGCCGCGTCGGGTAGGCGGCGGTCTGGCCGAGCACCGCGGGGGCGGCGAGAAGGCCAGGCAGGGCGGCCAGCAAAGTGCGGCGGAAGGTCATCTCGGCGCTCCGGAAGCAGAGACAGGATGTTGCGCCGCACAGCGAAATCTTCGCAAGATGCATTATTGGCGGTGCGAAATCGGGCGCAAGTCGATCGAGGTCAATCGTATGCAAAATATACTTTACGTCGGGAGCGCCTGGTCATCCTCCTGGTCCGTGGTGGGCTGGATGGCCTGCCGTCTGGGCGGGTTGCCGGTGGAACTGCGCCGCATCTTCCTCTCGCGCCCGGACAGCCCGCCAAAGCTTCGCGCCGTCTCCCCTTCCGGCCGGGTTCCCGTGCTGCATCTGGCCGGGCGGCCGGATGAGGCGGAGGCGGGGATGGTGCTGTGGGACAGCCTGGCCATCGCCGAATGGCTGTGGGAACGCGACCCCGGCTGCGGCATCTGGCCGCAGGATCCGGCGCGGCGCGCCTATGCCCGCTGCGTCGCGGCGGAGGTGCACAGCCATTTCGACGAGGTGCGCAACGGCCTGCCGATGAACCTCATCAAGCGCTGGCCGCTGCGCGATGGCCTGCCCAGCAACGTCAAGCTGATGAACCGCCCCGGCGTGCGGGCGGGGACGGAACGGCTGGAGGCGATCTGGCGCGATGCGCGCGCCCGCTGGGGCGGCCCCTATATCGCCGGGGCGGAGTTCTGCTTCGCCGATGCCGTGCTGGCGCCGATGTGCAGCCGCTACGTGACCTATGGTGTGGAACTGGCGACCGACAGCATGGATTTCATCGCGACGCAGATGGACAGTCCCCTGATGCAGGCGTGGCTGGCGCGGGCGGAGGCCGAGGCGGATGAGGTGGGGCGCGATATCGTGTTGATGTATCCATGAAGCCGGACATTCTTGAGGCGCTGCGGCAGGTGGCGGTGCCCACGCTGTCTGCCGTGATGTTCGCCCGCGGCCTGCGCAGCCGCTTCCTGCACGGCATCGTCCCGGCGAATCCCGAAGCCGCCCGCTTCATCGGCCCCGCCTATACCATTCGCGCCATCCCGGTGCGGGAGGATCTGCGGGATGCGGTGGCGGCCGGGCGGCTGCCGAACCTGCACCGCCAGATTTTTTCCGGCGTCCCGGCGGGGGCGGTGCTGGTCTGCGCCACGGGGGGTGCGGCGCATGTTTCCGTGCTCGGCGACATCATCGCGACCGCGCTGCACCGCAAGGGTGTGGCGGGGGTGGTGGTGGATACGGGCGTCTCCGACCTGCCGGTGGTGGCGGCGATGACCCTGCCGGTGCATCACGGCGGCGGATCGGCGCCCGTGCCGTCCTCCGCCGCGGTGATGGTGGTGGACCATTCCCTGCCCATCGGCATCGCCGGCGTCGCCGTGTTCCCCGGCGATATCATGGTGGGCGATGCCTCCGGCGTCGTCTGCATCCCGGCCGAGCTGGTCGAGGAGGTGGCGCGGGAGGCGGCGGAGAAGGAACGGCTGGAGGCCTGGATCCTGACCGAGATCGAGGGTGGCGCGCCGCTGGAGGGCACCTATCCCCCCGACGCCGCCACCAAGGCGCGCTACCGGGCGGCCCAGGGGTAGAAAGAACCCGGCCATCGCAAGACCGTTGCATCCGGAGGGGAGGGGTCTAGGCTGCATTATTGCAGTTTTATGACACGACTCCGATGAGGTGAGCGGGATTGTCCCAGGCGCTGCTGCTGGTGGAACTGGCGGGCCATGCCGCCCTGCTGCTTTGGGGGCTGCACATGGTGCAGTCCGGCGTGCAGCGGGCCTTCGGCATGCGGCTGCGCCATGTGCTGGGCATCGGCCTGGGTGGCCGCGGCCGGGCGGTGCTGGCCGGGCTGGTCATCACCGCCGCGCTGCAATCCTCCACGGCCACGGCGCTGATGCTCGGCAGTTTCGCGGCCGGCGCGGGCGTGGCGCTGGCGCCCGCCTTGGCCGGGATGCTGGGCGCCAATCTCGGCACCGCGCTGATCGTGCTGGCCCTGTCCTTCCCGACCGGGGCGCTGGCGCCGGGGCTGATCCTGGGTGGCGTGGTGGCCTTCCGGCGGGGCGGGGCGGGGCGGGTGCGCGATATCGGGCGGGTAGCGATCGGGCTCGGCCTGATGCTGACCTCGCTGCATCTGCTGGGGCAGGCGATGCTGCCGGTCGAATCCTCCCCCGCTCTGCACCAGGTGCTGGCGGCGATTTCGGACATGCCGCTGCCCAACCTGCTGGTGGCGGCGGTGCTGGCCTGGGCGGCGCATTCCTCGGTGGCGGCCATGCTGTTCATCGCGGCGCTGGCCGCTTCCGGCGCCGTGGGGGCGGAGGCCTGCCTCGCCATGGTGCTGGGCGCCAATATCGGCAGCGCCATGAACCCGCTGCTGGCGGCGACCGGGGATGTGGGGCCGGACCGCGCCCGGCTGCGCGTCGCGCTGGGCAATCTGGCGAACCGGCTGATCGGGGCGGCGGTGGTGCTGGCCTTGTTGCCGCAGGTGGCCAGCATGCTGGGGCCGGTGACCGCGCTGGCGGCGGCGCAGGCGCATCTGGCCTTCAATATAGGCACCGCCTTGCTCGCCTGGCCGCTGCTCGGCCCGCTGTCGCGGCTGCTGGAACGCTTCCTGCCGGATCGGCCCCTGGCCGAGGATGCCGGCGCAGCGCGCTACCTGGATTCCGGGGCACTGGATTCGGCCCCCGTCGCCCTGGCCAATGCGGCCCGGGAGGTGCTGCGCATGGCCGATGCGGTGGAGGCCATGCTCGCCGCCTCCATCGCGGCCTTCCAGGAGGGGCGGCGCGAAGGACCCAAGGTCGCCAAGCGGCTGGATGACGTGGTGGACCGGCTGCACCGCCAGGTTCAGCTCTATCTGGCGCGCATTCCGCAGGAAAACCTGGGGGAGGAGGAGGCCCGTCGCCTGGGGGAAATCCGCGCCTTCGCCGTTTCCCTGGAACATGCGGGGGATGTGCTGGAACGCGACCTGGGCGGGCTGGCGGCCAAGCGCCTGCGCCGAGGCCTGGTGCTGCCCGCCGATATCGCCGCCGAGATCACCGGCCTGCATCTGCGCCTGCAGGCGCAGCTTCGCCTCGCCGTCGCGGTCTTCATGCGGGAGGATGCGGAAGCCGCCCGCCGCCTGGTGCGGGAGAAGGAAGGGTTGCGGGAGGCGGAGCGCCTCGCCTTGACCCGGATGGCGGAGGCCGCCGACCGATCCGCCGCGGAAGGCGGGGCGGCGGCCGGGCTGCTGCTGGATGCGGTGCGCGACCTGCGCCGGATCGGCGCGCATTTCGCCATGGTCGCCCACCCCTTGCTGGAACGCCGGGGCGAATTGCTGCCGAGCCGGCTCTCCCCCGAGGTGCGCCTGGAGGAAGAGAGCCCGGCCGGGCGGTGAGCGCCGCCTATTCGGCGGCCAGCGCCACTTCCGTGATGCCGTTGCCGATACCGGCAAGGTGGCGGTTCAGCTCCTGCCGGCCGCGCTGGAAAGCGGCCAGCGCCTGGCCGCGCAGCGGGGCGCCGCCGGGCAGGGCGACGGTGGCCGGGTTCTGGGGCACGCCGGCCATCCGGATCTCGTAATGCAGATGCGGCCCCGTCGACATGCCGGTGGAGCCGACCCGGCCGATCACCGCACCCTGCCGCACCCGGGCGCCGGCGCGCAGGCCAGGGGTGAAGCGCGACATATGGGCATAGACGGTCTCGACCCCGCCCGGATGGCGCAGCCGCACGGTGCGGCCATAGCCGCGCTCCGCCTTGGCCGACAGCACGGTGCCATCCGCGGCGGCATAGATGGGCGTGCCCGTGGGGGCGCCGAAATCCAGCCCGGCATGACGGCGGCTGTAGCCCAGCACCGGATGGCGGCGCATGCCGAAGCCGGAGGTGATCCGGGCGCCATCCAGCGGCGTGCGCAGGAAGCCGCCGCGCAGGGGGCGGCCATCGGCGCGGTACCAGTCCACCTCGCCATCCGGCGTGGCATGGCGCCAGACCTCCATCACCCGGCCGGAGAGGCTGATGGCCGCATAATGCAGCTGGCCATGGCCGAGCAGGTCGCCATCGGGGCCGCGCAGACGCTCGAAAGCCACGGCGATACGGTCGCCGGGCTGCACATCCCGCTGGAAATCCACCTCATGCGACAGAGCGCGAATCAGCGAATGGGTGAGCGGGCCGGGCAGGCCGGCGCGGGTCAGGCTGGTGAAGACGCCATTGCTGATGGTGGTCTCGACCCGGGCCAGGTGGCGCAGGCGGGGCGTCACCACCTCCTCCAGCGCCCAGCCGGTGCCGCGGCGGTTCAGGGCCAGGGTGTGGCCGGGCTGGGGGGCGATCTCCAGGCCGATCAGCGCATTCTCGTCATTCAGGCGCAGCCCGACTTCCTGGCCGACGGCCAGGCGGCGCGGCTCAAAGGCAGGGGTGAGGGCGGCGATGGCGGCATGGGCATCGGCGGGATCGACCCCGGCCTCCTCCAGCAGGCCGCCCAGCGTATCGCCGGGGCGGACGGTGACGATTCGCTGTGCCTCATCCGGGGGGTCCAATGCGGTGGCCTGCGCGGAATGGGCGCTGAGGCCGAGGCAAAGGCAAAGGGCGAGGCGCAGTGTCGAAATCATGCGGATGTCATGTCCGGAGTGGTGTCGGCGGGGAACTTCCGGGGATGGGGTGGTGAAGTCAACCGAGAAGCCGCCGCTGCAATGTAACGTGTGCAGCAATGTCAAGGCATTGCGGGTTATGGCAGCTATGTGACGCAATGTGCGGCCCCGTGTTGACTCCCCCCGTCCTGGCCCGTAAAAGCCCCCCACCGACGACGAGCCACACGGTTCCGAGACGGGGCGCTGAGAAGCGGGGTTGAAAACGGCGGAGCGATCCGCTAGATACTCTCCCCCGCCGCTACGGCGACGATCTTCTCCCTCGCAGTGATGCGGTGGTGCCGGTGGTCAGGGTTCTGGCCTCGGATAAGATCATTGTTCTTTCAAGCTGTGTATCTGTTGAGGGAAGAGTAATTTAGCTGCTCTTTGGTCCTTGTATCGCTTGCTGATGCGGCTTCTGAGGAGGTTGTGTTGGTGATGGTGCGGGGGGAAGGGTGGCCGGATGG
>JAESGV010000056.1_pt1 | contig 277554 bp, 269 predicted proteins | sample 9269781 | NCBI WGS metagenome assembly JAESGV01 (sample SAMN15741586, study PRJNA653496) | algae metagenome | isolation source: Tildeniella torsiva UHER 1998/13D and co-occurring heterotrophs from... | place: Slovakia: Slovak Paradise National Park, Hrabusice, Kosice Region | collected 2000-01-01
ATTCGGCACGGCGAGGAGGTCCGAGAGAGCCATCACGAAGCGTCCGCAAATGGGGGTGGCGCCGCATTCGCGATTGCGTGGCGGGGCCGGGTGGCCATAATCTGATACGTGGATACAAATATCAAGTATGTCAGAGTGCCCGGCGTGCGACCCCACGGGAGGCCACGCAGGACGGACCTGGTGGTATCGGTACCACGGGCGAATTTTGTACGGCAAAGTGCGGGAGACGATGACGTCGTCCGTCCGGCAACTGCTCTCTGGAGTGATCGGGTTGCCCAGACTTGCTGCTCGTCGAGCTTCGTCGAAGACCTCCTAGATTGGCATCATCCGTTGGGCGTGCGTCCAGCAGTCGCAGCGCATGCTTCTTCACCCCATCATTCGGGACGGACACCGCGTCTTGGCGCATGGACGCGGACGGACGTGCCCACACGTCGGTCACCGTCCAGAAAACGTGCGCGGCGATGAATTTATCCGCTTGGTTTGTGAGCGAAACAGAGCGTGTATGTCGCCGTCAGGACAGGAGCGACGATGCGCCGATCGAAGAACACGCCTAGGCCCTCGAAGTCTTCATCCAGCGCAAGGCTGCGATCGATGCCGCCCTGTCTCGGTTTTAGACGCTCAGCGACGAACATTTCAACGTTCATCCCGAAGCGGTCCAGTAGGGATACTTCGGAACGCTGGCTGACTATGCCGAACTGCTGAAGCGCATCGCCGACAGCGCCTTCAGCGAGGGCGAAGACGCCGATTGAGAAGAGCCCCGCCGGCGTCCGCCCCCCGCGAGGCATCGCCCGCGACGAAGTTCGCCCACGCTTCGATCAGCGACATCAGGCGAGACTGCATCGTACTGCTGCCCGTTCGTCTAAACTTCGATCGGCCGCTCGCTCGAACTGCAACCGTCGCCGTCGCGCAGGTGCTACGCCGCCAGTCGACCGCGTGCGCCGAGGGTTTCCCTGGCCGGCGTGACTTCCTCGGTGATCACCTCGAACTTCTGCAGGATGTGCGGCCCAAACGTGTGGATCATGGGAATGTCTGTCGCATCGCGGCCCCTCGCGACCAGAATGCGACCAATGCGGGGCACGTTGTGACGCGCGTCGAACGTGTACCAGCGGCCGCCGATGTAAGCCTCGAACCAGGCATTATAGTCCATAGGAGCGGGGTCAGCGGGGACGCCGATGTCCCCGAGGAAGCCGTTGCAGTAGCGCGCCGGTATGTTCATGCAACGGCAGAGTGCGACCGCCAAGTGTGTGAAGTCGCGGCAAACGCCGACGCCCTCGTTCATAGCATCCGCTGCGGTCCGCGTACTTTTCGCCTGCTGATAGTCAAAGCGAATGCGCGCATTGACGAAGTTGCATATCTGCTGGACTCGATTCCAGCCGGGCGCATAGGTGCCAAACAACTGCCAGGCTGTCGCAGAAAGTTCATCGACCTCGCAATACCTGCTGGACAACAGATATTGAAGTGCCTCCGGCGGCAGGTCGGCAGGAGATGTCTCCTGCGCGCCGCGATCGAAAAAGTCGGCGACGCCCGAGTCTCGGACAAGCACGCTGTTGCTGAGTGCAACGCCGCCAGCCGGAATGGTCAAGCGGCGGCAGCGATTCCCGAAGCCGTCCCGATACTCCGAACTCGGGACATCTGCGCCATTGGCCAGCGATGTCATGGCCAAATCCGGGGCGGTGAGGACGTCCGCGTCCCGCTCCGGATGCGGATCCATGAGAAGGACAGCAGGGGTCGGCTGATAGCAGACAACCTCTATCCGGTAACCGCAGCGAATTTCCATATGTCTCACTCTGAGGCCATTGGTGGATCTCCGCCGGAACGCCTCGACGCCCGGAATGTTCCCTGTGCAGTAGACAATCTTGGGTGGCTTCGACGGCGACAGCATCATGCTGCCGCCTGATCCTCCGATGCTTCCCCCATGCGCTCGACCCTGCGGCCGCACGCTGGGCGATCAATCTCGACATCCGTGCCGCCAACCGCTCAATCCGGCGATTCTACATGGACACGTCGGGCGCGCCGGGCCTGTTGGGCGAGGCCGCCGCCGCCGCCCTCGGCCGGTGAGTGCGCCCCCATCGCGGGACCCGTGCCCTTTCCGATGACCATGCGCGGTCCGCGAATGATGCGTCGCCGGAGCAGGAGACGCGACAAAGCACGTTTGCTCCCGAACGACCGCAACTCCGGTCGTTCGGCACGTGCCTCAGGTCGTCCTCTCGATGATCATCGCGATGCCCTGGCCGCCGCCGATGCACATCGTGGCCAGGCCGCGGCGGCCGCCGACGCGCTCCAGCTCGTAGAGGAGCTTGACGAGGATGATCGCTCCAGTCGCGCCGATCGGATGGCCGAGCGCGATGGCGCCGCCGTTGGAATTCGTGCGGTCCGCGGGGAAGCCGAGCTCGCGAGCGACGGCGCAAGCCTGCGCGGCGAACGCCTCGTTGGACTCGATGACGTCGATGTCGCCGATCGTCAGCCCGGCGCGGGCGAGGACTGAGCGGACGGCCGGGATCGGGCCGAGGCCCATCCGGCTTGGATCCACCCCGGCGTATGCGTAGCCCACGATTCTGGCGCGCGGCACGATTCCCCGGCGCTCCGCCGCGTTGGCCTCCATCAGCACCAGCGCGGCCGCGCCGTCGTTGATGCCGGAGGCGTTACCCGCGGTGACTGAGCCGTCGGCGCGGAAGGTGGGGCGCAGCTTCGACAGCGTGGCGAGGTCGGCGTCGCGGCGAACGTGCTCGTCCTCGTCGAACGGCGCCGAACCCTGCCTGCCGGAGTCGACCGGTAGGATCTGCTCGCGGAAGCGCCCTGCAGCAATCGCCGCCGCGGCGCGGTGGTGGCTCCGCAGTGCAATGGCATCCTGCTCGTCGCGCGAGATGCCGAAGTCGGCGGCGACGTTCTCCGCCGTCGCCCCCATGTGGCCGTGACCGAACGGGTCGTTCAGCGTCGCCAGCAGCATGTCGGTCAGTGCCATGTCGCCGATGCGCTTGCCCCATCGTGGATCGAGCGCGGCGTGCGGCGCGCGGCTCATGCTCTCGGCGCCGCCGGCGACGGCCGCGTCGGCGTCGGCCAGTTGGATCATCTGCGCCGCGCTGACGACCGCCTGGAGGCCGCTGCCGCAGAGGCGGTTCAGGGTGAGCGCCGGCACCGCGTCCGGCACTCCCGCCTTGAGCGCGGCGACACGGGCGAGGTAGGCGTCCCGCGGCTCTGTGTGAATGACATTGCCGAATACCGCGTGGCCGATCTCCGCGGCGGGAAGGCCGCTGCGCTCGATCGCCTCGCGCGTGACGGCGGCGGCGAGCGTCGTGAGCGGCACACCGGCGAGCGACCCGCCGAACGAGCCGATCGCGGTGCGAACACCGGACACGATGACGACGGATCGGGGCATGGCCATGCCTCCCGTTCTCACTCCTGCGCTACGCGCATCGCTGCCGCGGCCAGCTTGTCAGCCTGTTCGAAGCCGGCACGGAGGGCGACCGCCCCCACGGGATCGCTGATTTCGTCGAACCGCAACGCGACCGTTTCCGGCGAAAGGTCCCCGGGTGCCAGACCGATGCCTTGCGTCTCGACGATGTGGACGCGGGCGAAGGCACCGCCGCCGGCCGACAGGATGACGCGCGAGGGCGCTTCCTCCGATACGAGGAAGAGCACCCCGGGCGCCACGGCATCGGGCGTCAGCAGGCGCTCCGCCTCCGGCTGGAGCAGACCCTCGGTCATTCGTGTCGCCGCGCTCGGCATGATGGCGTTGACGCGGATGCCGTGCCGCTCGCCCTCGAGGTGGAGGACGTTCATGAGCCCGATCAGCGCCGCCTTGGCCGACGCGTAGTTCGCCTGGCCGAAGATGCCGTAGAGGCCCGACGACGAGGTGGTGAAGACGATCCGGCCGTAACCCTGGTCGCGCATCAGCGGCCAAGCCGCCTTGCTGAGGTGGACCGATCCCATGAGGTGAACGTCGACGACGGCGCGGAAGTCGGCGAGGTCCATCTTCGCGAAGGTCCGGTCACGCAGGATGCCGGCGTTGTTGATCGCGATGTCGATCCGCCCCCATTCGGCGGCGACGCGCCCGACCATCGCCTCGACCCCTTCGAAGTCGGTGACGTCGACGTCGACGGCGACGGCAGCGCCGCCGTCGGCGCGGATCGCCGCGGCGGCAGCCTTGGCGGCGTCGCCGAGGTCTGCGAGCACCACTTTGGCGCCCCGCGCGGCCAATGCCCTGGCATAGCTCTGCCCAATCCCGCGGCCCGCCCCGGTCACGATCGCGACGCGGCCAGAGAACGATATCGTCATGGACTTCAGTACCTGAATTTCTGTTTCGATCGGAAGGCGGCGAGGCCTCTGACGAGATCCTCACCCTCGAGGTGGCGGGCGAAGGCGTCGATCTCGGCGCGGAGGCGGGCCTGCCGTTGCGCCGAGCAACTGGCCCGTCCGGTCAGCGCCTTGACGTGGCGGATCGCCTCCGGGCTGCACTCGGAGACCTGCCGCGCAATCTCCAGCGCCCGCGCCATCAGGCGCTCCGCCGATACCACCTCATTGACGAGCCCCCACGCCGCCGCCGTCGCCGCGTCCACCATCCCGGCGGTGTAGAAGAGCTGCGCCGCGCGGGCCGGCGTCAGCCGCTCCGTCAGCCGCACCGTCGCGCCACCGGCCGGCACCACGCCGTAGCGGGTGTGTCCGTCACCGAGCGTCGCCTCCTCTGTGGCAATGAGAATGTCGCAGCATAGGAGCAACTCGAGGCCGCCGGCGACGGCAAGGCCGTTCACAGCGCCGATGACCGGGACCGGCAGGTCCTCGATCATCTGGATGACGTCCTGATTGTAGGCGAGGAGGTCGAGCAGCCGCTGCCCTCCCGCGGCCAGCGCAGCCTCGAACTCGATGAGGTCGCCGCCGGCGGAGAACGCCCGGCCCGCGCCGGTGAGGACCACGGCGCGCAAGCCCGGGAGGTCTGCGAGCGTCCGCAGGTGGCCCTCCAGCGCCGTCATCATCTGGTTCGAGAGTGCGTTGAGGCTCTGCGGCCGGTTCAGCGTCAGCGTCGCGACTGCGCCGTCGACGGTGAGCGTGACGGCGACGTCTTGCGGGTCAACGGCGGGACGGACAGCATATGTCTGCGGCAGTGGCGCGAGCGCCGCGTCCAGTGCTGCAAGCGCCTTGGCGCTGGCGCCGCGCACCGCAACGTCCACCAGCGTGTTGCGCCGGTTGTCGAGCGAGACCGTCACCTCGACCGACGCCCCCGGACCGCAGACGCGGGCGACCTCCTGGGCGACCTTCTCGGCGATCGCCATGTCACGCAGGGCCGGCTTGAACACCTTGCCGACCGCTGTCACCGGCAGCGCGTCGATAACCTTGATGAGCTTCGGGATGGCCGGCCCCTCGTGGACGTGCGCATCAAGATGGGCCTTCAGTGCATCCCGGTCGATCGTGCTGCCGGGGGTGGCTACGACGAACAGCGCCGGCACTTCGCCGGCGTACTGGTCGGGCATCCCCACCGCCGCGCTGATGGAGATGCCGGGAAACTGGTTCGCGACGTCTTCGATCGCCGCAGGGTCGATGTTGTGGCCGCTGCGAACGATCATGTCCCTCTCGCGCCCGGTCAGCACGAGCCGCTCGTCCTCGCGCAGGTAGCCGACGTCGCCCGTGGTCAGCCAGCCGTCGGCGTCGAGCACGCCGGCGTTCTGGGCGGGATCGAGATACCCCGGGAAGATCTGCGGCCCGCGGATCTGCACGACGCCGCTCTCGTTCGGCCCGCACAGCCCGGGGCCCGCCGGATCGAGCCGCCGGATGCGGATCGCCGAATAGGGGGCGCGAAGTCCGGCACTGCCCGGCACACGCTCGCCGCGCCCCGGGTTGAAGGCGATCGCGGCGGCCGCCTCGGTCATCCCGTAGGTTTCGAACACCCCGATCCCCGTCGTCGCCTCGAAGCGCTGGCCGACAGCCTTGGGGAGGACGGCACCCCCGGTCACGGCCATGCGGACGGTGGTGCCGGCACGCGGCCGGAAGGTGTTCGTGATGACGGCGATCGAGGTCGGCACGCCGCTCACCACCGTGGCCCCGAACCGCTCCACGATGTCCCAGTAGCGTTCGATGACGGCTGGCGGGCGCAGCGCATAGGGAGAGGGGACGACGACGTGTCCGCCGGCGGCGAGGACGGACAGACCCACCGTGATCGTCCCGCCGACGTGGAAGAATGGGAAGCCGCTGACGACGGTGTCGGCCTCGTCGTACCCGTACACCTGGGCGAAGCCGAAGGCGGCGTGGATTTGGTTGCCGTGGGTGAGCTGCACGAGCTTGGGTCGTCCCGTCGTGCCGCCGGTGTGGAAGAGAGCGCAAACCGAGTCGCGGTCGTCGGACGGCACGAAGGCGAGCCGATCGCGGCTCGCCGCGGCGGCCACCTCGCCGAGCCCGACGAAATGCGCTCTGCCCTCTGTATCGTCGCCGATCACGACGACGAGGCGAAGCGAGGGGACGCGCCCGAAAACGGCCTCGGCCTTGGTCCAGCACATCGCATCGAGGCGCCGAGCGGGTACTACGAGGATCGTCGCGCCGGCGGCGGTCAGGAGGTCGACGATCGCCTCGGGCGTCAGGAGATAGTTGAGCGAGGCGGCGATGCCGGCGACCTCGGCGCCGAGCATCAAGGCCGGTATCTCCGGCAGCGTCGGGGCGAGGAAGGCGGCGACGCCCACACCCGGAGAGAGCCCGAGCGTGTGAAAGAGGTTGGCGGCCCGGGTTACCTCGCCCAGGAACTCCAAGTGGGTATAGGCGGCGCCGACATCGGAAGGGTTCGGGCTGCGCAAGACGGTGAGCGCCTTAGCCTCGCCGACGTGCTCGGCGGTGGCCAGCAACAGGTCGTAGACGTTCCGCGCCGTCACAAGCTCGTCGTAGGGGGCGGCCTCGATCGCCGCGATATCGGCGATGGTGCGGACGGCGGTGACCGGCCGCGTCGTCTTCAGCCGGAAGGTCATCAATGGACGGCCGCGTACATGATCGTCTCCTGATCGGTCGTGTGCCCGGGGAATTCCTCGACGATGCGACCCTGACGGCAGACGAGGATCCGGTCGGAGAGTTGCAGGACCTCCGGCAGGTAGGAGGAGATCACCATCACCGCGATCCCGTCGTCGGCGAGGCGATTGATGAGGTGATGGATCTCGGCGATCGCGCCGACGTCGACGCCGCGCGTCGGCTCGTCGAAGATGATGAGCCGAGGCTTCTGCACCAGCGCCTTGGCGACCACGACCTTCTGCTGGTTGCCGCCGGACAGCTCGATGACGCGGGCGTCGTTGTTGATCGCCCTGACGTTCAGGGCGTCTGTCCACTCCGCTGCGATCGCCTTCATCTCGCGCCGGTTGATGAATGTCGAGCGGGTGCGGCCGCCGGCGAGCGCGCCGAGATAGATGTTTTCCGCGATCGACATGGTTTCGAAGAAGCCTTCGACCTTCCGGTCTTCGGTCACGTAGACGATGCCGTCGCACACCGCCGGCCGCGGCACGCGGTAGCGGACCGGCTGCCCGTCGAGCCGAACCTGCCCGCCGTGGAACATGTCGCGCTTGAGAACGCCGGCAACGACCTTCGCGGCCTCCGTACGTCCGGCGCCGATCAGTCCGAAGACTCCGGTGATCTGCCCTGCGAACACGGAGAAGGAGGTGTTCCGCACGATGTTCTGCATCGACAGGTTCTGCACGGACAGCACCTTCTCGCCCCCGCGGCGCGGCTTGCGCTCGTGGTGCGCGCCATAGAGCTCGTCCGACAGCGAGCGGCCCACCATTGCGCGGATGATGGCATCCCGGTCGAAGTTCGCCGTCGCGTCGGTGACGACGTGTCGACCGTCGCGCATGACCGTGATCCGGTCGGAGATGTTGAGCGCCTCTTCGAGAGCGTGCGAGATGAAGATGATCGAAACGCCGCGCAACTTCAGTCGCGCTACGAGCGAGAAGAACTGGTACTTTTCCTCAGGAGTTAGTGTCGATGTCGGCTCGTCGAATATGATGACCCGAGCGTTGTGGTGGACGGCGCGGGCGATCTCCACCATCTGCTTCTGCCCCGCGCCGAGGCTCGCGACAGGCGCGGTGGGATCGACCTGGAAATTCAGCGACTGCAGGAACTGCTGGCCAGCGATGGTGATGCCGCGCAACCGGTGAAAGCGCTTCTCGTCCGTGAGATAGATGTTCTGCGCGACGGTGAGCGAGGGGACGAGGCTCGTCTCCTGGTACACCATCGCGATGCCCCGCTTCAGGGCGTCGGAGGGGGAACGCAACTCCGTCTTCCGACCGTCGAGGAAGATCTCGCCGGCCGTCGGCTGCACGACGCCGGCGAGCATCTTCGTCAGCGTCGACTTGCCCGCGCCATTCTCGCCGAGCAGGGCGTGGACCTCGCCGGCCAGGAGGGTGAAGGTGACGTCCTGCACCGCGGGCGCGCCGCGGTACTCCTTCGTGCCGTTGCGCAGCTCGAGCACCGTTGTCATGCCTCGCCTCCGAGCGTCGCGGCGGGGAGGGAGACGACGACGCCGTCGCCGCGCGCTGCTGCGACGACACGGCCGTCGTGCTCCACCACATTGGTCACGCCGTGAGTGGCACCGTCGGCGCGGCTGTGCAGGCTAAAGCGTGGCTGGAACGCGCCGTCGAGCCGCACCACCAGGCCGGCCGAGAGCGTCGGTGCCCACGGCTTCAGAAGACCGAGATGCTTGACCCCGCCGCCCTGCAGCGGCTCGTAGAAGCTGCGGCCGGCGCGCAGCTTCGGCGCGATCCAGTACGGCCGCGGCACTTCGGCCACCATGCGGGCGCAGTAGGTGGGCTCGCGCAACACGAACTCGACGAGCTGGGTGCGCGGCGCGAACACGGCTAGCCAATAACCGTCGTTCGCCGACGCGATCCGGCCTGGATATCCGGGCAGGTCGGCGTAAAGCACCTCAGGCCGCCCGCCGCCGGACGTGGCGATGCGCACGAGACGATGCCGCCACGCTTCGGCATAGACGAGCGTGTCGGCGTCGACGGCGACGCCGGCAGGGTAGGCGAGGCCGGTCGCGATCCGTATGGCCTCGCCGCTCGCGAGGTCGAGCCGCCAGATGCAACCCGATGCGTTGCGTCGCAGGAGGTCTAGCTGCCAGTCTGCGGCCGGATTTTGCGCGGACCCGTCGGCAAGGTAGAGGGCGTTCCCCTCGACCGCCATCGCGGTGATGCAGCGCGCCGCCGTGCGGTAGCTGCGGCCGGCGTGCGCGCCGGTCTCGATCACGATCTCTCCTGTCGCAAGCGCCACCGCGAGCGCGTCGCCCGCGGAGGCGATGCAGGCGACGGGCGCGGGGTAGGTGCGATGCACGCGCGCCGGCCTTCCGTCTTCGAGGACGTGGACCGTGTTCTCGGCCGACGCATAGAGACGGCCGGCGGCGGTGGCGAGGCCGTCGACCGCCTCGAGCGGGACACGGGGCGCGTCGTCGAGGAGGCGGTTGGGCCGCAGCGCGCCGTCGAGTGGCGGCACCGTCACCGCCGCCTCGCCGAAGCCCATGAGGCGGTCCCTGGCGCGCATGACGCGGCTGATCATCGCGTCCCCCAGTAGGACGTCATGCCCGTCCAGTGCGGATCGGCGCTGTCCAGCTTCAGGCGGCCGACGCGATTGTTGAAGATGCCGCCGATGTAGAGGTGGCCCCGGTGTTCGCGCATCGAGGTGATCATCGGGTGGTTCTCGCCCCCGCGATCCCAAAGGGTTTCCACGATGCGACCGCCATCGTCGAAGCGGACGATGCAGCCGGTGTTGATATTGGGGTACAGCCACTCGTCGGTCGGGATCCGCCGCGCCATGCGCTTGCGGAAGCCCGGCATCTTCAGTGCGAGATCCAGCGAAGGCGTGCGCATCCCGACAAGGGCGAGCCAGTAGGTGCCGTCCGAGGCGCGGTTGATGTTGTCGGGATAGCCCGGCAGGTCGGCGATGACCCGCTCGACCGTTCCCTTTTTCGGCCCGTCGAAATAATAGCGGCTGACCCGGCAGCCCCACGTCTCGGCAAACAAGAAGGACTGGCCATCGTGGGCCATGCAGATGCCGTTCGGGAACACGAGGTCGCGCAGGACGGTCCGAGTGGTGCCGCTGTTCCGATCGTACGAGATGATCCGCCCGTTGCCGCGCGACTCCAGGCAGTCGACCGGCCAGTCGTGCATCTCGTAGCGGATCGTCGCCTCGCTGAAGAAGACGCGACCGTCCGGTGCAATGTCGAGGTCGTCGGCGAGCTTCAGTCGCGAGTCGTCGATGACCGAGAACAGCGAGCGGTTGGTCTCGTCGGTGAGCCGCTCGATCGCCCGGTCCCGGGTCACGCGGTAGAGCCCCATGCCGCCGATGCAGCAGACCAGCGAGCCGTCGCGCGCAAAGGCCATGCCGAGAGGCCGGCCGCCGATGTGGACGTAGACCTCCTGTCGCGCGTAGTCGGGCGCCAGGAAGCGGATGATGTCGCCGGTGCGGTTGCCGGCGTAGATGTGGTCATCGTCGTCGAGGATGATGTCCTCGGGTCCGTCGATGGCGCCGAGGCCGATGGGCTCCACAGCACTGAGGCGGTCATTGACGGCATAGGGCGAGGCGCCCGCGGTTGCGGGGGCGGCGGGAAGCGCGGCGTAGGTCGGCGAGACGTAGACCTTTGCCAGCATCTTGTGCCGGTTCTTCATCCAGCGCACGTCAATCGCGACGGCAGCCATCAGCACGAGGCCGAGCAGGAGCGAGCTTGCCCCACTGGTGACGCCGAGGCGCACCAGGCCGTTGATCAGCAGCATGACGGTGATTGACCCGACGACGGCCTTCGCAGCCGAGCCACGGCCGCCGCCGAGACTGTTGCCGCCGACGACCGCAGCAGTGAGCGCCGCGATCTCGAGGCCGACGCCGGTGTCCGCTCCGGCTCCGCCGAGGCGTGAGGCGAACAGCAGGCCCGCCAGGGCGGCGAGCGTGCCCGAGAGGACGTAGGTGGCGCAGAGGACTTGCCGCACCGGGATGCCGACATTGTGGGCCGAGCGCCGCGAACCACCGATCGCGAGGACATGCCACCCTGCGCGGGTGCGCGACAGGACGATGTGAAGGACGATGGCGATCGAGCCCGCCACCACGACGCTGAACGGAATTCCGAGGATCGACCCCTCGCCCAGGAAGAACCACGCCTCCGACTCGGGGAACACCGCCGCGATCTCCACGGAGTAGCGGAGGAGCAGCATGTCGACGACGGCGCGTACGATGATCAGCGTGACGAGCGTCGTGAGGAAGGCGCGCAGCCGCAGGTAGCCGACGAGCAGGCCGTTGACGAGGCCGACAAGCGCGCCAGTGACGAGCGTCGCGCCGATCACCGCCGGCAGCGGCCAACCGGCGACGTTGAGGAGGGCGAGGGCGACGATGTTGCCGAGGGCGAAGGTCGAGCCGACGGAGAGGTCAATGCCGCCGGCCACCATCACGATGGTCAGCCCGATCACGATGAGCGCGAACTCGCCCCACTGGCGCAGAAAGTCCGCCAGGCTGGCGGCGCCGAATAGGTCCGGGATGAGCGAACCGAGTACGGCGACGACCACGACGAGGATAGCAACCGGGATCGCGTTGTCGGTCCAGCGCTTGGCGAGCAACTCGCCAAGCACGTGATCCGGCACGGCGCGGTACCGCCAGCGCGTGATCGTGTCGCTCATGGACATGCGGCTTCGCTTCTCGCTGGAGAGATATCGGGCGCGCGATCAGCCGTTCGACGGCAGGCTCCAGCAGGAACCGGGTTTGATGTTGTCCTTGGTCAGGAACTCCAGCGGCGTGAACAGTGTCGTCCGGGTGGTCCCAGGCGCCTGCTTCAGCTGCAGCATCTGCTTGATCATGTCGGCCATGTCGCGCGCCTGACCGGGAACGTTATACACAACGACTTCCGAATACGTTCCGTTCTCGAGCCCGTCGCAAGCGGACTGGTTGCCGCCCCCCTGCGTAATCAGGTAGACGTCTTTGCCCGATTCCTTGATCGCCGAAGCGGTGCCGACGTCCATGACATCCCAGAAGCCGGCGATCCCGCAGAGGTCCGGATGCTGCTGCAGCACCGTCGCCGCGATGTTCTTCGCCTTGGTGGCGTCCCAGTCGGCGGCTTGGTTGGAGACGAGCTGGATCTCGGGGTGCTTCTCGAGGACGTTGTTGATGCCCTTCATCTGGTAGGCGCTCGCGGCAGCCGTCAGCACGCCCTGGGTGATCGCGATCTTGCCGCTGGCGCCATTCTTCGCAGAGCACTTCTCGACCAGCCGCTCGGCGATCTGCTCACCCATGCCAACATAGTCGGCGCCGATGAAGGCGTCGGTCGAATAGCTCGAGCGCATGTTCACCTGGACAACGTAGATGCCGGCTTCCTCCGCCTTCTTGAGGAGGCGGGCGTAGGACTGCACATCCGGATTGTGGACCACGAGGACATCCGGCTTCTCGGTGATCAGCGAGGTGATCGCCTGGGCACCCGCGGCGGTCGACCAGTTCGGATCGCGGATGACGAACTCGATGCCGAGCGGCTCCAGCGCCGCTTTCAGGCCGGCGGCCCAGCCTTCCGTGAGGTCGAAGCCCATGGCGACCGGCACGTATGCGACGGTCTTGCCCTCGAAGGATGAGTAATAGTCCTTGCGAGTCGGATCGTCGATGCCCTGTGCGAGAGCGCCGCTCACGGCGCAGACGATGACGGACGCGGCAAGCGCAGTCTTAAAGATTTGCATGATGTTCCCTCCACTCTTCTATTTTCAGATGTCGCCCTGTTGAGCCGTCTGCTCGTCGCGTGGATTGATGAGTGTGTCGATCACGATCGCGACAAGCAGGATCCCGCCCTTGATGACGTTCTGGACGGTGTACTGGATGTCCATGATCGTCATTCCGTTGAGCAGTATGCCGATGAGGAGCGTGCCGCCGATGATGTTGCGGATGCCGCCGCGACCGCCCGAAAGGCCGATGCCCCCGAGCACGACGACGAGGATCACGTCGTAGACGTAGGTCGAGTTGGCGACGCGGGTGTTCATGCTCGCGACCGACGCGGCCGTGATCACGCCGGCGACGAAACCGATCAGCGACGAGGTCATGTACTGCAGGACGATGATCGGCCGGACCGGGATGCCGGCGATGCGCGCGGCGGCGAGATTGTCGCCGACGGCGCGCAGGAATCGGCCGGACTTGGTGTAGCGCAGCAACAGGAAGGCGGCGATCGAGACCGCGGCGAAGAGGTAGATCGGCACCGGCACGCCGAAGAGCGTGCCCTGGCCGAGCCAGGCGAGATCGCGCGCCTGGTCGGGCATATAGACGACGTCGAGGCTGAACAGGAAGTACCGGCCGAAGCCGTAGACGGCCGTCCCCATGGCGAGCGTCGCGAAGATCGCCGGGATCTCTACATAGGCGATGAGGACACCGTTGAGCATTCCGACGGCGAGGCTGAACATGAGGCCGAGCAGCACCGCCTGCCCGAGCGGCAGCCCGGTGGTGGCGAGTTGAAGCGTCCAGGCGACGGAGATGGCCATCACTGCCACGAGCGACAGGTCGATCCCGCGCCCGATCACCACGAGGCCCATGGCGACGCCGAGGATGCCGAGGATCGACACGCTGCGCACGAGGTTGAGCATGTTGCCGGCTGTCAGGAAGCCGGGCAGCGAGATGGCGAAGCCGATGCACAGGAGTCCAGCGAGCGCGAAGACGATTTGCTCCTGGCTCAGCCGGCCGACGATCTGCATCACAGCCCTCCCAATGGCGCGGACGGCCTCTTCTTTGGTGGGGCCGGGGTGGGGAGCTTAGTCGAGGCTTGCGCGGCTTTCTTTCTCTGCAGGACAAGCTTTTTGCTTGAGCGTGCAGTTCCGGGGTACTTGCCAGCGACGTGATTGATCAGCTAACAATTGCTCGGTCTGGACTGAAGAACCGGCGGGCGGGTGCAGGCACCCGCGACGATCCGGCGCGCGGCCAGCGGAGGAGCCCATGGACGTCGTGTTCACGACGGATGCCATCGCGCGGCCCAAGCGTTACGACGCGTGGCGCGACGCGATCTGCGACTTCTATGTGCATGTCGATGTCAAGGCGACGCGGCCGGACGACTACCGAGGCTTCATCCGCGAAGGCCACTTCGGGGAAGTGGTGCTGACCGACATCTTGCTGTCTGAGCAGCGCATCACGCGCAACACGCAGCACATTTCACGATTGGACAAGGACTGCTACTACCTGCAGCTGATCCATCGCGGCAAGGTCAATGTCGTGCAACGGGGCGCGACCCATCAATCCAACGCGGCGCGGGGTGCGATATTCTGCGCGACGGAACCCTACGAGCTGCAGTGCAGGGGTGAGGTGCGTTCCTTCTATCTTGAGTTTCCGCGAGCGTCGTTCGCCCAGCGCCTGCCGCGCGATAGCATTCCCGTCGCGGCGACGATCAACAGCAACAACGGTCTCGGCCGCATCGCGACCGAGTTCTGCGCGATGCTCGCCGCGGAGGGGGCGCGACTCGAAGCGGGCGCGCGCGCCCATCTCGGCGGGCAACTCCTGGACCTGTTGGCCTTCACGATCCTCTCCAGCGAAGGCGATCCGCCGTCCGGCGAAGGCGCCGTGCAACAGGCGCGGCTGCGCTCGATCCAGCGTTGGATCGAAGATCATATCGGCGATCCCGATCTGTCGCTCGAGCGGATCGCCGAAGCCAACGGAGTGTCGCTCCGCTATCTCCACCTCCTGTTCCGGCGCTGCGAGATGTCGGCGTCCGAGTGGATCTGGAATCGGCGACTGGAGCTCTGCTACGACGGGATCGCGCGAGGCGATGGTCGGTCGATCGGCTCGATCGCCTTCGACCACGGCTTCAACAGTTCTGCGCACTTCAGCACGAAGTTCCGCCGCAAATACGGAGTCTCCCCGCGCGAGGTGGCGGGCGCATCCGCGGGTCGCTGAGCCCCGGGGCTCGCGACCGGGCGTCGATGACGGCGAAGTCCCGGGCGGGTGCCGCCTATGCCGCCCGCGAGGGCGAGCTCAGGCAACTCGGCGCCGGGATCCGCCAATGGGCACAGGGCGGCGACGTGGGAGACGCCCCGGCTGCGCGCATAGGCGCGGATCGACACGTCCAAGCATCTACTCCGGAGCCAAAAATTCTAACGCGATGATGCACTTATCTGCTTGGCTTGTGGGCGAAGCCGAGCCTGTATGTCGCCATCAGGAACGGAGATGACGATGCGCCGCCCCAAAACAACGCCAAACCTCTGGACGCCTTCATGCAGCGCAATGCGGAGATCGACGCCGCGCTGGCGCGGATCACCGCGCTCAGCCACGAGCACTTCAACGTTCATCCAGACGAGGTCAATTGGGGAGACGTTGGGATGCTCGCCGACTACGCCGAACTCCTGAAGCGCATCACCGACAGCGCCTTCCGCGAGGGCGAGTTCGCCGAGTGAGGGCAGCCTTGCCGGCGCCAGCCCGCCGCTTGGCGGGCTCGGGGTCGTAGGAGGGCCGCGATCGGTGCGGCCCCGCTCTTGGAGCCGACCCGATGACCAAGCTTTCTGACACCCAGCTCGTGATCCTGACCGCCTGGTAAGCCCCGCCCGTCACCGTACGTGCATCGACCATGTCATCGAGGAACTCGGTGTTTCCGAGAGCCGAGCCTGTCGGGTCCTCCGCCAGCATCGGTCGAGGCAGCGCAAGATCCCCCGCGGGCGCGAGGATGAGGCGGCGCTGACCGCCGACATCGCCGCGCTCGCCATCCAGTACGGCCGCTACGGCTACCGTCGGATCACGGCTCTGCTGCGGTCGGCCGGCTGGGTGGTGAATGCCAAGCGGGTCGAGCGGATCGGGCGGCGGGAGGGGCTGAAGGTGCCAGTGAGGCAGCCGAAGCGCGGGCGGCTTTGGCTCGCGGACAGATCGTGCATCCGGCTGCGGCCGGAGCACCCGAACCACGTGTGGTCCTACGACTTCGTCGAGGATCGCACCCACGACGGGCGGAAGTTCCGGATGCTGAACGTCATCGACGAGTTTACCCGGGAGTGCCTGGCGATCCGGGTCGACCGGAAGCTGAAGGGGAGCGACGTCATCGACGTGCTCTCCGACCTCTTCATCCTGCGCGGTGTACCCGGTCACATCCGCTCCGATAACGGCCCCGAGTTCATCGCCAGGGCGGTGCAGGCGTGGATCGCAGCCGTCGGCGCCAGGACAGCCTAAATCACGCCCGGCAGCCCCTGGGAGAATGGCTATTGCGAGAGCTTCAACGCGAAGCTCCGCGACGAGCTGCTCGACGGCGAGATCTTCTACAGCCAGAACGAAGCGCGGGTGATCATCGACGGCTGGCGGCGGCACTACAACGCCGTTCGCCCGCACTCATCGCTCGGCTACCGGCCGCCTGCACCACAGGCCATCGGGCCGAGCGCGCGCCCGCCTGCGCAACCCCGGCCAGCTCCAGCGGGCGCGCTCACCATGGAAACCCGGCCGCCCATGAACTAACAATCAAACCGGACCACCGACGTGGGGCAGGTCACCACCCAGCAGCCGTTTCGCGATCCATTATCCAGAACCTGTCAGCCGGGATGACGTCTCGCACGCGGAATACCAACAAGGCATGACCCGCTTCCGGTGCGAGGGCGACGAATTCGGGGTTGAGGTGGATGGAAAGATCATTCCGACCTAACGGCGACGAAGGTCAGCAAACGCCCACTTGCGGACGTACCGGAAGCCCGGGATGGACGGCGGATCGAAGAGGATGTAGCCACATTCATCCGACGGAGGTCGCCCGTACCCAGCAAATGAGGAGAAGTCCGTTGGCCATCGCGGACGCAGAAGTTAACGGCCCGGCACCAGTCATCGTCGGCTCTGTGACGAGGATCGATGGCTCGGAAGTAATCGGGTGGGCACGCGATAAGCGTGGGGCGCAGCCACTCCGCGTTGAACTCTGGGTGGGCGGCCAACCCGTCGCGACCACGACCGCCAACAGACCAGATCCAAGTTTCCAAGCCGGCCATGATGGTTTTCAGGCAGGCTTCCGCTTCGACTTGACGAAACTGGGTCTTGCTTGCCACGAAATGGTCGCGGTGCCGGGTATTTCAGTCCGCGCTGCTGGGACCGATGCGGTGATCGAGGGTGCTGCGGGCCAGCTTCACGAGATATTCGCGCTGTCGCCCGAGCGTTATGGGTTGTTCGCCTTCGCGCCTCAGACATTGGACACAAACCTGTTCTTCAACCCGATTGATATCCGGCGCTGGCGCAACGCCAGGGGGCGGCTGCCGCACGTTGAAATTCTATCGCGTATGCGGCAACATGTGAAACGGTCCATCAACGCCGGTGTCGACTGGCTGGCCGCAAAATCGTTCCGCTATCGTGGTTTCTTGTGGCGGAATGCTTTTCAGGATGGGATGCTGCTGTTCATCGTCGAAGAGAAGGTTGAGTATCTTCGATGGATCAATGTGCTAATCGAGAGACTCGCAGCCTTCGATGACTTGGAGGAGTATGCGAACGATGAAGTCAACGCCGGGATGATAATGGTCGGGTTGGTGACGGCGCTGGAGAGCGCCGCGGCCGCCGGTGTGACCCTGCGCAGCCGCGATCTGGCGATCGATACGATTGAGCGGATTGGTACATTCCTTGCCCGGCAAGCCGTCGAGAGACATTGGGGCGAAAGGTCGCGTGACAGGTTCGCTTGGAATCACAGCGTCATCGGTTTCGCGGCAATGGGGTTGGCGTCGCTTTCCGCGCGGGTTAAGCATCCGCATCACGCCGAATGGCTGGCTGAGGCGACGTGGCGCTGCCAAGCCCATCTTCGCTACGGCGTCGATGATTCTGGCATGAGCCGCGAGGGGCTCGCCTATTGCGGCTTTACATTCGCGGTCGTCGGCGTTTTCCTGAAGGCGCTGTTCCGATCATATCCGATCTCGCACTATTTCCATCAGGCGCCAGGGTGTCAGAGCGGCAAGTACGACCGCATCGTAGAGTGGTGCGCCTATGACAAAATCCCGGGCATGCCACACATTAGTGGCTGGAACGATGCTGAGCGGACCGCACATCAAACCGTAAGGGGCCTCCTAAATCTGCCGCCCGCTGAATTGAATCCGGCCGTGACACGGCTCTGGTTTTCGTTTTTTGGTGCGGAAGGCGACGCCCGATACGGCGACGCGCCCAATTACTGGCATTCTTGCCTGTTCGATTCCTATGTAGGCCTGCCGACCGACAACTCACGGTACGATGCATCTGCACGGCTTGCGCTGTCGCGGTTCTACCCGACCGATGGCTACCTCTACGCCCGCACCGACTGGAGTACCGAGGCGACGAGTTTCATTTTCAAATGTGGAGCCCACACACACGGGTTGCATGGTCAAGCGGACAACAATTCCTTCACACTGACGGCCCGAGGTCGCCCGTTCATTGTCGACTCTGGCCCAGCAAACGATACGACTCCTGGAAGCGCCTCGCAGTGGGAGGCGCACAATGTTGTCTCGATCGACGGCGGCGGGCAAAAAATCGCTGGTAGGGGCGCGGGCGTCACAGGCCATGTCATCGATCGGGAGGAGGGCATGGATTACTCCTACATCTTGGGCGACGCCGCGGCTTCGTATGGGGCAGGAGGGGTTGCGGTGGCGCGGCGCCACATGTTGTTGATGAAAGTACCGTTCGCGCTTTTACTGTGTCTTGACGAGATCGTCGTAGATACACCTTTCGCCACCATAGAACGGCGTTTCCACATCGATCCGCGCTTCACTGCGGCGCGGCGGATGACACCAAATACCTTTGTGCTTGCGACGCAGGATGGATCGGACGATGAGGCGATGTTTTGGTTTGAGCACCCGCCGGCCGATCATCTGCAGGCAACGTTCACGTACCGCGATGCAAGCAACAATCTCGAGATCTTTAGGAACGCTAGTGAACACGCAGGCCTGATCGCAATCGTACCTGATCGACGGCAAAGCGCGACGCTTCGGATCGCTGTTGACGAACCGGGTGTATATCGTGTCGAGCATGATAATGACGTAGTTCGGGTCGCCTTCCCGCTGGGCGCGAGCGCTGGATACGACGGTCGCCGGGCGGCCCGCGGAAGACCGCCAATTGCCGCGGGTCAATAATACGCGACGTGATCGTCGATGCAACTCCAATATATTTGCCAACAATCAAGTGACCGCTTTCCAGTAATTGCCCACCCCCCCTTGCGGAGGGACGAAATCACAGATTCATATGGGGAATGGGTCGTCCCGATCTTGAGCGCCTGAGCCGCGAAGAGCTGATCGAGCTTGTGCTGCGGCTGCAGCGTCCCGCGAAAACATCGCAGACGTCGTCGAAGCCGCCCTCGACTGATCGCAAGGAGCGTCGTGAAGCATCACGCCCTGGCGGCGCGAAGCCGGGCCATGAAGGTCATAGCCGTGACCTGCCCCACGTCGGTGGTCCGGTTTGATTGTTAGTTCATGGGCGGTCGGGTTTCCATGGTGAGCGCGCCCGCTGGAACTGGCCGGGGTTGCGCAGGCGGGCGCGCGCTCGGCCCGATGGCCTGTGGTGCAGGCGGCCGGTAGCCGAGCGAGGAGTGCGGGCGAACGGCGTTGTAGTGCCGCCGCCAGCCGTCGATGATCACCCGCGCTTCGTTCTGGCTGTAGAAGACTTCGCCGTCGAGTAGCTCGTCGCGGAGCTCGCGTTGAAGCTCTCGCAATAGCCATTCTCCCAGGGGCTGCCGGGCGTGATGTAGGCTGTTCTGGCGCCGACGGCTGCGATCCACGCCCGCACCGCCCTGGCGATGAACTCGGGGCCGTTATCGGAGCGGATGTGACCGGGTACACCGCGCAGGATGAAGAGGTCGGAGAGCACGTCGATGACGTCGCTCCCCTTCAGCTTCCGGTCGACCCGGATCGCCAGGCACTCCCGGGTAAACTCGTCGATGACGTTCAGCATCCGGAACTTCCGCCCGTCGTGGGTGCGATCCTCGACGAAGTCGTAGGACCACACGTGGTTCGGGTGCTCCGGCCGCAGCCGGATGCACGATCTGTCCGCGAGCCAAAGCCGAGCTCGCTTCGGCTGCCTCACTGGCACCTTCAGCCCCTCCCGCCGCCCGATCCGCTCGACCCACTTGGCATTCACCACCCAGCCGGCCGACCGCAGCAGAGCCGTGATCCGACGGTAGCCGTAGCGGCCGTACTGGATGGCGAGCGCGACGATGCCGGCGGTCAGCGCCGCCTCGTCCTCGCGCCCGCGGGGGATCTTGCGCTGCGTCGACCGATGCTGGCGGAGGACCCGACAGGCTCGGCTCTCGGAAACACCGAGTTCCTCGATGACATGGTCGACGCACGAACGGCGACGGGCGGGGCTTACCAGTTTCCCCGAGCCGCCTCCGCAAGGATCATCTTGTCGAGCGTCAGGTCGGACACAGCCCGGCGGAGCCGGGCGTTCTCCGCCTCGAGCTCCTTCAGGCGCTTCACCTGGTCGCCCTTCAGCCCGCCGTACTCGTTCCGCCAGCGGTAGTAGGTAACCTCCGTCACCCCTATCGACCGGATCGCCTCCGCGACCGACCTGCCCTGCGCCGTCAGAACCTCAACTTGCCGAAGCTTCGTGACGATCTCCTCGGGCTTATGCCGCTTCCTCGCCATCTGTCCGTCCTCCAAAAGGGCTCAAAACCCATACCTCAAGGAGGACCACTTCAAGGGGGGCAGGCCACTATAAGATTCGGGAGATTGAGGTGCCGACGCTTCCACATGCACCGCAAATCCCCTCCGCAACGCCAAGGGGATCGCGCTGTCGGTGGTAGCGAACCGGCCAGCGAATGACGACGATGATGACGACTCGGGCGGTGCCGAGGTCGCGTGACCTCGGCACCAGACTAGTGGGAAGACCACAGAGTGCTGGATCCGACTTGAGAGCCGCCGTTCGCATGCATCGGTCCCGCCTTGCCGCTTGTGCAACCGCTAATCGGGTCGGTACTCTGACCTGCGATTTGGGGGAGTGGTCGTGGCGCTGTCGCGCAGCGAAATCGAGGCGATTGCGCCGGACCAGAGCGCCCTGAAGGCCGCCGCCGCTTTGCTCAAACCCGCCAAGTGGTCGTCGCGGGGCATGGCGGGCGGACTGGTCTGGGGCGAGTGCCAGGGCTCGGGAGCCAATCCCTACCGGGTCGCCGCCGACACCGTCGACATCGGCAGCAAATGCACCTGCCCTTCGCGAAAATTTCCCTGCAAGCACGCCATCGCCCTGATGTGGCTCCATGCCGACGAGCCGGGCGGCTTCACGCCCGGCGAGCCCCCCGACTGGGTCGGCGAGTGGATGGGGCGGCGCCGCAAGTCCTCGGGCGCCGCTGTGCCGGCGGGCGGAGCGACGACCGCGCCCAAGAGCCTCGAGGCGGCCGTTGCGGAGCCGGCGGCGGCAGAGCTCGACGTGGCCGCCCTGGAGAAGCGAAGGGTCGCCGCCGAAAGGCGGGCAGCGGATGTCCGCCGCCAGGTCGTGGCGGGTCTCGACGATCTGGAGCTCTGGATCTCCGACCAGCTCCGCACCGGTCTCGGGGGCTTTCTCGGCGAGATGCCCGACCGCTGCCGACGCATCGCGGCCCGGCTGGTCGACGCCAAGGCCGGCGCCCTCGCCAGCCGTTTGGACGAGATGCCGTCGCGGGTCCTCCGGCTGCCACCCGACGAGCGCGTCGACGCCGTGATCATCGAGCTCGGAAAGCTGACGCTGGCGTCGCGCGCCTGGCGCGCCGCGCCCGACGATCCCGAGTTGCGGCGCGAGGTGGTGGCCACGGAGACGCGGGACGATCTGCTCGGCGACCCCGGCGGCCTGCGCCTCGGTGCCGTCTGGGAAGTCCTCTGCGAACAGATCGCCACCCGCCGCGATGGGCTGGTCAGCGTCTCCACCTGGTTGCTGAACACCGGCACCGAGGGGCCGCGCTTCGCCGTCCTGATGGATCACTTTCCCGCCTCCGCCGGACGGCGGAGCGGCGCCTTCGCGGCGGGGTCCTGCTTCTGGGGCGAGCTGTTGTTCTATCCGGCGCGGGTCCCCCTCCGGGCGGTCATCGTCCAGCGCGCCGACGCCGAGGTGCGCGCCGACGTGCCGTGGCCGGTGGCCGCGCCGGCCGATCCGCTGGAGCCCTATCGCGAGGCCCTGCTGGCCGCCCCGTGGCTGCTCGCTACCCCGATGGTCCTGCCGTCCGGGCGGATCGCCGAGGATCGCGCCGGTCGCCGCTGGTGGCTCGACGACACGCTGGCGCTGCCGGTGGAGGGCGCCGTGCCGGACATCGCGCTCGGGGCCCGCATGGACGCCGCGGCAGGCCTCTGGAACGGGGCGCGGCTGACGCTGTTCGCGGCGCGGACGACCTGGGGACGGATCGGTTTCGATGCTTGAGGTGGAAGACCAGATCGCCCGCATCCGCGGCGCCTGGATGGCCGGCCGCACGGCGGCCGACCTGACGCCGCCCGGCTGGCGCGAAGCCGTCGGACAGGGCGACGGGGCGGAGGCGGCCCTCGCCGCCCTGACGGGTCAGGCGCTGCAGGTGCTGTGGCGACCGGTGCCGCCGCCGCTGACGCCCCGTCCGCTGCTGCCGAGACTGGCGGCGCCACCACCGCCGGAGGCAGCCCGGTCTCGCATCTGCCGGATCCTGGCCGCCCGGCGCACCGATGCGGGCGGGACGCGGGCTCTCGTCCTGTTCCTGGCCGCGCGCGGCTACGCCATGCATCCGGCCGACTGGTTGCCGCGGGCCACCGACGACTGGGTGCCGGCGCTCTATGCCCCCTGGCAGGGCTGGGTGGCGTCGGAGCCGGAGGGCGCGCCGGACGGCGCGCTGACGCTCGAGACCTGGGACGACTGGCCCGCGACGGCGCGGCGGACCCTGCTCATAGCCCTGCGCGGAACCGATCCGGCGGCAGCGCGGGCGATCATCGCCGCCAAGGCCGCAGCGGAGCCGGCGGAGCGGCGGTTGCGGCTTCTAGAGGTTCTGCAACAGGGGCTGTCCGCAGACGATGCGCCCGTGCTGGAGGCCTTCGCCCGGGACCGGTCCGACCGGGTCCAGGTGCTGGTGCGGATGATGCTGGCGCGGCTCGGCAGGAGCGCGGATGCAGGCGGGAGCGACGCGGCGCTGGCGCAGGAACTGGCGACGATGGTCGAGCTCGGCCGGATCGGCCTGCTCAAGCGCCGCAGCCAGCTGAGGTTCAGGCCGCTGAAGACCCGGCCCCTGGAAATCCGGCGACGCGAACTGATGGCCGTGGTCACGCTCGGGGCGCTCGCCCGCGCGCTGGGGGTCGGGGAGATGGATCTGGTTGAGACCGTTCCGGCCGACCACGCCCGTGTCCTCGATGCGTTCGCGACGATGGTGGCGGAGACGGCATCGGCCGCAGCCTGGCGGGCTCTTTTCGACCTGACGATGCAGGACCCTGACGTGCCGACCGATGTGGCCGCGGTTCTCAGCCGCCGCGCCGATCCCGGGGAGCGATCGGCAATGCTGTCCGCAGTGCTGGCACGCGAGGCTTCGCCGAGCTTCGAGGGCAGCCTGGCCGTCGCGGGCGACGTGCTCGGCGCCGCCGACGGCGGGTTCCTGCCGCGATCGGCCGGATACCGGGAACTCCTGGGCCTGATCGTCACGCCGGATCAGGCCGCTGCGCCACCGCCCGTCGTGGCGGCCGGACTGACCAGCCTCGGCCTCCTCCTCGACATGGCAGCGGCCCGGGCCGTCCTGGCGGACTGCGCGGCAGCCGGGCTCTCCGCAGCGGATCCGCGGCTGGACATGCTGTTTCTGAACCTCGCCCTCAAACCGGAGCGTGCGACTTGAACGACATCCTGCGTCTTCCTGCAGAAACGACCTATGCCGCCGAGCTCGAGGCATTGAAGCGCAACGACGCGGCCCCGACGCCGCGCGGCTGGGCGATGTCGCCGAGGGCCGTGGTGACCTACCTCATGGGAGGCAAGGCAAGGGACGGCACGGCGATCAGCGCCAAATATGTCGGCGACCGTCGCCTGATCGAGACGGCGGTCGCGACCCTCGCCACCGACAGGGCGCTGCTGCTGCTGGGTGTGCCCGGCACGGCGAAGTCCTGGGTGTCGGAGCATCTCGCCGCCGCGATCTGCGGTGAGTCCACCCTGGTCATCCAGTGCACCGCCGGCACCGACGAGAACCAGATCCGCTATGGCTGGAACTACGCCCAGCTGTTGGCGCACGGCCCGTCTCGGGAGGCGCTGGTGCCGACACCGCTCTATCGCGCGATGGAGGCCGGCAAGCTCTGCCGGCTGGAGGAACTGACGCGCATGGGATCTGACGTACAGGATGCCCTGATCACCGTGCTTTCCGAGAAGATGATGCCGATCCCGGAGCTGAACGAGGTCGTCTATGCGCGGCGTGGCTTCAACCTCATCGCCACCGCCAACAACCGCGACAAGGGCGTCAACGAGCTCTCCTCCGCCCTTAAACGCCGCTTCAACGTCGTCGTCCTGCCGCTGCCGGACGACATCGACGAGGAGATCGCGATCGTCACCCGGCGTGTCGGTGAACTCGCACAGAGCCTCGATCTGCCGGCGCCGAAGAACGTGGCGGAAGAGGTCGCCCGGGTCGTGGCGATCTTCCGCGAACTGCGCGGCGGCGCGACCCTCGACGGCAAGGTCACGCTGAAGACGCCGTCGGGCTCGCTGTCCACGGCAGAGGCGATCGCGGTGACGATCGGCGGCCTCAGCCAGGCGGCCTATTTCGACGACGGCAAGCTCGGCGCCGAAGGCTTGGCGCCGAGCCTTCTCGGGGCGATCGTCAAGGACCCGGTGCAGGACAAGATCGTGCTGGAGGAATACCTCGAGGCCGCCCTGAAGCGGCGCCCGGACTTCGCCGGCTACTACCGCGCCCTGGTCGACCTAGTCTGAGCGTGCCGGCCAGCGTCCACATCTACGGTATCCGGCACCATGGGCCGGGGTCCGCGCGACGGCTGGTCGACGCGCTGGAGGCGGTGCGACCGACGACGGTGCTGATCGAGGGCCCCGTCGACGCGTCCGACCTGCTGCCGATGCTCGCCGATCCGGCGATGGTCCCGCCGGTCGCGCTGCTCGTCTATGCGTCGGACGATCCGGCGCGCGCCACGTTCTGGCCGTTCGCCGCCTATTCGCCGGAGTACCAGGCGGCGTGCTGGGCGGTCCGCAACGGCGCGGCGCTGCGCTTCATCGACCTGCCCGCCGGCTGGGCGCTGGCGGCGCAGCCGGAGCCCGCCGCGACAGAAGCGAGCAAACCGGCGGAAGACGACGCCCCGCCGGTCGACGAGATGGCCATGCGACTGGAGCACGATCCGATCGGTGTGCTGGCCGAGGCCGGCGGCTACGAGGACGGCGAGAGCTGGTGGCGCGATGTCATCGAGGAGAACCCGGCCTCGGAACCCGTCTTCGCCGCAGTCGCGGACGCGATGGCCGCACTGCGCGCGGCCGCCCGGCCGGTCGCGGGGCGGGAGGCCGCCCGCGAGGCGCACATGCGGCTGGAGATCGCCCGTGCCGCCCGCGAGTCGGACGGGGCCGTGGCGGTCGTCTGCGGTGCCTGGCACGTGCCGGCGCTGCAGGCGAAGATCTCACCGGCGGAGGACCGGGCGTGGCTGAAGGGAGCGCCGAAGCAGAAGGTCAGCGCCACCTGGGCGCCGTGGACCTCGCCGAGGCTGGCCTTCCGGAGCGGCTACGCCGCCGGCGTCACGGCACCGGGCTGGTGCAGTCACCTGTGGGGGACGCCGCGCGAGGACGCATCGGCGCGCTGGCTGGGGCGGATCGCTCAGGCGTTGCGGGCCGCCGGACACGTCGCCTCCACGGCCTCCCTGATCGAGGCGCAGCGGCTGGCGATCGCGCTTGCCGCCTTGCGCGAGCGGCCGCAACCGGGCTTCGAGGAACTGCGCGAGGCGGCGATCGCCTGCCTCTGCCACGGTGAGCGCCTGGTATGGGACACCATCGCCGCCGGTCTGCTGCTCGGCGATGCCGTCGGCGAAATTCCCGCCGACGTGCCGCTGGCGCCGCTGATCGAGGACCTCCAGCGCGAGCAGCGCCGGACGAGGCTGAAGCCGGAGGCACTGGAACGCGAGCTGGCGGTCGATCTGCGCAGCGACGGCGGGCTGGAGCGCTCGACGCTGCTGCACCGCCTGACGATCCTTGACGTCCCATGGGGCCGGCTCGTTGACGCGGGCCGCAGCCGCGGCACCTTCCGCGAGCGGTGGCTGCTGCAGTGGGAGCCGGAGTTCGCCGTCCGGCTGGTCGAGAACCTCGTCTACGGGCCGACAATCGCCCGCGCCGCCGCGGGGCGTCTGACGGAACGGTTGAGCGCTGCGGCCGACCTGCCGACGCTCTGCGCCCTGACGCTGTCGGCACTGACGGCCCAGTTGCCCGAGGCCGCACAGTCGGGCCTGCAGCACATCGAGCACCGGGTCGCCCTCACCAGCGACTGCGGCGAACTGCTGTCGTCGCTGCCGCCGCTCGGCGACATCGTCCGCTACGGCCAGGCGCGCCGGACCGATGCCGAGCAATTGTCGGCCCTGTTCATCCGCATCCTGTCGCAGGGGGCGCTGGCACTGCCCTACGCCGCGCGCGGGCTGGACGCCGACGCCGCCCGCGGCCTGCGCGCCCACGTGCTGGCCGCCGACGCTGCGGCGTCGCTGGCCGAGGCGGACCGGACCGGCTGGCGGCAGGCGCTGTCGGCCGTGATCGAGGACGAGCAGTCGACGCCGATGCTCGCCGGCGCCGCCGCCCGGCTTCTCTACGAGGCCGACGTGCTCTCCCCGCAGGCCGCCGCCGACCTGCTGAGCCGCATGCTCTCGCCGGGACGGGCGGTGGCAGAGGCCGCGGGCTTCTTCGATGGTTTCTTCGACGGAGCGGGGGAACGCCTGATCTACGACGACGGCCTGCGGACGGCCGTCGACCGCTGGATGCTGCAGCTCGACGGCGAAGACTTCACGGTGTTCCTGCCCTTGTTCCGGCGGGCGCTCGGGAACCTCGACCGCATGCAACGGCGACGGCTGCTCGACACGCTGTTCGAGCGGGGGGCAGGGGGCCTGCAGGGTCGGGCGCTGACACCCGACGCCGCAGCAATCTGGCCCGCCCACCTCGAGCGGCTGACGGCCCTCCTGACCGCGAGATCACCGACATGAACGAGGAGCGCGAGCGGCGCTGGCGTCTTGCGGTCGGCAGCGAGGACGATGCGCTGCCGCAGGAGGAGGATCGCCGCCTTTCGAAGGCTCTGACGATGCTCTACGGCGAAGGCGAGGGTGCGGCCGGCGGTGGCAAGGGGCGCGGCAGCTTCGCCCGCTCGGCGCCGAGTGTCGCGCGCTGGCTGGGCGATATCCGCCAGTTCTTCCCGACTTCCGTGGTGCAGGTGGTGCAGAAGGACGCCATGGAGCGGCTGGGGCTGCAGCAGATGCTGCTCGAGCCGGAGTTGCTGGCGGCGGTCGAGGCCGACGTGAACCTCATCGCCACCCTGATCAGCCTGCGCAACGTCATGCCGGCCAAGACGAAGGCAATCGCCCGGGAGGTGATCGGCAAGGTCGTCGGCGCGCTGATGGAGAGGCTGGAGCAGAGGACGGCCGAGGCCGTGCGTGGCGCCGTCGACCGCCGACGGCGCACGGGCCGGCCGCGCTTCCCGGACATCGACTGGCCGCGCACCATCCAGGCGAACCTCCGCCACTACCAGCCCGCGCACCGCACGGTGGTGCCGGAGCGGCTGATCGGCTTCATGCGCCGCCAGCGACGGCTGGTCGATCTGGACGAGGTGGTCCTCTGCGTGGACCAGTCCGGGTCGATGGCCTCGTCAGTGGTCTATGCGTCGATCTTCGCTGCGGTCATGGCCTCGCTGCCGACGGTCAGGACGAAGCTGGTCTGTTTCGACACGGCCGTTCTCGACCTGACCGAAGATCTGGCGGACCCGGTCGAGGTGCTGTTCGGCGTCCAGCTCGGCGGCGGCACGGACATCAACCAGGCCGTCGCCTACTGCGAGGGGCGGATCGAGCAGCCGGCGCGCTCCCACCTGATCCTGATCACGGACCTGTTCGAGGGCGGAAACAGCGAGGCGCTGGTCGCACGGCTCGGACGGCTGGTGGCTTCGGGCGTCAACGTCATCACCCTTCTGGCGCTGAGCGACGACGGCCGCCCTGCCTACGACCCGATGCTGTCCGCCCGGGTGGCGGCGCTCGGCGTGCCGGTATTCGCCTGCACGCCCGACCAGTTCCCGGCCCTGATGGCCGCCGCCCTCAAGCGCGAGAACGTGCACGACTGGGCGGCCGGTGCGGACATCAAGGTGGTACGGGCTGTAGGGTGACGGGGACGCCGGGCAGCGCCGTCGTCCGCCATTTCCTCGCCCCTAAGAAGCTCCCACTCCGAAGGGCTAGGTCGGGGCCATCCAACCTCCGCCGAGCTTCCGCTAGGAAATGCTCGGGCAGCCTCGCCTTTGGTGCGGGGTCAAGCGCGCAGACCGTCCGCTGGCGCCCAGCCACGCTCACCATTGTCCATAAACAATGTGTAGGTTTTTGTGTAGGTTTGGATGTCGAGGGCTACCGGAACGATAATCATTTCAACGAGTTACACCGAAAATATGGCGGAGGGAGAGGGATTCGAACCCTCGAGACGGTTTCCCGCCTACACACTTTCCAGGCGTGCGCCTTCAACCACTCGGCCACCCCTCCGTCGCCGCCGGACCCGTCAGACGGGCTGGCGCGAAGCGGCCGCACTATACGAGTCGCGAGGGTCTGCGCAAGCAAATGTCCGGGATCGTGTCGGGAGCGGATGTCACGAGCCTCAGTCCCGGGCACGGCCGTCGCCTCGGTTCGGTCCAGCGCGACCGTGCGTTCCCGGCCTCTCGGTGTGGCGCGGAAACCGGCACTCTCGCCGGACAATGAACTCGTGCACTTTGATCTCAGGCAATGCGCGCGGCCGCGCGCCTGCCAGCCTCTGCAGCGATCAGCCCTGACGCTTTCCTTTGTCCTGATTGCCGTGCGACGAGCCATGCTGGCTAATCTTGCCGAAGGGTCCGGCGACCCGGCCGCGCCGCGCGACGGGCAACTGGGCGGGCGAGGAGACGACCGACGGTGGTGTGGAACACCTGTGCCGGGCGGGGGAGCAAACCGAGGATGGGAGCGGCGTCGCCGATGAGCGCTGAGATGGCTGACGCTGGGACGGGGACCTCGGTGCCCTCGCACGTCGTCGAGGATCAGAACGAGGTGTTCACCTTCCTCGCCTCTGCCGCCGCCCACGCATCCGGCGACGCGGTCGTGCGCGTCGACACCCATGGAGCCGTCGTCGTCCTGGTTGGCAAAGACAGCTACAAGTTGAAGCGCGCGGTGCGTTTCCCGTTCATGGACCTCTCCACGCTGGAGAAGCGCCGACAGGCGTGCGAGCGCGAGGTGGCCGTCAACCGGGCTTTCGCGCCGGAGCTCTATCTCGGCGTCCTGGCGGTGATGCGCCGCCCGGACGGCAGCCTCCGGCTGGGGGGCGACGGTGACGTCGTCGAGTGGGTCGTGCACATGCGACGCTTCGACGAGAGCATGACGTTCGACCGCATTGCCGGCCGCGGCGACCTGACCACCGAACTCATCGTGCAGACCGCCGCCGTGATCGCGGCCTCGCACGCCGACGCGCCGGTGCGCCGCGACGCGGACTTTGCCGCTGCGCTGCGCGCCGTCATCGAGGAGAACGGCGGCAGCCTTGCAGAGAGCGGCCCACCCGTCGACCCGGACCGGGCGAGGGCGCTGACGAACGCCTCGATCCGTGCACTCGACGCTGTTTCGTCGCTGCTGCGCCGGCGGGCCGGGGCCGGGTTCGTGCGGCGCTGTCACGCCGACCTGCACCTGCGCAATATCGTGCTGATCGACGGGCGGCCGACCCTCTTCGACGCCCTCGAGTTCGACGAGGACCTCGCGACCATCGACGTTCTCTACGACCTCGCTTTTCCCGTCATGGACCTCTGCGAGCAGGGCCTCGCGGACGCGGCGAACTTCCTGTTCAATCGCTACCTGGTCGAAAGCGGCGACGACGACCAACTCGCCGGCATCGCCGCGCTGCCGCTGTTCCTCAGCGTGCGCGCCGCCATCCGCGCCAAGGTCGCCGCCGCGCGCCGCGCCCAGACGGGCGACGCGGGCGCGCAGGGTGCTGGGGCCGCCCTCGTCGACCGCTACCTGGCGTTCGCCGAAGCGGCGCTTGAGCATGCGGCGCCGCGCCTCGTCGCCGTCGGCGGGTTGTCCGGCAGCGGCAAGAGCACGCTCGCGGCCCGCCTTGCCGCCCGGCTTGGGCGGCTTCCCGGCGCCGTCCACCTGCGCAGCGACGTCGAGCGCAAGCGCCTGCTGGGGGCGCCGGAGTTCGCCCCGCTGCCGGAATCCGCCTACGACGCCGCGACCACCGCGGCGGTCTACGATGCGCTCTACCGCAAGGCGGAAGCAGGTCTTGCGGCCGGTCAGGCGGTGATCGTCGATGGCGTGCACCAGCTCGAGGCGGAGCGGCACGCCATCGCGCGGGTCGCCGAACGGCTCGGCGTCCGCTTCGATGGTCTCTGGCTCGAGGCGCCGACCGAGGTTCTCGTCGCGCGCGTCGGCGGCCGCCGCAACGACGCCTCCGATGCCGATGCGCGCGTCGTGGCGGAGCAGGCGGCGCGCGAGGCCGGGCGCCTCGACTGGCATCGCGTCGACGCGACGGGTGATGCCGGCCTGGTCATCGAGCGGGCGTGCGCCGCGCTCGGCCTGGGAGTCGACGGGTGCCGTGGCAGTGCACACGGGACCTCTCCGGCGACGGCGGGAGCACACTAGACTCCGCGCCACGATTCGACGGCGAAGTGACGGTGGTTCCATGCTCGCAAATCTCAGCCTCGGCACCGCCGTGATGTCGCTGACGGTGATGACGCATACGGTCGGACTGGTGCTGCTGACCCGGCTGATGCTCGGGATCGTCGCCTGGTTCCGCCTGCACCGGCACGACTTCGGCCGAACCGTCGCGATGGTCGCCACGGTGCAGGGCCTGTTCCTCATCCACGCAGTCGAGATCTGGACCTGGGCGCTCGTCTATCTCGCCCTCGGGCTGTTTCAATCCTTCGAAGGGGCGCTCTACTTCTCGACGTCGACCTTCGCCACGATCGGCTACGGCGACGTTGTGCTGGCCGACGAATGGCGGCTGCTCGGGGCGCTCGAAGGGGTCAACGGCTTCCTGCTGATCGGCTGGTCGACCGCCTACCTGATCGCCGCGTCCACCCGCCACGGGCCGTTCCGCCTGGGCGAGCACTTCTGAGCGTGCGAATTCCTAGAGCGCTGGCTTCGCCACCATCAGCCAGGTGATGGCGATGACGGCCGCGAAGGCGGGAAACCCGCAGCAGAACCAGATGCGGAACAGCCGATGATAGGCGACGGGCAGGACCTCGCCCGCCCGTTCCGTCGCCCGTGCGAGGTCCCGCATCCGAACCTGGATGACGACGACGGGAAGCCAGAACAGCCCGGTCACGCCGTAGAACAGCAGGCTGAGGCCGATCCAGCCCTCGAACATCGGGTAGCCTGCCCGATGGGCGAGGAGTGCGCCGGTGATCGGCTGCAGAACCACCGCGGGGGCGGTGAACACGGCATCGGCGACGACCACCACGGCCGCGGTGTGGGCGACGATCGACGGATCCGCCGACCGGTGCGCCATCAGCATGAAGAAGGCGATGCCGGCGCCGGTGCCGAGCAGCACGGTCGCGCCGACGACGTGCGCGACCTTCAGGAGGATGTCGAGCTCCATCAGCGCTCATCCAGTGTCGCGAGCGCGACCGCGGCGAGGACGGCTGCCGGCACGATCTTCAGCAACGGACCGAGCGGATCGAGCCAGAGGTCCGGCCGGAGCACCGTGCCGCCGACCAGGTAGGCGGCGGATACCAGCAGCATCCCCTGCAGGGCGAGCCTCGCAGTGCGGTGGTGGGCGAGCGCCAGGGCGAGCATGACGTCGACGACCGACCCGGCGATCACGACCGGCATGGCGACGGAAGCCGGCACCCCGGCGGCCGTCAGCGTGGAGATTGCCGCGGGCAGGCCCCAGGAAAGGCCGATCGCGCCCGAGAGCAGCCAGAACAGGCAGAGTGTGGCGAGAACCAGCGGCTTCAGGAAGTAGCACCGGGCAAACCAGCGCTCCTGCACGCCTGCCGGTGCCCCGGCGAGCATCTGGTGCAGCGACTGAGGGCGAAACCCGAGGTGCCGCTCGGCGGCGTCGCCGTCACCGCGCACGCCGGCTGCGAGCTGAACCAGCGTGGTGGTGCGGACCGCCGGCCGCCAGCCGAGGTGGGCGAGCGCGTCGCCGGCCCGCGCTGCGACACCGACGATCGCAGCCGGCAGGCGCACGACCGTGCCGCCTGGAACGCCGAGCCACCGCCGGAGCGCAACCAACAGCCCATCGAGGGCAATGGCATCCCCATGCACGAGATCGATGCGCCGGCGCAGCGGTTCGTCGTTGACCAGGGCGCGCGCCACGGCTTCCGCGACGTCAGCGGCCGAGACGAGTTGCACGAGGCCGCTGGGGTGCACCGTCGGCACGACCCACGGCAGGGCTGCCAGGCCCCGGAGCAGCGCACTGCCACCATAGGCCGGGGCGGCGAGCACCAGGCCCGGCCGCAGGATCACCCAATCGAGGGCTGCCGCCATGACAACGAGTTCGGCCTCGCGCTTCGTGCGCATGAAGGCGGTGGCGCCATCCTCGTCCAGGCCGGCGGCCGAGATGTGCACGAACCGGCGGACGCCGGCGATGCGGCAGGCCTCGGCGAGACGTCGCAAGCCCTCCACATGCACGGCGTGCAGGTCGTCTCGCGGGCTGTCCTGCAGCGCCCCCGTGCAGTTGACGACGGCGTCGGCGCCGCGCAGCAGCGACGTCCAGGTCTCCACGGACGTGGTTGCGAAGTCTGCGTCCTCCCAGGTGACGTCGGGAACCTGCAGCTTGGCCCGGCGGACGTTGCGACCGGTCCCGACGAGATCGTGGCCGCCGGCCAGCAGGCGCGCGACGACGACGCTGCCGATCAGGCCATAGGCACCCGTCACGAGGATGCGCATCGGCGCGAGTCTCCTGGAGCATCGAAGGCAGGCGGACCGTGTGAAGGGGCCTCGGGCAGGGGTGGCGGCGGATTTTTGCGCGCGCAAACGAGAAATGTTTGCTCAGACAACATGCTTGCGCCTGAAAGAAGCCCTATCGTGCACGCTGGATCAAGGACGGGAGTGTCATCGTGGCTACGAAAGAAGACGCGCGCGCCGGCGCGGAGGCCCGTTTCGTCAAGGCGAAGCAGAAGGCCGAATCGGCGACGTCGGCGATGAACGAGTACACGGCGGCGGCTGCCGCCTCGGCGACCAAGACGGCTCGCCTGAAGGCGCTGCGGCTCGCCAAGGAAGCGGCCGATCTCGCGGCCGCCCCGGTGGCGAAGACGCCGGCGCGACGGAAGAAGTCGGCGAGCTGAGGCCGATCGCGTTCCGGTCGCGGCCGATCGTCTTGGTCGTGCACGGGACGGTTCACGCCGTCGAACGGGCCGTGGTTCGTCGCCAGCGGTGGTCGCTGCTCGCCCGCCCGTTGTCAGGGCCTGGCGGTGTGGCCGGCCGGTCACGTGCTTTTCGCCGCGTGGCCGACGATTCGTTGCTATGGATTGCCGCCTGATCGGCCAGCGGTGCGTTCGGGCTGGCGGTCACTCTGGGGCATAGGCATAGGCATGCGAGTCGGGTTCGCCCACGAGGTCGCCGGGCATTTCCATCGGTTGTGGTCGGCACGGAGCCCGCTGTGGCGGGTGCTCCTGCTCGACATGCTGCTCTGGGGAACAGTCCTCAATCTCTGCGCCGCGGGCGTTTCGCTCACCCTGATCGCGTTCGACGCACCCGACTGGCTGGCTTTGGCCGCGTTCCTCGTGCCGATGCCCTACAACTTGTTCCTGTGCACCGCGGTGTGGCGAGCCTCCGGCGCGCAGGCTGGTCCGTTCGCCACCGGCGCACGTGCCGTCGCGATTGTCTGGGTCGCGGCGGTGACGGTGCTTTGACGGCCGCCGGCGCCGCGGAAGCTTCCCGGCTGGTCTGCGTCCGGCCACAAGGGCGGCGGCGGTCTTCGCCGCCGTTCTTCGGTCGATGCGGCCCGTCGGTCATTGCGGCGTGAACGTGTAGCCCATGATCGTGTAGATCGGCCGGCAGCTGTCGCCGTGCCCGGCGAGCCGCCAGGTGCTGACGATCGTCACGACCTCGCCAGGGCCGAATGTCGGGCCACTGTGGAAGCTGAGTGGCAGCGTCGAGTTCGGCGCCAGGCGAATCTCGTAAGACGCGCCGATCGTCACGTCGCAGTACTCCGCCCGGGAATTCGTCAGGATGAGATCGGTGATGCGGAAGCTGCGGTTGGAAGGGACCGTGTAGACGTTGATGGACTGCAGCGGCTCCTCGGTGAACTGGCCGCCGAACATCATCGTCTTGCGATGCACCTCCTGGGCGGGCGCCGTCGCGGTCTGAGCACCGGCGGGTGTTGCGAGAACGGCGAGCGCCAGGGCGCATAGCGCCGCCGCCGTCCTGCAGGTCGCCCGATGGGTGCCAGCCGAAGTCGTCGTCTTGAACGGGGTCATGGTCGTCGCCTCCTTGGTGACAGGAGGGAGATCGCATGGGCCGTCACCCGGCGACTGTGATCCACGTCATGAACTGTCGCGTTTCCGCAGGCGGATCGAGGCGGGCGGATCGTCTGCGCCCCCGGCCGCCGTCGCCCTTGGCGATGGGCCGGGCGCCTACGCCGGGCTATCGCCCGGTGCGGCCCGCCTTGCTCGCCTTGCCGCGAGCTTTTCGGCTCCGATCACCTCGTTGCGCTCGACCATTTTCCGCAGCGCCCGCGGGCTCGTCCCGAGCCGGCGCACCACCTTGCCGCGCTCGGGCGGAAGGTAGACCTCGACCGATTGCTTCCGCACGGCCTCCAGGATCGCCTCGCCGACGGCCTCGGGCGTCATCGGCGTGCCCGCGAAGGCGAGCGCCATCGCATCGTCCTCGGCCTCCTTGTCCAGCATCGGGGTCTCCGTCGCGGTCGGATAGACGATGGTGAACTTGACCGGCCCATGCCGCTCCTCGAGCGCCAGGCCGTGATGGAAGGCCCGCAAGGCGTGCTTGGCGGCCGCGTAGCTCGCGATGCCCGGAAACGGGATGAAGGCGGTCATGCTGGAGACATTGACGATGTGACCCGAACCTTGCGCCTGGAAGCGAGGCAGCACGGAGAGCATGCCGGTCACCGCTCCCATGAAGTTCGTCGCGATCGTCTGCTCGTGTCTCGCCAGGGGGACGTCGCGGGCAAAGCCGGTGTGCACGATCGCCGCGTTGTTGACGAGCACGTCCAGGCGGCCGTGGAGCGCCCACACGTCATCCAGGACGCGGGTCCACTCCGCTTCGGAGCGGATGTCGAGCCTGACCGCGGTGGCAGCGGCACCGATATCGGCTGCGACGACGGCGGCGCCGCGCTCATCGATGTCGGCGATGACGACGGTATGCCCGACCACCGCGGCGCGGCGGGCCGCCGCGGCCCCGATGCCGCTGGCGGCGCCGGTGATCAGGACGACCTTCGACTGAGAACGCTTCATATCGGACCTCGCAAGCGAGTTCGGTCCAGCTGATGTCGCCGGCCGAACAGATCAACAGATCTAGAAGTAGGTCCGGATCGCCTCCACGACCTTGTATTCTTCGTCGACGACGTAGATGACGCGCCACTTGTCGAAGGTGAGGCACGGATGGGAGATGCCGAAGCACAGCATGTCGCCGACCGCGAGCGGCGAACCTTCTGGAACCGTCAGGTGGCTGTGCTGGTCGTTCAGGCGCGTCACAGACGTTCCGTCGGCGAGAGCCTGCGGTTCTCGCATGTCGCCGCCCGGCCGAAACCATGCCAGTGGCACGGGCGGATCGTCGTGGGAGATGTCGCGCTTGCCGAGGCCGGCGATCACCTTGCCCGCCTCCGGCCGCGACTGCACGTAGGCCCAGACCTCGAGGGCGGGCAGAAGGCCACCATCGGCGTCGGCGAGCCCCGGGTCGCGTTCGCGCAGGGCGTCCTTGGCTCGCTTGTACAGCCCGGAATCGTGGGTGATGTAGCAACCGGACCGCAGCAGAACTCGGGTCTCGCACCCGAGCTCGGCCCCGCGAAGCTTCCGCGCGACGACGTCGAAGTGGGCCGACCCACCGGCACTCAGGAGGACCGGCGACGCATGAAACAGCCGCTCGGCGGCACAGCGTCGCGCGAGGTCGACCAATCCGTCGAGGAAGCCTTCGACGAGCTCGAGCGTCTGCGCATTCGTCTCGCCGCGCAGCAGCCCCTCAAATCCCTCGACGCCGGCGAGAGCCAGCGCACCGCCGCTACGATGCACGGCGCGGGCTATATCCAGCGCCTCGTCGATCGTCCGGCAGCCGGTGCGTCCACCGAGGTAGCCGATCTCGACGAGCACGTTCATCGGCCGCCGCAAGCCGAGGCGCCGCGCCGCGGAGGCCAGCGCCTCGACGTTCGCGAAAGAATCGACGAGGCAGAAGAACTCGAAGGTCGGGTCGTCGCGCAGTTCGCCGACCACGTGGTCGATGGCGCTTCGCCCCACCAGCTGGTTGGCGAGGAACAGCCGACGGTGACCGAAGGCCCGGGCGACCTGCAATTGGTGCGGCGTCGCCACGGTGATCGCCCAGGCGCCGTCGGCGAGCTGGAGATCGAACAGCCACGGGCTCATCGTGGTCTTGCCGTGCGGCGCGATCTCGGCACCGCGGCCGGTGAGGAACCGGCGCATCCAGCGGCTGTTGTGCAGCAGCGCGTCACGCCGGATGACGGCCGCCGGCAGTGGAACGTCCTCGTGCAGGATGCTCCACCCTCGGGCGGCAACGTCCTCCAGCGCCACTGGCCCGATGCCGCCGGGAACGCCCTTCTCGAGGGATGTGAGGGGAGGTTGCCACGGCAAATCTGTCGGGTCCATCGCGAGCGATCCAGGTTGGCTGAGCTTTGGCTGAGCTTCAGTGCGACTCGATATATCCTATAACACTCGACCGCTTTCGCCAGCCGAGGCGTCGGTCGGAACGATGAAGACGGTTGCAGGGCCGCACGGGCCGGGCCTTGCCGGGTTCTCTACGAGGAATGCCGCTGCCGGAAGTCGCGGTGTCGGAGGCGAGGAAGACGTGTCATGGCGGCAATCTGCACGGCGTTCGAGACGTTGATCGACTTCGAGCTCGGCATCGGCGAAAGCCCCGTCTGGGACGACGCCCGTGACGCGCTCTGGTTCGTCGACATTCTGGCGCCGGCGATCTTCCGGATCGACTGGCCCTCGCGCGCGATCACCAAGTTCGCAATGCCGTCGTCCGTCGGCAGCATCGGGCTGGCGGAGGCGGGGCGGCTGGTCGTCGCGCTGCGCAGCGGCGTGCACCTCTTCGATCCCGAGACCGGCAGGCTTGAGTTCCTGGTGCACCCGGAGCCCGAGCGGACGGTCAACCGCCTCAACGACGGCAAGGTCGGCCCGGACGGCTGCTTCTGGGTCGGCAGCATGCACGACGCGATCCCGCGAGCGCCCACCGCCGCGCTCTACCGGGTGACGCCCGAGGGCGCGAGCACGCGCGTGCTCGACGGCCTGTTCGTCTCGAACGGCCTCGCCTGGAGTGGAGACGGCCGCACGATGTACCACGCGGACTCGCGCGGCCCGTTCGTTCGCGCCTACGACTTCGACGCATCGACCGGAGGCGTGTCGAACGGGCGAAGCCTCGCGACCTTCCGTGAGGAAGACGGGCTGCCGGACGGCGCGGCCGTCGACGAGGAGGGTTGCTACTGGAGCGCGGGGGTGACCGCCGGCTGCCTCAACAGGCTCTCTCCGGCGGGAGTGATCGAGGTGATCCCCGTGCCGGCGCCCGCACCGACGATGCCCTGCTTCGGCGGCCCGGACCGCCGCACCCTGTTCGTCACATCGCTTGCCAGAGACCTTCCGAGCGGCTGTGTCGGCGGAACACTGCTCGCCTGCGAGGTGGGGGTGCGCGGTGTCCCGGTCGGCCGGTTCGGGCGACGGGCCGACGACGCGGCGGGCCCCGCAGGGCAGGGCCCGTCTCAGTCGATCGTGTAGGGATCCGCCAGCGCCGCTTCGGGACGGCTGACCTTCACCCGCCCCGACGTCATGCGGCCGAGCACTTCCGGGCCGCGCGAGGCGAGGATCCTTCGGAAGCTCGGATGCATGCCGCCATCCGCATAGCCGGCGCTGGTCGGCGTGACGCCGGCCCGCGCCATCACCTGCACCGCCTCGCCGTCGGTGCGCTGCTTCTCCGCCACCAGCGCCTCGATCTCCGGATCGCGAACGAGCGCCGGGCACGGCTCGAGCGGTTCGAGGTCCGAACCGTCGGCTGCCGTGGCGTCGAAGACGTAGCGGCGTCCGCAGTAGCCCACCTTCGGCGGCTGTCGCGTCACGTCGAAGTGGTCGGCGCCCTCCTTGAGGTTCTGCCAGAAGGCGAAGTTCGGGTCATCGCGATGGGTGGCGAGGTTGTCGACGGTCATGCGGAACGGCAGTGCCTGCACCTGGAAGCTGCGCTGCCCGCCGCGGAACGCCTCTCGCGCCACCGCGTAGATCTCCGCGACGCCGTCGTCCGTCATGGCGTAGCAGCCGGAGGAGGAGCAGGCGCCGTGCACCATCAGCGCCGACCCCTCGTAGCCGAGCGCCTTCTCGAGCGGATTGGGGAAGCCGAGATTGAAGGCGAGGTAGTAGGCCGACTTCGGGTTCATCAGCCGGGCGGTGATCGTGTAGAAGCCCTCCGGCGCCTGGCGGTCGCCCTTCGCCGTCTTCGGGCCGAGCTTTCCCGACCAGCGGCACATCGGATAGGTCTTCAGGAGAGCGAAACGGCCGGTGGTGTCGCGCTTCCAGATCTCGAGTTCGCTCTCCTGCTTGTAGATGCGGATCAGGATCGGAGCGGCCGGCGACATGCCGCTCGCCGCCATCTGGCTGACGAGCCGCGGCGGGATCGGCTCGAGATGGCGGGTGTCCATCTCGGTCGCGACGCAGCCCGCGAGGAGCCCCGTCGCGGCGGCAGCCAGAAGAAGTGTCCGCAGTCTGGAGGCCATGGTTCGAGGCCCTTCGTCTCGATGAACGCCGAAGGCGCGTCGTCCACGACGGGCGACGGCGCCGAACCGGTGCAGCATGGACGAGGAGAGTCGGCCTTCCGTTAACGCGGGCGGCGCTCATGCGTCACCAATCACGTTCGCCCACGCTGCAGGCGGCAAACCGCCTTTCGGCCATCGACATGCCGTTCAGAATGAAGCAGCGGCAGGGCGTCGTCGTCGGGAGGCATCCTTCCGGCCGGCATGCGTCTCGCCTATGGCAGGGGCGTCGGTTCAAGACGGTCCGTCTCGTCGTCGATGAGGCACGCCTTCAGGCGGCGAAAGAGTGCATCGGTGTCCAATCCGCAACCGATCAGGACGAGTCGCGTTCCCGTCGTCGCGGGTGGCGCCGGATCAAGCGTGAAACGGCGGCCGACGAGGTGAAAGACATAGGCCACACCGGTCTCGGCGATGGTCACGAGCCCCTTGCCACGGAAGACCTGAGGTCCAAGCGCCTCATCGAGAAAGCTCTGGAACGCGGCGGCGGAGAGCGGGCGTTCGCTGTCCAGGGCGACGGAGTCGAGGCCATCCAGGTGGCTGCCACCATCCCCGCCGTCGTGCCGGTGATCGTGGCGATGCGACGGGGCCGTCGATCGATCTTGTCCGTGCGAAGCCGAATCGTTCGGCATGCGTTGGTGATCATTCCAGTCTCTGCCGGCCTCCAACGCCAGCACCAATGGCAACGGCACGACGGCGCGGACCGCGCGCAGCATCGGCGTGCCGCGGGCGTGCGTGGCAACGATCGCCTCGGCGCTCGCCAATTGCGCGGCATCGACACAGTCGCACTTGTTGACGACGACGATGTCCGCACCGGCGAGCTGCTTGGCCGCGATACCGAAGGCCGGATGGCGGGCGTCCAGCAACTCGGCGTCGGCGACGGCGACGACGCCGTCGAGACGCAGGGCGTCGCGGAATTCGGAGCGCAGGAAAGTGAGGGCGATGGGCATCGGGTCGGCGAGGCCGGTGGTCTCGACGACGAGATGATCGAAGCGGTCCGCCCGGGCGAGCAGCCCGGCGACGGCATCGGCGAGTTCGCCGCTCAGCGAACAGCAGATGCAGCCGTTGGCGAGCTCCACCATGTCGCCCTCGGCGGTCACCACGAGGGCACCGTCGATGCCGATTGCGCCGAACTCGTTGACGATGACGGCGACCCGCGCCCCGTCGCGGTTCGACAGGATGTGGTTGACGAGGGTCGTCTTGCCACTGCCCAGGAAGCCGGTGACGACGGTCACCGGCAGCCGTCCGCCGAGGCGTCGCCGGATCGCCGCCGCGTCGAAGGTCGAGCCAGCGTTCTCGGCTCCGGTCTCGGAAGCGTCGGACGCCATGGCTCTTCCCTTCCCGCCCCGGCTCACAGCGACAGGTGGTGGCCGTCGTCGAAGGTGTAGGTGGTGCCGATGGCCGACTGGCTGACCACGTCGCCATAGGCGTCGGCCAGCGCGTGCAGGGCGCGCCAGCCCGTGCAATGGCCGGTGATGATGTTGCGGATGGCGAACGGCCGGAGGCCCTCGACGGTATCGGGGATGATGCGCTCCATCACGCCACCGAGATGCAGGCCGCCGATCACGGCGTAGATCGGCTCGTCCGGCCAGAGCCGGCGCACCTCGGTGCAGACGTTGACGATACCGGCGTGCGAGCAGGCGCTGAAGACGACGAGACCGAGGTGCTCGACTTTCACGACGAGCATCCGCTCGTCCATCAGGTACGGGTCAGGCCGCCACGGTTCGTCGGCATTCGACCGGCAGAGATGGTCGACGCGCCCCTTCTCGAAGCTCGAGACGCGCGGGATTTCGCCGCTGTAGTAGAAGTGGTCGTCGAGCAGCAGGCGCGCCGCACCGTCGTTCACGATCGCTGCGCCGAGCGTCTCCATTTCGGCCGGCGTCGGCACGTCGGCGACCGGCACGATGGCGCCGCTCTTCAGCTTCACGGCGCGGTGGTTGAACATGCCAGGGTTCACGTGCACCGTCGGCCGGCCCCCGGCGGCGGTGATCGCCTCGATCGCGGCGGGCAGCGCGCCCATGTGGTCCCAGTGGCCGTGCGTCACCGCGATCGCCTCGACCTCGCCGAGCGGCAGGGCGAGGTTTCGGCAGTTGCGCAGGAAGATCGTCCCCTCCGGCCCGGTGTCGAACAGGAGCACGTGGCGCTCAGCCCCGATCGTGGTGACCAGCCGCAGGCCGAAGCCGAGATTGGCGGCGAGCAGCGTCTCGCCGGAGATCACCTTGGCGCCGCCGAGCACGACGTTCGAGAACTCGGACACCGCGAACATCGTCTTCGAAACGTAGGCGTCGCTGACGTTGTCGGTGATGACGTCGACGGTCAACCGGTCGACGGAGCGGAGCGCGACGGCGAGGGCGTCGTTCGTCATGCACGGTCTCCACATTCGGTCCCCGCGCCCCCGACGGCGACCACCGCGACTCGCCCCGACCGTTCGGCCGGGGCTGCTGCTCCCTCCGGTGCCGAGAAGGCAGGCGACGGGAGCAGAGCGGAAAGTCGGGCAAGAACTGGCATTGATCAAGCAGAGATGTCCCGGGCCGGTGGCGTTGCCGGTTTCGGTGGCGCAGCGGCCGCGGGTCGTTGCCAACGTGCGGGCGCGACCGTACCGTGCGCCGGTCGCGCCGGTCAGAGTGCGGCTCGACCTCTGCGCGTGCCTGCGGAGCTGGCTCATGGACACGGTGTTCCTGCTGTCGTCGATCGCACTCGGCCTCTCGGCCGTCGTGACGTTGGTCAAGCTGTTCGGCTTCACCCTGACCACCGATCCGCGCACGCTGATCCGCCTCGGCCAGTGGGCCCTCTTCTTCTTTGCCGTCGCGGCGGTGCCGGCGATCGTCGTGCTTTTGGTGCTGCAGCAGTGGACGGCGGCGATGCTGGTGGCGACCGGCTTCCTGCTCGCCGTCGCGCTTCTCAATTGGCGGATTCTCGCGCCACGCCGTACGGCCTTCCGCCCCGCGTGGCAGGAGGGCGAACCGGCGCCGGCAGGAGCCGCCAACGGCGCAGACGGCCTCGGCGACGAGGAACTCGTCGCCCGCGCCGCGGCGGTGCTCGAGGCCTATCTCGACCATGCCGGTGCGACCGGCGCCGATCCGCGCCTCACGGAGTCGCGCCGCGCGCCGAGGCCGCGGACGCAGGAGGACGCCTTGGGAGGGCCGATGTCGACGCCCGAGGCGCTCGCCGTGCTCGGACTGGACGACGGCGCGGACGGCAAGGCAATCCGCGCGGCGCACCGGCGGCTCCTGCAACTCCTCCATCCCGACCGTGGTGGCACCAACTATCTCGCGGCGAAGGTCAACCAGGCAAAGGACGCGCTGCTCGCGGACGAGCCGGTGGAGCGGCCGCGTGCCCGCACCCGTCCGACGAGCCCGAAGCGGCCGGATCCCTCGACGCACTGATGAAGGCGTGATCACCACCGTCCTTGACGTCGCATTTTCATGAAATGTAACGTCTTGGAGACGCAGCGATTTCAAGCAAAATGGAGCGGTCATGCCGAAGAGCACGAAGACCACCGGCGTCGATGAACCCAGCAAACTTGAAATCGAGATCGACCTGCAGCCGGCACCGCAGGCGAACTCGGCCGTCGCCAAGTCCTTGGCCGTCGACAAGTCCTCGGCCGTCGACAAGTCCTCGGCCGTCGACGACTTCATCCGCCACCGGGCGGAGGTGACGGCGAAGGATCATGCGGATTTCCAGGAGTATCTCGAGCGCAAGCGCGAGGCGCAGGCGATCGCGGTCGCTGCTGGCGGACCGCCGGCGAAGCCGCGCCTCGACCGCCGCATGATGCTGAAGATGGCGGTCGGCGGCGCCGTGGTGGCCGACGCGGCCGTGCTCGGCTACGTGGCGATGTCGGGCGGTTCGTCCTCGGGCGGCGCCACCGCCGGCCCAGCGGCGAACGACCCGAGCGTCGTGGCGGCGCCGCAGCGCACGCCGATCGATCGCCAGCGTGGCGACACCAGCGCGAACTTCGACGGCCGCAGCCTCGGTCCGTGGGTGGCGCTGCTGCCGACCAAGATGGGCGGCGGCACCTACGCGCTCGACCTGCACTCGAACCGCGTGCTCGCCTCGATCTGGTACTGGAACTACGGCGACGACAACCCGATCTCGCACCACCTCTGCGCATTCCCGAGCGCCGATCCGCACAACGGCTTCGAGTTCGTCAACAGTACGCAGGGCGGCCTCAACAGCCGCATCTACGGCATCCCGGTGCAGAACGAGAAGCCGCCGGGTCCGGGCTTCAACATCTACCGGGTCATCTACAATGGCCAGATGATGCAACTCGTCGAGAACGTCTCGGAGACGACGGGCCTCGGCCTCGGCGTGCACGTCTGCGTCAACCCGAAGGATGCCCAATCCTACTTCGTCACCGATGGGCAGAAGGACATCGCCGCCTGCTTCGAGCGGAGCACCTCGCGCGTGATCACCGCGCTGAAGTTCGACTGGCAGGGACGCTCGCCGGAGCTCGCGCGCACCTGGCAGGACGGCGGGCGGCTGATGATCTCCAAGATCTACCCGGACGCCTCGACCGGCCTGTTCGATTACCGCGGCACCAAGGGCCAGAAGATCGAATGGGAAATGGTGCCGATGGGCGAGCTCGACGTCGAGGAGGGCAAGATCCCCGGCAGCGATCCGAAGGGCTTGAGCGGCGCCGACGGCACGATCTGGCACCCCTCCGGCCGCTGGGCGGCGACCGTCGTGCGCATGTGCGGCGGCATCGCCATCCTGGACGCCGAGAACAACTTCGAGCCGGTGACGTTCCTGCAGTTCAACAAGGATTCGCAGGACCACTATCCGGCAACGCGCATCGACGACGACCACTGGGAGGTCGTCTTCGACAAGATCAACTCGCCGGGCCACGAGATCGGATTCTCGCCGGACGGCCGCTTCCTTTGCATGATGAACAATCTGCGGGAGAACAACTGCTCGGTGTTCAGCTGCACGGACCCCGATCCGCGCAAGTGGAAGAAGATCGCGCACGTCGAGGACCCGCTCTGGCGGGGCAAGTATCCCAATCCATTCCACATGGTGTTCTCGCTCGATTCCTCGAAGCTCTACCTCTCCGTGCTGCACCCGAATCCGGACCCGAGCGGCATCATGGTGGTCGACACGGCGACGTGGACGATCAAGAAGGAGATCCAGGGGATCGGGCCGGACCTGCAGACGCCGGCGCTGACCTATGACGGCAAGTACGTGCTGACGCCGTTCAGCGGCTTCCAGCGGCTGTCGAGCGGCATCTCGGTGATCGACGCGGAGACCGACACGCTGATCGGCATCCTGCCGAGCACCGGCGGCCACCACGACTGCGTGATCATTCCGACCAAGATGGAGCACATGAAACACACGCGCTCGTGCACGCTCTGAGGCGGGGAGCTCGGCCGGACGCGGCGAGGCTACCGGCCGTACACCCGTGCCGATGAGCAACGGGCGAGCCGGCTCCGGCTGGCTGCTCGGCCGGCTCGCCCTGCAGAACCTCGGTCGCCGGCGCTCGCGGACGGTGCTGCTCGTCGCGGCGGTGGCGGTGGCGGCCGCCGTGGTGTTCGCCGGCGCGACGCTGATGCGGTCGATCGAGCGGAGCCTCGCCGTCGGCTTCACGCGCCTCGGCGCCGACCTGATGGTGGTGCCGGAAGGCGCGCTCATCAACATCACCTCGGCACTCCTCGCCGTCGAGCCGACCGACCTGACGATCCCCGCCGACCTGTTCGACCGGTCCCCGGTGCCGGGCGTCGGCCGGACGGCGCCGCAGCGGGTGTACCGGACGGTGCATTCCGGCCTCGCCGGGCACGAGAGCGTCGACCTGATCGGCTTCGACCCGGCGCGCGACTTCACGGTGCTGCCGTGGGTGGAGGAGCGGATGGGGCGGGCGATGGGCCCGGGCGACGTGCTCGTCGGCGCCCGCCGGGGCCTCGCGATCGGCTCGGAGATCCAGCTCTTCGGCCAGCCGTTCACCGTCTACGGCAAGCTCGGGCGCACCGGGGTGGGCACGCACGAACTCGGCATCTTCATGGACATGGCGGCGCTCGAGGCGCTCGGGCCGATCCTGCACCATTCCGGCGGGGCGATGCCGGCGGTGTTCGACCCGGCCCGGGTGAGCGGCTTCCTCGTCGAACTCGCGCCGGGCGCGACGGATCTCGAGGCGCGCTTCGCCATTCTCGCCAGCCTGCCGGGCGTCAAGGTGGTCAGCGGCGAATCGATGCTGACCGGCATCCGCCAGGGCCTGACGTCGCTGGTCGGCGGGATGCTGGTGCTCGTCGTGCTGATGTTCGCCTCGACGGCGCTGATGGTGGGCGTGCTGTTCTCGGCGATCGTCACCGAGCGGCGCGGCGAACTCGGGCTCCTGAAGGCGATTGGCGCGCGGCGCGGCCAGATCGTCGGCATGATGCTGGTGGAGGCGGCGATCGCCACCGGGGTCGGCGGGCTCGTCGGGGTCGTCGTCGGCTGGCTGGTGCTGCGCGCCGCCGAGCGTTCCCTCGTCTATCACCTGAGCGACATGGGCGTGCCGTTCGTCTGGCTCGACGGTGCCACCACGGCGGCGTTCGCGGCGCTGGCGGTGCTGACCGCCGCGGCGGTCGGCGCCCTCGGCGCGCTGGCGCCGGCCTGGAGCGCGAGCCGGCGCGACGCCTACGACCTGATCCGCGGGGAGGGGTGATGCTCTCCTGCCATGGCGTCGCCAAGACCTACCGGACGGAGCGCGGCGAGGTCGCCGCCGTGCGCGGCATCGACCTCGAGGTGGCGGCGGGGCGGTTCGCGGCGATCATCGGGCGCTCCGGATCCGGCAAGTCGTCGCTGATGGCGATGATCGGCGGCCTCAGCCGTCCGACGGCCGGCCGCATCGAGGTCGAGGGGACCGATCTCTGGTCGCTCCCGGATGCCGCGCTCGCCGGCTTCCGCAACCGACGGGTCGGCTACGTCTTCCAGTTCGCGAGCCTGTTGCCGACGCTGCGGCTCGCCGACAACGTCGCGCTGCCGGCGCTGCTCGACCGCCGCGAGGCGACCGACGCCATCCACGGCCGCGCCGCCGAGCTTCTCGCCGCCTTCGGCCTCGGTGACCATCTCGACGCCTATCCGTCCGAGGTTTCGGCCGGCGAGCAGCGCCGCGCGGCGATCGCGCGCGCGCTGATCAACCGGCCTGCGCTGGTGCTCGCCGATGAGCCGACTGCCGACCTAGACGAGGAGACCGAACGCGAGATCATGGTGGCGCTCGGCCGCGTCAACCGCGAGCACGGCGCGACGCTGGTGCTGGTGACGCACAACCTCGCCCTCGCGGAGACCGCCGACCAGGTCATCCACGTCGCCGACGGGATGGTCGTGCGATGAGCGGCGGGCAGCAGCTTCCCGACCTCGCGACCCTCAGCGGCGAGGAGAAGGATCGCCTCGTCCGCTACCTGTGGGACGAACTACGGGCACGGGATGCGCAACTCGCCGCTGCCAGCGCTGAACAGCCCGCCACCGCCCCCGACGCCGCAACACCGCCGGCCGCTACGCCGCGGGCGAGCGGCCTCGCCGAGCAGCTCCGCGAGGCGGGATCGGCGCGGCGCGGCCGCACCGGGCCGGTGCCGGCCACCGCGGCGCGACTCGGCCGGGGGCTCGGCTGGCTCGGTTCGACGCCGGTGATCGCGTTGGTCGGCCTCGTCACCACCGCCCTTCTCGTCGACGCCGGGGTGGGGGTCTGGCAGCGGCGCGCGCTCGCCGAACGCGGCGCCGCGGTGGAGGCGCTGGAGACGTTGGCGTTCAACCGGATGTATGTCGAGCTCGTCAGCGCCGTGCCGCTGTCGGACGGCGAGAGCTACCGGGTGACGCTGTCGATGACGTCGATCGGCGACGCGCCGCTCTACGTCATGCTGGAGCCGCCGCGCGTCTTCGTGCAGAACGGCCTCGCCTGGCGGGAGGTGCCGTCGCGCGATCCGGAAGGTCGCGGCGCCCGCGTCGTCGAGCTCGCCGGAACGGTGGCCTATGAGGTCGACATGAAGGTCGACTTCACTGGCTGGACGCAGTTGATCCCGGGCTACATGCACGTGCGCGTCGACAGCCCGATGCTGGTCGGCCGCAGCCGCGGCGGGGAGGGTGGGATCGCCCAGCGGCGCAACACGTTCTATGTCTACCTGAAGCCGCATGGCGCGGACGACGACGCCATCCGACGGCAATCCGGCAATCCTGGCGCACCGCCCGACTTCATCCGCATGCCGCCGCACTGACGTTCTGCCTCCCCATCGTCGAGGACCCGCCGTTGCTCGACGAGGAGGACCGGGTGCCGACATGGCCGCCTGTGTCAGCGATGGCTCTTGTATTGCAATCGCCGCGGCAAAGGGTCATCACGGCTCTGCCGGAAGCCGTATCTCCGCACGATCTCTGGCGCCGGCGCAAAGCCCCCTTGAGCGTTACGACATGGCGACAAAGCGTGTTCCGAGGGTCACGGCCGTTCACGAAGCGCTGCGCCGGGCGATCCTCGAGCAGGCGCTGGAGCCGGGCGTGAAGCTGCCCGAGGACGCCATCGGCGAGCAGTTCGGCGTCAGCCGGACGATCGCCCGGCGCGCCCTCGAACTGCTGGCCGCAGAAGAGCTCGTGCAAATCCGGCCCAACCGCGGCGCGACGGTGGTGCGGCCGACCCTCGAGGAAGCGCGCGACATCTTTCGCGTCCGCATCGACCTCGAGGACGTCATCGTTCGCCGCCTCTGCGGCCAGCTGACGGCCAAGCAACTGCAGACCCTGAGGGCATGCGTGGAGCTGGAGGAGGCGGCGCATCGCCAGCGCCGCCCCGACTACATCCGCCTGTCCGCCGAGTTTCACGTGACGCTCGCGGAGATGACGGGCAGCCCGCTGCTGCTTCGCTACATGCGGCAACTGACGTGGCGGAGCGCCCTCGTGCTGAGCCTGCACGGACGTCCCGATTGGGAAAGCTGCAATGTCAGCGAGCACGCGGCACTTATTGCGGCGCTCGGCTCGCCGGACGTCGAAGCGGCCTGCCGGCTGATGCGCGAGCACCTCGAGGCGGTGCTGACGCGGGCGCTCGACGGCCAGAAGATCGCCGAGGACCACGGCCTGCGCGACGTGTTGCGGCGCTACGCGGGGCAGCACCAGCATCCCTGATCGGCGCCGGCCGGAGCTCGTCTCCGCTCCGCCGCTCCGCACGCGCATTGCCGCGTGATTGTACACAATTTGAGCACTGGCGTTGTGTGCAGTTTTTGGACACGATCGTGCTCTCTCGACTGGCAGTCGTGACCGGTTACCGGTTCTCGTCGAGCAGTATCAAGCGTTTATGTCCTGGCACGCGGGTTGCGTAGTGTCTCGCGGCTGCATCGTGCGAGGCGTGACGATGGACTTTGATCTCATCCTCCGGAACGCGCGGCTGGGCAACGCCGAGGATCGCTCCGTCGATGTCGGCGTCCGCGACGGCCGCATCGTCGCCGTCGCCGAGGGGCTGCCGGGCGACGGTCCGACGGAGGACGCCGGCGGCCGACTGGTGCTGCCGGGTTTCGTCGAGACGCACATCCACCTCGACAAATCGTGCATCCTCGGCCGCTGCACCTGCACCGAGGGCACGCTCACCGAAGCGATCGCCGCCGTCGCCGCGGCGAAGCGCGGCTTCACGGAAGAGGACGTTCTGGAGCGCGCGTCCCAAACGCTCGAGCGCAGCATCCTGCAGGGCACGACGCGGATGCGGACCCACGTCGAGGTCGACCCGCGCATCGGCCTGACCAGCGTGCGCGCGCTGCTCGAACTGCGTGAGGCCTATCGCTGGGCGATCGACATCGAGCTCTGCGCCTTCCCGCAGGAGGGGCTGCTCGACGATCCGGGGTGCGAGGACGTGCTCGTCGCCGCCCTCGAGCTCGGCGCCGACGTCGTTGGCGGCGCCCCCTACATGGACAAGGATTCGCACGGGCAGATCGCCCACATCTTCGCGCTGGCCCAGCGCTTCGACGTCGACATCGACTTCCATCTCGACTTCGGGCTCGACCCCGCTCATCTCGACGTCGAGGAGGTCTGCCGCAAGACCGACGAGCATGGCTGGGGCGGGCGTGTCGCCGTCGGCCACGTGACGAAGTTTTCGGCGCTGCCGGCGGACCGGTTCGAGGCGGTGGCGAAGCGGCTCGAGGGCGCCGGCGTCGCCGTGACGGTGCTGCCGTCGACGGATCTCTTCCTCACTGGCCGCGACCACGACCACGACGTGCCGCGCGGCGTCACGCCGGCGCACCGGCTGCACGACCGGGGCGTCACCTGCAGCCTCTCCACCAACAACGTGCTCAACCCGTTCACGCCGTTTGGGGATTGCTCACTGGTCCGCATAGCGAACCTCTACGCCAACATCGCCCAGGTCGGCACGCCCGCCGGCATGGCCGCCTGCCTCGACATGGTGACGACGCAGTCGGCCAAGCTGCTCAATCTCGACGACTACGGAGTGGCCGTCGGCAACCCGGCCGACTTCGTGGTGGTCGACAGCGAGAGCCGCGCCGCGGCCGTCTCGCAGATCGCGCCGGTGCTCGCCGGCTTCAAGGCCGGCCGGAAGACCTTCACCCGGCCGGCGCCGACGCTGCATCGGCCGGCGTGACGAACGCGATGGCCACCCCCGCCCGCACCCTCGTGCGCAATGGCCTGGTGCTGGTCGGCCACTGCACGGCGGAGCGGCTCGACATTCTCGTCGTGGACGGCGTCATCCGGGCGATCGAGCCGCACGGCACGTTCGCCGACGTCGATGCCGAGACCTTCGACGCGACCGACCGGGCGATTATGCCCGGCCTCGTCAACGCCCACGTGCACGGCCACGGCACGCTCGCGAAGGGCCTCGTCGGCGACCGCTGGCCGCTCGAGCTCTTCCTCAACGCGCTGCCCGGCCTCGGCTCGCACCGGACGACCGAGGACAAATACCTGAACGGCCTCGTCGGGGCGGTCGAGATGATCCGCAAGGGCTCGACCGCCTGCTTCGACCTGTTCTTCGAGTATCCGAAGCCGAGCCGCGAGGGTCTGTTTGCCGTCGGCCAGGCCTATCTCGACGCCGGCGTGCGCGCCGTGCTGGCGCCGATGGTGGCCGACCGCACCTTCTACGAGGCCTATCCCGAGCTCCTCGACGCGATGTCGGAGAGCGAGCGCGACGAGGCGACGGCACTGCGGATGGCGCCCTTCGAGGCGAGCGCCGCCGCGATCGAGGACGCCTTCGACGCGTGGCCGTTCGACCGCGACCGCGTGCGGCCGGGGATCGCGCCGACCATTCCCCTCCACTGCAGCGACGACTTCCTGATCCGCTGCCGCGACCTGTCGCGCGACTACGACGCGCCGCTGCAGACCCATCTCGCCGAGACGAAGTCGCAGGCCATCACCGGGCTCAGCCGCTACGGGCGGACGCTCACCGCCCATCTCGAAAAGCTCGGCCTGCTCGGCCCCCGCTTCTCGGCGGCGCACGCGATCTGGCTCGACGCGGACGACGTGCGGCGGTTCGCCGGCGCCGGCGCCTCAATGGTGCACGCGCCGACGAGCAACCTGCGCTTCGGCTCCGGCCTCGCCCGCGTCCGCGCCCTGCTCGAGGCGGGCGTCAATGTCGGGCTCGCGACGGATGCGGCGAACAGCTCGGATTCGCTCAACATGTTCGAGGCGATGCGCAACGCTGCGGCCATCTCGCACGTCGTCTCGCCCGACTTCGACCGCTGGCTCGGCAGCGACGAGGTGCTGGCGATGGCGACCGAGGGCAGCGCCCGGGCGATGGGCTTCGACGGCCGCATCGGTCGCATCGACGTGGGATACGCCGCCGACCTCGTCTTCCTCGACCTCGCCCACATCAACTACGTGCCGCTCGGCGATCTCGGCCGGCAGGTCGTCTTCACCGAGAACGGTGCCGCCGTCGACAGCGTGATGATCGCCGGCCGCATGGTGATGGAGCACGGCCGCATCACCACGCTCGACGAGGCGAAGCTCCGGCGCGACGCCAGTGCGGCGGCGGAGCGCCTCTACGCCGCCAACGCCGACATGCGCGCCCGCTCCCGCCGCCTCGAGCCCGCCGTCGCCGCCTTCTGCCGGAGCTTCGGCTGCCGCCCCTATCACGTCGACCGCCTCGCCTGCGACGCGGCCGAGCCGGAACCGCCTGTCTCGTCCGACGTGCGTGCACACCTGTCCTGATCCTGGCGCCGCGGCGCCGAACCGGAGGTTTGCCTATGCCGACCCTGCCTGATATCCGCATCCGTCCGCACCGCGCCCTTCGTGGTGGCGTGCTCGCGCTCCTCGCCAGCGCCTGCCTTCCGGCGGCCGCACTCGCCGCCGAGGCCTATCTACCGATCGTGGTGCCCGTGACCGGCTTCATGTCGATGGAGGGCGGCAGCCAGCGCAACGGCGCCCTGATGGCGGTCGAGAACGCCCCTGCTGGGCTGACCGTCGAGGCACCGGTCTACGACACCACCACTTCGCCGACGGGCGCCGCGACGGCGATCGACAAGGCGCTGAGCGAGAAGGACGCGCTCGCCGTCTCCATCTCAATCTTCGGCACCGAGACCTTGGCGATGGTGCCGGTCGGGCTCGAGTACGAGGTGCCGATGATCACCATCTCCGGCCTCGCCAAGCTCACCGAGAGCGACAATCCCTACGTCTTCCGCTTCCTGCCGAACGACCGCGAGATCAAGGTGGCGCACGCCCGCTACGTCGTCGAGGAACTGAAGGCGACGAAGCCGGCACTGGTCGGCGACACCACCGCCTACGGCCAGGGCGGCTTCGACCTCCTGACTGAGAACTTCGAGAAGCTCGGCGCCAAACCCGTTTTCGCCGAGACGGTCGCGCCCGACATCAAGGACCTCACCTCGACGCTCACCAAGATCAAGGACTCCGGCGCCGACGTCATCGTCGTCCACTCAATCGCGCCGCCGATGGCACTGCTCGTCAAGCAGGCGCGCGCGGCCGGCATCGACCTGCCGATCATCACGAGCTCGTCGCTGGTCGAGCCGGTGGTCACCGCGCTCTATGATCCGTCAGAACTGAAGGGTGTCTGCGCCGAGACGCCGTCGGCGCCGGAATCCCGCGAGACGCCGGAGATCAAGGCCTGGGCCGACGCCTACAAGGCGAAGTTCGGCATCGAGCCGGATGGCCTCGCGCTCGGCCAGTACGACGGCGTGATGATGGTGATGAGCCTCATCGCCGGCGGCGCGACGACCGCGGAAGCGGTCAAGAAGGGCCTCGAGGAGACGACCTACAAGGGCATCGCCATGACCTACAAGTCGAACGGCAAGGGCGACATGGCCCACGACGCCGACATCGTCTGCTGGGACGGCACCAGCCGCATCCCGAAGGTCGCCGCCCACTACGCGGGCGACGAGCTGTTCATCAAGTAGCGCCCGCTCAGTCGCAGGCGAAACGGGCGGACCCGATGTCCTTCGTGCATCTCCTCTTCAACGGAGTGGCGCTCGGTGCCGCCTATGCGCTGGTGGCGCTCGGCTTCGTGCTCGTCGTCAACGCCACCGGCGCGGTGAACTTCGCGCACGGCGACCTCGTCATGGCGGGCGGCTATGCGGCCGTCGTCCTCGGCCTCTGGCTGCCCGTCCCGCTCGTCGTGCTCCTGCCGATCGTCGCGGTCATCCTGTTCGCGCTCGGCGTGCTGGTCTGCTTCGTCGCCTACGTGCCGCTGATGCGGCGGCCGCCGTCGACGGTGTTCATCAGCACGCTGCTCTGCGGCATCATCCTGGAGAACGTCTACATCGTCGCTTTCGGTCCACAGGCGCAGGCCGGGCCGCCGCTGCTGGTCGGCGGCACCGTCGGCGCGGCCGGGGCGACGGTCAGCGTGCAATCCCTGCTGACAATCCTCGTCGCGGCAGCGCTGGTGGCGGTGCAGTACCTGATCTTCTTCCGCACGCAGATCGGCCGGCGCCTGCGCGCGGTGGCGGAGGACCGCGAGATGGCGCAAGCGGTCGGCATCCCCGCCTTCACGCTGATCGCCTGCACCTTCGGCATCGGCACGGCGCTCGCCGGCGTCGCTGGCGCCATCCTGGCGAACCAGTTCTTCGTCTCGCCCACGGGCGGCGTGTCGCTCAGCGTCTATGCCTACATCGCCGTCGTCATCGGCGGCTGGGGCAGCATCGCCGGGGCCGTCGTCGGCGCGATGATCATCGCGCTGTTCCAGGTCGTGGCGTCCCTCTACGTGCCCTACACGGTCGCCACCGGCGCCCTCTACGTCGCGCTGCTCGCCATCCTGTTCATCCGGCCGCAAGGGATCTTCGGTGAGCGCATCCAGCATCGGGTCTGAGCGAGGCGACCGGCCGCGCCGCGCGCCCGCCCTGCTCGGCTGGCTCGGGCGCGGCGTCAACCTGCCGGTGCTTGCCGGCCTCGCGGCGTTAGCGGTCTACGCCTCAGGGGCCGGCCCCTACGACCTGCGGGTGCTGTCGATCGTCGGCATCTACGCGATCCTCGTCATCGGCTTCCAGTTCATCTTCGGCTATGCCGGGGCGGTGTCGCTGGCGCAGTCGTGCTTCTTCGGCCTCGGCGCCTACGTCACCGGCGTGCTCGGCATCCACACCGGCCTCGGCTCGCTCGTCACCTTCCCGCTGTCGATGCTCGGCGCCGCACTCGTCGCCGCAATTGTCGCGGTGCCGGTGCTGAAGCTCGACGACCACTATTTCGCACTGGCGACGCTCGCCGTGACGCTGCTCGTCGAACTCGTCGCGGTGCAGTGGACGTCGGTCACCGGCGGCACCAACGGGCTCTCCGGCATCCCGCCGATCGACATCCTCGGCTTGCCGGTGACGAGCCGCTTCTCGATCATGCTGCTCGTCTGGGGCCTCGTCGCGGTGGCGGCGCTGTTCGCCTTCCAGTTCGGCCGCGGCCTCTACGGCAAGAGCTTCCACCTGATGCGCACCAGCCGGCCGGTCGCCTCGGCCGTCGGGCTCGACGTGGCGAGCATGCGGTTTGCCGCCTTCGTGATGAGCGCCGTCTACGGCGGCGCTGCCGGCGCGCTGATGGCGCACGTCATCCGCGTCGTCTCCCCCGACCAGCTCAGCCTGCCCCTGATGATCACCTGCCTGACGATGACGGTGATCGGCGGACGGATGAGCATCGCCGGCGCCATCCTCGCGGCGCTGCTGCTCACCTACCTGCGCGAATGGTTTCGCGTGCTCGAGAACTTCACCCTGATCGCCTACGGGGTGGTGACGCTCGCCTTCCTGATCCTCGCGCCCTACGGCATCGTCGGCGCCCTCGAGCGCCTGCGTGCGCGGGTGCTGCCGGAGCCGCCGGAGCCACCGCCGGAGCCCGCGCCGCTGCTGCACGCCGCCTCGCGCGCAACGCCCGAGGGCGCGCTGCTGGCGGTTGACCGCGTCTCGAAGGCGTTTGGCGGCGTGACGGCGCTCGACGGCGTCACGCTGTTTCTCGAACAGGGCCAGATCGTCGGGCTGATCGGCCCGAACGGCTCCGGCAAGACGACGCTCCTCAACATCGTCTCCGGCCTCTACACGGCCGATTCCGGCGCGATCCGGCTCGCCGGTGCCGACATCGGCCACCTGCCGCCGCACCGCATCGCCGGGCTCGGCATCGCCCGCACCTTCCAGCACATCCAACTCGTCGAGGACATGAGCGCGCTCGACAACATCGCCATCGGCCGGGCGATGCGCGAGCGCACCGGCCTGCTGCGCGCGCTGTTCGCGATCCGCGACGACGGCCTGCACGCGGCGCGGCGGGCGGCGATGGCGGCGGCCGAGCGCCTCGGCGTGGCCGAGCACGCCGCCACCCGCTGCGGCGACCTTGCCTACGGCACCCGCCGGCGCGTCGAGGTGGCCCGTGCCATCGCCTCGGAGCCGCTGCTGCTGCTCCTCGACGAGCCGGCCGCGGGCCTGAACGAATCCGAGCAGCAGGACCTCGCCAGCCGCATCCGCGAGATCGCCGACGCCGGCGTCACCGTGCTGGTCGTCGAGCACAACATGCTGTTCCTGGCGAACCTCGCCGAACGCCTCGTCTGCCTCGACCACGGCCAGGTCATCGCCGCCGGCCTGCCGGCCGACGTGCGGGCGAACCCGGCGGTGATCGAGGCCTACCTGGGCGTGCCGCAATGACGGCGGCCGCAATCGAGCACGCGCCCGCGGCCGAGGCCGGATCGGCGCTCCTGCAGGTCGAAGGGCTGACGGTCGACTACGGCCCCGTGCGGGCGCTGACCGAGGTATCGCTCGCCGTCCACGCCGGTGAGGCGGTGGCGCTGGTCGGCGCCAACGGGGCCGGCAAGTCGACGCTGTTCCGCGCCATCGTCGGCCAGCTCGCGGCGAAGGGTGGCCGCATCGTGCTCGGCGACCGGCCGCTCGCGTCGTTGCGGACAGAGGCCCGCATTCGCCTCGGCCTCGGCTACTCGCCCGAGGGCCGTCGCGTCTTTCCGGGCCTTTCGGTCCGGGAGAACCTGGAGGTCGCCGTGCTCGGCGGTGCCGCCGATCGGGAGCGCCTCGTCGAGAAGGCGTTCGCGCTGTTTCCCGTGCTGCGCGACCGCCAGTCGAGCCCCGGTTGGCAGCTGTCCGGCGGCCAGCAGCAGATGCTGGCGATCGCCCGCGCGCTCATGGGCGAGCCGAAGCTCCTGCTGCTCGACGAGCCGTCGCTCGGCCTGTCGCCGAAGCTCGCCGACGAGGTGCTGCGCCAGGTCCGCCGGATCACCGAGGACGGCACCGCGGTGCTGCTCGCCGAACAGAACGTCAGCCGTGCCCTGCAATGCTGCGACCGCGCCTACGTGCTGGAGGTCGGCCGCATCGTCCTGTCCGGCCCCTCCGCGTCGCTGCGGGAGAGCGAGGCGGTGCGCAAGGCCTATCTCGGCGGCTGAGCTGCCGCCGGCCCGAAGGGAGGAAACGTCGATGGACGAAGCTGAGATCATGTGCCGGGTGGTGGAGCTCTCCCGCAAGGGGATGTCGGAGGGCAAGGGCGGCCCGTTCGGCTGCGTCATCGTCCGCGACGGCGAGATCGTCGGCGAGGCGCACAACGAGGTGCTCGCCACCAAGGACCCGACCGCCCACGCCGAAACGCTGGCGATCCGCCGCGCCAGCGCCGCGCTGCAGTCCTTCGACCTGTCGGACTGCGACATCTACACAATCGGCGCGCCGTGCTGCATGTGCGCCTCGGCGATCCTGTGGGCGCGGCTCAAGCGCTCCTACTACGTGCTGCCGATGGAGGATTCGGCCGCGATCGGCCTCGGCGACGACCACCTCTACGCGGAGCTCGCCCGCCCGCTCGACGCCCGCGAGATCGTGCCGATGATCCAGCTGCCGGCGCTGACCGACGAGGCCCGCGCCGTCTACCAGGACTGGTTCAACCGCAGCGACCGCGTCTCGTTTTGACGAGGGAGTTCGAGCGGCTGGAGGGGGGCAGCATGGACCGGACGTTTCTCCACGACCCACCCGGTGCCGGCGCGGCGCCGAGCTACAGCCAGGCCGTCGCGGTCGGCGATCACGTGTTCGTCTCGGGACAGATCGCGCCCGATCATCCGGACTGGCCGGCCGGGGGCGGGTCCATCGAAGCTGAGACCGAGGCCTGTCTCGACCTCTGCGCCAGGCGCCTTGCCGCCCTCGGAGCCTCGCTCGGCGACGTCGTCAAGGTCACCATCTTCATGACCGACCTCGCCGCCGCCGACGAGATGGAGCGTGCCTATCGCCGCCACTTCCCCGGCGGGGAACGGCCTGTCCGCACCTGCGTGGAGGTGCGCAGGTTGTTTTCAGATGCACGTATCGAAATCGAGTGTCTGGCTGTGCGGAAGGTCCTCAGAGGTGTGACAGTTGGCTGAGAGATAATGCGGTCGCGCTGCAGCGCACTTCAATCGGGGTAGTGGCAAGGAACCCCGCCTGACCCGCGCCGATTTCGCGGCATTTGCATCAGCCCGTTGAACGCATATCCGAACGCCTTGGATCCATCTTCGCCCATTGGGCGTCAGTCAGTCCGAATCGTTCCATCCGAAGCTTGAATCGTGCACAAGCTCCGTGGGGAATCCTGAATCTCAAAAGGCGTTAGACTGAGCGTCGCGAGTCTCAGCCGGTGTATTCCATGATGTGCAGGCCGAGGCCCCAGCGGTCGGCCATGTAGATGAGGCCGGTCTGCGGATCGACCTGCACGTCGTTGCTCTGCGGGCAGCAGCGCTCCTTCGTCCCGGCCGGCATGTAGAAGCCGACCTCCTTCGGCGTGAACGGGTTCGACCAGTCGATGATCCGAAGGCCCGCGTTGAACCAGCAGATGTAGATGAGGTCGTCCTTCGTCATGTCGAGCCAGATGTTGTGCGCGCCGTAGCGCGCACCCGTCTGCGACCACTTGGGGTCGACCGGCCGCATCGTCGCGGGATCGATGTCGTGCGCCATGTAGGTGCTGACCGGCAGCGGCTCCATCGGATTGCGCAGGTCGTAGAAGGTGATGAAGGCCGGCGGGTAGTCGCAGTTCACCGTGGTGGTTTCCTGCGTGACGATGCCGAACTCCGAGCCGTCCGGAACGACGAAGGAGTGGTAGCAGCCCGGCCAGCCGTGCGTTTCGTGCGGGTTGCGCCGCCACAGGAACTTCGGGTCGGAGGGATCCGTCAGGTCGAACATGGCGATGCCGGCGTCCCAGTAGCCGGCGGTGACGTAGTTGCCGAACGGATTGCCCTCGTGGATCCAGCCGTTGTTGCCGACGATCTCGCCGTTCCAGGTGAGCGGCTCGCCGTCCTTCTGGCCGGGCACCCAGCCGAAACCGATCAACTCGGGATTCCACGGGTCCTTCATGTCGTGGACGAGCAGGACCTTGCCCTTGTAGCCGTCCTTGAAGCCGGAGCTGTACAAGAGGTTGCGCTTGCGGTCGTAGATCGGCCGGTGGATGCCGAAACCGTCGGTCTTGATGTGGCGGACGTACCTCGGATTGAACGGATCGGTGCAGTCGAAGATGCGCAGGCCGCCGATCGCATCGGGGAATTCCTTGCGCAGCTTCGGCCGCAGCTCGCTGTTCGTCAGCAACACCTCGTCGTTGATGCGCAGCACCTTGTGAGTGCGGGCGGCGCGGCTGTCGACCAGCTGGTTCTTGATCACCGGCTTCGCCGGGTTGCTGATGTCGAGGATGGTCATGCCGTCGTGGCCGTTGACGCCCGAGGCGGCGACGTAGCAGACGCCCTTGCCCACCTGGATCTGGAAGGCGTCGCCCCAGCCGTTGAGATCGGAATGCGCCACCAGCCGGACGTTGCTCGACTGCTCCGGCCACGGCTCGGTCAGCGCATGGTCGACACCGATGTACTGCTCCGCGCCGCCGCCGCGGATCGGGTTCGGATGGTAGTACGGACGCGACATGGAGAGCTCCGGGCAACGAAAAGGAAAGCCCCGCCGCACGGAGGCGGCGGGGCGATGAAGCGGGACGGCGCGGCGGTCACTCGAGGCGCTTGCGGGCGGTCTCGAGCGCCGGGGTCACGATGTCGGACGCCTTGGAGATGGCTTCGACCTTGGCCTCCACCGCGGCACCGTTCTCGTACATGATCGGCAGCCGGATCTTCGCGGCCTGGGCGACGAGCTCCGGGTCGGTGTGCACCGCGTCCATCAGCTTGCGCAGCGCCGTCTTCGTCGCCTCGTCCATGCCCGGAGGGGCGAGGAAGCCGCGATCGAGGCTGAGGACGTCGATCATCGCATTGAGGGCGGTGTGGTCGGCACCGGCGATCTCGGCGGCCGTCGGAACGTCCGGATAGGCCGGCAGCCGCTCGCGCGTCATGGTCATCAGCGGGACGAAGTCGCCCGCCTCGATGATCGCCGCGGCGGTGGACGGGGCGAGCAGGACGCCGTCGGTGTCGCCGTTGAAGACGGAGAGGTTCGAGTCCGAGGCGCCCTCGTAGCCGGTCACCAGCGACAGCTTCAGGCCGATGGCGTCGGCGAAGGTGTTGATGACGTAGAAGTCCTCGTCGGTTCCCTGCACCGGGTAGATGAACGGCCGGTCGAGGGTCTTCAGGTCTTCGGCGCTCTTGATCGTCGAGTTCTTGCCGACGAGGAAGAGGCGCGGCTGCGCGGACGAGCGGCCGAGATAGGTGATCTCGTCGATCTTGTACTGGACGCCTTCGTTGCCGGAGAGATCGGCGAGGATCACCGACGGCATGGCGGTGAACGACATCGTGAGGCCGTCGGGGGCGCTCGACCACATGGCGTTGTTGCCGATGATGCTCGCGGCGCCGACCATGTTCTCGATCTGGATGCCCGCCGCGCCGGAGTGCTTGACGATGTAAGGGGCGACCATGCGCGCGTAGCTGTCGAGCCCGCGGCCCGCCGTGTGCGGGACGATCAGGCGGAAGGTCTTGCCGGCGAAGGGCTTGTCGGCGTCCTGCGCGAAGGCCGGCAGCGACGGGACCGCGACGGCGGCGAAGGCGGCGACGGTCGCCGACAGAACAAGGCGTCTCGTGAGATTCTTCATGATTTCCTCCCTTTCAAGAAAACAGCGTGAGCAGGATGCCCTGGTTCATCCTGACCCCGAGTGCGGCCACGAACAGCCCGTAGACGACGGCTTCCGTGGCAACGGCGGCGATCAGCGAGCGGACGAGCCCGAACTTGCTGATGAACAGCAGGAAGCCGAAGGTGAACAGGAACACCGCCGGCAACATGCCGACCAGGAAGATCAGCGCCGGAAAACCGGCGATGATCGCCAGCCCGCTGGCGAGCGAGCCGCCCTCGTACTTGACGACCTGCCGGCCATCGTGGGCGGCGAGCGCCTGCTCCTCCGCCTCGGCGGTCTCGGCCGCCTGTCGCGCGTCGCGGCCCATCAGCGCGCGCTGGTCGATGTCGAGGGAAGCCCCCCGGATCTGCAGGCCGATGTGCACCAGGAGCAGCATCGCCGAGCCGATGGTGACGATCACCGGCACCATGCGGGCGCGCGCCGTGTACTCGCTGGCGATGAAGGCCGCCGTGACGAAGACGGCGAGGACCACAAGGTCCATCACCGTGATCCCCTTGGGAAGACGCCAGGGCATGGTCAACGGTCCTCGTCGAGGCTGCGCGTCGGCGCGGCGATGCCGAGCTTCTTGCGCCGCCACATGCGCCAGAACGGCCAGGCGACGGTCACCACCACAAAGATCAGCAAGAGCAGCGTCGCCGGCCGCGTCAGCCAGAACAGCGGGCCGTGCAGCGTCAGCGAGATGTGCAGGTACCGCTCGAGGATGGTCCCGAGGACGAAGCCGATCGCGACGTTCGCCAGCGAGTAGCGGTGGACGCGCAGCGCGTAGCCGATGACGCCGAAGATGGCGGCGGCGACGATGTCCATCGGCTGCTGGTTGATGGCGTAGACGCCGACGAAGCAGACGACGAGGACGAACGGCACGAGCAGGTTGGTCGGCAGTGCCGTCAGCCGGGCGAACAGCGGCGCGGTGAAGAGGCCGATGCCGGTCGTGAGGATGTTGGCGAGGACGATCGTCCAGATCATCGTGAAGACGAGTGGCAGGCCGGTCGTCAGCATCTGCGGGCCGGGCACCACGCCGACGACGATGAAGGCGGCGAGCAGGATCGCCATGCTCTCGCCGCCGGGGATGCCGAAGCCGAGCGTCGGCAGGAGGCCGCCGCCCTCGTTGGCGCCGAGCGTCGTCGCAGGGGCGATGACGCCGGCGACGTTGCCCTTGCCGAAGCTCTCGGGATCCTTCGCCGTCGATGCCGCCTGTCCGTAGGCGGCGATGGCGCCGACGTCGCCGCCGAGGCCCGGCAGCACCCCGACGAAGATGCCGAGGAGGCTCGAGCGCAGCACAAGCTTCTTGTGCTGAAAGACGTCGCGCACGCCCTCCCACACTGAACTCGTGTCGCCCTTGATCGAGCTCACGACGGCGGTGCCGCCGCGCCGGTAGAACACCAGCATCTGCGAGATCGCGAACAGGCCGATCGCCGCGACCGCGAAATCGATGCCCTCGTGCAGATAGAGGATGCCGAAGGTGAAGCGGTCCGACCCGGTGATCGGGTTCTGGCCGACGAAGGAGAAAAGCAGCCCGAGCCCGCCCGCCGCCAGGCCGCGCAGCACCGAGCCTTCGGAGAACACCGCGATCACCGCGAGGCCCCACAGCCCCATGACGAAATATTCCGGCGGCCCGAGCGACAGCATGATCGCCCGGGTGGCCGGCAAGATGGCGATCAGGAAGACGACGCCGGTCAGCCCTCCCACCATCGAGGCCATCGCCGCGGCCCCGAGCGCGCGCTTTCCCTGGCCCTTCTGGGTCATCGGGTAGCCGTCGAAGCAGAGTGCGATGCCCTTCGAGGCGCCCGGCACGTTGAACAGAATGCTGGTGATGCCGTCGTTGTAGATCGTTGCGACGTGCGCACCGAGCAGCAGCGCCATCACGGCGGGCGGATCCTGGCCGAAGATGAACGGCAGCAGCAGCACCATCGCCGCGACGCCGCCGAGGCCGGGCAGGAAGCCGATGAGGATGCCGAACAGAACACCGAGCACGAGGAACAGCAGGGACTGCGCCGTAAGCAGCGCCAGCAGGCCTTCGATCGCCGCGTTTAGCATCGCAGGCTGCCCGCCTGAACGTCGGCCCCGCCGTGGATCGACCGTGCATCGAGGCCTGCACGACAATCGAACGCGGCGCCGCTCACGCCGGGGCGACGGACTTCGCCGACGCCAGCATTAGCTTTCGCGGCGCAGCACAAAACCATCGCGCGTGTGCACTGCAATACAATTCCTCCCATTTGTTAGTGCTCGCAAGTTTCGTCCGAACCAATATTCACTTGGATCGACCAAGTCTCACGGTCTTATTGTCTGATCAGCACATACACGCCGGCACATCGGCCCGCAATTGCAATACTCGACGAACCACAGCGTCATGGCGATGTTCCCCCGAGGCGATCAACGCGTTCCACACCGGGGCGAGCACTCGCGTGGTTCGGTTCGTGGTCGGGACCGGGGCGCAGGGCTTCAACCGTCCCCAGGAGCTGTGCGCATCGCCGAACCCCTCAGCGGGACAGCTTCGATGCCAGCCACTCGAACGCCGCTGGGCGCCAGATCCGCTGGTACTTGCCCGCGCCATGCCCGCCATCGGGGAAGATGCGCGCCTCCCGGCCCGTCACCGGCCCGTGCTCCAGCATGAAGTAGATGTTGCCGATCGGCGCCAGCACGTCGTGCTTCCCGTTGATCATCAGGATCGGCATCGTGATGCGATCGACGAGACCGAGTTTCGACAACGCCCACGTTTCGAAGATCTCGTTCTCGCGCTCCTTCGACCACCGGGGGAACGTCGGAGGACTGCCGGGGGGGCCATAGACGAACAGCGCGCGGCGATTGCGCCCTTCGACCACCCAATCCATCTCGTCCGCCGTGAGCTCGTAGCCGAACGGGTGGCCGGCGGAGGCGACGACGGCTTTCACCATCTCGGGATAGGCGCCGGCGAGCTGCATGACCGAGTAGCCGCCGCGGCTCGTGCCGAAGGCGCCGATGCGCTCGGGGTCAACCTCGGGACGGGCGGCGAGCCAGTCGATGGCCGCCATCCACGCCTTCACCGAGGCCGGATGCCACGGAAACGGATTCTCGCCGGTGCCGGGGGCATCCATGACGAGGGCGGCGAGGCCGTTGTCGAGGGCCATCTCCGCCGCCCAGGCACGGTCCTCCTTGAAGACGTCGGAGCCGCACATGACGAGGATGGCGGGGACCTTCCGGGCTGCTCGCGGCGCCCGGTAGAATGCTCGGATCGACTTGCCCTCGCAGGGGATCTCGACGAAGTGCATGGGCGGATCGACGTGGGCGTTCGCCTTCCGGAAGGCGCGCGCGCAGTCGGCGCTCACCTCGCGCTTCAGCGGCGAGAGTTCCCACGGGAACCGGGCGATGGCGTAGTAGGTCTTAGCGGTGAGGTAGGCGCGGCGCGCGCCGTCGTGGTCCTTGTCCGCCGCGAGCCGGTCGCCGGCCTCCTCGTAGGTCCGGCCCGCGGTACGCCACACCGGCACCCACTTGTCTTCGGTGGAAGCCTCCAGACTACCGACGAGCCTCTCGACCTCGTCATGATCATCCAAGGTCATCAGCCAACGTCGATAGAATCCCCTAGGTGAAACCACGAAGGGGTTCTCGTCCGACTCAATCGTCCGACCCTCGGCAGCAGTCGTCATGCGCCATTCCCCAATTATCTTCGCCGCCAGGCGCAGACTGCAACTCGAAACCAGTTCGCCGGACCCGTGAGCGCTGCCAACCTGCAGTAAAGCAACGGCGGAGGGCGGCGTCAACGCAAATTCATACACTCGTACGAGTTAGCCGCTGCTTGGCCGAAGGCCCCATTGCAACGCGCCGTCGGCTGCAGAATCCGCGGGGTCGGTGCCGCCGTTGCCATAGGCCCCGAAACGAAGTCGGCGCTTTACGCCCAGCTTCCCGGCCAAACGCGTCGTTACATTCCGGTTTGAAGACCGCTGCCGTCACGCTGGTTCTGTCCTCTGTCGTCGGATCGCGGCCGCGATGCGCTCCGCTACCATCGTCGTCGGCAGGTTGGTGTTGGCGCTCGGCAGGCGCGGCATGATCGAGGCGTCGGCGATGGTGAGCCCGCCGACACCGTGGACGCGGCCGCGCGCGTCGGTGACGGCGGCGGGATCGTCCACGCGGCCCATCGCGCAGGTGCCGGTCGGGTGTGCCATCGGCGCCGCGGCGTCGAGGATCTCGCCGTCGCCGAGCGGCGCCGTGCCGGGACCGAGCCAGCGGCCGGGGCGGATGCCGCGCTCGAACAGCCGCCGCCTTACTGGTCCGGGAGCGTCGAGCGCCAGCGTCGCCGCGAGCGCCCGCGCCGCCCCCGACAGTCCGGGCTGGTTGAACTGCTGCAGCGACATCACCGGCGGCAGCAGGAACAACTCGCCGTAGCGCGCCGCCACCTCCGGCGCGCGCAGCAGGGCCTCGGCGGTACGGGCGGCGGCGACCATGCGGGGGCCATCGCGGGCGTCGGAGAACATCCGGAAGGCGACCGCCGGCGGTGTCCGCGCGTCCGGCCCGGCGAGCGTCACCGACCCCCGCGAGAACGGCGCGTAGAGCGCCGCGCCGACCATCGCGACGGCGGTGCCGAAGCCGCGCGGGCTGACGCGGCCGATGGCGAAGAGGAGGAGGTCGCCGGCCGTGCAGCCGGCGTGGCCGGAGGAGAGGCGGATGCCGGCGAGCGCGAACCGCCGCAGTGCCGCCGGCATGCGCAGGCGCGGCGGCAGCGTCAGGGCGAAGTGCAGATAGGCGTGGTTCTGCAGGTTGCGGCCGACGCCGGCCCGGTCCGCCCGCACGGCGACACCGGCCGCCGCCAGCACCTCGGCGGGACCGATGCCGGAGCGCATCAGGAGCGCTGGCGAATGCACCGCGCCGGCCGTCAGCACGACATGGCGCGCCGTCACCACCGTCGTCTCGCCACCCCGCGCGACGCTGGCGCCGGTCGCGACGCCGCCCTCGAAGCGAAGCTCCGTCGCTGTCGCCTCCGCCAGGATCGTCAGGTTGGGTCGTCGCCGGACGGCCTCGGTGAGGTAGCAGGCGGCGTTGCTCGATCGCCGGTCCTCGCTCTGGCTCACCGGCATTGGAAAGAAGCCGTCGCCCGGCTGCTCGTTGATGTCGGCGATCGCCGACAGGCCGCGGTCGGCAGCCGCCTGCTCGAGCGCCGGCAGGAAGGCGGGCCAATCCGATCGCGGCACCCGCCGGATCGGCATCGGCGCCCCTTCCGTCGGGGGACGGTCGGCGTCGTCCTCGATCCGCCGGAACGTCTCGACAACGTCGCTCCACCCCCAGCCGGCGGCACCGGCCTGGACCCAGGCGTCGTAGTCGGCCGGCAGCCCGCGCAACGCCCACAGGCCCATGACGCTGGAGCCGCCGCCCATCACCCGGGCCTGCGGGAACGGCCGCGGCGGCCGCCCGTCGCTGCGCACCGCCGTCAGGCCCGGCCAGAAGTAGGCGGGGTTGAGGGAGGAACTCGGGAAGGTGTCGCGGATGTCGGCCGGCGTCGCTGCCGGCGGGGTGTCGGCTCCCGCCTCCACGAGCACGACGCGCGTGCTCGCATCCTCCGACAGCCGCGCCGCCAGCACGGAGCCAGCGGTGCCGCCGCCGATGACGAGGAAGTCTGCCGGCTCGCTCACGGCCAGAATGCGCGGTTCGAGATGACGCGCCTTCGAAAGCTTCTGTTGCGATGCAGCATCATTCGACTCTTTTGAAGTCTTCGCTTTCGGGGGAGCTTCGCATCCAAAGCCGGCAAACTCTCACTGGTGGATCATCACTGTCCACATCGCACCATTCTGGAAAACGGTTCGTGTTGAACACCGCGAGAACGGTGTTGTCTGACAGGCGCCATTGATGGCAACTTGAACCGCGTGCCCCGGGCGTGCAAGGGCCCGCAAAGCAGTGGCAAACGATTGCAGCGCCGCCCCCGCATGGGACGACGCCAGGGAGAGGACCCGAGACAAGATGGATGTCGGCTTCATCGGGGCCGGACGCATGGGCCGCGTCATGATCGCCAACCTCGTGCGCGCCGGGCATCGCGTCCGTGCCTTTGACGCCACCCCCGACGCCGTCGCTGCGGCCGTCCAGGCGGGGGCGACGGCGGCCTCCAGCGCGGCCGACGCCTTCGGCGGCGACGCCGTCATCTCGATGCTGCCGAACGACAAGGCGATGCGCGCCGTTTTCGGCCCCGGCGGCATCCTGCCTGAGGGCGGCTCCGCCACCGTCCACATCAACATGGCGACCGCCTCGGTCGACTGCGCCACAGACCTCACCGCCTTCCACGCCGAGCGCGGCGTCACCTATGTAGCGGCGCCGGTGTTCGGCCGGCCGGAAATGGCGGCGGAGCGGCAGCTCAACATCATGGCGGCCGGCGACGATGCGGCGATCGCCCGCGTGCAGCCGCTGTTCGACGCGATGGGCAAGAAGACCTGGCGCCTCGGTCCCGATCCGCGCCAGGCGAACGTCGCCAAGATCGCCGGCAATCTGATGGTCGCCTGCATGCTCGAGGCGATGGGCGAGGCCTCGGTGCTGGCGAAGGCCTACGGACTCGAGCCGCAGACCGTCCTCGACACCGTCGTCGGCTCGCTGTTCGACGTGCCGATCTACCGCATCTATTCGAAGTTCATCGCGGCGCAGGAGTTCGAGCCGCCGGGATTCGACATGCGCCTCGGCTTCAAGGACGCCAAGCTCGCCCTCGACGCCGGCGAGGCGGCCAACGCCGCGCTGCCGTTCGCCAGCGCGCTACGCGACATCTACCTCGAGGCGCTCGCCCACGGCGGCGAGGGCAAGGACTGGTCCGGCCTGACGGAGGTGGGCCTGCGCCGCGCCGCGCTCGATTGAGGCGATGAGAGATCCGGTCGGACGGGCTCCCAAGACCCGCCACCGCAACGCATCAGGGAGGATGCCACATGCCAATGTTGAAGAGCTTCGTGCGTCGAAGCGTCCTGGCGGCCGCCGCCGCCGGGCTGGCGATGAGCCTCGCCGCGCCCGCCGTCGCCCAGGACGGGCCGGTCAAGATCGGCGGCACGCTCGGGCTGACCGGCACGCTGTCGGAGGCCTCGTCCGACTACAAAGCCGTCTATGACCTCTGGCTCAAGCAGGTGAACGAGAAGGGCGGGCTGCTCGGCCGCCCGGTCGAGATGCTGATCTATAACGACGAGAGCACCCCCACCGTCGCCCAGTCGCTCTACAACCGTCTGCTCGACGAGGACCAGATTGATCTCGTGCTGGCGCCGTTCGCCACCTTCGTCGGCGGCGCCGTCGTGCCGCTCGTGCAGTCGCACGAGAAGATCCTGTTCAACGGCGGCTTCGTCGGCATCAACATCTTCAAGAACGCGCAGGGCTCGATCATCGGCTCCTACACCTACCAGGAGCCAGACTACACGCGCGGCCTGTTCGCGCTCCTGAAGACCGTGCCGGAGAACGAGCGGCCCGAGAAGATCGCCATCTTCACCTTGCAGAACCCGTTCACGCTGGTGGTCCGCGACGGCCTCAACGGCGAAGGCGGGGCGCTGAAGTTCGCCGAGGAGCTGGGCATCCCGGTCGTCGTCAACGAGCAGTACCCGCCGAACACCACCGACTTCAACGGCCTCGTCCAGAAGGCCAAGGCGGCCGGCGCCGACATGGTGCTGCAACTCGGCCTGCTCAACGACACCCTGCAGGTCGCCCGGACCATCGCCCAGCAGGGCTACAAGCCGCGCATCTTCTGCACGTGCGGCTCGCAGGTGACGTCGGTCGCGGCCTGGCCGAAGCTCGGCAGTGCCGCCGAGGGTGCGTTCGGCTCCATCCCCTCCTGGCCCACCCAGGACTACAACGGCCTGAAGGACCTCGCCCGCCACTTCAAGGAGGAGCGCAACCAGCCGACCCTGCCGACCTATGCCATCGTCGGCTACGCCATCCTGCAGGTGCTGGAGCAGGCGGTCGAGGGAGCGAAGACCTTGGACCAGCAGAAGCTGAAGGAGTATATCCTCAGCCACGAGTTCAACACCGTCGCCGGCAACATCCGCTACCAGGCGGACGGCACGCCGGAATACAGCCAGGTCGTCATCCAGTTCCTCAACGGAGAGAATCAGGTCGTCTGGCCGGAGCAGTTCCGGACGGCGGCGCCGGTCATTCCGCCGCGCCCATGAGCGCGGCGCCGGCCGCATACGCAGCGGCGGCGACCGGCGCCCCTGCGGGGGCCGGTGCGCTGCTCGCCGTCGATGGCGTCGCCAAGCAGTTCGGCGGCGTCGCGGCCCTCGACGGGGTGTCGCTCACCGTCGGCGAGCGCTCCGTCGTGGGGCTGATCGGGCCGAACGGCTCGGGCAAGACGACGCTCGTCAACCTCATCAACGGCGTCCATGCCCCCGACCGGGGCGAGATCCGCCTCGACGGCACCGCGATCGGCGGCCGGCCGCCGAGCGAGCTCGCCGGCCGCGGCCTGTCGCGGACGTTCCAGAACGCCCGCGTCTTCAGCACGCTAACGGTGACGCAGAACCTGTTCATCCCGCTGCTCAACGCCGGCCGCGCCGAGCGCGTCGCGGCGACGGCCCGAGCGGCGGAGCTGCTGCGCTTCGTGGGACTCGAGCGCTTCGCCGACCACACCGCGAGCGCGCTGTCAGGCGGCCAGAAGCGGCTGCTGGAGTTCGCCCGCGCCCTCATCACCCGGCCCCGTCTCGTCCTCATGGACGAGCCCTTCGCCGGGGTTCACCCGTCGCTGAAGACCGTGCTGATCGGCTGCATCCGGCAGGCGGTGGCGAGCGAGAACGCCTCCTTCCTGATCGTCAGCCATGAGGTACCGGACCTGGTGGCGATGTCCGACCACATGGTCTGCCTCGTCGAGGGCCGCGTCGCCGCCGCTGGCCCGCCCGCGGCCGTCGTTGCCGACCCGCTTGTCGTCGAGGGCTATCTCGGACGGGGGCACGGGTGAGCCGGACCGCCCCGCACCTCGTTGTCGAGGACATCGTCGCCGGCTACGCCACCGGCCAGCCGATCCTGCGCGGCGTCAGCCTGTCGGCGAAACCGGGGCGGATCACCGTCATCCTCGGCCCGAACGGCGCCGGCAAGTCGACGCTCCTGAAGGTCGTCGCCGGCTTCCTGCCGCCGGTCTCGGGCCGAGTGCTGGCCGACGCCGACGAGATCGGCCACCTGCCGGCGCACGATCACCTGACCCGCGGCATCGGCCTGCTGCCGCAGGGCCGCTCGACCTTCCCGCAGCTCACCGTCGCCGAGAACATCGAGCTCGGCGGCTGGGCGATCCGCGGCGACCGTGCCGGCATGAAGGCGGCGGTGGCGGCGATCTACGAGCGCTACCCGATGCTGAAGGACTGGCGCCACAAACCCGCCGGCAGCCTGTCGGGGGGCCAGCAGCGCACCGTCGAGATCGCCCGCCTGCTCGTCTCCGACCCGCGCCTGCTGCTCATCGACGAGCCCTCGGCCGGCCTGTCGCCGATCGTCGCCGAGAAGGTCTACGAGGAGCTCGTGGCGCTGCGCGAGGAGGGGCGGACGATCCTGCTTGTCGACCAGGACGTGCGGCCGGCGGTGCGCATCGCAGACCACGTCTACGTACTCGCTTCGGGCCGCAACGACATCGACGGCGACCGCAGCGCCTTCGAGGGCGACCTCGGCGCCATCGTCCGTGGCTGGCTGGGGGTCTGACCGGCGATGGACCAGGCCCTCACCATCCTTGCCGACGGCATCCTGATCGGCCTCATCTACGCCGGGGCGGGCGTCGGCCTCAGCCTCATCCTCGGCATCATGGGCATCGTCAACGTCGCCCACAGCGCCTTCATGATGCTCGGCTCCTACTTCGCCTTCGAGCTGTTCCGCCGGCTCGGCCTCGACCCGATCCTGTCGCTGGTGCTGGCGCTGCCGCTGTTCTTCCTCCTCGGCGTCGTCGTCTACCGGGTGATCGTCAGCCGCATCGAGCGGGCAGCGCAGACGCAGGGGCTCGTCGCCATGTTCGGGCTGATGGTGCTGATCGAGAACCTCGGCGTCATCGCCTGGACGACGGATTCGCGCGTCATCACCGCGAGCTACACCAACGCCTTCGTCGAGATCGGCGCGATCACCCTGCCGCAGGTGAAGCTCATCACCGGCGTGCTGGCGCTCCTCCTCATCGGCGCGCTGTGGGCGTTCCTGCGCTTCACCCTGACCGGCCGCGCCATCCGCGCCATGGGCCAGGACCGCGACGCGGCGCGGGCGCTCGGCGTCGACGTGCGGCGGCTGTCGGCGGTGATGTTCGGCCTCGGCATCGCCTGCGCCGGGGCGGCCGGCGTCATGCTCGCCATGATCTTCCCGTTCTCGCCGAGCACGCAGGTGCAGTGGCTCGCCTGGTCGTTCCTGGTGGTGATCCTCGGCGGGCTCGGCGGCGTCGGCGGGACGCTGGCGGCGGGGCTCGTCGTCGGCCTGATCCAGACCATCGGCACCGCCTTCCTGCCCTTCGACTACGTCTACCTCATCCTCTACGTGCTGCTCGCCGTCATCCTCGTGGTGCGACGCGAGGGCCTCAGCAGCGTCGCCCGGCGCACGATCTAGGGAGGCGCGGTTGCTGTCGATCTTCGTCCTGCCGGCGAGCCGCTCCGCCGATCCGCGCCTCCGCTGGGCGACGCGGCTGTTCTGGGTCGCCGTGCTCGTGGCCCTCGTCGCCTACGGTGCCTTCGGCCGGCAGCTTGGCACCCTCAGCGTGCTGACGACCGTCTTCCTCTACGTGGTGATGACGCAGGCCTGGAACATCCTCGGCGGCTATGGCGGCTATCTGAACTTCGGCACCGTCACCTATTTCGGCATCGGCGCCTACACGAGCGCCGTGCTGTTCCACTATTTCGGCCTCTCGCCCTTCCTCACGGCGATCCCGGCCGGCGTGGTGGCGATGATCGCCGGCCTCCTCATCGGCATCCCGACGCTGCGTTTGCGCGGCTCCTACTTCGCCATCGTCACCATGATCATCACGTTTGCGGTGCAGATTCTGGTGCTCAATCTCACCATCACGCAGGGCGCGCTCGGGATCTTCCTGCAGTCGCTGCCGATGAAGCCCTTGATGGTGGAGAAGCTCTTCTACTTCATCTTCCTTGCCTTCGCGCTCGTGGTAACGCTGCTCGTCTACGCCATCGAGCGCTCCAACTTCGGCGGAGCGCTCGTCGCCATCCGCGAGGACGAGGACGCCGCCGAGATCATCGGCGTGCGCACCACCGCCATCAAGTGGACGGCGAACGCGCTGTCGGCCTTCATCATCGGCATCGCCGGCGGGCTCTACGCCCAGCGCATCCTCTATCTCGAGCCGACCGGAACCTTCGCCTTCGACTTCTCGCTCAACGTCGTGCTGATGGCGGTGATCGGTGGCGCCGGCACCTGGCTCGGGCCGCTGCTCGGCGCGCCGCTCGTCGTGCTCGTCGCCGATTGGCTGCGCGTCACCTTCACGTCGGAGGTGAACCGGGTCGTCTTCTCGATCGTGGTGATCCTGATCGCCCTCTACGTGCCCGGCGGCATCGTCCGCGTGCTGCGCCTCGCCACCGACCGCCTGTTCCGGCGGCGAGGGGCACGCGACGCGCCGCCGGACGAGCAGCAGCCGGCAGCATGACTGCCCGCGCGGTCCCCGGCCCGCAGGGCAGCGAGGGCAGGGGGATCGGACCGCTTCTGCAACGCAAGCTGCCTGCTAGCCGCGCTAGACTACCCAGCCTACGGCAGTTCGATGTTCTGGACACCCGCCCCATAGGCAAGGCCGCAACCTGATACTGAGAGCCCGAAGGGATGCGCCCCACTTCCTTGCTCGACCCGGAATACGTCGATCAAGCGTCAGGGCATCTTGATGCTGCAGGTGCGACACATTTCGAGAAAGGCGAGGGGCCGACGGCGAGCGAGGGCGCTTCGAGGAAGTCGTTGCTGAAGTTCTTCGCTCAGGCCCGCGCCCGCGATTTTCATTGAGGAACAAGCACCGAAGCCGGCTGCGGCGCGGTAGCCGCCCCTGGACGATAAGCTGAACTTTCAGCACGAGCGAGCGGTGCGCGCTCCTCGACGCCGAACTGCGGGGCTGATCACCGCTATGGAGGTGCGGACTGGCACAGATTTTGAGTGGGCCTGCCGGATTCCGCGCTTGCGTTTCCCTTCCGCCCTGCATCGAGGCCAGGAATGCCATTGTCTAGCGAATCCATTGAATTTATAAGCATATTCAGCGGGCTGCGGCTCCTTGCTGATCTCAGCGTGCCGACGGTGCCGAGACGGCGAGCTGAGAGGCGTCTGCGCAATGCTGACCAGAAAGGGCAAGTACGGCCTCAAGGCGCTGCTGCATCTTGCGCAGTTGCCGCCGGAAAAGCTTGCCTTTGTCAACGACATCGCGACGAAGAACAACATCCCCAAGAAGTTTCTCGATGCCATCCTGGGCGAGCTTCGCAACGCCGGCTTCGTGCAGAGCCGCAAGGGCAAGGACGGCGGCTACCGCCTCGCGCGACCGGCGAGCGAGATCAAGGTCGGCCATGTGGTGCGCGTCCTCGATGGCCCGCTGGCGCCGTTCCCATGTGCCAGCCGAACGCGCTACGAACGCTGCGAGGACTGCGACGAGGCGACCTGCCAGGTGCGCCTGATGATGCTGGAGGTCCGCAACGCCATCGCCGACGTGCTGGACAATCGAAGCCTCGCCGAGATGCGGGACATCGACTGCGTCGCCAGCGAAGAGACGCTGAAGCGGCAGGCCTGACGTATGCAACCGTCGCAGGGGTGCTGCGCAGCACACCGGCGCGGGAGCGTTCGCGATGAGCGAGCGCCACGCCGGCTCTGTGGTCGTCGTCGGTGGCGGTGCGAGCGGCGTCATTCTCGCCGCACACCTGCTGCAAACCCCGGACCCGTCGCTGCGTGTCACGGTGATCGAGAAGCGACGCGCGCTCGGACAGGGGATGGCCTATTCGACGACGCTGCCGGACCATCTGCTCAACGTGAATGCCAGCAAGATGGGGGCGCTCGCCGACGACCCGGAGCACTTCTGGCGGTGGCTGAAGCAGGAGGGGCTGGCGACCGACGAGGACGGCCCGGTCTACGCGCCACGCAGCACCTATGCCGCTTACCTCGAAGGCCTGCTTTCGGAACTGGTGGACAGAGAGCGGCGATCCGGACGGTTCCGGCTGATTCACGAGGAAGGCACCACGATCACGCCCACCGCCGCGGGGGTGGAGGTACGGCTGATGAACGGCACGAGTGTCGTCGGCCACCGGGCCGTGCTCGCGGTCGGCCATGACGAGGCGCCCGATCAGCCCTTTGCCGTCCGCATCGGCTCGGCCGCCGATACACCCATCGATCCGAGCGGGCGCGTGCTCATCCTCGGCACCGGGCTCAGCATGGTCGACGCCTGGCTGACGCTCGAGCATCGCGGGCACCGGGGCGAGATCCTCGCCGTCTCGCGGCGTGGACTGTTGCCCTGCGTCCACCGCACCGGCACGCCGCTGAGGCTCGACAGCGCCGACATTCCGCTCGGCACGGACCTGCGCTACTTCGTCGACTGGCTGCGCGACCTCGTAAGGGCGACCGAGCGGTCCGGCGGCGACTGGCGCGACGTCGTCGACGGACTGTGGCCGTTCAACCAGCGCATCTGGCAGGACTGGCCGATCAGCGCGAAGCGCCGCTTCCTCGTTCACATCAAGGCGTGGTGGGATATCCACCGCCACCGGGTGGCCCCGCAGATCCACGAAAGGGTCACGCAGGCCGTGCGGTCCGGCCGCCTGCGGCCGCTGGCGGCGCGGGTGATCGGCATCGAGGGCGCCGACGGCGACTACACCGTCACCCTGCAGCCGCGAAAGACGCCGGCGCCGGAGCGCTATGGCGCGGTGCGCATCTTCGACTGCACGGGCGTCATCAAGGACGTCTCGGCGGGCTCCATCGCAGTGATCCGCTCGCTGATCGATCGTGGATTGGCGCGGCCGGATGCGCTGCGGCTCGGGCTCGACGTGACGTCTGACTGTGCGGTGATCGACGCCGCCGGCGCGCCCTCCGACAGGCTGTTCGCCGTCGGCCCGCTGACGCGCGGCACGTTCTTCGAGATCGACGCCATTCCCGACATCCGTGCCCAGTGCGCCAGCCTGGCGAACCGTCTCGTCAGCTGACGCGCAGCGGATGCGGGAATCGGGCGGCGACGCGTCGTTTCATCCGACGCGTTGTTTCATCCCGGGCGGTCCTGCCCCTTCGCCTCCGCGATCGCCATGTCGCGGGCGCGTAGGAACACGCCCTCCATCCGCCAGTGCTCGTTCGGGTAGCGCGGATCGCCTTCGAATTCGTGCCAGCCGTGATGGCGCCGGAACTCGCCGAGCAGGCCGGAGGCGACGATCGCGGTCGCGTCGACCGGCGTCGGCCCCTCGCAGTCCGGAGAGACGAACAGCGCATCCTCGCGGCAATAGAGTTCGCACATGAAGCAGGTCTGGCAGTCCGCCTGACGGGCGATGCGCGGCGGCCCACCCTCGACCGCTTCGAAGACGTTGGTCGGGCAGATCACCACGCAGGTGTTGCAGGCGTTGCAGCGGTCAGCGAGCACGAGTTCGATCACGAGGCGAGCCTCAGTTCGGCGGACGCGTCCGCGCGGGTCCAGACGGTGTCGAGCCCGCCGACAAGGATGCGGTGCTCGAAGCGGGGATCGGTCTCGGGCCGGTCGTCGCGCCGGTGCATGCCGCGGCTCTCGCCGCGGGCGAGCGCCGAGGCGGCACACCAGCGCGCCGTCGCCAGCATCGCCGCAACCTCGCGCGCGCGGGCCGAGCCGCCGGCGTGCGGCTGGACCTCCGCCCAGGCGCGATCGAGCGCCGTTGCGGCACCCTCGAGACCGGCCGCCGTGCGGAACACGTTGGTGTCGTAGCCGAGCATCTGCCGCTGCACGACCGCCAGCACGGCGGCGAGGTCGACCTTTCGCGCGCCGCCGTCCGGACGAAGCCCTGACCGTCCGATGGCGCGTCCGCCGTCACCCGCCGACTGGCGTGTGGCAAAGCGGGCGGCCCCGCGTCCGGCCCATTGCCCAGAGGACACCGCCCAGGCCGAGTTGATGTTGCCGCCGCCGGAGATCGCCCCGGCGACGAGTTCGCGGGTCGCGGCGTCGCCGGCGGCATAGAGGCCGGGAACTGTCGTGCCACAGTCGTCGGTGGCGATGCGGAGGCCGCCGATGCCGCGGATGGTGCCCTCGCCGTGCAGGGTGACCTCGAAGCGTTCGTTGTACGGATCGATGCCCCAGCGCCGGAACGGCAGCATGAAATTGGGGGAGATCGTCGGCACCCGCCGGCGGATGTCCTCCGGCGTGCGCGACAGGTCGCAGTAGACGCGGCCCTTGAGAAGCGCCGCCGCCAGCGGCCGGGTGGCCGCATCGGGGCCGGGCGGCATCGGGATGACCCGCCCGTCCTCGTCGTAGTAGGTGGCGAAGGAGTAGGACATCGACCGCGTCATTGTCGAGCGCACGGGCGCCACGGTGCAATAGGTGGTGAACTCCATGCCCGACAGCTCCGCGCCGGCTTCCGCTCCCATCAGGTAGCCGTCGCCGGTGTTGGTGTGCGAGCCGAGCAGGCGGGACAGGAACGAGGTGCCGCCGGTGGCGAGAACCACCGCGCCGGCATCCACCTGCCACTCGCCGCCGTGCTGGCGGCGCAGGCCGCGCGCCCCTCCGACGGTGCCGTCGGAGCGCTGCAGCAGTTCCAGCGCCGGGCAGTGGTCGAGCACGGTGACGCCGAGGCTGTCGACGAGGCCGCGCAGGGCGCGCATGTATTCGGGCCCGCGCAGCGCGCGATACTGCGTTTCGCCGTTCTCGTCCCTGGAGAAGGTGTAAAAGCCCGCGAGCGTCGGCAGGCTCTCCCACGTCAGCGCCAGCGTGCGCGCCATCCAGGCCGGATCGTTGAGGTTGCCGCTGCTACGGCGACGGTTGGCGATCGCCGTCTCGCGCAGCGAGGCGGGGTCGGGCGGTATCCACCAGTGCCCTGGGCCGGCCGTGGCGGTGACGCCGCTGGTGCCGCAGTATCCTTTATCGGCGAGCACGACCGTCGCGCCGGCCCGGCGCGCCGCCGCCGCGGCCCATGTGCCGGCGAGGCCACCGCCGATCACCAGCACGTCAGCGCGCAGTTTCAAGGTCTCGTCTCGTGTTGCACTCATGCGTCCATCGCCTTCGGTTGCGCCGCTGAGGTGGCCGCTGCGGGCTGGTGTTGTCAGTGGCCGCGCGCGTGGCCATGGCGGACGCCCAGCCAGTCAAGCAGGGTGCCGCGGATGCGGGCGAAAGCAGGTTCCGCCACGTCGCGGGGGCGCGGCAGGGTGATGGTCTCCTCCAGGGCGATGACGCCCTCCTTCATCACCAGCACCCGGTCGGCAAGCATGACGGCTTCCTCGACGTCGTGGGTGACGAGCAGGATGGCGCAGCCATGCCGCTGCCAGAGCTCGCCGACGAGGTCCTGCGCCTTCAGGCGCGTCAGCGCATCGAGCGCCGCGAACGGCTCGTCGAGCAGCAACAGGTCCGGTTCGCGGACCAGTGCTCGGGCCAGCGAGGTTCGCTGCGCCTCGCCGCCCGACAGCACCTTCGGCCACTGGTCGGCGCGGTGAGCGATGCCCACCTCCTCGAGGGCGGAGAGCGCCCGTTTTCGGCTCGGCCGGCCTGGCAGGCCGAGCACGACGTTGCGCCACACGCTCTTCCACGGCATCAGCCGCGGCGCCTGGAAGGCGACCGCCCGTCGGACCGGCACCTCGACCTCGCCGGTGATGTCCTTGTCGAGATCGGCGAGGATGCGCAGCAACGTGCTCTTGCCGCAGCCGCTGGTGCCGAGCAGCGCGACGAACTCGCCGGCGGCAATGTCGAGGTCGAGGTTCTTCAGAACCTGCCGGTCGCCGAACCGGCGCGACAGCCCGCGCACGCGGACCGCCGGGGCGCTCGCGGCCGCCCTGAGCGGCGGGGTCGGCGCGATCGTCAGGTTCCGCTGAAGGCCGGTCGCCATGCCAGGAAAATCCTCTCGAGGGTGCGGACGATGAAGTCGACGGCGAGGCCCAGGAACGCATAGACGACGAGGCAGACGACGATGACGTCGGTCTGGAAGAACTCGCGCGCGTTCGCCATCAGGTATCCGATGCCGGCGGTGGCGTTGATCTGTTCACCGAACACCAGCGCGAGCCAGGCGATGCCGAGAGAGTATCGCAGCCCCACGAGCGCGCTCGGTAATGCGCCGGGCAGCACGACGTTTCGGATCATCGCGAGCCGCGACAGCCCGAGCGTACGACCCGCCTCGATCAGCGACGTGTCGACGTTTCGGATGCCGGCGTAGACGTTGAGGTAGAGGGGAAAGGCCGTGCCGAAGGCGATCAGCGCGACCTTCGGCGACTCGCCGATGCCGAACCAGATGATCAAGAGCGGGATCAGCGCCACGGATGGCACCGTCCGCATCATCTGCATCGGCGCGTCGACGACGTCCTCTCCGAGCCGGAAGAGGCCGGAAACGACGGCGAGGCCGACGCCGATGGCGCCGCCGATGGCGAGGCCGGTCAGGGCCCGGCGGAGCGACACCACCATCGCCTCCTGAAGCTCGCCGGTAGCGACGAGCTTGGCGGCGCTCGCCAGCACCGTCGACGGCCCGGCGAGCACCTCGGAGGGCAGCGCGCCGGTGACGGAGGCGAGATGCCAGGCGAGCACGAGCAGCACGGGTCCGGACAGGCGCCGCAGCCAGCGCGGCAGTGAGCGACGGGCGGTCGAGGCCGGCTGAATGCGCAACATTGCCGGTCCGTCGCCACGCACGGCCGCCGGGGCTTCTGTTCGAGCGGTGGCGCCGCGCACCGGCAGTGCCACGCGTTCGATCGTGTCGATGGAGCTCATCGCGCCGCGTCCCGCCGGGTCAGTTCGTCGGCAGTTCGCGATAGACGTAAGCAGCCGCATCGAACTCGCCGGAGAGCACGCCGGCCGCCTTCCACGTCGCGAAGACGTTCTGCAGCGACGCCGCGAAGGTGTCGTCGATCGGCGTCCGCCGGTAGGCGGCCTCGTCCGGATAGATGCCCTCGACCGTCGCGCGGTCCTGCTTGGCAAACCCCGCATAGAAGTCGAGCCAGGCATTCTTGTCGGCCTGCAGCCACTGGTACGAGCGATCGATCCGGTCGGAGAAGTCGGCGATAGCGGCGACCTTGTCGGGATCGGCGAGCGCCTCGTCGGTGGCGCTGAGCACGAAGTTGCCGGTGTTGATGCCGACGCCGTCGATCAGCACGGTGGCCTTCAGCGTGCCGATCGAGCGGGCCTTGAAGACGCCCCAGGTGCCCCACGCGTCGATCGCGCCGGACTGGAAGGCGGCGCTCGCGTCGGCGGGGGTGAGGAAGGCGAGCTTGACGTCGTCCGTCGTCAGCCCTGCCTTCTTCAGCACCCCCAGCACGAGATAGTGGGCGACGCTGCCGCGCGTCGTCGGCGAGATCGTCTTGCCCTTCAGCTCCTGGATCGTTTTGATCGGGCTGTTGGCCGGGACGAGCAGGGTGCTGCCGAGACCGCCGTTCGACCAGTTGGCCACCACCTTGATCTTCGAGCCGCCGGCCATGGCGCTGACGGTCGGCGAGTCGGCCGCCTGGCCGATGTCGACGGCGTTCGCCTTCAGCGCCTCGTGCAGGTTCACGGCGGCCGGGTAGACGGACCATTCGATCTGGTAGGGGATGTCGGTGAGCAGGCCAGCTGCCTCGAACCGCGCACGGGTGGCGCCGGTCTGGTCGCCGACGCGCAGCACCACCTTGCCGAGGTCCTCGGCCGCTGCGGGAACGGCTCCGGCGATCGCCACAACGGCGAAGCCGGCGAGAGCGAGATTGAAGGCACGGCGGGTCGTGCTGGTCATGGCGTTTGCTTTCGATGAAGGGAGGGGAGCCGCGCGCCTATTCGGCGGCGACGGAGACGTCGCCGCGGGCGTAGCGGTTCACCGGCACGGGGATGCCGAGGTTGCCGCGGAACGTCTCGGACTCGTATTCGCTGCGCTGGATGCCGCGCTTCTGCAGGATCGGCACGACATGCTCGACGAAGACCTCGAGCTCCTTCGGCAGCGAGACGTTGTAGACGAAGCCGTCGCTCGCTCGGGCGGTCAGCCAGCGCTCGAAGGCGTCCGCCACCTGCTCGGGCGTGCCGACGAAGTCGGAGCGCGGCGTGGCGAAGCGCAGCGCCACCTGGCGCAAGGTGAGATTGTCGCGGCGCGCCGCCTCGAGCACGCGGTTCGAGTGGCTTTGATTGCTGTTCGCGCCGTGCGCCGCGACGTCCGGGAAGGGCGCGTCGAGGTCGTGCTGCAGGAAGTCGTAGTCGTTGAACGGCCGGCCGAGCATCGAGAGGGCGTTCTCGATCGAGGTGAGCGCGGCGAACTCCTGGTACTTCCGCTCCGCTTCCTCCTCGGTCGAGCCGATCACCGGGCGGATGCCAGGCAGCACGAAGAGCTGATCGGGATCACGGCCGAAGCCGGTCGCCCGCTGCTTGATGTCGCGGTAGTAGCCGACCGCCTCCTCGAAGCTCTCGTGGGTGGAAAAGATCGCGTCGGCGCGGCTCGCGGCGAAGTTCTTGCCGTCCTCGGAGGCGCCGGCCTGGAAGATCACCGGCTGGCCTTGCGCCGACCGGGCGATGTTGAGCGGCCCGCGCACCTGGAAGAACTCGCCCCGGTGGTCGAGGCGGTGCAGCTTCTTCGGATCGAAGAAGACCCCGCTCGCCTTGTCGTGGACGAGCGCATCGTCCTCCCACGAATCCCAGAGGCCCTGCACGACGTCGAGATACTCGGCGGCCAGGCGGTAGCGGGTGTCGTGGGGGTAATGCGATGATTTGCTGAAGTTCGCGGCGCTGCCCTCGAGCCAGGAGGTGACGACGTTCCAGCCGGCACGGCCGCCGCTGATGTGGTCGAGCGAGGCGAACTGGCGGGCAACGTTGTAGGGCTCGCTGTAGCTGGCCGTCAGCGTCGCCACGAGGCCGATGTTCTGCGTCGCGCCGGCGAGCGCCGACAGGATCGTCAGCGGCTCGAAGCGGTTGAGGTAGTGGGGGCTCGACTTCTCGGTGATGAAGACGCTGTCGGCGACGAACAGGAAGTCGAACTTCGCCGCCTCGGCGAGTTGCGCCTGTCGCTTGTAGAAGGCGAAGCTGGTGCTGGCCTTCGGATCCGCGTCCGGGTGGCGCCAGTCGCCCCAGCCCATGCCGACCCCGTGGAGCATGAAGCCGAGCTTCAGTTGCCGCTTCGCCGTCATTTGCCCACTCCTCATCACCCGTGGCGATGCGCCGACTCAGAGCGCGTTGGGGAGAGGTTTAGCGGAAGCTTGGTATAATGTCCATTAACTTGATAGATTAAGTCGTCTTTGCTCGCGGAGGGGTTATTCGCCAATGCAATCCCCCACAGCGTGGCGCCGGAAGAGCAGCACGTTCCGCTCGCGCTGCCATTCGTGCGTTCCGTTCACCGACCCGCCGTACGCACATCGAAGACGTCCGTCAGCATCACTGAGCGGAACTCCGACACGAGCACCGTGACGGTGACGATCCAGAATCCGTCGAGCGGCAGCACGTAGCCGTCCGCTCGGTAGGCGCCCCGGCCGTCGGGGCGCGCCTGGTTGGTGAACGGTCCGATGCCGTAGGACGGTTTGCCGAGGTCGACGCTGACGCCGACCGGCCGCAGCGGCTTGCCGTCGAGCGAGAGGTCGGCGACTTCGATCCACACGGGTCCGGTGATCGGCGGATGGATGGAGAGGCGAGCGCTCACCCCCTCGTTCGCCGCCTGCACCTGCTGCGTTTCGACGGGCGCCGCCTGGGCGGCGAGTGCGCGCGGCGGCGGCGTGAAACGCCACAGACCGAGCACGGCGATGACGACGACGCCGATCGCCAGCTCGCCCGCGATGCTGCGGCCGAGACGCCGACCTGCCGCTCGGTCGCCGCGCAGCGCCGGCCGAGTCAGCCAGAACCGGTTTGCCGCGGCGAGAATCAGCATTGCGGCGACGAGAGCGAGCTTCGCCAGCATCACAAGGCCGTAGTCGGTCGACCAGAGTGCCGCCGGCGTGCCGACCTGCACCACCGCGATGATGCCGCCACTCGCGAGCAGGATGAGCAGAATCACCGGGATCGCCGCAGAGAAGCGCCGCAGCACGATCGCCCCGTCCACCCCGCCGCGCTGCATCGACGCCGCCAGCGGCCATAGCGCTCCGAGCCAGAGCAGCACGGCGACGGCATGCAGGAAGACGGCCGGCACCGTCAGCCAGTGCGGCGACGCCGAGACGGCGTGGCCGGCGGCCGCGAAGGCACTGCCGGCGAAGAGGAGGGACGCTACGCCGAGCGCTGATCTCGGCCACGCCAGGGTCCCGCCTTGCAGGGACGCGTAGCCAAACAGCAGGGAGACGGCGGCGGTCAGCGTCGCCAGGCCGTAGCTCGTCGACCACAGCCCCGACCGCCACACCGCCGCGTCCGCGATGGACGTCAGCGGCTCGCCGAGCACGTCGAGGCCCTGAACCGCGAGCAGCACCGCCGCAGCGACCACGCCCGTGAGTAGTACGGTGGAGAGCAAGGGTTGTGCCGCCGGCAGGCTCGCCCGCCCGAACAGCGCCGCAAACGTCACCCCGCCGACGCCGAAGACGAGCGCTCCGATGACCACGAAGCGGGCCGCCCACAGTGCGGCCCGGACTGTTGAATCCACGGCCGGCGCCATCGCAGGCGCCGTGATGCTGGGCGCGCCGACCGAGAACGCCAGACCGCCGCCGATCGGATGCCCGTCCGACGAGACCACCCGCCATGATAGGACGTGCGTGCCATTCGGGAGGTCCTTCGGCAGCGGAAAGCCGACCCTCGTCCCTCGCTCGCCGACCTCCCCAAGCACGCGCGTCCGGCCGTTCGGATCGGTCAGCCTTGCGACGAGCGGGCGGACCGGTTCGGAGAAGGTCAGCGAGAGCGCCGTCGGGGCATCGGGCAGCACGGCGCCGTCAGGCGGATCGGACGAGATCAGCTGCGCGTGCGCCCGCGCGTCGCCAGCGGCTGCCGCGAGCGCGAGGAAGACGACGACGGCCGCCGCCGCCCAGCGAATGGAAGTCCGACCAGCCTCTGCGATCACGGCGAGGGCACGACCTTCACGGACGGCGCAGGGAATTTCAGGGCCCCGGAGGAGCCACCGGAGGGCGGCACCTCGATCCAGCGCTCGACACCCTTCTCGCACTCCTGAACGATGGGAACGAAGATGCGCTCGCCCGCTGCCGCGCCGTCCACCTTGGCGTGGAAGACGAATTCGTCGTTGTACGCGTCCTCGAGCCGGCCGCCGGACCAGACGATCTCAACCACTTTCGCGTCCTCCTGACCGCCGTGCCCGCCGTGGCTTGCGGGGGTAGCTGCGTTGCCGTCCGGCTCCGCCCGCGCGAGCGCGAGCGTCCAGCCCGGCTTCGGCTGTGGCTTCGCTTCCGACAACGCGTCGGGGATCGAGATGCGCACCGCGGTGGTGGCGGCGCCGGCGCAACCGTGCGGAACGCGCAGGGCGAATTTGGCGGTTGCCCCGGCGCTCACCTCCTTCGCCTCGAAGGTGATGTGGGCGCTCGCCGGTGCGGCGACGATCGCGGCAACGGCGGCCGCCGCCAGGATGACGACGCGCTTGGGCGCCGAGCGTGTGGAAGCCATTCGACGTTCCTTTCCGTCCACGATCACCATGTCGCCGCCAGCCCCAGATGGCCGAGGGCCTCGCGGCGCAGTTCGGCAAGCCGCGGATCGCCGCGGTGGCGCGGGTAGGGCAGGTCGACGGCGATGTCGGCGACGATGCGGGCGGGGCGCGGTCCGAAGACCAGCACCCGCTCGGTGAGGAAGAGCGCTTCCTCGACGTCGTGCGTGACGAGCACGGCGGTGAGCCCCGCCTCCTGCCATAGCTTGACGATCTCGGTCTGCATGATGAGGCGGGTCAGCGAATCGAGCTTGCCGAGCGGCTCGTCGAGCAGCAGCAGGCGCGGCTCGTTGACGAGCGCGCGAGCGAGCGCGACGCGCTGCGCCATGCCTCCCGAGAGCTGGTGCGGATAGGCCTTCTCGAAGCCATTGAGCCCGACCAGCCGCACAGCGTTGTCGACGCGGTGGCGGGAGCGCCGCAGGATGCCCTGCGCTTCAAGGCCCAGAGCGACGTTGTCCCAGACGGTGCGCCAGGGAAACAGCGTCGGGTCCTGGAAGACGAGGATGCGCGACGGATCCGGATCGCCGACTTCGACTCCGCCCACCCGGACGGTGCCAGCGGTCGGATGATCGAGGCCGGCGAGCAGGCGCAGCAGCGTGGACTTGCCGCAACCCGACGGGCCGAGCAGGGCGACGAAGGAGCCGGGCTCGACCGAGAAGTCGATGTTGTCGAGGACGGGGAGCGGCGCCCCCTTGAACTCGAAGCTGTGCGAGACGTGCTCGACGTCGATGCGCTGGCCGGCCGCGACGGAGGGCGCGGCCGGCTTGAGGGCGACAGCGGCTACCATCGGACGAGGCCCTTCTGCCAGGACAGCGTCCAGTCGCGCACGCGGAAAAGAACCGTGATGAGCGTCGAGCACATCAGCGCCATGACGAGGAGCGCCGCGTACATGTTGCTGTAGGCGGCCCAGCCCTGCGCCCACTGCAGGTACCAGCCGAGGCCCGCCTTGACGCCCAGCATCTCGGCGATCACCAGCACGGCGAACGAGGTACCGAGACCCATGAAGAGACCGACGAAGACGTGCGGCAGGGCGGCGGGGATCGCCACCTTCAGGATCAGGAACGCCGGCTTGGCGCCGAGCGTGCGGGCGATGTCGTAGTAGTCGCGGTTGACGCTTGCGATGCCCGACCAGGTGAGGATGGTCACCGGGAAGGCGGTGGCGAGGGCGATCAGGAAGACGCTCGCCGAGCCGCTCGTCGGGAAGATGAAGAAAGCGAGCGGCAGCCAGGCGGTCGCCGGCAGCGGACCGATCAGCCTGAGCACGGGATGCACCCAGTAGCTCGCCGCCTGCGACCAGCCGATCGTCACGCCTGTGATGAAACCGGCGAGTGCGCCGAAGAAGTAGCCCTTCACCAGCAGCCAGACGGAATAGTAGATGCTGACACCGAGCCGCTCCCAGTCGTCGAGGAACACCTCGAGGATGCTCTGTGGCGACGAGAAGAATGGCACCGGCAGCAGGCCGGTCTTGGCGGTGACGACCTCCCAGCCGGCCAGCATCAGCGCGCCGGCGACGAACCAGAGCCCGTAGTAGCGGATGCGGTCGGCGACGACGCCGAACAGGCGTCCCGTCGCCGCCACGGCCACCAGCCCGGCGGCGACCGTGAGTGCGATGATCGCGAGCTCCCGCCCGTAGGGCTGGGGCACGATCTCCGGCCAGAGCTCGATCAGCGCCGCGACGCCGATCCAGGCGCCGGCAGCAGCGAGACCGAGGAGCCAGACGCCCGCCCGGCTTCGCTCGGGCAGCCGTGCCCGAGCTCCTGTTTCGGCGCGCGCGGAAAGCGCGGGATCGATCGAACTCATCGCGCTCTCCTCAGGCCGTCAGCACGTCGGCGTAGACGCGGTCGGCAAACTCCTGCGGATCGGTCGAGCGCTTGAAGACCTGCACGTCGCGCAGCTCCTGCGCGTAAAGGGCGATCTCGTGGCGGAGGTCGGCACCCGTCGGGTTGTGGCCGTGCGTCTGGTCCTTGAGCACACCGACGAGTTCCTCGATCGTCTTGCCCTTCGGCGCGTTCGGCAGGAACGCCTTCGCCGCGTCTTCGGGCTTTGCGACCGTCCAGTCCTGCGCCTCCAGCAGCGCGCGGGTCAGCGCCGCGGCCGTCGGCTGGTCGTCGCGGATCAGGCTGCCGCGCAGTCCGACGATGCAGCAGACGCGGTTCTCGAAGCCGTGGTCGAGGTTGGAGGCGATCTGGATGTACTTCGGATCCTGCAGCCAGAAATAGGCCTTCGGATCGCCGTCGGCGATCGCGTCGATTTCCCCCTTCTCGGCTGCAAGCTGCAGCAGCTCCCCGGGATATTGGCGCCACTCGACGTCGGCGACGGGGTCGAGGCCCTCCTTGTGCAGCAGGATCGAGAAGAAGTTCTTGCCGGGGCTGGCGAGATCGGAAATCCCGATTGATTTGCCCTTGAGTTGCTTGAGATCGGTGATGCCCGTCGATTTCAGCGCCACCAGCCGCGAGCAGCCGCCATGCGTGCCAGCGGTGATCTTGACGTCGAAGCCCTGCTCCAGCGCCTTCAGCCAGCGCAGCGCCATGCCGACGCCGCCGTCCGCCTTGCCAGTGGCGATCGCCTCGAGCAACGCCTCCGTCGACGCGCCGAAGTTCACCAGCTCCACGTCGAGGCCGTACTTGCGGAAGATCCCGTGGTCGATCGCCACGAACACGGGCGCGAGGCAGATGGCGGTGGCGTTGGTGGCGAACTTGACCTTCTTGAGTTCGGTCGTTGGCGCCGCGCTCTGCGCCCACAGGCTGTCGATCGACAGCGCGCCGAGCGGCGCCGCGAGACCGAGCGCGCCGGCGGTCTTGAGGAAGGAGCGGCGGCCGACGAGTGGCAGGCCGACGGACGGGAGAAGGGGACGATCGAACGATGACATCTTGGCTCTCCGAAGCTGGGAGGAAACGGAACTCGGTGGATTGGCGCGCCTATTCGGCCGCTTCGACGTGCTGCCCCGCCTTCTCGCGGGCGGCGACGAGGGCGCGGACGCGCGGGATCAGGTCGCGGCCGTAGTGGAAGGCGTCCTCCAGCGGGTCGAAGCCGCGGATCAGGAAGGTGGTGATGCCGAGGTCATAGTAGTCGAGCATCGCCTCGGCGACCTGGTCCGGCGTTCCGACCAGTGAGGTCGAGTTGCCGCTCGCGCCGGTGAGCGCGGCGATCTCCGTCCACAGCCGCTTGTCGAGCCGCTTGCCCTGGGCGGCCGCGGCGAGCAGCCGCCGGGAGCCCTCGTTGGGCGGATCGGCCGGGTTCTGAACTGTGCGAAGGTTGTTCTGCCGATCGGCGGGTGCGCCCGAGCGAAGCGCTTTCGCCTGCTCGAGGAGCCGGTCGGCCTTCGCCCACGCGGCCTCCTCGGTGTCGGCGAGGATTGGCCGAAGCGACAGGCTGAAGCGCGGCGAGCGGCCGTAGGGTGCTGCGGCTGCGCGCACCCTGCGGATGCTCTCCGCCACCTGCGCATAGGTCTCACCCCAGAGGGCGTAGATGTCGGCGTGCTTGCCGGCGACCGCGAAGGCCGCCTCCGACGAGCCGCCGAAATAGATCGGAACACCTTCGGCCCCCTGGGGCCGGATATCGGCGACGGCACCTGTCACCGTGTAGTATTTGCCGCGGTAGTCGAACGGCGTGTCGCTCGTCCATTCCTGGCGAACGATGTCGAGGTACTCGCTGGTGCGGGCGTAGCGTTCGTCCTTGGTGAGGCCGTCGCCGTCCTGGGCGAGTTCCTTGTCGTTGCCGCCGGTGATGATGTGTACCGCGACGCGGCCGTCGCTCAGGTGGTCGAGCGTGGCGAACTGGCGGGCTGCCAGCGTCGGCGCGGTGAAGCCCGGCCGGTGCGCGATCATCAGCTTCAGCTGCCGCGTGATGCTCGCCACGTGCTGGCCGACGAGAATGCTCTCCGGGGAGTTGGAGTGAAACGCCAGCAACACCCGGTCGAAGCCGCCGTTCTCGTGGATCGCGGCGGCGGCGGCGACGTGCTTGCGATCGATCGGCGGTCCGGAGCGCGCGATCGTTTCCGAGGCGTTGTAGTTGCCGATGTAGCCGATGAACTCGACGGGCATGGGAGCCTCCGTACGGTCGATGGTTCAGACGCCGAGCGCGGCGCGGCCTGCCCCGAGGCGGACGGTGTCCTCCTGCGGGCTGTGGATGCGCGCGCACAGAACGTCGCGGTGGTGGCGTTCGAGCGGGTTCCGGCGCGAGACACCGTGGTTGCCGGTGAGACGCAGCGCCTTCTCGACCGCCGCGATGGCATTCTCGGTGGTCACCACCTTGATCAGCCCGGCCTCGGTCGGGGTGATGCGGCGTCCTTCGTCGAAGTCGCGCGCCACCGATCCGAGCAGCCGGCGGTTCACGGCGATCAGTTCCTCGATTTCGCCGACCGCCTGCTGGATGCGTGGCACGGTGGCGAGCGGCTGGCCGAGGTTCGTCGGCACGCGCGCCTTGAGGAAGCCGACGAGCCAGTCGCGCGCCGCTTCGGCGACCCCCGTGTAGAGGGCGCCCGGCAAGGTGCCGAACCAGGTCGCCTGGCCCTCGGCGCGGGCGTCCCATTCCGCTGGGGGACGGATGTCGGCGGCAAAGTCGGCCGGCACGCGGACGTCGTCGAGAACGGCGTCGTGGCTGCCGGTCGCCCGCATGCCGAGTGTGTTCCAGGTGCGCTCGACGCTGAGACCGGGGGCGTCGGCGGGAACCAGCATGGCACCGACGCGCGGCTCCGGCTCGGAGGTCTTCGCCCAGACGATCGCCCAGGTCAGCCCCTCGATGCCGGTCGAGTAGATTTTCCGGCCACTGATCGACCAGCCGTCGTCGACCGACCGCGCCGTCGTCGCGGGCAGCCCGCCGCGAATGGGCGTGCCGAGCTCCGGCTCGACGCGGAGCGCGTTGATCAGGCCGCCGCGCTCGACCGCGTCGGTGACGACGCGGCGGACGAGATGCTGCGGCCAGCGCCCGAGCGGCAAAGTGGCGAGGTTCATGTACTGCATGCTGAGGATCAGCGCGGTCGATGGCTCCCCGCGTGCGATGATCCGGATCACCTCGGCTGCCACCTGCAGGCCGGCGCCGTCGCCGCCGAGCTCGGCCGGCGCCGTCAAGGCGAGCAGGCGGGCCTCGCGGAGCAGGCGGAAGTTGTCGTGCGGGAAGTCCGTCGCCGCGTCGACGGCGGCGGCCGTGGCGGAGAATTGCTCGGCCAGGCCGGTCGCAACCTCCAGAAAGTCACGGCGGTGATGATCGGGCTTGGCGCGCAGGGCGGCAATCGTCATGGCTCGAAATCTCCCGTGGCGGCTCGCGCGTCATCACTCGGCCGCCGCGGCGGCGGGTTCCGAGAGGCCTGAGAGGAACGGCGTCAGCTCCGACACCGCCTGCTGCACCCGCTGGCGGATCGGTTCGGCGACGAGGCGGTAGTCCGTGAAGTCGCGATCGGCGGCATAGACCGCGCTCGGCAGCGCGTGCGCCTGGAAGAAGCCGAACAACGGCCGCAACTGGTGCTCGACCACCAGCGCATGCCGGTCGCCGCCGCCGGTGGCGGTCAACACCACGGGCTTGCCGGCCAAAGCGAGCGGGTCGAGCAGATCGATGGCGTGCTTGAACAGGCCGGTGTAACTGCCCTTGTAGGTCGGCGTGCCGACGACGATCACGTCGGCCGCGGCGATCTCGTCGATGATTGAGCGCGCCGGAGCATCGAGGTCGTCGATGCGGCGGGCGTTGCCGAACGAGGCGCCGAGATCGGTGATGTCGTAGACGCACGCCGCAATACCGAAGCGCTGGGTGGCGAGGTCGGAGACGAACTCGACGAGCGCGCGCGACCTCGACGGCCGCCCGAAGCTGCCGACAAATCCGACCAGATTGCGTGGGGGCATTCGAAAAATCCTCGAGGCAGCCTGCTGAAGCTGGCGGGCGGCTCACCGAGCGCCTCGTCCGCGGGAGGCGGTGGACGGCGCTCAATCTCTACTATATTTATAGACATTAGAGACGTGGTGTCCAGCCCCTTTGGCCGGGCGGCTCACTTCCGGGCGGGCTCGGTCCGGTGTCGGGCGGGTGACAATCCCACGGGTCACGGAAGAGGAGTGCCTCGTGCCCATCGCCGTCGACGCAATGATAGCCCTGCTGGGCGCCAGACTCCGGCTTAAATCCAAGCCTGTGTCACGTGATGCCCTAAACAGGATTTGACTGTTTCGTTTGAAGCGCGGTTCTGAAGATTGAAGATACTCTCGACGGGAGTCGATCTGAACTGAATTCCTCTCAAAAGATATAGGAGATACGCCATGATCGACCAATTTTCGCTCTGTCAGACCCTCGCGGCGTTCCAGGCGAAGCGCGCCGAGACCATGCCGGCCGACAGACTGAAGGCCAATGTCGAGCAGCGCCGGACCCTTGTTGAGAGCGCGAATCGGTCCGGCTTCATCGCGGCGGGCGACCGGCTCGCCCCCTTCGAGCTGGAGGAGGTCGACGGCGAGCGGCTGACGCTCGACGGGCTGCTGCGGCGCGGCCCCCTTGTGCTGTTGTTCTTCCGCTTCGCTGGCTGCCCGGCCTGCAACGTCGCGCTGCCGTACTACAATCGGCATCTCGCACCGGAGCTAGCCCGGCTCGGGGCGACGTTGGTGGCAGTGAGCCCGCAGGTGCCGGAACGGCTCTCCGGGATCAAGCAGGCGCACCGGCTCGACTTTCTCGTCGCCACCGACCGCGACAACAGGCTCGGTCGCCGCTTCGGCATCCTCTACACGTTCGACGCGGCGTCGCAGCGCGCGTCGATCGAAAGCGGCACGCCGATCGGGCAGGTCACCGGTACCGGCACCTTCGAACTGCCGATGCCCGCGGCGATCGTCGTCGACCGGTCGGCGACGGTCCGCTTCGCCGACGTCAGCCCCGACTGGCTGGTCCGGACCGAACCGCCTGACATCCTCGCGGCCGTGCGGGCAATCAGCCGTTCCGTCGCCGCCTGAGGCCGAGTGGAATGCCGTGTGCACCCTCTCTGAGGGTGTTTTCATTCGGTTGAACAGAATCACTCGACCGCGATCGGGTTGCCGACGACGGCGCGCAGCTCATTCAGCGGCTCCCCTTCCAGCGCCGGCGCGATCGGATCGAATGGTGCGGGACTTTCGGTGCGTGTTGAAGCGTTGTTCTCATGAGCCCTCGGGTGCGGCGTCCCTCGTTCCGGCGCCGATCCGTCATCGGGAGCGGGGCTAAGCGGCGATCGACTTCGCCTCGAGGTGTCTTAGTCCGGGCCGTTGGAAGCCTCCGAACGCGGCCCTCGGGCACCCGTATTCACCCGAGCGGCGTGCCGGGTGAGGCCAATCTTGATCGTGACCAGCACCGGTGCGGCGACGACGAACAGCAGCGCGCTCGAGGCAAACGCCCTGTCGAAGGCGATCACCGTTGCCTCGCGGGCGACCGCGCCGGCGAGGAGGCGGAGGGACGCCCGGTCGGCACTGAGCGCATCCATGCCTTTCGCCATCAGCACGGCCGACGTGAGCGCCAGCCGCTCACCGACGGCCGGGGCGCTGGACGTCACGCTGGCGCCGAGGACCGCGACGTTGGCGGACGGCCATCACGCCGAACAAGGCCTGAAGAAGCGGCTGGTGACGCCGGGGATAGGCGAGAAAGAGCATCGCCTGACCGCCGACGAGCAGGAGGTCGCCGGAGAAGCCCTGCACGAGCCGGAGCGCGACCAACTGGTCGAGGCGACCAGTGACGGCCGCGATGCCGCAGGCCGCCCCCATGCAGAGCGTCGCCGCGACGATCAGGTTGCGCGGCCCGACGCGGCTCACCAGGCCACGGCGCCACCAGGAACCCGACGAGCTTTAGCGCGGTGTAGCCGACGTCAAGCCAGGCGAACTCGTCGGGCGCGGCGTGGATGTCGCCGCTGATGTCGCCTCGGCCGAGCGACAGGATGGTGCCGGCGACGGCCTCGGTCAGCGTCGCGAGCACCAGTCCCACGACGAGGAGGGGGCTAATCGTGGTGCACGCCCAGGCGAGGCGGTTTCCTTCGGTTGCCTTCACGATGCAGTCGGTGGCTTTTCACAGCGTAGGTCACAGGCGACTCCACGCCGACGGTGGTTGCGGCGTCGGTCCCGTCTCCGACTGGCGCATCAGCCCGCCAGCCTGAGCATCGTCGAGAGGTAGCTCGTAGGGGAGGGCGGCGCGGCCGCACCATTGCCACCTCGAACTCGATCACCCGTCCACGGCCACCCGTCCACGGCCACCCGGTCGATGTATCTCGCCCGCTCGCTCAGGCGTTCGTTCTCGGCAATGCGCTGCGAGATGTCCGTTTGGATAGCGCAAAGGTCTTCCTTCAACCGGGTCTGCTGTGCCTTCAAGTCCTGAGCTGCCCCCGGAAGCGCGGACTGTCGCGGTCGACCGTCAGGAGCTGTGGCTTCAGGTTCCAAAGGGATTGCTCCAAATCCTCGACGGATGGCGTCGGCGTCGGCAGGTGGTGTCGCAGGGCGTGCAGACGTGGCTGGCGGCGGCGTGACTGGACGCTAGTTTGGCTTCGGAGAGGATTCTCAAAATGGGAAAAATGCGGGCCAAGCGCCCCGGCTTTCTCTGGCAGACTCTCCGCCTGACAACCGCGCGGAGGAGTCGCGCGGGGAAGAACCGGAAAGGTCATGGCAAAGCCAAACGCCCGGGAACCGGAGGCAGGCGGTCCTCCGAATGGCTACACCGGCATCGGCATCCGCATTGAATGAGATCACGGACTGCGAGAGGACCGCCAACGATTTCTTCTGGCGCAACCTCATCACGTACGCGCCATCTATCGGCCCGGCAGGTTGCGCTATTGGCGGCGTTCGTCACCACATGCAGGCCGGCGAAGAGTCGTTCTGTTCCTATCCGACCTACGCCACAAGCCGGCCTGTCCCGTCTGAAGTCGGCACTCGAAACATAGGTTTGGAAGCGCGAATTTGCCTGACGCGGAGCGGAGCCGAATGCGCCCTTCGGGCCGATACTGAAGGTCGATGGGAGGAACATTTCCTTGAAGTACAACAGCCCCTTTTCAACCGCCGCGTATGGCGCTCAGGCCAAGGACTGGGAACAGGGCATCGACTACGGTCGCCTGTCCAAGGAACGCCTGAAGCGGGCGCAGGAGGCGATCCGGTATGCCGGTCTTGGCGGCGTGCTATGCTTCAACTTCGACAACATCCGCTACGTCACCGCGACCCATATCGGCGAATGGGCCCGCGACAAGTTCTTCCGCTACGCGCTCTGCCCTGCCGAGGGTTCTCCGTTTCTCTGGGATCCCGCGCCTCCCGCCAAGCGCATCTCGTCGCCCTGGATCGCCGACAACGTCGCCGCGCCCATCACGACGATGCAAGGAGCCATCCCGCCGGGCATGAACGTCGCGCGTGACTTCGCGCGGCAGATCAAGAAGGCGCTCGTCCACTACGGCATCGACAAGGAGCCGCTCGGCATCGACATCATGGAACTCGGCATGATCCGCGCTCTCGAAGCGGAGGGAGTCGAGGTGGTCGACGGCCAACAGGCGCTGCTCGACGCACGCGAGATCAAGACCGGTGACGAGATCGAACTGCTGAAGATGGCGGCAGCCATGGTCGACGCCACCTATGTCGACATCGCCCGCGCCATCCGGCCCGGCACCAAGGAAAACGAACTGGTGGCGATCGCCAACGACCGGCTGTTCCGCATGGGATCGGAGCGCGTCGAATGCGTCAACTCAGTGTCGGGCCGCCGCGGCCGGCCCCATTCCCACACCTTTTCGGACCGGATGATCCAGCCCGGCGACATGATCTTCCTCGACATCATGCATTCGTTCAACGGATACCGCACCTGCTACTACCGAACCTTCATCTGCGGCGAACCCAACAAGCATCAGATTGACGCCTACGAAACCGCGTCCAAATGGATCAGCGCCTCGATCGACATGATCCGGCCGGGCGTCACGCCCGACGAGGTGGCCGCGGTGTGGCCGGACGCGCACGAATTCGGGTATCGGGACGAGGAGGAGGCGTTTCTCCTGCAATACGGGCACGGCGTCGGGCTGTCGCTGTGGGAGCGGCCGATCTTCTCGAAACGCTTCCGGGGCCAGAACACCTCTCTCAAGGAGGGCATGGTGTTCGCGCTCGAAACCTGGAAGGGCGCCGAGGACGGTTCCGGGGCCGCGCGTATCGAGGAGGAGGTGGTCGTCACCAAGGACGGGTGCGAGATCATCACCAACTTTCCGTCCGACCGGCTGATCTCGTGCGGCCTTCCAGGCTGCGAAGTCTTCTGATGCGACGCTCCCATGGCCATTGACCTGACGGGGGGCGACCCAGCATCGCCGCGTTTCCCCGTCACGCTCGTCACCGGCTTTCTCGGAAGCGGCAAGACGACCATGATCAACGCCGCCCTGAAGGCTCCCGAGTTGGCCAATACAGTGGTGGTCGTCAACGAGTTCGGCGAAGTCGGGATCGACCATTCGCTGGTCGCCAACTCGAGCGACGCCGTGGTGGTGCTGGAGAACGGCTGCCTCTGCTGCACCGTGCGCAGCGATCTCGTCTCGACGCTCAACGAGCTCTATCAGGCACGGGTCGCCGGGCGCATCGCGCCATTCGAGAACGTCATCATCGAAACGTCCGGCCTCGCCGAACCGGGGCCGGTTCTGCAGGCCTTTCTATCCGAGCCGACCCTGGACGGGCTCTATCGGGTGGCGAGCGTCGTGACACTCGTCGACAGCGTCAACTGGGAGCAGACGAGCCGCAACCACGATGAGGCGGTTCGCCAGGTCGCCCTCGCCGATCAAGTCCGTGTCACCAAGACGGATCTGGCCGACCCCGGAACCGCAGAGGGGGTGCTCGCCGAGCTCGCGCGCCTCAATCCCGCGGCCGATATCAGGCCGATGTCGTGGGACACCGCCGAAATCGCGGCGTTGCTGACCACGACGGGCTTCGACGCCGCCGATTCCAGCGCCGATCCGCGGCCATGGCTGTTGCTGTCCCGCTACGAGGCGGCCGGGGCACACGACCATGTCTGCAACGAGGATTGCCCGGACGATCATCGCGGCCACTCCGGCCATGACCATCTCTCGTTCAAGCAAATTGAGACCTTCGTTCTCATCCGCAACGAGCCGGTTTCACGCGCCGAGCTGCAATTCCTGTTGGACGGCATCGCACAAAACCTTGGGCCCGGCCTCCTGCGCGTCAAAGGCCTCGTCGATGTCGCGGAGGAGCCCGGCCGTCCGGCCGTGATCCAGGGCGCGCAGCATCTCCTGCACACCATGACATGGCTCGACCGCTGGCCGGACGACGACCGGCGCACGCGTGTCGTCTTCATTACCCAGGGCATCGCGCGCGACGGCCTGCGCGACGTGATCGAAATGCTCGACCGCATGGGCGCTCGCACTAGCAAGGCGCGCGAGAAGGCGAGAGCCGAACGGGAAGCGCTCGCCTCTCAGTAATAGCCGGCGTCCCGCATCACCTTGTCGATGCGCGCCTCAGCCTGTGCCAGCGCAATCTTGTCGGACTTTTCGCCGGTCAGCGCCGAATAGATCTCGTCGCCAAGGATTTGCTCAATGGCATGATATTCCGGTACGGGCGGGCGCTGCCAGTTCTGCAGCTTGTTCTTCTTCGCGAGCCGGTCAACGAAGCGAACGATCGGCGTCGAGGCGGCGGCCTCCGGGTCGGCGCTGACAGAGAAGCGCGGCGCCACGGGGAAGCCGTTCTTGACATATTCCTTCATCGCCGGCGGGGACGCCATCCACGCGATCGCTTCGAAGGCCAGCTTCGCGCGCTCCGGTGGCAGCGATTGCGGCACCATCAAAAGGAAGCCTCCGATCGGGCTGACGCTCGCCCCGCCCGGACCGTGGGGATGAACGAGATACTCGACCTTCCGCTGCACAACCGAGCGAATATCATACTCGAAGCGGGCGGCGCGCATGGTCCAAGTGTAGGCCATTGCCGCGTGGCCGGTCATGAAATACTCAAGCCCCCTGTTCCAGTCGATACGGAGGATGTCCGGCGGCGAGATCGACAGCAGGCGGTGCATGAAATCGAGCGTCTTGTGGCCGGCGTCGCTGTTGAGCCGTGGCCGAAGCTGTTCTCCCGACAGCTGTGAATAGTCGAGATGGAGCCGCGAGATCGGCAGGTTGATAACAGCGCTGCCACAGCAGGCCAAGAAAAACATGAAGGTGTGGGCAATCGGCATGCCGCGCGCGGCGTTCCACACAACGCCGTAGAGACCGCGATGCGGCTGATGCAGGTGCCGGCCGACCTCGATGACCCGCTCGAAGCTCGTAGGGGGTGGCAGCTTGGTGGCTTCCATCAAATCCCTGCGGATGGCGAGCGTCTCGACAGTGCAGTAGATCGGAACGCCGTACTGGATTTTGTCCCATGTGCCGGTCGCCCAAATGTTGGGATGGAAGTCGAGCGGGTTGATGCCGCTCTTCTCCAAGATCTGGGTCAGGGGCTGACCGACACCCCGCTTCACCGCCTCGCCCAGCCAAGGCATGTTGACCGCAATCACATCGAACCGGCTGCTGCTGCGGCCTGCATTGGCGAACACCTCCTCCCGCAACTGCGGCAGCGGGAGGAGCGTGAAGTTCTTGCGCGAAGACAGCTTGGCTCGGAAGTCCGACCACATGTCGCGCATCGAGGCGAAGTAGTTGTCGTCGTGCAGCAGGAACGTCAGATCCTGTCCCGCGTCCTGCCGGCTTTCCATAATCTCGAGCGGCGGAATGATCTGGCCCGCGAAGTATGACCCGCCGAAGTAATAGTCCTCGTCGTCGTCTTTGCCACCTGTCAGCCCGAACGTCTCAGCCAGCACGGCCTTGATCTTCCGGGCGTACTCGGTGAAGTTCTCGACCATTCGGCAACTAGGGACGACGTAGAAGGTTTTGGAGCCCGGGTTCTTCTCCCGCTTCTCCAGCACGCCGAGCTCAAGCAATCGGTGGATGCGCCGCAAGGCGCTGGCGAAGGGCACCTCGGCGGCGTGGGCGAGCGACGACATGGTTACCGCCTGGCCCCGCAGATGGCTGCGCATCAGGAAGAGCACCATGTTCCAGTTCTGGTCAGGCTCAGCGATCGGGAGGAGCTGGTCGTAGGGCCGCCGCATCCGCTCCAGGAAGCTGATGATGCGGAGCAATTCGTATTCGGTCATCTGCTCCGGCCTCCCGCGGCCATGAGGTTGTCGAAGGGTGGGCCATAGAGGCCCGGGCCGTGCCCCTCGCCCTCGCGAGCGGCCGCATGCCGCCTCCCTTGGTGGGGTCGGCGGCCGTGAGATCTGCTCGCCGGCCGATACATTTATCAGAATGAGAATGCTGCGCGGGTCCGTTCCCGGGGGGTGCGGCCTCGTTCCCGCGGAAAGGCGGGGAACTGGGCGGCTGTCAGGCTCCGTTCGAAGCGGTGGCTCGAGCCGGCGAAGGTCGACCTCGGCATCGGCCGCGGCGCTGCGGGAAGCGCCTCGCCCCGTGCTTGATGCCTGTCCTCATGTCATCGCATGCGCCCGTGCGCGGCGTCGGCGCCGTCGCGGCCATCGACTCGATCCGCCACAGCCTCGCGCGACCACGCTCAATCCGGCGAACGTCCGCTCGAGCCGACCTTCGCCGTCGGCTCGCCGCGGCCCTGTTCGGCGGTCTCGGGCTTGGCGCGCCACAGGCGGTGCGGCGAGGTGCTCTCGTAGCCGAGCCTCTCGAAGCTCGCGATCTCCAGGATCTGGCCCCAAGGCGCCCGGAAATAGATCCAGTCGAACCCGGCGAGGGGGCCGCTCTCGACCCTGTTGGGACCGTCGAGCATCTCGACACCCTGGAGGCGCAGCCGCTCCGCCGAGGCGAAGACGTCGTCCACCTCGAAACACAAGTGCATGCCGCCGACCTCCGACGAACGCCTGGCCGGCGCCGTCTTGTCTTCGCCTTCGTATTCGAACAGCTCGACGCTCGTCCCCTCCCCGCAGCGCAGGAACACGAGGTCGCGGATGCGCGATTGCGCGGCGGCGCCCAGCCTGTTCTTCATGAAGGTCTCGTCGACGTCGAAGGCACCCGTCCGGAAGACCTCGAGCGCGCCGAAGACCGCCTTGAAGAAAGCGATGCCCTCCTCGATGTCTGGCACCGTTATGCCGATATGGTGCATGCCGTAGACTTTCTCGGCCACTTGCTCCTCCCGTTTCCCCGCTCGAGCGAGGCGCCCGCGTACCGGTCTTGCCGTGTTCGTCCTCAGTGGGCTGCCCGCCTGCGCACGGCCGAGTAGATCAGGGCGGCCGCGACGATCAGCAGACCCTGGAACAGATATTGGTAGGTCTGGGTGAGGCCGAGAAAGGTCACGGCGTTGAGAACTTCGGTCAGCAGCACGGCGCCCAGCACGGACCCGATGAAAGTCCCGCGGCCGCCGGAAAGGCTGGTGCCGCCGAGGACGACAGCCGTGATGCTCGAGAGCGTGTAGCCGACGCCCTGACGCGGGTCGCCGACGCCGATCTGCGTCATCAGCATGATCGCCCCGAGCGCGGTGAGAAGGGAGCAGGCGACATAGCCGCCGATGAATGCGAGGTCGACGCGGGTGCCGATCCGTCGCGCGGATTCCTCGTCGCAGCCGATTGCCCTGAGCCGCCACCCTGCCTTGGTGAGGCGCAGCACATATTCGGCGCCGATCGCGGTGGCGACCAGAACCAGAAACGCCACCGGAAACGGGCCCCATTGCCAGTTGATCCAGTCGGTGACGGGATAGCTGATGTACCCGTCCGGATTGTCGCGCAGCAGGAAGCTGAAGCCCTGGATGGCGATGTACATGGCAAGCGTGGCGGCAATCGGCGTGAAGTTCGCATAGCGTATCAAGACGCCGTTGATGGCCCCGGTGACAAACGCGCCGCCGAACATCAGGAGAAAACCGAGCGCGATCACCAGCGCCGACTTGTCCTCATTGACGAAGAACGACGCCACCACGACGAGGAAGCCGGCGAGCGGCCCGACGGACAGGTCGATGCCGCCCATCAGCAGGGCGACCGTCTGTCCCAGCGCGATGAAGCCGAGCGCCGTCGCCAGAAGGAGTATGTTGTAGATGTTATAGGTCGACAGGAAGTTATCGTTCTGGCTGTAGACGTAAAGCCCGAGCAGGATCGTCACGAGTGCCAGCGGAACCGCGGGGGCATTGTCGGACTGGAGGAAGTGCCAAAATCCGCCGGCGTGCGCGGCGGTGCCATCGGCGGTGCTTTTCCCGACATGCGTTTCCGCCCTCACGGCCGCTTCGACGATCCGCGCCTCCGTGACGTCGTCCCCGGTCAGCGTTTGGACGACGTGGCCGCGCGACAGCACGATGACCTTGTCGCACAGGCCCTCGAGTTCAACCGCGTCAGACGAGTTGACGACGACCGGCGTTCCCGCCTCCGAAACGTCACGCAGGATGCGGTAGATCTCGAAACGTGCGCCGACGTCGACACCCTGCGTCGGCTCGTCCGCGATGATGAGGCCGGGTTCCGAAAGCAGCGCCCGGGACATCACAACCTTCTGCTGGTTGCCGCCGGACAGCGACAGGATCGGCGCTTCAAGTCCCGGTGCCTTGACCGCCAGTTCGCCGAAGATCGCCTTGACCCGATCGGCTTCCTTCCTGCCGCTGACGATGCCGCCGGTCGCGAACTTCTCCAACGCCGAGAAGGTCGCGTTCTCGCGCACCGTCAGCCCGCTCGCGACCCCTTCGGAATGTCTGTCGGAGGGCATGAAGGCCGCTTCGTGCAGCAATTCGGAGGGGCTCAGCTGTCGTCCGTGCAGCGTGACCGCGCCGGTGGCCGGGTGCAGCCCCGCCAACACCCGCATGAGTTCGGACTGGCCGTTGCCGGCGACCCCGGCGATGCCGACGATCTGACCGCGAGCCACGTCGAAGCTGACGTTGCTGACACCTCTTGCGCTCAGCCCGGTCGCTGAAAAGGCGACGTCGAGACCGTCGCGCGGAGATTTTGGAGGGAAGGCGGACTCGAGCGTGCGCCCGACGATGAGGTTCACGAGGTCGGCGTCGCCGATGGCCCCGACAGGCGCAGAGCCGCGCACGCGCCCGTCGCGCAGAACGGTCACGTGATCGGCGATCCGGCGGAGCTCCGCCAGGCGGTGCGTGATGTAGATGACAGCGGTGCCGGACTTCACCACGTCCTGGATCCGGGCGAACAGCATGTCGGTCGCGTCCTGGTCGAGGGACGCGGTCGGCTCGTCGAGGATGAGGACTTTCGGCTTGAGGGCGAGGGCCTTGGCGATTTCGAGCAGATGCTTCTGCGCCACGGTGAGGCCACCGGCGCGCATGCGAGGCGGCAGCTTGAGGCCAACGCCGTCCAGGATCCGCCGGGCGGCCTCCTGCGGCGAGGGGCGGGAGAAAAGCGAGGCGGGCAACGCAAGCCGCAGATTCTCCAGGACGGAAAGATCGTCCAGGATGGCGGGGTGCTGGAAGCAGGTGGCGATGCCAAGCGACGACGCAAGCGCCGGCGTCATCTCCTCGATCCGCCTGCCCTCGAACCAGATTTCCCCCTCGCTGGGCGGAAACGTACCGGAGATGATGTTCATCAGCGTCGACTTGCCGGCGCCGTTCTCACCCAGGATGGCGTGCACCTCTCCTGGGTGGAACTCGACGCTCACGTCGCGCAACGCCGGGACGACCGAGAAATACTTGGAGACGCCGGTCACCCGGAGGGCCGGTTCGTCTCCGGCCGCCCGTATCCGCTCAAGCTTGTCGATGGCTGCTTCCGCCATGCACCTCAACCCGTCCCAGCGAAATGCTGCCCGGAGGCGATATCCTCCGGGCGTTTGCTGACAGCCTGCCGATCAGTTGCCGACCGCCTTGGCCTGCGCCTCGGCCGGAAGCTCGGAGGACAGGTAGATCGCACCGGGCAAGTCCTTGCGGCACTGCACGGGGCTCGGCTTCCCGGTGACGGAATCCTCGAACGCCGGGGCCTTGAAGATCTGATCCGTCGGGGGCGTCCCGTCGGTGGCGAGCGCGACCGCCCACTGCACGGCAAGCCGCACATTGTCGTTGCCGGTCGCCACGGTGAACAGCTTGAAGTCCGGGTTCTTGGCGTGGTTTTCGTGCCAGAAGCAGCCGAGCGAGTTGCCGTCCGAGGTCGCCAGCGCCGGGATCGACTTGCCCTGCTTCTCGAACAACGGCAGCGCCCCCACCAGCGAAGGTCCGAAGTCGGAGACGATGACGTCGATCTTGTCGTTCTTGGCGATCTCGGCGGTCAGCACCTTCTGCGTCAGCGCCGGATCCCAGTTGGTCACCGCGAAGGGCTCCGGATTGACGAAGACATACTCGGGGCCGAGGACGTTCTTCATGCCCTTGAGTTCATCCAGGCCCTGGCTGTTGCCGGCCGGACCCGACAGAAACAGGATGTTTCCGCCTTTGGGCAGGATGCTCTTGATCCAGTTGCCCCACGTCTCGCCATCGTTGACGAAGGACGACCCGATGAACTTGGAGTAGTTCTCGCCCTCCTTGCCGCCGACGTTGACGCGGTAGGGCACGATGATCTTGCCGGACTTGTAGACGCTCGTGATGGCCGGAAGCACGGCAGGGCCGGCATCGCCGAACACCACCAGTGCATCGATGCCCTTGGCCGCGATGCTCTTGATGTCCGAGATCGACTTCTGCGTGTCGCCCTGGCCGTCGGCGTATTCGTAGGCGGTGATGCTCGGGCAGAGCTCGGCGGTCTGCTTTCCGGACGCGGTGGTGACCTGGCGCCAGCTGTTGCCGCCGTAGCCGTCGAGAAGCGCCAGCGTGGCCTTCTTGGGGCCGCACCAGGACGGCGTTTCGGCTCGCGCTGTGCCGGCGGCCGTCAGGGCGATGGCCGCAGCCGCCGTCGCGAAAGTCATGGTCATGGCAAGTGTAAAGTGTCTCATCTGCTTTCCTCCCCGGATTTCTATCCTGTTGATTTCCGCACGTTTACCGTCCAGCGGAGCGAGTAAACACCGATCCCAAAACCCAGGGCCAAGGCCTGGATGATGGTCTGAGCCGAGAACGGCACGCCGACGGCGAGGGCGAACTGGCTCAGTTGGTTCAGGAAAAAGGCGGCGACCACCGTCGAGACGGGAAAGCCGCGCCCGCCCAGGAGCGACGTGCCGCCGAGGACCACCACGGCAACGGACGGCAAGAGCAGGCTGTCGCCCTGAAAGGCCGTCGGCTCGCGCGTGATGCCGGCGATGAGGATCCCGGCCATGCAATAGAGAAGCTGCGCGAAGACGTAGGCCATCATCTGGTGCGTGCGCACGCGCAGGCCGGCGGCGCGCCCGGCCGCGGGGCTCGCTCCGATCACCTCGTAGCGCCTCCCCACAACGGTCTTCTTCAGGACGAAGGAAACGACCGCCATGGCGGCGAGCGCGAAGAAGACCGAGTTGGGCACCCCGAATGTCTCGCCCCCGGCGATCTCCGCCAAGAGCTCCGTGGTGATCGAGGGCACGCCGCCCGAAACGGCGAAGACGGCGCCGTAGAGCAGGGCATTGGTGCCGAGGGTCGCGATGATCGCGTTCAGGCGGATGACGCTGAACAAAAGGCCGTTCAGGAGGCCGGCGGCGAGGGCGAACGCAATTGCCACCAACACGGCCTGGAACAGCAGCGCATCGTCCTGTTGCGGGTAGTGCGTGGCGACGACCACCGACAGCGAGACGGCGCCCGGCAGCGAAAGGTCGAAGCCTCCTTGCTGCACGACCAGCAGCTGCCCCAGCCCGACGATGGCGATGATCGCCGCGAAGGGCAGGCTCCCCGACAGCGCCCCCCAGGAGAGGCTGGACGGCGCGAAGACCGCACAGACGACGAGCAGGACCATCGTCGACAGCACCACCGTCACGAAAGAGCGCGCGAGCGGCATCGCAAGCCCGGCCGGCCGGGAAAAGGCGGTTGGCGTCAGCGGCGCGGCGTTCATCGCGGGGGGCGCTCTCGACCTGCCATCAGGGGAGCACGCGGGCAGCACGCAGCTTGTCGAACGCGTCGGTGAAGGACCGCACCGTGTTCTGATAGTTCGTGAAGCCGAGGTCGCGGCTCTTGGTCATGTCCGTGAAGTTCTCGATGACGCGGCCGAGATCGGCGTCGCTGTGCCACCAGGACGCGACGGTGTTCAGGGCGTTGTCCTGAAGCCCGTGCTTCGCCACGATCCGGTCCCAGACGGGCTCCATGCCTGCCATCTGGTCTTCCAACGGCTGCGCATGGCCGGGATAGTCGGCGGCCGCCACGCCGAGGTGCGCGGCAAGCTTTGGCCAGAGCCAGTTCCAGCGGAACACCTCGCCATTGACGATGTTGAAGGCGTTGTCGCGCGCCTGCGGCTCGGTCGCCGCCCACAGGAGGTGCTTGGCGATGATCCGTCCGTCGGTGACGTCGACGACCGCCTGGTACTGCTCCGGCGAGCCGGGGAAGACGAAGGGGCGGCCGGTCTCCTTGCAGATCGCGGCATAGGCGCCGAGCGTCGCCGCCATGTTCATCTGGTTGCCGACGGCGTAGCCGATCAGCGTGTGCGGGCGATGGACCGACCAGCCGAAACCCTGCCTCTCCGCCGCGGCGAAGAGTTCGTCCTCCTGGTCATAGTAGAAGTTCTGATAGGCAAGCCGAGGCTGCTCCTCGCGGAAGGGCGTGACCGGCTTTGCCTTCGCATAGGCCTCGAACGGCCCCATGTAGTGCTTCAGCCCTGTCACCAGTGCGACGTGCTTCGGAGGCTCTGCTTCCACGGCCGCGAGCAGGTGACGCACCATGCCGGCGTTGACGCGGCAGTTCTCCGCCTCGGTCGGCTGCCGCAGCCAGGTGGTGATGAAGATGTCGGAGGGCGCGACCCCCGCCAGAGCCTGCCGGGCGGCAGCCTCGTCGGTCAGGTCGACGGCGATGTGCGAAACGCCCGCCGGCAGGTTGTGCTTGTGGCGGGAGATGCCCGTGACGCGCCAGCCCGGCGTCGCCGCGAGCAGCTCCGCGAGGTGGCGGCCGATGATCCCGGACACGCCGGCGATGAGCGCATGCCGTTCCATCAGTTGAGCCCCTGGGTGTTGAGCGTGACCTTGATGCAGGCCTGCGGGTTCTTGCCCAGTTCGAAGGCCTGGACGGCGTCCGTGAGCGAGAAGTGGTGGGTCTGGATCGGCGACAGGTCGATTCCCGTCTTTTCCAGGAAGCGGATCGCCGCCGGCCAGACGCCGGGCGAACCGATGCAGCCGCGCACCGTGAGGTTCTTCATCTGGATGAGGCCGAGATTGGCGGGAACGGTCTGGCCGATGTTGATGCCCACCATCGACAGGCGCCCGTCCTGCCCCGCGTACTCGAAGGCAGCCGCGAGCGAGGCACCGTGGCCGGAGGCCTCGATCACGAGGTCGGCGCCGCGTCCCGCGGTCACCTCCATGATCCGTGCGGCCGCCGCTGCGGGCTCCAGCGCTTCCGAAGCGCCGAGCCTGAGGGCCACGTCGCGCCGCGTCGCGATCGGATCGACGACGATGACATTGGCACCCATGCCGATGGCGGCCGCCGCCGACACGAGGCCGATCGTGCCGCCGCCCGACACCACCACTGTTTCACTGGCGTTGGTGCCGCCCGAGCGCAGAACGGCGTAGAATCCGCACGTGAAGGGTTCGATCAGGGCGCCGCGAGCGTCGTCGACGCTGTCCGGCAACTTGTGCAGCCAGTCTGGGTTGACGTTGAAATACTGCCTGTCGGCGCCGTCCATCGAGAAGCCGAAGTGATGCAGCCGCTCCGGCGTGCGCACCACGCATTCCCCGACCACACGATCGCCGACGCGGAAGTTCCGGACCGCCTTGCCGACCTCCACGATCTCGCCGCACCACTCGTGGCCCGGCGTGACGGGATAGGAGATCGGAATGATGTAGCGACCGGCGAGCAACTCGTAGTCGGAGTGGCAGATACCGACGGTGCGCGTGCGCACCAGAACCTCGGTGTCCTTGATTTCCGGCATCCCGACATCGACCACGGCGGGCCGGTCGGGCTTTTCGAAAACAAGCGCCTTCATGGGTTCACTCCTCGACCGCCACCACCGCGCCATCGCTCGCCGCCGAGGCGATGATGGCCTCGAGGATCGCGATGTTGTTGACGAGTTCGTCGCCGGTGATCGGATAGGGCGCCTTGCCGCGCACCGCGCGGGCGAAGGCCACAAGGTTGTCGCGCACCGGCTCGGCCGGCGGCTCCTCGGTCACGGTGATCTCCGAACCGACCTCAGCGGCCGTGACCACCCAACCGGCCGGCGCCTGGACATGGGCCTTGTCGCGGATGTCGATCCAGCCCTTCGTGCCGAACACCGCAAAGCGCGACACGAAGGGCGTCACCAGCGTCGCCGAGATATAGGCCGTGCCGCCGGACCGGAAGCGGATATGGGCGCTCATCGTATCACCTTGCGGGAACGCCGATCCGAGGTTTTCGCAAGCGACCCGGACGTCCCGTGCGGGCCCGAAAAGCGCCGCCGACAGGTCGGTCAGATGAATGCCGGTGGCGGTCATGCCGGCGACCGGTGCCTGGGCGGCGTCGAGGCGCCAGTTGTCTGCGCTGAGGCCGAGAAAGATGTCGTGGCTGAAGTTCGCCTCGACCTGCAGCAGCCGGCCGAGTGCCCCGGAGCGGGCCGCCGCCAGCATCCGCGCGACCGGCGGCTCCCAGCGGCGCTCGTGGCCCATGCCGAGCACTAGTCCTCTGGCGCGGCAGACGCTCACCGCGGCCTCGGCGCCCCTGCGGGTGTGGCTGAGCGGCTTCTCGCAAAAGATGTGCTTGCCGGCGGCGGCGGCGCGCTCGATCTGCTCGGCGTGCAGCGCGTGCGGCGTGGCGAGGATGACGGCCTCGACGCCCGGATGTGCCAGGGCCTCGGCGTCGCTCGCGTAGCAGGCGAGGCCGTTCGCCGCCGCGAACTCGGCGCTCGCCGGGCTGGGGTCCGCCGCGCAGACGATCTCGATCTCGTCCGGCACCTTGCCGAGGACGGCCGTGATCTTGCGACCCCACCAGCCGAGACCGACCATCGCAACTCTGACCGGCTGATTTTCGCTCGCCATCGCCATCTCAAATTTTCACGATGATCTTCATGTGGTTGACCGACTTGTCGAGCAGGGCGTCGAAGCCCTTCGCGACGACGTCGTCCGCCGCGATCTGGCCGGTGCAGATCTTTTCCACCGGCAGCAGCCCGGCCTCGACCATCCGGATGATCCGCGGCCAGGACTGGACCGGGTAGCACCAGGTCGCCTCGACGGTGATGTCCTTCAGCGCCCACTGCATCGCGTCCACGGAAGCCGGCTTCATGTGAAGTCCGGTCTGCACGACCTTGCCCTGCCGGCGCACCGATGCCGCGCAGGCGTTGAGGCTCGCCTCGAGGCCGACGCACTCGATCGCCACGTCGACGCCGACGCCTTCCTCGGTGTGCTCGCGGATGAAGGCCGGTACGTCGTCCTGCGCGGGGTCGAGGCAGAAGGCGTCCGGTACCAGCTGTCTGGCGAGGCTTCGCCGATAGGCGTTGGGCTCGCTGACGAAGATGACCGCCGCGCCTGCCGCGCGCGCCGCCAGCAGGGCGAGCGCGCCGATCGGGCCGAGACCGGAAATCAGCACCGTCGAGCCCGCGGTGACGCCGCCGCGGTCGACGGCGTAGACGGCAACCGCCGCCGGCTCGATCATCGCGGCCTGGACGTCGCTGACGCCGTCGGGGACCCTGGCCACGTTGTAGTCGTTGACGACCGCATACTCGGCCATCCCGCCCCAGGCCCAGCTCAGGCCCACGCAGGCCATCTTCTCGCTGAGGTGGTAGAGGCCCCGACGGCCGTAGTAGTCGTTGCGGGGCGAGATCAGCGGCTGGATCGAGACGCGGTCGCCGACCTTCACGTTCGACACGTCCGAACCGGTGTCGGCCACAACCGCGCTGAACTCATGGCCGAGGATCTGCGGATTGGTGGCGCCGGTGTACACATGCGGCGTCTGCGGCGTGACGATCGGTCCGGCGATGTATTCGTGCAGGTCGGTGCCGCAGATGCCGGTCACCAGCGGCTTGATCAGCACGTCACCGGGGCCGAGCTTCTGCGACGGCGCCGGCGTGTCCTCGACGCGGATGTCTCTGGCTGCATGGAAGCGGACAGCTTTCATCACTCGTACTCCCGACGCGGGCTCACGTGAGCACCATCCCGCCGTCGACCATGAAGGTCTGCCCGGTCACGTAGTCCGATCCCGTCGAGGCGAGGAAGGTCGTCACTCCGGTGATGTCGTCCGGTCGCGAAGCGCGGCCGATCAGGATCGACTGGCTGAATTCGTTGATCGCCTGCTCAGGCTTGGTGGTGAGGCCGAGCGCCATGAACTCCCGGTCCAGTTGCTCCCACAGTTCCGTCCGCACGACACCGGGAGCGAAAGCGTTCACGGTGATGCGGTCAGGCGCCAGCGCCCGCGCCGCGGCCTGGGTGAGCGCCACGACCGCGAACTTCGACGCGCAGTAGTGCGCGAAGAGCGGATAGCCCTGCTTGCCGGCAATGGAGGCGGTGTTGACGATCTTGCCGCCGGTGCCCTGCGCCTTCATCTGGCGCGCGGCCTCCTGCGTGCCGATCAGCACGCCGAGGCCATTCACGTCCATGATGCGGCGCCAGTCGTCCTCCGTCACGTCCATGAACGGACAGGTCTGACTGATCCCGGCATTGTTGAACATCACGTCGAGCCGCCCGAAGGCGCCGACGGTCTCCTCGATGAGGCTGCGCGTGCTCGCGCGGTCCGTCACGTCGACCGTCGCCGCGATGGCGGAGCCGCCGATGGCGTCGGCGACCTCCCGGGCGGCTTCGCGATTGACGTCGGCGACGCAAACCCTCGCGCCGTTGCGGGCGAGGTCACGCGCCATCTCAGCGCCGATGCCGCGACCGGCCCCGGTCACGATGATGGACTTGTCGCTGACTGATCCCGACACCGCGTCCTCCCTGACGACCAGTGTTAGTCCCTGGTTCGTCCACGGCCGCATTGGCGCTATTAAGTGCTTCCGTAACAGAAGCTTGCGGGACAAGCTCCTCCCAAGCCCGCATGGATTGATCCTAGACAAAAGGGCCGTTGGGTGCCGTCCTAAGATTCTCAAATTGAGAATCCGGCCTCCCAAACCGGTGATCGCCAGCGCTACCGCGCGACGCGCCCGCCCATCTATCAGAGTGGTCCGGGAGCCAGAGAACGGCTAGCGGATAGTTGGTGGCTCCGAGGCCGGCGATCACAACAGCAGCGACGCCCTTGATGCTGCCCCGTGAGCGCCCTCGGATATGGCGCGGGTAGCAGCCTCGCGGTGCTCGCCACTCATGTGCCACGGCCGCGCCTCATCGAGGGTTTCGTGCTGGAACGGCGGCAGGAGCGCCAGACCATCGAGCGGGTGTCCGAATGGAACTGCTCGACATTGGGCGTTAATCTGGCAGCCTCATTGTTAGCTTCAGCCGTCAGTGCCAACTCCACCAGTCCTGAAATCAAGTGGCGAGGAGGGGTTCCCCCCACCTGGCGTGAGAGCGCTCGCACCGCCCCCTGCCAGTCGATAGCGGATCACTTAGATTCATCGAGTAAAATGGCTGCCAGACACATGGGACATCCAATATTTGCAGAAGAATTTATTGTTATTAAGAACGATAAAATTTAGAATAACGGCTTGAGGTCGCGCAGCCGGCTTTCGAAATCTTCAGGACAGCGACGTGGGAGAAGCCGTGGCTGCGCGCATGGGCGCGGATGGACACGCCCATGCCTTTGACCTCTGGCCAGAAGAATCTAACATAGTGATGTAATTGTTTGTTTGGCCCGAGGCCGTGCCCGCATCGCAGAAATACCGTCCTGAGTAAAAGGCGCGAACAACAGGGATGACCTGCGCCCGACTCTCATTCAGCTTCCACAGCGTCGGAAACAGTTGCGCCTCCTGGTGCAGTTGGAGCAAGGGGCCGTCGTGCGAACGGGACGGTGCACAGCGCCGAGATCGTCAGGGCGGCGATCAGCAGCCAGGCTTCGTTGATGGCGCCCACCAGCGCCAGTTGCTCGACGAGGGGCGCCAGCTCGGCCTCTGTCACAGCATCGAGCGGCTGCCCGAGCTGGCTCGCGAAGACATCCAGCGGGATCCCCAGAGCCTGGGCCGTCTCGACGTCCCCGGCCTGTAGCCGCTCGACGATCTGCCGGCCCAGGATCGGGGCGCGGCCATAGATGACCGTGTCGATCAGCGCCAAGCCGATGGCGCCGCCGAGATTGCGCATCAGATTGAACAGTCCGCTGGCATCCGGCACCTCCGCCAGCGGAAGGTCTCCGAGCGCCAGTCTGGTCGGTGGCAGTAGGCACAGCATGATCGCGACGCCCCGAACGATCTGCGGCCAGAGCATTTCGTTGAAATCCGTCTCCGAGGTCTGGAACGCGCTCATCGACAGCCCGGCCGCAAACAGGACGAAACCAAAGCCGGTCAAGAGCCGGGCGTCCAACCGCTTCTCGAGCATGACGGCCACGGGCGCGGTGACCAATTGGGCGAGGCCCGTCACCAGCATGATTGATCCGATCGCTAACGGCCCGTGGCCCCTGACGAACGCCAGGAAGACGGGCATCAGATAGACCGACCCAAACAGCCCGATACCCAGCACGAAGGAGAGAATGCACCCGACCGCAAAACTGCGATTCCTCAGGGCGCGCAGTTGCACCACGGGGTGCTGGGCCGTGAGGCTCCGCCGGATGAACCCCGCGCCTGATGCCAGACTCAGGGCACAGAGCCCGACGACCGCCGGCGAAGCCCAGCCTCGTTGCGGCGCTTCCTTCAGGGCGATTTCGAGCGCGGCCAACGCGATCGCCATCAAGATGAGCGTGACGACGTCCAGTTGCCGGATCTGGGTCGGATCCGTGCGCTCCCGGGGCAGAAGAAAGACGGATCCCAAGGCGCAGACGACGCCCGGCGCTAGATTGATCAAAAACAGCCAGTGCCAAGAATAGGTCTGGGTGATCCAGCCGCCGACGATCGGACCAACGGTCGGCGCCAGCACGGCGACCACGCCAGCGATTGCCGTCGCAATTCCCTGCCTGCGCTCGGGAAACAGCACGAAGACGGCCGAGAAGACGGCGGGGATCAGGGTGCCGCCGGAAAACCCCTGGACTACCCGCCAGAAGATCAGGCTTTCAAAGCCCTGGCTGAGCGCGCAGCCGAGAGAGGCCAGGCTGAAGATCGTCACCGCCGCAACGAACAGCCATCGCATCGTGAACGCCCGCGTCAGCAAGCCGGTTAGCGGGATCGCGATTACCTCAGCGATCAGGTAGGCCGTCTGGACCCAGCTCATCTGATCCGGCGCCACGCCGATCGCCGCCTGAATGGTCGGCAGCGACGTCGCCACGACCTGTATGTCGAGGATCGCCATGAACATGCCAACGCACATCACGATGAAGCCGAGCCACAGTCGGATCGGATGGCCGTCAACACCGGGAGCCAGGTTCAACATCGGGGACTTTCGCAGCGTGGGCGGGCCTCGGGGGCGCTCTCCTTGCCGACATTAACGCCTTCCGTCGGGCTCCGGTCGCCGATCTCGCGCCGGCTTGACCCGCGAAAACCACGCTGCCACCCGTCCACATGCCACCGATAGGCGTTGTGAGCTTTTGAAAACACAAGAGTTTACGGAACCCGCCACCGATCTAGCGATTGGGGACTAGGCGCTGGTCTTGGGCGGCCGGAAAAGTGCCATGGCCCAGCCCGTTCATCTCTTGTCCCTGGCCACGGCCGACGCCCCCCATCCAATGAAACAGTCGGACGTTGTCATGGCGGCGAAGGCTGTGTTGTCCCTCGACGATGTCGGTCGCTTTGTCTGTCGCCGGAGAAATGTACATCACCTGATCGACGGCCGGCTTTCGCTCAACGATGTAAAGATGAGACTGGGCCGGTCCGGACGGCGCCCAGCCGGCCACGGCATCCCGTGCGTTCATGCGATGCGGTCAGCTGAAGTGTGAAGAAGGGGAATGACCGCTTTCGAGCTTTTCATTCTCCCCAAGCATTGCGCCAGCGAAATGTACGCCGGCGCGCGCCTACAAGAACCAAACCGTATCCTAGAGTTATGTCCCCGAACCTTCGTCGCCGCAGACCACAGCTTGGGAGAGAAACGGCCAGAACGGAGCAAAAGGTGCTGGAGTCGGCACTTCAGGGTCCACAGCCCCACGGCGCGAAGCTTTGGTTCTCTTCGATGTTTTCGCCAGACGAGAAGTGCCGAGAGACGCTTCCGCATGGATGAATGGCGGAGGACTGGAAACCGGATGCCGACATTCTACTCTGAGTAGCGCAAGGTCCGTCGCAATCGTGCAAATGTCCGGGTAGTGATCGAAGACCGTTTCTCCCCCCTGCGCGCTGTCGGATTGACGCTGGCCGAAGCCGCGTGTTCGACGTCGTCGGCCAAGGCCGCGACTGGGTGGCTCACGCAACCCGACCTTGCCCACGATCCGCCGATGACCACCCCACGCGGAACCGCCGCCCGCACGGCGCCATTGAACGCGCGCATCAGGACGGCTTCGCTACCGTCCTGTTGCCCCATGAAGCGGGGCGAAACCTATCTCGAATGTAAAATTGAAAGGAAACCGTGCTCCAGCGTTGCGTGGAAAGACCCCACTGACATTTTACTTTACGTGCCAAGCCGTTCTCTATCCAGTCGGCGAGAGCTATCGCGGGGGCCGTCTAGAGACAATGGCGCAGATAATTCCTTTGATTCGGGCGGCGGCGATGGTGCCGTTCGTGCGCTGGATGTACGAGAATGGCCGCCCGGTGGACCAGCGCCTGGCGGCCGCGGGCCTCACGTCACTTCCCCTCCAGGATCCCGACCAGCCGATCCCGGTCTTCAGCGCCGCGACCTTGCTCCGAGATATGGCGCGACAAGAGGGCCCCGACATCGGCTGTCGCGTCGTGTCTTCGGCCAGCATCCTGGAACTGGCGACCCTCGGTCGTGTCGCGCTCGGCGCGCGAACGCCCCGCGAGGCCCTTTCAAGGGTCGCCGCCGTGCTACCGCACCACTGTACGCACGAGCACATCACACTTACCCGCACGTCTCGCGGGACGGCCGTGCGGGAATTCCTTGCGCTGCCACTGGATACTGAAACTCTCCACGTCAGCCAGCAATACATTGCGGCCCTGATCCGGACGCTTTGCGACATGGCAGAAGCGCAGAATCCGGCTCCATCGCGGATCGAGATCGTGCAGCATCCGCATGCGGGACTGGCGCACCTCCGGCGATGGCTCGGCCCGAATGTGGTAGCGTCCGAGGCCCCAGCGATGATCGTCACGATCGATGATGCCGTCCTCGACAAGCCCTTTCCCGTCAGGGCCCGGGATCATGCGGTTGGTCTGCCCCCGACCGGTTGGCACCAGCTTCGCGGAGACGGCAGCCTCGCGGGTTCGGCACGGGTGATCCTGACCACCATGCTCGGCGAGGGCGTGCCTGGTGTCGATCAGCTCGCGGCGGCGGCGGGCACCAGCGTGCGCACGCTTCAGCGCCGCCTCGGGCAGGAGGGGACGAGTTTCTCCGCTCTGCTCGAGGACGTCCGGCGAACCGTGGCGCTCCAGGAACTTTCCGCCCGAGGACCCTCGGTTGGCGAGATCGCGGCAAAGCTGGGCTACGCGCGACAGGCCTCACTGACCCGAGCTGTGCGCCGGTGGACCGGCAAGCCGCCGCGAGAGCAGCGGCCCCGCGAGCGCCGGCCGAGCGAGCGCCGGCCCAGCCGCTCCTAGTCCGACGCTCGTTCGGATCCGACTGTAGCGCTGCCGGCATGCCGCTTCGCCCTACCATCGGTCCCGGGAAATCGTAGAACCTCCGTCGTGGCGCGTCCGGAGAAAAACGGCCGCGAGCGATCGCTATGATTGCGACCGCGGCGTCGCGACCGATTTGGGGAAATCGGTCGAGGGGAGGACGCTGTGCCGCCTTGTCAGGCGGCTGCGGGTCAAGTCTTCGCGACTGAAGGATCAGGGGGGCGTAGTGAGAACCTTCGAGAGGTTCGGCCGAGAGTTTCGGCAACGAGGGTCGCTGAGCGAGCCTCCTCAATGAGAGTCCGGACCTGAATGCTCGGTCCGCCGCGTGCGGTCAACGGCACGCAGGTCCACTCCAGCAGACACACAAAATCAGCTGTATTCCTGCTCGGTCTCGTTGAACTGGGCCAATGTCAGCGTCATCGAAGGCGAGCGGGAAACCGCTGTCTTTGAAGCCGACAGCACGATGCTCCATGTGAGGCGTTCTGGGGCAGGCCCAGAGCGCTTCCGAGGAGCCTCCAGCCCGGTTGATCATGCCGACTTCGTCTTCGATCTCGGCAGCCGGGATGCGATGCAATCCGCGTGGGGGACGGCGCTGGTCGAAATCTTTCACGTGGGCACGGAGGCCACCGTCGAGGCGAGGCGGGCCGCGCCGCTACCAGTCACCATCTGAACCTGTTGGCGCTACAGGCGGACGGCGCCCGACTTGGGTCGGGCGACCATCGCACGGCCGAACCGGGCTCCGTCCGGGACGGGTGCTGACTGCAGACTCGCCAGACCGGTTTAAAAGGAGACCAAAGTGAAAAGTTCCCACTGTCTGTCGACCCTTCTGTCCGGCGCGGCCCTTTGGCTGCTGGTGCTGTCACCGGCGGCCGCCCAGCAGTCCGATGCGCCGCTGGGCTCGCCGGCGGCGACACGCGTAATCGACGGCCTGCAGCTTCCGGCACCGGGCGTGCCCTTTGGCGGCACGATCGAGCCCAACGCCCTCGACTCGACGCCCTTCTGGTCGCCGCGCATCGCCCCGCCCGAAGGCGCGCCGAACGTGCTCCTGATCATGACCGACGATGTCGGGTTCGGTGCACCCTCGACCTTCGGCGGCGTCATTCCCACCCCGGCGCTCGACCGCATCGCCGAAATGGGGCTGCGCTACACCAACGTGCACTCGACGGCGCTCTGCTCGCCCACCCGCGCGGCCTTGCTGACCGGCCGCAACCACCACTCGGTGGGCTTCGGCGTGATCGCAGAACAGGCGACCGGCTATCCCGGCTATGACTCCGTCATCACCAAGGACAAGGCCACCATCGGCCGCATCCTGAAGGACAACGGCTACAACACCTCCTGGTTCGGCAAGAACCACAACACGCCTGGCTTCCAGATCAGCGTGATGGGCCCGTTCGACCAATGGCCCACCGGCATGGGCTTCGACTATTTCTACGGCTTCATGGGCGGTGACACGAGCCAGTGGACCCCCGGTAACCTGTTCCGCAACACCACCCAGATCTACCCGTTCGAGACCAAGCCGGGCTTCAACCTCATCACCGCGATGGCGGACGAGGCCATCGGCTATATGGCGCAACTCGACACGCTCTCTCCGGAAACGCCCTGGTTCGTCTACTACGCGCCGGGCGGCACTCATGCCCCGCATCACCCGACGCCGGAGTGGATCGAGAAGATCGAGGGCATGAAGCTCTTCGATCAGGGCTGGAACCAGCTCCGGGACACGATCTTCGCCAACCAGAAGCGGCTCGGCGTGATCCCTGAATCGGCCGAGCTGACGCCGTGGCCGTCCGATCTGCTGAAGGAATGGAACACGCTGACGACCGATGAGCAGAAGATGTTCATCCGTCAGGCCAACGTCTATGCCGCCTACCTCGCCTACACCGATCACGAGATTGGCCGGGTGATCGCTGCCGTCGAGGCCAACGGCGATCTCGACAACACGCTCATTATCTACATCTCGGGCGACAACGGATCGTCGGCGGAAGGCACGCTGATCGGCACGCCGAACGAGGTGGCGATGTTCAACGGCGTCGAGGTGCCGGTGGACGTGCAGCTGAAGGATTTCTACCACCTGTGGGGATCGGAATACACCTACAACCACATGGCGGTGGCGTGGACCTGGGCGTTCGACACGCCGTTCAAGTGGACAAAGCAGATCGCGGGCTACTTCGGCGGCACGAAGCAGGGCATGGCCGTCGCCTGGCCCAAGGTCATCACCGACAAGGGTGCCATCCGCGACCAGTTCGCCCATGTGATCGACGTCGTGCCGACCGTGCTCGAGGTCGCCGGCCTGCAGCAGCCTTCGGTGGTGGACGGCATTCCGCAGAGCCCGATCGAGGGCACGAGCTTCGCCTACACCTTCGATGCCACCAACGCCGATGAGCCCTCGCGGCACCGCACCCAGTACTTCGAGATGATGGGCGAATACGCCCTCTATCACGAAGGCTGGTCGCTCGTGGACAAGGTCAAGCGGCCGTCCTGGGTCGTGATGGGCGCGGCGGACCCGGCCCCGGCGACGCCGGACTGGGAGCTCTACGACCTTTCGAAGGACTGGACGCAGAACACCGATCTCGCCGCAAAGATGCCCGAGAAGGTGAAGGAGCTCGAAGCGATCTGGTGGCGCGAAGCCAGGAAGTACGGGGTCCTGCCGCTCGATGCCTCGGTTGCCACGCGCCTCGTCGCGCCGCGCCCGAGCGTCACCGCCGGCCGGACGGAGTTCAGCTTCCCGCCTGCGATGACGGGCATCTCGAACGGCGTCGCGCCGTCGATCCTGAACGCGTCCTACACCTTCACTGCCGAGGTGACGGTGCCGGACGGCGGCGGTGAAGGCATGATCATCACCCAGGGCGGCCGCTTCGCCGGCTACGGCTTCTACATCAACAAGGGCAAGCCGACCTTCGACTGGAATCTCGTCGGGCTGAAGCACGTCATCTGGGAAGCGCCCGAGGCGCTGACCGCGGGCAAGCACACGCTGACGTTCGACTTCAAGTACGACGGCCTGGGCATCGGCACCCTCGCCTTCAACAGCATGGCCGGCATCGGACAGTCCGGCAGCGGAACCCTGTCGGTGGACGGCCGGGTGGTGGCGACCGAGACGATGCCCCATGTGATCCCGCTCATCCTCGCCTGGGACGAGAACATGGACATCGGCTCGGACACCGGCACGCCGGTGAACGACAAGGTCTACAAGGTGCCCTTCGCCTTCACCGACTCGATCGACAGCCTGAAGCTGGTCGTCGATCGCCCGGTTCTGAGCGACGCCGACAAGGCGAAGCTGGAAGCTGCGCTGAAGGCCCGGCAGTGAAACGGCGGGGCGCCCCTCGCCAGGTGCGGTCGCACCCTGGATGCAACCCAAGATCGCCGAGGACGGCTCGATGACGGTCTACATCCAGCCGGAGTCGCCGGGGCAGGAGAATGAAGCAAACTGGTTGCCGAGTCCCGATGCGGGGCCGATGAACATCACGATCCGCTGCTATGCGCCAGAACCGGCGTTCCTCGATGGAACCTACGAGATTCCGCCCATCGAACTCGTCAGGTAGAGACCCAGACTTCGGCGCCCGGCAACCGCAGACAGTCACAAGTCTTTCTACCCTTGAGTGTGATGTTCTTCGCAGAGCTTGATTGTTGCGAATACGCGCGAAAGAATCTCGTCGATTCGAGGCGCGGCGGCCCAGACACGGGACAAGCAAATGAGGCACTTGGTGAATCGGCTCCGGTCCAGGGCAAACACGAGACCCCAACTTCCCGGCGGCAGATCCGCGACCCGCTTTCGGGGCCTGACTGTGGCCCTCGCGTCGGTCCTGGCGTTCATCTGGCCGGGCGCTGTCGCCGTCGCGCAGGAGGCGTCCCCGACCACGCGCCACCCGACGCAACTCGCGGCAGCCGTGCCCTCGGCTGCCACGGAAACCGGGGCACCGGTCGCGCCGGGATGGAAGTTCCAGGCGACGCTCTACGGTTGGGCGACCGCCCTCAACGGTCGGGTCGGCGTGCGCGGCTTGCCGCCGCAAGACCTCGACGTGTCAGCCTGGGACGCGATCGAAAATCTCAACGGCGCCTTGATGGCGTCCTTCCTCGCAAAGAACGATGACTGGCTGCTGCTCGCGGACGTCGTCTACGCCAGGCTCGAGGCGGATAAGGTCTTCGGTCCCCGCAAGAATCTGAAAGCCGACTCGACCATGCGTCAGTTCATCGGCTCCGGAGTGGCCGGCTACCGCCTTCCGCTCGGCTTGCCGGAGAACGTCGCTCTCAGCGGGACGGTTGGTTTCCGCTACCAGTACCTCAACACGAAGATCCGGCTGTCTTCGAAGGTTCGACCCGGTTCCATCAGCCGCAGTGGCACGGAGGACTGGATCGATCCGACGATCGGGCTTTCCCTGCAATGGGCGATCAACGAGAAGTGGTTCGTCAACGGACTGGCCGACATCGGCGGGTTCGGCGTCGGATCGAAGCTCACCGCGCAGGGCTTCGGCTCGGTCGGTTATATGTGGACGCCGTCGATCTCGTCGGCCCTTGGCTACCGCGCGATCTACACGGACTACAAGAACAACGGCTTCGTCTACGACGTTACCCAGCACGGCGTGTTCGCGAGCCTCGGCTATCACTTCTGAGATCGATGCGGGTGCAGGAGACGTCCAGCACCCGCTGGTGCCGGGTGCCGGTGAGGTGGGGCGGCTGGACATCCAAGGCTGCAGCGAGAGCGGCACCGGCAAGCTCCCGATAGTCGCCTCTCAGGAACGCTTGATGGACCCGATCATCGTCAGTGTGGTGATTCTTGCCTGCATCCTCGCCGGCGTGCTCGGCGGCTGGGCCCTCGCGGCGCTTCTGCCACCGGACCACCTGACGTCCGACGGTCGCGATACGGTCAAGGTGTCGATCGCCATGGTCGCAACGATATCGGCCCTTGTGCTCGGCCTTCTGACCGCCGACTCGAAGTCGGCGTTCGACGGCAAGCAGGAGGAGGTCCGCACGATGGCTTCGGACGTTCTCCGGCTCGATCGCCTGCTCGCCATGCTCGGTCCCGACACGGCGCAGATCCGCGACGACCTGAAGGCGGTTCTCGGGCAGAGAATCGCCGCCGTGTGGCCGGGCCAGGCAGCCGACATCAGGATCAGTGCGGTGCAGCGGGGAGCGGGGGTCGAGGGGATTCTCCGCGAGCTCCTCGCGCTTCAACCGAAGGGCAGCGCCGAGAGCTGGCTGCAGTCACAGGCGCTCGATCTGGCAAACGACATCGACGCGAGACGGTGGGTGCTGGTCGCCGAGAGCTCGTCGGCGATCCAGTGGCCTTTCGTCATCCTCGTCGCCTTCTGGCTCACCATCGCCTTCGCGAGCTTCGCGCTGTTCGCGCCGCGCAATGCCAGTGTCGCGGTCGCGATGCTGGTTGCCGCCATTTCGGTCGCGGGAGCCTTCTACCTGATCCTCGAGATGGACCAGCCCTATTCGGGCCTCATCCGGATCGAGAGCCAGCCGCTGCTCGACACCTACGCGTCGCTCGGCCGTCCTTAGAGCCGGCGAGGCTTGCCCAACAGCAACGCCTGTCGGGCTCCTCCGCCGGAATGGCTACGCCTCAGACGGACACGAACTGGCGCATGCGCCAAATGCTCGCGGCGGACGGCGCGCCGCTGCCGGCACGCCGCTGCTTCCCGCTCACCTTGAGGACACCGCCGCTGCGCTCGTCAGCCTCGACTGCTCCGGGCTCATCCGATCCCCGGCTGAGGTTTGAGCGCGCTAGCGGCGGGAACATGAAAAAAAGCCCCGGGCGCCGGCGCCGCAAGGCCCATTCCCTACAAGGCAAAGCCTTGGCTTTCTTTGACGTTTTAGTTGCGCAGGAAGTGCCCGGCAACGCCTCGGAACAGCGTGATGGCGCAGGGCTGGAAACCCGGATGCGGGCATCTGCTCTGGGCAGCGCGTAGTCCGTCGCAGTCGTGCGAACTTGTGCGTAGTGGCGGAGGGGAGGGGACCGGGGTCGACCATTCTGGTCTGGTTCATGCGCAACTGCGGTCAGTCGCGCGCAACTGTATGAAGCCTCCGCCGGGAGAGCGGCGAGCCGCCGAGTTTCGCCAACTTCCTCGCCTGCGTCAGCCGGGAACAGCACGATCAGGAGCGGCACTTGGAATATCCAGGCAATGAAGACGAAGAGCGTGCTGCCGACGCCGACTTGACCGCCGACGAGGCGCGCGGGCATTGCTTCGGGAATGACCTCGCCGTCCGGCGCGGCCGCCTGTGCAGTCGTGCGCAGGATCAACAGGAAGGGACCCGATGCAGAAGGAAGGCCGCACCATCGCGCCGATTGCCCAGGGCAGCCTTTCGCAGCGAGCCTACTCCGTCCTGCGCGACGGTCTCATCAACGGACATTTCCGGCCTGGCCAGCGGCTGGTGATGCAGGATCTAGCCGATCAGCTGGGAACGTCGATCACCCCCGTGCGCGAAGCCTGCATGCGGCTCGTCAGCGAGGGTGGGTTGCAGTTGCGCTCGGGGCGGTTCGCCATCGTCCCACCGATGACGCTCGAGCGCTACATGGAGGTCAGGCTGATCAGGCTCGAGCTCGAAGGGCTGGCCGCCGAACTCGCCGCCGAACGCGCCACGGCCGCGGACCTGTCACGGCTGCACGAGATTCATCCGCTGTACACGGCCGCCGACAGGGACGACCTCCCGGAAGAGGCGTTCCGTCTGAACCGGGAGTTTCACTTCGCGGTCTACGGAATGTCACGCTTGTCGATGCTGGTCAGCCATATCGAGAGCCTGTGGACCTCGATGGGACCAATGCTGACGATATTCTTCATCAACGGCAAGCGAAGCTACTATGGAGCGGCGGCGCACAAGAACGTCATCGAACGCATCGAGGCCGGAGACGGGCCGGGCGCGCGAGAAGCTATTCGTAGCGACATCATCGCAGGTGGGGTCGATTTCATTCGATTTCTGGAGGAGCGTGCGGAAATTTCCTTGCAATAACGTGCGGTGAGGGGACGGCCGATCTTCGAACCCGGGCGCTCCATATGACGTTGACTTGTATTTTATAAATTGCATGATGGGTGGGGATCGAGGCGGCGGCGGCCGGGGGGAAGGGCCATGTCGAGGCTGGGAGGCATTGCCGCGGCATCGGGTTCCGCCGAGATGCCGCCCATCGCGCCGTCCACTTCCTTCGACGTCAGGGCGCACGCGCCAACATCGGACCGGGGGGCCGGTGTTCGAACGCGGCGGCGGCGCGTAAGGCGTGAGGGGTGGCTCGGCCACGACGGTGTCCCGTTGTGGACTCGCCGCGCAGGTGTCTTGCAGCGTGCGCGAGCCGGACTGGTTACCCTGAAGACTATGCCCGCGCCATTCCTTGCGCGGCGTCGTGACGCCGACGGAAGGCCGGAGTTCGACGGACTCTCTCTGAGGCTCACCGCCCCAGTGGCCGGGCCAGCCCTTTAGGCCCTCGCTCCCGCAGACAGCAGCCGGAACGGCTCTCAACCGTCCATCAAGGAGAACGACGATGCACCTGACCAAAGCTCTGCTCGCCTGCTCGGTTCTGGTGGCCTCGGTCTCGGCGGCTTCGGCCGAGGACTGGTGGCCCTTCTCGATCGCCACCGCCAAGGGCGGCGATCTGACGAAGGTCGAGACGATCGACTATGCGCCGCTCGAAAAGGCCGAGAAGCCCTGGAACCTGTGCGTGCTGTTCCCGCATCTGCAGGACAGCTACTGGCTCTCGGTGAACTACGGCATCGCCGAGGAGGCCAAGCGCCTCGGCGTGAAGTTCACGCTGCTGCAGGCCGGCGGCTACTCGAACCTGCCGAAGCAGATCTCGCAGTATGACGACTGTCTGGCCGCCGGGGCCGACGCCATCCTGATCGGCGCGATCTCGGAAGCCGGCCTCGCCGCCAAGATCAACGAGGGCATGGCGAAGGGCGTCGTGAACATCGCCGTCGCCAACCCGGTGCTCGAGACCAAGATCACCGCGCGCATCACGCCCGATTTCCACGCCAAGGGCTTCGAGACCGGCGAGTACGTCAAGGCCCATCTCGGCGACAAGGGTGGCGCCGCGGTCGGCTTCCCCGGACCGCAGGGCTCTGGCTGGGCCGAGACCTACATGTCGGGCTTCCGCGATTCCACGGCGACCGGCAACGTCAAGCTGCTCGCGGAGGTCTACGGCGAGGCGTCTGTGCCGGCGCAGTTGCGTCTGGTCGAGGACGCCCTGCAGACCTATCCCGACATGACGGTGATCTGGGGTGGCGCACCGACGGCAGAGGCGGCGATCGGAGCCGTGGCCGACGCGGGCCGCGACGACATCACGATCATCTCTTCCTACGAGAACCAGACGATGCTGGGCTCCGTGAAGGACGGCAAGGTTCTTGCGTTCTCCACCGAGTACCCGGTGATCATGGGCCGCATCGGTGTGGATCTCGCCGTCCGCGCGCTGGAGAAGAAGGAGCACGAGACGATCCTGCTGGTGGCCCCCGGCATCGTCAGCAAGGACAATGTCGACAAGATCGATACGACGCAGATCTTCGCGCCCGAAGGCTTCCAGCCCGTCTTCTCAGCCGAGTAGGGCTTCGCCCGGCCGACGAACTCCTCCGGGCGCGTCCTCGACGCGTCCGGAGCCTGAACTTCACGAGGGAACCCCCCCGCATGCTGGAACTCACCGGTTTCTCCAAGGCGTTCAACCACGTGGTCGTTCTGGACAATGTGGATTTCACGCTGGAGCCCGGTGAGGTCCACGCCCTTCTCGGCGAGAACGGGGCGGGCAAGTCGACCCTGATCAATCTCGTCATAGGCACCTACGCCCGCACCGCCGGGCGCATGGTGCTGAAGGGTCGCGAGATCGAGACGCTCGATCCGCAGACGTCCCGCCAGCTCGGCATCGCCGCGGTCTTCCAGGAGTTCTCGCTGCCGCGCGACCTGACGGTCGCCGAGAGCCTGTTCCTCGGCCGCGAGGAGCGGATCGGCCCGTTCCTGCGCCGGGGCAGGATGCGCGAGGCCGCGCGAAAGCTCCTCGACGAGTTCGGCTTCCACGTGCCGCTCGACGCCAAGATCGCGAGCCTCAGCCGCGCGCAGAAGCAGATGGTGGAGATCGCCAAGGCGCTCTGCATCGGCTCGGACGTGCTGATCCTCGACGAGCCGACGGCCTCGCTGACCGACGGCGAGGCGGAAAAGCTGTTCGAGGCGATGGCGAAGCTGAAGGCCCGGGGCGTCGGCATCATCTACGTCTCCCACCGCATGAGCGAGATCCGCACCCTCTCCGACCGGGTGACCGTGCTGCGAGGTGGCAAGCGTGTCGCCACCGTGCGCACCGCCGACGTCACCGACGGCGAACTCATCGAGATGATGGTCGGCGTGCCCGTGGACAAGCTGTTCCCGGAAATCAACGCCGAGCCGGGCCAGGAGCGACTGCGCGTGTCGCACACGACCACCACTTCCGGATCCGTGCGCGATGCCTCGATCCGCCTGTACGCCGGCGAGGTGGTGGGGCTCGCGGGGCTCGTCGGCTGCGGGCGCAGCGAGCTCTGCCGTGCCATCTTCGGGCTCGAGCCGCTCGCCGATGGCGAGATCATCCTGTCGGGGCGACACGTCACCCACCCGACGCCGGCGAGGATGCTGCATCAGCGCCTGTGCTACTTCCCGAGCGACCGCGGCGCCGAGGGCCTGGCGCTCGTCCGGCCGGTGCGCGAGAACGTCACCATGGCGACCCTGGACGAGCCGGCGATCGCCTCCGGCCCGTTTCTGCGCTCCTGGGACGAGGGGCGCGTCGTCCGCACCCCGCTCGAGGACCTCGGATTGAAACCGATGGCGCCGGAGGGGCGGGTGATCGCGTTTTCGGGTGGCAACCAGCAGAAGGTGATGCTGTCGCGCGGCCTGATGCGTCCCTTCGACGTCTACCTGTTCGACGAGCCGACCGTGGGCATCGACGTCAATGCGAAGTCCGATGTCTATGCCCTGATCAAGCGCCTGGTGGAGGACGGTGCGGCGGTGATCCTGTCCAGTTCCGAACTCCCCGAACTGCTGCACCTCGCCAGCCGCATCTACGTCATGGCGCAGGGGCGGATCGTTTCCGAGATTGCCGGCGACGGGAGGACGGAGGCTGCGATCCTCTCACACTATTTCGGCCATTGACGGCCGGGACGACGGACGATGACGGTTTCCGCTCCGGTCGCCACGGAGACGCCGACGCCCGCGAACAGGCGTGGACGCCTCGAGTTCTTCCTCTTGAACGGCGGGATCGTGCTCGCCCTCCTCGTCGCGGCGGTGGTCTGCACCGCGCTGGCCGAGCCGCGGTTCCTGAACCGCCTGAACCTGATCAACCTCGGTCGCAACTTCTCCTTCCTGCTCATCCCGGCAATGGCGCAGATGCTGGTGATGACGGCCGGCGGCTTCGACCTGTCGGTCGGCGCGGTGGTGGCGATCGGTTCGGTCGTCAGCGCCCTGGCGATGGGCGCCGTGCTGACCGCCACGCCCGGCGCCGAGGGGCTGTCGATCGCCCTGGCACTCGCGGTCGTCCTCGCGGTGGGTCTCGGCGTCGGCCTCGTCAACGCCGTGCTGATCGCCGGCTTCCGGCTGTCGCCGTTCATGGTGACGCTCGCCGTCATGTCGGCCCTGACGGGGCTGGCGCTCTACTACACGCAGGGCATCCCGATCTACGGCGTCGCCGAGAGCTTCGTCACCGGCGTCGGACGCGGCCAGATCGCCGGCATTCCCGTCATCCTGGTGATCGCGCTCGCGATCCTCGCGGCATGCATGATCCTGCAGCGCACCACCGTGCTCGGCCGGCACATCTACGCCGTCGGCAGCGACGAGCGGGGCGCACGGCTCTCCGGCGTTCCGACGCGGCGCGTGCTGGTCATCACCTATGCGATGGCCGGGATGCTCGCCGCCTTCACCGGCTTCCTGATGACGGCGCGGATCGGCTCGGGGCAGGCGACCATCGGCGGGACGCTGGCGCTGGAGACGATCGCCGCCGCGGTGATCGGCGGGGTGTCGCTGCGCGGCGGCGTCGGCAGGGCCGGCCTGGTCGCGATGGCCGCCCTGTTCCTGACGGTGATCGCCAACGCCATGAACCTTCTGCAGTTCGACAGCAAGTACCAGACACTGGTGCTGGGCGTCGTCCTCATTCTCGCCCTCGGCATGGAGCGCCTGTTGCTGAGGAGCCGCAATCCATGACCGCCGCCACGTCCGCGACCGTCGGAATGCGGTTCGTCCTGCAGCGGCTCGGCCCCTGGCGGCTGCCGATCGGCATCTTCGTCATGCTGCTCGCCTTCGCCGCCGTCGAGCCGCGCGTCGTCTCGGGGGCGAACCTGCGCAACATCGCCGTACAGGCGAGCTATCTCGCCGTCTTCGCCCTCGCCCAGTGCCTCGTCATCCTGACCCGCGGCTTCGATCTCTCCCTCGGCTTCACCGTGTCTCTGGTCAGCGTGCTGTCGGCGATGGCGATGGTGGCGACGGGCTCGCCCTTCGTTGGCATCATGGCCGGGCTCGGGGTCGGGCTGCTTGTCGGCGCCGCGAACGGCCTGCTGATCGGCGGCATCGGCCTCAACCCGCTGGTGACGACCCTCGGCATGGCGAACATCGTCATGGCGCTCGCCTCCACCGTCAGCGGCGGCTTTCCGGTCTCCGGCCTGCCCGCCGGCTTCACGGGGACTTTCGCCCAGGGCAGCTTCCTCGGTGTCGCCGCTCCGGTGTGGATCGCCGGCGTGCTCTTCCTCGCCGGCTGGCTGCTGCTCACGTTCACGCGCTTCGGCCGCAGCCTCTACATCATCGGCGCCAACCCGCGCGCCGCGGTGGCGGCCGGCATCAACACGTTCGGCACGCTCGGCTTCGCCTACACCCTGTGCTCGCTCGTCACCGCGATCGGAGCGCTGTTGCTGACCGCGCGCACCGGCTCGGGCGAGCCGAACCTCGGCGGCAACCTGACTCTCGAGGCGATCGCCGCGGCCGTGGTCGGTGGTGCCAAGCTTTCCGGCGGCGAGGGCGGGGTCGCCTCCGCCCTTCTCGGCGCGCTCTTCGTCACCGTGCTGTCCAACGGCATGAACCTCATCCAGCTTGACGGCTACCTCCAGCAGATCTGCCTCGGCGCCATCATCGTCATCAGCCTCGTCCTCAGCCGCGACACCTTCCGCCGCTGACCGGACCAATTCGGGTAGAGTGCCAATGGGCTACCAGGTTTGCATCGACATCGGCGGAACCTTCACGGACTGCCTGGTCTCCGACGGGGACGGCCTGATTTCGATCTTCAAGTCGCCGACGACGCCCGGAGAGTTCGAGAAGGGCTTCATCAACGTCCTGCACGCCGCCGCCGAGGGACATGGCCTGACCCCCGACGCCTTCCTGAAGGACATCGAGCTGATCGTGCACGGCTCGACGGTGTCGACCAATGCCCTGGTGGAGAAGAAGACGGTCAAGGTCGGCCTGATCCTCAACGAGGGGCACGAGGACGTGCTGCTGCTGCGGCAGGGGCCGCGCAAAGGCGCCTTCCAGTGGAAGCTCGACTATCCCGACCCCTATGTGCCACGCCATCTGACACGCGGCGTGACGGGCCGGATTGACGCACGCGGGCGCGAGCTGGTGGCCCTCGACGAGGACGGCGTCCGCAGCGCGGCCGCCGCCTTCCGCTCGCTCGGCGTCGAGGCCGTCGCGGTCGGCCTGCTCTGGTCGGTGGTGAACCCGGCGCACGAGCTGCGGGCGGGCGAGATCCTGACCGAGGAGCTGCCTGACATCCCGATCACGCTCTCCCACGAGATCAACCCGATGCCGCGCGAGTATCAACGCATCATCGCGACCGCGATCGACGCGTCGATCCATCCGATCGTCGCGCGCTACATCGGGCGTCTGCAGTCTGCCCTCGACGAGGCGGGCTTCGCCGGCGAGCTGCTTCTGGCGAACTGCGTCGGCGGGATGATGCCGCAGCCGGAAATGCTGAAGAAGCCGATCTACTCGGTGATGTCCGGCCCGACGCTCGCGCCGATGGCGGCGCTGGCGCTGTCGGACGAGCCGGACATCATCGTCGGCGACATGGGCGGCACCACCTTCGACGTGTCGGCGCTGCGCGACCACCAGATCATCATCACGCCCGACAGCATGATCCACGACGATTCGCTCGGCATTCCCAAGGTCGACGTGCGCTCCGTCGGCGCGGGCGGCGGCTCGATCGCCCATGTCGACGCCGGCGGTCTTCTCAAGGTCGGCCCGCAATCGGCGGGCGCCCGTCCGGGGCCGGCCTGCTACGGCGCGGGTGGCGAGCGGCCGACGGTGACGGATGCCAACGTGGTCCTCGGCCTCGTCGATCCCGACTACTTCCTCGGCGGCAAGATGCAGCTCCGCCGCGATCTTGCGGAGAAGGCAGTCAGACAGGTCGCCGATGCCCTCGGCATCGGCCTCGAAGAGGCGGCGTACGCGATCTACACGACGTCGAACCACAACATGGTCGCCGCTATCGAGGAGATCACCGTGCGCGAGGGCATCAATCCGCGCGACTCAGTGTTCGTCTGCGGCGGCGGGGCGACGGCGATCCATATCGCTGAGATGGCCGACATCCTTGGCCTCAAGCGCTACATGGTCCCGCGCTTCATGGCGGGTCTCAGCGCGTTCGGCGGGCTCATCTCGGACATCCGCAACGAGAAGAGCGGCGTGCTGCTGACCTCCCACGTCGACTTCGACCTCGACGGCGTCAATGCCCTGCTCGCGCAGTTGCGGACGGCCGGGGACGGCTTCCTCGCCGATGCCGGCGTCGCGCCGGAGAACCGCCAGTTCGAGGTCTCCTATATGGGCCGCTACGAGTTCCAGTCCTTCGAGATCGAGGTGCCGATCACCCTCCCGGAGGGCGGGCTGACGGCCGCCGACCTGCCGGTGCTGGTCGAGGCCTTCCACCGCATGCACGAGCGCATCTACTCGATCCGCATCGACGGCGACGTGGTGGAGTTCACCGCCTGGAAGCTGCGTGCCATCGGCAAGCGGCCGGGACAGGAGGCCTGGCGGCTGCATACTCTACCGGCGCAGGCGGGCGCGGTGACGCCGAAGGCGTCGCGGCGCGTCTACGACCAGCCCGCGCGGAGCATGATCGAGGTGCCGGTCTACGAGCTTTCGACGCTGGGCGAAGGGGCGAGGCTCGCGGGTCCGTGCCTGATCGAGTCCCCGACCTTCACCGCCTACCTCAAGCGTGGCCACGACGGGTCGCTGGACCCGTTCGGCAATCTCAACGTCACCGTCGCCTGACGCGGAAGAAGGAGACAGACGCATGAAACTCCCCGACGCTTCCGCCGCCGCCGATGGCGCTTCTGCCGATGGTGCGGGCCGACGCATCGATCCGTTTCTGATGTCGGTGCTGAAGAGCCGTTTCGAGGCGATCGTGCGCGAGATGACGCTGGTCGTGATGCGCGCGAGCCGCTCCGCCGTCATCAAGAATGCGCGCGATTTCAGCTGCGCGATCCTCACCTACGACCACCAGCTCGTCTCGGTCGAGGACGCCTTGCCGATCCACGTCATGTCGATGGATATGGCCACGCGGCCGCTGACGCAGCTCTTCGACGACATCAAGCCGGGCGACATCTACATCAACAACTGTCCGTTCACCGGCGGCACCCACCACGCCGACCTGATCATGTCGATGCCGGTGTTTTTCGAGGGCGAACCGCTGTTCTGGGTCGTCGCCCTCTCCCACCACGCCGACACGGGAGCCCCCGCCCCCTCGACCTACCTGCCCTTCGCCAAGACGATCTTCGAGGAGGGCCTGCATTTCCCCTGCGTGCGCCTCGCCGAGAACTACAAGGAGAAGAAGGACATCCTGCGCATCGGCTCGATGCGCAACCGGGTGCCGGACCTCTGGCTCGGCGATGTCGCGGCGCAGAGCGGTGCCTGCCGCACGGCCGAGCGGCGCATCATCGACCTGATCGGGCGCTATGGCCGCGACACCGTCGTCGACTTCGTCGAGGACTGGTTCGACTACGGGCGCCGCTGTACCAAGGCCGCCATCGCCAAGCTGCCCGCCGGCACCTACGAGTACACGACCACCCACGATCCGGTGCCGGGCGTCGCCGACGCGGGCATTCCGGTACATGTGAAGATCACCGTCGACCCCGCCGCCGGCGAGATCGTCGTCGACGTGCGCGACAACATCGACAACGTGCCGGGCGGGCTGAACCTCTCGGCCAACACCTGCACGGGCTCGTGCCGCATCGGCGTCTTCAACAATCTCGACGAGACCATCCCCCACAACGAGGGCTCGAAGTCGCAGATCAAGGTGCTGCTGCGCGAAGGTTGCGCGATCGGGGCGCCGAAATATCCGGTCGGCACCTCGGTCGCGACGACGAACGTCAACGACCGCCTGATGATCGCCGGCAATGCCGTGTTCTCGCGCATGGGGGCCCCCTACGGCCAGGCGGAGGGCGCCTCGCACCTGCCGGCGGGCGTGGGGGTGATTTCGGGCTCGGATCCGTTCAAGCGCGGCAAGGGCTACGTCAACCAGATCTTCGTCGGCTATGGCGGCGGCGCGGCGAACCACGGCCACGACGGCTGGCTGACCTATTGCGGCCCTGCGAATGCGGGCCTCATCCAGCTCGATTCCGTCGAGGTGGACGAGTCGATGTATCCGATCGTCATCGAGCGGCGCGGCGTCGTGCGCGACAGCCAGGGCCTCGGCGAGTTCGAGGGCGCGCCGGGCATGGGCGGCGTGTTCTATCCGCTCGACCACGACATGACGATCATCTATGCCGCCGACGGCACATCCAATCCGCCCCGCGGCGTGCTCGGCGGCACGACGGCGAAGGCGAGCTACTCGAAGCGCCTCGATCCCGACGGGAGCGAGGAAGTGCTGCCGGCGTTCTCCGAGGAGGTGATCCCGGCCGGCAGCCGCATCGCCTTCACCGCCTGCGGGGGGGGCGGCTACGGGGAGCCGCTCAAGCGGGATCCGGACCGCGTCATGCGGGCGGTCAACCGCGGCTGGCTCAGTCCCGGCGTGGCGCGCGAGGTCTACCGGGTCGCCCTGGCGGAGACGGCCGAGCCGGGCGTGCACATGCTGGATGCCGCGGAGACCGCCCGGCTGCGCGGCAGCGCCTAGCCGATGTCGGGGTCCCGCGCCTTCCTGCTCCTGCTCGTCGCCGCCGTGCTCTATGGCGGCAGCTTTCCCGTCAACCGGCTGGCCTCCGAGGCCGGCTGGCCTGCCCTCGCCTTCGCGCTGGTGCCCGCGCTGCTCGCCGGCCTCGCCTTGGCGGCGCTGTGCACCCTTCTCGGCGTGCGGCTGCCGCTCGGGCGGCGGGCGCTCACGGCGAACCTCGTTATCGGCGGCCTCGGGATCGGGCTACCGGTCGGCATCCTCGTCGCCGCCGCCCAGCATCTCCCCGCCTCGACGCTGACGCTGGTGCTGTGCCTCTCGCCGATCCTGACCCTGGCGCTCGCGGCGGCGACCGGCACCGAGCGCTTCGAGCGCCGGGTGTTCTTCGGCATGATCCTCGGCACGCTCGGCATCGTGCTGATCGTCTGGCCCGACAGCGGCGTGGTGGAGGAAGGCGGTGCGGGGTGGTTCCTGCTCGCGCTCATCGCTCCGACGATGTTCGCCGTCACCAACAACTGCGCCGTCTGGCTGCGCCCGCCCGCCACGTCGGCGCTGGCGATGGCCGCGGGAACGCTGCTCGGGGGCGCCCTCGTCGCCATCCTGGTGGCGCTGGCGACGGGGGCCGAGTTCTGGCCGGCTGCGACCGATCTTGCGCAGATCACTCCGTTGCTGCTGTCGACGGTGATCAACGGCGTGGTGTTCTGGCTGTTCTTTCTGCTCGTCGCGGCAATCGGCGCGGCGCGGTTCTCGCTCTTCAACTATCTCGCCGTGGCCGCAGGAATCGCCTGGAGCATGGCGATCTTCGGCGAGAGCCCCACGCCCGTCTTCTGGGTCGCGGCGGCGCTGATGCTTCTCGGCATGCATCTGGCGCTGCGCGTCCGGCGCGGTGGCAGATCCGGCGAAGGCGCGACGGGATGATCTCTGCGGGCGGTTGGACGCGAAAGTCCTCGCCGAAGAGGCGGCGGATGGGGTGGCGAAGAGCGGCGTTGCAGCGCGCTCGGCGCTCGGGGCTGGGCAGGGCGTTTGCACGACAAAGTGCAGACGGCACACTCGGAATAAAAAATTGCAGCCCGGTGGGATGCTCTGTTAGGAACACGCTGCCGGTCTGCCGTGGCATGGCAATGCCGTTGCGGCGTCGACGGACTTCAATGAGCAGCAGGATTTGACGATGGCAGCCGTCGACAGCACGACCCACCGCACGCCTGCACGCGACGCCCGCTATCCCGAGCTCGTGCTGCGAATCGCGGGCCGACGCGTCGCGCAAACGAGCGAAGGGACGCTATTGGTCGTCAATCCCGCGACGGAAGAGGAGCTCGGCCAGCTGCCGATCGCCGGGCGGGCAGACCTCGAAGCCGCGGTCGCGTCAGTGGCGCGCGGGTTCGAGGTTTGGTCCGCCACCGCGCCGCTCGCCCGGTCGAACGTCCTACGCGAGGCGGCGCGGATCATCCGCTCCCGCCTCGATGATCTTGCCCACGTGCTGACGCTCGAACAGGGCAAGCCGATCGCCGTCGCGCGGGCGGAATGGACCAGCACCGCCGAAGCGCTCGAGTGGGCGGGGGAGGAGGGCCGTCGCGTCTACGGACGGGTGATCCCGGCGCGATCCAACGTGGTGACGCAGACCGCCTACAAGCTCCCGCTCGGCCCGGTGGCGGCGTTCTCGCCGTGGAACTTCCCAGCCTGGACGGCGGTACAGAAGCTCGCACCGGCGCTCGCTTCCGGCTGCTCTGTGGTGATCAAGGGCGCCGAGGAGACGCCGGCGACGGTGCTGCTTCTTGCCGAGGCGCTGTTCGAGGCCGGGCTGCCGGCGGACGTGCTCAACGTCGTCTATGGCCGCCCGGCGGAAATTTCCGACTTCCTGATCGCCTCGCCAGAGATCCGCAAGATCACCTTCACCGGCTCGGTGCCGGTCGGCCGCGAACTGGCGGCCAAGGCGGGCAGGGCGCTGAAGCGGGTGACGATGGAGCTCGGCGGCCATGGCCCGGTGATCGTCGCCAGCGACGCCGACATTGAGCGGGCGGCGACGCTCGGCGCCGTCGCCAAGTTCCGCAACAGCGGGCAAGTGTGTGTGTCGCCGACCCGCTTCCTCGTGCAGCGCCAGCACTTTGATCGCTTCCTGGAGACCTTCGTCACGGCGGCGGATGCCTTGAAGGTCGGTGAAGGCGTCGATCCTGAGACTGGTATGGGCCCGCTCGCCAACGCGCGCCGGCTGGCCGCGATGGAGGCGTTCGTTGCCGACGCTGCATCGGCCGGCGCGACACGGCACGCCGGCGGGCACCGGCTCAACCGGCCGGGCTACTTCTTCCAGCCGACGGTGTTCGGCAACGTGCCGACTGCGGCGCGAATTATGAACGAGGAGGTGTTCGGCCCGATCGCGGCGATCAACGCCTTCGACGACATCGACGAGGCGATCGCCGAGGCGAACCGGCTCGATTTTGGGCTCGCCGCCTACTGCTTCACCGATTCGAACAAGACCGCCGAGCACCTGCGCCGCCGCGTCCGCTCCGGCATGCTGGCGATCAACCACTATCAGATCGCTTCCTCGGAGACACCGTTCGGCGGCACCCGCGACAGCGGCTTCGGCGCCGAAGGGGGCATCGAAGGGATCGATGCCTACCTCGAGACGCGCTACGTCACGCACATGACAGCGTAATCGCCCCGGGCCGTGATTGTGCGGGCGCCGGCTGGGGCCGGCGCCCGCCATTTCAGGCGCGCTGGGTCGCCGCGTGGCGGCCAAAGGCCGGCATGATCCGCTCGGCGAGCTCGGTCATGCCGTAGCGTTCGCGGGCCTCGTTGAGGCCTGTCCAGTCCATGGCGGCGAGCAGCAGGGTGCCAAACGGTCCGACCTCCTCCCGGAAGGTGACGAGCCGGTCGAGCACCGTCGTCGGGGTGCCGTAGATCACCATGTGCTCGATCAGCCCCTCGATCGTCACGTCGTCGTCGGACATCTCCCGGTCCGGCCGCATGGCGATCGTATAGCCGCTGTTCTTCATGCCTTCCCAGAGATACTTGTAGTAGAAATACGTGCTTCCCTGCGGGTCCAGCGCGTGGTCCCTCGCTTCCGACTCGGTCGGCGCGACGACGATGTTGCGGGCGACACGCCATTCCGTGCCGTCCGGGGGGCGGCCGACCTCCGCGCATCCTTCCAGATATTTCTGCCAGTGGGTGGCGACGCTGTCGGCGGGAATGAAGTTCGCGCTGATCGGAATCCAGCCCTGCATCGCTGCCGTCTTCACGCTCGCCGAACTTGGGCTCATCGCCGACACCGCGATCGGGGGATGCGGCTGCTGCAGGGGCTTGGGGAGGAAGCCGACGCCGAGCGAGGGAACGATGGCGCGGCGGATCTCGATGTCCCAGTGCCGGCCGTGGATCTGGTAGGGCGGGTCCTGCGACCAAATCTTGAGGATGATGTCGATGCTTTCGAGCATCTTCTCGCCGCGCAGCAGCGGATCCTGATTGCCAAAGAGCTCGAGGTCGCTGGCGAGGCCGCCGGGGCCGATGCCGAACAGGAAGCGGCCGTTGCTCATGTGATCGAACTGCGCCACCTCGCCGGCGACGATCGCCGGGTGGTGGTTCGGCAGGTTGATGACGCCGGTGCCGAGCTTGATGCGGCTCGTCAGCGGCAGCAGCGAGGCGAGGAACATCAGCGGCGAGGTCAACGGCTCAGTCGTCGCGGAGAAATGTTCGCCGACCCACGCCTCCTCGAAGCCGAGCTGCTCGGAGAGGACGATCTTCTCCGTGTCCTCGTGCAGCATATCCCGCAGCCGCCGGCCCGGCATGTGGATCGGCATCATGAACAGACCCAAGTGCATCAGATCTCGGGCTCCGGAAGGACGGTCGTCGGGCCGACGACGGGCGGCCCCGAAGGCCGGGACAGTAGCAAGGGCGCCCCGCGATGCAAGCCGCCGCCGCCATGGTCTGCTCGTATCCCCCGCGTGCAACAAAAGATACATAACGACATCTCAGAATAATATGTTGCAATCTCCGCCGCCGGCGGCTAGACCGATGCGGCGGGCCGGCGCGAAAAAGCCGGGCCGGCGCGGCAAGCGCGGAGATCGCAGATGATCGACGTCGAGGCAGTCGAGTTCGGCTTCAAGCGCGCGATGCGGCAACTCGCCGGCGGCGTCGCGGTGATTGCATCTGGCAACGGCGACAGCCGGCGCGGGTTGACGGCAACAGCCGTCTGCAGTCTTTCTTCGAGCCCCGCGCGCCTTCTGGTGTGCGTCAACAAGTCGGCGGAAGCGCACGACGTCATCGCCGGCACGCGCTGCTTTTCCGTCAACATTCTCGGCGACGACCAGCAGGCGCTCGCCGAGCGCTTTGCGGCGCTCGACGGGTCGAAGGGCGCGATCCGCTTCAGTGGCGAACGGTGGAGCGAACTCGCGACGGGTGCCCCGGTCCTGCACTCGGCGATCGCCGTGTTCGACTGTGAGCTCGACGCGGAGTTGCCGACGGAAACGCACACCGTCTACATCGGCCGCGTCGTCAAGACGATCTGCGACGATGCCGGCATGCCGCTCGTCTATCATCAGCGGCAGTTTTGCGCGCCCACGCCGCTCGCAAAGCCCCTTCTCGCGACGGGGTGAGGGCTCTCATCGGTCTTCACCAGCCGAGCGGATCGAACTGCGCCATGTCGGGCAGCTGGAAGCGGCTCGGGTTCGTCCGGTTGGCGACCTGCATGCCGAGGATGTGCACGAGCGTCAGCGGCCCGGCGAGCGTCGGCACCGGTAGCGTGTTGTTGGACGACGTCTGCAACGCGATGTGCCCGTCGCCGCGCGGCCGCGGGTCCGGGCCGATGACGATCAGCTTGCAGTTGGCGCGCAGCGCGACGGCAATCTCCGCCAGCACGTCCGCCGAACGCTCATGCGATATCTCGATGGCGATGACAACGTCCCCTGCCTTGGCCAGCTGGATCGCTTCGGCGGATCGCGCGCTGCCGGCCTCCAGCAGGCGCGCGTCGCGCGGCAGCAGCGTCAGCATGCGCGTGAGATGTGCCCCGACGGCCATCCCGTCGAGACTGCTGACCACCCAGACCACGCGGGCACCGGCCACCAGTTTCACGGCGCGGTCCAGATCCTCCATCGACAGCTTCTCCAGCAATGTCTGAAGGCTGGTGATCTCGCTGGCAATGATATTGCGCGCCCCGTCGTTCGATTTGTGTTTTCCTTGCGCAGCGAGCTGTTGGTCGAGCCGCGAGATGCGGGAATTGATGCCCTGCGCCTTGGCGTACATTCCCGCCTTGAAGATCAGCTGCATTTCCTTGAAGCCGTCGTAGCTCATGTATTTCGCAAAGCGGACAATGGTCGACGGATGAACACCGATATGGCCGGCAAGCACACGAACCGGCGCAAGCGCAACCTCGTCAGAATTGTCTATGAAATACCGGGCAACCTGATGGAACTGAGGGCTCATCTGAGCGAGGCGCGCGTCGATATGCTTGAGGAGATTGGGCAGGTCACGCGGGATCGTCAGTTCCATAGTGGGTGGCGACGGCATGTCGTGGCTCGTGTCGGAGGGCAGCGGCGTCACTCTATCGGTATTGGCGTTGACGCGCCAGTTTCCGGCGCTCGATGATCTTCGCTACCCCGAACGGCACGCGTCCCGGGCCGCCCTAACCGACGGTACCCCGGCCAGTGACGTCAGATTCTGGCCGTCCTCGCCGCGGCAACCCGTTTGCGATGCGCGGCCGGGCTTCCGCGATCACCTCTTCGCAACACAGGATGTCGAAAGGCCTCAGCAGCATTTTCTGTTGCCGGGCCAGAAGGCCGGTTATATGATGCGTCGGCTCTGGGGGAGATCAACGCGCCCAAATATATCCATTCTGACGGCAACGACCGTTACGTATCCCAGAAAATCAAATAATTCTATCATGGAGGAAACGTCGTGAAATTCTTGTGCTCTGGCAAGATTGGCCTGCTGGCAACTGCAGCACTTCTGGCATCTCTCGCGCCCGTGACGGCAGCCGACACTTACCAACCGGCGTGTTTCGTGCCCGCACCGAACGCCAAGACGATCCAGACCGAAGCAAAGCCCGGCCCGTACCGGGTCGCGCTGGTCAACGGGTTCGTCGGCAACGACTGGCGGATCAACATGATCCAGGCTGCGAAAGCCTGGGCTGCGATGCCGGAGAACAAGGCCGACCTCAAGGAATTCAAGATCATCAGCGTCGGCAACGACGTCGCCGCGCAGATCTCGGCGCTCGATAACCTGATCGGCGCCGGCTACGACGGCATCGTGCTGAACGCCGTCAACGCGACGTCGTTCGGCCCGATCGTCAAGCGGGCGAAGCGGGCGGGCGTCGCCCTCGTCGCCTTCGACAACGTGCTCGACACAGACGAGATCGTGCAGGTCAACGAAGACCAGTTCCAGCTCGGCGAGATCAAGGCGAAGGACATCGTCGAGCGCCTGCAGGGCAAGGCCAATCCGAAGGTGCTCGAGGTCCGCGGTCTGCCGGGCAACTCGGTCGACCGTGACAATCACGACGGCATGCGCAGCGTGCTCGACAAGGTGCCGGGGATCCAGGTCACCGAGGTGGTCGGCAACTGGGACACGGGAACGGTGCAGAAGGTCGTCGCCGACGTGCTGGCGGCCCAGGGCCAGTTCGACGCGGTGGTCTGCCAGCACGGCTGCGCCGGCGTCGTGCGGGCGCTGATCGACGCCAAGCTGCCGATGATCCCGATCGCCGGCGACGCCGAGAACGGCACGCGCATCATCATGGCGCAGCAGGAGGTGAAGGGTCTGTCCGCCGCCCAGGCGCCGGCGATGTCGGCCGTGACGATGCAGGCGCTCATCGCCCAGCTGAAGGGCGAGCCGATGCCGAGCCTCGTTGCCCTGGCCATCCCCTCCGTCAAGACCGAGGAACTGAAGGACGGCGTCAACTACTGGACCAGCCTGCCGAACACCTTCTACGCGGCGACCTCGTTCCCGGCCTGCGGGATCGACTTCACCGCCGAGCAGATCATGAGCCAGACGCCCGACAACACGTAAACGCCCCGCCGACCTTACGAAGGTTGCGTCCGGCCGGCGGCGCCTCGATGATCGCCATCGACGTCGCCGGCCCCTCCCACCGATTGCGGGCGGTGACCGTGAGTTCCACCTTTGCATCGCCCGGGGCGGCCGGCCCGAACACGTCCGCCGCCGTCGTTCGGAATGTCGGCGCAGGCGGCGAGTTCGTCTCGCTCGCCGGCATCTCGAAGAGCTACGGCGGCACCGTCGCGCTCGAGTCCGTCGACCTGCGGATTCGCCGGGCCTCGATCCATGCCATCCTCGGCGAGAACGGGGCCGGAAAGAGCACGCTGATCAAGGTGCTGACCGGCGTCGTCAGACCCGATGCTGGCTCCGTCACGATCGACGGCGCATCGTTCACCGTGCGCTCACCGGCGACGGCGGCGGCTGCCGGCATCGCCTGCGTTTTCCAGGAGCTCTCGCTGGTTCCCGACCTGTCGGTCGCCGACAACATCTTCCTGGCGCACGGCACCGGGCGGATCGGCTTCATCGACCGCGGCCGGCAGCGGAAGTCCGCCGAGGCGCTGCTGCGCGAGCTCGGCTCCGAGGTGCGCCCGACCGACATCGTACGCTCGCTCACCCTCTCCGAGGCCCAACTCGTCGAGATCGCCAAGGCACTGGCGAAGCGGCCGCGGCTGCTGATCCTCGACGAGGCGACCTCGGCGCTCGGCGAGCAGCAGGTCGGCCGGCTGTTCCAGATCCTGCGCCGGCTACGCGACGAGGGCGTGTCGATCCTCTACATCACCCACCGCATGCACGAGGTCGATACGCTCTGCGACACCTGCTCGGTGTTCCGCAACGGCCGGCACGTCGAGACGTTCGCGCAGGGCACGCGGTCGCCGAATGCCGTCGTCGAGCTGATGCTCGGTCGTGCCGTCTCGCAGATCTATCCGGCCAAGCCCGCCCCGGCCGATGGCCCGCCGCTGCTCGAGGTGCGGGACCTTTCGTGGGACGGGCGCATCGACAAGGTGAGCTTCGTCGTCCGGCCGGGCGAGATCTACGGCATCGGCGGCCTCGAGGGCCATGGCCAACACGAGACGCTGCTCGCACTGTTCGGCGTGCTGCGAAACGTCAGCGGGGAGATCCGTTTCGACGGCCGTCCGGTCACCATCGGCAGCCCCGGGAAGGCGAAATGCCGCGAACTCGGCATCGCGCTCGTCCCCGAGGATCGCAAGAGCGAGGGGCTGCACCTTCCCCTCACGATCGCCAACAATCTCACTCTCAGCGTGCTTAACCGGCTCACGCGTTTTGGCGTGATCGATGCCGGCCGCCAGCGCCGGCTCGTCGACGAGTTGATGAAGCGGCTGCAGATCAAGGCATCGACGCCCAAGGCGCCGGTCTCCTCGCTGTCGGGTGGCAACCAGCAAAAGGTGGTGCTCGCCAAGTGGCTCGCCTGCGACCCGCGCCTGATCCTGCTCTGCGATCCGACGCGCGGCATCGACGTCGGCACCAAGGCGGAGATCTACGCGCTGCTGCGAAGGCTCGCCGCCGAGGGCGCGGCGATCGTGCTGCACACCACCGACTATGACGAACTGATCGGACTCTGCGACCGCGTCGGCATCTTCTATGGCGGCACCATCCTGCGCGAGCTCTCCGGCGATGCGCTGAACGAGCGCAACATCCTGCGCGCCTCGTTCGCCCTCGCCGACGACGCCCCCGTGGCGGGAGGGGCGCACTGATGGTCGCCACCGAAACGGCGCCGGCGCGCCGCAGCCGGTCGCCGCTGTCGCTGCCGCCGGGCGCCTGGCGGCTCGCCCTGCCGCTGGTCGTGCTGGCGGTGCTGTTCGGTGTGCTGATCGCCATCCACCCGCGTGGACTGGCGGTCGCCAGCATGACGCCGTGGGCGAACCAGGCGGTGACGCTCGCCTTCGTCGCGGTCGGGCAGTTCTTCGTCGTGGTGACGCGCGGCCTCGATTTGTCGATCGGCGCCGTGCTGGCGCTCTCGAATGCGCTCGCCTCGGAGCTCGTCAGCGGCACGCCGCTGGAGATCGCCGTCGGCGTCGTCGCCGTGCTGGCGGTCGGCTGCCTGTGCGGCGCGATCAACGGCGTGGCGGTGGTGTTCGGCCGCATCCAGCCGATCGTCGCGACGCTCGCCACCGGCGCGATCTACACCGGCCTCGCGCTGATCGTCCGGCCGACGCCGGGCGGCGACGTCGACGAGGCGCTCTCGGACCTGCTCACCTATGAGACCTTCGGCTTCTTCCCGACCTCGCTGATCCTGCTCTTCGCGGTCGTCTACCTCGTCTGGTGGCCGCTTTCGCGCACGGTGCTCGGCCGCTCGCTCTACGCGATCGGCTCGAACGAAAGCGCAGCCTTCATGTCGGGCCTCAATCCGAAGCGCGCGCGCCTGCTGGCCCACGTGCTGGCGGGCTTCTTCGCCGCCTGCGGGGGCCTGTTCCTCGCTTTCCAGACATTGTCGGGGGACGCCTCGGTCGGCTTCTCCTACACGCTGAATTCGATTGCCGCGGTGGTGATCGGCGGCGCCTCGCTCGCCGGCGGTGTGGGCACCGTGATTGGCGTCATCGCGGGCGCCTACCTGTTGCGCACGATCAGCACGATCATGATCTTCACCGGGCTGCCGCCGATGGCGCAACCGCTGTTCGAGGGCCTCGTCCTGCTCGCCGCCGTCTCGGTCGGCGCGATCGAGATGATCACCAGCCGCAACAAGCTGAAGGTGCTCCGGTGATGGCCGCAGTCCTGCGCTCTCCGACGACGATCGTCGGCCTGATGATCATCGCCATCATCGCGGTGGGGGCGAGCGCCTCGCCGAACTTCCTCAGTGCGACCTACCTGCTGCAGCAGCTGCAGATCTCGTCGTTCCTTGGCGTTGTCGCGCTGGGCGCGCTCGGCGTCATCGTGCTCGGCCAGATCGACCTCTCGATACCGTGGACGATGACGAGCGCGGCCATCGCCGCGACCTCGGTGGTTGGCGTCGGCGCCGCCGCACAGGACGTCTGGTCGACGGAGCTCGCGATGCCGATCGGGCTCGCCGTCGGCGCCTTCATCGGCCTCGTCAATGGCATCGGCGTCGCCCTCCTGCGCGTCCCGGCGATGATCTGGACGCTCGGCATCAATGCCGTCATCCTCGGCCTCTGCATCTTCATCACCGGCGGCTTCGCCCCGCCCGGCGAGGCCTCGCCGCTGATGCGAAGCCTCGCCGTCGGCCGCACCCTCGGCCTGCCGAACGCGCTCTATGTGTGGCTCGGCGTCAGCGCCATCGCGGCCTTCCTGCTGACGCGCACCTACATCGGCCGGGCGATCGTGGCGATCGGCAACGGCGAGCGCGCCGCCTACCTCTCCGGCATTGCGACGCAGGGCGTCGTCATCCTCGTCTTCGTATTCGCCGGCATGTGCAGCGCGCTCGGCGGCCTGCTGCTCGCCGGCTACGCCAACCAGGCCTACCAGACGATGGGCGATCCCTACCTGCTGCCGGTGATCGCTGCGATCGTCATAGGCGGCACCAGCATCCAGGGCGGCAGCGGCTCTGTCACCGGCATGCTGCTCGGGGTGGTGTTCATGACGCTTCTGACGAGCGTCCTGTCCGTGCTGCAGATGCCGGACCCGCATCGCCAGATCATCTACGGCGCGGTGATCCTCGTCACGCTCCTCCTCTATGGCCGCTTCACCCGCCCGGTGACCTGACAGCCGCGGGCCGAAAGCCGGGATGCGCGCGCGCCGCGAAGCAACAAAAAGTGCAGTCTACGCAGGCATAAAAAATTCAGACCCTGCATCGGTGTCACGGCGCCATGCGCGGGAAGCCAGGGAGACGACAGATGAAGCTCGGACTGTTCATGATGCCGCTTCATACGACGAAGCTGAGCTACAATGAAATGTATCGCCAGGACGTCGAGGCGGCGCTATTCGCGGACGAGCTGAAGTACGACGAGTTCTGGATTGGAGAGCACACCTCCACCAAGGTCGAGCCGGTGACGAATTCGCTGCAGTTCCTGACGGGACTGGCGTCGCAGACGAAGCACGTCAAGCTCGGATCGGGCGTCGTGAACCTGCCGCAGTACCATCCCGCCCGCGTGGCGGCGGACGCCGCGATGCTCGACCACCTGTGCGACGGCCGGCTGATCCTCGGCATCGGGCCGGGCGGGCTCGCCTCCGACTTCGAGCTGTTCGGCACCACCGACAAGAACCGCCAGGAGATGATGGACGAATCCGCCGGCATGATCCGGGCGATCTGGGAGGGCGAGGCGCCCTTCAACATCCAGGGCGCGCACTGGTCGGTGAAGGCGAGCGACACCTACCAGCCGGACATGACGATCGGCCTGATGCCGAAGCCGTTGCAGCAGCCGTTCCCGGCCTTCTGCACCTCGGCGATGTCACCCTATTCGGGGACGGCAAAGCTCGCCGGCGCCCGCGGCTGGCACCTCATCTCGGCGAACTTCAACGCGCCCTGGATCGTCTGCAGCCAGTGGGAGTCCTATGTCGCGGGCGCGCAGTCGGCGGGGCTCAAGGCCGACCCGGCGACGTGGCGGGTGGCCCGCACCATCCTCGTCACCGAGACCGACAGCGAGGCCGAGGACTATCTGGCGACGCCCGGCAACGCCATCTGGAGCTACTACAACTACCTGCTGACGCAGCTGACGCGCGCCGGCGCCATCAAGATCTTCTCGATGACGCCGACCACCGAGCCGCAGGACGTCACCCTCGACAAGGTGATGGCCTCGATGGTGATCATCGGCAGCGCCCGCACAGTCACCGACAAACTCGCGAGCTTCAGGGACGAGGTCGGGCCGTTCGGCGGGCTGCTGTGCACCTTCCACGAGTGGGACGAGAAGGCGATGTGGAAGGCGTCGATGCGCCGCCTGATCGGCGAGGTGATGCCGGCGCTGCGCCGCCACACGCCGCAGCGCGCCGTCGCCTGAGGCGATTTCGACCCGAACCGCGGCCGCGCCGGTCTCTGGCCTCCGCGCACCGAAAAGCATGGTTGGAGGAAACATGGCCAAGAAGAAGCTGGTCGTCGCCGGCGCCGTCGGCGTCATCGGGCGAACCGTCATCGCGCACTTCGAGAAGCTTGACGGCTGGTCGATCGTCGGCCTGTCGCGCAGCAAGCCCGACTTCCCGATGAAGGCCGAGCACGTCTCCGTCGACCTGCTCGACGCAGCCGCCTCGCTGAAGACGCTGGGCGGCATCAAGGACGCCACCCACGTCGTCTTCGCCGCCCTGCAGTGGACGCCGGACCTCGCCGCGCAGGTCGCGCCGAACCGCGAACTGGTCGTCAACCTGATCAACGGCTTGGAAGCCGGCTCCGGCGACACCCTGCGCCACGTCACCCTGATGCAGGGCGGCAAGGCCTATGGGTGCCACCTCGGCCCGTTCCGCACGCCGGCGAAGGAGAGCGACCCGCGCCACATGCCGCCGAATTTCTACTACGCCCAGGAGGATTTCCTGCGCGAGGCGAGTGTCGGCAAGGCGTGGACCTGGACGGGCATCCGGCCGGAAGCGGTGATCGGCCCGGCCGTTGGCAATCCGTTCAACCTCCTGATGGTCATCGCCGTCTACGCGCTGATCTCCAAGGCGCTCGGCCTGCCGCTTGTCTTCCCCGGCACGCGGCAGAACTACGACGTTCTGTACCAGTACACCGACGCCCGCATCCTCGCCCGCTCAACCGAGTGGGCGGCCGAGACGCCGGAATGCGCCGGCGAGATCTTCAACATCACGAACGGCGACTACTTCCGCTGGGAGCGCATGTTCGAGACGGTGGCGAAGTTCTTCGACATGCCGCTCGGCTACCCGCAGCCGTTCGAGCTGACGACGATGATGGCCGACAAGGCGCCGATCTGGGACGCCCTCGTCAAACGGCACGGCCTGAAGCCCTACGCCTACGACAAGATCGCCGCCTGGCACTTCGGCGACTTCATCTTCAAGACGCCCTACGACAACATCACCAGCACGATCAAGGCACGTAAGTTCGGCTTCCAGGACTGCCTCGATTCCGAGGACACGATGGTCCAGCAGCTGACCGAGCTGCAGCGCCTCGGCATCCTGCCGGCCGACATGGCGAGCATCGGCAAGCTCTGAGCCGGTCGCGCCGATGAAAAGGGGGCGCCGTCGCCGTGCATCGCGGCGACGGCGCCCGCCGCTCGGTGACGTTCGCTGCGGTGGGCGGCACGTCTGATAGACCAAGCCTTGTCCGGAGTTCCGATGCGCACAGTCGGTGAAGTGATCGTCGAGACGCTGGTGCTGAACGGTATCGACCGTGTGTTCTGCGTGCCGGGGGAGAGCTACCTCGGGCTGCTTGACGCCCTCTACGGCCGCGACGACATCGACACCGTCGTCTGCCGTCACGAGGCGGGGGCGGGCTTCATGGCGCTCGCCGACGCCCGCCTGACGCAGCGGCCGGGCGTCGCGCTGGTCAGCCGCGGGCCTGGTGCCTGCAACGCCTCGATCGCCGTCCATACGAGCCAGCAGGACGAGGTCCCGTTCATCCTGATCATCGGCCAGGTGGCCGCGGCCGACGTGCGCCGCGACGCCTTCCAGGAGATCGACTTCGACCAGATGTTCGGCTCGATCGCCAAGTGGACGGCCGAGGTCACCGATCCCGCCCGCATCGCGGAGACGCTGCTGCGCGCGATCCAGGTCGCCACCACCGGCGTGCCGGGTCCGGTTGTGCTGGCGGTGCCGGAGGATGTGCTCACCGCCGTCACCGCCTCGGCGCCGGTGCGGCGCCAGGCGCCGGTGCGCAGCGCGCCGCTCGCCGCCGACGTCGCCACGCTGAGCAGCCTGCTCGCCGCGGCGGAGCGGCCGCTGGTGATCGCCGGCCCCGAGTTCGAGCGGCCGGGCGGACGCGAGGCGCTGCTCGGCCTTCTCGAGGCGTGGGACGTGCCGGCCGTCGTCAGCTTCCGCCGCCAGGACCTGTTGCCGAACGCCCACCGCCTTTATGCCGGCGACATGGGCCTTTCCAATCCGCCCGCCCAGATGGAGCTGTTGCGGCAGAGCGATCTTGTCGTGGTTCTCGGCGCGCAGCTCACCGACATCACCACCCAGGGCTACAGCTTTCCGACGCTCGTGCGGCCGGAGATGACGCTCGTTCACGTCCATTCCGATCCGGCGGTGATCGGCATGCATTTCGCCGCCGACCTCGCGATCGCCTGCCACCCGAAGGAACTGATCGCCGCTCTCGGCACGCCCGTATCGGCTACCCCGGCCGGTCGCGGGGCCTGGATCGACCGCCTCAAGGCGGTGCAGCGCGACATCGCCGCGCCGCGCCGGCCCGCGGTCGACGACGGCGTGCCGTTCGAGGCGGTGATCGCGGCGCTGGCGGCGAGCCTGCCGGCGGACGCCATCGTCACGGTCGACGCCGGTACCTTCGGCGCGCCGGTCTACCGCGTCGTGCCGTTCGCGCCGCCGCAGCGGCTGCTCGCGCCGATCTCCGGCGCGATGGGCTTCGGCGTCCCCGCCGCAGTCGCCGCCGCCCTGCGCGCGCCGGAGCGGATGGTGGTCTGCCTCGTCGGCGACGGCGGCTTCCTGATGACCGGCAACGAGCTGGCGGTGGCGATCGAGCGCAAGCTGTCGATCAAGGTGATCCTGTCGGAGAACGGCTCCTACGGCTCGATCCGCCTCCACCAGGAGCGCGACTATCCCGGCCGCACCGTCGGCACCAGCTTCGCCAACCCGGACTTCGACCTGATCGGCCGCGCCTTCGGGATGGCGGTGACGCGCATCCGCCGCGAGGACGAGCTCGCACGATTGCCGGCGCTGCTGTCCGCACCCGGAAGCGCGATGATCGTCGTCGAGACGAGCCTCGCCGCCATCCTGCCGAAGCCCCGGCCCGTGGCCGTCGGGGCGGCGACCGGCTCCGCCTGAATCGAAGCGAGGACGATGACATGAACGTCGACGCGGACGTCGTCCGCCGGCAGATCGAGGCGATCCTCGAGGGCTGGGGGGCGGCGCCGGCGAGCGCCGCCCCCACCGCCGCGCTGATGGTCGAGACCGACCTGCTCGGCATCGAATCGCACGGCGTCTCGATGCTGATGATGTACGAGACGATGCAGGCGGCCGGTCAGCTGAAGCTGAACGCCGAACCGAAGATCGTCCGCGACGCGCCGTGCACGGCGCTGATCGACGCTGGTGCCGGGCTCGGCCATGCGGTCTCGGCGATGGCGATGAACCTCGCCGTCGACAAGGCGGCCGCCTGCGGCGTCGGGCTCGTCGGCGTGCGCAACTCGCACCATTTCGGCGCCGCCGGGCTCTATTCGCGGCTGGCGGCGGCGCGCGGCATGCTCGGCCTCGTCACCTCGTCGACGCGGATGATCACCATGGTGCCGACCGGCGGCGCGATGCCGGTGCTCGGCACCAACCCGATCGCGTTTGCGGCGCCGGCCGGGCGGCACCCGCCGTTCTCGCTCGACATGGCGACCACCACGGCGGCCGTCAACAAGGTGAAGGTCTACGACCTGAAGAACAAGCCGCTGCCGGAGGGCTGGGTGGTCGACGGCAAGGGCGCGCCGGTCACCGATGCCGTCGAGGCGATGGCCATCTTGTTCCACCGCGAGGAGGGCGGGCTCACACCGCTCGGCGGCACGCCGGCGCTCGCCAGCCACAAGGGCTACGGCCTCGGCATGCTGGTGCATATCCTCGCTGGCACGCTGATGGGCGGCTCGTTCTCCCCCATCCACCAGCGCACCAAGCAGCCGGCCGACGGCGACAACATCGGCCACTTCTTCCTCGCCATCGACCCGAAGGCGTTCCGCGAGGAAGGCGACTTCGAGGACGACCTCGACAAGGCGATCGACGCGTTGCGGGCGACGCCGCCGGCCGACCCTGCGCGGCCGGTGCTGGTCGCCGGCGACCCGGAGGAGGCTATGCGGGCGGAGCGGCTGGTTGCCGGCATCCCGATCCCGGCGAAGCTCGAGGAGCACCTGCGCGCCATTTGCCGCCGCGCCGGCGTTGCGTTCGTGCTGGTCGACAAGGGCGCCGCCGCGGCGGGCGCCTGACCCGCGGCCGACGCCGTCAGGCGGTGATCTCGATCAGCCGAGCACCTTGCCGGGGTTGAGCAGCCCGGCCGGGTCGAAGGCGGCCTTCAGGCGCGCCATCAGCTCCATCTCGAGCGTCGGCTTGTAGTGCTTCATCTCGTCTAGCCGGAGCCGGCCGATGCCGTGCTCGGCCGAGATCGAGCCACCGAGCCCGACGGCGATGTCGTGCGTGATGCGGTTCGCCGCCGCGAGCCGCGGCTGCCAGAGTTCGGCCGGCTCGCCGGCCGCCTGAATCGGGTTGAAGTGGATGTTGCCGTCGCCGAGATGGCCGAAGGCGAACGGGCGGATGCCAGGAAAGGCCGCCGCCAGCGCGGCGTTCGCCTCGGCGATGAAGCGCGGCACCTGCGAGACCGGCACGGAGATGTCGTGCTTGAACGACACGCCTTCCCGCTTCTGGCCCTCGGGGATCGCCTCGCGGATGCGCCACAGCCCGGTGGCCTGCTCGATCGACGAAGCGATCACGCCGTCGACCACCTCGCCGGCCTCCAGCGCCTCCTCGAAGGCGGCGCCGATCCCCTCGGCGAGATCGTCGTCCGCATCCTGGCTCGCCACCTCGGCGAGCACGTACCACGGGTGGGTGGTCGGTAGCGGATCGCGGATGTCCGGCACATGCCGGCGGGCGACCTCGATGCACACCCGCTCGATCAGCTCGCACGCCTGCAGCCGCTCGCCGAAGCGCGCCTTCAGCCGCTGCAGCCAGCCGAGTGCCGCCTCGGGGTTTTCCGTGCCGACCATGACGGTCGCCGAGACGCGCGGCAGCGGCGAAAGCTTCAGCACCGCCGCGGTGACAATGCCAAGCGTGCCTTCCGAGCCGATGAAGACGTGCCGCAGGTTGTAGCCGGCATTGTCCTTGCGCAGCGCCCGCAGGCCGTCCCACAGGCGCCCGTCGGCCATCACCACCTCGAGGCCGACCACCAGTTCGCGCATCGAGCCGTAGCGAAGCGCGTTGATGCCGCCGGCGTTGGTGGCGATGTTGCCGCCAATGGTGCAACTGCCCTCGGCGCCGAGCGACAGCGGGAACAGCCGGTCATGCTGGCGGGCCGCGGCCTGAATGTCGGCGAGCACGCAGCCGGCCTCGACGACCATCGTGTCGTTCTCGACGTCCACCGATCGAATGCGATTGAGGCGGCGCATGGAGATCAGCACCTCGTCGCCAGTCTCGCGCGGCTGGCCGCCCCCGGTCACGCCGGTGTTGCCGCCCTGCACGACGATCGGCACGCCGGCCTCTGCACAGATGCGCACGACTGCCTGCACCTCGGCGGTGGTCGCCGGCTGCACGACGGCGGCGGCCGATCCGACCCAGCCGTCGCGCCACGAGACCAGCATCGGTTGCATCGCGGCGGGGTCGTCGATCACCCCCCGCTCGCCGACGGCGGCGCGGATCGGCGCGAGGATGCGGCCGCGCACAGCGGTGCTGGGCTGGAGGATCGTCATGTCAGATTGTCCTATGCCTTGAGAAAGAGCTCCGGCGAGCCAGAATTTCCCGACTTCGCAACGCATCCGAGCAGCATCGATCGGGGCTCCGCGGTTTACCCCCAGCGTCCGACTGCACGTCGAGTACGAACGCTGTGCATTTTACCTGTCCATGAATGTCAATCGGCATGCAATAGTAGCTTCGGCCCAATTGTGGTGCTGTCGGCGCAGGTGGCAGCGAGGTCGCGTGCCTGCCGCCGCCGGGCGCTGCTTCGCCGGCACCTGCGCGAGCGCGTTCCCCAGCCAGTGCACGCGGCACCGCTGGTGATGGCGCTGAACACCTTGGCCGCCGCCGCACACAGCCCGTTTGTCGTCATCGGCGACGACGAGCTTCGCGCCGCGCAGGCCCCGGACGGCCAGCGCGCGCAGGAACGCCTTCCAGTACGGCTCGGCTTCCAGAGGCGCCCGTGGCGACGCCGAGCACCTCGCGGCGCCCGTCGGCGTTCACGCCGACGGCGACTATCACCGCGGTCGAGGTCCTCGGGCTTGACCCGAGGATCCGCCCCGCCTCTCGGACCTTTAGATGGGTGGCGTTGATCCAAAGATTGGGCCAGGCACCCTCGATCGGCCGGGAGTGGAAGGCGTTCACCCGCTCGTCAATCTCCTTGCAGAGCCGCGACACCTGGCTCCTCGAGACCCCCGAACTGCCCATCGCCTTGACGAGGTCATCGACGGCCCGCGTCGAGACCCCGTGCACGTCGGACTCCTGGCTTACGGCCGTGAGGGTCTTCTCGGCGGTCCGTCAGGCTGCAAGGAACGAGGGAAGGTAGGACCCCTTCCTCAGCTTCGGGATCGCCGTTTCGATCCGTCCGGCCCGCGTCTCCCAAAGCCGCTGGCGATAGCCGTTGCGGTGCGTCAGGCGTTCGGCGCCATGGACACCTTCCGGCGCCCCGGTCCTCGCCACCACCTCGAGTTCCATCATGCGCTCGGCCGCGAAGGCCAGCAGTTCGCGCACGAGGTCTGCATCCGCGCCCTTCTCGATCAGCTCGAGCAGGGCCATCCTGTCGCCGGTCATCGTCGTCTCCTGCAAAAGGTTCAGCTTCGCAAACCGAACCCTAGCCGAAGACCGGCGATGACCCCCTCAGCGGCGGCCCGCTCCTACACCACGCTCCGGGACACGACCGCAATCCGCGCCCATGGGGCAAAATTGGAACCGGTTCCCCCGCTCGACGGTGTCAACTGTCCACGCTGGATTGCACTGGACGGCGCGGCCCGAGATTTGCATTATCGTCCCGGCGACTATAGAAGGCTGCTGGTCTCAGATGCGCTACAGAGAGTACATCAGCGGGAAGGTCGCCCCGGCCGGCCGCCTTCAGTTTTGGTCGGATGCTGTTTCAGACATCTTCTTTCCGCTGGCGTCTCGCTTTGAGGAGCCCGTTCGTTTCAACGGGATACTGCAGCACTGGGAATTGGAAAAGGTCTCTCTCTCCCATTTCGAATCGGACCCGGTCGCGTACAAACGCGATAAATCGCATCTTCGTCGACTTCATGAAGAGCAACTGCTTGTAACGTTCGCGGTCAAGGCGGAAATACTATTTTCTCAGAATAAAATTGAACTGAAGGGTGGCAAAAACCAGTTTTTGATCCAAAGAGGCCATCTGCCGTACGAATTTGAACACAGTGAGCGCAATGAGCTGTGGGTTCTTAAGGTTCCGGCTCCTCTCCTCAGGCGCTTTGTGCGCAGTGTTGATAGCTTCTCGTGCAACATGTTCGCCGCCGATCGCGGCATTGGGGGGCTGCTTTTCGACACCATCCGGCTGCTGCCGGCGCGGTTAAAGGATGTTGATGGTCCTTTGCTCGGCAGCCTGGATCAGTATCTTGTTGAACTGCTGGCGCTGGCGCTCGAGTCTGACGATCGTGTGCTCGGAAGTTCCGCTGGCACGGTTCAGAAGGCGCACCTTGCCCGCATTGATCGCTACATCCGGCAGAACCTCGCTGATCGCTCACTGTCGTCGGAGACCATCGCAGCAGCCTGCGGAATCTCTTCGCGCTATCTGCACGCGCTTTTCCAGAGTAGTGGCTCGTCGGTCGGCCGCTGGATTCGAGAACTGCGGCTGCGGGCCTGTGAGGCGGAGCTGCGCAACCCTAAGGAACGCAGCAGCATCGCGGAGATCGCCTATCGCTGGGGATTCGGCGACCAGGCGCAGTTTAGCCGCCACTTCAAGAGCCAATTCGGCCGCACGCCAAGCGAAGTGCGTCTTGAAGGTCGAGATGCGATACGGAACGACGCAAACTTATAGTCGACTGTGCCTTTGTCGAGCGGAAGTGGAGAACGACTCACGCGGCACCTGCCGGTGCGGTGACGTGGTTCGACGACCCGACGGCGCCCGCCCCCCGTTCTGGCTCCAAGCCGAAGCTGAGCAAGCGGCAGTCGCCGTCATTTGTACCGATTGCCAGCATGCGACCGTTGTCGTTCCAGGCGAGCGCCGACACGGCGGCCCCCGTGGGCGACCGAACCGGGATTTCGGCTCCGTCCGGCAGGCGTATGAGCAGGGTCAGGCCGTCGGCATATCCGACCGCGACGATGCCTGCTGCTGGATGACAGGAGACGCGCGTGACAACTTCGCGCCACGGTGCAAGCAGCACCGGGACGGAGAACATCGGGGAATCGGGGTCCGGCGTTGGCCATAGGACCAACCGCGACGCACCGGCGCTTGCGAGAAAGCGACCGTCGGCCGTCCACCCTGCCGACCGCACCCTTTGCGAATAGCCGCCGAGCGGCATCGTCGCGCCGTCGGCGAGGCGCCAGAGCAGAAGAGACCGCTCGTAGAGGGCGACAGCAAGCAGAGCGCCGTCAGGACTCGGCGTCGGCGACGCATAGGCGCCGTAGTGATCCAGATGGCCGATCTCGCGGGCTTTGCCGTCTGCTTCGTCCAGTGACCACAATGAGACGGCCTTGCCGTGCGTCACGGAGAGACGTCCGGTGGCACCAACGAACGACAGGCCGGTGACGGCAGAAGGGAGGTCGAGGCGGTGCACGCGGGCGGCACGGCGCACGGTGACCCGCCGGCCGGCCGCCCAAGCGGCGTCTCCGGTAGCGGAGACCGCCACGGTGTCGACCCACCGGTGGCGGCGGTCGTCCGGCGCGAAGCGCGTCGCATCGTTCGGCGACGTCAGCACGGCGCAGCCGTCGCTGCCGCCGGTGAGGACGTGGCCGCCGGCGGACGCGATAGCCAGAATGGCGCCATCGTGGACTAGCTGGTGGCAGCCACTGCCGCCTGCGGCCAGCCGGAACAGCGTCCGCTCTCCGCTCGCGAACAGCGCGTCGTCGCCCTGCCAGGCGACGGCGAAAACGTCGCCGCCCGCTTGGGCACGCTGGATCCTGTCGACGGTCAGGGCGCCGGCGGGATCCATCATCGTCGATCAAGCCCGCAGGGGAAATGCGAGCGGCCGCATGGGCGAGCCCGTGGCCCCGCGCAATCGGATCGGTGCGCCGATAAAGGCGAACTCGAAGACGCGGTCGCGCGACAGCTCCTCGAGGTTGAGGCACTCGATCTGCGGAACGCCCGCCTCCACGAGGAAGTGACAGTGCCCCGGCAGCCAGTTGTTCGGATCGGTTGCCGGCGTGCGCTCGACCGCCTCGTTGTCGGCGCCGACGACCACCACGTCCTTGGCGGTGATCCAGCGTGCCGATTCGATGGTCACGCCCGGGCTGTCGCCGAACACCTTCGAGCCGTCGGGCCAGTAGCCCATGCGGCCGGTGCGCAGCACCACCACGTCTCCGGCTTTAATCGGCGATCCCTGCCGTTCCACCGCGCGCTCGCAGTCCTCGACGGTGATGCCGTAGGAGCGTGGCAGGCATTCGACCCCGTGCAATGCTGCGATATCGAGCAGCACGCCGCGGGCGATGATCGGCACGATCTGTTCGCTGCCGCCACGCGTCCAGGCGCGACTACCGAGATGTTCGTCGGCATCGAAGCCGTTGTAGATTTGCCGGCCGTAGGCGAAGTGGTTGAGGCTGTCGATGTGGGTCCCGGTGTGCGTGTACATCAGGATCACGTCACCAGAGTAGCCGCAGCAGAGGTTGTTCCGCGCTCCCATACCGTTGAGGTTGTCGACGACGGTGCCGCGCGGCGTGTGCGTCATCCACATCTGGTAGGCGGGGTCGCCGGCGGCTTGGAAGCTCGGCATGCCGAGGAAGTAGTCGACACTGAGGTCGTAGACCCGCGACCCGTCGATCCGCGCCATGATGGCTGCGCGCGATTCCGGCGTGATGTGGTTGAGGGCGCCGAGCTGGTCGTCGGCACCCCAGGGGCTGCGGCCGACACGGGCCGTGCCTTCCTCGACGGTAGCGGGTGCGAGCATCACGCCACCTTGACCTTGTCAGTCTGGAACTCGAAGTCGCAGACCGCACGGGCGGAGAACATCGGCAGGAGGCGATCGACCACCTGCATGTGGAACGGATCGTCGGAATAGGCCTGCAATCCCTCCATCGAATCGAAGTCGCAGACGAGAGCGTAGTCCCACAAGTCGCCGGAGGCGCCGGGCGCGCCCTGGTGCTTACCGACGGCCCAGGAGCGGATATGCGGGATGCGCGACGGCAGCTCGTTCAGGATACGGATGATCTCCGCCGGATCGGCGCTCGGCGCCACCTTCCAAAGGAAAACGTGTCGGATCATCGTCAGTCTCCATCTTGCCGTCGGCATCCTCGCGCACGCCGGCGTGGTGTCGGGACACTGGGCTCGCAGCACAGGGTGCGGTCAGGCGGCGCCCACAGAGGCGGCGACCTCGACCTGCGCCTGGTGGCCGCGCAGGCGTGGCAGAATGTGCTCGCCGAACTCATAGACGCCCGGAATGAAGTCGGGGAACGTCATCAGCATGCCGCCGATCCGGGTCTCCGCCTCGATTTCGAGGATCTCGCGGGCGACGGTGTCGTAAGAGCCCCAGATCACCGGAAAGCCCATGAACGTCAGGTTTCCCTCCTCGACCGGCGCAGTCAGGCCGTCGCGGAAGTGCTTGCTGGTGCCATCGGGGTTGGTGTCCATCGCGGCGCTGCGGTCGATGTTCATCAGCGCCTCGTGATCGGCGCCCTCGACAATGGCGCGCCACTGCGCCTCCGCCTCCGCGTCGGTTCTGGCGGCGATGATCACGTAGAGGGCGAGCGTGCCCACCTTCCGGCCGTGACGGGCGGCCTCCTGCAACACAGGCTGCGCGATTCGCTTCAGCTTCTCTCGCCCGCCAAACACAAAATTGTATTCGGCGAACTGGGCGGTGAACTTGACGCCACGCGGCGACTGGCCGGCGCAGACGATCGGAATGTCGCGCCCTGGCGTTGGAAAGCACTCGCAGTCCTCAAGGTGGAAGTAGTCGCCGTGGTGCGTCATCCGCCCCTCGGCCCATAGTTTTCTCATTATGCGGATGTACTCTTCCGTGAATTCGTAGCGTTGCTCATGGTATTTTTCGCTGGGCCACAAACCCATTTGGCTGTATTCAGGCTTATTCCAGCCCGTGACGATGTTGACGCCAGCGCGACCTTTGCTGATGTCGTTGAGCGTTGAAATCATGCGTGCTGCTACCGCCGGGTGAACGCCGAGGACCGGTACAGTGGCATAAAGCTCGATACTGTCCGTAGCCGCTGCGAGACCGGATGTCAGGCTTATTGAGTCGAGGCAAGAATCCCAGTAACCGGTCTCGCCGCCGAAGCCACGGTACTTGATCATCGACAGAATAAAGTCGAGTCCGACTTCTTCTGCGGCTTTAGTGATCGCCAGGCAGTGCTCGAATGTCGGAATGTATTGAGGGCTTGCCTTCGATACAATGTAGCCGTTCTGTCCATTTGGAAGAAAAACGCCGAGTTTCATGGTTGTCCTCCAACGAACTCATCGATTTTGCTTCGCGACGAAAACTATGATTGAAGTTTCTCACAGCGCAGCGCCTGGCGGCAAACGCAAAACGGTGTCTCGGCGGGGATCGACAAGGATTTGTGCGGAGATCGACAAGAGGTAGCTCGAGAGGGGTCGTTGTGAAAATCCACAAGAGAATTGACCGAATCGCAAGAAAAACAGCTGGAACTGAAATGTGTCGCTTGTTCCCTTTTTGCCCCATTCCACAACGATCGCCGAGGGGGCAGGCGTTGTGGCGTTGCGCGAAAGTGGATGAACCGTGGCGAGCAGGACGCGGACGTAGCGAGCCGTGGGCCGCCGCGGCGTTGAATGCAGGCTATCCCGCGAGCAGCGGGAAGGTCACGCCGATCGCCCAGGCGAAGGCGACGGCGTTGGCGATGCCCGCCACCAGCGGGTGCCCCGTCGACCTGTACACCCATGTGCTGAACAGCCCGTAGACGAGGAAGAACAGCACGATGACGGGAACGATGATGATGAGGAAGAACAGGCGCTCGAAATCGAGCGCGACGGCGATCGCAAGCGAGATCAGGAAGGCGAGCTTGGCGGCGACGTAACAGCCGCGGGCGGCCCTGTCGCCACGGGTCAGCCACTCGTCGCTGAGGAAGAAGAGGAGCGTGCCGGCCAGCATGGCGAGCACCAGAACGATGCGGCCCGGACCGGGCACGAACGACGTGACGAAGCGGTCGATCGGCCAGACCAGCGCGACGAAGCCGAAGGCGACGACCGCCGCGGCCGCCGCGACGAACGCCACGGGCGAGATCGCCACCCGCGCGCCAGCGCCGCCCGCTGCCCGTCGGAACCACACCAGGCAGGCCGCCGTGAGCGCCCCGTACAGGGCGAAATGGGCGGCGAGATAGTCGCCGACCAGCACCGGCAGGAAGTGCGTCGGCAGGACGCGCAGCAACAGCGGCGTGGCGATCATCGGCACCAGCAGCGTGGGCCACAGCCTGCGCCATCTGAGCCCAGCCCCGACGGCCGGCACGGCGACGCGCGGCAGCAGCGCCGACAGCGGCCAGGCGAGCGCCACGACGCCCGCGACGAGGAGCAGGATCCACGGCCCGCGACCGTCGAGCACGGGGCCCGCAGGCCGGGCGATGCCGAACGTCTGGTCGAGCCAGTCGACCGCCTCGCGCAGGCTCGCCTGGCTGTAGAGCACGCTCGCGTGCTCGACATGCGGGCTGAACGCGGCGCGCCGTCCGGTCCCCTTCGCCACGTCGCCATAGGTGACGCCGACCTGCGGCGCCGCCGGCGCGACGGCGAGCCCGATCGCCCGCAGCGCCTCCTGCTTCAGCATCCCCTCCCAGTCGCCGACGACGACGAGCAGGTTGGCCGGCGTCGTCGCGGTGACGACGGGTGAGAACATCGAGACGGCGATCGTCGCGGCGACGCCGGGGGTCGACTGGGCGAAGCGCACGACGATGTCGGACGCCATCGAATGGCCGAGCACGGCCAACTGGCCGTCGCCGAGCTCGCGCGCGAACGCGGCGACGCGGGCCGTCTCGGCGACCAGGGCCCGGGTGGCACCCTGCTCCTCGGTGATGCTGCCGGCGAGCGGCTCGGGATTGCGGCCATGCCCGAGGAAATCGAACGTGACCGCGACGTAGCCGTTGCGCGCGAAGGTGAGGGCGAACGACCGCATCAGCTGTTGCGACCCGGCGAAGCCGTGGGCGATGACGACGACCGGGCCGGGCGGCCCGGAGGCGGGGCGGAAGACCGTGGCGGGGGTGCCGTCGACGTCGATCGTGGAGACCGTGACGCCGGCGCCGGCGGCGTCGAGCCGCCACAGCGCCGAGCCGATGGCGATCAGCGCGACGAGCGCTACCAGCACCCGCAACAGCATCGGGGGCGACGCTCGGGTCACGCGGGGCCGGCGCCATCAGCGGAACGATCGCCGGTCGGCCGCACCGGCAGTTCGCTGTCGGTCGGTCGCAAGCCGTAGGGCTCCACCAGCGCCCAGACGTGGGCGGGCACCATGGTGCGGAGCCGCCGGGGCAGGGCGCGCCGGAGGTGGAGCACCCTCGCATCATCCGGCTTGATGAACTGGCAGGCGCGGCCGCACCGGTCGGGCTCGACGGTCCGCGAGACGCCGCAGACGGCGCATCGCGACCGGTAGGGGGCGCCGTCAACGCTAGTCGCGAAATTGGGTGGGGGGCTCGCGGCCAGACTGAGTTCAACCGAGGATTGCACGAACGTCCCCGGGCGAATCTCATTGGAGCGCCGAATTGCCGGCGGCGGATCGCCGAACGCGCCGGTCCCAAAGCCACTGACGCCGCTACACTGTCACATGCTCTGGACACTTCCAAGTGGGTGAATGGGTAGTTGGGGCCGCGAGTCCACGGTAACACGGCGACGCCGTAGCCGACGACGACGTTGGCGACCGCCTCGACGAACGCCATGACCCGCGAGTGCATCATTCTGCTGCTTGGTCCTCCGCCGCCTCGCCGAGACGCTCGGCCTTCACCGCCGCGAAGCTCCGGCCGTCGCCGTCGAGGGCGGCATCCTTCCCGGTCTCCGACCGCCACCGCTCCACGGCGACGTCGACATAGGCGGGCTGATCTCCATCGCGAACACCCGCCGGCCGTTGGCCTCGCCCGCCATGATCTGCGAACCTGAGCCCGAGAACGGCTCGTAGCAGAGCCCGCCACGGGCAATATGCTGTCGCATCGGGATGCTGAAGGCACTGAGCGGCGTGGGCGTCGGATGGTCTGGCCGCTCGTGCTTCGTGAAGCTCGCCATCTTACAGGTGGAGGGAAGAGTCTCCTCAGCGACCTTCGGAGGGCGGCTCGGTCGCCGCCAGCCCATGAAGCATGGCTCACGCTTCCAGATTTAGTGAGACAGCACTCCGCGGTCCTTCAACCAGATCATCTGCTGGTGGACGAAGGCACCAGCCTTCTCCCAACGGGCCTGCAACATCGCTTGGTGGCGGGACATGCCAGCAATACAAGGCGGCATCCTCGGTGATCGCCTCCGCGACGGCGGCGAGCCACGATCCGAGGATCGTCCGGCCGGATTGACCGGGTCGACGGTGCTGGCGTCCGCCGAATGCTACGGGATCGAGAGCCAATCGAGTTGGCGTAGAGGCCGGCGTCGACCAGGTCGCGGATGTGCTCTTCAGCGATCGCCATCCGCTCTGCATCAGCCGGCGTTCCGGGCCCCGCCCACCGGGACAGGATCTGCCACGTCTCCACCGCATAGGCGCTTTCACGCGCGAGCGGCTGGCCGAGGCGGAGGCCGAGGGGCATTGGCGCTCTCCATTGCCAGATGTAGGCGCGGCGAGTCACACTCGCCGCTAGCGGAAGGCGTCGCCGGCAACCACGGCCAAGACTGAAGAACACCTGGCGCATCTGGATCGGCTTTATGACCGCATCACCGATTGCAATGCCTTCGTGCGGATCACGCACAGGATGGAGGCGTGCGTTTCTCAAGCTAGTTGTGGAGGAACATGCAAATGTCAAGAATGATATTCAGTTTTATACGTATTGTTATTTTGGTTGCGGCCCCCATGTCCGCTCACGCGGGCGAAAAGATCTATAATAATCCTGATATCGATTTCGACAAACTTGTGGGGGATAAGCCCTTCCCGCTTGCTCATGAATTCTGTCGGAAACAAGGATTCCTAGGGGCCAGTGAAATCGATGTAGGCAAAGTAAAGCGTCAGGGAAAAAGTGCGCTAAATAAGTTCTCTATAGAAATAAAGAAGGTTGTTTGCACTACAGACCCGGCTTCCGTGTCGAATGTAGGCCGCAGCAAGGGAAAGAAGACAAAAGTAGATGCAGGAGCGAACGCTACCGTGTACGCCGAAGCCCCTGCGGGAGCGCTCCGCTAAAGGCAAGCACCCGTAACGGTCGCTGCCAAGTTTGCGCGGCCGGCTACGACGCAGCGTGATCGGCCGCCGTTCTAGCGCAGAGCCACGCGGACGACAGTCGGCTGGCTGCCTTTCGCGCCACAGCCGACGTCGCGGAATCGCTCGGCGTTCCCCATCGCTGGATGCGCGGCGGTGAAGAGCTGGGTGGATGGATTCTGGGACGGCGAACCAAGCGGTCGCTTTCACCCGTGTAAATCTCAACCTGAAGGGACGCTAGTCTAACAATCAATCCGGACCACCGACATGGGGCAGGTCAACCCATTCCCAGTTCTCTGGCGCGACTATTCCGAGTCTCGCCGCGAGCGGGACCGTTCCGACCCTCTCGCGGCGATACGCCCGAGCATATGTTTGGAGCTACAGCTTCACGCTCGTCATGACGGAGCGCCAAGGCTCGCGGTTGCCGTGCATGGTGTCCGGATTGGTGCCGCGCAAACGGGCCAGCTCCGCCGTCAGGCGTTGCAGCGGTACGATGCCGGTGACCGGCCGAAGCAGCGGATGCGGCGTGACGAAGGCCAGTTCCGAATCCGGGCGCTCGCTCACCGTGACTGTCTCGATGCCAAGACGATCCAGAACGGTCAGTAGCAGCTGGGTCCTGCCGCCGTCGTCTTCGCTCGGCTCGATCACCGCGGCGGCCATCCCAGGATGGAAGCTGGCCGGCGTTCCGTGTAGGGCGAATTCTGGCGGCATGGCTTCCGTCCATTGCCAGGCGCCCTCCTTGATCTTCAGAGCCGCTTCCTGCGCCGTCGGCAGATCGATGCCGAAGCCGATGATGAGGAGCGTCTCGACAGCCTTGAACTTCTCGGCGACGACGGCGGGGGTGCCAAGAGCGATCGTCTCTGCCACCGCATCCGGCAAGGCGTCGACCGCCCTGGCGAAGGCTTGGTCGACCGATCTGTCGAACTGCGACGCCAGCCGGGCGAGAACTGCGAGCGAGCTCAGATAGGACACCGTGAAGGTGCCCGCCGTCTCGTTCGCGCAGGTGCGCACCGTATGGTCCGCCGGCTGAACTGGCGCGGCTTGCCCGACGATCGCGATGGTGCTGGCGCCTGCGCTGCGCGCCCGGTTTAATGAAGCGGTCGGGAATATTTTGGTGCCGCGGTGACTGATCACCACCACCTGATCCGCGTCACAGATCGGCAACCACGTGCCCACGTCATGGGCATCCAGCGCCTGCGCCCGGTTTTTCCCGCCGTTAAGCACATTCACCCAACTGGCCGCGACACGCGCAGCATGTAGTGAAGTCCCGATACCGGTAAAGATGATCGGACGATCGGGATCGAGTCTCGGAACTTCTGTCGCCAGGATTGCACGCACAGCTTCCGGCGCCGATGCGATCTGCGCATCCAGATTGAATAGTTTCCTCATGCTGCACCTTCTTTTGCCCGCGACCACTCTTGAACGGTGCGCCGCTGTATCATGTCACGGAATTCTCTTGTTGTTTTCGGCAGAAGTTCCCCGGTCCCCCAGTCCAGGATCACGGCATATTGCCGAACCAGATCGTGTACGGTCAGTTCGCCGTCCCGGAATCGTCGCGCGATGTGTTCGGGATTTTCGCTGAGCCAGCCGACGCGGTTGGCCCGGATGGATCGGCGCTCGGCCGCCGTCGCCGCGGCATCGATCTCGAGAAGATCAAGCTCCCGGTCGATTTCCCGGATGACGACGCCGTAGTCCTTCCTGGCCCGCTCCACGCTGACATACTCGTCAATGACGTCTTCGAGCACGGCCTCGGGATCACGCTCCAGGGGATCTCCCAGCCCGCCGCCGCCTGCCGACGGGCGGGTGAAGTGATCGCCCGGCCCGACAGACACGTTGGAGAAGATGGCGCCCATATATTTGGCCTCGCCACCTGCCGGGGTCAGCCAGACGCCATGGGGAATGGACGGCAGGCCGCCCTGCATGCCCCAGGTGATGGAGCGCGAGCGATCGCAGCAATAGGACATGACCGTGTTGCGCACGCCAGTCAGCGTCCCGCCCTTGCGCACGCCGAAACCGCCGCGGAAGCGTCCCGGACCGCCGGAATCGGTTGCGATCTGATGCTCTGTCGTCACCACCGGGCATAGGCGCTCCTGGCCTTCCAGCGGCTGGACCGCCTCGCCGACACCGAACACGGCCGATGTAGCGCCCGAACCGTCCTTGCCATTGCGGCCTCCCCAGCCGCCGACCATCCAGTCGTACCACATGAAGACGTCATTCTCCGGCGTTCGGGTGTCACGGCCGCCGACCAGTAGGTATTCGATGTCGACGCAACAGGCCATCGCGCGCTGTGGCTGCACCTGGGACCACAGCTCGAAGACTGCATTGACGACTTTCCCGTAGGAGCCGGAACAGAAACCGGTGACCGCCGTCGGCCACACTGCGTTGACGACGGTGCCTGCCGGACCAAGATCGACGTCAAGAACCCGATAGAAGCCCGAATTCAGCGGCAAATCTGGGAAAAACATCTTGGTGCCGGTCACCAGCCCCGAGAAGGACGAGCCGAAGGTACCGTTCAGGAAGGTGGCTACAGCATCCGCCGACCCGGAGAGATCGTAGAAGATGCTGTCTCCCTTTATCGTCATCCTGACCTTGACCGGCACTAGGCCTTCTCCCTTTGCCGGGTCGAAGTCGAGATAGTCCGTCGTCTCCCATGTACCGTCCGGCATTTCGGCGACGCGCTGGCGGGTGAGGCGCTCGACATAGTTCTGCACCTCTTCCATGGCGGTGACGACCGTGCCCTGGCCATACTTGGCGACCAGCCGCAACATCTCAATCTCGGCGATGCGGGTCGCCGCCAGCTGAGCGTGTAGGTCACCATCCGCCGCCTCGGGCGCGCGGGTGTTGGAGACGATCATCTTCATCACGTCGGTGAGCGCGCGCCCACTGTGGACGATGCGCAAGGGCGGTATGCGCAGGCCCTCGCCGAAGTGCTCCTTGGCGTTCACGTCAAACGAGCCGGGCACGCTGCCGCCGATGTCGGCCCAGTGTCCGTTGGACTGCGAGAAGCCGATCAGTTCGCCACCGGCGAAGATCGGACGAACGATGCGTACGTCACAGAAATGCGTGCCGCCGAGATAGGGATCGTTGACGGCGAAGACGTCGCCCTCGCCGATGTCGTTGCCAAAGGCATCGATCACGGCCTTGGCGGTGAAGTGCAGGGTGCCGACATGGACGGCGATGTCGCCGCTGCCCTGCATCACCGTGTTGCCTTCGCGATCGCACAGTGCCGACGAGAAGTCGCGGGCATACATAACGAAGGAGTGGCAGGTTCGCAGGATCTGCTCCGCCATCTGGTCGACGATTGTCGTAAAGGAATTCTTCAGAACCTCGAAAGTGACGGGATCAAGGGTTTCGATGCGATCCTCGACGCTGCGAATGGATTGCTTGTTCATCAGACCGATATCCTCAAATTGTGCCAAGCATCGACTTCGGCGACAGCGCCCGGCGGGACCGGGGTCGTCGAATCCAGTTGCTCGATGATGGCGGGCCCCTCGATCACCGTTCCGGCGGTGAGCTTCGAACGATCGAACACGGGCGTTTCGACGGGGTTCGGGTTGTCCTGGAACCACACTTGGCGTGTCGTGACCGGCGCTGGCGTGGACGGGGTCAACTCATGCTTGGGAAGGTCGGGCTTGGGCACTTTTCCGATCGCGGTGACGGTAAGGCGGTAGACCTCGACCTTGACGCCGGCCCGGCTGAAATTGTGCTCGCGGGCATGTTCGGCATGGAACCGCTCCACGATCGGGACCAGATCGGTGAGCCGGCCGCTCGTGGAGATCGACATGGATCGCCACTGACCGACATAGCGCATGTCGATATGGCGCAGCAGCTGCATGTCGTCCGGCGCCACGCCTTCCGCCAGCAGCCGCTGGTAGGCCTCATGTTCGAGGTTCTTGAACTCGGCCTCGACGTCCGCGGGATCAACCTCGTCAACGCGGCCAAGGAACATCGACGACAGGTCGTGCTGGATGTCGACCAGAAGGCAGCCGAGCGCGGAGGTGACGCCGGGATGCGGAGGGATCAGCACGGTCGGGATCGAGAGCTCGCGCGCAAGATCGACACCGTGAAGTGGTCCGGCGCCGCCGAACACCACGAGGACGAATTCACGCGGGTCGTATCCCCGGCGGATGGATATCAGCCGCACGGCATCGGCCATATTGGCATTGGCCACGCGCAACACCGAGTTCGCGGCCTGCGCGAGGGAGAGGCCGAGCGGCTCGGCAACGCCTTGCCGGACGGCATTGGTCGCGGCCTCCTGGTCGAGTTTCAGTCCGCCGGCAATCAACTCGCTGCCCAGTCGTCCGAGGACGAGGTTGGCGTCGGTATTGGTCGGCTGTGTGCCTCCTCGACCATAGGCAGCCGGCCCCGGATTGGCGCCGGCGGACTGCGGTCCATTGCGAAGGCCGCCGGCATCGTCCAGCCATGCCAGCGAGCCCCCGCCGGCGCCGATGGTCAACACCTCGATGCTCGGTAGGCAGATCGGATATCCGTATTCGACGAACCACTCCTTGGTCGTGCGCAACTTGCCGCCCGCGACGAGCGAGATGTCGGTGCTGGTGCCGCCCATGTCGAGGCCGATGGCATTGGGAAAGCCCGCCAGCGCCGCAATGTGACGGCTGGCGATGGCGCCGGCGGCGATGCCGGAGGCGGCGAGGCGCACGCCCATCTTCTCGACGGTTTTCGGCGTCATCACGCCGCCGCCGGAATGAAGAATGAGCAGGTCACCGTCATACCCGCCCGTCTTCAGGCGATCGCCCAGGCGGTTGACATAGCCGCTGACCAGCGGGGCCAGCACCGCATTGGCGACGGTGGTGGAAAAGCGCTCGTGCTCGAAGATCTCCGGTAAAACCTCGCTGGAGCAGGTCACCCGTGCTCCGGGCAGTTCCTGCTGGAGGATGTCGCACATACGGCGCTCATTCGCCGGATTGGCGTGAGCGTTGATGAAGCACACCGCAATGGTTTCGATGCCTTTGCGTCGCAGAACCCCAGCGACGCGGCGTGCGTCTTCTTCGTCCAGCTGCGTGAGGATCTCGCCCGCATAATCGACGCGCTCGGTGACCTCGATGCGGTCGCGGCGGCGGATATAGGGCGGGGCGACATCCTTATAAGCGTCCCAGAGATCTTCCTTCGTTCCGCGGCGGATCTCGATGATGTCGCGGAAGCCCCGGGTCGTGACCATGGCCGCCCGCGGGAGGCGGCGGGTGATCAGCGCATTCGTCGCCACCGTGGTGCCATGGGAAAAGAGAGCCACGTCGTACAGGTCGATGCCCGCATTGCTGACCCCCTGCAGGACTGCATCGATCGGATCGAAACTGGACGGAAGTTTCTCGACCCGAATGGCACCGGATCGATCGTCAAAGATGCATATGTCCGTGAACGTGCCACCCACGTCCACGGCGACTCGAATATTGGTTGTGCTCATATTCCCCTCATTATTCGGATCATCGGCTGTTCGCTCGAAAACCAATGTCGAATATTGAGTGGGTAATTGGACTTGCCCGCAAGGCGCCAATCGGACGAATTGGACTTCGATTGTGCGATGTGATTGTCTCGTTGCTCGATTGGCCCGATCGACCGTTCAGGGCGCCTGCATCTCTAGGGTAAGCGTCCGTCGGAGCGGCGCCCCCGCGACCGCCCTTGTTGCCAAACCCTGCCAGACCGAGACGTGCTTCCGTGCTGCAAAAACCGCGATCGCTTCAGAAGATGCTTGGAAACTGGCAGGTGGGTGAGGGCCCCCTCTACGCTAGGCTTGCCGCAGCCCTGCGCGCCGCGCTGACGAGTGGAGATATCGCGCCCGGCATCGTGCTCCCGCCCGAGCGCACGCTCGCCGACGCGCTGAAGGTGAGCCGCACGACCGTCATCCGGTCGTTCGGGATTTTGCGCGAGGAGGGCTGGTTGGAAAGCCGCCAGGGTAGCGGCCATACGATCCGGCACCCGCAGCACAAAATTCCCTCACCTTACGTCAATCAGGACGTGGTCAAGGCAATGGCGCGCAATCCGATGATGCGCCCATTGGCGCCGCCGCCGCCTGGAATTGTGGACTTCAGTTTGTCGAGGCAAGCCAGTATTGGTCCCTTGCTGCGCGACATTGCCGTGGAGCAGATGACTGCCCTGCACGGGCTTCCCGCCAGCAGCGGCTATCAGCCTCTGGGGCTGATGGCACTGCGTGAGGTGGTATCGGAATACATTCATCGCGTGGGCGGGCTACGCACGCAACCTGACGAAATTCTCATCACCTCGGGCTCGCAGCAGGCAATCTGGCTGATCGGACAGCTTTATGCGCCCTATCGCGAGCGCGTCGTGTTGGAGAACCCGACCTATCCCGGTGCCATCAGCGCGTTCCGCATGATCGGCGCCAACCTGGCAGCGCTGCCGGTTGAACCGACCCGCTTCGTACTCGATGAGCTCGGAACCCTGCTGAAGACCGTCCGTCCGCGCCTCGTGATGGTGACGCCGACCTGCCATGCGCCGACCGGCCTCGTGATGCCTCATGAGCAACGCAAGGCGCTCGTGGAACTGATCGATGAGCACCAGGTGGCTACCATCGAAGACCAGACCATGCTCGACCTTAATGTCGGGGAGACCCGTCCGACGTCGCTCGCCGAGATATCGTCGACAGCACCGCTGCTCACCATCGGTTCCCTCAGCAAGTTGTTCTGGCCCGGCCTTCGCATCGGCTGGATCCGCGCGCCTCAGCCAATCATCGAGCACCTCTCGCGCCTGAAGGCGATGATGGACATGGGAACATCGCCCATCGTGCAACTGATGGCGGCAGGCTTGATGGAGCATGCGGACGAGGTGCGAAGGCTCCGTCATGAGGAAATCCGACGCAGTCTCGACCTGTTGTGCGAGCAGATGACGCGCCTGCTGCCGGACTGGACCTGGCTCCGACCGGCGGGGGGATTGTCGTTCTGGGCGCGCCTGCCGTCGGGAACCGCGACTGAATTCGCGCAGTTGGCCCTGCTGCACGGCGTGACCATCGTCGCTGGCTCGGCTCTGACCAGTGACGGCAGTTGCGAGGACCATGTCCGCCTGCAGTTTGTGCAGGACAGCGAGTCGATCACATTGGGTGTCCGCCGTCTGGCTCAGGCTTGGGAAGCCTATGCAGCCCACGGCAAGAACAGGCGATAGAAGCTGGTGCACCAAGGGCTCGCGGTCGGCTTCGTCCAGCACCGCCGCCAACGACAGCAGGCGTCGCGCCTGGTTGGCGTGCTTCGAGATCGCCGCCAGCCGACGAAGCTGCGAGGCCGAGTAGTCCGTCCTGATCGCTATAGCCGCAGGCATGGCGCGAATCCTCCCCGCGCCAAGGGAATCACCGGGACGGAGGGATGGGAATCCCCAGTGAGTCAGCAACAGATCCCGCTGGTATTACTGTTCCATCAGGACGTCGCGTAACGTGATAGCGGCATCTGGTCTTGACTGATCGTCTAGGGGTTCTGAGATCAACGCTCGGACGTGATGTACTCGGCGTACCAGTCCGGCCATGTCTCGTCGTGGCGGCCGCCGGTCTGCTTCTCGTACTCGCCGTGCGCGGTGGCGGCGCGCCGCAGCGCCGCTGCCAGATCGGCTGGCGAGGCGAAGACGACGGCGGCGGCGTCGACGCGTCCGGGCAGACGCGTCGTGATCTCCTGCAGGAGCCAGCCGTTTCCGTCGGGATCGGAGAAGCTTGCGAAGGACGCGTAGCTGCGCCGCTCCGGATCGCGGCCCGCGATCGGCGGCTGTCCCGGCCCGGCGCGGTGGAACACCTCGCTCACCTCGACGCCACGCGCGACGAGTTCGGCGCGCGTGGCGTCGACGTCGGAGACGACGAGATAGGGTCCGCTCGCGGTGCCCGGCGCCGCCGCCGTCAGGCCGCGGCCGAAGTGCACGGACGCCGGAGAGCCTGGCGGCGTGAACTGCACGACGCGGAAATCGTCGCCGAAGGCGAAGTCGGCGTCGAGCCGCCAGCCGAGGCTGCCGTAGAAGCGCTTGGTACGATCGACATCGGAGACGGGAACGACGACCACCTCGAGCTTCATGTCGCTCACCGCATCAGGAAGCGCGGGGACTCCGCCTTGTTCGGTGCTGTCCATGACGTGCCATTCCTCCGGTTTGCTCGCGCGATCGCCTCGGAGCCGCGGCGCTTACGCCGCCGCGGCCGGCATCGCGGATCTCCTCTCGGGCCATGACTTTGGCCTCCTCTCAGCCAGGATCGAGGGTTCGGGGCGGTGGGGCAATTGTACGTAGGTATCGTCGATGCGTTTATTTGAGTTGCCTCACATCTACATATCCAAACGTACTTGAAGCCATCTTTCTACCCGTTGCGCCACGGTGCACCTTGCCACGTGCGCGCTTTTCTCCCCTTCCAATGGCAACAAGGTATCGCCGATACCTTAGTTCGATCGAAGGGTATCCGATTTTCGGTCATCCAACTCCTCACCGGGCCGCTTCCGCGTAGCCCGGCCCCAGCGGAGGCGATCATGCCGGACAACACCCAGGTTTATCTTGAGCAGCTTTCCCCGTCGTACTGGCGCGTGACGTTCAACAATCCGCCGCTGAACGTCTTCGGTCCCTCGGCGCTGCCCGAGTTGAACCGGGTTGTGACGGCGCTGGAGACAGATGCGGCCGTGAAGGTCGTCGTGTTCGACAGTTCAGTCGAAGGCTTCTTCATCACCCATTACGACTTTCTCGCCGCTCCCGAGGAGACGCTCGGCCTGCCGCCCGGTCCAACCGGGTTGCAGCAGTTGCCTGACCTCCTCGTCCGCATCAGTCGCGCGCCTGTCGTCTCGATCGCGAAGATCCGCGGGCGGGCAACTGGCGTCGGCAGCGAGCTTGCCCTTGCCTGCGACATGCGCTTTGCGAGCCGTGAGAAGGCGATCCTGTCGCAGTGGGAGGTTGGCGCCGGTCTGGTGCCGGGCGGCGGACCGATGGCGCGGCTGCCGCGACTGATCGGGCGCGGGCGCGCCCTGGAGGTGCTGCTGGGCGCGGATGACGTCGATGGCGAACTGGCCGACAGGTACGGCTACGTCAACCGCTCCTTTCCTGACTCGGACCTCGACGCCTTCGTCGATGCGCTTGCGCGCCGTATCGCGACGTTCGACCGCGAGGCGATCGCCGAGACGAAGCGCCTGGTGAACGCTGCGAGCCTGCCTGCCGATTCCGATATCGCCCCCGAGTGGGATGCGTTCCTCGCCTCCCTCGGTCGCCCCGCAGCGCAGAGGAGGCTTCAGGTTCTCCTGGAACGCGGCTTCCAAAAGCCGGGCGACGTCGAAACCCACCTCGGCCACCACGTCGGCCAACTCGGCCTCTGACCCATGAACGCGACCTGTTGAAATGCGTGGACGGCACCCGTCATGGCGTGATCGACTGGATCATCGACGTCGGCACACATGGCTGCCGCCGCCGCGGGCATCGAGGAAGGTGCGCGGTCGGCCTACGCCAGCCGCGCCCCTTCTGGCTACGAGGTGACGGAATGAGACAGGACTCTGCGATCTTCTCCGGTGGATGCTTCTGGGGAATGCAGGATCTCATCCGACGGCAGGACGGCGTCATCTCCACCCGCGTCGGCTATACGGGCGGCGAAGTTCCCAATGCCACCTATCGCAATCACGGCACGCATGCCGAGGCAATCGAGATCGTCTACGATCCGGCGCGGACGAGCTATCGCAAGCTGCTGGAATTCTTCTTCCAGATCCACGATCCGACCACGATGAACCGCCAAGGAAACGACATCGGGCTGAGCTATCGCTCCGCAATCTACTACACCAGCCCGGAGCAGAAGCGCATCGCCGAGGAAACGATCCTCGATGTCGATGCCTCCGGTCTGTGGCCCGGAAAGGTGGTCACCGAGGTTGCTGCCGCGGGCCCGTTCTGGGAGGCCGAACCCGAGCATCAGGACTACCTGGAGCGGTATCCCGCCGGCTACACATGCCACTTCATCCGTCCGGACTGGGCGTTGGGAAAGCGCGACGCCGCCGTCCGGCCAAAAGTCGCGTAGCTACCGGCTTCTCATCCGCAATCCCGCATCGCCGGTCGGCGAGCCTGACGACTTGTGTCGGGATCAACAAGCATTGATCCACGGACTGGGAACGGCGCCAGACGATCGCGCGGAACCGGCAGTCAGCCGGAACAGCTTCGGGATCGACCGCCCCAGCAACAGATGCAGGGAGAAAACAGGCGACACCAGGCATTTTGGAAGGGCCGACGCGCCAGCGCCGGCCCACCGCTCCCTGCGGGTCATGGCGGCGCGGACGACACGGCCTCGACTACCTCGCGGGCCGTCAAGATCGCATGAGCATAGGTCGGGCCGTTGAGCTCGTGCGCCGCATGCATCATCTCACGCGTGAACGCTGCGGTCGCATCCCGAACCAGCGTGACGTGATAGCCGAGCTCCATGGCATACCGGCTCGTCGATTCGATGCAGGTATTGGCGAGCAGGCCGACGACGATCACATGCGTGATACCGTGTTGCCGGAGCTGCTGATCGAGGTCGGTATTGGCGAAGCCGCTCTGCGCCCAATGCTCATGGACCACTATGTCGCCAGGCTTGGGGGCGAAATCCGGGTGCCAGTCGCCCCCCCACTCTCCCCGCGCGAAGGTGTGTCGCTTCATCATCGCACGCTGCGTCGGATTGGGATGGCACCAGCATTCGTAGTCGCCGGGCTGCCAGCGCCGATGGGGGACAATGAAAACCCGCATTCCGGCCGCCCGAACCGCTCCGTCGATGCGCTTCAGGTTCGCGATGAGGTCGACCTCCTCCGCCACGTCCTTGACCCTCGGCCAGATCTTTCCGCCTTCGGACAGGAAGTCGTTGTAGGGATCGACGAAGAGGAGCGCAGTCACCTTCTTTTCATAGATGGCCGGGGCCATGTTCTGTCTCCTTGGAGGAGGAATCCGCAAGCGCTATGCGTTTTTGAGAGCCGCGCGCTCGATGCTTTGCGCGAAGAAGGGCGTCTCGCCCCGATTGTGGGCAATCGACATCGGGGCCCGCTGCGCGCGGAACACGTCGAACGGAATCCCCTGCCGATCGAGGAACTCCCGGAACGCCGGCGTCGCTGTGGCTCGAACGTGGTTGGTGAACTCGCATTGCGAACCGGTAATCGGCTTGACGCTCAGCTCCCAGAGTACATTGATCGTCGTCCTTCCCGTTGGGGTCAGGATGTCGGAGACGGACTCGAGCACGAGATGGTCGGGCTCGCCGAGCGTTTCGACATAGTGCTGGATGCTCAGGCTGCCGCCGATCATCTCGACATTGATCGACATGCGGCGCCCGTCCGGAGTGGTTGTCGCGCCTGCTGCAATATGAGCCGGCGAGCATCCCTGATACTCCTTCTCGCTCAGCGAGAAGCACCAGGTCGGAATGTCCACCCTCTCAATCGGTGCATTGATGATCGCCGAGAAACTGGAATCCACGATTTCATCGTCTGTCATGCTCGTAACTCCACTCACTATTGATTGTGGACAAGTCTAGGAGAATCGCAACGCAGCTCCGCGCCATTCAGCGCCCTCGACGCCCCAGCAAGTTCAGGAGGAGGAGCTCGTTCCGTGTGCACGCGCAGCAGGAAGCCTCTCGTCAGTCTCGCGACTTCGTCAGCCGCGGTGTCGAGGGCGAAATGTCCAGCCTCGAGAAAGTGGACTTCGGCAGAGGGAACATCCTGCCGATAGGCGTGGGGCTCGGACCTGTCGAATGACAAATCGTACTTGCCCCACACGACGAGCAGTCGCGGTTGGCGATCGCGAAGCCATCGCTGCCAGCGGCGATAGGAGGCGACATTGGTCCGATAGTCGAAGAACAGATCCAACTGGATCTGAGCCTGCCCGGGCCGGGAAAGGAACGAAGTTTCGTCCTCCCAGAGGTCGGGGTTGTAGGCTTCGAGGCGCGTGTCCGAGCCGACATGCCGCCGCTTGTTGGCTTCGATCGAGAACAGGCTCTCCCAGACTTCGCGCTCGTGCTCGGCCCGATTGTTCCAGTAGGCTCTTCGTCGATCCCATAGACTGGTCAGGCCCGTGTGGTGCGCAACGGCGTTCTGGATGATCAGCGCATCGAGGCGCTCCGGTGCGGCCATGGCGAGGCGAAAGCCGACCGGGCCGCCGTAGTCCTGCACGAACAGGGCGTACCGGCCGAGATGCAACACCTCGGTGAACTGTTGGATGACGACGCTCAGCTGATCGAAGGTGTACGAAAAGCTTCGGGGATCCGGTGCCGCACTGTGCCCGAAGCCGGGATAGTCCGGCGCGATCAGGCGGAAGCTGTGCGACAGCCGGGTCAGCAGCGGCTCGTACATCCGCGACGAGGATGGCAGGCCATGCAGGAGCAGAATCACGGGAGCATCCCGATCACCGGCCGTCCGGTAGAAGATCGGCAACCCGCCGACGTCCACGGAATGATATGAGATCGGAGTGCCCATTGTTCTACATCCGATCGACGTCGACGATTGCCTGGCTGAAGGCTTGCGGCGCCTCCTGAGGCAGGTTGTGACCGACGCCGCCGCCGATCGTCCGGTGCTGGTAGCTGCCGGTGAACTTCTTGGCGTAGGAGCCGGGCTCCGGATGCGGAGCCCCGTTCGCATCGCCCTCGAGCGTTATCGTCGGCACGCCGATCGGCGGCGATGTCGCCAGTACGTCTTCGATCTTGTCGAATTGGCGCTCGCCGTCCGCGAGCCCCAGGCGCCAGCGATAATTGTGGATGACGATGTCGACGTGGTCGGGGTTCGCGAGCGCCTGGGCGCTCTTCATGAAGGTGGTATCGTCGAAGTTCCACTGGGGCGACGCGGTGCGCCAGATCAGCCTGGCAAAGTCGATCGTATTGGCAGCATAGCCGGCGCGGCCGCGCTCGGTGGCGAAGTAGTATTGGTACCACCAGGCCAACTCCAAAGGCGGCGGCAACGGCTGCTGATTGGCCTTCTGGCTGCCGATCAGGTAGCCGCTGACCGAGACCATCGCCTTGCAGCGCCCCGGCCACATTGCCGCGACGATGTTGGCGGTTCGGGCCCCCCAATCGAATCCGGCGACAATTGCGCTTCGGATCTGAAGAGCGTCCATCAGCGCAACTGCATCGACGGCGAGGGCCGCCTGCTGACCGTTTCTCGGCGTTTCGCCCGCCAGAAACCGCGTCGTTCCGTAGCCCCGCAAGTAAGGCGAGATGACGCGGTAACCCGCTGCGCCGAGCATTGGCGCGACCTCGGCAAAGCTCTGGATGTCGTAGGGCCAGCCGTGGAGCAGGACGACGGGCTGACCGTAGGCGGGGCCGACGTCGCTGTACCCGATGTCGAGGACCCCCGCTTCGATCTGCTGGATGCGAAGTGGGCTTTGCGTGCCTGCCCCCAGCGGCGCTGCCTTTGCGGGGCCTGGAAGAAATCTGCTCAAGCCGCCGATGCTGGCCGTCGCTGCAGCCGCTTCAACGAACTTTCGGCGGTTGATGCCGGCGGCCAGGGTTGCTGCAGCGCGCATCATGACTCGTGCCCTCGGATGTGCGTCCGTTGAACTCAGACGTTGGCGGCTTTGGCGGCGTCGATGTTGACTTGATCGGACAGGAAGTGTTCGGCGTCCTACGCCGTCGGTCAGCCGCGCACCGAACGGAAGGCCGCACGCAGCTCGGCGCTGAACGCGGCCGGCTGCTCCCAGGCGGCAAAGTGGCCGCCTTTCGGAAGCCGATTGAAGTAGATGAGCCTCGGAAAGGCGCGGGCCGCCCAGCTCTTCGGCGCGGCGTAGATCTCGTCCGGAAAGACGCTGACGGCCACGGGGATCCGAACGCCCTTGGGAGCGAAGAACGCCAGCTTGTTTTCCCAGTACAGGCGTGCAGAAGAGACGGCTGTTCCCGTGAGCCAGTACAACGTGATGTTGTCGAGAATGTCGTCCTTGCTCAGCCCCTCGGTCGCGCCGTCGAAGACGCGGGCGATCAGGGCATAGCTTCGCGCGTCGTGATCGAGCATCCAGGCGGCGAGGCCGACCGGAGAATCCTCGAGCGCGTAGAGCGATTGCGGCCGGCCGGTCATCTCCTGGGCGTAGCCGAGGCCATGCTTGTAAAAGAAATCGAGCTGGTCGTAGGCGTTCCGCTCCTCGGCGCTCAGGTCGGCCGGCGGCATGCCTCCCGCCGCCAGCGACCTGGCGATGTCGTCCGGCACCGTTGCCGGCATGTTGGTGTGAATGGCCAGAAGCTCCGGAGGCGCCTGGACGGCCATCTGCTCGGAGATCGCGTCGCCCCAGTCTCCGCCCTGCGCCACGAAGCGCGTGTAGCCCAAGCGCTTCATCAACTGCGTCCAGGCACCGGCGATGCGCTGCGGGGTCCAGCCGACCGCCGTCGGCTTGGCCGAGAAGCCGTGGCCAGGAAGGGAGGGGATGACGACGTCGAACGCATCCTCGGCCTGCCCGCCATGAGTGGTCGGGTCGGTCAGTGGGCCGATCACCTTCAACTGTTCGATGACGGAGCCAGGCCAGCCGTGCGTGATGATGATGGGCAGGGCATTGGGATGGCGGGAGCGCACGTGGATGAAGTGGATGTCCAGGCCATCGATCTCGGTGATGAACATCGGCAGCGCGTTTAGCAGGGCTTCCACCTTCCGCCAGTCGTGCTTGTCGTGCCAGTGACGCGCGAGCTTGCGCATCGTGGCGAGCTGCACGCCTTGCGTCGCGTCCGGGACGAGCTCCCTCGTCGGCCATCGCGCGGATGCCACCCTGCGGCGCAGATCGTCGAGCGCCTCATCCGGGAAATGGACACGGAACGGCCTGATCTCGTCGCCAGAGGCAGCGAGAGCGCGAGGGATGGCGGTGGCCGCGCTGGCGGCGGCAGCCGCTACGATGACGTTGCGGCGGGTGAGGGAAGCCTGGCCTTTATGCATGACGATGCTCCTGCCCAGCCGCATCACTGGATCGGCTTAAGGGGTGCCTCGTCATATGTCCGTCAGTTGTGGTCTACGGTCGATTATCCAGAGGTATCGACTATACTTTGATATATCCGCCACGGCGGTGGGCATCCTTGTGCGCCACCTCGATATCCGCCGCTCAGCAGATCGTCCGGATACGGCGCGCCGGCGGAGGTTCCGTCCTTGCACCGCGCGCCGACCTGTTCGTGGGCACGGTGGACAATCTGAAATTTTCTGAATTATCCTGCAATGACTCAACGCAGCCTGGGATTCTTGCGGCATTGGACAGCACTCGACCAATCTACATCTCGGGCGAGTGCGAGATCGATCTTGCCCGGCGCGAACTCCGGTTGAATGGGGCGGCTGCGCGGCTCGGCGGCCGCGCATTCGAAATCCTCGAGGTTCTGAGCCAGGCGCAGGGTGAACTCGTCACGAAGGATGAGCTGCTGGATCGTGTGTGGGGCACGGCGGCCGTCAGCGAGAACCTGCTCCAGGTGCACATCTCGGCGGTGCGAAAGGCGCTCGGCCCCTACCGGGCGCTGCTCAAGACGCAATCTGGTCGCGGATACCGACTGCTCGGCGACTGGGGCGTTGAACTGGAGCCTGCTGCCCAGCCACCTGTCGCTCGAGCCAAGCCACTTCAGAAGCCTTTGGCCGATGCGATATCCAATCTTCCCGCCCTTGTTACGGATCTGATCGGCCGGGAAGCATCGTTGCCGCACCTATGCAGCCTGCTTTCCGCTTACCGGATTGTCACACTGAGCGGCGCGGGCGGGATCGGAAAGACGACGCTTGCCCTGCATGCGGCGCATCAGTCGCTCTCCGACTACGCCGGCGGCGCCTGGTTCGTCGAGTTCGCCTCGCTGTCGGATCCGGATCTCGTCCCGTCGACCGTAGCCTCAGCGCTCGGCCTGAAACTCGGCGACGCGAACTCCACGCAGGCGGTCGCGAGGTCCATTGGGAGCAGGCGGCTTCTTCTCGTCTTGGACAATTGCGAACACTTGATTGACGCAGTCGCATTGTTCGCAGAAACGCTCGTACGCCAATGCCCGCTTCTCACGATCCTCGCTACGAGTCGGGAGATCCTGCGGATCAACGGCGAATACATCTTTCGCGTGCCGCCGCTCGACGTCCCGGAAGTCGAGCAGACCAGGGTGGACCAACTGCGCTCGAACAGCGCGGTAACGCTTTTCATTGCCAGAACAGAGGTTCTGGATGCAGTCGTTCCCCCCAGCGGCGAAACTCTGCCGACGATCGCTTCGATCTGCCGGCATCTCGACGGGATGCCGCTCGCGATCGAGTTCGCCGCGGCGCGCGCCGCGACGCTCGGCATTGAGGCGGTACATTCCGAGCTGAGAAACCGCTTTGCCCTGTTGACAACCGGACGTCGAACCGCCGTGCCGCGTCACAAGACGCTGCGCGCGACGCTCGACTGGAGCTACGAGTTGCTTCCGGCGGCGGAGCGCCGGTTGCTGCGTCGACTGTCCGTCATTTCCGGCAGCTTTGGACTTCCGGCAGCGCAGGCTTTGGCCCGGGGCAGCCTGAACGACAGCGCGTCGGCCGTTGCGGAGTGCGTCGCAAACCTCGTCGACAAGTCCCTGATCACCCCGGATCGGGTTGATGCCGGCCGTTGGAGATTGCTCGAGACGACCCGCGCGTATGCTGCCGAGAAGCTTTTGGAAAGCGGGGAGGCCGGTCAGGTTGCGCGACGCCACGCAGAATTCTTCCTTGAGCTCTTCTCGCCGTTCGGAACCGAGAGCAGACTGCCGTCCACCATCGACGAACTGCCTCTCTACCGCCGAGAGGTCGACAATCTCCGTGGCGCCTTGACCTGGGCGTTCTCCGAGACGGGAGAAAGTGCGATCGGCGTTCAGCTTGCCGCACTTTCCTGTGACTTCTGGATCGCCGAATCCCTGATCGCGGAATGTCGCGACTGGAGCGGCAGGGCATTGTCGCAACTCGGTGAAGCGACCGGCTCCCGCGAAGAGATGATCCTTCAGTGCGCACGCGGACGCAGTCTGCTTTACACCAAAGGAATGATCGCAGAGTCACTCGTCGCGCTCGAAAAAGGACTTCGGCTCGCCGAAATCTTGGACGATCCGGGCTTCCAGCAGCGTGCCAGCATGGACGTCTGGCTGTTCAAGTCACGGTCCGCCCTGCTTGGCGAGGCGCTGGACGCTGCCCGTCGACTGGAGGAGATGACGCGAGGTCGCGATGTCCGGTTCCAGGCCGCTGCCGATTGGATCGTCGGCATTTCGCTGACGTACCTTGCCGCCCACGCTGAGGCAGCCCAGAGGCTGCGGCGAGCCAGCGAGACCTATCCCGTCGAGCGGCGGGAGCAAGATCTGATCCGCCTCGGCTCCGACCTCCGCGCGTCCGTGGCGGGGCACCTCACCGTGAATCTCGTATCGATGGGGGACCTCGACGGCGCGCTTCAATCGGCTATGCGAGCCATCGAAGAGGCCCGCACGACAAAGCATGCCACAGCGCTGTGTATCGCTCTCGTCTGGGCAGGCTTTACCTTCCTTAGTCTCGGGCATTTGCAGCGATCCGAGCAGATCGCCGAGGAGCTCGTCGAGCATGCGTACAAGCACGGCATGCACCCGTTTCATGCGGCGGGTCTGTGCATCCGCGGGAGCGTTCTGGCGAGGAGCGGTGAGCCCGCAGCCGCGATCACGCCGTTGCGCACCGGCCTCGCTGGAATGCAAGAGGCGGCCTATCTGCTTTTCTACCCGTTTTTCCTGGTGGAGCTCGCACAGGCCCTGGTGGCGAATGACCGTTTGGACGATGCTTTGGTTGAAATCGACAAGGCACTGGAAACAGCAACTAGGATCCAGTACCGCTGGTTCATTCCAGAGATAAAACGAAACAAGGCCGAGATGCTCATCAGGTGGGACCCCGAGAACACGGCGGAGGCTGAACAATTGCTGTCCGAGGCGCTGCTGCAGGCGAGGTGTCAGGGGGCTGCATATTGGGAGCTCTGCGTTTCCCTATCGAGTGCAGAGCTTCTTTTCAGTCGGGGTGATGCGGTGGGTGCGCGCGCACTGCTGACGCCGCATTATAGTGATTTTTCGATGGGCATAGGGTCGCCCGTCGTAAAGCGGGCCCGGCAATTCCTGTCGAGTTTGAACTGAGCTCTGCGTTTGCAGCTTTGATCGGCCGGGCGCGCCTCCGGCCAATCCCCTTAGCCGACACGTGTCAGGAATTCAGCGATAACCCGGTCGCCGGCCTGCGCGCTGTTTTGCGCGACCGCGTCCGCCATGCGCGTGAGATCAGGCAATGACTTCGCCTTCATCTTTCTCATGAGCTTGCCGCGATGGGCCTTCACAGTGATTTCGCTGATACCCAGGGCAAACGCGACCTCCTTGTTCATCTTACCCTTGACAACGTGCTCCATCACCTGTCGCTCGCGCGGGCTGAGCGTGTCGTACTGCCGATTCAGACGAATGAGCGACCGTCGTGTCTCACACCACGCCCTGTCGCGGGCAAGGCCGATCTCGACTGCCGCCACAAGGTCGTCATCCGGATACGGCGGGCACAGGAAGTCGACTGCGCCGTTCTTCATCGCCTCTACGGACATTGCGACACTCGCGTATTCGGCGACAAAGATCAGCGGAACATAACTCGCCGCGGTGTGGAGTCTCCTGATCAACTGCAATCCACTGCTGCCGGGCGTGAGCCGAACGATGAGGCAGATCGGCGTTTCCGGCCGTTCTTCGGCAAAGTGATGCGGAAACTGCGGGATCAGTTCGAGGGCTACTCCCAAGAAGGCAAGCGATCGACCGAGCTTAGACCAGAGATGCTCGTCACGGTCGACAACCAGAACGCGTGGCTGCGGGTCGAAATCGAGCGTGCGTCTGGCTGGAGATGAAGGGGTGTGCTGTCGATGAGCAAGAACGTCCATGATACCCTCCCGGCAGGCTATGCAAGTGAGTGCGGCGCCCTTCAGTCTGGACACCTTCGCTGCGGCGTTCCGAGCAGTTCCGGAACCATGAGGGAGGCCGGCTGAATAATCTTTGGAGAGCGTCTTAAATTTACTGAATTTCGCCGAAAACCGATGACGGCAGCGGATCTTTGTCACGTGGGGAGCCAGGGATCACGCCTTCGCCGGGGCAACTCCGAGCCGACTGAGGGAACGACGCCCGGCTGGGTCGGGCGGGCCGGTCGGGATCACGCGCACTCTGTGTCTGAATTTTACGCTGCGGTACTGACCCGCGCGGTCCTGAGCGCCATCGTCCACCAGTGAAGTTCGTCGAGCATCGTGACTGCGTTTTGCTCGATGAACGGAATCTCGGCGAGCGGCCTTCGGTTCTGAAGCGCTTCGAAGAACTCGGCACCCTGGATGTGCACACCGTTGCGCGTCGGTGCCAACTGTAATTCGATACAGTTCAGTCGAAGCTGTTCGATGGCCCGCGCACCGCCGACGCTGCCGTAGCCCACGCACGCGACGGCCTTCCGTTGCCACTCGGGATAGGCATAGTCGAGGGCATTCTTGAGCACCCCGGAAATACCGCGATTGTACTCCGCAGTGACGAAGATATAGCCATCGAACTCCGCAACCTTGCGCTGCCAGCGCCTCGCCACCTCACTCTGCGAAGGAACATAGGCATTGGACGCCGGCTCGTCGAAGAACGGCAGCGGATAGTCCCGCAGGTCGATCAGTTCGATTTCCATGTCGCCCCGCGCTCTCGCAAGATCGCAGATCCACGCTGCCGGGATATCCGCAAACCGTGCGGCACGTGTTGTGCTCATGATCACCGCGATCCTTGGCAGAGTCATGATGGACCACTCCTTCTTGAGTTTGACGTTGCGCACCGGCGCCTGACGCGATGCCTTCGCGCATCGGCATGGCGACGGCGGCAGGGGTTCGTGGCGAGAGATGCCCGAGCAGGGAGCGTTGTGCGATTGGACCAAGGTGTTCCCGACACCAAGGCATCGTCTGTTCAACCTTCGCAGCAACTCTGCGGATCATCTTGCCGGCGCGGCGCTGACGCCGCGCGCAATTCAATGCACGACACCTTCCTGCTCTTTTCCGAAGGCGAGCGGCCCGGGAGTGTCAGACCCCCTCGATGCGCGATCACTTTTGTTCGCCTGCACAATCGGCCGGTACCATGGTGTCTGCGATACCTTTGTCCAATCGCGCTCCGGCGGACATCACGAGATGGTGGCGCTTCACGCAACAACTGGTCAAAGGGCTGTCCCCATGGACGCCGCGATCGCCCCGGTACAGATTCGTCTCACCCGCCGGACTTCCGCGTATTGGCGGGTGACGTTCGATAATCCTCCCCTCAACGTCATGGGGCCGGAGATGGTCAGGCAATTCCAGGGCCTGATCGACAAGATCGAGTCGGATGAGGACGTGCGGGTCGTCGTGTTCGACAGCGCGGTGGACGGCTACTTCCTCAACCACTCCGACTTCAGGGCTCCGCTGGAGGACTTGACGTCGATGCCGCCCGGACCATCGGGCCTCCCGCCCTGGCCCGACTTCCTCGTGCGGCTGACGCGGGCACCGGTTGCGTCGATTGCGCTGATCCGCGGCCGCGCAACGGGCAATGGCAGCGAGATCGCACTCGCCTGCGATATGGCATTTGCCAGCCGGGAAAATGCGATCCTGTCCCAGTGGGAGGTTGGCGTCGGCATGGTCGCCGGTGGCGGCCCGATGGCGAGGCTGCCTCAACTGATCGGCCGCAACCGCGCTCTGGAAGTGTTGCTGGGCTCGGAGGACATTTTCGGCGAGCAGGCCGAGGCCTACGGCTATGTGAATCGCGCACTGCCGGACGCCGAACTCGACGCCTATGTGGAGGGGCTCGCCGTACGGATCTCGAAGTTCGACAAATGGGCGATTTCTCAGACGAAACGCCTGGTCAACGCCGGCCTGCCGGCCGACCTCGAACTCGGTGCCGGCTGGGATGCCTGCATCGCCTCGCTCGGTCGACCCGCCGCCCGTGAGGGGATCAAGGTCCTGACCGACCGCGGCTTTCAGGCTCCTGGCGACGTCGAGAACCGGCTCGGCTTCCACCTCGGTCGGCTCGGCGACAACGCGGCTACCGACTTCATCCCGCAAGCCGGGGCAGCGGCAACGGGATGAGAACCTCTCTTTTCGCCCGGATTGTCCGCGAGGACGACCGACACGGTTGCGCTCGGTGCGGTCCGCTGGGCGGATCGGCGATCTCCGGTACATCCGGCATGGGCTCTGTCCGCCCCTCCGGCCGTTGGAGGTGGCAGGTCAGGATAGGAGGCAATATGTCAGGTCGGATCCTCGGCTCGACGATCACCGGTGCTGCGCTTCTTGCCGCGGCGCCCGCATTGGCAGAACAGCTTTCTCCGAGGCAGATCGGCTCCGTTCATCCGGAGGCGATCAGGTTCGTGCCGTTCCCGGCGTTTCCGGCGGGCGCCGAGATCGCACACGTCGTCGGCGACCCGGCCACGCCAGGCCCCTATGTCGTCCGGGTCAAGGTGGCTGGAGGCGTCAGGCTGATGCCGCACACCCATCCAGAGGACCGCGTCTACACCGTGATCTCGGGAGTATTCTACATCGGCTTCGGCAGTGTCTTCGATGCGACGGCGCTGAATGCCTACGGACCCGGCAGCGTCGTGGTGCTTCCCGGCAACACGCCTCACTTCCACTGGGCGATTTCCGGTGAGTACATCTCGCAGGTGAGCGGGGCGGGCCCCCTGGGCATCACGTACATCGATGCGGAAAGCGACCCGCGCACGAGTGACGCCGGAGCAGCAGGCGCCAGTAGCTCGGCGCCATGAACGACGGTCGGCGACGGGCGGCTCTAGGCCGGGGCGTTGACATCGAACGGCAATTTGCCGTGGTCACGGGCGGATCGGCGCAGCAGTCGTCCGGGAATTTCTCGGGCGCAGCTGTCGCGTCGCATGACGGGATCGATGGTGAAACCCGAAGCGTCCCGAGACGGGCGTGAACTGCGTGAACCCATCCGCGGCCGGCGAAATGCTGCACAGGGATAGCGGCCCGGCCGCCGGCCTTTAATCACCGAGAGAGTAGGAGCTTTCGCGTGCCAATGATTACTGTCCAGGTGACCCGCGAGGGCACCGAACCCGGTTCCGACCGGCTGACCAGCGAGCAGAAGGCTGCAATCCATATGGGGATGAGCCAGGTGCTGTTCGACGTGCTGGGCAAGCCGCTCAACTGGACCTGGGTCGTTATCGAGGAGGTCGAGCCCGACAACTGGGGGTGGGGTGGACTGCCGGTCCTGGAGTATCGGGCCCGGCTTGCCGGCAAGGCATAAGTGCTTCCTGCGACGGACAGCGATGCGTTGAAGTCTCCTTCGACGGCGGTACCGCCACCCATCATATTGTCGCGGCGGGCGATGCTCGGGTTTCCATCTTGAGGCCGGGCTCCGCGCGCCGACGATCCTGATGCTGCACAGCTACCCGCCCCCATCACGCGTGGACGGCACACCGATCCCGCCTCTCGCCGAGCGCCATCATCTGGTGGGGCCGGACTTTTCCGGCTTCGAACCCACTGATGCGCGATGGCCGGAAAGCGCGATCATGAACCGGGATCTCCTAAACGGAGGCTGCAATGAAGGAAGTCCTTCCCCTCGCCGTGGCGACCCTTCGGACGCGGCCGTTGCTTGTCCTCGAGGTGGCAGTGAGTAGCCTGCATCCGGCAGGCGGACCGCCTGGTGCGGAGCAGCGGATCGGCGACCTGCCGACCGGCAGTTTCGCGGGCGGGCACCGTGCTGCCCGGCGGTCCGACTGGCAGACGCTGCGCGGTGACGGAGCGGTACTGCTGGACACACGGATCGTGTTGAGAACCAACGACGATGCGTTCATCGCGGTGACCTACACAGGTGTCCGGCACGGGCCCCCGCACGGGATCGCTGCGATCGGGCGCGGCGAGGAGGTCGACCGGGGATCCTAACATTTTCGCATCGTTGCCGCGCTTCACGACGGCGGCGCCGCACTACGAATGGCTGAATCGGATCGATTCTCAGAGCATTGGCGGAGGCTTCGCTCTCGGCTAGGGCCGCCAGCGTGACGTCCCAGACGACCGCTTCCGACCAGCGGCAAAATTTGCTGGTGGACCGAGGTCCCGCGACGTCGAACAGCGCGCCGAACCACGCCCATGCCTTTCCGGGCGGCCCGGCTTCAAGGATGCCCGGATTGACGATCTCGATGCCGATCGAGAAGCCGTTGACGTTCGACTTGTCGCGCAGTTGCTCGGCCTCAGTCTTACGCTCCTTAACCGCGTTTAACTAGCGCCGAGGCGCCGGCTAGTTACCCTCCGATGTCGAAAGCGCATTGTGCCGAAGTTTCGGAGGTCGCATGACGCGGAAATCTGCCCTTGGCGCTGCCGCCATTGCACTCGCTCTGACCACGACAGCTGGCGCTGCACAGGACACCACCGGCAACTACTCCGCCAAGAGTGTGGTTTTGGTGCACGGTGCTTTCGCAGACGGGTCGAGCTGGGCGAAGGTCATCCCACATCTCGTCGCCGCCGGAATGAAGGCCGTCGCGGTGCAGATCCTTGCGACCGCCAAAGGCCCGTAGACGGCCTCGGATGGGGAGATCGGTCAGGCGATGGCGCGGCGTCCGCGAGGCCAGACCGGAGCGGCAAGAATGCTTCAGAAGGGCAGGTGAACCATGCTTCCACAGTGGCTGCTAACCCGCCGCGAACTCCTCGCCGGCGCTTCGGTGACGGCCCTGCTGCCGACCGTTTCGTTGCTCGACGTGACGAAGGTGCTCGCCAGGACAGGCGACGAGAACGCGGTCCCGACGGCCGAGGTCACGATGGACGTGAACGGCCAGTCCCGGTCGCTGTCCGTCGACACCCGGACGACCCTTCTCGATATGCTGCGCGAACACCTGAAGCTCACCGGTACGAAGAAGGGCTGCGATCACGGCCACTGTGGCGCTTGCACGGTTCTCGTGAACGGCACGCGCATCAATGCCTGCCTGAGTCTCGCCGTCATGCACGATGGCGACCGCGTCACCACGATCGAGGGGCTCGGCACGGCGGACACCCTGCATCCCATGCAGGAAGCGTTCGTAAAGCACGACGGCTTCCAATGCGGCTATTGCACGCCGGGTCAGATCTGCTCGGCGGTTGCTGTGTTGGAGGAGATAAAAAGGGGCGTTCCAAGCCACGTCACCGAGAGGCTGACTTTGGAGATCAACCTCACCAATCTCGAGCTGCGCGAGCGGATGAGCGGCAACATCTGCCGCTGCGGTGCCTATTCCAACATCGCCGACGCCGTCGCCGAAGTCGCAGGAGCTGCGTGATGACGCCCTTCACCTACGAGCGGGCGACGAGCCCCGCGGCGGCAGTCCAGGCGGTCGCCTCCCGGCCCGGCGCGAAGTTCATCGCCGGTGGCACCAACCTCCTCGACCTGATGAAATTCCAGATCGAGAAACCGACCCATCTCGTCGACGTGCGGCATCTTCCGCTGGGCGAGATCGAGGACACCGAGGAGGGCGGCCTGAGGATCGGCGCGCTGGTCACCAACACGCAGCTCGCATCGCACCCCCGGGTGAAGAGCGACTACGGGGTGCTGTCGCGCGCCATCGTCGCCGGTGCCACCGGTCAACTGCGCAACAAGGCGTCGACGGGAGGCAACCTGTTGCAGCGCAACCGGTGCCTGTATTTCTACAGCACCAACCATCCCTGCAACAAGCGTTCGCCGGGCTCCGGCTGCTCGGCAATCGGGGGCGCTTCGCGCTCGCTCGCGGTGGTCGGCACGAGCGACAGCTGCATCGCTCAGAACCCGGGGGACATGGCCGTCGCGCTCGCCGTTCTCGATGCGGTCGTCGAGACGGTCGACGCCACCGGCAAGAGCCGCAGCATCCCCATCGGCGACTTCCATCTGCTCCCGGGCGACACGCCCGAGGTCGAGTTTGCGCTTCGGCCCGACGAACTGATCACCGCCGTCACGCTGCCGCCACCGCCGGGCGGCACGCACCACTACCACAAGGCCCGCGACCGCGCCTCGTACGCGTTCGCAATCGTCTCCGTCGCGGCGGTCCTGCAGAAGGACGGGACGGGGCGGGTCGCGTTCGGCGGCGTCGCGCCCCGTCCCTGGCGTGTCCCGGCGGCCGAGGCGGCGCTTCCGCAGGGGCCGAAGGCGGTGGTCTCCGCCGCCTTCGAGGGTGCCACGCCGACCGAGGAGAACGCGTTCAAGATCCCGCTCGCCGAGCGCACGCTCGCCTTGGTGATGGCGGAAGGGAAGGAGTGACGCCATGGAGTTCGCCACCCCCGCCGGCCAGAACGTGATCGACCGGCAGACTGTCGTCGGCCGACCCATCAGGCGCATCGACGGCGCGATGAAAGTCACCGGCACTGCCCCCTACGCCTACGAGCGGCACGACGTCGTCGCGAGCCCGGCCTACGGCTACATAGTCGGTGCATCAATCGCCAAGGGTCGCATCACGCGCATCGATGCCACCGCGGCGCTGGCGGCACCGGGCGTCGTAACCGTCGTCACCGCGCTGGATCACGCGCCCGCGCCGGCGGTGTTCCGCCAGACCGCCAGCCTCTTCGGCGGCGATCAGGTGGTGCACTACCAGCAGGCGATCGCGCTGGTGGTGGCGGAGACCTTCGAGGCGGCGCGCGCGGCCGCCTATCTCGTCGCGGCCGAGTACGACGCGGCGCCGGGCCGGTACGACCTGAAGGAAGCCGCAGTCGACGCCGTGCCCTCGGTCGATCTCAACGAGGGTCCGGATGCGCAGATCTACGACCGCGTCGGCGACTTCGCGGCCGCGTTCTCCGCCGCACCGGTGAGGCTCGACGAGACCTATACGACACCCGACGAGACCCACGCGATGATGGAGCCGCACGCCTCCGTCGCCGCCTGGGACAGCGATTCCGTGACGGTGTGGACGTCCAACCAGATGGTCGGCTGGGCGAAGGACGCTCTCGCCACCGCCCTCGGGATTCCCGCCGAAAAGGTGCGGGTCGATTCCCCGTTCATCGGCGGCGGTTTCGGCGGCAAGCTCTACATCCGGGCGGATGCCCTGCTCGCCGCGCTCGGTGCGAAGGTGGCCGGGCGGCCGGTCAAGGTCGCGATGCAGCGGCCCATCATCGCCAACAACAGCACGCGCCGTGCCGCGACGATCCAGCAGGTCCGGCTTGGGGCGACGGCGGACGGCAAGCTGACGGCGATCGGCCATGTCAGCATCAGCGGCAATCTTCCCGGGGGATTTCCGGAAGCGGGGGTTGCGCCGACGAAGCTCTTCTATGCCGCTCCCAACCGCGACATCTACCTGAAGCTCGGTCGGCTGGACTTCTGCGAGGGTAGCGATATGCGGGCGCCCGGCGAGGCGCCGGGCCTGATGGCGCTGGAGATGGCCATGGACGAGATGGCCGAAAAGCTCGGCATCGATCCCGTCGAGTTCCGCATTCGAAACGACACGCAGGTCGACCCGCGCAATCCTCAGCGGCGCTTTTCCGAGCGCCATCTCGTCGAGTGCCTCACGACCGGTGCCGAGAAGTTCGGCTGGTCGCGCCGCAGCCCGTCGCCCGGGCGGATCCGCGAGGGCAAGTGGCTCGTCGGCATGGGGATGGCGGCGGGCATCCGCCTCAACCTCGCCTTCCCCTCGGCGGCGCGCATCCGCCTGGAGCGCGGCGGCAGCCTGACGGTCGAGACCGACATGACCGACATTGGCACCGGCTCCTATACGATCCTCGCCCAGACCGCGGCGGAGTTGATGGGCGTGTCGATCGACGCCGTGACAGTGAGGCTCGGCGATTCCGCCTATCCGCGCGCGGCCGGCTCCGGCGGCCAGTGGGGCGCCAACAACTCGACCTCCGGTCTCTACGCCGCTTGCCTGAAGCTGCGCGCTGCCGTGGGCGACAGGCTCGGCTTCCCTGCCACGGACATGGCGTTCGCCGACGGCATGGTGGCGTCGGGTGACCGCAGCGTGCCGCTCGCCGAGGCGGCGAAGGACGGTCCGCTCACCGGCGAAGACGCCATCACCTACGGCGCGCTCGACAAGGAATATGTTCAGGCCACCTTCGCCTCGCATTTCGTCGAGGTGGCGGTCGACACGTTCACCGGCGAGACGCGGGTGCGCCGGATGCTGGCGGTGGTCGACTCCGGCCGCATCCTGAACCCCGTCACGGCGCGCAGCCAGGTGATCGGCGCGATGACGATGGGCGTCGGCGCGGCCCTGATGGAGGTGCTCGCCGTCGACCGGCGATACGGCTACTTCGCCAATCCCGACCTCGGTGGCTACGAGGTTCCCGTGCACGGCGACATACCGCACCAGGACGTCATCTTCCTCGACTATCCCGACGACAAGTCGTCGCCGATGAAGGCGAAGGGGGTCGGTGAGATCGGCCTGTGCGGCGTCGCCGCGGCGGTGGCCAACGCGGTCTACAACGCGACGGGCGTGCGCGTGCGCGACTACCCCATCACGCTCGACAAGCACCTCGCCGGCCTGCCGGCGATCTCCTGAGCGGCACCCTGCGGTTGGAGGAGCGAGATGCCCAAGAAGTACACCGCCGGATGCGCCTGCGGATCGGTTCAGTTCGAATTTGACAACGATCCCGATTTCATCGCCGTCTGCCATTGCTTGGACTGCAAGAAGGCGTCCGGCGGTGAAGCGGCGACATGGTTCGGCGTGCCTGAAAATGACTTCACTCTACTCAGCGGCGCACCGAAGGCGTTCCACTACATAGCCGATTCCGGAAAGGGTCTTGATCGCAACTTTTGCGCGGAATGCGGAGCCCGTCTGTTTACCAGCAATCTGGAAAGTTTCCCAGGAATGGTCTTCGTCCAATTGGGAAGCCTTGATCGTCTCGACCGGATCCGACCGAAGCTCGAGATGTACGTGAAGCGCCGCCTCGAATGGGCCGAGCCGCTCGACACGCCGCAGTTCGACAGCATGCCCGGCTGAACGGCGTAAGGATCCGTCGGAGGTGAGGCCACCTGAGGCCACGCAATACGAGCGGGTCGCCAATACGATGCCGGCCGCAGCGCCCTGTGACAGGTATCGTCTGTCACGTTCGCGCTCGGCCTCTCGATCTACGGACTCGTGTTGCTGAGGAGGCCGCAGCTTGCGCCCGCTTGAGCGGTGGCGGGTCGTCAAGGTAGCCTCCGACGGCGCGCCGGCGAGCTTCGTTCGTTCGGGCTCGGTCAAGCGTATTGCCGCCGCCGTCGGCGAAGGCGCGCAGGTGGTGGCCGCGATCCACCAGCACCTGGCGCGCAACCACAGGACCGTGTCGCTCGTCACCGCTGTCGGGGCTTGACCGTGGAACAGGCAAATCGGTGTCGTCGCGCGGATTGGGTAAGTCGGGCGTCGACCGTGGAGTGCGCCGCGAAGCCTGCGGCGGCCAGCGCGTTGCTGGCGCCAGAACAAGCAGAGCGCACGATGGTAGCGGGAGGGATCCGATGACGTTGGAGTGTCGACACGTCGAAGACATCAAGGACGTCGTCCCGAGTGCGCCCGGATGCGAGGACTGCCTCGCAATCGGCGCGCGCTGGGTCCACCTGCGACTCTGCAGAACGTGCGGTCACGTCGGCTGCTGCGACGACTCCATCAATCGCCACGCAACGGCACATTTTCGAGCAACCGGCCATCCGGTGATTGAAGGCTACGATCCACCGGAGGGCTGGGGGTGGTGCTACATTGACGAAGTTGTTGTCGACCTCGGGGGACGGACGACCCCGCAAATCGGGCCAATATTTTATCAGAGATAAGGGGTCGCTTCGGACATCTGCTCCTGAATAGCGTATTCGAGAGGTGGGTATAGCCGTTCAGTTGTATCAGTTTGAAGTCTACTTAACGGAAGGTGGGGTCTGCGCTTTTTCATCTATTGTTTTGTCGCTCTGGCAGTAAAGGCGCTGTCAGTGCGCATATCTTGGGCTGATGTGCAGCCTCTATTGAAGCCGCGCCCCTGTTTCCTGTATTTTGAGCGCAGAACTGCGAAGGATCGGAGTTTGGCATCTCTACCCACTTTTCCCCTCACCTGAGCAAACATGGAATATCCACCAGGATCCCGTATGCACTTGGCGCGCTCGTGAATGCGCTCGTGCCCCGTAGCTGAGATTGCAAGCAGCAACAAGAACGATGCAGTCAGCCCGAGCGTCAGCGGCGAGCGGATCTCCGTAAACATGATTCATCCCTGTCCAAATGGACTGAGGATGAAACAATACGATCTGTCACCGTATATTGCCGTGAAAATGGGTTAAATGGAGAGCAAATGTATCCAACGGCCGCGAATGGTCGTTATTGGTCGAAGCCGAATTGTTCGCTGCAGGTCGGAACTATGCACAATCAGATCGGCTCAGATTGCGCTGAGCCGGAGGCGGGGGCGCCGGTGGGTCAACCGCTGCGGGCGATCCGGGCACTTGTGAATGAGCCATCCGCGGCGACGGCGGGCGGCCTCGGCGCTGTATTCAGCCGTTGGCCGTCGATCGCCACGGAGAAGTTGTCGCGAACGACGCTGGCGCGGGCGTTTTAATCGATCCGCTCGAAGCGCTGGCGACACCGTCGCGGTTCCTATCGGCGGTGCTGGTCGGCCGCGGCGTGAAGCGGCTCGAGCACGAAACGGCCGCGGAACGACGCTGACCACGACGTGGTGTCGGCTGCCGATTGACTGGTCTTTACGACGTCTAACTCGTCTCGCGCCGCCCCGTTCGGCACTCTGTCTCCGAGCGCAGAGAACACCTTCGGGTTTCTGCAATCCTCGGCCAGCATGAAAACCAGGTCCGGGCGGTCGCGATCGGCATCAAAACAACGTCGGATCGGCAGATCGACGACCCCGACGCAGTCGGACACCCGCCAAGGAAGTCCGCGCTCCACCACCCAAAACAGGCAAGGAGACCCGCATGGGCAATCTGCAAATTGGCGACGGTCTGCCGCGACGCGACGTCCTCCAGGTCGTCGGCACGGCCGTCATCGGCGGCATCGTCGCATCCGCCACGGGGTCGGAAGCGGTGGCAGCAGGGCCATCGGCGACCGTTTCAGACCGCAATGCCGGCCCGCTCGGCGGCCGTTTGCGAGGCGTACAGCACTTTGGCCTCACGGTGCAGAACATGGACCGCGCGTTCGAGTTCTATACCGACGTGCTCGGCGGCACCGAAATCATGCGCGACGGCGACTTCCAGGGCGAGCGTATCCACAACACGCTTCTGACCGATCAGGAGATCGAGGCGCGCCGGCGCGGCGTGAATCCGCGAACGATGGGGATCCCGGATCTCGCCGGAGGCGCGCAGCGACTCGATGTCCGCTTCGTCCAGTTTGACAACGTGGTCCTCGAACTTCTGCAGTATCGCGATGCCGACCAGCCGTCCGGCAGCGGCAACGCCTTCGCCGAGCCGCTGGATCACATGAGCCCGGCCTTCCCGCGCATGATGCACATCTGCTTCCATATCCGCGACGACGTGGACTTCAACCAGTTCATCGCGGATCTCGAAGCCGAGTCGGCCCGGCGCGGCATGACGCACGTCCGCGCCAACCGGGTCCTGACCGTCACCACGGAGGAGCAGCGCCTCGGCGCACCGCTCGATGCCAACAGCAACGGCATCACCGAGGGACGCTCGAATGGCTGGCGGCTGATCTATTGCAAGGGCGCGGAGGGCGAGCAACTCGAATTCGTGCAGGCGCTCGGCCCCGTCAAGAAGACCTTCGACGATGCGCTGGCGGCGCGTTCGCGGCTGGTGGAGGCCGGCTGATGGCTATCGCGAGCGACGACGAGCCGGCGAGCGGCGGAACCCGGCATCGTCCAGAGCGCAACCCGAGCGGGGGTGCGCGAAGGGACTGGAGGGCGCGATTGAGGATCGCGGCACTGGCGCTGGCCGCGATGGGAGGTCATGCGATGATGAATCCTTCGCTAGCGCAGGATGGGCCTGGGCAGGGCTATCGGAAGGTCGCGGGAGGGGCCTACTCTGTCGTGGCCGAAGTTCGGGCCAAGCCGGGCAGGGCGGACGAACTGCGCGCAGCGACGCTGCCACTGATCGACCTCGTCAGGAGTGACCCGAAGAACCTCGTATACTTCCTGCAGGAGAATCGCGAGGTGCCGGGTCACTTCGTCTTCTACGAGATCTTCGCGAGTGTGGAGGACTTCGAGGCGCACAATGCGATGCCCTATGTGCAGGCGTGGTTTTCCAGGCTGCCCGAGCTCGCGGACGGCGGCGTGACAGTGACACGGATGGAGATCATTGCACCGAGCCCGGAGTAGGGGCCACTGCCGACGCTTGCCGCCTCGCCGGTGGCATCGTTCTTCTGCCAACCCGGTGAACGCGACGAGGTCGAACGGCGTCCGAAGGCTCAACTCCGTCAGGATCGGCGCCGCACTTGTCTTGCCGCGACTGTTCGCTTGAGGTCGCGGCCGGAGTCGACATTCGTCGTCGGTCCCCCCCCGCAGAGCGAGGGCCGTCAGTCGCCGTCCGGCGCGACCGCGAGGGGGGCGAGGGTGACGACGGTCCGGTCGGCGAGATCGCCGATGCGGGCGGCGTAGTCGTGGAAGTGCGGCGTCTCGCGATGCGCGGCGACCGCCGCGGCGTCGCGGTAGAGCTCCTCCAGTGCAAAGCGGCCGAATTCGGTCTGGTCCTGCCAGATGTCCCAGCGCAGGTTGCCGGGCTCGGCGAGGCAATGCGGCCGGATCCGGAAGAGCAGTTCGAACAGCTCCTCGGCTCGCCCTGCTCGTGCGGTCAGAAGTGCGAGGATCTTGACGCGACGTTCCATCGCTTCCTCTCGTAGGCTGAAGTTCTTATTCGACCTCGATGAGCATTGGGCACGGCCGAGCCGCGCGCGACGGAAAAAGGGGGAAACGCCGTAAAAGCGCAGCGGCCTTTGGCGCTACCTGCGGCCGATAGGTGTTGCGCCCGGGCTCGTCGGCGCAATTGTTTTCGTCTCATGTCGCGTGTCCGACCGCGAGGCAGGCGGTGCCGTGGCCATGCTCGACGACGAGGGGTGGATCGACCGTCGCGCAGGTGGCGTTGGCGATGGGGCAACGCATCCTGAACCGGCAACCGTTCTCCGGGGCGGCAGAGGTCAGATCGCGGCCCAGGAGCGCAAGCCGCTCCGAGACCCGCGGTCCGCCAATCTGCGGCACGGCGGCCAGCAGTGCCCGCGTGTAGGGATGCCGTGGGCGGGCGAGAATCTCGCGCGCGGGTCCAATCTCGACGATGCGGCCGAGGTACATCACCGCGATGCGATGGCAGACCGACGCGATGACCGCGATGTCGTGGCTGATGAGGATGTACGTCAGATTGAAACGTTTCCGCAGGCGCGACATCAGAGCGAGGACGCTCGCCTGCGTCGTGACGTCGAGGCTGGCGGTCGGCTCGTCGAAGATGACGATCTGCGGTGCCAGCACTAGGATTCGCGCCAGCCCGACACGCCGAAGCTGGCCGCCACTGATCTCGTGCGGGTAACGCTCGAGGAGGGCCGGCGCCAACCCGACCGCCGCCGCCATCTTGATCACCTCGGCCTGCCGTTCGGCTCGCCCCCAACCCTTATGGATGACGAGCGGTTCGTGCAGCGATCGGCCGACAGTCCAGCCCGGATCGAGCGACGCTCCCGGGTCCTGATAGACATATTGCAGCCGCGCGCGCAGGTGCAGCGGCCGGTTCGGACCGAGCCGCTCGCCAGCCAAGATAACGGCCCCTCCCGTCGGTGGAGTGATGCCTGCGATCGTCTTCCCGAGCGTCGACTTTCCGCAGCCCGTTTCCCCGACGATGCCGAGCACCTCGCCTTCCGACAGGCCGAACGACACGCCGTCGACGGCGCGCACCGTCCCCGTCCGGCGGCCGAGGAAGCCGCGGATCGGGATGTGGCGAGCGAGAGCGTCGACCTCGAGGAGCGTCACGCTCTACGATTAGGCGCGGGAGGCCTCTGCGGCAAACACGTGGTGGCAAGCCACGACGTGCTCCGGCTCGCGCGCATCGAGCGACGGGCGGACGGCGCGGCAGACCTGCGACTGATGCGGGCAGCGGCCGCTGAACAAGCAGCCGGAGGTGGATGCCGATGGGGGCGCCGCATCGGTCTGAGGTACGCCGCTGTTGCCCACGAGCTGGGGCATGCTGGCGAGAAGCTGCCGCGCGTACGGGTGGAGCGGGCGGGCGAAAACGGCATCGCGGCCCCCGCTCTCGACAACCCGACCCGCGTGCATGACGACGATCCTGTCGCAGACGTCCCACGCAGCTCCGAGATTATGCGTGGTGAACAGCACACCGACGCCGTGCTCCGCCGAGATGCGGCGGAGCAGGTGGAGGATCTGCGCCTGTACGCTCGCGTCGAGCGCGGCGGTCGGCTCGTCGGCGATGACCAGCCGTGGCTGCGGCAGCAGCGCCATCGCCAGCATCACCCGCTGGCGCTGCCCGCCCGAGAGCTGATGCGGATACTGCTTCATCACCTCGGCACCGTTCGAAAGATGCAGGGCCGCGAGCATCGCGAGTGCCGCTTCCTCGTACCGACGCCGACGGCTGCCGAGGCGACGCCTCGTCTCGGCCGGTGCCGTGTGCCGCATCAGGTCGACCATCTGGGTGCCGACACGAAACAGCGGGTTGAGGCTCGCGTAGGGATCTTGCGGCACCAGGGTGACGGTGCGGCCGCGAGCGTGGCGCGCCGCGGCTGCGTTGCGCAGCAGGTCGATCCCCTCGACGCGGATCTCGCCGGCGACGATGCGCGCCTGATGCTGCGGAAGGGTCCCGAGGACGGCGTGGGCGAGCGTCGTCTTCCCGCAGCCGGTTTCCCCGACGAGCCCGACGATCTCCCCCGGCCTCACCTCGAGGCTGACACCGTCCAGCACGGCGGCATCGCCGCGCGGGGTCCGGTAGGCGACGGAGAGCTGTTCGATGGCGAGGACCGGCGTCATCGGCTCACAGAGGGCGCTTCGCCCGCGGATCGAGGAGGTCGCGGACGCCGTCCCCGATCAGATAGACACTGAGGACGGTGAGGAAGATCGCGAGCCCCGGGGCGAGAGGGTACCACCACGCATCCGGCAGATACTCCCGGCTTTCGGCAATCATCCGGCCCCATTCCGGCGTCGGGGGAGGCGCGCCGAGCCCGAGAAAGCCGAGCGTGACGGCGGACAGGATCGTCGCGCCGACGCCGATCGACGTCCGCACGACGATCGACGAGGCGATGGCGGGCAGGATGTGCAGGACCATGACCCGCCACGGCGGCGCGCCGAGGGCGAGCGCCGCCTCGATGAAGATCTCGTTCCGGATCGAGCGCGTCTCGGCGTAGACGAGCCGCGACCAGAACGGCCAGTAGGTCAGCGAAATGGCGATGATCACGCTCTGCGGAGACGGGCCGAGCGTCTGCGTGATGGCGATGGCGACCACGATCTGAGGCACCGCGAGGGCGACGTCGGATATCCGCATCAGCGCGTCGCTGGCCGGGTTACGATAGTAGCCCGCGACAAGCCCGACCGGCACGCCAACGAGGACGCCGACCGCCGCGGTCGTGATCGCGATCATCAGCGTGGCGCGCGCACCGTAGATCACACCCGCAAGCAGGTCGCTTCCCATCCGATCGGTCCCGAACGGCAATTCGAGCGAGGGCGGCATGAGCCGCCGCGGGAGATTGTAGGCGCTCGGATCGCCGAACATCAGCGGCGCCGTCAACGCAGCAGCGACGAGCAACGTAAGCAGCACGAGGCCGGACAACGCCATGGGATTGCGCGCCAGACGCGACAGAAACCGCATCATGCTTCGCCACGCGGATCGATCGCCGCCTGCAGGATGTCGATCGCGAGATTGACGACGGCGAACAATGCGCCGGTCATCAGCGTGAAGCCCATGACGGCGTTGTAGTCGGAAAGCAGGATCGAACGGACGGCGTAGTTCCCGAGGCCCGGCCAGTCGAACACGGTCTCGACAGCGACCGCGCCGGTCATCAGCAATCCGAAGGTGAGGCCGAGCACGGTCACCGTCGCCGCCAGCGACATGCGCAGCATGTACTTCCAGATGATGATCCGGCGCGGAAGTCCCATGGCCGTCTGGTAGATGACCGAGGGTGAGGCGATGACGTTCGTCAAGCTGTTACGGGTGAACCGCTGCACAGTCGCCGCGGCGGGCAGTCCCAGGGTCGCCGCCGGCAGGATGATGTGCCGAAAGGCGGAGAAGAGCGCCTCCGCGTCGCGCGCGATCAGCGCGTCGACGATCAGCAGCCCGGTTACCGAACGCGGCTGAAAAGCATCGATCCGGCCCGCCAGCGGCAGCCAGTTCAACGTCATCGAGAATGTCAGCTGCAGCTGGATCGCTATCCAGAACGGCGTGAGCGCGATGCTGGCGACAGCCAAAATGCGGACGCCGTGGTCGAGCCACGAGTTGCGATACAAGGCGCACAGCACGCCGAGTGGAATGCCGACGAGTGCGGCTATCAGCACGGCCACAGCCGTCAGTTCGAGCGTCGCCGGCAACCGGTCGATGAGGTCGCTGGCGATCGGGCGTTGCGTGAAAGCGCTGGTCCCCAGATCGCCGTTCGCGACAGTCGCTAGATAGCGGATGAACTGCGACCAGAGCGGCTGGTCGAAGCCGAAGCGCTCCCGGACCTGCGCGATGTGCGCCGGTGACGCGTTCTCGCCGGCGATCAGGACGGCCGGATCGATCGGAACGATGCGGGACAGCACGAAGACGAAGGCGAGGATCGCGAGCAAGGTCGGAATGAGCCAGAGCAGCCGGTTCGTCGCGACCATCAGCCAGCGCATCGGACGTGTTCCAGTCTGGCCCGCCGCTCAGGGGCTCATCGAAGCCCCGCGAAGATCCTGCCCGTTGTTGACCGGCGAAAACCTTATCCCCGACACTCGTTTCGAGTATGGCCCGTACCAACGGGTATTGTAGACGAAAATGCCGGCGGCATCGTCGCTGACCATTTGCGACATCCGCTCGTAGAGCGTCTGCCGTTCGGCTTGGCTGTCTGACACCAGTGCACGATCGAGGAGACCGTCGAACTCCGGGTTGTTGTAGTACGAGAGGGAGCGCTGACCATTGTACCGCGATCCGAAGCCCTCACCGATCCAGTTGTTTGGATCGACGTAGAAAGTGCTTCGCCAGATCGGCAGGATGTCGGGCCGCGTGTCGAGCGACGCCAGGCGGTTGGCGATGACGGACCACGGCGCGAACTCGACGCTCGACTCGATGCCGAGCCGTCGAAGCGCCTCCTGGAACAGGACCGCGGCCTGCTCCGACTCGCTGTAGCCGGCGAGCGCGTTGATGGTCAGCGGCCGCAGCGGGCTCTTGACCTTGCGCAACTCGTCTGCAGCCCGCTCGAGGTCGAAGCGATACCCCTCGAGGCCCGGCGGGCTGCCCCACATGTTGATCGGGATCGGCCCGGGATTGCGCGATACCGAGCCCTTCATGATGTGGTTGATGAAGCCGTCGTAGTCGAAGGCGTAGGCCAGCGCGCGACGGAAGTGCACGTCGTCCATCGGCGGCACGGCGTTGTTGAGGGCCAGCAGGAAGACCCTCATCGATTCCTCCTCGATGACCTGCACCTTGTCGGACTGGCGCAGTCGCTGGATCTGGTCATAGGGCATGAAGCCTTCTGCGCCGTGGTAGTCGCCGCGCATCAGGCCAAGCACGCGCGTGTTGATCTCCAGCACGGTACGAAACTCGATCTCGTCGAGCGGGGTGGGACCCCAGCCCGCGAAGTGGTCGTGGAAGCGGCGGGCCGTCCAGCCGATCGCCGGCTCGAAACGTGTCAGCGTGTAGGATCCACTGCCCGCCTCGTTGCGGCTGAGCCAGGCCTCGCCCCAGTCGCCGTCCACCGCGTGGCTCTCCACGAGGGCGCGATTGACGACCAGGATGTCCGGCACCGTGGCCAGGAAGACCGCGGACGGGTTCGCGAGCCTGAACACGACGGTGTGCAGATCGGGCGCATGCGTCGTGCCCGGCTTGATGGCATCGAGGTAGAGGCTCGCCGGCCCCTTCTTCAGGGCAAGCACCCGCTCGATGGAATAGACGACGTCGGCTGCGGTGACCGGCGTGCCGTCGTGGAACCGCGCGTCCCGCCTGAGCTTGAACGTGTACGACAGTCGATCATTGGAGATCTCGTGGCTTTCAGCCAGCCAGGGGATCATCGTTGGCGGGTTGTCGACGTACCGGTACAGGCCGTCATAGAGGTTGAAGCGCACCCCTGCGCGCGAGGCATCGAAGATCGTGTGGGGGTCGAGGCTGTCGTAGGACGTGTTGGCGGCGAAGACGAACGTCTCTCCCGGCTCGGCGCGAAGGTGCCCGCCCATCGCCGGAAGCAAGCAGGCGGCACCGAGCAGCTTCAGAACGGTCCGGCGTGAAGCAATCATCCAGCCCCCAACAACGGTCTCGCAAGGGCCCATTGTCCACGCGAGCGCACGGGAGCATAGCCTGCACTTTCCATCCGGCGGGTTCGTGCGCGCGGTAAAATTCGGTGAATCGCTCGACTGCTGCGCCTCGCGACGCACTTCGCGGTTGTGGACGTCAACGCCCTCCGGCACAAAATGGAGATGGTTTGCGAACCTCGACCTGCGGGACAGGCGAAGGGCAGGGCTGGAGGGTGGTCCCGGGAGTGGATCGAGCTGGCGCTTGGATGAGGGTCATGCCGTAATGACACCGATCGAGCCTGGGCTGACGACGTACAGTTTCGGTCCCTTCCGCCTCCTTCCGCAACGGCAGCTTCTGCTGCGCGATGGCATCCCGGTGCCCATCGGCGGCAGGGCGCTGGACATCCTGACCCTGCTGGTGCGTCGGGCCGGCGAGGTCGTCGGCAAAGCCGACCTGCTGGCATTTTGCTGGCCCACGACGTTTGTCCATGAAAGCAACGTGAAGGTGAACCTCGCCGCCCTGCGCAAGGTTCTCGCGGAAGGACCCACGGACCGCTACATCGCGACCGTCGCCGGTCGCGGATATCGCTTCGTCGCGCCGGTCGAGGTGACGCTGTTGGCCGATGGCGCCCCCGCTCGCGTCATCGCTCAGCCGAAGCCCCTTCTCAAGTCGCGCGACGTGATCGGCCGTGCCGAGGAGATCGCCTGTCTCGCCGGGATGCTGACCGGTGCCCGCTGCGTGACGATCGTCGGCCCGGGTGGCGTCGGCAAGACGACGATCGCGCTCGCCGTCGCCCACAAGGTGCAGGGCAGCTATCCGGACGGCGTCTACTTTATAGACCTGTCGACGGTCGGTGACGCCCAGTACGCGACGGCCGCCATCGCGGCGGGCGTCGGCGCACGACAACGGTCGGAGGACACGCTGTCAGAGATCATCGATCTCCTGCACGAGCGGCGGATGCTCCTGATCCTCGACAATTGCGAGCATCTCACCCCGACCGTCTCCGCGATCGTCGACCGCATGCTCGAGAGCCTGCCCACCGTCACCCTTCTGGCGACCAGCCGCGAGAACCTTCGGGTCGCCTCAGAACATGTCCACCGACTGCCGAGCTTGGCGGTTCCGGACCTCGATCATGGCGCGACCGCGACGGAAGCGCTCGAGTTTGGCGCCGTGCGCTTGTTCGTCGCGCGCGCGAACGGGCGCGGACGCTATGATCTGAGCGACGCGGACGCGCCTCTGGTGTCGGCGATCTGCCGCCGCCTTGACGGCATTCCGCTCGCCATCGAACTCGCAGCCAGCAAGGTCTTCACCTTCGGGGTGCCGACGCTGCTCGCCATGCTGGAGCAAAAGTTCCTCGTTCTGACCAATGCCAACCGCGCGGCACCGCTTCGCCAGCAGACGATGCTCACTACCCTCGATTGGAGTTATCGGCTGCTGTCGGACGACGAAGCGGCCCTGCTGCGACATCTTTCGGTTTTTGCAGGCGTTTTTCGATTGCACGATGCCGTCGCGATGGCGGAAGCGGCAGGTCTCAACGCAACCCAGACGATCAAGGCTCTGGAACGCCTGGCAAGTCGATCCCTCGTCGGTGCCGACTACCGGGACGGCGCGCTGACCTACAGGTTGCTCGAGAGCACGCGCGCCTACGCGGCGGACCGCCTGCAGGACGCCGGCGAACGGGCAAGGGGGATGCAGCAATACGCACTGCATGTCGTCACCCTCTACGAACGGGCGGCCGAAGAGCTGGAGTCCCGGGACAAGCGTGACTGGATGGCCGACTACGCCGAGCGGGTCCACGATCTGCGAAACGCCATTACGTGGGCGTTCGCGCCGAAGGGCGACCAGATGCTCGGCATGCGCCTCACGGCCGCAGCGATTCCGCTCTGGTACGAATTGTCGTCACTCAGCGAGATGCAGTCCCGCGTCGAACGCGCTCTTCTCGCAGCGCAGGACCTGGGGGACTGCTCGAAGGCGCTGACGATGAAGCTGATCGCCGCTCGGGCGTCCGGCATGACGTTCGCGCAACATCTCCCGTTGGCGACCGAAGGAGCGTGGAGGGAGTGCTACCAGCTCGGCGTCGAGAGCAACAGCGCGAAGTACCAGATCTTCGGGCTTTGGGGCCTCTCGGCCTATCTCATCTACATCGGCAAGCCGCTCGAGGGTCTGGAGTGTCTGGAACGGTTCGGTGCGATCGCCGAAGCTCAGTCCGACTGGTTGGCGGTGGACGAGGGGCACCGCATGAGTGCGACGGCGGAGATCTACATCGGCAGGATCGCAAGCGCGCGGGACCGGCTCGAGCGGCTCGCCGCGCGCCACCATCGGCGTAGCGACCCCGTCCGGTTTGCGCGGTTCCAGGCCGAACGCGGGGTCGCTATCCGATGCTCACTGGCCCTCGCCTTGTGGGTGTCGGGTGAGCCAAGCCGTGCGCTGCACGTCGCGCGCGCCGCCGTCGAACGCGCGGAGACGTCGGGACACGTCGTGTCGCACACGAATGCGCTGGCGGTCTTCGCCGTCCCGATTGCGTTCTGGTCGCGCGAATACGAGGCCGCGAGACGTTTTCTTGACGCGGTCGCGGATAACCGGCGGCGCGAAGACATCGGAGTCTGGCGAGAGTGGTGTCAGTTCTACGACTGTGCCGTGCGGGCAAAACTCGGCGAGAGGGGGGCTGCAGCTGAACTGAAGGAGCGGCTCGGAGCCCTGATCGCAGCGCGGCAGTTTCTTCGCGCGCCAATGCACTACAGCATGGTGGCCGACGCGCTTCTGGATGCCGGTGCCATCGATGCGGCGAAGACCATCATCGACGATGCGCACAGCCTGGCGACGGCGCAGTCCGCCAAATGGTGTTTACCCGAGATTTTGCGGATCGCCGCGGTGGTGGAGTGGCGCTCCGGCAACGTGACCGATGCTCATCACCTGATCAGACGCGCGATCACTGAGGCCGCAACCATCGAGGCCCGGACGCTCGAGCTGCGCGCTGCACTCACATTCGCAACGGCAATCGAAACCAAGTGTTCGTTCGGCGAAGCGGCTGAACGGCTTGGCGAGATTTGTGCAAAATTCCGATCTGACGATGCCTATCCGGATCTAAGGTGGGCGCGAGCGCGGCTTCAGCAAATGGGCGTGGTAAGCGAGGTGATGTGTCCGTAGGGGGGCCGTTCGTCCGCCAACCGTCCCGCACCAAGCTTGCTGCATGCTAGGGCCCGGACTCATAACCAGTAGCGGACGGTCGCTGCGATGCAGACGGCGGCGAGGAAGTTGCCGGCGAAGCGATCGTACCGTGTGGCGACACGCCTGAAGTCCTTGAGGCGGCAGAACATGCGCTGGATGGCGTTTTGGTTGCGGTAGAGGACGGGCGAGAAGCAGTTCTTCCAGCGCCGGTTGGCCCTGGGTGAAATGTTCGGCAATCTGCCGTTCTCCTCGAGTTGCCGTCGAATGGCGTTGCCGCCGTAACCCCCGGAACAAGTCCGGGGCAGGCTCTTGTCGCCAAGCAGGATGCGAGCGGTCGGCATCTGCTGCAGCAGGACCGATCCGTCCGTGCAATCAGCGACTTGCCCGCCCGAGAGCAGGAAGGCGATGGGCCGACAGTCGCGATCGGTCAGCGCGTGGATCTTGGTCGTGCGCCCGCCGCGCGAGCGGCGGATGGCCTGGCAGCGCTCCCCCTTTTTCGCTCGAGGGCGAGCGGTGCGCCTTCACGGCGGAGCTATCGATCAGCACCTGGGCCGGAGGCCCGCCGGCGTGCGCCAAGGCATGGAAGAGTTCGACCCAGACACCCTTGGCGGCCCAGCGGACATATCGGTCTGCTCGGACAGGATCCGCTGAGCCCTCGCGCCGGCGCGAATTCAGCCGAGAGGCCGAACGTTCACGGCGCTTCTTGCGCCATCTCATCGACCAGAGCCCGTAGCAGTCGGTCACAGCGGCCGAGCTGGGGGAGGGTGATGAACTCGTCGGGCTTGTGGCCCTGCTCCATGTGTCCTGGGCCGCAGATCACGGCGGGAATGCCGAGCCCTTGCTGGAACAGTCCGCCCTCGGTGCCGAAGGCGACCTTGATGGGCGGTCCGGCTTCGCCGAGCAGCCGGCGCAGGACCGCGATCGGCGCGCTGTCGTCCGGTGTCACGAGGCCGGGGTAGCCGGAGAGCCTTTCGATTTCGATGCGCGCCTCGGGAAAGCGATCGACAATGGGCGCGGTTATCGCTGCCGCGTCCGCCTCCAGATCTCGCACGATGGCCTCGGGATCGTCGGCCGCGATGGGACGGATCTCGAACTCCACACAACTGAAGTTCGGCACGATGTTGAGCGCCGTGCCGCCGGTGAACACGCCGGCGTGGAGGGTCGTGTAGGGGATGTCGTAGGCCTCGTCACGGCGGCCGGTCGCGGCAATCTCGTTCTGGCGCTCCTGCAGACGCTGCACGAAGGCCGCGCCGAGGTGGAGCGCGTTGAGGGCGTGCGGGGCGAGAGCGGAGTGGCCCTCCCGGCCGTGACAGCAGGCCCGGTAGGCCATCTTGCCCTTGTGGCCGCTGGCGATGCGCATGCCTGTAGGCTCACCGATCAGGCAGAAAACCGGGCGGTCCGCCCGCCGGGCGAGTGCCTCGATCATCGGGCGCACGCCGAGGCAGCCGACCTCCTCGTCGCACGACAGCGCGAGGTGCAGCGGCCTCTGCAGCGGTGCTGATGCGGCCCGGATCAACGCGTGGACCGCGACTGCGACGAAGCCCTTCATGTCGGCGGTGCCGCGCCCGTAGAGCCGGTCGCCTTCCTGGCGCAGCGCAAACGGACCGGACGTCCACGCCTGGCCCTCCACCGGGACGACGTCGCTGTGGGCTGAGAGCACGACGCCGCCGGGACCGTCCGGGCCGACGGTCGCCCAGAGGTTCGCGCGCGAACCATCGTCGTAGGCGAAGCGCTCCACCCGGACGCCGGCAGGAACCACGAGCGCTTCGACATAGGCGAGCAGGTCGAGATTGGGACGGCGCGACACGGTCGGGAAGGCGACCAAGCGCGCCAGCGTTTCGACGATCGACGGGTCCATGAGATCTCCCGAGCCGGTGCTCAGACGTCTTCGCCGATCAGGAGCGGCAGGAGAAGGGCGAACAGCTCGGCCTGCGAACTGATCCCGCAGCGCGCGTAGATCTGGCGCCGGAACACCTTCACCGTCTGCGCCGAGACACCGAGCCGCAAGCCGATCGAGACGGACGAGTGGCCCTGCAGGATCAGCAGTGACACCTGCGCCTGGCGCTGCGACAGGCGGATCGAATGCTGTCCGGCGAGCACACGGCGCAGCCTGTCGACGGGCTCGTCGGCCTGTGGCGGCGGAGGCCCGGTGCCGGGCGGCGGGGTCGCCCCGAAAGCCTTCAGATGCCGGTGCGCCAGTGCGGCGACCACCGGCGCGATCCGCACGGCGATCTCGCGGGCCTGGGTGCCGAACGGCCGCGGTGTCGAGGTGTCGCGTCCAAGGCAGATGTTCAACGTGGTGTCATCGTCGGGATAGCTGACGAAGGTGAGCTCGTCGATGAGCGTCGTCTGGCGATAATAGTCGAGATAGTACTGGCTGCGCTGGAACTGGTCGGGCGCGATGTCGAGCAGGCGATAGGCGCTCGGCGCGATCCGGTTCACATGAAGGTCATGGTACGGATCGAGCAGATAGGCGCCCGGAACGTAGACCCGGTAGAGGTCGCGGAAGACGATTGGGTCATCCGCCTGGGAATAGAGGATCTCCGGCGCAACCGACCGCCTGTAGACGATGAAGACGACGTTGTTGCAAGATATGCTGCGGCGTAGGAAGCGGGTGAGCGACGCCTCGAAACCCAGGCCGCCGACGAGGCGGATCGCATCCGCCAGGGCGACTTCGGCCGTATTGGGCAGTACCTCCATCATACCCCCTTGGGGTTATATACCCCTGCCGTCGGCCAGTTTTACCGTGAAGTCGAGACGGCAGGGGTATAAATGTTCCGTGCGGGCGAATTGCCCCGGACATTGGCGGGAGCGTAATGCAGCAAGCCATCGGCATCGACCGGGTCGTCAAGCGCTATGGCGCCTTCGAGGCGCTGAAGGGCGTTTCCCTGTCGATCGCCGATAATGAGTTCTTCACGCTGCTCGGGCCCTCCGGCTGTGGCAAGACCACGCTGCTTCGCACCATCGCCGGTTTCGAGGACGTGACGGCCGGCACGATCACGCTCCATGGCGCGAACATCGCGACGCTGCCGCCGGAAAAGCGGCCCATCAACACGGTCTTCCAGCAATACGCCCTGTTCCCGCACATGACGGTGCGCGAGAACGTCGCCTTCGGACTGCGCATGCAGGGTGTGGCGATCACCGAGCGACGGGCACGTGCTGCCGAGATGCTCGAACTCGTCCACCTGTCGGACTTCGCCGAGCGTCTGCCGGCGCAGCTCTCCGGCGGTCAGCAGCAGCGCGTCGCTCTCGCCCGCGCACTCGCGCCGCGGCCGCGTGTGCTGCTTCTCGACGAGCCCCTGTCGGCGCTCGATCTGAAGCTCCGACAGGCGATGCGCGTGGAGCTCAAGCAGCTGCAGGAGACGACCGGCATCACCTTCGTCTTCGTCACGCACGACCAGGAAGAAGCGCTCGCGATGTCCGACCGCATCGCCGTGATGTCGAACGGGCAGGTGCAGCAGGTCGGCGACCCGCGAACGATCTACGAGGCGCCGGTGAATCGCTTCGTCGCCGACTTCATCGGCGAGACGAACGTGCTGCCGGTGATGGTCGATGCGGTCGCCGACGGGCGGGCCCGAATCACCCTGCCGGGCGGACACGTCCTCACGACTGATGTGCTCGAGGGGCTGGCGCCGGGCGCCCACCACGTCTCGATCCGGCCGGAGCGCCTGTCGCTCGCCACCGACAAGGCCGACCTCATCGCGCAGGTCGAGCGGGTGATCTATCTCGGCACCGATCTGCAGCTTCTGGCGCGGCTCGCCGACGGCACGCCGATCGTCACGCGGCTGCAGAATTCCAGCCGCATCGAATTGCCGGCGGCGGGTGCCGAAGTCGGGCTCACCGTGGAGGCGGGCGCCGCGCGCCTGCTCCTCGACTGATGGCCGCCGCGCCCAACCCCTCCGGCTCGGTCGCGACGGGATGGCGGTCGCTCGCCGTCCCGCTGATGCTGCCGACGTGGCTGGTGATCGGCACGTTTCTGCTCGTGCCGGTCGTGCTGATGGGAGTCTACTCGGTCCTCACCAAGGACTTCCGAGGCGGCATCGTCTGGGAGTTCAGCCTCGCCGCCTACGACCAGTTCTTCGTCACCCGCGGCCTGTTCGGCGACGAGGCGCCGCAGATCGAGTGGACCTATATCGGCATCTTCTGGCGCTCGATCTGGCAGGCGGCGCTGGCGACGCTGCTGTGCCTGCTGATCGGCTTCCCGACCGCCTGGTTCATCGCCACCCGCAGCCCACGGCATCGGGCGCTCTGGGTGTTCCTGATCACGGTGCCCTACTGGGTAAACCTCTTGATCCGAACCGTCTCGCTGCGCTTCCTGCTGCGCGACCAGGGGCCGTTCAACGAGGCGCTGATGGCCATCGGCGTGATCGACGCGCCGTTGCGCATCATCAACACCGACATCGCCGTGCAGCTCGGCCTGTTCTACAGCTACCTGCCGTTCATGGTGCTGCCGATCTACGCCGCCGTGGAGCGCTACAACTTCGCGCTCTCGGAGGCGGCGCGCGACCTCTACGCCGGCCCGTGGACGACGCTGCGCGAGATCGTCCTGCCGGTGGTGAAGCCCGGCATCGTCGCCGGCTGCATCCTCGTCTTCGTGCCCTCGCTCGGCGCCTTCCTGGCGCCCGATCTCCTCGGCGGCGCCAAGACCTACATGATCGGCTCGCTCATCGACGAGCAGTTCCGCGGCAGCATGGGCAACTGGCCTTTCGGGGCCGCGGTGGCGATGATCCTCATGTCGCTCGTGCTGCTCGTGCTCCTGTGGCAGGCACGCGCCGCCGGGCGGGGGCGGCGCTGATGGCGGCCCGCACCGACATGCGCCGCTATGCCGGTTTCGGGCTGACGACGGCGCTCTGCCTGACGATCCTCTACGTGCCGCTGGCGGTGATCGCCGTCTATTCCTTCAACGACAGCCGCTCGATCACTGCTTGGGCCGGCTTCTCGCTGCGCTGGTACGCCGACGTCTTCACAGGCCCGGAGGCGCCGATCTTCCGGGCCGCGGCGTGGAACTCGATCTCGATTGCCGCGCTCGCCTCGACGGCCGCGACCCTGATCGCGCTTTCGGCCGCCGTGGCGATGACCCGTGGCGGGCGCTTTCGCGGGCGAGGGGCATCCTACGCCCTGATCAGCCTGCCCTTGATGGTGCCCGAGATCGTCACCGCGGTGGCGACGCTGGTGTTCTTCACCGCGATCGGCGTGCGCACCGGCTACGGCACCATCCTCGTCGCCCACATCACCTTCTGCATTCCCTTCGCCTACCTGCCGATCGCCGCCCGCATGCAGGGGATCGAAGAGAGCTACGAGCTCGCCGCCCGCGACCTCTACGCCTCGCGCTGGCAGGCGTTCCGGCTGATCCTGCTGCCCCTGATGATGCCAGGCGTCATCTCCGGCTGGCTGCTCGCCTTCATCATCAGCCTCGACGACTTCATCATCACCAACTTCGTCAAGGGTGCCGGCATGGAGACGCTGCCCACCGCGATCTTCGGATCGGTGAAGCAGGGCATCAAGCCGAACATCATGGCGATCTCGACGCTGATGCTCATGGTCTCCGTCGTCTTCGTCACCCTCAGCTATCTCGCCAACCGCATCGGGCAGAAGACCCGCTGATCCAGAGGAGAACTCAGATGAAGAAATCGCTTCTCGCCACGGCCTTGCTGGCCACGACGCTGTTCGTCTCGCCCGCCCTCGCCGACGGCGAGCTGAAGATCTACAATTTCTTCGAGTACATGCCGCAGCCGCTGCTCGACAAATTCCAGGCCGAGACCGGCGTCAAGGTGACGATGGACACCTACGAGTCCAACGAGGCACTGCTGGCGAGCCTGAAGGCCGGCAAGCTCGGCCAGTACGACGTGGCGATGCCCGGCGACTACATGGTCAAGATCATGGCCGACCAGGGCCTGCTCGACAGCTTCAAGCCCGAGGAGCTGTCGAACTTCGCCAACATCGAGGAGGAATGGGCCGACGTGCCGTTCGATCCGGGCCGCACCCACTCGATCCCCTACCAGTGGGGCTCGACCGGCTTCTCGGTGAACCGCGACGTCTTCAAGGGCGACATCGGCTCTCTCGCCATCATCTTCGACCCGCCGGAGGAGCTGAAGGGCCGCATCAACGTCCTCGACAGCCAGGGCGAGGTGCTCGCCCTCGGCTCGATGTACCTCGGCATCCCGCAGTGCACGACGGACCGCGCGCAGCTGAAGGCGCTGAACGACATGCTCCTGAAGGCGAAGCCCTCCTGGGCCTCGTTCGGCTCCGACACCGCCAAGGACGTGCTCGTCTCCGGCGATGCCGCCGCCGGCATGATCTACAACGGCTTCTCCTCGAAGGCCCGCGCCGAGGGCGCCAACATCGAGTACGCCTATCCGAAGGAAGGCGCCGTCGTCTGGATGGACAACGTCGTCCTCCTCAAGGACGCGCCGAACCGCGTGAACGCGCTGAAGTTCATGAACTTCCTGCTCGTGCCCGAGAACGCCGGCGCGCTCACCAACTACGCCGCCTACACCGCCGGCGTGAAGGGCGTCGAGCCGTTCCTCGACGACGCCATCAAGAACAGCCCCGAAAACAATCCGCCGGCCAGCATGAAGTTCGACTTCGTCGAAGCCTGCGACCAGGAAACCCAGAAGCTCTATGATGCCATCTGGCTCAACCTGAAGAAGTAAAGCCGGAACAAAGAGCTACGCCCATGCGCATCGCAGTCGTGCAGGATCCGTCGCCCGCCGGGGCGACGGAACGGGCCCTTGCGTCCCTCACGTCGTCGCTCACCGCGGCGGCGGCACGGGGGGCGCAGGTGGCGCTGTTCCCGGAGCTCTTCCTGCCGGGCTACAACGTCGCCGACCCGGGCGTTGGCGCCCGCACGGCTGAAGACTGGGACGACGTCCTCGGCCCGCTCGCCGCGACGGCCGGCTGCGCGCTCGTCGTCGGTCTGGCGGAGCGCGACGGCGCGGCGCTCTACAACACGGCGATGGCGTGGGACGCGGACGGGCGGCGGCTGGCGCTCTACCGCAAGACGCAGCTCTACGGGGCGCGGGAGAAGCACTTCTTCGTGCCCGGCGACCAGCTGGTGACCTTCGATCTCGACGGCACCAGCACGGCGCTGCTGATCTGCTACGACGTCGAGTTCCCGCCGTTGCTCAGGACGCTCGCCGACCGCGGCGTCCGCCTCGTCCTCTGCCCGACCGCCAACATGCAGCCCTTCACTCATGTGCCGTCGGTGACGGTGCCGGCGCAGGCCGTCATCCACGGCGTCGCGATCGCCTACGCCAACCACTGCGGCAGCGAGGGCGACCTCACCTACACCGGCGGCTCCTGCCTCGTCGCGGCGGACGCGACCGTGCTGGCGCAGGCCGGACCCGGACCGGCGCTGTTGATCGCCGACCTGCTGCCGGCCGACCCCGCGCGCCTGTCGACGCAAGGCCGCGACTACCGACCCGTCGAGTGAGCCATGGACACGAACGCCCGTCCCGCCCGTTACGACGTCCTCTTCGAGCCCGTGCGCATCGGGCCGAAGATCGCCAAGAACCGCTTCTACCAGGTGCCCCACTGCAACGGCGGCGGCTACCGCGACCCGTCGGCCGTCGCCGAGATGCGCCGCACCAAGGCCGAGGGCGGCTGGGGCGTCATCTTCACCGAGCAGACCGAGATCCACCAGACCTCGGAGATCACGCCGTTCATCGAGCAGCGGCTGTGGGACGACCGCGAGATCCCGGCGCTCGCCCGCATGGCCGAGGCGATGAAGTCGCACGGGGCGCTCGCCGGCATCCAGCTCGCCTATTCCGGCATCAACGGGCCGAACCTCTACAGCCGCGAGGTGCCGCTGGCGGTGACGGGCGGGCCGATCCTCACCTTTACATCCGATCCCGTGCAGGCCCGCGCGGTCGATCGCGACGACATCCGCAACATCCGCCGCTGGTTCCGCAACGCCGTGCGGCGGGCGCGCACCGCCGGCTTCGATCTCGTCTGCCTCTATGGCGCCCACGGCTTCGGCATCTTCCAGCACTTCCTGTCGCGCGCCACCAACCAGCGCAGTGACGAGTATGGCGGCAGCCTCGACAACCGCTCCCGCTTCGTGCGCGAGGTGATCGCTGAACTGCGCGAGGAGATGCGCGACGAGATGGCGATCACGCTCCGGCTGTCGCTGCACGAGGAGGGCACTCTCGGCCTGTCGAACGCGGAGCTGCGCGAGTTCATCGCGCTCAACGCCGATCTGCCGGACCTGTGGGACCTGGCGCACGGCACCTGGGAGAACTGCTCCGGCACCTCGCGCTTCGTCGGTGAGGGCGCCCAGGAAGACCTCGTCGCCGGCATCAAGGCGCTGACGCCGAAGCCGGTGGTCGGCGTCGGCCGGTTCACGTCTGCCGATGCGATGGTGAGCCAGGTGAGGCGTGGCATCCTCGACTTCATCGGCGCGGCACGACCCTCGATCGCCGATCCGTTCCTGCCGCGCAAGATCGAGGAGGGGCGCTTCGACGACATCCGCGAGTGCATCGGCTGCAACATCTGCGTCAGCGGCGACATGACGGGCGCGATCAGCCGCTGCACCCAGAACACCGCCTTCATGGAGGAGTGGCGCAAGGGCTGGCATCCGGAGCGCGCGCGGCCGAAGGGGCCATCGGAGTCGGTGCTGATCGTCGGCGCCGGGCCGACCGGTCTCGAGGCGGCGCTGCAACTCGGCAAGCGCGGCTACCGGGTGGCGCTCGCAGAAGCCACGACGACGCTCGGCGGCCGGGTTGCGCGCGAGCGCCAGTTGCCGGGACTTTCCGCCTGGGGCCGCGTCGCGGACTTCCGCACCGGCCAGATTGCCCCGATGGCGAACGTCGAGACCTATCTCGACAGCCGCCTCACCGCCGACGACGTGCTCGAGATGGGTTTCGAGCACGTCGCTATCGCCACCGGATCGACCTGGCGGCGGGACGTGGTGGCGCGCCTGCATCTCGCGCCGATCCCGACAGACCCGGCGATGCCGTTGTTCACGCCGGACGACGTCATGGCCGGCGGCGGTCCAACCGGTGGCCGGGTGCTGCTCTATGATGACGACCACTTCTACATGGGGTCGGTGATCGCCGAGGTACTGGCCGCCCGGGGTTGCTCCGTGGACTTCGTCACGCCGGCGACCAAGGTGGCCGAGTGGACGCAGAACACGCTGGAACAGGCGGTGATCATGCGCCGGCTGCTCGAGATCGGCGTCAACGTCATCCCGAGCAAGGCGCCCGAGGCGATCGGCGACGGCGAGGTGACGCTCGGCTGCACGTGGACCGGCACCCGGACCACTGTGCCGGCAGATGCCGTCGTGCTGGTCTCGAGCCGCACGCCGAACGATGCGCTCTATCTCGAGCTCCGCGCCCGCGACTGGGGCGCCGCCGGCATTCAGTCGCTGAAGGTGATCGGCGACGCCGCCGCGCCGGGACCGATCGCCTGGGCGACCTATGCCGGCCGGCGCTACGCGGAGGAGCTCGACGAGCCCGACATCGGCGACGCCTTGCCGTTCCGGCGCGAACTGGCAGAGCTCTCGTCATGAGCACCGGAGCAAGGCCGCCGGCACGAGCGGCAGAGGCGGGGGAGGGGGCAGAAACATGCCAGTAGAAGACGTCTCCGTACTTGTGGTCGGCGCCGGCCAGGCCGGCATCGCCGCAAGCGAGCATCTCCACGGCTACGGCATCGACCACGTCGTCCTCGAACGCGACCGCATCGCCGAGCGCTGGCGTAGCGGCCGCTGGGATTCGCTGGTCGCTAACGGCCCCGCCTGGCACGACCGCTTCCCGAACATGGAGTTTTCGAGCGCCGCCGACGGTTTTCCCGGCAAGGAGGAAGTGGCCGACTATTTCGTCGCCTATGCCGCGAAAACCGCCGCGCCGATCCGCACCGGCGTCGAGGTGAAGTCGGTGACGCGGCTCACCGGACGGTCGTGCTTCCGGGTGGAGACGTCGGCCGGCACCTATCACGCCGGCTGCGTCATCGCGGCGACCGGCGCCTTCCAGACGCCGGTCATCCCGCGGCTGATCCCGGACACCACCGGGCTCCTGCAGATCCACTCCGCCGCCTACCGCAACCCGGCGCAGCTGCCGGATGGTGCCGTGCTCGTCGTCGGCTCCGGGTCCTCCGGCGCCCAGATCGCCGAGGAACTGCAGGAGGCCGGCCGCCAGGTCTATCTCTCGGTCGGCCCGCACGGGCGGCCGCCGCGCAGCTATCGCGGCCAGGACTTCTGCTGGTGGCTCGGCGTTCTCAACAAGTGGGATGCCGAGGCCGTGCCCGGCGTCGAGCACACGACGATCGCCGTCAGTGGCGCGCACGGCGGGCGCACCGTCGACCTCAGGCGCTTCGCGGCGAACGGCATGATCCTCCTCGGCCGGACGGAGGCCTGGCACGAAGGCAAGCTCTTGCTGGCGCCGGATCTCGTCCGCAACCTCGCCAAGGGCGACGCCGACTATCTCGCCGTGCTTGACGAGGCCGACGCCTATGTCGCCCGCAATGGCCTCGACCTGCCCGAGGAGCCGCAGGCCCGCGTGGTGCGCCCCGATCCGGCCTGCGTCAGCGAGCCGATCCGGGAGCTCGACCTCGCCGCCGCCGGTATCAGGACCGTGATCTGGGCGACCGGCTATTCCTCCGACTATTCCTGGCTGAAACTCGATGCTCTCGACGCGGAGGGGCGGCCGAAACACCAGCGCGGCGTCGCCACGGAGCCCGGCCTCTATTTCCTCGGTTTGCCCTGGCAGACGCGCCGCGGTTCGTCCTTCATCTGGGGCGTGTGGCATGACGCGCGCTACGTCGCCGACCACATCGCCAAGCAGCGCGCCTACCTCGCCTACAGGCCGGCGGAGCTGCGCCTCGCGCCGACCGCGCCCTGATCGCGAACAGCCACAAAAATCCGAGGACGCCCGATGGCCCACACCCGCATCCGCAAGTTCAACACCAAGGACACCTATCCGGAGCAGAAGCTCGACAACGACCTCTGCCAGGCGGTGGTGGCGCGCGGCACGATGATCTTCCTGCGCGGCCAGTGCCCGCAGAACCTCGACAGCGCCAAGAACCTCGACAGCCACGATCCGGTCGAGCAGACCCACAAGGTGATGCAGAACATCCGCCAGCTGATCGAGGAGGCCGGCGGCCGGATGGAGCACCTGTGCAAGGTCGTTGTCTACCTGACGGATGTCCGCCACCGCGAGGCCGTCTACCGGACGATGGGCGAATACATCAAGGGCGTGCACCCGGTCTCGACCGGCATTGTCGTCACCTGCCTCGCAAGGCCCGAATGGCTGGTCGAGATCGACGCCACTGCGATGATCCCGGACTGAGGCGCCGACCTCGACCAACACCGCATCGCCCCCGCCGGATTTGCGCCGCCGGGAGCGGAGAGGCCGCGGTCGCAACCGGCACAGGCCCGCCCCAGGTCGTGGCCGCTGCTTAATCGAGAGAATCGGGCAGGGTGGCTTCGGCGGCGTGGTGGAGGGGGCCCGTCGTCGGGACGATGTTGCGTCCGAGGCCCGCTCCCCCCGTTCGGAGGAAACATGACCTTCTCCATCGTCGCGCGATGCGCGAGTTCCGGCCAATTCGGCGTCGCCATCTCGTCCTCGTCGCCGGCTGTGGCAGCGCGCTGCGCCCATGCGCGCGCCGGCATCGGGGCGGTAGCGACGCAGAACGTCACCAATCCCGCGCTCGGCCCGCTGATGCTCGACCACCTGTCGGCCGGGGCAGGTGCGGGCGCAGCCGTCGCGGCGGCCCGCGACGCCGACCGCTTCCCCGATTACCGCCAGCTTCTCGCCGTCGACTCCTCCGGCGCGACGGCCGTCCATTCCGGTGCGCGGGCCCTCGGCCTCTGGACGTCGGCCAAGGGGCGGGATTGCGCGGCCGGCGGCAATCTCCTCGCGAGCGACCGCGTACCAGCCGCGATGGTAGGTGCCTTCGAGGCCACCGGCGGAACGCTCGGCGACCGTCTCGTCGCGGCCCTGGAGGCGGCGATCGCGGCCGGCGGCGAGGCAGGCCCCGTCCGCTCGGCCGGCCTGATCGTCGTGCGTCGCGAGCACTGGCCCTATGCCGAGCTGCGCATCGACTGGCTCGACGACGGCTGCCCCGTCGCGGCGCTCGCTCGCGCCTGGCTGGTCTACCGGCCCCAGGCCGACGACTATGTGACGCGCGCGTTGAACCCGACGGCCGCGCCGTCCTACGGCGTCCCGGGGGACGAATGACGGGAAGCCGCGTGGCCGCCGCGCTGCGGCCCCAGCCGCGCGCTGGACCGTGCCGCCGCGGACGGACCGCGATCCTTCAAGATGCAGGCTCCGTTCCTGTCATGCGCTCGGCAAATCCACGATCAAGAGCGCGGTAGAGCGCACATGCGGGCGGTAGTGATCCGCCCCGCCTGCCGCAGGATCGACGCGGCGCGCTCAAACTCTGACCGAGATCACCATCGACATCGACGAGCCCGAGCCTCTCACGCCGGGCGTGCCGGTGACGCTGCGATTTAGCCTCACTCCGCAGCCCGTGGTGCTGAAGCCTGGCGAGCGGCTCCGCCTCGACATCGCCAGCCGCACCGATCTCCTGCATAGCGACGTGCGCCACGGGTACGCGCAGTTCGACATGCATGTCCCGTCCTACTATGCCCGCAACACCCGGCACTACGGCCCGGATACCTTCATCGAGCCGCGACACAGGGGTGAGCGGTAGGTGCCGTCGGGCTCGAGCGGAATTCTGCTGGCCTTCGCAGCCTTCAGGACGACGAGCACTTCAGCCTTCATCCAGAGGAGGTCACTTGGGGAGACGTCGAGGCGCTTGCTGACTACGCCGACCTGCTGAAGCGTATCACCGACAGCGCCTTCCACGAGGGATTTGCCGACTGAAGGAGCAACTGCCGGCTGCAGCCCGCCGCGAGGCGGGCTCCGGGGTCGTAGGAGGGCCGCCATCCACGCGTCCCCGACCTTGGAGCCGACCCGATGACCAAGCTCTCCGACACCCAGCTCGTGATCCTGACCGCGGCCGCCCAGCGTTCTGGCCACCTCGTACTCCCTCTGCCGAGCAAACTGCGGGGCGGCGCCGCCGCCAAGGCGGTCCGCGCGATGATCGCCAGGGGGCTCTTGTCGCGGACTATGCCGACAAGGGCGATCCGCTCTGGCACGCGAATGGCCGCGGCCGCGGCATGACGCTGGTTGCGACCGACGTGCGGCCTCGCCGCCATCGGCATAGAGCCCGAAGTGGCCGACAGCGAGCCAGCGGTCGCTGACAAAGGCGCCGGACGCGAACGCCACGGCCGACACCGGGGCAAGAGGCGATCCCCGCACGGCGCGCGCCGGAACCAAGCAGGCGATGCTGATCGAGATGCTCCGCGACGAGACCGGGGCGACCATCGACGAGATCGTCGCCGCCACCGGATGGCAGCCCCACACGGTGCGCGGGGCGATCGCCGGCGCGCTGAAGAAGAAGCTCGGACTGAATGTCGGCTCCGAGAAGCTGGAGGGGCGCGGGCGGGTGTATCGCCTCCCGCGCACCTGACGCGGCGAAGCACTCCGAGCGTTGATGCCGCCGTCCTTCGGGGCGGCGGCATGTCTTCCTGCACCTGCGGGCGTTCATAGCTCCTAAACAGGCGACTCAGCTCCAAACTACCGCAATCCTGCTTCAGCAATCCAAACGCGTGTCTCCTGCAATACCTTGGCGGAAATGTCGGGATCGTCACGCACGGGCGAGGATCACCGCGCCGACCATCGCGGCGCAACTGCCGATGGCGGCTCGCCATTCCCCTACGACACCCTCTCCTGGTGCGAAGGCGCTGAGAGCCGCGATCTGACTCTTCAGAGCGGTCGTCAACTTCTCGCGCGCCTCGCGCGACCGGCGGATCACCTCGGTGGCGAGCGTCGCCGCCGGTCGCCTGCTCGGCCCCGTCACGCAGACCGACCTTCTGGCCGCCCTCGCGCGCACCCCGCCGCGCCGCGCGCGCTGACGCTGCCCTCGGTGGTGACCGCCGTCGGGTGTAGGCGTCAGTGGGCCGTCCAGCCGCCGTCGACCGGCAGCGCCGTGCCGGTGATCTGCGCGGCGGCGTCCGTGCACAGGAAGGCGGCGAGGGCGCCGAGCTGCCCCACCTCGACGAACTGCTTGGTCGCCTGGGCGGCGAGCAGCACGTCGCGCTTCACCTGCTCCTCGGTCAGGCCGCGCGCCTTCGCCGTGTCGGGAATTTGCCGCTCCACCAGCGGCGTCAGCACGTAGCCGGGGCAGATGGCGTTGCAGGTGACGCCGTGCTCGGCGACCTCGAGCGCCACCGTCTTGGTGAGGCCGTTCAGCCCGTGCTTCGCCGCCACGTAGGCGACCTTGAAGGGCGAAGCGACGAGGGCGTGGGCCGAGGCGACGTTGATGACGCGGCCCCACCGGCGCTCCTTCATCTCGCCGATCGTCAGGCGGACGAGGTGGAAGGCGGCCGACAGGTTGACGGCGAGGATGAGGTCCCAGCGCTCGACCGGAAACGTCTCGATCGGTGCGACGGTCTGGATGCCGGCGTTGTTGACGACGACGTCGATGCGTCCGAAGCGCCGCCGCGTCTCGTCGACGAGCGCGATGATCTCGTCGGGCTTCGACATGTCGGCGCCGTGGTGGAAGGCGTCGCCGCCGTTCCGCCCGGCGAGCCGGGCGACGATCACGGCGATCTCGGCGGCGTCGCCGAAGCCGTTGAGCACGACGTTCATCCCCGCTGCCGACAGCGCCTCGGCGATTCCGAGGCCGATGCCGCTCGTCGAGCCGGTGACGATGGCGGTCCTGCGCTCCTGCATGTCCGTACCTCCTGCTGATCGAGGCGCGGTCCGCCCCGGCGCGCCCCGAACTGTGGCGCCGCGGCAGAGGATGCCGAACCGCCCGCGGCCGGTCGCCGGGGCAGGCGCTATCGGTTCGATAGCCGCCCGGCAGGGCCCGACGGCCGTCCGCGACGCCCATAGCGGCGACCTATGGAACCCTTAGTTCCCCGGCATTTCCGCTCGCCCCGGCGGCCCGGCACCGTCGCGGCCTGCGCATTTCCGCGCGGACGACGGAGGAGAGCATCATGCTCGATGGACAGAGACGGACGGCGCCGCTCGCCGGGCTCGGGCAGGTGGTGCTCGTGCTGCAGGGCGGCGGGGCGCTCGGCGCCTACCAGGCGGGCGTCTACGAGGCGCTCAACGAGGCGGGCGTCGAGCCCGACTGGGTGATCGGCACCTCGATCGGCGCGATCAACGCCGCGCTGATCGCCGGCAACCCGGCGCCGCGGCGGCTCGACGCGCTGCGCGAGTTCTGGGCGCGCGTGCAGCACCCGGGCGTCGGTGCGCTGCTGCCGCCGCTGCCCGGCGTCGCACAGATGCTGACGGCCTGGAACGTCATCGCCACCGGCCTGCCGGGCTTCTTCGCCCCCAATCCGATGGCGTTCATGGGCGCCCGGATGCCGATGCAGCCGGAGAACGCCGGCTACTACTCGACCCGGCCGCTCCGCCGTTCGCTCGCCGATCTCGTCGACTTCGACGTCGCGAACGGCGGCGGCGTGCGGCTGACGGTGGGTGCCGCCAACGTCGCCACCGGCGAGATGCGCTACTTCGACAGCCAGCGTGAGCCACTCGCGGTGGAGCACGTGCTTGCCTCCGGCGCGCTGCCGCCGGCCTTCCCGGCGGTGCGCATCGACGGCGCGCTCTACTGGGACGGCGGGGTTCTGTCGAACACGCCGGTGGAGGCGGTGTTCGACGACAATCCGCGGCGCGACTCGGTCGTCTTCGCCGTGCACATGTGGCGGCCGGAGGGGCCGGAGCCGGACTCGATCTGGCACGTCGCCAACCGCCAGAAGGATCTGCAGTACGCGAGCCGCGCCACCAGCCACATCCGCCGCCAGCGCGAGCTGCACCGGCTCCGCCGCATCATCGCCGCGCTCGGCGGCCGGCTGCCGGCCGAGGCGCACGCCGACCCGATGGTGCGCGAGATGCTCGGCTACGGGTGCACGACGCGCATGCACGTGGTGCGGCTGCTCGCGCCGCGGCTGCCGCGCGAGGATCACCTGAAGGACATCGACTTCTCGGCCGAGGGCATCTCCGCGCGCTGGGACGCGGGGCGGCGGGACATGCGCGACGCGCTCGCCGCCAAGCCCTGGCGGCGCGAGAGCGACCCGCACGAGGGCTTCGTGCTGCACGAGATGAGCCGTGACGACGCGCCCCTGCCAATGCTGGAGGCGGCGGAATGACGACGCGACGGGACCTGGGACGAATGGCGGTCGCCGTCGCGGCCGCCGCGATCGCCCCGCCGGCGCTCGCCGACGGCGAGGCCGGCGTGCGCGACCTCTATGGCCGCTTCCTGGCGGCGCAGAACACGCGCGACCTCGCGGCCGTGCGCGCCACGCTGTGGCCGTCGCCGAAGTTCCTCTGGGTGAGCGACGGCCGGCCGTTCTGGGGGCCGGGCGCGCTGATCGAGCGCATGGGCGCCTTCCAGCGTGCCGAGGTGTGGCGCGTCGACCCGTCGTTCGAGCGCTCGCGCGTCGTCGAGGTGGCGCCGGACGCCGCCTTCCTGTCGGTACCGCTGGTGCTGACGATCGGCGATGCGGCGGCGCCGGCGCACCTCAAGTGGCTGGTGGGCGTCCTGTGCCGGCGCGGTGGCGAGGGCTGGCGGATCGCCGCGCTGTTCACCACCGAGGACAAGGGCGGATGAACCGCGGCGTCCGAGGCACGACGGAAAAGGGCGGTCCGATCCTGGTCGGGCCGCCCTTGTCGTTTCGGCTCTGCCGCCCGCCGGCGGACAGCGACGTCCCGGCCGTGAGACCGGGACGTCGCGATCGGCGCTAGCGCAGGCGCAGCGTCAGCGCCGCGCCGGCGGCGAGCGCCAGGCCGACGCCGGCGACGCATCCCTCCCAGCCGAAGCGGTCGAACACGAAGCCGAGAACGGCGGCGCCGGCGAGGCCGCCGGAGAAGTAGCTCGCGAGGTAGAGCCCGCTCGCCGCCGCGCGGTCCGAGGTCGCCGTCCGGCTGGCGTAGCCGGTCGCCACCGCCTGGGCGAAGAAGGTGCCGACGCCGACCAGCGTCAGGCCGGCGAGGATCAGCGGCAGTTCCGGCCGCAGCAGGCCGGCGAGGCCGACCATGGCGACGGCGAGGCCCGCCCAGATCGCCGCGCGGTTGCCGAAGCGCGCCGCCGCCGGGCCGGCCAGTGGTGTGGTGACGATCGAGGGCAGGAAGACGAAGTAGACGAGGCCGAGCGACATCATCGCAAGCCCCATCGGCGGGCGCGTCAGCACGAAGTTGACGTAGGTGAACACGCCGATGAAGGCGAACAGGATGCAGAAGCCGAGGCCGAAGACGGCCGCCAGCGCCGGCGTCGCCAGATGCCGTCGCACCGCTGTCCACGGCGCCGTGGCGACGGGCGACGATCCCATTCCCGGCGCCGCCTGGCCGGCGAACCAGACGAGCGTGGCGCCCGACAGGTTGAGCGCCGCGAACACCAGGAAATTGCCGGGGAGGCCGACGCTCTCCACCGCGCTCGCCGCGAGCAGCCGCCCGAACAGGTTCGAGGCGACGTTGCCGGTGATGTAGGCGGCGAAGGCGGCGGCGGCCGCCGGCCCGCTGAGGAGCTCGCCGAGGGCCGCGAGCGTCAGCGAGAAGGCGGTCGCCATGCACAGCCCCTGCAGGACGCGCAGCGCCGCGAAGCTCAACAGATCCGGGGCGAAGCCGAGCAGCGCCGTCGGGACCGACAGCAGCGCGAGGCTGAGCGCGACGCCGCGGCGCCGGTCGATGCCGCGCGCGAACAGCGCGACGGCGAGGCTCGCCACCGCCATGCCGAGCGCGCCGGCGTTGACCGCGACGCCCATCTCGGCCGGCGTCACGGCGTAGGCGCTGGTGAGCGAGGGGATGATCGCCTGGGTGGCGAACAGGTCGACGAGGGTGACGAAGGCCGCCGCCGCGACGAATGGGCGGCTCGGACCGCCGGCCGTCGCCGGCGGCGCCAAGGCGAGTGCGCGCATCTGGATGCTCCTCGGGCATGCGGCGGGCACCCGCGCCGACGCGGGCACCGCGCCAGGGGCTCAGTAGTTGACGGCCTCGAGCGGCACGACGTCGGTGGACAGGAGCACGACCTCGGCGCCTGACTTGTTCTCCCACCAGTGGCCGTGGAAATCGCCGAACTCCGGCGTCCACTCGCCGGCCTTGTGGACGATCGGCACGGCGCAGAAGGTGCTGTGCTCGATGATCTCGCCGGAGACGACGTAGACCACCGATGGCCGGTCGTTGTGCCAGTGCAGCGGCACGAAGCCGTCCTTGGCGACGACGAGGCGGCGCATGCGCAGCGCGAGGCCGTCGACGCCCCGCCAGCCGCTGAGATCGACCGAGGCGAGCACCTGGCGCATCGTGCCGACGTCCGGCGGGGCGGTCAGCTCGCGCGGCTTCGCGAGCAGCTGGCCCGCCGGGCATTCGCCCGCGACGGCGGGCAGGGAGGCGACGGTGACAGCGAGAGCGGCTGCAGCAGCGGCAGCGCGCAGGGCAAAGGCGTTCGGCATGGGACTTCTCCTTGCGATGGGATGGGCACGCCGTCGGGCGACGGCCGCCGCTGCACCATCGCGCCGGGCCCGCGGCGGCTGAAATGCCGCCCGCCTCTCGTTTCGATAGGGGCGCGCTATGCGGAGCGCTGGAGGGTTGGGGTGGCGCGCCGGCTATGAAATCGAGAGCGCGGCCGGCCGTTCACGTGGCCCCGGCGCCGTGGCAGCCTGTCCCCGTTGTGAAAGGCGGGAGTCTGGGATGAGCGCGACCTACGAGGGCGAGAAGGCGCTAGCCCGCGCCTCGCGACTGCCCGTCAACGATCGGCTGGCGATCGTCGCCGACGCTTGCCGGCGGTTCATTCCGGACTACGCCGACGCCGTCGACCGGTTCGTCGAGCGGCTGCGCCACGGCGAGGCCGGGGAGGCGGCGCCGCAGGTGGGCGATCCGTTCCCGGATTTTGTGCTGCCGGACCACGCCGGGCGGCTCTGGCGGTCGGACCGGCTGCGCGCCGAGGGGCCGCTGGTCGTCGCCCTGCACCGCGGCGCCTGGTGCATCTTCTGCCAGATCAACACGGCGGCGCTCGCCGAGGCGCATCCGCGCGTCGTCGCGGCCGGCGGGCGCCTCGTTGCCGTGTCACCGCAGCGGGCGGCGGCGGGCGCCCGCCACGTCGTCGAGGCGGGGGCGGCGTTTCCGATGCTGTCGGACATTGGCGGCGGGCTTGCGACGCAGCTCGGGCTGACCGTGCCGATCGGCGAGGAATTGAGGGCGCGGCTTGCCGCCTTCGGCTTCGACATCGCCGAGATGAACGGCGACGACGGGTTGCTCTTGCCGATCCCCGCGACGTTCGTGCTGACGCGGGAGGGTCGCGTCGCGGCGCGCCACATCGATCCGGATCCGCGCGTCCGCATGGACGTCGAGGCGCTGGTTCAGGCGGTCGCCGACGCTGGCTGATCGTGCGAGAGGTGGAAGCGCGACCAGTCGGCGGCGCGCAACTGCGTCACCAGCATCGACGCAGCCGGGCCCCGATGGCGCCCGGCCACCGCATAGACCCGAAGCTCCCGGGTGAACTCCGCGCCTTCCAGGCGCACCGCGCGGGTGCCCGCCGGCAGCGTCAGGCTGGCGGGGGCGACGAGCACGCCGGCGCCGGCGGCGAGGAAGGCGAGAGCATCGCGTTCGCTGCCTGCCTCGACGGCGAAGCCGAGATCGACGCCCTCGGCGGCGAGCATCGCCTCGAAGGCGGGATGCGTCTCGCAGAAGCGGCGCACGATCAGCGTCTCCGGCTGGAGCTCCCGCACCGTGACCGACTCGCGGTTGGCGAAGCGGTGGCCGTCGAGGAAGGCCAGGTGCAGCGGCTCGGCGAACAGCGGCCAGGATTCGAAGCGGTCCCAGTCCATCTCCGGCGGCCCGCAGACGGCCAAGTCGACAGCGCCTTCACGCAGCGCCTCGGAGATCTCGGCGGCGCCGCCGCGCACCAGCCGGAAGGCCAGGCCCTCGAACTGCGCCAGCAGCTCGACGATGTGCGGCATCAGCGGCAGCACGTCGACGGAATGCGGCAGGCCGAGCCGCAGTGCGGCGAGCTTGCGCGACTTCATTGCCGCGGCGATCGCCTTGGCGCTGGCGGCGCTCTCGAAGCATTGGGCGAGCAGCGGCAGCATCCGCTCGCCGAGCTCCGTCAGATGGGTGTGGCTGCGCTCGCGGCGCAGCAGGTCGCCGCCGAGCTCGTACTCGAGCAGCTTGACGGCGCGCGTCAGCGACGGCTGCGAGACGTTGCACTCCTCCGCCGCGCGCGTGAAATTGAGCGTCCGCGCGACGGCGAGGAAATACCGCACCTGGTGCATTTCCATGAGGCGCCGCTCCGGCTGTCCGCGCCGACCAGTGTTCGGGCGATTCCCGCGGCTGTCCAGAGCCGGCGAGGCGTCCCGCCGCGCGCCGTCGTCAGGCGTGCCGCCAGCGCACCACCGCGGCGCAGACAACGCCGAACACGATGTGGCCGGCCAAGGACGCCCACGCGAGCGGGATGAAGCCGAGGAAGGGCGGCAGGCCGGCGATGAGATGCGCCATCCCATAGAGGGCGAATACCCAAAGCCCGACGCCGAAGCCGATGCCGACCGCCCACCACGGCATCGCCGGCAGGAGCGCGCGCGCCAGCGGCTGCGCCACGAAGAGGTAGCCGAGCGGGTAGAACACCACGCCGACGACGGCGTGGATGAGCTCGGCCAGCAGCCAGTTCTGGAAACCGAAGACGGACTGCACGAGCGCCGCCGGCTGCAGCGGCCCGCCGACGAGGAGGGGCGTCACGGCGCGCGCCCACAGCTCCCACGCGAGGTCGGCGGCGGCGCCGGCGGCGATCGCGGTAATCAGCGTTGCTCGGTCGAGGCGCTGAAACTGGTGGGGTGTCGGCTTGATCGTCGGAGCAGCGGTTTGCATCGCGACCCTCTCGGCGGACAGCGGTTGCGTTCCGCCGAAAGGTGCCGTGCGAGCGGGTCCGGGGCCAATGCTCGGAAGCTATTGATCCGATGCGTGGCCGGTGAGCTCCAGCCGCCGGAGCCTTCGCACTGCGCGTCAGATGTTGCTGGGCGCTCTGTTGGCTCATCGCGAAGGCAAGTAGGCGCTCTCGGTGGTGGCAAACATGTAATACCAGCGGGCGCTGTGGCTGACTCACTGGGGATTCCCATCCATCCGTCCCGGTGATTCGCAGAGCAGGGCGGCCCGGTCGGCATAGGCGAGCGCGTGGTCGGGATCGTGCGTCGACAGCACGATCGACATGCCCGTCCCCGCAAGTCACCGCACCCTTTCGAGCACGCGGCTCTGGTTGACGAAGTCGAGGCTCGCCGTCGGCTCGTCCATCACGAGCAGCCGCGGCTCCTGCGCCAGCGCTGGCGCAATCATCGCGAGCTGCCGCTCACCGCCGCTGATCTCCGAAATCGACCGCTCGGCGAGGTGCGCGATGGCCATCGCCTGCAGCGCCGCCCCGGCGGCGAGGTCGTCCCCGCTCGGCCGGCAGCGAGAACAGCGCCACGCGGCCCGCGCGTCCCATGGTGACGCTCTCGCGGACAGTGAAGGGAAACGGAGCGGCCGCCGACTGCGGCACGTAGGCGGTGGTGCGGGCGAGCGCGCGTCGCGACAGCCTCGCGATGTCGATGCCGTCGACGGCGACGGCGACGGCGCCGGCCTGCGCGGGAAGCACTCCGAGCAGCGTCTTGAACAGGGTCGTCTTGCCGCTGCCGCTCGGGCCGAGCAGGCACACTCCAGTAGGGCACTGCCAGCACGGTCGAGAGGGCAGGGGACGCCCAGGCGTGCCGATACAGCCGCCAAGGTGACGGGACGACCGGTATGCCGGGGCGGACGCGAGGCCGCGGATCATCGTGACGTCCGCGCGCCACGGGCCGCCGACGACAGTCCGCACGGCCGAGTGCATCGCGCTAGCGAGACAGTCCCAGGGCCGTCGAAGGCGATGTGTGCCGTCACACTCGCGGTGCCGGCGGGCATGGTGAGGGAGACCTCGTCGACGGCACCGCCGCCCGTCAGATCGACGCCGGCCGAGGTGATGATCGCATTCGATCCGTTGCGCGCCGCGATCGACATGCGCGGGTCCGTCGCCCCATTGGCATTGGCAGTCGTTGCGATACGTTTGGTCCTATTCGCATGCGGTTCCGGCGACGACGGGGGTGATTTTTGCAGCAATGACCCTCGCAGTCGGACGTCCAATTTCATGCTGGATGAGGGCGCTACCTTCCACAGCGGCGTCCGAGGAGCCTGGGACGTCTGCGCGCACGCGGACGGTTGCCACCGGCCCCGCATCAGCGAAGAGCGGAGTGAGATGGGCGAGGCGGTCGTCGTCGAGCGGCGAGCGGCCAGCGGCGGCGAGCGCGCGGACTTGGTCGAGATCGTCGGCAGTGATGCCGGGCAGCGCCGCGAGGCGGTCGTCGGGGAGGGCGGAGGGGGCGAGGCCGCTGGCGCGCGTGGCGACGGTGAGCCGGCGGGCGAGGGCAGCCTCTGCGTCGCCGATGCGGGCGCAGGGCGGCAGCACCGACGCGAGGCTCGCGGCGCCGCGGCCATTGGCGCGGAGCGCTTCGGTGGCGGCGGCCACATCGGCGGCGAGGCTCGACGGCACACCGGCCCCATCGAGCGCGAGCGGCAGCAGCGCAATCGCTCCGGTGTTGAGGTCGAACTTCGATGACTCCGGCTCGACGTCGACCACCACGGGGAGACCGGCCACCGTCCATGACCAGGTCACGCCGGTCGGCGGCAGCGGCCGGCTGGCGTCTCGGTAGGCGGCGAGCGTCGCGACGGCGCGGGCTAAGGCACCTTCGGTGGCATGGCGGGCGCGAGCGCTGGCGAGCACCTGATGGGCGGCCATGTCGTCGCCCCGGGAGCGCGCCAGCACGGCTAACGCCGCCGCCGACAGCGCCGCGAGCAGCACCAGCGCGAGCAACAGCGCGAATCCGCGCCGACCCTTTGGCACCCGATCGGTCGATGCGGCATCCGACGGGACCGGCACCCCGGCACCGCTCTCCGTACCTTTGGCCGTGACCCTCGTCCCACACGTGGGGGCGGTTGCCGGGACGGCGCCGATGTGGGGGCTCACCCCGCGGTGTGCCGTTGGCGCATCAGCTGCGGGCTGGATCGTGTCGCGGTCGGTTCGCGGTCGCACGGGGCGCACCTCCTCAGAACCGACCTTCGCCCGGCATGTCCATGATGCGGGCCTTGATCTCGGCGGTGATCGCCTGGGTGTCGGCGGAGGAGGCGAGCACGACGGGGCGGATGATGATCAGGAGTTCCGTTCGGCGGACGTCCTTGCGGGCGTTGCTGGTGAAGGCGATTCCGAGGAGGGGGATGTCCTTCAAGAGCGGCACGCCGCTGTCGGAGTTCTCCTTACGGGTTGAGATCATGCCGCCGAGCACGATCTCCGTGCCCGACTGCACGACAACCGAGGAGGTGATGGCGCGCTGGCGGATGGTCGGGCTGTCGATCGAGGAGGTGGTGGTCGGGACGACGTCGGAAATCTCCTGCGAGATGTCGAGCTGCACCAGGCCACCGGCGTTGACGCGCGGGCGGACCGAGAGGATGACGCCGGTGTCCTTCATCTCGATGTCGTTGACCACCGGGGCATCGGCGTTCTCGACGCTGCGGGCGGCGCGGGTGGCGATCGGCACCTGGTCGCCGACCTTCAGGGTGGCGGTCTGGTTGTCGAGCACGGTGAGGGCGGGCGAGGAGATCACCTCGACCGACGTCATGCCCTCCAGCGCGTCGACGACGACGCGAGCGCTGGGCACCGAGAAGGCGTAGTTGAAGCCGGGCGTGATCGGACGGATCTTGCGGCCGTCCTCGTCGGAGAGCAGCAGCGCATGGTTGCCGCTCTCGAAGTACCAGCGGACGCCGTGGCGGAGCGCGTCGTTGAGCGTCACCTCCGCGATGGTGGCCTCGATCAGCACCTGGGTGGGCATGACGTCGAGGCGCCGGATGGCGCGCTCGACGACGACGAACTCCTCCGGCGTCGCGACGACGACGACGGCGTTGGTGGCGGGATCGGCGCTGATCAGGATACCGGCCACGACACCGGTCGCCGGCTGGGCGGCCGGCGCCCCGCCGACAGCGCCCGCTCCCCCACCATCGCCCAGGGGACCGCCGATCTCGGCGGCGACCTCGCCACTGCCCGTCGGCGCTGCGGCAAGCCCCGTTCCGGCGACGGCCGGCGTCATGCCCGGGGCGGTGATGCTGCCGCCGTCGACCGGAGCCGCCGCCGCACCGAGGCCCCCGCCGAGCATCCCCTGCAGCACGCCGGCGAGCTCGGCGGCACGACGGTTTTGGATCGGCACGACGTGCACGCGGCGCTCGTCGTCGCCGGCCTGGTCGAGATTGCGCACCCAGGCCTGGGCGCGGGCGAGCGTCGGGGCGGCGCGGGCGATCATCAGCACGGCGTTCATGCGGCCGATCGGCAGCGCGCGGAAGCCGTTGCCGCCGCCGCCGAACATGGCGTTGAGTTCCGAGGCCACCGCCGGCGCGCTCGCATCGTCGAGCGGCACCAAGGCGAAGGAGCGGCCCTGCATCTGGTCGACGTCGAGGGTGGCGAGCACGTCGGCGAAGCGGTCGAGGTCCGGCTCGGGAGCGGCGATGACGAGCACGCGGCCGCCGGGAAGGGCGCCGATGCGTGCACCCTCGCCGCCAAACGGCTGCAGCGCGGCGCGCGCCTGTTCCGCGTCGATGAAGGCGAGCGGCACGACGCGCAGGGTCGTTTGGTCGCTGCCGCGGCCGCCGGAGGGGCCGGCGGAGACGCGGAAGACGCCGTCGTCCTCGGCAAGCGTCGCCCCATGCACGGCGAGGACGCTCTCGACAAGATCGAGTGCAGCCGCCTTTGAGACCGGGGCGGCGGTGCGGACAGTGATGCGCCCGGTCACGGCCGGGTCGACGACGACGGTCTCGTGCAGGATCTCCTCGAAGACGATGCGCACGAAGTCTTGCGCGTCGGTGTCGACGAAGTTGATCTCGAAGCGGCGGCCGTCGGGGGAGAGCGCGGCGGCACGGGCCGAGCCGCGGGCGGGAATGGTGCCGGTGGTGGCGACGTCGACGGCCCCGGTACGGGCACGCTGTGGCGAACCGGAGATGGCGGTCGGGCCGGCTCCACCACCGGTCCCGGCGGGCATGCCGGCTGGACTCAGAAAGCGGGAGCTCGCGAGCATCGTGCCGCCGCCCTGCGATGCGTCTTCGCGCACGCCCGTGCACGCCACCAGGGCAGCGAGGGCGAGAAGGACGGCGGCGGCGATCGGGGTGCGCACCATGGCCTTTCGGGCGACTCGGCCGGGTCGCCAGCGGAGGGGTGTCCCACTATCGGTCGGCTGAACGACGGGGCAACGGCGGGCGTGCAGCTTTTCCTCGATTCGCTGCATGCGAGCACAACTCGGTTGTGGATAACTCGATCTCACGATCTATCACGGGGACGTGATATTATCCTCCAGAAGTGGCCATTTGCTAGGTTCTGCAAGCATTAGGGCGGCGGCTCTGAAACATTCGATGCAATCGAGTTGTGCATCGGACGCTTGACGACGCGCATGGCGAGCGGTCCTCTCTCCCCGCTCAGGTTGTCAAACACACGCCATGAGGTGCATTGCGCTCCCTCAGGTGGCAGGCAACCAAGCGGCTGTTCCCGCATGGGTGGTGATCGCGTTTCATTTGGGCTGGGGGAGTCACCATGGCTGCCGACCGGTTGGCGCGGGCGAGCGCTGCTCGCTCAGTGTGGGTGCGCGTGTGCGCCGTGACGGTGCTTCGGGCGCTGGTCGTCTGGATGACGGCGGCGGCGGTGGTGCTGACGCAGGTGGCGGGCGGATTTGCGCCGGCGCTGGCGCAGGAGACCACGCTACCGGCGACGTCCGCGCCGATGGACGGGCCGGAGAGCCTGTCGCCGAGTGACCCGGTCACGGATCTGTCCCCGGTCGACCCGACGGCGCCGACGGATCCCCTGACGCCCGATCCGCTCGTTGAGAACCCGCTCTACCCGATCGATCCGCTGGCGCCGTCGGACGAGGACCTGGCACAGGAGCCAGTTCCCGAGGATGCCTTGTCTCCGGAGGCGAGCGCCATGGCGATGGCGGCTGCCGCCGAAAACACCGACGATGGCGACGCTAGGCCGACGGACCTCTACAACTACACGCCGACCGACCCGCAGTCGCTCGGCACCGGCGCCTTCACCGACAGCGTGGCGATCGTGCTGCCGCCCTTCCGCGGCCTCGAGCCGAAGCTGTCGCTCGACTACTCCTCGCGCGGCGGCATCCGGGCGGGCGGCTGGAACGCCGGCTTCCTCGGCCTCGGTTGGTCGCTCGGCGGGCTGCCGGAGATCGTCCGCACGTCGCCGGTCGGCGGCGCCCCGCGCTTCGACAACACCGACGTCTTCCAGTTGGACGGCACCGACCTCGTCAAGTGCAGTGCCACCCCCGGCCCGACGCCGGGGTGCGACCTGGCGGGCGCAACGCACGCGACGAAGATCGAAAGCTACCTGAAGATCAACCAGGACACTTCCGCCAACACCTGGCAGGTGTTCCGCAAGGACGGCACGCGGCTGCTGTTCCGACCGGTCGGCACTTGGAGCGGCACCAACCCGGACAGCGACGCGGCGCTGATCAAACAGAATCTGCGCTGGCTGCTTGCCGAGGTGAAGGACACCCACGGCAACATCGTCACCTACAGCTATGGCTGCCGGGTCTATCCGGTCTGCTATCCTGACACGATCGCCTACGCGCCGCCGGCTTCGGGAAGCGGACCTGGTGCCGTTATTTCGTTCGTCAAGGATACTCATCCGGCGCCGCTGACCAAGGCGACGGGCAAGTCTGTCGAGACGCTCGATCGGCAGCTTCGCCGCATCGAGGTGAAGTTCGGCGGCGCCAAGGTGCGCGCCTACCAGCTCGACTACGAGGCGAGCCCATCGACCGGGCTGCAGCGGCTCGTCAAGGTGACGCAGTACGGCAACGACTGGACCGGCAACGGCAGCCAGCCTTCGGGTGGCTCGAAGTTGGTGCTGCGCAGCATTGCCTGGACGAATGGCGGCGGCCTCGCCGGGAGCGCCCTGAAGGACTTGCTGCCCGGCGGGCAGAAGGTGGCGCTGCCCGGCGATTTCAACGGCGACGGCCGCAAGGACGTGCTCGTCGTCGCCCGCAACACCGGCACGGGCCAGGACACCTGCCAGCTGCTGCTGAAGATCTCCGCGCCGAACCGGACGATGGTGAACGGTACGATCACCAACCAGGACCTGAACGGCAACGTGCTGTGCGAAGCCTACGGCAACCGCGATCACACCAGCCCGCTGGTGACGCCTTATCCCGGCTTCACCTTCTCGGTCTACGACTTCAACGGTGACGGGCGCGACGACATCCTCTGGCGGCGGGAAGACCGCGTCTTCATCAGCAGCACGATGGGGGGCACGGCCTCCAGTCCGACCTTCACCTTCGTCAATGCGGACGAGCCGCTCGTGCGCGGCGTGTTCGCCGACGTGAACGGCGACGGTCGCACCGACATCGTCGATGGCAGCCTGCACGATCTCTACAAATACAGGAGCGCCGACAACGTCTTCGAGGAAGTTTCTCTGTCCGGCGACGGGATCACCAACGTCAATGGGCCCGTCATGGACGTCAATGGCGACGGCGCGATGGAGCTTCTCCTGTACTTCGACGGCGGTGTCAGCCAAGAGCGCGGTGTGAAGGTGGCCTCCATTCGGGGCAGTGTGGTGCAGCGCGAGTTCACCCACGTCTGGCAGGGCGACGTGAAGGGTGGCGCGACGGGCGACGTCAACGGCGACGGCCTCGACGACCTGGTGCGCTACAACGCCAGCATCGGCGAGAGCCAGGTCCCGCATACCTCCACCGCCGTGCGGCTGTTCCTCTCGGCGGGCGGCGACTTCCAGCTCGACGGCAGCTTCGCGGTGGACACGCAGTGCATCAACCGCAAGGTGCGGGAAGAGGTGATCGACGACGGCAACCCGAACAACGTCGATCCCACCATCGAGTACTACGGCAACCTCTGCCGCGTCGATGTGGCTGACCTCAACGGCGACGGGCGCGCCGAGATCATCACCCGGCGGGTCGGCGGCATCCGCATCCACTCGATGCGCGCGCCGGGAACGTGGGCGACGGAAGACGTCGACGGCGTCGAGGTGCATCGCACCGCCGACCTCGACGGCGACGGCAAGGCCGACATCATCCTCGGCGACATCAACGGCGGGCTGATCAAGTCCGGCGGCAACGCGGTGCGCTATTCCGGCGCCGCGGAGGCCGACCCCGCCGACCTGGTGAAGGCGGTGACGAACCCGCTCGGCGGCCAGACGCTGGTCGAGTACAAACCGTCCTCCGCCTGGGGGACGACGGCCGGCACGAAGCTGCCGTTCGTCGTCTACACGGTCTCGAAGCTGACGGTGGACGATGGACGCGGTACGACGGCGTCGACCACGTTCGCGTACCGTGGCGGCCTCTACGATGCGCCGGAACGGAGCTTCCTCGGCTTTGCGGGCCTGACGGCGACGCTCGAGAAGAACGCCGGCGAGAGCGCGGCGCCGACGGTGGAGATCACCTTCAGCCAGGACAAGGCGGCGATCGGCAAGCCGATCGTCGTCGTGAGCAAGGACGGCGCCGGAGCGGTGATGCGCCGCGTCGAGACGACACTGACGGCCAACAGCACGAACGTTCCTTACACGGCGCTTTCGACCAGCGTGAAGACGACCGAGTACGCCGGCAGCGCCAGCCGCACGGTGCGCACGGACACCGACTACTCGGCCTATGGCGAGGTGAAGGGCCGCAAGGAGGTGGGCATCGCCGACTACAACGGCGACGAGCGCTTCACGGACATCGAGTACCAGCCGAACCTCAGCCTCTACATTGTCGACAAGCCGAGCCGGACGCGCCTCTTCGCCGGGACCTCGACCGGCGGAACCAAGATCGCCGAGACGACGTACGCCTATGACAACGCCGCTGGCTATGCCTCGCCGCCGGCGAAGGGCGACCTGACGCGGACGCGGCGCTGGATCTCGGACGCCTCCGGCGGCGACTGGGCCGAGACGGGCGCCAGCTATGACGGCAAGGGCAACCTCAAGACGGAGACGGACGGGGTCGGCACGCTCACCCGGTACGACTACGACACGGGCTTCGACCTCTTCGAGACCAGCCGGCGGATCGACGTCACCCTCTCGGCCGATGACACCCAGCCCGACCGCACCCATGAGCAGAAGACGGATTGGACCGGCTGGATCCACTGCGCCAGGCCGTGGAAGGTGATCGCGCCGAGCGGCGCGACGACGGAGTTCAGCTACGACGTCCACTGCCGTGAAACGTATCGGTCGCTGCCCGGAGGCGACTACCGGCGAACCACCTACACGACCATCGGCACGCCGACGACGCAGAACATCGAGATCGACCGGCCGCGGCCGGGCGGCGGCGACATCACGGCCTACAGCGACTTCGACGGCTTCGGCCGGGTCTGGCGCACACGCCGCAGCGGGCCGACCGAGATTCGGCAGCAGACGACGTACGCCAAGCGCGGCACGGTCGCCTCGCAAACCGATCCCCTCTACGCCGGCGGCGCTCAGCAGACGACCACCTTCCAGACGGATGCCCTCGACCGGGTGGTGAAGACGACGCTGCCCGACGGCAAGGTCCGCACCATCCTCTACCGGCCCGAGCCGACGGCGACCGACAAGGCCTTCACGGTCGTCGAGATGAAGGATGAGCTGAACCGCACCACGGTGGTGAAGCGCGATGCCTTCGGCCGGACGGTGGAGACGGTCGAGGATCTCGGCTCCGGCACGGTCAAGACCAAGCTCGCCTGGGATCTCGCCGGCAACCTCCTCGAGGTGAAGGACCCGGCGAACGCCACCTTCACCTACAGCTACGACAAGATCGGCCGGCGCACCAAGGTCGACGATCCCGACCTCGGGGTGTGGACCTTCGACTACGACAAGGCCGGCCGCCTGATCCGGCAGAAGGATGCCCGCAACACCGAGACGACCTTCAGCTATGACGAGCTCGACCGCGTCCTGACGAAGACGGTCGCGGCCACCGATGCCGCCCTCGGGACGAAGCTGACGCGCTCCGTCTACGACGAGCGTCGCGGCACCTATCCCGGCAACATGGGGCAGCTGACGAAGACCTGGAACGGGTCGGCGACGGTCGAGACGGACTGGACGGTCGACGGGCTCGTCAAGGAGCGTCGCCACGTCGTCGACGGGCTCTCCGGCACGCAGACCTTCGGCTTTGCCTACTTCCTCGGCGGCGAGCTCAAGTACCGCACCTGGCCGGACGGTTCGACGACCGGAACGACCTCGGACACCTGGACCTACGACCAGGCCGGTCGGCTGAAGTCGGTGCCGGGGCTGATCGGCCTCATCGAGTACAACGCCCGCGGCCAGACGACCCGCGTCGACTACGCCAGCGGCGTGCGCACGCGCATGGCATACGACCCCGAGCGCGGCTGGCTCGACGAGGTGTCGACGTCGTCGGCCTCGGTCGGCAGCGGCGACCCGGACCTGTTGTGGGTGAAGTACACCCGCGACGCCGCCGGGCGGATCGCGAGGGCGAAGTCGGAGAGCCTCGGCGCCAACGCCGCCGCCGACTGGAGCTACACTTACGACAAGCTCGACCGGCTGACGACGGCGACGAACGCCACCACCCCGGCCGAGAGCGAGACGTTCGCCTACGACGACGCCGGCAACATGACGACGAACGGCGGCCTCGGCTCCGGCGCCGCCGGCACGATCACCTACGGGCCGGTGGTGGACGGGCGAACGCTGCCGCACGCGGTGAAGGTGGCGGGCGGCAAGGCATTCGGCCACGACGCGAACGGCAACGTCTTGCGCGACGGCGACGTGGCGGCCCCAGCGACGCGCAAGTTCGACTGGGACGGCGAGAACCGGCCGCTGCAGGTGAAGAAGGGCACCGTGGCGGCGAGCACGACGACGACGGACTACGCCTACGGGCCGGACGGCGAGCGCACCCGCAAGATCGTCACGACCGGCGGCACCGTCGTGTCGCGGACGGTCTATGTCGGGGGCGACATGGAGGTGGAGTTCCTCGGCAACAACACCGCCGGCACGGTGACGATGGTGCCGCACCCGGACGCGCGCATCGTCAAGGCGACGTCGGGGACGGTGTCGACCTGCTTCGTGCACCGCGACCACCTGGCGTCCGTGCGGCTGGAGACGCGCAAGGACACCGGCGCGGTGGCGCTGCGCCAGCGCTACGCCCCCTACGGCGACCGCCAGGTGACGGCGCCGTCCGGCTGCGGAGCCGGCGAGGAGCGCGGCTTCATCGGCGAACGCCACGACCCCGAGGCGGGGCTCTTGTACCTGCACGCCCGGTTCTACGACCCGAAGCTCGGGCGGTTCCTGTCGCCGGATTGGTGGGATCCGATCGACACGGCGGTGGCCGCAGAGGGCGGCGCGGCGGGGGTGCTCAGCAGCCCGGTTGGGGCGAACCGGTATGCATACTCAGGCAACGATCCCGTCAACAAAAGTGATCCTAGCGGACACATTGCTGGTGTGGACGACGGAGCGATTCTGTTCGGCCTTGCCGTTGTCGGAGCAGCATACATTGTTTGCTCGCCCTGCCGCGAGACAATTGTAAATGCAGTGAATTCAGCAATCGGAAACACAGCAACTACCCAGACAAATTCTGCTGCTTCAACAAATTCTCGCGCCGTTAAGGTAGATGTTCAGGGGATTTTCCCGGACTATGGTAGTAAAGGACTGCACGTCGATGTAACCGGGATAAAGGGCCAGAGGGGAAAAATTGAGGTAGGAATTAGGGTTGGTCCAAACGGTGGGTGGGAGATCTTTGGCGCCAGGGCATCTGACAAGAAAAACCCCGCCATTGGGAAGGCTATTGATGCGGTGGAAAAATTCCTTGAAACGGAAAGGGGCCTTAGAAAAGTGCGCGATCAGGCAAGAAAGGCAGCCGAGCACTTGAAGAATGATCCGAACGCTATAAAGGGAAAGATTCCGGAACTTGAGGCAGTGGCCGACAAAGCTGAGAAGGGTCTCACAGAAGACAACGATGGCGATGATGCGAGCGAGAGCGGAAGCGATGAAACACCAGAATAAGACGGTGATAGTCAAATGAAGAAAGTTGTTACAGATTTTACACAGTCGCTACGGGATGGTAGTCTACCGAATATTTCGGTAGGTGACTCTGCTGATTATATTAATTCTATCGCCAGCAATGAGTTGATAGAGGATGAAAGCGAGTGTATTTTTTCGTACGGTGACATCGACATTATCTTCGAGTTTATTGAAGGCGTAAGGAGAATGAATGCAGTGTATATCTACCCTGGGCGCACGGATCGAAAATTAGTGACTGGAAATGGTGAACTTAATTTTTCGGACGTATGGCTAGTTCCAGATATGAAACTTGGTGTATTCTTGGAAGAGCTAGGCTCACGACAAATTGGATTCTCGTATAATCCCAGGAGAGATTTTCTACCTTACAGTAAATACGTCAAGATTGGGAGTCACGCAGACGCTGCGTTTAAGGCGAAGAAGGGAAAATGGGTTCTAGAGAAGATGATGCTTTATTGCAGGTCATTTTGGGGAGAGTGAATTTGTATTATTTCAAATCTTTCGTCTAACTAAGGTGAGACCGGCGATTACATGGTAGTAAATGCTTTGTTCCGGGCGGTTCGTCTGTTTGACGGCTGTGGACTTCTGGAGTGCGAGCTGCTTTCTGCCCAGCTTTAGGGTCCGCCCGGAATGGGACCACGAGGCCGCCATCGTCTTCCTCCCCGACGGCTCCAGCAGCGGCGGCCGCGTGACCCTGTCCGACCGACGGCTCTTCGCTCCCGAAGCACCACCCGCCCGACGCCCCGGAGACCTCGCGCACTCCGACCAGCACGCCCCCCATCGCCTACGTCCACGTCTCCTGGCTCACCAACCGCATTGAGCGCCGCTGATGGCTGTCCAGCACAGTCCGCCCTCCTCATTCGACAGCCGGATCCATCCTGAACGTGGCAACCTCGTCCCGTCGCTGAACGACGACACGCTTCGCCTCGATGCGTGTGACGGTCCAGCCTTCGACCTCGTCCTGCACGCGAAGCCGTTTTGGTGACGCGTCCCCCACCTGCATCACGGCGATGGCGCCGGTGCCGCCGATGATGACGCCGAGGAGGCGCGGGGGTGGCTCCGGCGGAGGTGGCGCGGCTGGTTCCTCTCGGGGTGGCGGCAGCCCGGCGGTGCGGAAGAGGGGCGGGACGGGACTGCGCCCTTCCGACCCCGTTGGCCGAGACGCGCCCCCTGCCGCTGTCGCGGTGCCAGGATCCGGCGCTCCACGCGAGCCGGCGCCCGACGCGACCTGTCCGGGCGAATCCGCCGCTCCGCCCTTCGCAGCCCGCGCATCCTGAACGCTGGCTGGTCTCTCCCCCGCCGCATTTTCGGCCAGGCGCCCCGTGGCGGCGGCCCAGACGGCGATGCCGAGGGCGATGTTTGTGACGAGCAGCAGGGCCGAGATCGCGCGGCTCATGGCGCGACCGCCTCGCCGCTGGTGTCCGACCGGGACGCCGAGGCGGTGTCCCGCGGCGCAGCGGCAGTCGGTGCCTTCGCCGCGCGCGCCGGTGCAATCTCGGTGGGCGCACGCAGGTCGAGCATCGCCGCGAGCGCATCGCCGCCGCGCCGCTCCGCCTCGATCGCCTCGACGAATACGGCCGGGCGGGCGGTCTCCAGCGCCAGCAGCAGCGGCTCGAGGCGCTCGGCGGGGAGGCGGAGGGCGACGCGGCGGCGCAGCACGAGGAGGCCGCCGTCGGAGAGCGCGGCGAGCGGACGCTCGTCGGCGAGCTCCGCGCCGGCACCGGCGAGCACGGCGGCGAGATGGCTGCTCAATGCGCGTTCGGCGTCGGCCGAGTCGACGGCCCGCAGCACGGGCGCCGCGGTGGCGTCGGACGCCTCCAGGGCGGCCCGGCGCGCTTCCAGCCGCGCGAGGTCGGGGCGACGGGCGGCGGCGTCCGCGAGCCGCGCCGCAAGCGCGTCCGTCTCGGTGGCGGCGTCGAGAAGGCTGAGCGGCAGCGGTACGACCGCGGCAATGAGACCGACCGCGATCACCGTCGCGAGGCCCCAGGCGAGCAGGCGGTGGCGGCGCGGCGTCACGGCGCGGCCTCGGGTCGCGCGAGGCGCCACGCGACGCGGACGCGGCCCGCGCCGTCGTCGCCCGCCGGTTCGCTGCCGACGAACCGCATCGGCGCGCCGGACGCGGCGGCCTGGACCGACTGCCGCGCCCTGTCGAGGCTCTCGGGCGGCCCGACGAGCAGCAGCCGCCCGCCGCGCTCGCCCCAGGCGAAGGAGACCGCCTCGACGTCCTCCGGGAGCGCTGCAGCGAGGGTCGCGGCGATCTCGGCGAGCGCCGGCGCGGCGTCGCGCTGGGCGGCGAGGCGGGCGTCGCGGCCTTCCAGGGCGGCGATTTCGGCCCGCAGCGCCTCGGCCGCCTGCACGGTGCGCACCTCGTCGGCGAGTGCGGTGGCGAGCGCCGCCTGCCGGGCCGCCAGGCGGTCCGACAGCACGGCGCAGAGCAGGCCGGCGAGCCCCACGGCGAGGACGGCGAGCGCCACTTCCACCAGGCGGCCGCGGCGGGTGCGGGCGGCTTTTCGCTGGTCGAGCGCGACGTCGAAGCCGTCGCCGAGCCGCACGACATCGGCGGCGAGCCCGACTGCGGCGAGCGCCGCGAGCGCCGCGGCGACGGCGGCCTTCGGCACCAGGCGCAACTCGGCCGCCACCCGGCCGGCGTCGCCACTGCCACTGGCGACGAGGCGGGCGGCGTGGTGGACGTCGTCGGCGGCGAACGGCGTCCACTGCGGCAGGCCGTAGCGCACCGCGCTCGCGAGGCTGCGGGCCGCCGCGGCGGGCAGCTCCAGCGGCCGGGCGAGAACGGCAGCCGGCGGCACGACGAGGACGACGGGCACGGTGCGGGCGAGGCGGCGCAAGGCGCCGAGGGCGGGGTGCTGATGCCTGGGAAGGTCGGGCTTGGTCGCCGTGCGCACGTCGGGTGAGGCTGGGGTGCGCGCCGTGCCGTCACCGGCCCCGGTCGGCGCCAGGGGGATCGTCGCGACGACCGGCGACGCGAGCCGCGCGCGCAGCACGCCGCGGCGGCCCGGCGGGGCGCGAACGATGACCCGCTCGCCGTCGATCTCGGCGACGATCGCCTTGCCGTCGTCGGCTCGCTCAGGGCCGAGCGTCAGCCCCCGCCACCACCAGGCGAACGCCGCCGTCGCCATCGGCACCAGCGTCGGTGAACCGAAGCGGCCGGCGGCGCGGGCGGGGAGGGAGCGGGCGCGCGTCATCCGAACGCCGCGTCGTTGACGGCGAGCATCGCCGACAGCATGGCGTAGACGATCAGCCCGGCGAGCAGCCCGAAGCCGACGGTGAGCGACGGGCCGATCGCCGTGGTGATCGTCTCCAGCCGCCGCCGCAGCCGCTTGTCGAGGAGTTCGGCGGCGGCACCGAGCGTCTCGGCGAGCCGGCCGGTCTGCTCGCCGAGGCGCACCATCAGCAGCGTCTCCGGTGCGAAGCCGGCGGTGCCGGCGAGCGCGATGGCGAGCGGCGCGCCGTCGAGGACGCGGCGGTGCGCGGCGGCGAGGTCGGCCTTCAGCGCCGTGTTGGCGACGCCGGCCGCGGCGAGCGGCAGCGCCCGCGACAGTGCCACGCCGCCGGCGAGCGCCGCCGACAGCGCGCGGGCGTAGCGGCCGGTCTCGCGGGCGGCGATCAGCGAGCCCGCCAGCGGCAGGCGGAGCGCCAGCCGGTCCAGCGCGGCGCGGCCGCGCGGGTGGAAGCGTGCGGCGACGAGGCCGACGGCCGCGAGGCCGGCGCCGCCGGCGATCCAGCTGCCCCAGGCGCGCAGAAAGGCGCTGGCGGCGATCACCACGGCCGTCGCGGCGGGAAGCGTGACGCCTTCCTCGGACGCCACCAGCGCCTCGAGGTTCGGCACCACGACGACGAGCAGCACGACGACGGCGGCGCCCGCCGCGACAGTGAGGAAGGCCGGATAGACGAGCGCGCCGGCGAGCTTGCCCTCGAACTCGGCGGAGCGTTCGAGCTCGCCGGCGAGCCGCCGTATCGTCGGCGCCAGCGCGCCGGCCGCCTCGCCGGCCGCGACGATCGCGGCGAAGGCGGGCGGGATCGAGGGCTCGGCGGACAGCGCGGCATGGAAGGCGGTGCCGCCGCGCACGGCGTCGCTGAGCCGCGCCACCAGGGCTGCGGCGGAGCGGCGGCGCGGCGCCGTTGCCGAGAGCGCCAGGGCCTCGTGCAGCGGCACGCCGGCCTCCAGCAGCCCCGCCCACTCGTCGGCGAGGCGGACGAGCTCGCGGCGGTTGAGGTCCGGCGACAGGCGGATGTCGGTGTTGAGGAGAGCGGCGAGGCGGCCAAGCGGGCGCTGTCCGTCGGCGTCGGCGCCGATCTCCACCGCGAGCTTGCCGTCGCGGGCGAGCCGGGCGGCCACGTCCGCCTCGCTCGCCGCCTCCAGTACGCCGGCATGGCGGGCGTTGGCGGCGTCGACGGCGACGAAGCGGTAGCGCGCCATCAGCCCTCTCCCCCGCTGCCGGCGACGCGCAGCACTTCGCTGACGCTCGTCAGCCCCGCGGCGACCTTGGCGAGCCCGTCGGCGAGCAGATCGGTCATGCCGTCGGCCTTGGCGAGGGCGGCGAGCGCCGCCTCGTCGCGGCCGGCGAGGATGCCCGTGCGCACGGCGTCGCTGACGGCGAGATACTCGCCGACGGCGACGCGGCCGCGGTAGCCGGTGCCGCCGCAGGCCGGGCAGCCGGCTGCCTCAAATACGGGTCCGGTCGGCGGGGTGACGCCGGCCTTGATGGCGAGCCCTGCGAGCAGCAGTGCCGCCGAGTTGGACGGCGTGCGGCAGTGCGGGCAGAGGCGGCGCACCAGCCGCTGCGCCATCGCGCCTCGGACGGTCGAGGCGAGCAGGAACGGCTCGACGCCCATGTCGGCGAGGCGCGGCAGCGCGCCGGCGGCGGTGTTGGTGTGCACGGTGGCGATGACGAGGTGGCCGGTGAGTGCCGCCTGCGTCGCCACCACCGCCGTCTCGCGGTCGCGGATCTCGCCGACCATGATGACGTCCGGGTCTTGCCGCAGCACGGCGCGCAAGGCGCGGGCGAAGTCGAGGCCGATGGTGCGCGACACCTGGATCTGGCTGATGCCGTCGAGATGGTACTCGACCGGGTCCTCGACGGTGACGATGTTGCGCTCGGCGCCGCGCAGGCCCGAGAGCGCCGCGTAGAGCGTCGTCGTCTTGCCCGAGCCGGTCGGGCCGGTGACGAGCACGAGGCCGTGCGGCAGGCGGAGCGCGGCGGTGAGCGGCACGACGACGTGCGCCGACAGGCCGAGCACGCCGAAATCGAGTGCCACGGCAGTGCGGTCGAGGATGCGCAGCACGACGCCCTCGCCGACGGCGTGCGGCATGGTAGCGACGCGGAGATCGATGGGGCGGCCACGGGCGCTAGTGCGGATGCGGCCGTCCTGCGGCAGCCGCCGCTCGGCGATGTCGAGCCCCGCCATGATCTTGACCCGAGACAGGATGCCGGCGTGCAGGCCGGCGGGCGGTGGCGGCTGCTCGACGAGCAGGCCGTCGACGCGCAGGCGCAGCCGCGAGCCGGTCTCGGTGGCGGTGAGGTGGATGTCGGAGGCACCGAGCTCCACGGCGCGGTCGATCAGCGCGGTGACGAAGCGCACCACCGGTGCGTCGCCGGCGAGGTCGCGCAGCCGGGCGAGGTCGTCCGCGAGCGCGAGGCCGCCGGCGCCGGCCGCGTCGGCGGGCGCGGCGTCGCCGGTGAGGCCGAGGCGCTCGAAGGCGTGGTCGAGGTCCGCTGGCCGGACGAGGCGGCGCTCGACGGTGCGGCCGGTGCGGGCGGCGACGGCAGCGGGGGTGAAGGCGTCGAGCGGGTCCTCGACCGCGAGGACGACGGTGGCGGCGTCGGCGGAAAGTGGCAGGCAGCGCGCGGTGGTGAGGAACGCCGTGACCAGCAGGTCGGGGAGGGGCGGCGTGTCGGGGAAGTCGGCCGCGGTCGCGAGCGGCAGGCCGGTGACGGCGCTCCAGGCGGCGACGAGCGCGCGGTCTTCCGTCAGGCCGAGGCGCGTGAGCACGCGGTCCAGCCGTGCGGCGGAGGGTGCGGCGACACCCGTCGTTCCACTCGCCTCGCCGGCGACGGCCCGTCGGCCACGTTCCAGCGCCTCCGATGAGAGGGCACCGGTCGCGACGAGCCGCGCCAGCACCGCCTCGACGGGGTCGCCAGGAAGACCGTCAGCCTGCTGAGCCAAGCCGGCGCTCGGGGCAGGGAAGGGGGCCGGAGGCAGCACGAATGCCACCGCGGCGCCGTCCGCGGGCGATGCGCTCACCGGCCCCTCCAGCGCGCGCAGGCGGGAACGTGCGGCAGCAGCAGGCAGGCGTCCGGCAGCGTCGGCACGGTGCGCACGGCGAGGTCGACCGGTGCGCCGAGCGCCGGCAGGTCGACGCGCAGCAGCACGGCGCGCGGCAGCACCGCCGGCCGCATCCACGACGACCGCCAGCCCGCGCCGGCAGCCTCACCGCCAGCTTCGGATGGCGCCGTCCCGCCGACGGTGGCGGCCGATCGAAGGCCCGCTGGGCGGACGCCGTCGTCGAAATAGAACAGCCTCAGCGCCCGCGCGCCGGCGAGCACCACCTCGCGGCGGACGGAACCGCTCGCCGGATCGCGCCAGACCAGCACCAGCGCGACGCCGTCATCGCTTGCGGCAGCGTCGCCGAGGGGGGCGGCACCGTCGCCGCCGCTATCGCCGTCCACTCCGCCGACGAATGCAGGTCCGCTTGCCGCAGCCTCGCCCTTGAACTCGGCGAGACGACGCTCGGGCACGATGGCGAGCGTCATCGGCCAGGGGCGGTCGAGCGTCAGGATCGCCGGGCCGCGGCTCGCGAGCGTCAGCCGGTCCGCCGCGCCGCCGCCGACCGCCGGCGCGCCCGGCGGCTCCGGGAAGGCGCCCGCCACGACGGCGCGGAACACCCGCTCGGCCGCGACGACCGCCTCGCGCGCCGTCGCTTCATCCTCCACCCGTGTCTCCACCCGCCGCATCACGCCGGTGGTGGCCGCCGCCGCCGAGACGATCAGCCCGATGATCGCCAGCCCCACCAGCACCTCGACGAGTGAGAAGCCGGCACGGCCAGCGCCGGCGTCCGTGGTCGGGACCGGGGTAAGCGCGCGGGCCGACGGCACCGCTCCGGCGATGGCCGGTGCCGCGGTCACGGAGGGGGCTCCCGCAACCGCAGCGTCGCGAGTTCTACCGGCGCGCCACGCCATCCGGTAGGTGTGACGCGCACGGCGACGGTGAACAGACGATCGAGGGCCAGCGGGCTCGCCGCCGCAGAGCCGCCCTTGCCGCCGTCGGAGCCGATCTCCGCCTCGTCGGCGGTGAACGGGCGGATCTCCAGCGTCCACGTGGCGCCGTCGCCGAGCGTCCCGCCGGTGCGCTGCGGGCGCAGCGGCACGTCCAGCCCGACGCGGGCGAGGATGGCGTCGGCGGCGAGCACGGCGCGCAACCGATCGCCCGCCCGCGCGCTGCGATCCGCCGCCATGCCGAACGCGACCATCGCCGCCGCCGCCACCATCGCGATCAGTGCCAGCCCGACGATCGCCTCCAGCAGCACGAAACCGGCGGTCGCCGAGGGGCGCGAAAGGGCGGAACCGGCCATCTCAGCGGCGCTCCACCCGGCCGGTCAGCCACGAGACGTGCACCGACCGCGGGCCTCGGCTGTCCGATGCGGCCTCCGCGTCGGCGAGGATCACCCGGCCGCCGCTGCTCGACCCGTCCGGCAGGAAGACGATCGCCGCTCCGCTGCCTTGGCCCGGCGGCTGCCCCAGCGCCGTCGCCCGTGCTGCAGAACCACCCCAGCCGGCGACGCCGTCCAACTGCACGATCACCGAGCTCGGCAGTTCCACGCGCTCGTCGAGCGCGGGTACGGCGAGCGTGCGTCCGTCCTCGGTGATTCGGACGACCACCGGGTGTGACCCCGCCAGTGCGGTCGACCGCGCCCGCCGCAGCAGCGCCTCCACGTCCTCCGCGACCCGCTCCGCCGACGAAGCCCCGACGAGCCGCGGCAGAGCCGCCGCGACTCCCGCCCACGCCATCACCACGATCGCGAGGGCGACCAGGACCTCGAGGAGGGTGAAGCCGGAGCGGGTGAACATGGGAGCCGAGTCGCAGAACGGAGCCGGACGAGTTTAGCGCGCGAAGCCGGCGTTCTCATCCCCAGGGTTGAACTCATCCACCGGCAAACCTTGGACGCTGCGCGGCGTTCGGTGCAAAACCGTCGTCATGGTAGCGCTGGCGTGACGCCCTCCTGATGACTACCGCTTCGAGTGGAATGCGGCCGGCCTTCGAAGCCTCCAGGACGGCGACGTGGGAGACGCCGCGGCTGCGCGCATAGGCGCGGATCGACACGCCCAAGCATCTACTCCGGAGCCGCAAAATCTAACGCGATGATGCACTCATCTGCTTGGCTTGCGGGCGAAGCAGAGCATGTATATCTCCATCAGGAACGGAGATGATGATGCGCCGCCCCAAGAACAGAGCCAAGCCTCTGGACGCCTTCACGCAGCGCAAGGCGGAGATCGATGCCGCGCTGGCGCGGATCACGGCGCTCAGCGACGAGCACTTCAACGTTCATCCCGACGAGGTCACTTGGGGAGACGTCGGAACGCTCGCCGGCTACGCAGAACTCTTGAAGCGCATCACTGACGGCGCCTTCCACCAGGGCGAGTTCGCCGAGTGAACCGCGCCATTCCGGCGCCAGCCCGCCGCAAGGCGGGCTCGGGGTCGTAGGAGGGCCGCGATCGGCGCGGCCCCGCTCGTGGAGCCGACCCGATGACCAGGCTCTCCGCCACCCAGCTCGTGGTCCTGACCGCTGCCGCCCAGCGTACCGGTCACCTCGCACTGCGTCTGCCGAGCAATCTGCGCGGCGGAGCCGCCACCAAGGTGGTCGGCGCGATGATCGCCAAGGGCCTCCTCGAAGAGGTCTATGCCGACAAGGGTGACCTGCTTTGGCAAGAGAATGGCGACGGCCGCGGCATGACGCTGGTTGCGACCGACGCGGGGCTCGCCGCCATCGGCATCGAACCCGAGGCGGCCGACAGCGCGCCCACGGGCGCCGACGAGGCGCCGAGCGTGGGCGCCGCCGCTGAGCCGGCGGTGGTCGCCGAGGCTGCGCCCAAGCCGCGCACTGCGCGGACAGGCACGAAGCAGGCGATGCCGATCGAAATGCTCCGTGCTGAGACCGGGGCGACCATCGAGGAGATCGTCGCCGCCACGGGCTGGCGGCCGCACACGCTGCGCGGAGCGATTGCCGGGGCGCTGAAGAAGAAGCTCGGGCTCGCCGTCACGTCCGAGAAGGTCGAGGGGCGCGGGCGAGTCTATCGCCTCCCTCCTTCCGGACGGTCACTGTCATCCAAGGCCGCCGTCCTTCGGGACGGCGGCATTCTTGTCACAAGAGATCCGCCCTCGATACGAAGGTCCCAACAGTTGAGCAGCTCCAGTGATACTGTAGCGGGAGATCCGGAAAGGAGCCCAGATGCCAAAGTTCGTAACAATCGGATATGGCGATCGAGTCGGATACGATCGCACCCCTCAACCTGTCAGGGATGCAGCCCACGCTCATGACCAGAAGCTGGTTTCAAGGGGAGCGGTGATGGGCATCGCCGGAAAGCCAGTGCAAGTCCGCAATCCGGACGCCTCTGGCGTCGAAGTGAGTGAAGGTCCGTTCTTGTCGTCTGGCCTACCCGTTGCTGGGTTCGCGATCATCGAAGCCGACAGCATCGAAGACGCCATCGAGATGGTTTCAAAAGTGCCATGCGCTGTTGCGCATGGGGTCGTAGAGGTATGGCCGCTCGAGACAGCAAGTGGAGAGTGAGCAGAAGCCTTGGTCGCAGATTGCCATTGGGGGTTCCGCCTTTAGCTCGCTCGTCCGGATGGCCTCGAACAGCCGCCTCAGCGCGTAGGACCGTGCGATGCTGACCGCTGTGAACGCCCCGCCCAGCGCCAGGTTCTGCGCCAGTGTCGTGTGCAGCCCGAACACCGGGAAGATCAGGATCTGCGTCAGGACGGCGACGCCGTAGCCGACGACGACGTTGGCGATCGCCTCGACCAGCGACATGACGCGTGACTGCATCATGCTGCTGCCTGGTCCTCGGAGGTTCCGCCGAGACGCTCGGCCTTCACCGCCGCGAAGCTGCGGCCGTCACCTTCGAGGATCGCCTCCTTCCCGGTCTCGGCCTGCCACCGCTCCACAGCGACGTCGACATAGGCGGGGCTGATCTCCATTGCGAACACGCGCCGGCCGTTGGCCTCGCCCGCCATGATCTGCGAGCCGGAGCCCGAGAACGGCTCGTAGCAGAGCCCGCCGCGCGCAACATGCTGGCGCATCGGGATGCCGAATGCGTCGAGCGGTTTCGGGGTCGGGTGGTCGGGCCGCTCGTCCTTGGTGAAGGACGCCATTTCCCACGTCGAGGGCAGCGTCTGGTCGGCGATTTTGGGCGGGCGGTTGGGGCGACGCCAGCCCATGAAACAGGGCTCGTGCTTCCACAGATAGTGCGACCGGGTCAGCACGCCGCGGTCCTTCACCCAGATGATCTGCTGGTGGACGAAGGCGCTCGCCTTCTCCCAGCTGGCCTCCATCATCGCCTGTCGGCGAGAGGCGTGCCAGCAGTACCAGGCGGCATTGTCGTTGATCGCCTCCGCCACGGCAGTGGCTATGAAGCCGTCATAGAGCTCGGCGCCCTGGCTGCTATCGTCCCACTCGTTGCCGTCGTAGTCGACGAGGTAGGGCGGGTCGGTGGCGAACAAGGCAGCCCGCTCGCCGTTCATCCAGCCGGCGGACATCGTCGCGCTTCGTAGAGTCGCCGCAGAGCAGCCGATGCTCGCCGAGGATCCACAGATCGCCGGGACGCGAGGCCGGATTGATCGGCGGCTCCGGGATCTCTTCTGCTGAGGCACCACCTTCGTCGCCGCTTTCCTCGCGGTCGGCATCTGCCGCGAGCAGCTTATCGATCTCGCCATCACCGAAGCCGAGCAGCGACAGGTCGAACTCGTCAGCCAGCAGCGCCTGTAGTTCGGACGAAAGCTTCGCCTCGTCCCAGCCCGCGTTGAGCGCCAGCTGGTTGTCGGCGATGACGTAGGCGCGGCGCTGTGCCGGCGTCAGGTGGTCGAGGATGACGACCGGTACGGTGTCGAGGGAGAGGCGTCGCGCCGCCTCCAGCCGGCCGTGCCCCGCGATAACGTCGCCGTCGGCGGAGACGAGCACCGGGTTCGTCCAGCCGAACTCGATGATGCTGGCGGCGATCTGCGCGATCTGGTCGTCGCCGTGGGTGCGCGGGTTGCGACCATAGGGCCGCAGCCGGTCGACCGGCCAGTGCTCGATCGCATCGGGCAGGCGAGGCGACGTGGCGGCCATAGATCATCCGGTAACCGACGCGCGCGGTTACCACCGGCGAGGTCGCTGGCGGCACTCGAGAGCGTCAAGGATTGCGAGGAGTTGGCGCGCCACCCGGTAACCGGAGGCGGTAACTGGTAACTCAAAATTCTAGGGTGCCGGTGGCGCGGCTCCGGGCGGCGCACACCCGCACTGGGTGCACCCCGGCGGAGGAACCAGAGGGGGGAGGGGGGTGCCCCGCCCGCGCCTCTCGCCAGCCTCCCCAATAGATACCCCAAATCAGCCGGATCGGTCTCGACCTGCAGTGTCTCACCGAAAAATTCGTCACCATCGCGGGATGCCCCGACGCTCAGCGTGCTCGACCACGTACCGCTGCGAGCGCTTCGCCGGCGGGCGGAGGCCGTTCAGCCGCCAGACGATCACGCTGAGGGCGTACTCCCAGCGGCGGTGGGCCGTGGCGCGTGCGATGCCGAAGCGCCAGCAGATCGGCTTCCACGGCGTCCGCTCGGCCCGGGCCCAGACGAGCTTGGAGTCCTCAGGCTCCTGCCACTGCAGCCAGGGCAGTGTCGCCTCCATGCGGGAGATGGCGTCCGGGGCCGGCGGGCCGCGCCGTAGACGCGGAGCTTCTGACCGACGAGGTCGGAGACCTCGTAGGCGATGCGTGGCCAGGTGCTGAAGTAACCCTGCACCTTCACCTCGGGCAGCCGCTTCAAGACGTCGGCGGCTTCGGCAAGCCGTTCCTCCACCTGATCACGGGTCCAGGCGTCCGTGACGGGCCTCCTTGCGCATGCCGTAGAACTTGTCGCCGAGCTGCCGCACGAGCTCTCGCTCAGGCCAGGTGAGCCGGGGATCGGCTTCGCTGACGACGAGGACCTTCTGCTCGAGCCAGCCCTCCTGCTTGACCTGTATGGGATTGCGGCGGTGGCAGCCGAAGCCTCGCGGAGCCCATCTCATCGGATGCCTCCCTTGGTTTCGATCGCCCAGAGGAACAGCGCGACGGCGTCGGCCTCGTTGTCGTCGGCAGGCGAGAAGCCACGCGCCCTGGCGGCGGCGATCATCGCCTCCATTGGCGCGTTGCCCTTGCCGGTAGCGTGACGCTTGATGGTGCCGACGGGGACGCCCTCGTAAGGGATGTCGCGCTGCTCGGCCCAGGCGGAGAGCGTCGCCATCAACCCACCGTAGATGTGGCTGGCGTCGGTGCCGGCGTGACGGCGGACCTCCTCGAACCAGATGGCGGCGAGGGAGCCGGACAATCGGTCGAGCTCGGTCAGCCAATTGGCGAACCGGAGGTAGCGCATGCCACCGCCGTCGAAGCGGCCAGGCCGAAACAATGCGGTGCCGGAGGTGATGGGGCCGTCGGAGCCCCGCAGCGCCCAGCCTGTGGTGGTGCCGAGGTCGAGGGCGAGGATGCAGCGAGTCGGTACCGCTGCCGGTTCGGCGCGGACTGACGGTACGAGGGTCTGCGAGAACATCGTGAAGGCTCACAGTGCGTGGGCCTTCGGCTTTGGTCACAGGTAGAGAATCACGCAGGCAGGGGCGGTTCAAGGGAAATGCGCGCCGAGGCCAGGGATAGCGTATGGTCCCACTAGGTCCCACCTCAAACTGAAGTGGGACCTAAAAATTCGCGAGCAAAACCAACGCTGGTCCCACTTCGCCTTACCTTTTGCTTCCATGTATGAGGAACACGGGATTCGACGGGATTCTACGCATCCTATATGGAAGGGAAGGAAGTTGGGTGGCCAAGTGGGGCTAGTGGGGACACTCTTGATATATAAGGGTGTTTGCTGTCCCACTTCGTTTTTGAGGTAGGGCTGGCACGCGAGGTGGGGCACTCCATCCTTGGTGCCTCATGGACCAGAACGACCCAAAGGCGCCGTAGGATACGATCTCCTTACGCGCTTGAAGCGCCACGGCAGGCAGCATGTCAGAACTTGAGCTGACCAAAACGGAAATAGCGCGCATTTTGCGCAGCATCGGCCTGAAGCGCTCCGACAAATTCTACCGAATGAGCATTGCCGACGAGCAGCTTGAGATTGTCGCCATCTGCAAACTTTTCGACAATCAGGTAGGCATCGACATAGGCGTTCGTCATTGGCCCGGCGAAGATTTCGCATTTAGGTGCGTACAAAGGAATGCACGTACTCGCATTGAAAGCGAGACACCCCATCCCTTTCAGATGCAACTAAGCGCAGAAGTTGGCAGAGTGAAGGGCTGGTGGCCGCGAGGTGGACTTTATCGAAAGCGATGGGGAACTGAGCCCAACGAGGCCTTTTCCATCTCCTGTGCCGCAGGGCGATTTCGAGGCGACGCGCAGGACATGGTAGACGACATCGCAGCAGAATTCTCGACGATGAACGGCTATCTGAATGCTCTGATTGACCACCCGACATTCGGATGGTTTCGCAGCTCGCAGCCGATCCGAGTTGCACTCGTATTGCACGCGTGCAAGGCGGTCGGCATGAGCCCCGGGGAGGCTATCGAGGCGTCCAAAGTCGTCTTGCCGCGTATTGCGACAAGTCCGGGCATCCGATCGCTCGGCGAATTCGTCCGGCAGGTGTGCTGCGACCTTTACAGCACGGCGTAGCAATACCGGTCATGCGAGAGGGTAGATCCCGACGTGTGCGAGGCCAGAGTGAATTACGTCCAGTTTCTGGGCTTCATTGTCATAAATAGAAGAGCGGCTCACTATCTGGAAGAAAGCGATTTTCGGTAGCGCCATTCGCGCACTTCTCCTGTCCTGCGGCGATAACGTTCCCAATGACGCGATTTAAGCCAGGCGCCAACCCGCATCTGATCTGCCTTAGGCCACTTCGCCGGCTCAATGCGTAAGGCCTCTTCAAGAATGTCTCCGACCGACACGTCGCGCAGCGGCTCCGGTCGTTCGAACTCCTCGTCTTGCCAATCCGGGTAGCCGGCGTGCCCGCGGTTGACGCTGCGGGTGTCGTGGGTGAGCCAGCGGTCAATGCGTGCGTCGCAGGCGTCCCCCTGATAGCGGGCGTCCTGCTCGACGCTTGCAGCTGCGAGCAGGACGGCATCGTCGATCCACCAGATGGCGCCTTCACGGAAGCGGTGAACTGCCTCAGCCCAGAGCTGGTCGCGATCGCGGGCGAGGACGACGATGTCGATGGTGCCGCAACGGAGCGGCCAGAAGCGGCGGTTGGGAGAGCCCCGGCATGACGGAGACGGCCGATACGCTCGACCTCCTGAAGGAGGCCGGCCTCGACTATGTTTGCGACTTCGTCCTGGACGACGTGCCGGTGACGCTGACCACTCGCGCGGGCCCGATCGTCTCGGTGCCCTACACGGTCGAGATCAACGACGTGGTGATCTTCGCCATCCAGCAGCACTCCTCGGACGAGTTCCTGAAGCGCGGCAAGGCGCAGTTCGACCGGCTCTACGCCGAAGGCGCCACGGTGCCGAAGGTGATGGGCATCTCCGTCCACCCCTATCTCAGCGGCGTGCCGCACCGCATCGGCTACCTCGAGGAGCTCTACGACCCCATCCGCGGTCACGACGGCATCCACTGGTGCACCGGCTCGGAGCTGTGCGATCTCGTCGGATCCGACGAACCCGGCGTCCATCGCTGAGACCGCGTTCGCCCGGCGGCGTTGGACCTTGATTGCGGGGGTGTCAGCACACGGATGCGCGCCGTGCGACAACGGCTCGGGCGCTGGCACTTGTCGCTGCGTCCGGCACGAGCGCCGCCTGCGCCGCTGCGACACCGGCTTCCCATCTTGCCCATATGAGGTTATCCGACGGGCGTGCGATCTTGATCAGCGAACTGATCGTGGCAGCACCGCCTGAATCGAAAAGATCTGGGTGCGGGATGACCCTGCCTGGACGACATGAACTCGCGGTCGAATCTGGAGACTCCATGCTGCTTCCCAAGGGCGCTATCGTTGCCGTCACTGACGGTGCAAAGTTCAACCTGTTCCGCAACGCCGGTGACGAAGCCGACCTGAAATTGGCGCCTCTGGCGCATGACGCGGTCGACGCCCATCATCTGGGCTCGACGCCCGGCCGGCATGGCAGCTCGGCAAATCCCGATGGCGGGCAGGACAAGGAAGATGGCTTCTCGTCTGGCGTCGTCGACCTCCTCAACAAGAAGGTCCTGGCGGGCGACGTGTCCGCCCTGTTGATCATTGCGGCCCCCCGAACGCTCGGCGCCATCCGGCCGCACTACCACGCCAAATTGACGGCGATCCTTGTCGGCGAGATTGCCAAGGATCTGACCGGCCATGCGCTGCACGACGTCGAAAAGGCGATCGCCGCCGCCTAGCGCGCTCTCCGATCGGATGGAAGCATCCGATCGATCACAAATCGAGAAGCCGGCGATCGCGAAGCCGGCGGCGGGGACACGGCCTGTGTGCGGCGGTTCAGGCCGTCGCCGGCCAGCGCGCGCGGTAGCGTGCCTCGACGTCGGGATTGCGGAAGTTCAGCGGCAGGCCGCCCGCCAGCACGCGGATCGTCTCTTCCGCCGCCCCGACGCCCATGCGCATCATCGATTCCTCGGTGATGCCGGCCATGTGCGGCGTCAGGATCACTGTGTCGAGCGACAGCGGCGGTGGTCGGGCGGCAGCGGTTGCGTATCGAAGACGTCGAGGGCGGCGCCGCCGATGCGGCCGTCCTGCAGCGCCTCGATCAGCGCCGCCTCGTCCACCACCGGCCCGCGGGCGACGTTGATGAGGAGCGACCCGGGCTTCATCCGGGCGATGCGCTCCGGGCTGATCAAGCCGCGCGTTTTGGGCGTTAGCGGGCAATCTGCCGCCGGAGGGCATCCCGGAAGGCTTCGGGCGGGTCTCGGAGATCGACGTCCGCGCCTCGGCGGGTCCGGGCGCCATTCACGAGGGCCTGGAGGAGGTCAAGCAGGTCTGGTTCTTTCCCGAGGGGATGATCCGCCACGAGTTCCGGGCCCGCACGGCAGACCTGCGCATCATCACCATCGAAGGCGACTCGATGGAGCCGCTGCTCGCCAGCGGTGATCGGGTCCTCATCGACACCAGCCAGCGTGTCCCAGTGCCGCCGGGCATCTTCGTCATCTGGGACGGGATGGGGCTGGTCGCGAAGCGCATCGAGCATGAACCGAACTCGGATCCCCCATAGTGGTGATCAGGTCGGTGAACCCCGAGTACAAGACCTACGAGCGCAGCGCCGAGGAGGTGCACGTCGTGGGGCGCGTGGTGTGGACGTCGCGGCGGCTGCAGGGACGGGGGGCGCCTGGTCAGTTCACTCACTGCGCCGGCAACACGACCTCCACTTCGTTGGTCGCCGCAGCGATGTCGTCAGAATCTCCGCTCTGAGCGGCCGTCAGCAGCTTCGCCATATCTGACCGAGGTCGCGTGTTTCGCCGCGGGCATGGACCTTCTCGACGAGGTAAAGGCCGGCTTCGTTCAGGGTAGTCAGCACCCGACCTCGTTCTCCCAGGATCACGAGCGGCCTCGACAATTGCTGCTTCCAGTCTCTGACCATCGAATACGCTTCGCCCGCCTGACTTCTGTGCCTCCTCTGGGCAGCCAATCTGCCGGGCGCGCGGCATGCAGCGAGGCGGAGAGTCTAAGGCGTGGCCTCCGAGGACCAGGGGAAATTCAGATACTGGTCACGTGTTTCAAAACAAATGTTGCCGAACATCTGAAGATAACGTGATCGTCGCGTTTCGTCCCGAAAGACGGCAGCCGGATCACCCAAGTCTGCTTCATAAGACCTGAGGTTTTCGGCGGTCAGCGCGATAGGCAGGATGTCCATGGCCTGCGGAATGCTTTTACCCTCGAGCCAGTCCGCGGCGTATGCGCCCATGGCGTAACCGAAGATCGGCGAGGCAAGCGCAACGCTGGTCTTGTAAGGGCCCCCTTCACGGATTTCAGATACCGCTTCGGGCTCGCCATCGATCCCGCCGAGGAACTGGTCAGGACGGTCTCGGCTGGTACCTCTCAGGGCTTCCAGAGCGCCAAGCACCACCGCGTCGGCACCCAAGACGACGTCGACGCGTGGATGCGCCTCAAGCACGATGCTCATCGTTCGGAAGCCACCCTCCTTGCTGACCGGGCTCGGCGATATGTCCGCGACGATTTTGACACCCGGTAGAGCGCGAAGGGAGTCACGGATGGCTCTGAACCGCGGCGCAAGGAACTGAATGCTGTCCTGCGTGAGGAGGACCACGACGGCCTGTCCCCCGAGATGATCCTTGATGTAGGCGGCCGCCTCGTCACCGAGAGCCTTCCCCGTGAGGTACTGAGGCGCGTTGAGGATGAGCGTCGCCGGCGGCGGGACGACACTGCCGACGTACGCGCCCTTCCACAGCAGCTCTTGCACCTCGCGATTGATGGAGGCGGGATCTACAGGTGAGACGACCACGGCGCCGGTAGCGTCGCCCAGCGCTGTCCGCAACTGGGTCGCCTGCACGCCCGCATCGTTGTCGGCGACGATCGCCTGGTACTCCAGCCCCCGATCGCGCGCCGCATGACGGAGACCGACGTCGATGCCGGCGACAAATTCCCGCCGGTTGTCCTGTGCGAAGACCAGCTTCTGTGTGAGCCCATCCGGCGGCAGGCACGCGGCCGCACCTTCATCGAACGTTGGCAGGACACGGGGCTCAGTGATGCCCGGGCCGCCCTCCTCGGCCAGAACGCTGACGACGGAAATGCAGGCGAAGACCGCCGTAGCGGCCGCCGAATGGACCGATCCTCTGACGATGTGCCGCAACCGCATCCGAGCCCGTGCCAAGCGTTCGATCCGATGGCTACCTTATGCCCAAAGCCGCCGGTTAGGGAAACGGCCTCCGGGTAGTGTTCTCAGCTTGAAATCGGCCGGCTGTGGCCAGCCCGTCGCGCCAGCGGGCTGCCTCCGATTTGCATAGCGGGAAGCATGGGAGCCAGCATGAAGGAAATTGTGCGTCTCAAGCCGGCGAGGGCCCGCCGGCCGAAGGCCCATACTATCTCGTGGAGGTATCCCGAGGCGTGAGGGCAACCATTCGTCACGCGAGTGGAATAACGCATTTGACGACGCCAGAGGATCTGGAGTTGGACATTCAACACCACGCCGGCAAGGCTGAGGAGAAGGGCATGTCCCGCCTTTATGTGCAGGGGAACCTCTGATGCCGACAGGACCGAAAGGCGAAAGCGCCCCGCCGACGAGATTCTCAACGCCGTCCACTGCCGGTCTCCGAGCTTGTTATGTTCGAAATCCCGTCCGTGCCGTCACGCCAGCGCTTCCGTCCTCAAACTGGCGATTCCCAATTCCCCTCCAGCCGAAGCGGCAGCCGGAGGTGAAACACGGTGCCTTCGCCCAACTGGGACGTCGCCGAGATGTCTCCGCCGAGGTTTTTCGCAAGGGTGCGCACGAGCGCGAGGCCGACACCCTCACCGCGTTGATCCGCAGTACCGACCCTGGCGAAGAGGTCAAAGATCCGGTGCAGGTCCGATGCCGAAATGCCTCGGCCATTGTCGGCCACGTTGATCATCACGTGGTCGCGGCCCTCCTGCGCGATCCGGATTTCGACGCGGAGGGGCCGTTCCGCCGCGCGATATTTCACGGCGTTGTCGAGAAGGTTTCCGAAAATCTGATCGAGGGATAGGCGGTCGCTGATGATCTCCGGCGCCGAGCCGCTCAGGGACACAGTGCCGCCTGCGCTGACAAGCTGGTGTTGGACCGCATTGGTCGCGGTTTCGAGCACTTCCGTCACGTCGATCATCGTTGGATGCAGCGCGCGGCGGCCTTCGCGGGAAACGCGGAGAATGGCCCCAATGAGGCCGTCCATCTTCTGCGCTGATGAACGGATAAACCCCACCGCCTCGGGCAGCTCGTTGGCAACGGATGTGAACCGTGCCGCAAGCTCTGGCCCGGAGATGCTGCCCTGGCCCGCCTCCACGCTGAGCCGCTGCAGATCCTCCGACGCAGCCTGGATCTCTGCCGTGAAGCCCATGACGTTGACCAAAGGTGCCCGCAAGTCATGCGACACGACGTGTGCGAAGTGGCGAATTTCCTCGTTCGCCTGAGAGAGTTCCGTAGTGCGCTCCTGCACCCGCTGCTCCAGCTGCCGGTTGAGGGCGCTCACTTCGTCCCGCGCTCGCGACAGTTCGCGGGTGTACCGAGTGATCGAGACGACAGCTGCGGCGACGACCACAACAATCACCACGCCGCCGATGAGGGAGAAGAGCCTCAAGGTCGCAGCATTGGAGCGCTGTTCCGTCACCCCGTTGGTGAGGCGTTCATCGGCCGCAGCAATGATCCCGGTGAGGTAGATGTTCGCCTCATCCATCAGGGCTTTGCCCTCGTTCGATCGGACCACCCGGCCCGCCTCCGCGTCCTGCCGAGCGCGCTTCAGGGCTATCGTGCGGTCCATCTCGGCGAACTTGCTGGTGACAATCTCCCCCAGCCGCTGCACCAGAAGCTTCGATTGTGGATAGGTCGGAAGTGCAATCTCCAGGTCGCGAACCTGCAGTGCAGCCATCTCCTTAGCAGTGTCATAGGGTGACAGATAAATTTCGTTTCCCGTCAGCAAGAACCCGCGCTGACTAGACTCAGCAGACTGAAGTGCACTTCTTAGCTCAACCGCGGCAATCCGAGCGTCACGTGCCTCTATGACTTCAGCAAAATGGTTCTGTGCCCGCTCGCCGAGCCAAAACGTCAGCCCCACTATTCCGGACAAAACAAAGAGGCCAATCAGCAAAAAAGCTGTGGCGAACCTGATTGCGAAACTCAGCTTTGGTGCCATGCGGTATCCAGACAGCCAGCGGGTGAACCCCAGCATAACGTCATGGCGGCCAAGAGGGATGCCAAACTGAAAACGCGACGGGCCGCTGCTGCCCCAGCGGCGATCGCGTTCCCATCGACATCAGCCAGCGCATACCGGTACCGCCCGGATCTTCGTGATTTGGGAGGGGATCGGGCTCGTTGCAAACCGCATCGAGCACGAGCCGAACTCGGATCCGCCGATAGTGGTGATCAGGTCGGTTAACCCCGAGTACAAGTCCTACGAGCGAAGCGCCGAGGGTGCAAGCGGTGCGAGCCTGTGGAATGTGCAAGCCATAGCGGTCCCAAAGAAGACTACCTCCAAAGGTATTTCGTGCGATGTGAGTAGTATTGATGAGGATGGAAAGGCATTTGCCCGCCCACTTGCGGCGACAGGTCGATGAGGTTCAGCCGGTCTCGATCCTGGATGCAGCGGATAAGGGCGTGCAGTTGCCCCAGTCGATATTCGCCTGCCGCACGATGCCCGTATTGCTGCGGTCCGACCCGCTGACTGGCGCGGCAGGTCCGACCCGGAAGATCGGTGGATCCGGCCGGGGTCGACTACTGCTGCGCCGCTCCTGCGCGGGAAGGGTTGGCGCGACCGCCCGCGCCGCTGCGATCTGGACGCCCCCCTGTGCCAGTGCCGGCACCATCCTTATGAGCATTGCCTCGCCTAGAATGAGATTGCGATCACACTCTATTTTCATATAGATTGGGAACGTAATCCATTTTGGGAGGTCACTCATGCGCGTCGGTCGGATTCAGGCTGAGGAGAACCGGCAAAGGGTGATCGATGTGGCGAGCCGGCAGTTTCGGGAGCACGGCTTCGACGGCATCGGTCTCAAGACCCTGATGGAGCGCGCCGGGCTGACCCAAGGGGCGTTCTACAAGCAGTTCGCGTCAAAAGACGACTTAGTGGTTCAGGCATCCGGTCGGGCCTTGGAGCGCGCCCGACAGAGGTGGCTGGACGCGGCCGAGACCCGTCCCGACAACCCCCTGGCGGCAGTGGTGGCATTCTACCTCGGTATGGAACATCGGGCGGCAAGGATGGGGGGGTGCCCGATCGTCGCCCTCGGATCGGATGCCGCCAGGCAAGGCATGGAGGTGAAGGCGGCGTTCGAGGCCGGGATCAGGGACTATCTCGAGATGGTCGGCGGGTGGATGGGCGAAGCCGACGGTGAGTCCAGTCGCGACGCGTCGCGTGCCAAGGTGATGGCGATGTTCGCCACGATGGTCGGCGCGATGGTGCTGTCGCGGGCGGTGAACGACGAGCAGCTGTCTGAGCAGTTCCTGCAGGCGGCCGCAAACAGCGTGCTGGCGGCGTCGGCTGCTCACGACGCCAACGGGCAGGCGGCGAAATGACCATCTCCGCATTGTCGGCTGCCACGATTGTCCTACCCCCGCGACGGCTGACCGGGGGTTTGCTGTTCCTGCTCGCGGGGCTCGCGGCGATCGGCGCGCTCGCCACCAACATCATACTGCCCGCCTTCCCGCGGATCGGCGCCAGCCTCAGCGTTTCACTCAGTGAGCTCGGACTCACGCTGAGCAGCTTCTTCATCGCGTTTGCGCTCGGCCAACTCCTGGTCGGCCCGCTGTCCGACCGCTTCGGCCGAAGATGGCTGGTATTGGGAGGCCTCGCCGTCTTCGCCGCCGGCAGCGTGGCGTGCGCTTTCGCCGACAGCCTGCTGGTGCTTGTGGTTGGTCGCGTCATCCAGGCGCTCGGGGCGTGCGCCGCCTCGGTGCTGTCGCGGGCCATCGCCCGTGATCTGTTCGACGGCGACGCTCTCGCCCGGGCGCTGGCGCTAACGATGATCGCCGGGGCGGCCGCACCTGGGTTCTCTCCGCTACTCGGAAGCGCCCTCGACGGTCTGCTCGGCTGGCGGATCACCTTCCTTGTCGTCGCGGTCTTCGGGGTGGTGCTGGCGCTGCACTATGCGATGAGCGCCGGAGAGAGCCATCCGGCCGATCGGCGGGTGGAGCTGTCGGCCTGGGCTGTGGCTGCCGCCTATGGCGGACTAGCAGCCGATCGGCGCTTTCTTCTGCCCGCTCTGTCGGTAAGCCTCGTCATCGGGGGGCTCTACACCTTCTTTGCCGCGGCACCGGCTATTCTGATGAGCGAGCTCGGCCTCACCGCCTTCCAGCTGGGTGTCACCTTCGCGACGACGGTGCTGATCGTCTTTGCAGCCGGCTTCCTCGCGCCGCGCCTAGCTCGGCGGTGGGGTCAGTGGGCGATCGGCATGATTGGCCTTGCCATTGCGTTCGCCGGCAGCCTGCTGATGATCGCCTTCGCCGCTGGGCCGACTTTCACATCCTTCACGGTCGCGATTGGCCTCTATTTGTTCGGCATGGGCCTGATCAATCCGCTCGGTACGGCGATCGCGCTCCATCCCTTCGGACGCCAGGCCGGGCTCGCCTCCGCGCTGCTCGGGTTCCTTCAGATGGGCTGTGCCGCGATCGGAGCCTCGCTCGCGAGCGTGCTGCCGCTTCCGCCCCCGGCCTCGCTGGCAGTGATCCTGACGGTGGCCTCGGGGCTCGCCCTCCTGGTCTTCCTACTCGTCGCGCTGCGCCGCGGGACCCTTGCTGCGACTTGATCGAGGCGAGGGAAGATGGGACGTCTGTGAGACAAGCCAATCTCGACTTCGCCCCGGTATGCGGGGGGCTCAACCGGTATCGGGGAAGCGACCGTCAAAGCTGTCTGGGGCGCACCAAAGCAGAGAAGCTTGCAAGATGACGAGATCGTACTCGTGGAGCCGGCTGACCATTCAATTTGAAAGTCTATGATTGTTTGCACACCACTACGATGCGCATCTGATTTTGCTTGTCCGGCTGTGGTGAATTGCTAGCGTTTCGTTCATGCGGAACGTCTCAGATCCTCTTTCAGCACCCGGCCCGAATGCCCTCCGCCCCGACCTGATGAGCGATGCTGAGCGGCTTCACGAAGCCGCCGGGCTCGTTGCCCTCGCCGTCGTCCGCCTCCGCCAGCGCCGCGACGGTGTGTCCACGGCACGACCTCGTGACGGTGGAGAGAGTTGCCTTCACTCCCTCCCCGACCAGAGCGGTCATGTCGACCCGCAGTCGACGGAGACCGACCATGGATGACCCCGTGCTGGCGCGCCTTGCCGCCATCAAGACCACCCCGACCCCCGCGCTGAAGACGATGTGGCGCCAGCTCTATGGGAGCGAGGCGCCACCTTACAATCGCCGCTACCTCGAAAGCCGCCTGGCGTACCGAATCCAGGAACTCGCCTATGGCGGGCTGAAGTCGGAGACGGTGAAGCGCCTCGATGCGCTCGCCCGCAACGTCGAGAACACGGATCCGAAGACCCGGCGCATCCGAAACGACCGCAAGCCGATCGCTGGCACGCGGTTGCTGCGTGAGTTCCAGGGCGTCGAGCACATCGTGACGGTGACCATCGAGGGCTTCGAGTACCAGGGCCGGCCGTACCGGTCGCTCTCCGCGATCGCGACTGCCATCACCGGCGTGAAGTGGAACGGCTGGGTGTTCTTCGGCCTCAAGAGCGCAGGGAGGGGAGCATGACCCGGAGGCCGTCCGCATCGCATCCCGCCCGGAAGGTTGTGCCGAAGGTCCGCTGCGCGATCTACACCCGCAAATCGTCCGAGGAAGGCCTCGACATGGAGTTCAACAGCCTCGACGCCCAGCGCGAGGCCTGTGCGGCCTATGTCGCGAGCCAGAAGGCGGAACCATCTCGCGAAGAGTCGACTCATTATAACGAGATCGCATGTCTGAGACTTCAGTTGACGTTTTTGAGACGCGAATGCTACTGCGCGGCAAAGGGGCAAGCATTCGAGTCATCAGACCAGACAGTTGATGAAGCGCTTTCCGCAATGAGGCGAATATCACTGGCGCAGAAAGAAATACGAAAACAAGCTATTCGTAATCCCGCTATACGCGCTCTAATCGACAAAGCATCTAAAGTTCGTGACTGTATAAGCGCGGACGCAGTGATGGTTATGAACGATGTTGCGTCGCAACTCGAGCGCCTTAGCCGGCAATTAGAAAGTCAATGAGGCCGCGTAGTTAATATAAATACCGACTGTACAGGGCGCACGGATGTTTGTGTAGTTTCGCTACTTGTTTAAGTTAGAGGTGGCAAACAGCTTGAGCAGATCAACCAGCACACCCGGGAGTGAGGCGGTGTACAGCAGAATGTTGACGAAATTCGGCATTGTTTTAAACGTCGTACTTGCTTCCTTCGGCAGCGCATTAGCGTCTGGGCCATGCGATCAGGATATATCAGACTATTGGTATGAGAAGGCAGAAGAGGCGTGCAGAGTAGTCGGAGTTAGCCTCGAAAGACCATCCTTTACGTCCTGTACTGGGGTTGCGAGGGCGGTATCCAAGCGAGCTTCGGACTGGGCGTTGTTTGAGGATGCTGGAGCGCAGAACTCTGTGCGGACAGCGCTCAGTGCATATAATGATACTTGCAGATTTATGATCGGGCATCACGAGTCTGTGTATCACGCAGTAACATACGCGCAGCGCCATAATCTGCATGCACAGTGCAATCTTTATCAATGCAGACTTGCACTTACCGCGGTGAACTGGGGATACTATGAGAAGTTGAACAATGCAGGACTGCTAGCGAAATTTACGATACGCCCGCCAGGCGGGGACAAAAAAAGCGTACGCTGTCCTTTTTCGCATCCAAACTTTCGTAGAAGCACGGGAATGTGCTTCTCACATCAACACAATAGCACCACGGTACCGCCGGTCACATCTGGTGGTATAGTAGCATCGGTATATGATTAGCTCGTACTCTGGAGACATTGTCCAGCAATGCACCTGAGACGACGCAGGTGGTCGCGGCGGGGCGGTCGGGATGGGAAACTCGCGGCAGCTGGGCTCGACTGCGATAATCCGCTACCAGTTAACGCGCATCTTCTCACGATAACGAAGATCGGATTCACTAGTGGCACTGCCCGGCTGCAAGCGCCACTCCTCTTCTCGACCTCCAAGCAGAACGGCTACTGCGTCCTGCCCCCCTGGCGAGCACGTTGACGACGCTGAACGAGAATTGGCGGCCGTTCGTTATCAATTCGGCTATATGTGTCTGACGATCGACTGGGCGCGCTCACGATCGAGGTGATGTGTTCGAACGCCGATCTTTTTTCGCAGCCTCTACCAGCTCGCCTTTCCACTCATTCAATTGCGGAAACCCGCTGAAGCCGCTCTCGCAATATCCACGAACGGCGGATGCATAACGGCTGAGGTTCGAGCGTGGTGCACTGAGGCCCGTAAACACGCATTCGATGAGCGGCAGGCAGGCATTCTTAGTCGCCCTCGTTACCCTGATCCCATTTTCGAACATCCGTCGCCGAAGCGCGTCACGCAACTCAGGCGATTGTTCGCATCGCTCCTGGAACAGCCTCCCCTCAGCAGCCACGCACCCATAATATCGCCTGAGCGGACGGTGGCGAGTCCCCGTCCCGATGGTTTGTGTCATTTGGCACAAACAGGGGCTGATCGCGTCGATGATTGACCGCGGTCTGAACGCGCCCCAACTTCTCGCATAGGCAAAGTGGACGGCTTGTGAGCCAGGGTGCCATTCTGTTTTTTTCTGAGAATCAATTGCCGAACTCAGCCCTGCCCACCACGACAGAGACCGGGTTCACTCCGGCACTATCGCTATTCAGCCCGATGCGTCCTCGGCGCATAAACTCGGCCCTTATCGCGGAACTAATACCAACGGCCCCTATCATTGACCGATGTGCGCCCAATCCCGCAGGCCGATCGATGTGATGACGTCCGGTAGGTCGATGAGCTTGTTCCAGGCCTCGCAGGCGGCGTCGATGATGTCGTCGTAGGTCTCGAAGACGGTGTTGGAGAGCCAGTTGCCGCGCAGGTACTGCCAGATGTTCTCGACTGGGTTGAGCTCGGGCGAGCGCGACGGCAGCCAGATCAGCGTGATGTTCCTCGGGACGCGGAGCTTGCCGGTGGTGTGCCAGCCGGCGCGGTCGAGGAGCAGCACGGCGTGGGCGCCCCTGGCGACGGTTCGGCCGATCTCGTCGAGATGGGCCTGCATCGCCTCGGTGTCGGCGAACGGCATGGCGAGCGCCGCGCCGACGCCGCGCGCCGGGCAGATGGCGCCGAACAGGTAGGCGCTCTCGTAGCGCTGGTCGGCTGGCTGTCGGGGCCGCGTGCCGCGCCTCGCCCACTGACGGACGATGCCGTTCTTCTGGCCGATCCTCGCCTAGTCCTGGAACCACACCTCGATTGGCCTGCGCTTCGGGATGTGGGCGATGTGCGCCTTCAGGGTTGCGGGGAAGTTTATGGGATGGCCCGCCCCTCTTCCCTTCGGCGCTAGGCTGGCAGGGCAACCTGAGGGACGGGAGCTGGTGTCATGGAAATCGTGGTTCTTGGGATCGACCTGGGCAAGAACAGCTGCAGTGTCGCGGGTTTGGACGCGAGTGGGCGGGTGGTCCTGCGGCGGCGCCTGCACCGGGAGGGTGTGATCAAGCTGGCGGTGGGGCTGCCGAGTTGCGTGATGGCGATGGAGGCCTGCTGCGGCGCGCACCACCTCGGTCGTGTGCTGCAGGGCCAGGGCCACGAAGTGCGGCTGATGTCGCCGGAGTATGTTCGCCCTTACGTTAAGGCGCAGAAGAATGATGATCGCGATGCGGAGGCGATTGCCGAGGCGGCGACCCGGCCAACGATGCGATTCGTGGAGCTCAAGAGCGAGGGGCAGCTCGACATGCAGAGCCTGCACCGCGCCCGTGACCGGCTGGTGGGTGTGCGGACAGCGCTGATCAATCAGCTGCGCGCCTTCCTGCTGGAGCGCGGCATCATCGTGCCGCAAGGGCGACGCAAGTTAAAGTCGCACCTTGATACCCTGATGGCGGCGGAGCAGGTCTCTCTGAGCCCACGAACCCGGCTGCTGATCGAGGACCAGCGCGCCGAGTGGTGCGAGCTGAACCGCCGGATCCAGGCGTTCGACGAGGAGTTTGCGCTGCAGGCCCGGACGGAGGAGAGTGCCCGGCTGCTGACCACTATCCCGGGGATCGGGCCGCTGAACGCCACGGCGTTGGTCGCTGCGATTGGCAGAGCCGAGACCTTCGCGCGGGGCCGCGACCTGGCTGCGTGGATGGGGCTGGTGCCCAAGCAGATGACCACGGGTGGCAAGCCGAGTCTGCTGGGGATCAGCAAGCGCGGCAACGAGTACCTGCGCAGGATGCTGATCCACGGTGCGCGTGCTGCCCTGCCGGCGTTGGCCAAGGGAGAGACGCCGCTGGGTGGCTGGCTGCGAGGCCTGCTGGCACGGGCCCATGTGAACACCGTGGTGGTGGCGCTCGCCGCGAAGCTGGCGCGGATCATTTGCGCGGTGCTCCGCAGCGGGCAGCGGTTCGTGATGCAGGCGGCGGCAGCATCGTAACCAACGAGATCTGCCGTTCGCGCTCACCCGGCGCGGTCGGCTGACGAGGTTTGCGGGTGGTGGGAACGAGATGGCCTGACAGTCGATCGGCGTTCTGGAACCCTGGTCAAAAAAATGGCGCTCGACGCCGTGAAGTTTATGAGGGCCGGGACGCGCGAATCTCCATCTTGGCCGGGGCGACGCCTCGAGACCGGATACGTTGGCGTAGACTGATCAGGCACGATCGTGAAATCCGCTTGCAGACGGGGCGGGCCATACGTTTTTTGAACGCCTCGATCGTCTCGGCCTTCTGGCCGGGGTGACGCGGTCGTGCGCTGATGTGGGAGAAGCCGACCTGCTTCAGGAGCTTGCCGATGGTGCGCTCGTGGTAGGCGACGCCGAACCGCTGCTCGACCACCCGCTTGAGGTCGACCCTGCGCCAGCGCACCACCCCGTCCTTCGCCCGGTCCGGGCCAGTCTCGACGATCTCGGCGAAGGAGGCGAGTTGCGCGGCCGTCAGCCGCGGCGGATGGCCCTTCGAGGGGATGTCCTCAGCCCGTCCGGGCCCTCGGCGTTGAAGCGATGCACCCAGTCGCGCAGCGTCTGCCGGTCCATGCCCCCGATCCGGGCGGCCTCCTCCCGGCTCGCCCCATCGAGCACCGCCGCCAGCGACAGCAGGCGCCGTGCCTGGTTGGCGTGCCTGGAACTCGCAGCCAGACGGCGAAGCTGCGAGGCCGAGTAGTCCGTCCTGATCACAACCGCTGCGGCCATGGCGCGAATCCTCCCGCGCCAAAGGAATCATCGCAGCGAGCCGTTGGGAATCCCACGAGAGTCAGCCACGGCGGCCGTTGGTATAATGTCGAACAGCGCTACCCCAACGCCCATTCGAGGCCAACTGTCCGGCCAGCCGGTAAACAACTCGCTGACCCCGTGAAGCCGTGTTTTGGCAAGGTGTGGGCGGCGGGTTGCGCGTAAAATGCTAAAGCGCCTGAACAAACCCGGAAACCGCGTGTGCCAAATAAAAGCGAAGATTGCGATGCCTAAAAGCGTTCTGGCTGATGCGTGCCGACCGCTTGGTTCAAGTTGGCCGGCCCTGGCAATTTCGCTCACCGCCCAGGGGACAAATTGTCCCCCGGTGCGGGCATTCGGAAATGGGTTTCTTTCGGGGTCCGGTCGTCGCGCGGGTTGGGATTTCATGGCGCGCGAAAAAGGCCGTTGGGCGTGCACTTCCGATCGGTTCCGGTGTGGTTGTTGCGCCGGTATCGGTAAACTTGCGATCGAATGAAATGTGCACCTGCGAACTACCCCGATGATTCTTTGCCGCATAAGCTCGGCCCTGATCGTGGAACGCGTATTGAACGGGGTTGTCCCATTCTCACAGCCGATGTGTTCAGCCAGTCGGTAAGCGTTTCGCCGACTGGTTCCGCCGGAGTTCTGCAAGCCTAGATGGTGGGCAGCGTTCTGAGACACGACAACGCCTGCGCAAGAATGTTGGTTAGGACGTCAGCCATACGCCATGCGCGAAGCCTCGAATAAATGGGAGCGGTTCCCGCTTCGGAAACCGCCCCCGCCATTCGCATGGTACTGAAAAAAACTTCCTAAAATCTCGTTCCAGGGCCCGACGGAATTAATGGTATCCTAGTGATACCACCTTGCGCACGGCTCGTTTCGAATGATGTTATGACCGTTGATTTGTTCGCGGTCTATGCGCTCTCCCATTGCGTGCCCGTCTATTCTGATTTCGCCCAGTGAGAGCCTCATCCCGCGCATCAGCACGAGGTCGGCAGGGACGATACTGTTCTCGGAAAGATACTGTCGAAACTCGGTCGCCAGTGAGCCTTTCACAGGATGCATCCTGTTGTAGATAAGTCGTTTGTCCTTGTGGCAAGTGACGTGCTTGCTGGGAGTATAGTGATTTGTCAGGGGGCAAGCGAATCCGTCGGTCAAATCAGGCATCGGCCCAATCTCAATAGAACGTGAACCGCTATAGCGGGACGTTAACGCCGAAATGAATAAAGTTGCCTCGGGTGAATGCGCCCGCAAATTGACCAATCCGTGCACCCCAACGTTCCACCACTGGAATCTCGCATCGATCTGTCTCGATGGTACTATTATGCGCTCCTTTATCTGGATGAAATCGACAAAGAGCACTGACGGAATCCGCTTTATTGCCGGATTTGCGAGCTGTCGTGACAATGCTCGCTTGGTCTTTGTAACGAGTCCGGGTTCAAGTCGGAATAGGACTGAAGTTGTAGGATGCACCAGGCAGATCGTTATGGCCGACCAGTTAGCCAGTTCCTCGGCCGGCATCGCGGTGAAAAGGTTCTGGATCGGCTTCAGGATTAAGTTGCAGTTTTGCTCGGACCACGCGCTCGGGGTGTTCTCGGGATCGTCGTGGGCTTCGAAACTGTCGTGCGAGTCTGACATTGTCGTGTCTCCAGTTAATGTGCACCTTACTTTACAAGCCGGATGTTTCGTGCTTCTGCGTCTGGAATAGGGGCGATTGAAAGCGCAGCATCGCGGGCAATCTGTTCCGATGGGAGAAAGCTGTTATCCGCTACGTCGGTACCGAGTTGAATCGTTCCAGAATCCGCGCTTGGGACAGAGTCGGAACCGCAGCTTGTACGTCGGGCCTGGTCGACCAAGATCAACGACGTGCGGGACTCGCTGGATGTATCCCGGCAGCCGCCATGATCGTCTTCAGGTTGAGCCACGACAGCGAACGCTCCCGGTATCGGTGGGTCCGCCGGTGACGTGGTTACCCGCTGGTGTCGATAAAATGCGTTGTAATCCGCGATGGCTCTGCCGCTTACCCCAGGTTCGCCGCTCGATCGCTTTGACTGCATGCCGCGCTGGAAACTTACATTTCCCGCGGTGCCTCGGTGCCGCATGCGCACCCGTTCGAAACGCAAAGAAACTCCCGGAATTCGGAAAACCAATGAACTGGCCGCGGTGCTGGGATGTCGGTTCTGCGGTTTTCAGAGAAAGCGGCGTGCGGCGAATGCAACTGCCGATGCACGCACTCGAGCACGAGTAAGGTTGAGCGGTTCTTCGTGCAGTTTCCGCTGCAATCACGTTTCGACGAAGCCGTCGCTGTGTCGCAACAACCGGCGGCGCGCCGCACCGGATTCAAGGCCGAAAAGGATGGCGATGTGATATCATTTTGCGAGCCGCAGCCACCGGCTTCTGCTGCGGTACAAACCGCCGTGTTCTGCTGATAGGAATCCATGAGCTGGGTGGAGGCGCAACGAGCAAAAAGCGCCGCAGGCGGGGTTTATTGGGCTCCATCGCCGCGGAGTTTGCCAATCCTGGCGGGTTTGAGCGATCACGGGGTCGGCTGCCGGCGGCGGAACAAACTCGTTGGGTTGTGAGGAAGCGGAGGTGCGTTGTCAGACTCGTCGTTCTGCCGCGCGTTCCGCCAGCTGGGGTGGAAACTCAAGCTCATGCTTGGATCAGCCGCGCGATGGAGCGGTGTGTGCACCATTCCCGAATGCGACCTTTGTCGTGTGCCTCCGGTTTGTCTTTTATTATCGGGCGGTGGGTAGCGTGTTTGTATCTCCGATCTCTGGATAATCCCGCGAGCGAACCCAGTTCACGTCGATCGCATTCTAATCCGAAACGGTCCGGTCGCGTTGAGCCGCCGGTTGTGTTGGCTTGGACAGTCGCGCCGCCCGGAGCCGACCATCTTTTCGTAGGCCGGCATTGATCGGCGCGAGCTTGTAGTTGGGGTAGCAAGCTACGTCGGCTGACGATCGCCAGGGTCGAGTTTCGGGCGACCGCCCCATTTTCAACGGAGCGTGCTTTGGCGCAGCCGCGAGAGGCGTCACCGCTTTACCTTGTTTATGGCACGGGCGAACACCACGGCCGCGGCGACGACGTAAACGACGATTTGTCCGTCGGGTGATTTCCACGGCGCAGGTCAGTGCGGATCGCCAAGGACAAGCCGAGGGTCGGCCCCTAGGGTTACGGCAACCGAACACGCCCCATGCTTTACCCAAGCGCAAATCGCGGCGGAGCCATGGACCGAGCTATTTTCGCGGGGATGGGTATGTTTTGTGGGCGGCACCATTGAACGAGCAGAAAAAACGCCGTGAGCATGAATTCGGAGCAGAACCGTATCCTGTATCCGATGTATTATCCAATAAGCCCCGGTTCTGAGTTTCGAGTTTTTAACTCGTGTCGCATGCAGATGTGTTTGGCCGTCTGAATGCGTGAAGAGCTACGAAAATGTTTCCTGCAAACCGGCTTGTAAAGTCAGGGCATAAGCTTGGAGAGCTGTGCCATGTCGAACATTTCGATCCATCGCAATGATGGCCGTGAGCTTTTGTCGGTCGCCGAAGCATGTGCAAGTCTCGGTATCCGCAAAACCACGTTCTTCAAACTCGCTGGCGAGCGAAAGATTGAAACCGTCAAACTCGGTCGGCGCACGCTCGTGCGCGTCGGTGAGTTGCAGCGGTTTATCGCGTCGCTGCCATGCCGATAGGAGGCAGCAGTGAATACAGTGTGTTTTGCTGGCGCCTGGTCCACGTGAAAGGCCATCGTGGTGCCTTTTCCCGTCCGTTTGTGCCAATTGGCACAAACTGCCATCTCACCCCGTTTGCTGGGAGTGGCGGCAAGGGGGTAGATTGGCATACTGTTCGTGTGCGTGTCGCGCTTGGGGAGGGGTACGCAAATGTCAGATGAGGTGAACGGAGACGATGATTTCGGGTTGAAGCCCTTCCTCAAGCGGAGAAAATCTTCGCGCGTCAGTCCGATCCAGTTGGAACCGGAAACTGACGGTCCCGTCCTGTCGTACGTGGGGTCGTCTCTCCCGGGGACGAACGCGGGCCCGAAATCCATGGTGGTGCGCCCGCCACGCAACTACGGCCCCGCTGCCCGCGCCAGCGAACAGACCCATTCCGAGCGTGTCCTGGCTCAAGTTGTTGCGTGCCAGGAAAAGGCGGTGCAGCGGGAAGCGGCAAGCCATAAGTCGGAGACGGTACTCGTTGATGTGCTGGGCGCAGTTGCAGGGCTTTCACGCGAGATGGAAAAGAGTCCCGAGGCGCGGGCGGCTGTTACTCAAAGAATGAAAGAGTTGAAAATTCCACCGACTAAGGCGACCACAAATCCCTATCAGGTGCTCGTAAAGTTGGCGTTCTTTCAGGCGAAACAGCGTTCCAATTTGAGCCGATATGCTTCAGTAGTTCGTGCGTTCGAAGAATGTGGCGAGCGAGATATTCGCGGCTTCATTAAATCTGAAGGAGGAATAGTGCAAGCGGCGAAGAATGATAGACTTAGGCACCAAAGAAAGCCGGAGATGGACAAAGCAATAGTGCTCTCTTCCGCAGTGCAAAAGATGCTCGAAAATGGACGTGTTCTGGCACCAGGGAACATTAAGACCCTGGCGGGAGACGGAGATATCTGCCTGCTTCTATTGCATAAACGCGAAGACGGCTGGTTGATACTGTGGGGCGACCCGCCGAGCGACGCCGACATACGCAGAGCCGACAAAGGCTATGCAAGTCGAGAGAAATAATGACGACGAGTGATGATGACGACAAGCGCAATTTCCGTCGGATGTTCGATGGCACCGTACAGGTTCGAGTAGTCGCGTTTGGGTGAGTCGTGTCCAGGTGACGCAAAATGTTTAGGATGTCGGCGCCGCCGGTGGCGGGTTCCACCTCGCGCCAGAAACTGATGTAGCTGCGCCCGTTGGTGGACGAGGGAGCCGTCGCGGCAGGGGCGTTGCAACTCGTCGAGCAGCGCCCGCTTGCGGGAGTAGGCCAACGCGAGCTTACGGTAGCGTCCAACTTGGCTCCTGGAGGCCTGCAGAGCATTCCGATCGCCCCGGTCGGCGCCACGCACGCGGATTTTGGGCTTTCTTCGAGGCGAAGGCCGAAGGTTCGAGGCGAAGGCCGAAGGTGAGCTGTAGGCGGACCACCAACTAGATGCGCTTGGGGAGGTGGCGAGCTGGGCAGGGGAGTGGGCTTTGGAGACGCCGGCCTCACGCATGATGGCGTTGGTGCCCGCTCCTGCGGTGGTGAGGAGCACGATGCGGGCCCACCAGACGTGCTTCTGCGGCGTGTTGCGGTCGGCGACGATCGCCTCCAGGCGACGGCGATATTCGGCGGTGACTGCAAGGGAAATACCGGTGCGCATCCCGCAGACTCGCACAGGGTCCGAGACGCGGGAATCCTCAAAAGGACTCCTTTGTCCCGGTCAATCCACTAGCGACACGCGCATTCAGAGCTTAGTCAGCGGGAGGCTAACTATGGGGGGCGACTGCACAACCAATCTCGAGAAGACATAGAAATACACGATGAGAAGTCTAGAAAATACCAGTCCGAAACTGCCGAGGTACTCACAAACGAGAATGAGCAGCAAAAACAAATAGTAATAGACGACGCCCGCGATAGGTGCGCCCAGCACAAAGATAGCCTTACTGCCCAGCGGCATGCTCGCCGAAAGCGCGACAGCCCAAAACACACACGAGAAAAGCAAGACGGTGAATCTGAGCCAGGTGGTCGTCAGCCACTCAAACACACGACCTATCGGGCCAGTCTCAAAACTGCCGCGTCTTCGAGTAACAAACTTCAGATGTAGCTGAACCATTGGCGGTTTGCCGGATTGCGGTAGCCCGAGGGTGATCGTTTAAGGCTATGTGATTTCAATTGCGGTGTGAAGTCAGAGTCAGGGATGACCGGCCAGCCTGGCGGACGTTGCCGCCGCGCAAAAGAGCTCAGCCGCCCGCCGTCAGTCACGTTCTTGACGTCGGAGAGGCACCGTCCGCCGCGGGACGTGCGGAGTCCACGGTCATTGAGATCGTATCAGCGCGAACTTCCTCCCGAGTTTTTGCGGCGATCGTTCGGGGACATGGGCAGTCACATCACGCTGAGTTGCTGGAGAAGCGCATCAAAACGCCGCGGCAACGGCAAACTCCACGTTGGCGTAGAGGCCGACGACGCCGGCGGCGCCCATGGCCGTCAGATTGGTGATGACCAGCCCCTCGTTCGCCGCGAGCACGATGAGCTGGTCGCCGGAGTACTGGTCTCAGAGATTGTTCTGCACGGGCATGAGCCCCTGCCCGGCGCCGCCGGACCAGGCGCCGATCTGGGCTAGCGCATTGGTATCGAGGGTGCGGGTGCCGGCGGAGAGTGCCGCCGTCATCGCAATCCTCGCATCCATAGCGTTCGGCGCAGTGAACCGCGCCGGGTTTGCCGGAGGCTGTTTCGTTTGAGTCAGGCGGCGATCGTCGCCTGCTCCTGCACGGCCCACCAGTGCGCTTCCGCCTCTGCTGGCGGGATGTTGCCGATCGGCTCGAGAAGCCGACGGTTGTTGAACCAGTCGACCCATTCGAGGGTCGCGTATTCGACCGCCTCGAAGGATCGCCAGGGCCCACGCCGATGGATCACCTCGGCCTTGTAGAGGCCGTTGATCGTCTCGGCGAGGGCGTTGTCGTAGGAATCCCCGACGCTGCCGACCGAGGGGAGGACGCCCGCCTCCGCGAGGCGTTCGGTGTAGCGGATCGAGACGTACTGGACGCCTCGATCGCTGTGGTGCACCAAACCGTCGGATTGTCTGGTGCGCCGAGCGTGGAGGGCTTGCTCGAGGGCATCGAGCACGAAGGTTGCGTGCGCCGTCCGGCTCGCTCGCCACCCGACGATGCGGCGGGCGAAGGCGTCAATGACGAAGGCGACATGGGCGAAGCCGGACCAGGTTGCGACGTAGGTGAAGTCCGAAAGCCACAGGGCATTCGGCTTCGGCGCCCGGAACTGTCGATTAACGCGATCCAGCGGACATGGCGTCGCTCGATCACTCACCGTCGTCTTCATCGGCTTGCCGCGGATCACGCCCCGCAGACCCATGTCCTTCATGAGCCGTGCCACCGTGCAGCGCGCCACGCTCTCTCCCTCGCGCTTCAACTGCCGCCAGACCTTTCGGACGCCGTAGACGCGAAAGTTCTCATCGAAGACGCGGCGGATGGTGTCGCGAAGAGCGGCATCGCGGCGCGTTCGGGCCGAGGCCTTGGAGGGATCGGCCCGACGAGCGACGTGGCCGTGGTACGTCGACGGGGCGATCGGCAGAACGCGGCAGATCGGCTCGATCCCATAGACGTCGCGATGGTCGTCGATGAACCCGGTCATGACTTCGGTCGGCGGTCGAGCTCCGCCAGGGCAAAATACGCCGACGCCTTGCGCAGAATCTCGTTGGCCTGCCGAAGCTCCCGGTTCTCGCGCTCCAACGCCTTCAGGCGGGCGGTCACGTCCAAGGCCGCGCTACCGACACGGTCGCCATCCCGCTCCGCCTTCTTCAGCCAGAGCCGCAGCGTCTCGCCCGTGCAGCCGATCTTCGCCGCGATCGAGGCGATGGCAGCCCAGCGGGATGTGTGATCGCCTTCGTGTTCGAGCACCATCCGCACCGCACGGGCACGCACCTCAGGCGAGCATACGTTCGTCGTCTTGTTCGTCATGGCTCCATCCTCTCAAGAGTTGGAGCCTCCGGCAAACCCGGCGCGGTTCACAGCGAGCGATGTTCTCACCTTCGCGCCAACGCATCCTCCATCGCACTCAAGTTCCAGTGCGTCACTTCTGCCACCCCCGTACCATCGTGGACCTACAAGTAACACACTCTGAAATCGTTGGCGTCGAAATGTACTGAACGACGGATGCTGCGCGACGGGAGCGGCGGTGCCGCAACCGGCTTTGGGTGACTCGACGTCAGGTCTTTTCCTGGGCAGGTAACGCGGCATGGCCTGCCCCCTTTGAAGTGGTCCTCCCTGAGGTATGGGTTTTGAGCCCTATTGGAGGACGGACAGATGGCGAGGAATGGCCTGCTGCGGTCGTGTCCCTGGTGATGGTGTAGCTGGCAGGCGGTCATCGGCGGTTGCCAGTTAGGTTTGGGTTGCGAGATCCACTCCTGACCCGAGAGACCGCCGATGACCGACGAGATGATGAACCTGCGGGTGCTGCTGGAGAAGAGCCCCGATGCCGATCTGCTGCGCAAGATGATCGGCTTTGCCGCCCAGCGACTGATGGAGTTGGAGGTCGGTGGCCTGACTGGCGCCGGCTTTGGCGAGAAGAGCCCGGATCGTCTGGTGCAGCGCAACGGCTATCGCGAGCGCGACTGGCAGACGCGCGCCGGCACGGTCGAACTGCGCATCCCCAAGCTCAGGAAGGGGAGTTACTTCCCCGGCTTCCTCGAGCCGCGGCGCATGGCCGAGAAGGCGCTGACGGCGGTGATCCAGGAGGCCTACATCCAGGGCATCTCGACCCGCTCGGTCGATGATCTGGTCAAGGCGATGGGGATGAGCGGCATCTCCAAGAGCCAGGTCTCGCGCCTCTGCGAGGAGATCGACGAGCGCGTGCAAGCCTTCCTCGACCGGCAGATCGAGGGCGACTGGCCCTATCTGTGGATCGACGCCACCTATGTGAAGGTGCGCCAGGCCGGGCGGATCGTCTCGGTGGCGGTCATCGTCGCCGTCGGCTTCAACAGCGACGGAAGGCGCGAGGTGCTGGGCATGGATATCGGCCCCTCCGAAGCCGAGACCTTCTGGACCGCCATTTTTTGCGCAAGTTGGCGCGGCGTGGATTGCGCGGGGTGAAGCTCGTCGTCTCCGACAGCCATGAGGGCATCAAAGCCGCCGTCTCGAAGGTTCTCACCGCGACCTGGCAGCGCTGTCGCGTCCACTTCATGAGGAACGCGCTCGCCCATGCCGGTCGCTCGGGACGGCGCGTCGTCTCTGCCTTCATCGCCACGGCGTTTGCCCAGGACGATGCGGCCGCCGCGAGCCAGCAATGGCGCAGGGTCGCCGATCGGCTCAGGCCGAAGGTCCCCAAGCTCGCGGCCTTGATGGACGACGCCGAGACGGACGTGCTCGCCTACATGACCTTCCCGACCCAGCATCGCGCCAAGCTGCACAGCACGAATCCGCTCGAGCGCCTCAACGGCGAGATCAAGCGCCGCACCGAGGTCGTGGGCATCTTCCCCAACGAGGCCGCCATCACCCGGCTCGTCGGCGCCATCCTGCTTGAACAGAACGATGAATGGGCCGTACAGCGCGCCCGCTACATCACGCTGGAAAGCATCGCGCCCATCAGCGATGATCCCCTCGTCAGCCTCCCAGCCGTGGCGGCATGATCAGCCCGGCCAACGCCGGCAAGCGACGGTCCCCTCCGTCAGCTACACCACGAGGCGGGACACGACCCCTGCTGCCGGTTCCGTGGGCACCGAGATATGGTTGTCCAAGGAACTGGAGGGGGGAGATGCAACGCCGGAAGTTCTCTCGTGAGTTCAAGGTCGAGGCGGCTCGACGCGCAGTGGGCGGCGGGTGAGCACAACGGTGCTGAGCTGTGGCGCCGCCTCGAACCGAGGGTTCCGCGGCTGCCTCCGGGTCGTGAGCGAGTGGGCCGCGCGTCGCCGGCGCGCAGAGGAGGTCGACGGCGCTTCCCTCAGCCGGGCTCCCTCGGTGCGCACCATCGCCCGCTTCCTGACCGTCGGGCGCGACCGCCTAAGCAAATCCGAGAGCGTCACGGTCGCGGCGATCGAGGCCGGCGTACCGCTGCTCGTCGAGGCGCGGGACATCGTCGCTACGTTCCAGGCGATGATCCGCAAGAGATCCCTCGGCGACCTGGAGCCATGGCTGGAGCGGGCTCGGTCGAGCCTCGTCGCGTCGTTCGCCAGCGGCGTCGTCAAAGATCAGGCGGCCGTCGCCGCCGCCATCACGTCACCCTGGTCGAACGGTCCGACCGACGGGCAGATCACCAAGTTGAAGCTCGTCAAGCGCCAGATGTACGGCCGAGGAAAACTGGACCTTCTCTAGGCCCGCGTCATCGGGGCCGCCTGACTCGGCACCACCAAAAGTGCGTCAGAGCCCCTTCTGCACGCCGATAGGGGGGCCCAATTGCGCGCCGATTGACACCGAAACCAAAGCCAGCCGAATCTCCAACTCCATCAAAAGTGAGTCAGAGCCAACTTTCCACGCCGGATCACACATGGAAGATTGCGTTGAGAATGTCGCGCTGCGTCCACCGAGGCGGACGGCCGTCCCCTCGACGGCTCCGGCATCAGCGGCTCGATCACCGCCCATTCCTCGTCAGTCAACTCGGTTTGGTAGCGAAGGCCCGCACGGCTATGTTGCCGGCGGGTGGCCGGGGTCCACATGGCGCTTCCAGATCAGGCTTCAGACACCTTCTGGAATCACCGTCATCCCGGCCGCTCAGCCACTTTCCGGACGGGCTCTGAGCGAATAGTATACGCTGCATTCAACGATATTCGCGCCTGGGGGAAAAAGCGATGCCAGCACCAAGAAGTCTTGCAAAAATTGCTATCGCATCGGCTGCTGCTGGTTTCGGTTTCGCCGGCGGTAGGTCGCTTTGGCGTTGGGTCGAGAAGAACTGGCTCATGGCTGGCTTTCTCGCAGCTGTCGCCGGCGGCGTCGGATTCGCGGCATATCTTTTGACGCGAGGCGGGCGGGCACCTAGTGCGGCAGTTGTAGCGACAGCCGTCTTTGCCTTAGCTCTCGTTGTATTCTTTGGAACGCAATTTTTTAATACTAAAGAACCCGGCAATGCCATGATCTTCGTTGCTTGGCAGGGAGCGGCAGCAGCCGCCGGAGCTCTGGTCGGTCTCTCTGTTCGTGGAAAGCGGCAGGCCGTGCTGGACATTGAGAAACACAATGAGCAGTTCCTTGCCAACCAGGGCATCCGCGCCGTGGGCGGTCGAGAGGAAACTTGGATCGATGGCAGCGGCCGTGAGATGGTTCTCCACGACACGCGGCATGACGCCATCGTATTCCGCATTCCCGGCGTCCGGAACGGACGGGCACGCATTGAGTTGGACGCATCTGGTCGCATGACCAACTTCGTGTTGTCTTGATGAATCATTAAGTCCAGGCGGCATACCCAGCGGCACCTCGCCATCCAAGCCCTTCACCCGCTTCGCGGTGACACCATTCCGGTGGTGGGTCTGGTCGGGCGGCGGCTCTCCGCCAGCCTCATAGCCCAGATGAGCAGTCAGTTCGGCACCAAGCATCAGCTCAATCAGTCGGACCTTCAGCTCCTTTATCAGGCCGGTGTCGCCCGGCAGATCCTCAGGCCGCTTGCAAGCCTGCAGCAGGTCGTCCAGCAGTTCGTTCGAAATCGACATCGTCCTTGCTCCTCTCAGGAAGCATCGACCAGATTACCCATACACAGAAGGTCGGACACTCGCCTTGAAAGCGGCCTCCGCCCAGACCCGACCCACGCTCAACGGCAAGATACCCATGGCCTCGGTTATCAGGGCGCGGCTCCAGTGCGTGGCATTGGACGGCGTCTCCTGAAACGTCTTTGCGATCACTTTCAGCCTTGTTTCCATCAGCAACGGCGGCACTCGCGAGGGATGCGTCTTATCGAGTTTGAGATCTGGCCTACCTTCATCGAGATACCGATCCCGCCAGCGCCAGACCGTCGGCGTCGATGTCGGTGCGCACCGCATGATCTCGAAGGTGCCATGACCATCCGCTATCGCCAGCACTATCTCGACCTGCCAGACCAGATTGCGCGGCGTGTTAAAGTTGCTACTCAGATAGTAAAGCTTGGAACGGTCGACGAGGCGGATATAAAGACAGATGCAATCGCATCTATCCCCCCGAATTCGGCACATAAAGCTACCAGATTAAATCTTTCATCAGGCGATGAATGTTAGTATGACTGTGGAATAATTCGGAGTTACCATGAAAAAAGTGAATATATCCATGATTGTGGCGGCGCTGTTCCTCGTCTCGCTCGGCCTCCATTACGCACTTCCACGAGTCTCGGTGGTGCAGGTGGTGGGCGTCGAGGTCAAGCGGGCGGACGCGGAGCAGGGGACCCGAGATGTCTACATGATCCAGACCCAGTTGATCGACGGGGGTGCGATTCGGGTCTTCCGCAATGAGGACGCCTGGGTCTACCTCAAGTTCGACTCGGCCAACCTGCAGGCTCGCGCGAACGGTCTGTCAAGAGACGAGACGGTCGAGGCGGTCGCAATCCGGCATTACGGGTGGCGGATCGCGATCATGTCCATGTTCCCGAACGCGATCTCCGCTTGGCCGGTAGAGCCGGGCTATTGGCACCTCCCCCTGTTCAACATCGCCGTGATAGGCCTCCTCCTCGCGGGGGCGTTTCTCGCCTGGCGGGCGGTGCGTCGGGCCCGCGCAAGGGTGACTGCCGCGCTCGCGCGGCGAGCAGAGGTTCGGGCCCGGGAGGCCGCGAGCCGGACCGTACCCCCCGTGATTGATCCGGGACAAGAGGACTGGCTGCTGCGTGACCGCCCGAGCGCAGGTCGGCAGGATGATCCGAGCCGAGGCGCCTAAGCGCATGGGGCCACATGAAGGATTGACCAGGCATCGGCTGGGAACGGGGGTTCTGGACCTCGCAGTGGAAGCAAACCGTTCGGGACGAGAACTGTTCCGGGTGGCGGAGCGGATCAACCCGAAACGGAGCTTTCTTTTCGTCTCCACCGTCCTTGGCCGGCACATTCCGGTCCGGCCGCGCGACCATTTCTCGGCGATGAATGGGATTGTGGACCTGATCCCGGCCCCGCTCCTCGACGGGCGCCTCCTCGTCATGGGGTACGCGGAGACTGCGGTCGGGATCGGCGCCGCGGTCGCACGCCGGATCTCCCAGCGACGTCCGGACTTTCCGACCCACTACTTGTCCACCACGCGCCATCCGGTGGTCGGTCAGTCCTGGGTGGGATTCTCGGAATGGCATAGTCACGCGACCGCCCATCACGTCATGCGCCCGGACCCGGCGCTCATCGACGGGGGGGCGGTGACGCTCGTTCTGGTGGACGACGAGACGACCACCGGGAACACCTTTGCCGCCCTCCTAGCGGCGCTGCGGGACGGGGGGCTCCGCATAGAACGGGTTCTTCTCCTGACCCTGACGGACTGGTCCGGCGGCGCGGCGGCCCACGCCGTATCAGAGGCGGCCCGAGACCTCCGTGTGGACGCGTTCTCGCTACTGCAGGGCCGTTGGGGCTGGGAGCGGGACGCGTCCGTCACCCTACCGGACGTGCCCGTCTGGTCCGGCGCACCCCGGACCGCCCCGTGGGCGCCCGACCGGGTCACCGATCCGCTGTTGCGCGCGCCCCGTCTTGGCATCCGCATGGGGAAGGGGGGCGTTCTTGAACCGCTGGCGGACCGGCTCCGCCCGGACTATGCGGGCGAGCCGGTCCTGGTGATCGGGACCGGGGAGCACGTCTGGGGGCCGATGTTGCTCGCGGAGCGGCTTGAGCGGGACGGGGCGGACGTCCGCCTCGTCGCAACGACCCGGTCCCCGATCCTCCCGGGCGAGGCGATCCGGCACAAGGTCACCTTCCCGGACCATTTCGGAATCGAGGTCCCGATGTATCTTCACAACGTGCCTGCTCGACCGGAGGCGCGTGTCATCGTCATGACGGAAACGGACGCTGAAGGGATCTCCTCGGACCTGCGACGACATCTCGGTCGCGGACAGATCATTGACGGGGCGGGGCGGGTGACGGGGTTCGGAACGACATGAGCGGGTGCATCTATCTGACTGATCTGGACGACACGCTTTTCCGGTCGCTGACCAAGCATCCGGACCCGTCCGGGCTCCGCCGGGTGACAACCGCCACCAACGGGCACCACGGTCACATGAACGCGGCGCAGCGGGGCCTTTTCGCCGCCCTGCGCGCCACCGGGGCGGTGATCCCGGTGACCGCGCGGAGCTCGGAGGCGTTCTCCCGGGTCCACCTGGACTTCGGGACCGGGCGCGCGGTGCTGGCAAACGGGGCGGTGATCCGCGACGAGGCGGGGCGCACGGACCCGGACTGGCACGCGCACACGGCGCGAATCGGCCGCCAGTTCGAGCCGCTCCTCGCGGAGATGTACGCGCTGATCCGTTCCGAGTTCGGCCCGTCCGCACGCAGCTGGGTCGTGGAGGAGGAGGGGACGCCCGTTTATTTCTGCGTTAAGATGAACGCGTCCAGGGAGGCGGAGGTTCGGGACGGGATCTCCGCGGCGCGTGAGCTGCTGACCGGACGGCTCGACCTGTCCGGCATGTGGGGGCACGTGAACGGGAACAACCTCGCCTTCACCCCGCTCGGGATCTCCAAGCGCGACGCCTGCGCCCACCTTATCGAGCAGTTCGGGGACCGTGCTGGCGTCCCACTGATCGGGCTGGGCGACAGCCTGACGGATCTGCCATTCATGGGGCTTTGCGATTTCATGATGATCCCGACCGGGTCTCAGATCGCAGGCCTGATCCGGGCTGAGTGCGCGTGCTGATGAGCCTCGGGGGCGGAACACAGCGCATCGCTGGCTTCTCGGGGAGTTACGCCCCGGAGGACGTGACGTTCCTGCTGAAACGCGTGCGTCTGGCCCCGACCCCGGTCGAGGAGAAGGAGCGGCGGATTCAGACCGGGGCCGCGCACTACTCGGAGATGATTTCCGAGGAGCGCCGCCCGGACGCACGCTATCTCGCCCTCTTCGAGGAGGCCTGCGTGCTCGGGGCGCTGCGGCTCGCGCGCGACGTCCGGTCCCTGACAGGTCAACTCCTCGACCTGGTCCGGACCGGCCGTCTGAGCCTACGGGTCACCCTCTGCAGCCTCGTCCGCGCCGGGGTCCCTTTCGGAGTCCTGCTGCGCCGGGATCTGGAACGGGCTGGCGCAGACGTCGTTCATTTCGGCGTCTCGATCATCCGGGACCGGGGCCTGGACACGGTCGCGATGGCCCGGGTGTTTGCGGAGCGGCCCGCGGACGGGGTCGTGTTCGTGGACGGGTGGACCGGGAAGGGGGCGATCGCCGCGGAGCTGGACCGGTCCTGGCGTGCGCTGACCGGGCGGGATCCGCTCCTGGCGGTTATCGCGGACCCGTGCGGCCGGGCCGGCCTCTGCGCCTCGCGGGAGGACTGGCTGATCCCGTCCGGTATCCTCGGCGGCAACGTCTCCGGCCTCATCTCCCGGTCGATCCTGAGGTCCGACCTGATCAGGGAGGGGGAGTACCACGGCTGTCTCCAACTTGAGCACCTTGAGGACCTGGACCTCTCACGACCCTTCGTCGACCGGGTGGACGCGCGCCTGCGCGCGCTCCCGGCGTGCATCCCCCCGTCCCCGGAAACGGGGCCTGAGGCCGCCCTCCGGTTCCGGACGGAGGCGGAACGGGCCGTTGACGCGGTCGCAAGCCGGTTCGGGGTGGTGAACCGGAACCGGATCAAGCCTGGGATCGCCGAGGCGACGCGCGCGATCCTTCGCCGCAGGCCCGATCAGGTGCTCGTCCGGACCGCGGAGGGGGACCCGGACCTCGCCGCTCTGATCCACCTGTGCGAGCGAGACAGGGTTCCCCTCATCGCGAACGCGCCGCTAACCGGTCCGTATCGGGCCATAAGCCTAATCCGGGAGACCACATGACCCTGGTCGGATCAAACATGCTCTATGCTTACGGACTCGGGGCGACCCTCTACATGCCGGTCATTCATCCGAAGGTGCCGGACATCCTGTCCGGACGCGCGCCCGCCCCCGCGTCCTCCATCGTCCTATGTCTGGAGGACGCGCTCCAGGAGCGGGACGTGGAGCGGGGCGTACGCACCCTGATGGGGTTGCTTGCGGACCGGGAGCAGGACCCGGACGCGCGCCCACACGTGTTCATCCGGCCGCGCTCCTATGACATGGCCTGTCGGCTGCGGGCGATCCGCGGGATCGACCGGGTCGATGGTTTCGTCATCCCGAAGGCGCGTCCGGAGACGATCCCGGACTGGATCTCCCTGCTCAACGGGACCCGGTTGCGGCTCATGCCAACCCTGGAGACGCCGGACCTTTTCGAGCCGACCCGGCTGATCCAGTTTCGGGACCTGCTTCTCGGCGCCGGCGCGGACCGGATAGCCGCGGTCCGGCTCGGCGGGAATGACCTTCTCGGCGCGATGGCGCTGCGTCGGGTCCGGGGCGTGACCGCCTATGAGGGGCCGCTCTCCTGGTTCCTCGCCATGGCGTCCGGCCTGCTTATCCCGTCCGGTCTCCCGGTCGCCGCACCGGTCTTAGATATCATCGAGGACCTCGAGACGCTCCGCAGGGAGACAGAACGGGACGTGCAAATGGGCTTCGTCTCCAAGACGGCGATCCACCCGGTCCAGGTCCCGGTTATCGAGGGGGCCTTTGCGGTGCCGGCCGATGAGCTTGCGGCCGCGGAGGCGATCCTGGACCGCGACGCGCGCGCCGTGTTCCAGATCGGAGGGGTGATGTGTGAGCCGGCGACCCACGCGGCCTGGGCGCGCAGAACCCTCGCCCGTGCGGACCGGTTCGGGGCCACCGCTCCCCTGGTCAGATCGGCCACCGGATGAGCTTTTGGCGCCGCCTCCTCGAACGCCTTCAGGCGATCCGGCTGGAACTCGAGAGCTGGCTGCATCCGGTCGACCCGACGTCGACGGTCGACTTCTCGATTGCCGATACAACCCTCGCCGCCAAACTCGCTAAGAGTCTGAGTCGAAATTCTATTCTGGATTACAGTGCCTTGCGAGGCGCCGGGTGAGGAGTCGGATATGGGCGAGGGTGATCCACGCCTCGGCGCTGGCGATGGATTGCTCGAAGTCCTTGGCGAGACGCCGGCAGCGACCGAGCCATGCGAAGGTGCGCTCGACCACCCATCGGGCGCGGCAGCAGTTCGAAGCCTTTCGCGAGATCGGAGCGCTTGATGATCTCGAGCGTCCAACGACCGAGTTCGCCAAGCTGCTCTTTCAGCTTCTGCCCGTTGTAGCCGTCGTCGGCGAAGACGTGGCGGAGCCACGGATAGCGAGTGCGGATCGACTTCAGAACCTCCACTGCCCCATCACGATCTTGAACGTCGGCGCCGTGGACCACCAGTCCGACCATAAAGCCGAGTGTGTCGGTGACGATGTGGCGCTTGCGGCCTTTGATCTTCTTGCCGGCGTCGAAGCCCCGCACGCCACCGCTTTCCGTGGTGTTCACGCTTTGGCTGTCGATCACGCCCGCCGTCGGACTGGGCTGCCGACCTTCCAACTCGCGAGCCCTTGCGACGAGGTGGTAGTTGATCGTCCGCAGCAGCCCCATGTCGCGCCAGTTGTAGAAGTACCGCTGCTCGGTCTACGCCGGCGGGAAGTCCTACGGCAGCAGCGACCATTGGCACCCGCTCGCCGCCATGTAGACGATCGCGTTCACCACCTCTCGCAGATCGGTCGTTCGCGGACGGCCGAGGCGGCGTGGCTCGGGCAGAAACGGCTCGATATGCGCCCGTTCACGGTCGGTCAGATCGCTTGAATATCGCTCGGCGCGCCGCGCATACTCGCGGCGAGTGGTTTTGGTCCAGGCCATCGTGATCCTCGTTCCGTCTCGCAACCAAACGGAATCACAACCTGCTGAAACCACTCAACTCTTTTGGGCCGGGCTCTAAGGCGAACGGGCGGGGCTCTGTCAGCGAGGTGGTGACGTTCCGCCGGATCATCGACATCCCCCCGAGGAGGAGCGGAACGCCGCAAGTGTTACGACCTCTGTCGTCAGGAGGCGGCCGGTTATCAGCATTTCGCCCGTCGGATCAGACGATTCATCCGGGGTCATCCGAATGAGAATGAGGCCCCGGCGAACCTGCTCGACGGGCTCTTTCACATCGCGCTTGCTGACGAGGAGTATCATCCGGAGGAGGACCGGTTCCTCCGGGAGGTTGCGGAATCCCGACTCGGGGAAATCAATCGCACATATGAGGAACTTGAGGTGGTCCCGGAAATCGGGACAGGGGGTTAAGCTTGGTTCGCCCTGATGAGGACGGACTGATGACCGGGAAGCGGAAGCGGTATTCGGCGGAGTTCAAGGCGAAGGTGGCGCTGGAGGCAATCCGTGGCGACCTGACGATCGCACAATTGGTGGCGAAGCACGGCGTGCATCAGACGCTGATCAACGCCTGGAAGAAGCAGGCGGTCGAGGGGATGGCCCACGTCTTCTCGGGGAAGGCGGAAGTCGCGCAAGCGGCGCGCGCTGATGAGCTCGATAAGCTGCACGCGAAGATCGGACAGCTGGTGGTCGAGCGGGATTTTTTATCGAAGGCCTTCGGTCGATGAGCCGGGATCGAAGGCGGCAGATGATCGGGCCCGAGCACCCTCGGCTGTCGATCGCGCGGCAGTGCCGGCTGATGTCGGTGAGCCGCTCGGCGTTCTACTATCGGCCCGCGCCGGAGAGCTTCGAGAACCTCGCGCTGATGCGCGTCATCGACGAGCAGTTCCTCGAGACGCCGTGGTACGGCAGCCGGCAGATGGCCCGGCACCTGCGCCGGCGCGACGAGCGCGTCGGTCGCAACCGCATCCGTCGGGTGATGCGCCGAATGGGGCTGCAGGCTGTCTATCAGCGCCCGAGGACGACGGTTCCCCATCCCGAGCACAGGGTCTATCCATACCTGCTGCGCGGGTTGGCGATCGACCGGCCCGACCAGGTCTGGTGCGCGGACATCACCTACATCCCGATGCGCCGCGGCTTCCTCTACCTCGTCGCGGTCATGGACTGGGCGAGCCGCAAGGTCCTCGCCTGGCGCCTCTCGAACACCATGGAGGCCGACTTCTGCATCGAGGCTCTCGAGGAGGCCCTGCGCCGGTTCGGCCGGCCCGGCATCTTCAACACCGACCAGGGCAGCCAGTTCACGAGCCCGCACGTCGTCGAGCAACTCACCGAGGCCGGCGTCCGCGTCTCGATGGATGGCCGCGGCCGCTGGATGGACAACGTCTTCATCGAGCGGCTCTGGCGGTCGATGAAGTACGAATGCGTCTACCTGAACGCCTTCGAGATCGGATCCGAGTTGCGGAGCGCGCTCACGCGCTGGATCGGCTACTACAATGGCGATCGGCCACACTGGGCTCTCGGCGGGAGAGCCCCCGACGAGGCCTACGCAGATGGCGACGACACCAGGCTGGCGGCATGATGAGCAACTGAACCAAGCTTATCCAAGCCATCAAACTGTCCAGGAGACCGGGACCACCTCAACTGACCCATGGAGGAAGTTTTCTGGGCCTAAATCTTTTGCGTGCATTGCATCACGATGAGCGAAAAATATACTCGAGCCGTATGCTACCAGAAGGATCCCGAAAATGAGCATCTCCCTCTCGAAAGGTCAGGCACTGAGTCTTGCGAAAAACAACCCGGGGCTGTCCCGCGTCTTTATGGGGCTCGGATGGGACCCGGTGAAGAAGGGCGGGTTCCTCGGCGGCCTCTTTGGCGGCAGCGGGTCGATCGACCTGGACGCCAGCGTAATTGTCTTCGACGCGGGACGCAGCGAGATCGAGACCGTTTTCTTCCGTAACCTTCAGTCCGCGGACGGGGCGATCAAACATGACGGGGATAACCTGACCGGAGACGGGGACGGGGATGACGAGGTGATCCACGTGGACCTGTCGCGGCTCGACCCGCGCGCGGCACACCTCGTATTCACCGTAAACAGCTTCCGCGGTCAGACCTTCAAAGAGGTGGACAACGCGGTTGCACGCCTGGTCAATGAGACCAACGGGCGGGAGATATGCTCCTTCACGCTGAAGGAGCAGGGGCCTCACACGGGCGTGGTCATGGCCTCCCTCTCGAAAGGGAAGGACGGGTGGACGATGAAGGCGCACGGGAATCCTGCGACGGGCCGCACCGTACAGGACCTGGTCAGCGTTTCGAAATCCGTGATCTGAGGAGGGGCGCATGCTTAATTGGCTGAAGGACAAGGGGATGCAGGCGCGCTCGCGCCTCACCGCCGAGGTGTCGAAGTTCAAGAACCGGGCCTTCATGGAGGCGACAGTAGCGGCCTGCGCGCTCGTTGCGGCCACCGACGGGATTATCTCCTCGGAGGAGAAGCAGAAGATGGCCGGGTTCATCCGCAACTCGGATGAACTGAAGCAGTTCTCGATGACCGAGGTCATCGCCTTTTTCGAGAAAGTAGTCGGGAATTTCGACTTCGACGCGGCGATCGGGAAGGCGGAGGCGCTGAAAGTAATCGGCCGGCTCCGCGGGAGCGCGGAGCAGGCCCGCCTCATGGTGCGCGTCGCCTGCGCGATCGGCGCTTCGGATGGGAATTTTGACCAGAAGGAGCAGGCCGTCGTTCGCGAGATCTGCGTCGAGCTGGGGCTCAATCCAACGGACTTTGATCTATGATAACCCAATCGCGGGAACCATTCCGAGTCCATTCTCTATCGTACATACAGGTGGTGGAGTGCCTAACCGGGTCTGGAAACCCCTGAACGGACCCCCAAACGCCCATCAACTGAAAGGAAAAAATCATGGCGCTTTCTCTGTCAAAGGGGCAGAATCTCTCCCTCTCCAAGACCGATCCGGGTCTTAAGAAGATCATCATCGGGCTCGGCTGGGACCCGCGCGCAACCGACGGGCAGGAGTTCGACCTCGACGCCTCCGCCTTCCTTCTCGGCGAGAACGGTAAGGTCCGGTCTGACTCAGACTTCATCTACTACAATCAGATGAGGTCCGGTTGCGGCTCTGTGGAGCACACCGGGGACAATCGGACCGGGGCCGGGGAGGGTGACGACGAGCAGATCAAAGTCGACTTCTCGAAGGTTCCGGCGGATGTCCAGCGGATGGCGGTCACCGTGACGATCCATGACGCGGACGCACGCCGCCAGTCCTTCGGTCAGGTGTCGAACGCGTTCATCCGGATCGTAAACGAGAATTCGGGGGCGGAGGTGGTCCGCTACGACCTCTCCGAGGACTACTCGACCGAGACAGCGATGATCTTTGGCGAGGTTTACCGCCACAACGGCGAGTGGAAGTTCAAAGCGGTCGGGCAGGGGTACGCGGGCGGGCTCGTCGCCATGTGCCAACAGTTCGGCGTAAGCATCTGATCTCGAGGGGCATTCCTGCCCCTCCCCTCAAACCTCAAGTCAAGGAGTTCCGTTCCCATGTCGGTTTCCCTCAGTAAGGGCGGCAACGTATCCCTCTCCAAGGAGGCCCCCGGCCTCACCAGCGTCACGGTCGGGCTCGGCTGGGACGCCCGAGTCACCGACGGCGCCGAGTTCGACTTGGACGCATCCGTCTTTATCTGCGCTGAAGACGGGAAGGTCCGATCCGATGCTGATTTCATCTACTACAACAACAAGACCGGCCTCGGCGGCGCCATTGAGCATATGGGGGACAACAAGACCGGGGCCGGGGACGGGGATGACGAGGCGGTCAAGATAGACCTGACCCGGATCCCCGCGGACGTTAAGAAACTCGTCTTCGTGGTCACGATTCACGAGGCGGACATACGCAGTCAGAACTTCGGCCAGGTGTCGAACGCCTACATGCGGGTAGTCAATGAGGCTGGCGGTGCGGTCCTGGCGAAATACGACCTCTCTGAGGACTACTCGATCGAAACGGCGATGATCTTTGGTGAGATCTATCGTCACAATGACGAGTGGAAAATGAAGGCGATCGGGGCCGGGTTCGCGGGCGGGCTCGGTCCGCTCGCGGCCGCACACGGGGTGAACCTCGGCTGAGGCTACGCTCGGGCCGCCTCGTCGGGGCGGCCCACTTCCTTCTTCGAGGGCCTGTGGCGGGCAATCCGGAAAGGACGAGGGAAAGGGGGCCGGAATGGCCCGACAACATGCGAAGCGTACCTGTCATTTCTGCGGAGTTCAGGCGCCGCAGCCGTACATGAGTCGCGAAACCATTTTCGTCGAGACGGGGCAATCGAAGGCGCTCCTCTCCGGCGCGACGATCATCGGCGCCGCTGCGGGAAGCCGGGCTGCCCGAAGCTCCGTTGTCCAGGCCGCATTCAATACAGGCGGGCGGACTTATTTGCGTCAGCGGTAGGTTTGGCGCTGTGACGGCCTGGCCTGCGTAGAGGCAACTCGCGAAGCGTCTCGCCAGAGCCAGAAGACAAAAGGGACTCCCGTCAGGGCCGGCTTCGCGGTGGTCTTCGTGGTAGGCCTCCTGCTCGTCCTGATGATCGCTTCCGCTCAGTCCCTGCCCTGAACTCGCAAGGCCCGTCGCATGACCGTACTTTTGCCCGGCGCCAACGCGCCCCTCCTCGCCAGGGACCTGACCGTTCTGATCCGTCACGGCACGATCCCGGGCGCCGATATCGACGTGTCCGCGTTTCTTGTGACCGGCACCGGGAAGGTCCGGACGGATGCGGACATGTGCTTCTACGGCCAGCCGTCTGTCGCGGGCGGCGCGGTCACCCTCGCCGGGTCCGGGAGTGGGGAGACCCGGTTCGCGGTCGCGCCAGGCCGGGTCCCGGCTGGGGTCGAGAAGGTCGTGTTCACGGCTACGATCCATGAGAACCGGGTCCCGTTCAGCCGGGTCCCGGAGATCGGACTCGACGTCGGCGGGGTTCAGGGGCGGATCCCAAGTGCCGGGATGACGGAGACGGCGCTGATTCTGGCGGAGCTCTATCAGCGGAACGGGGCCTGGAAAGTCCGCGTGGTGGGGCAGGGGTTCAACGGGGGGCTCGCGGCGCTGGCTAGCCATCTGGGGGTGGAGATCGCTGCAGAGACGCCAGCGCCGTCCCCGCCAAACCCCACACCCGGCCCGCCCCCTAAGGCTGACCCGCCGCCCAAGCCCGTGTCCCTGACCAAGGTCACGCTCACCAAGAGCGGTGCTTCCTCCCGCATCTCGCTCGACGAGGGGGCGTATGGGATTGTGCGGGTCACGGCAATCTGGATCGACAACGGGGACCTGCGGTCCAACAATGACGATTGGACCTGCGGGCCGGGCTCCTGATGCCGGACGGGTCCATGCACTGGCTCGCCGCCTCCCATCCGGGCGGGCTGACCGATAGGCCCTACGCGCGGCACATGGGGGACGTAAGAAGTGCCACTCGTGACTCGCCCGGTACGGAGATCATTGAAGTGGACTCGACCATCTCCCACAAGCTCAGCGGACCGGTTGGAATGGTCTTCTCCGTCTACAGCGCCATCTCGAACGGCCCCGTCTCGATTGCCTCCCTCAAGCCGGTCATGACTGTCGAGTACCGGGGGAACTTGGTCCGGTGCGATTACAGCTTTCCGGACGGGAAAGTTGCTGAGAAAATCTACACCTACGTGATTGGGACTATCCTGATCGACAAGGATGACTTGGACGTGCGGCTCTCCGGTCTGACCTCCGCGCCAGGAAGCGAGAATACCCCGTGGATCGAACGGCGGGGGGCGGACCTGGTCGTCACCGTCGACGGGCCCCCAATCTTCAAGAAGGGGCGTACGATGCTCGCCCGGCTGATCGGGGCCGGGACCCGGAAATACGCAAACGTCTAGCCCCTAAGAGGGCGGCCCTCAGGATAGGCAACCTCATCATGACCGTTCTTTTGCCCGGCGCCAACGCGCCCCTCCCCGCCGGGGACCTGACCGTTCTGATCCGTCACGGCACGATCCCGGGCGCCGATATCGACGTGTCCGCGTTTCTTGTGACCGGCACCGGGAAGGTCCGGACGGATGCGGACATGTGCTTCTACGGCCAGCCGTC